>Ga0180223_1000019_pt1 | contig 513389 bp, 426 predicted proteins | sample eDN5th30CKraftOP_FD_151337 | JGI IMG/M metagenome (GOLD analysis project Ga0180223, IMG submission 151337) | Enriched Organic Plus compost microbial communities from Emeryville, California, USA - eDNA 5th pass 30_C Kraft OP (version 2) (version 2) ...
CCTACCACCGTCGGCGCAGGCAGGCCCGCCTGGGTCGACTCACCCCCATCGAGTACGAGACGATCGAGACCACTCAGGCCGCAGACGCCGCCTGAGTTCCGCTGTCTCCTATCCGTGCATCAGTCCCGGCTCCCCAAGAACCCTTGGCTTCAACATGGAGGTGTCCGCCTGCAGACCAGTGCGACCCGCCAGTGGTTCTGGAGTGGGATCTGGACAGCCCTCACGGAACCAGTGACATGATCACGCAACGGATGCTCTTCAAGGATGGGAAGTTGGTCGACTTCGCTGTCATGCACCGCGTGTGCGAGGCGCCGTCTGGTTACAAGCCGGATGTCGCCCGTTCTGACTGCAAGCATGAAGAGGTCCACTGGCACCTGTTCAACTTTCTCGGCGCCGAGCTGCAGAGGGCGGTCTTGCGAAAGATTCATGCTGTCGAGGACGTTGACGGCACGTACCATGAGGCGTACGAGAAGATTGTCGACGACCGGAACGAGCACAGAAGGAGGTGGCTCAGTGGAGCGCAGTGACAGCCCTCAGATCTCCCATGAGGAAGCAATGAAGCGGATCATGGCATCGCTGGCGCGGCCGGACTTCGCGGAGCTGTTCGAGGTGCGCCGTGAAGATGGCACGATCCCGATGCTGGTTGCGTTGACGTCGGACACCGTGCAGAGCGTCTATGACCGAGTGGCCCGGCATGGGGATGCCGCCAACGTGGTGGTGGCGGATGATGAGGGATTCTGGCTCGTTGAGTTCGGCCGAGCAAAGGCCCCGACGATCCCTGCCGGATCTGATCGGAGCAATCCGGTTCACCCCGAGACGACGATGGGCATGCTGGTCACCTCGGTCGATGCCATCCATCCGGATCGGGGTCAACCTTTCTATCTGACTCTCATGGAAGCAACCGTCAGTCAGCGCCCCAAGATTCTGGTGCATTCTGCTCGTGACTGAGACGCGAAGCGACCCCCAGCCATCGAGGCTGGGGGTCGTTGTCTAGGGACTCCTTTTGGTGTCACCTTCGCCCTACCCTGGCGCCATGACCACCCTCACCGACCGCGAGCGCGCCATGCTTGACCTCGAGTCGGAGCCGTGGCGGTTCGGGGCCGGTGGGGGAGAGCGGCCTGGTGTTCACGAACGCCAACGGTTCGGTGCTACGCAGGTCTGCCTTCAACCCGATGTGGCGGGAGTCTGCGGTGCGCGCGGGCGTGCCGGGCAAGACGTTCCACGAACTGCGGCACTTCTACGCCTCGCTGCTGATCCGGCACGGCGAGTCGGTGAAGACGGTGCAGGCCCGGCTTGGCCACAAGTCCGCGACCGAGACGCTGGACACCTACAGCCACCTGTGGCCCGACTCCGAGGACCGCACGAGGGAAGCGGTCGACAGCGTTCTGGGGGATCCTGCGGACTCTGGGCGGACCGACGAGGCTGCCGCGAAGTAAAGCCGCAGGTCACGACCCCGAAGGGGGATGAGTCGGCCGATACGCCGGGTTCTGTCCCGGCAGGTCGTCGCCGACCTGCCGGTGACGGCCATCCATCTACGAGTGCCGTTGCCGACACCCTCCAGCGGTCTACCCGGACGCTCGGGCGAGCAGCCCTCGTACGCGTCCTGTCTGACCTTGCTCCGGGTGGGGTTTACCGAGCCGCTCCAGTCACCTGGAGCGCTGGTGGTCTCTTACACCACCGTTTCACCCTTACCGCGCTGCCCGGCGGACCGGACCGCGCGGCGGTCTGTTCTCTGTGGCACTGTCCCGCGGGTCACCCCGGGTGGGCGTTACCCACCACCCTGCTCTGCGGAGCCCGGACGTTCCTCGGGAGGCGCGAGCGCCCCACGCGACCGTCTGGCCGACTCATCCGCGACCAGTCTAGAGGCACGGGCTCACTTCGCGTGCGCGGCCGCCCAGGCCGCGGCGCCCACGATGCCCGCGTTGTTGCGCAGCGTCGCGGGCAGGGCCTTCGCCCCGTGGAAGTCGATCAGCGGCATGAACTTCTCGTGGCGCTTGGACACCCCGCCCCCGATGACGATGACGTCGGGGGACAGGAGCCGGTCGAGCACGTCGAAGTAGGGCTGCAGCCGCGTGGTCGCCCAGTCCTCCCAGGAGAGGTCCTGGCGTTCACGAGCCACCGCCGAGGCGCCCGACTCCGCGTCCTTGCCACCGATCTCGAGGTGCCCGAGCTCGGTGTTGGGCACCAGGTGGCCGTCCACGATGATCGCGGAGCCGATCCCCGTGCCCAGGGTGATCACGAGGATCGTGCCTTTCTCGTCGGCCGCCGCGCCGAACAGCGCCTCGCCGTACCCCGCGGCGTCGGCGTCGTTGAGCACGTGCGTGCGCCGTCCGAGCGCCTGCGTGACGACCGCGCGCAGGTCGACGCCCTCCCAGGACGCGTCGAGGTTCGCGATGAACTTCACCTTGCCGTGCGTGATCGGCGCCGGGAAGTCGATGCCGACCGGGACGTCGTCGTCCAGGTCGAACCGTGACACCAGCTCGCGGATCACGTCGGCCACCGCGGCCGGGGTGGACGTCTCCGGGGTAGGGATGCGCAGCCGCTCCGCGAGCAGCTCTCCGGTGCGCAGGTCGACGGGTGCGCCCTTGATGCCGGTCCCGCCCACGTCCACGCCGAAGGCGACGTCGGGACGGGTCCGGCCGTGCTTCTTCTCGTGCCTGTCGTCGTGATGGCTCATGGCAGCGTCAGGATCTCCGCCCCGGTCTCGGTGACCAGCAGGGTGTGCTCGAACTGCGCCGTCAGCGCGCGGTCCTTGGTGACGACGGTCCAGTCGTCGTCCCACATCTCCCACTCGTCGACGCCCGTGGTGAGCATCGGCTCGATCGTGAAGACCATGCCCGGCTCGATGACCGTGTCGAAGCGGGGCGCGGAGTCGTAGTGCGGGATGACGAGCCCCGAGTGGAAGGCCTCACCGACCCCGTGACCCGTGTAGTCGTGCACGCTCGCGTAGCCGAACCGCGCCGCGTACTTCTCGATCACGCGGCCGATCACGTTGACCTCGCGCCCGGGCCTGACCGCCTTGATGCCCCGGTCCAGAGCCTCGCGCGTCCGCTCGACCAGCAGGGACGCCTTCTCGCTGATCTCGCCGACGGCGAAGGTCGCGTTGTTGTCGCCGTGCACCCCGTCCTTGTACGCGGTGACGTCGATGTTCACGATGTCGCCCTCGCGCAGCACGGTGGAGTCCGGGATGCCGTGGCAGATCACCTCGTTGACGGACGTGCACAGCGACTTCGGGTAGCCCCGATAGCCCAGCGTCGAGGGGTAGGCGCCGTGGTCGCACATGTACTCGTGGCCGATGCGGTCCAGCTCGTCGGTCGTCACCCCGGGGGCGACGGCCCTGCCGGCCTCGGCGAGCGCCTGGGCGGCGATGCGCGCGGCGACCCGAATGCGCTCGACGACCTCGGGCGCGACGACGTCGGAGCCCTCGTAGGGTGCGGGGCCGGGCCTGCCGACATACTCCGGCCGGGTGATGTTCGCCGGGACGCTGCGACGTGGGCTGATGGTGCCCGGGACGACCGGGGTGCGGGTGCCTGCTGCCATGCGCACGAGTCTACGGAACTGCTCCCGTCGCGCTGGGCGCCCGGGCGCTCGCGGCGACGAGCGTGCCGGCGCGTGCCGCGAAGCACCCGCAGGTGTCAGAATGACCAGAACAGATCTTCTCGGTGCACGCCGTGGCGCAGCACCCGGACGGGGGAGGACCTCATGAGCCCGACGACGGACGAGTGGTACTTCAACACGCTGACGGGCCAGGCCGAGCACGGCAAGGTCTCCTCGTGGGAGCACCGCATGGGGCCGTACCCCACGCGGGAGCAGGCCGAGAGCGCCTTCGCCATCGCGCGCGAGCGCTCCAAGAAGTGGGACGACGCCGACGCCCAGTGGGGCGCCGAGGGCGACGGCGACGAGGACTGAGCCCGCTCTCCGTCGGTCGAGCAGCGAGCGCCAGCGAGCGTGTCGAGACCCGCGTCCGCTACCGGGCGAAGCTGTGCTCGGCGTCGGGGTAGGCGCCTGTGCGCACGGCCTCCACGTACGACGTCGTGGCCGTACCGAGCGCCGCACCCACGTCGCCGAACCGGCGGGCGAAGCTCGGCGACCACGAGGTCATGCCGGCCATGTCGGTCCAGACCAGCACCTGACCGTCGCAGTCGGGCCCGGCGCCGATGCCGATCGTGGGCACCCGCAGCACCTCGGTGACCTGGGCGGCGACGGGTGAGGGCACCATCTCGAGCACGACGGCGACGGCGCCCGCCTCCTGCAGGGCGACCGCGTCGGCCACGATCCGCTCGGCGGCCTCGTCACCCCGCCCCTGGACCCGCTTGCCGCCGAGCGCGTTCTCGGACTGCGGGGTGAACCCCAGGTGCCCGACGACGGGGATCCCCGACTCGCTCAGCAGCCGCACCTGCGCCGCGACGCGCTGCCCGCCCTCGAGCTTGACGGCGTGCGTCCCGGTCTCCTTGACGAGACGCGCCGCCGTGGCGAAGGCCTGGGCGGGGGAGGCCTCGTAGGACCCGAACGGCAGGTCGGTGACGACGAGCGCCCGGTCGGCCGCGCGCGCGACGGCGCGGGCCGGCGGGATCATCTCGTCGACCGTGACCGGGATCGTGGTCTCGTGCCCGAGCATCGTGTTGCCGATCGAGTCCCCGACCAGCAGCACGTCGACGCCCGCCGCGTCGAAGATGGTCGCCGTCACCTTGTCGTAGGCCGTGAGGACGGTGATCCGGGTGCCCTCGGCCTTCGCCGCCGCGAGGTGGTGCACCCGCACCCGCTTCGCCCTCTCGAGCGTCGACGGCTCCTGGGCGGCCTTCTCGGTCATGATTCCTCCGCGCTCTCGGTGGTGGTCGGGGTGCTGGGCGCCGGGGGCTCGGGCTCTCGCCAGCGCGAGACGACCGGCAGACGTCGGTCGCGGCCGAAGGCGAGAGAGGTCACCTTGGGCCCCAGCGGGTACTGGCGCCGCTTCCACTCGGCGCGGTCGACGAGTGAGACGACCTTGTCGACGGTCGCGGGGTCGAGGCCGCGGGCGAGCAGCTCGCTGCGGCCCTCGGCGTGCTCGATGTAGGCGTCGAGCACCTCGTCGAGCAGGTGGTAGGCGGGCAGCGAGTCCTGGTCGACCTGTCCCGGGCGCAGCTCGGCCGACGGCGGCTTCGTGATCGAGCTCTCGGGGATGGGCGGGATCTCGCCCTGGTCGGCGGCCCGCTGGTTGCGCCAGCGGGCGAGCTCCCACACGAGCGACTTGTCGATGTCCTTCAGCGGCGCGTAGCCGCCCACGGCGTCGCCGTAGATGGTCGAGTAGCCGACGGCCAGCTCGGACTTGTTGCCCGTCGCCAGGGCGAGGTGGCCCTCCTGGTTGGAGACCGCCATGACGGTCACGCCGCGCACCCGCGCCTGGAGGTTCTCGGCGGCGATGCCGTCGAGACCGAGGTGCGTCTGGAAGGCGTCCACCATCGGCGCGATGGGCACGACGCGATAGCGCGCCCCGAGCCGGTCGGCGAGGTCGGCGGCGTCGTCGAGGGAGTGCTGCGAGGAGTAGACGGACGGCATGGCGAGCCCGACGACGTTCTCGCCGCCGATCGCGTCGGCCGCCATCGTGGCGACCAGCGCGGAGTCGATGCCTCCCGACAGCCCGAGAACGACGCTGCGGAACCCCGACTTGCGCGCGTAGTCGGCGAGCCCGAGGGTCGCGGCGCGGTAGACCTCCTCGACCGGGTGGAGCTCGGGAGCGACCTCGGACGGGGTCGCGGGCTCGCCCTCGTCGGGCAGGTCCCACAGCAGCAGGTGCTCGACGAACCGCGGTGCCTGCGCGACGAGCGTGCCGTCGGGCACGACGACGAACGAGCCGCCGTCGAAGACGAGGTCGTCCTGCCCCCCCACGAGGTTGACGTAGACGACCGGCAGCCCCGTCTGCGCCGCGCGGCGGCGCGCGAGGTCGAGGCGGGTGTGGCCCTTGCCCTGCTCGTAGGGCGAGCCGTTGAGCACGAGCAGCGCGGACAGCCGCTCGCCGGCGACGAGCGAGCCGACCTCCTCGGCCTGCCAGATGTCCTCGCAGATCGCCAGGCCCAGGTCTCGGCCCGCTGCCGAGAGGACCGCCGAGGAGGTGCCGGGGGAGAAGATGCGGAACTCGTCGAACACGCCGTAGTTCGGCAGGAAGCGCTTGTCCTGGTGGTGGGCGACCACGCCCCCGGTGAGGACGAGGGCTCGGTTGTGCGGCAGGGCACGCCCCGGGGCGTGCCGGTCCGGGGCGCCCAGGGACCCGACCACGACGACGAGGTCGGCGAGCCCCGCAGCGGCGAGGCGCGTCGCGACGTCGTCCGCCGCCTCGGCCGCCGCGCGCTGGAACGAGGCGCGCAGTGCGAGGTCCTCCACCGGGTAGCCGGTGAGCGTCATCTCCGGGAAGACGACGACCTGAGCCCCGGCCGCAGCCGCTCGCGCCGACCACTCGAGCACGGCGTCGGCGTTCCCGGTGAGGTCGCCGACGGTGGTGTCGATCTGGGCGAGAGCGATGCGCAGGGCCATGGGACAACCCTAGAGCGTGAGGAGACCGGAAGGCCCCGCGGGTCGCGGCGCCCGTCGGCACGAACGACGGCAGCGCATCAGGCAAGATAGGAGCATGGACAGGCAGCAGGAGTTCGTGCTCCGCACCATCGAGGAACGTGACATCCGGTTCATCCGGCTGTGGTTCACCGACGTGCTCGGGACGCTCAAGTCGGTCGCGATCGCGCCCGCCGAGCTCGAGTCGGCCTTCGAGGAGGGCATCGGGTTCGACGGCTCCGCCATCGAGGGGCTCACCCGCGTCTACGAGGCGGACATGGTCGCCCGCCCGGATCCCACGACATTCCAGGTGCTGCCGTGGCGCGCCGGCGCGCACGGCGCCGCACGCATGTTCTGCGACATCCTGACGCCCGACGGCGAGCCGTCGCTCGCGGACTCGCGCAACGTGCTCAAGCGCACCCTGGCCCGCGCGGCGGAGAAGGGCTTCACCTTCTACACGCACCCCGAGGTCGAGTTCTACCTCTTCGAGCAGTTCACCGACCCTCTCGCCCCGCTCGTCCCCGTGGACCGGGGCGGCTACTTCGACCAGGTGGCGCGCGAGGCCGGGCACGACTTCCGCCGTGACGCGATCACGATGCTGGAGTCGATGGGCATCTCGGTGGAGTTCTCCCACCACGAGGCCGGCCCGGGTCAGAACGAGATCGACCTGCGCTACGCCGACGCCCTCACGACGGCGGACAACCTCATGACCTTCCGCGCGGTCATCAAGGAGGTGGCGCTCGAGCAGGGCGTCTACGCCTCGTTCATGCCGAAGCCGATGGCGCAGCACCCCGGGTCGGGCATGCACACGCACCTGTCGCTGTTCGAGGGGGACCGCAACGCCTTCCACGAGGCGGGCGAGCGTTTCGAGCTCTCGCGCACCGCGCGGCACTTCATCTCGGGCCTGCTGCGGCACGCGGCCGAGATCACGGCCGTGACCAACCAGCACGTGAACTCGTACAAGCGGCTGTGGGGCGGCGCCGAGGCACCGAGCTACGTCTCCTGGGGCCACAACAACCGCTCCGCGCTGGTGCGCGTGCCGATGTACAAGCCGGGCAAGGGCAACTCGAGCCGGGTGGAGTACCGCGCGATCGACACCGCGGCCAACCCCTACCTCACCTACGCGCTTGTGCTCGCCGCGGGTCTCAAGGGCATCGAGGAGGAGTACGACCTCGTCGACGCGAGCGAGGACGACATCGCCGAGCTCAGCGAGGCGGAGCGCAAGGCTCTCGGCATCACACCGCTGCCCGGCTCCCTGGGTGCCGCGCTCGAGGTGATGGAGGGCTCGGAGCTCGTCGCCGAGACGCTGGGGGAGCACGTCTTCGACTACTTCCTGCGGAACAAGCGCGAGGAGTGGACCTCCTACCGTGCGCAGGTGACCCCGGACGAGCTGACGCGCCTGCTCTAGGACGTTCCGATGACCTCACCGCGGCGCAGCGTGTCGCTCACCGTCCGGCTGAGCCGTCTCGGGCTCGACGACGTCGCGCGCGCCGAGCGGCTGCTGGCGGACGACGCTGTCACGGGTGTGCTCGGCCCCGTCGACGGCGACTCGACCGTCCTCGACGTCCTCGGTGCGGCTGCCGACCCCGACCTCGCGGTGCTGGCCCTGGTCAGGCTGTGCGAGGCCGTCCTCGGCAACCGCGCGGACGAGGACCTGCTGCGATCCGTGCTCGCGGACGAGGGCGCCGCCGCGCGCCTCGTGGCGGTGACCGGTGCGTCCGAGGCCCTCGGCGACGACCTGGTCCGCCGCGCCGCCGAGCTGCTGCCGCTCGTGCTGGACGAGGAACCCGGCACCGTCGCCGACGAGGCACAGCTGCGGGCCGAGCTGCTGCACGCGGTCGGTGCCGACCCTCTGGCGCCGGTCCCCGTCGCACTCCTCGCGGGGGCCGAGGGAGCCGACGCCGTGCGGCGTGCGTACCGCGCCCGGCTGCTGCGCATCGCGGCCACCGACCTCACGGCGGCGGACCCGGTCGCCGAGCTCCCGGGCGTGGCCCGAGCGCTCGCGGACCTCGCCGGCGCCGCGCTCGAGGCCGCGCTCGCGGTCGCGCGGGCGGAGCAGCCCGACGGCGGGCGCGGCGCCCGGATCGCGGTGCTCGGCATGGGCAAGACCGGCGGCCGCGAGCTCAACTACGTGAGCGACGTCGACGTCGTCTACGTCGTCGAGCCGGCGCCGGACGCGGACGAGGAGGAGGCGCTCGCCGTCGGCACCCGGCTCGCCACGTCGCTCGCCCAGGTGTGCGGCGGCCCGTCGGGCGAGCCGCCGCTGTGGCCCGTGGACGCCGCGCTGCGCCCGGAGGGCAAGCGGGGACCGCTCGTGCGCACGCTCGCCTCGCACGTCAGCTACTACGAGCGCTGGGCGAAGACCTGGGAGTTCCAGGCGCTGCTCAAGGCGCGTCCCGTGGCCGGCGACCGCGCGCTGGGCGAGGCCTACGTGGACGCCGTCCAGCCGATGGTGTGGGCGGCGGTGGGCCGGGAGAACTTCGTGGAGGACTCCCAGGCGATGCGGCGCAGGGTCGAGGAGCACGTGCCGGTCGCGGAGGCGGACCGCCAGCTCAAGCTCGGCAAGGGCGGGCTGCGCGACGTCGAGTTCACGGTGCAGCTGCTGCAGCTGGTGCACGGCCGGGGCGACGAGACGCTGCACAGCTCGAGCACGCTCACCGCGCTCGCGGCGCTGTCCGCCGGTGGGTACGTCGGCCGCAGCGACGCCGAGAAGCTGGGCGCGTGCTACCGGTTCCTGCGGGCGCTGGAGCACCGGATCCAGCTCTACCGGCTCCAGCGGACCCATCTCGTGCCGACCGCCGAGCGCGACCTGCGGCGTCTGGCGCGGGCCGTCGGCATGCGCACGGAGGGGGCCGAGGGACTGACCGCGCGCTGGCGCACGACACGCCGCGAGGTGCGCTCCCTGCACGAGGAGCTCTTCTACCGGCCTCTGCTGCCCGCCACCGCCCGTCTCTCGCAGGAGGAGGCGACGCTGGCGCCGGAGGCGGCGCGCGCCCGCCTCGCGGCGATGGGCTATCGCGACCCCGCAGGCGCCATGCGGCACATCGCGGCCCTCACCGAGGGCATCAGCAGGCGGGCCGCGATCCAGCGCCAGCTGCTGCCGGTGATGCTCGGCTGGTTCGGGGACGGCGCGGACCCGGACCGCGGGCTGCTCGCCTTCCGGACGCTCTCGGAGTCGCTCGGCTCGGCGCACTGGTACCTCAAGCTGCTGCGCGACTCCGGGTCGGCGGCGTCGCGCCTCGCCACCGTGCTCGCGAACTCACAGCTCATGACGGACGCGCTCGCGAGGTCGCCTCGGTCCGTCGCGTGGTTCGACAGCGACGAGGACCTCGTCCCCATGGGGCAGGAACGGCTGGAGGGCGAGATCGACGCCATCCTCACCCGTGCCCACGAGGAAGGCGCCGCGGCCGTCTCGCTGCGAGCGGTACGCCGTCGGGAGCTCGCGCGCACCGCGGCCGCCGAGCTGCTGGGGGTCTGCGAGGTGCGCCAGGCGCAACGGGCCGTCTCCGACGTCACCGACGCGACGCTCGCCGGGGCGCTGCGCATCGCCGGAGCGGTGAGGGACGCGGAGCTCGACGGCGAGCCCGTGCCGGCCCGTCTCGCCATCATCGCCATGGGCCGCCTCGGCGGACGGGAGACGGGCTACGGCTCGGACGCCGACGTCATGTTCGTCTACGAGCCCACCGAGGGCACCGACGGCTCGGTCGCCTCGTCCTACGCGCTGAGCCTGGCCACCCGACTGCGCTCGTTGCTGGGCTCGACGATGACGGAGCCGCCGCTCGAGGTCGATGCCGATCTGCGCCCCGAGGGTCGGTCGGGCCCGTTGGTGCGCTCCTTCGAGTCCTACGCCGAGTACTACGGCCGTTGGTCGTCGTCCTGGGAGAGCCAGGCGCTGCTGCGTGCTCGTCCGGTCGCCGGCGACGCTGGGCTGGGCGCCAGGTTCGTCGAGCTTGTCGACCCGTTGCGATACCCCGACGGCGGGCTGCCCGAGAACGAGGTGCGCGAGGTGCGGCGCATCAAGGCGCGGGTGGAGTCCGAGCGGCTCCCGCGCGGCGTCGAGCCTTCCCGGCACCTCAAGCTCGGGCCGGGCAGCATCTCCGACGTCGAGTGGACCGTGCAGCTGCTCCAGCTGCAGCACGCTCATGAGGTGGCGGGGCTGCGCACCACGGAGACCCTGCCCGCCCTCGAGGCCGCGGTGGCGGCGGGCCTCGTCGAGGCCGACGACGCGGGCATCCTCTCCGAGGCATGGCTGCTCGGCTCCCGGCTGCGCAACGCCGTGGTGCTGTGGACGGGGCGCAGCGGGCCGACCAGCGACGTGCTGCCGCACGACCGCCGTGACCTGGCCGGGGTGGCGCAGGCCGCGTGCTTCCCGGGGACGGGGGGCGAGCTGCTCGACCACTATCAGCGCACCACCCGGCGTTCGAGGGCCGTCATGGAGCGGCTCTTCTACGGCGGCTGACGGGCCCGGCGACGTGTGAGACCCACCCCTGGGGATCTGCGTACCGGCGGGCCGCTGGAGATGCGACCCGTCCGCTCCGCGCGCAAGGTGGAGGTGTCAGAGAAGCAGTCGACCGCCTCGCCCTCGCGGTGCGTGCGGAAGGCCGCTGGTCGCCCACGAGCACGAGGAGGCACCGATGCCGAACACGCCACAGCTCAAGGACCCGGAGCTCTACGACACGCTGGTCGACGAGGGGAACAGCAAGGAGAAGGCTGCGCGCATCAGCAACGCCGCGGCCAAGCGCGGCCGGTCGTCCGTCGGGAAGAAGGGCGGCAAGGCCACCGACCTCGAGGACCGCACCGTTCCGGAGCTGCGCAAGCGTGCCAAGGAGCTGGGACTCAGCGGCTACTCGAGGCTGACCAAGAAGAAGCTGATCGACGCCATCCGCAATCACTGAGGCGAGAGTCTCGCATTATTCCATCGCATCGACCATCCACCGCCGTCTGAGGGTTCTGACCTCGCAAGAAGGCTGGAAAAATAGCGATGTCAGAATTTGTGAGGAACATGCCAGGAAATGTACGAGGAGCGTCATTATCATGATCCTCGCTTTTTCTCCCTCGACCCCTCTTGGTAAATTCTCCTGACCCGGTTACTGTTCCGGATATCGCGTCCGGGAAAGGCCTGGAGCGATACCGGCGACGAGGCCGAGAGCCAGCTGGCTGGCGGCCCTGTCGCGCTCGACGGGAGCGGGGGAGGGCCTCATGAGAAGAAGGATGTCCCGGCGCGCGACGGCGGTCGTGCTGGTGGCGGGAGCGTCGCTCGTCGGAAGCTCGATGCTGGTGGCACCGGCGCAGGCATCGCCACCCTCAACGGTGACGGTGACGGCGGCCACGACCGGGGCGACCGAGGCAGACCTGCTCGCGGCGCTGCATGGTCTCACCAGCGTGCAGCTGACCCAGCTGGTCGGTGGGCTGCTGGCCGCGGTGCACGAGGCCGAGCTGGGCTCCGTGCTGAGCCTGAGCGGTTCGGTGCTGATCAAGGCCGACCTGCCGGACCTGCTCGACGGCTTGAGCGAGGGACAGCTCGAGCAGCTCCTGCCGCTGCTTCTGGCGCAGTCCGACAAGAGCGTCATCAAGCAGGTGCTGATCAGCGTTCTCGGGCCGTTGCTGGGCGGTACCCTCGGCGCCCTGCTGGACACTCTCGGACTCTCCGGCCTCGTCGACCGCCTCCTGACCACGCTCAGCCTGGACCAGCTGCTCGGGATGGTGACCGGCCTGGTCGAGTCGTTGCAGGTGGACAAGACGCTGCAGTCCTTGACCACCGTGCTCGGCCTTCCCGACCTCGTGGACCGGCTCGGGGTGCCCGACCTGGTCGAGGCTCTCGATCTTCCGGGGCTCGTCGGCGCCCTCGGGCTCGGGACCGTGATCCAGATCGTCGAGGACACGACGGGGATCTCGCTGGAGCCGCAGGCCCCGGTCGATCCCGTCGACCCGACGGACCCGGTCGATCCCACCGATCCCACCGACCCGACGGACCCGACGGACCCAGGCGGTCCGACGGACCCGACCGATCCCGGCAACCCGACTGACCCGGGCGGCCCGACAGATCCGGGACAGCCTGCGGATCCCGGTGCTCCGGGCAACCCGAGCACCTCCGGCACGACGACGCTCGCGACGGTGACGTTGTCGAACCTCACCGTCTCGCGGCCAGGGCAGCGCTACCTCGCCGTTTCGCGGAACCTCGTGACCCTCAGCGTCTCCGTGACCGGGACGGCGTCCGGCGTCGTCGACTTCCGCAGCGGCGCGGCGATCGTGGCGAGCGCGACGATCCGCGCGGGCAGGGCGACGGTGACGCTCGGACCGACGCAGAAGGTAGGCACGTACCGGTCGATCTCCGCCTACTACGCGGGCGACGCGTCGCACCGAGCGGCCGTGCTGACGACCGCCGCGTCGTTCACGGTCAGCCGGAACGCCCTTGCCAAGCGCGTGAAGATCGTGGGCAGGCGCACCTACCGGGCCGGCGGCAAGGTGGTAGTCCGGGTGCGCGCCGGGAAGCTGGCGGACGGGGGCTGGGCCACAGGCAGGGTGCGCGTCCTCGTGGACGGCAAGAAGGCGCGGACGGTGGCGCTCAAGACGAAGAAGAAGGGTGTGGTGAAGGTGGCTCTCAAGAAGCGACGAGCCGCGGGCATCACGGTGCGGGCGAAGTACCTGCCCGCCGACCCCGGTGGCGTGAAGCGGTCCACGAGCAAGTCGGTGCGGTTTCGCGCGCACTGACCGGGCCGCCGTCGAGGGCGACTCCTGCGGGCCGGCTCAGGCTGCCGTGCGCGCGAGGGGCGGTGCCGGTCTCCAGGACCGGCACCGCCCCTCGCGGCCGCGACGCTCGTCTACTTGTCGAAGACGTCCTTCACGGTGTCCTTGACCTTCTCACCGGCGTCCTTGACGCCTGCCTTGAGCTGGTCCATCTTCCCCTCGGCCTCGGTCGACGAGTCCCCGGTCGCCTTCCCGAAGCCCTCCTTGGCCTTGCCCTTGGCGTCCTCGGCGGAGTTGCTGATCTTGTCACCCAGGCCCATGGCCGTCTCCTTCGCTCGTGGCGTTGTCGTCCTTCCAACGTACGTCCGGGCGAGGGCGCGGGCGACCGGAGCGGCTCCTTGCGGTCCTGCTCCACATGGGGCCGTCGGACCGCGTTCGTCGAGAGCGGGTCAGCGTCTCCGCTGGCCTCCGGCTGCCGAATCCGGATCGGAGTCGGCGAGCAGGTCAAGGGTCAGCTGCGCCTGGGTCCGGTGATCTTCGGGCAGCGCCCGCCACGCGGCGTGTCCGGCCGGGAGGTTGCGTGCGAGCGTAGCGATCCGTCGCCGATCCGAGCCGGCGAACTCGGTCCGCTCGGCGAACGGGTCGTCGATGCAGGCGAGCAGCGCGGCGGCGTCGAAGAGGTGGCGGTCCTTGTCACGTGAGTCGGTGGTGTAGGCGGCGGCCTTGAGGATCAGCGCGCCGAATGGCCGTGGCACTGAGATCGTCGCGGTCTTGCCAGGCACGATCTCCAGCCGGGCGTTGACGGTGCGCCGCAGTGCTTGGGTGCCGCCCTCGATGCGGATCATCTCGTGGCCACGCAGCTTCTCGATCAGGCGTGGGGCGGGGTGGTCGGCGACGAGGACGTCGACCTGATCCTCGGGATAACCGGCGACGAGGTCGACGGTGGAGGTGCCGCGCACGAACCGGTGGGCGGTGTTGTTGCGTTCGTCGATGCTGGGCTGTAACCGGTAGCCGAGTCCTTCGAGGGCGGTCGCGACCGCCCTCGGTACGCCGCGCCGGGTCTCGATGTGCAGCACGATGTCGACGTCGTTGGTCGGGCGGACGATGCCCAGGCCGTGGCGAATCGTGTGGAGCTGGGTCATCAGCCCGCCGACCAGCGTCCAGCTCTCGACAGGGAGCGCGTCGGCCAGTTCCGCGACGCTGGGCCAGGGAGCCAGCCACCCGCCGGGTGCGGCGGCGACCTCGACGGTGGGGCGCTCGGCGTTCATCTGTACGCCTCCAGCAGGTCGCTGAGCGTCCGGTGGCCGACGCCTCGCAGTCGGGGGTCGGTGCTGGTCGCCGCGTCCAATGCCGCAGCGGTAGTGGTCGCCACGAGGCAGCGCGCACGGTCGAAGTCGAAGCCGGTCGTGCGTAGAACGACGGCACCGTTCGCGTCAGCTCGTAGCCCGAGGGTGCGGACCACCTGGTCGAGCTCGTCGGCAGCGAGGTAGCCGTCCACGCTCTCGTCGACCGCGTGCGTGACTCCTAGCAGCCCCAGATCGGTGGCGGCGATCTGATCGCGCAGGCGCGGGATCGCCGAGCGGTGGGCCTCGTAGGCGTGGACCTGTGCGCGGTCCCTCATGCGTGTCAGGAGGTCGTCGACGTCGGTGATGTCGCGCAACGTCGACCGGAGTCTGGAGGCTTGCGCGGCACCGAGCCAGTCGGCGTCGAGGTTGGAGAGGAGCGCGACGGCACCCCACGCAGTGTGCTCGGCCCAGGTGCGGGTGCGGCCTTGCCGTTGGGACGCCAGGTAGTGGTCGACCGACCCGCGGTCGACCAGGCCCCGGGCGATCCGAGTGATCGCTCCGGCGTCCGCCAGCCTGCGGGCATGGCGAGTCGACACCCCGAGGGTGCTCGCTGTCTCCTCGATCGTGAGGAACTCACCTGCCATAACAGATAATGTCCCATATCGGACATAATCTGTAAAGCGAGATCGGTTGAGGGTGCGGCTGCTCCCGCCGCGGTCCCAGAACCGGGTCTCATGGGCCGCGACCTGGGCCGGACCGCAAGCCAACGAAAGACGGCGGCTGACGCTGGAAAACGTCGAAAGACGTCTCCGCAGGTCAGCCGCCGTCTTCAGCGACTACCGAGAGAGGGTGAGAACCCTCCGCTCAGCAGTCGTAGTAGAGCTCGAACTCGTACGGGTGCGGGCGCAGGCGCAGTGCGTCGATCTCGTTCGAGCGCTTGAGCTGGATCCAGGTCTCGATGAGGTCCTCGGTGAACACGCCACCCTGGGTGAGGAACTCGTGGTCCGCCTCGAGGGCGTCGATCGCCTCGTCGAGCGACGCGGGGACCTGCGCGATGAGCTTGTGCTCCTCGGGCGGCAGCTCGTAGAGGTCCTTGTCGATCGGCTCCGGCGGCTCGATCCGGTTGCGGATGCCGTCGAGGCCGGCCATGAGCTGGGCGGCGAAGGCCAGGTAGGGGTTGGCCGACGGGTCCGGCACGCGGAACTCGATGCGCTTGGCCTTGGGGTTCGACCCCGTGATCGGGATGCGGATGCAGGCAGAGCGGTTGCGGGCCGAGTAGACCAGGTTGACCGGTGCCTCGAAGCCCGGGACCAGGCGGTGGTAGGAGTTCACCGACGGGTTCGTGAAGGCGAGCAGCGACGGTGCGTGCTTCAGCAGACCGCCGATGTACCAGCGCGCCAGGTCGGACAGACCGCCGTAGCCCTTCTCGTCGTAGAACAGCGGCGCGCCGTCCTTCCACAGGGACTGGTGCGAGTGCATGCCCGAGCCGTTGTCGCCGAACAGCGGCTTCGGCATGAAGGTCACGGACTTGCCGGCCTCGTCGGCGACATTCTTGATGACGTACTTGAACTTCAGCAGGTCGTCGCCGGCGGCGGTGAGGGTGCTGAAGCGGTAGTTGATCTCCTGCTGACCGGCGGTGCCCACCTCGTGGTGCGCGCGCTCGAGCTCCAGGCCGACCTCCTGCAGGGTGCCGACCATCTCGTCGCGCAGGTCCGCGAACTTGTCGCTCGGCGAGACGGGGAAGTAGCCGCCCTTGTAACGCGTCTTGTAGCCGAGGTTGCCGCCCTCCTCCTCACGACCGGTGTTCCACGCGGCCTCGACCGAGTCGACCTTGAAGAAGGACTCGTTCGTCGCCGTGCGGTAACGGATGTCGTCGAAGATGTAGAACTCCGCCTCGGGGGCGAAGAACGCGGTGTCGGCGATGCCGGTCGACTTCAGGTAGGCCTCGGCCTTGAGCGCGACGTTGCGCGGGTCGCGGGAGTATGCCTCGTCGGTGAAGGGGTCCACGATCGAGCAGTTGATGATGAGCGTCTTGCGGCGGCGGAAGGGGTCCACGTACGCGGTGGTCACGTCGAGGAGCAGCTTCATGTCCGATTCGTGGATCGCCTGGAAGCCACGGATCGAGGACCCGTCGAAGGCGAGGCCGTCCTCGAGGGCCGTCTCCAGCTCGGCGGCCGGGATGTTGAAGTGCTGCTGGATCCCGGGAAGGTCCGAGAAGCGGATGTCGATCAGCTCGACTCCCTGCTCCCGCGTGAAGGCAAGAGCCTCGTCCGCGTTCTTGAACATCCGATGTACTCCTTCGTCGGTGGTGCCTGCTGAGTGTTGCTGGACCCAGGCTAGTGGCACGGCGTTTCCGCGGAGTACGGGAAATGTTTCGGGCGTGTTACAGACCCGGCGCGGGGGTGACGACCAGATCACGCCCCTCGGGCCTGTGCCGCCCGACGTCCTGCCCCTCCTAGACTGGCGGGGTGGACAGAGACGACTGGGGCTCGTGGCTCGGCGGCGACCCGACGGGAGAGGCGACCGCGACGGCGGGGGAGCACCGTGGGGCCCGGCTCGGACTGCCGGCGACCGGCCCGGGGACGCTCGCGGGCTCGCTGCGCCGGGTGGCTGCGCTGGCCGTCGACTGGGCCGCCTCGATGCTCGTGGCGTACCTGGTGTGGCACACCGTGGACGGCTTCGGTCCCCTGCTCGTCTTCGCGGTGGAGAACCTGCTCCTGCTCGCGACAGTCGGCGGCACGCTGGGTCACCGGCTGCTGGGCATGCGGGTGGCCCGTCTCGGGCCTGCGGCAGCACGACCCGGCGTCGGCCCACGGGCGGCGCTGGTCCGGACGCTGCTGCTGTGCCTGGTGATCCCCGCCGTCGTGTGGGACGCGGATGGCCGCGGCATGCACGACCGCCTCGCAGGAACCGTCATCGTGCGGCGCTGACCCGGGCTCGCCGCACGCCCGGCACGTGCTCGATCGTCGGGGGACGGCTCAGCGCGCGCCGCGGCGGTCGATGCGCGCCCGGTTCGGGTCGACGCCCTTGGGGATCGGCAGCCGGGCGGTGCCGAGCGCGGTCAGGCGCTTCTCGACCTCGGCCAGCTCGGCGCGGGTGAGCTGCGGCTTGAGCTTCTGCACCGTGGAGACGAGCTTGCCGAGCGGCACCTGCCCCTCGCGGTCGCCCACCTCGATGACCGTGACCGGCACGTCCTTGAGGATCCGGTTGAGCTTGCGGCGCTCGTCCGTCAGGAGCCGCTTCACCTTCGGGGTGCGTGCCTCGCCGACCAGGACGATGCCGTGCCGTCCCACCCCACGGAAGACCAGGTCCTGCGTCTTGGCGTCGAGGGCCACCGGCTCGTCCGCGAAGGTCCAGCCCCGACGGACCGTCCCGAGCACTGCCCGGGAAGCGCCGACCTCGTCGTGGATCTCGGCGTACTGCGCCTTCGTGAAGCGGTTCGTGAGCGTGAAGAGCGCCGCGAGGAACGCGAAGGGGACCGCGATGACGAGCGCGTACACGGGGTGGCCGAAGACCAGGCCCAGCACGTAGCCCAGAGCGACGACGCCGACGAAGACCCCGAGCAGGAGCCACACGGCGAGCCGGTCCTGGCGGCGCGTGTACTGGAACGCCTGCCAGACGGCCGCGTACCAGCGGGTCTTCTTGGGCGCGGGCTTGTCCTTCGGCACGGGTGATCCTTCCGGGGGCGGGTTTCCCTCAGTTTAGTGGAGGCCCGGCGCGACGGTGGCGAGGGGTCGAGGAGCCGTCGCGCCGGCAGCGGGGCGGGAGCGCGTCGCTCACCGCGCGAGCAACGAGCGTGCCTCCTGGCGCGACGTCGTCGGCTCGGCCAGGTGGGCGAGCGGCTCCGGGATGGTCTCGCCGCGACGCGTCATGGCCTGGCCCCACAGGCGTCCCGCTCGGTACGAGGAGCGCACGAGCGGGCCTGACATGACCCCGAGGAAGCCGATCTCCTCGGCCTTCTCGTTCAGCATGACGAACTCGTCGGGCTTGACCCAGCGGTCCACCGGGTGGTGGCGCACCGAGGGGCGCAGGTACTGGGTGATGGTGATCAGGTCGCAGCCGGCCTCGTGCAGCGCCTCGAGCGCCTCGACTACCTCGTCGATCGTCTCGCCCATGCCGAGGATGAGGTTCGACTTGGTGACCAGTCCGGCCTCGCGCGCCTGCGTGATGACGGACAACGACCGCTCGTAGCGGAAGCCGGGCCGGATCTGCTTGAAGATCCGGGGGACCGTCTCGAGGTTGTGCGCGAGCACCTCGGGCCGGGAGCCGAACACCTCGTCGAGGAGCTCGGGGATCGCGTTGAAGTCGGGGATCAGCAGCTCGACGCCGGTGCCCGGGTTCATCGCATGGATCTGGCGCACGGTCTCGGCGTACAGCCAGGCGCCGCCGTCGGCCAGGTCGTCGCGCGCGACGCCGGTGACGGTCGAGTAGCGCAGACCCATCGCCTGGACCGACTCCGCGACACGCCTCGGCTCGTCACGGTCGAACTCGGCAGGCTTGCCCGTGTCGATCTGGCAGAAGTCGCACCGGCGGGTGCACTGGTCACCGCCGATGAGGAAGGTCGCCTCGCGGTCCTCCCAGCACTCGAAGATGTTGGGGCAACCGGCCTCCTCGCACACCGTGTTGAGCTTCTCGGAGCGCACCAGGCTCTTGAGCTCGGTGTACTCGGGGCCCATGGTGGCGCGCGTCTTGATCCACTCGGGCTTCTTCTCGATGGGGGTCGCGGCGTTGCGCGCCTCGACGCGAAGCAGACGACGGCCTTCGGGGGCGAGCGTCATCGGGAACCTCCGGGATGAGAGACCGAGCACCGCGAGGGCCGCGATGGCGGGCAGGTCCGGGGCGAGCGAGCCGCGTCCAGGACCGGTCTCCACACTACGACAGGGCCGCAGCCGCCGGGCCGGGTGCCACGGGCTGGGACGAGGGGGTGTGAACAACGTCACCCAGCAGCGGGGCGAGCGCCGTCTCCAGGTGGCGCTGCAGAGGCGCCGCGGCGTCGAGCACGGTGAAGGGGGTGCCGAGCTCACGGGTCACCGAGGTCACCCCGGCGTCGCTGATGCCGCACGGCACGATCCGCCCGAAGTCCAGCAGGTCGGCGTCGCAGTTCAGGGCCAGCCCGTGCATCGTCACGCCGCGCGCCACGCGCACGCCGATCGCGCACACCTTGCGCTCCGGACGGGCCGTGCCGAAGGCCGCGAGGTCGACGGTCCCGTCAGGACCGGGACCTGCTCCCGGGTCGGCAGGGAACCACACGCCGGAGCGCCCGGCCACGCGACCTGCGTGCAGGCCGAGCTCGGCGAGCAGGTCGATCACGGCCTGCTCGAGCGCGCGGACGTAGGCGACCACGTCGATCGGCTCGGCGAGCCGGACGATCGGGTAGGCGACGAGCTGACCCGGCCCGTGCCAGGTGATGCGTCCGCCGCGGTCGATGTCGATCACGCGCGAGCCGTCGGTGGGACGGTCGCTCGCGTTCGTGCGCCTGCCGGCCGTGAAGACCGGCTCGTGCTCGACGAGCAGCACGGTGTGGTCCCGCTCGCCGGCCGCCACCTGGGCGTGCACCTCGCGCTGCGTCTGCCACGCGGGCTCGAAGTCGACCCGGCGTCGTCCCAGGTCCAGAGACACGAACTCCATGCCTGTCACCCTAGACCCGTGGCGCTCGAGCCCCCGGGCGCACGACGGCGACCTCTCCTGCGATCTTCGTCACGCGACGGCGCGCGCCCACGCCGCGGCGTCGTCCACGTGGGGGTGCAGGAACGCGAAGCCGTCCTGCTCGAGCACGTGCGGCACGACCCGCTGGGAGCCGAGCAGCTCGCCGCTCAGCTCGCCGAGCGCGAGACGCAGCGCGACCGCCGGGACGCGCAGCCTCGCGGGCCGGTGCCAGGCGTGCGCGACCGCACGGGTGAGGTCCACGTTGCGCGCGGGGTGCGGTGCGGTGAGGTTGACCGGCCCGGCGAGGGTCGAGTCGACCAGGTGCAGGAGCGCGCGCACCTCGTCGGCCTTGCTGATCCAGCTCCACCACTGCTCGCCCGTGCCGAGCCTTCCCGCGACGCCGAGCCGTACCAGGGGCAGGAGGCGTCCCAGCGCACCGGCGTCGGGAGAGAGCACGATGCCGGTGCGCGCGTATGCGACCCGGACGCCCGCCTGGGCGGCGGGCGCGGCCGCAGCCTCCCACCGCACCACGAGGTCGGCGAGGAAGCCGCTGCCCGCGGGCGCGGCCTCGGTGCGGGCGTGCTCGCCGGTGCTCCCGTACCAGCCGATGGCGGACCCCTGGACGAGAGTCGCGACCGGTGTCGCGCCCGCCTCCCGGGCGTCGGCGATGCGGCGGGCGAGGAGCGCGGTGGGCCAGGTCCGCGAGGTCAGCAGCACGTCACGTCGGTGCGCGGTCCACCGGCGGTCCGCGACGCCCGCCCCGACCAGGTTGACGACGGCGTCCACGTCCTCCAGGACGTGCGGGTCGAGCGCGCCCGCGGCGGGGTCCCAGTGCACCTTGCCGGGTCCGGGTGCTCCGCGGGTGAGCACGGTGACGCGGTCTCCGCGTCCCTGCAGCATCGATCCGAGCGCGCTGCCGAGGTACCCGGTGCCGCCGGCGATCAGCACGTGCTGCGAGCCGCTCATGCCCCCACCGTACGCGCGTGACCGGCTAGCGGGAGAGGAGGGCGAGCATCATGAAGAAGCTCAGCGCGACCGCCGCGACCCCGGTGACGAGGGCGACCACCGCGCGTCCTCGGCCGTGACCGCCCTCCCGCGCCCGCGCGAACGCCCAGATGCCCAGGGCGATCGCGCCCGCGCCGAGGAGCATGCCGAGCGGCGGGAAGAAGCAGAAGATCAGACCCACGAGGCCGAGATAGGGCGCGGCGACCGACTGCCACGAGCGTCCGACGGGCAGCAGGTAGTGCAGAGCGCTGGACGGGCCGAGGTCGGTCGCGGGCGGAGGCACGACGCGGGGCCGGGTGTGGGGCGACCACTGCTGCCCGTCCCAGTACCGCTCGACGACCGGGGACTGCGGGTCGGCGTACCACCCCGCGGGCGGGACGACGTGGGGGAGTGACATGCGACACATCGTACGCCGCGTCCCAGCGGCACCGTCCGGGCTTCGCCCGCACGTCGGTCTCGCGGGAGACGAACGAGGCCGGGCACGCACGCTCAGGGAGCGGCGTGCCCGGCCTCGAGGACCCTGGCGTCAGGTGGTCAGAGCTGGAGGTCGGCCTGGAAGGCCGCCTCCTCGATGCGGTTCTTGATCGCGGTCAGGAACCGGGCGGCGTCCGCGCCGTCGACCAGGCGGTGGTCGTAGGAGAGCGACAGGTAGGCGAAGGAGCGGATCGCGATGACGTCCTCGCCGTCCGGGCCCTTGACGACGGCGGGCCGGCGCACGATCGTGCCGGTGCCGAGGATGGCGGAGGTGCCCACCGGGACGATCGGCGTGTCGATGAGCGCGCCGCCGGAACCGGTGTTCGTGATGGTGAAGGTCGCACCGCTGAGCTCGTCCGGCGTCACCTTGTTCGCGCGGGTGCGCGAGGCGAGGTCGGCGATCTTCTGGGCGAAGCCGACGATGCCGAGGCCGCCGCCGCCCTTGGCCACCGGGACGACGAGACCACGCTCGGTGTCGACCGCGAACCCGATGTTCTCCTCCGCCGGGTAGGTGATGGTCTCACCGTCGAAGAAGGCGTTGACCTTCGGGTAGGCCTGCAGGGCCTCCGTAGCGGCCTGCGCGTAGAAGGGCAGGAACGTCAGGTTGGCGCCGTGCTTGGCCTTGAACGCGTCCTTGTTCGCCGTGCGCAGCCTCGACAGCGCCGTGACGTCCACCTCGACGACGGTCGTGAGCTGAGCCTGGGACTGCAGCGCCTCGACCATGCGCACGCCGATGATCTTGCGCAGCCGGCTCGCCTTCTCGGTCGTGCCGCGCAGGTCGGAGACCGGCAGGATCGTCGAGGCCTTCGCAGGGGTCCCCGTCGCCGCGGTGCCTGCGGGCGCGCTCGGGCTGCTCGTCGTGGCTGCGGCGAGCACGTCCTCCTTGCGGATGCGACCGCCCACACCGGTGCCCGTGACCGTCGACAGGTCGACGCCCTTCTGCGCCGCGAGCTTGCGCACGAGCGGCGTCAGGTACGACGTCTGCGGGACGGCGGCCGAGGCGACGGGTGCTGCGGACGGGGCGGGCGCCGTGGGCCTCCCGTCCCCGCCCGTCGCCGCCTTGTCGACGACGGCGGCCGGCTGGGCGCGCTGCGGCTCGACCTCGGCGGGCTGGGCCTGCTCGGGCTCGGCCGGCGCGGGAGCGGTCGTGGGCGTCTGCTGGGCGGCCTGCTGCGAGGAACCGGAGCCGGAGGGGGCGGCGCCGGAGCCGATGACCGCGAGGACGGCGCCGACCTCGACGGTCTCGTCCTCCTCGACGAGGATCTTGCGCAGCGTGCCGGCCAGCGGCGACGGGATCTCGGTGTCGACCTTGTCGGTGGAGACCTCGAGGAGCGGCTCGTCGGCCTCGACGGTGTCGCCGACGGACTTGAGCCAGCGGGTGACGGTCCCCTCGGTGACCGACTCGCCGAGCGCGGGGAGCCGGACCTCCTCGCCCTCGTCGTCGCCGCTCGCGGCGTCCTGCGATCCGGAGGACTCGGAGGCGGCGGACTCGGCGGCCGGCGGGGGCGAGGCGGGGGACGCGCCCGACGCGGGCTGCTCGGCCGGCGCCTCCTGCGGGGCGGGCGCCTCGCCCGTCCCCGCGTCGTCGGACGACGAGCCGGAGCCGTCACCGATCACGACGAGGTCGGCGCCGACCTCGACCGTCTCGTCCTCCTCCACGAGGATCTTCTCGATGACGCCTGCGAACGGCGAGGGGATCTCGGTGTCGACCTTGTCGGTCGAGACCTCGACGAGCGGCTCGTCGACCTCGATCGTGTCGCCGACGTTCTTGAGCCAGCGCGTGACGGTCCCCTCGGTGACTGACTCACCCAGAGCCGGAAGCTGCACGGTGTTGGACATGACCTGTTGTCTCCTTCGGGTGGGTCAGCTGTGGGCGTGCAGGGGCTTGCCGGCCAGAGCCAGGAAAGCCTCCCCGAGCGCCTCGTTCTGGGTGGGGTGCGCGTGCACGAGGGGGGCCACGTCCTCGGGGTACGCCTCCCAGTTCACGATGAGCTGGCCCTCGCCGATGAGCTCGCCGACGCGCGCGCCGATCATGTGCACGCCGACCACCGGACCGTCCTTCTGGCGCACGAGCTTCACGAAGCCCTGGGTGCCCAGGATCTGGCTCTTGCCGTTCCCGCCGAGGTTGTACTCGATGGTCTCGACGGCGTCGTCGCCGAGCTCTGCCCTGGCCTTGGCCTCCGTGAGGCCGACCGAGGCGACCTCGGGGTTGCAGTAGGTGACGCGAGGGATGCCGGACTCGACGATCGGCGCGGGGTTCAGGCCGCTGATCTGCTCGGCCACGAAGATGCCCTGCTGGAAGCCGCGGTGCGCGAGCTGCAGCCCGGGGACGATGTCGCCCACGGCCCAGATGTCGCCCACACCGGTGTGCAGCTTCTCGTCGGTGATGACGAAGCCGCGGTCCATCGTGATGCCCTGCTCCTCGTACCCGAGGTCCGCCGTGCGGGGGCCGCGGCCCACGGCGACCAGCAGCAGGTCGGCGTCGAAGGTCTTGCCGGACTCGAGGGTGACGTGCACGCCGTTGTCGTCCTGCGTCACGCCGGAGAACCGGTCGCCGAGGTTGAAGCCGATGCCGCGCTTGCGGAACGCGCGCTCGAGCGCCTTGCTCAGGGCCTCGTCCTCGTTCGGGACGAGGTGGGGGAGCGCCTCGACGATCGTGACGTCGGCCCCGAAGGACTTCCACACGGAGGCGAACTCGACGCCGATGACGCCGCCACCCAGGATGATCACCGAGCTCGGCACGTAGTCCAGCGCGAGCGCGTGCTCGGAGGTGATCACCCGGCCGCCGATCTCGAGCCCCGGCAGCGAGCGCGAGTACGAGCCCGAGGCCAGGACGACGTGCTTGCCCGTGTACCGGACCCCGTCGACCTCGACCGCGTTCTTGTCGACCAGGCGGCCCCAGCCCTGCACGAGCGTGATGGCGCGGGACTTCACCAGCCCCTGGAGGCCCTTGTACAGCCGGCCGATCACGCCCTCCTTGTAGGCGTTGACGCCGGGGACGTCGATGCCCTTGAGCTCCGCGAGGACGCCGGCGTGGCCGGCGTCCCTGGTCTCGTCCGCGATCTCGGCCGAGTGGAGCAGCGCCTTGGTCGGGACGCAGCCGTAGTGCAGGCAGGTGCCGCCCAGCTTGTCGCCCTCGACGAGCGCCACGCGGTGGCCCAGCTCAGCAGCCCGGAGCGCCGTGGCGTAGCCACCGCTCCCGCCACCCAGGACGACGACGTCGAAATCAGTGGTGGCAGTGTCCTCAGCCACGTAGAGCTCCTTTGGCGCAGGGAAACGATCCGATACGGGCCCATCGTGTCACCCCACCCGCCCCACCTCCAACCGAGGCGCGCTGGTGAGAGGGCCCGGGCGGCACCGATGCGACGAAGAACACATCGACCGGCCGGCGCCGGGGCCGTGCCTCAGGAGACGGCGACGTCCTCGAGCAGGGCCAGCAGGGTGCGCAGGCCGAAGCCGGTGCCGCCCGCAGGGGTGTAGCCGTGGGGAGCGCGCTCGTTGAAGGCGGGACCCGCGATGTCGAGGTGCACCCACGGGACGTCGCCGACGAACTCCTTGAGGAACAGCCCCGCCACGAGCATGCCGCCGGAGCGGTCGCCGACGTTGGCGAGGTCGGCGACCTTCGAGTCGAGGCTCGCGCGCAGCTCTGCGGGCAGCGGCATGGGCCAGACCTGCTCGCCCGCGCGGGCGGCTGCCGCGACGGCCTGGCCGCGCGGCTCCTCGCCGCCCATCGCGGCGGCGGTGCGGGTGCCCAGCGCGACGACCTGGGCGCCCGTGAGCGTCGCGATGTCGACGAGCAGGTCCACCTTCTCCTCACGAGCCGCCACCAGTCCGTCGGCGAGCACGAGCCTGCCCTCGGCGTCGGTGTTGAGCACCTCGACCGTCGTCCCGCCGCGCATCGTGATGACGTCCGACGGGCGCGTGCCGGTGCCCGACGGCATGTTCTCCGCGAGGCACAGCCATCCCGTGACCGCGACCGGGAGCCTGAGGCGCGCTGCGGCCACCACCGCGTGCAGCACGGTCGCGGCCCCTGCCATGTCGGACTTCATCGTCTCCATGCTCTTGGCGGGCTTGATCGACAGGCCGCCCGAGTCGAAGGTGATGCCCTTGCCGACCAGCGCCACGTGGGTCGTCGCCCGCGCCGGTGCGTAGGCGACCTTCACCAGCCGGGGCGGGCGCGCGGACCCCTGCCCGACGGCGACGAGCCCGCCGTAGCCGCCGGCGGCCAGCGCCTTCTCGTCCAGCACGGTCACCTTGGTGCCCGGGACCTTCGCGACCTTCCTCGCGATCTCCGCGAAGGTCTCCGGGTACAGGTCGTTGGGCGGTGCGTTGACGAGGTCGCGGACCTGGCTGACCGCGTCGGCCACCGTCAGCACCCGGGCGGCGGCCTTCTCGGCCTGGCGCACGACGGCGTCGGGCACGAGGACCTGGACCTGCTCGGTGCGGGGCTCGGAGGACGACCCGTGGTCGTAGCGGTAGGCCCCGAGGAGCGCACCCTCCGCGACCGCCACGGCGTCCGCCACGTCGTCGACCGGAAGGGCCAGCGTCACGCGGGCGGCGCCGCTCGCCCGCGCGGCCGTCCCGGCGGCCCGGCGCAGCGTCTCGTGACGGGCGGCGCCCTCCTCGGCGCGGGCGCGTCCGATCCCCACGAGCGCGACGACGTCCGCGGACGTGCCGGTGCCCGGCACGCGCACGACGGTGTCCGTGCTCGCGGAGGCGCCCAGCAGCGTGAGGTCGAGGGCGGCGGAGACCTCCGCGGGGAGCGCGCCACCGGCGACGCGGAGCCCGTCGTCGCTCTTCTCGACGCCCACGACGAGCAGGTCGACCGGGCCGCGGGGGCGGCGGGACACGAAGGTGAGGGAGGCAGGAGCAGTCACATCAGCGATGCTAGCCCCGCTCCGCTCCCGCTAGGCTCGGGGGGTGCAACTCCCGCTGTCCTCCGCCCTGGTCGCGCTCGGCGTCCTCGTGCTCCTCGTCTGGGCCGTCTGGTTCGCAGTCGTCGACCGCGCCGTCGTGCTGCGCCAGCTCTGGGTGGCCGCCGCCGTCGAGGCTGTCGCCCTCGTCCAGCTCGTCGTGCTGGCGGTCGCCGTCGCCCGCGGGCACGCGCTCGCCGAGCCTGCGACGTTCTGGGGCTATGCCGCGACGTCCGTCGTGCTGCTGCCCGTCGCGGCGCTGTGGGCCTTCGCCGAGCGCAGCCGCTGGAGCTCCGTCGTGCTCGCTGCGGCCGCCGTCGCCCTCGGCGTCGTGCAGTGGCGCCTGACCCAGGTGTGGTCCGCATGAGCCGCGGTGCCGCGACCGGGTCCGGCTTCGGGCGGGTGCTCGTCGCCGTCTACGGCATCCTCGCGCTCGCCGCGACGGCGCGAGGCGTCACACAGCTCGCGACGAAGGGGCACGAGGCTCCGCTCGCCTACACGCTGTCCGTCGTGGCCGGCCTCGTCTACGTCGTCGCCACGCTCGCGCTCGCGCGCGGTGGCTCGTGGCGACGCGTCGCGTGGGTCGCCTGCGGCGTCGAGGCGGTGGGGGTGCTGGCGGTCGGCGTCGCGAGCCTCCTCGATCGTGTGGCCTTCCCCGACGCGACGGTCTGGTCCGGCTTCGGCGCGGGGTACGGCTACATCCCCCTGATCCTCCCCTTCGTGGGGCTCACGTGGCTGTGGCGCACGCGACCCGTCGCCGCGACCGACGACGACGAGGAAGACTCATGATCTATCGCGCCCTGTACAAGCACGTCCTCACCCGGTTCGACGCCGAGGACGCGCACCGCTGGGCCTTCGAGGCGATCCGGGTCTTCGGTCGGGTGCCGGTCCTGCGGGACGTCGCCCACGACGTGCTCGTCCCCGCCTCACGGGTCCCGGCCCCCGAGGTCTTCGGGCGGCGTCTGCGCGGCGCCTTCGGTCTCGCTGCGGGCTTCGACAAGGACGCGCGCGCCGTCGTGGGCCTGACGAGCCTCGGCTTCGCCTTCGTGGAGGTCGGGAGCGTCACCGCGATCGGGCAGCCCGGCAACGAGAAGCCACGGCTGTGGCGCGAGCTGGAGCTGCGGGGCGTCCGCAACCGGATGGGCTTCAACAACGACGGTGCCGAGACGGTCGCGCGGCGCCTGCGCGCCCTGCGCCGCACCGCCGCCGGCCGGCGCGCCGTCGTCGGGGTCAACCTCGGCAAGTCCAAGGTCACGCCCCCCGAGCGCGCGGCGCAGGACTACGCCACGAGCGCACGTCTGCTCGCGCCCTTCGCCGACTACCTGGTGGTCAACGTCTCCTCGCCCAACACGCCCGGGCTGCGCGACCTGCAGGCGGTCGAGTCGCTGCGCCCGATCCTGACAGCGGTGCGGGCAGCGGCGGACGAGGCCGTGCTCGGCACGAAGCGGCGGGCCGTCCCGCTGCTCGTCAAGATCGCGCCCGACCTCGCGGACGCCGACATCGACGAGATCGCCGACCTCGCCCTGGAGCTCGGGCTGGACGGCATGGTGGCCGTCAACACCACCATCGAGCACGACCTCGGTCCGGGCGGCCTCTCGGGCCCGCCGGAGCTGGAGCGTGGGCTCGACGTGGTGCGCAGGCTGCGCCGCAGGCTCGGACCGAGCCCCGTCGTGATCGGCGTCGGTGGCATCAGCGGTGCCGAGGACGCTCAGGCCTATCTCGACGCAGGCGCCACGCTCGTGCAGGGCTACACCGGGTTCATCTACGAGGGCCCGTTCTGGCCCGGCCGCGTGAACCGGGGCCTGCACCTGCGCAGCGGGAAGCCCGGTGGAGCCGGGGTGAGCGCGTGATCGAGCCGCTGTGGCAGTGGGTCGTGCACGACTCCCAGGGGCGGGTGCTCGCGGGCCCGGCAGCACCGGCCTTCAGCTCGCGCTTCGACGCCGAGGTGTGGCTCGGCGAGCGCTGGAGGACCCTGGCCGCCGGAGGAGCCGCGCAGGCGCAGCTCTGCCACGCCGGTCAAGCTGTCGGCAGCCCGGTGCCGTTGCAGGCACGGGCCTGAGCCGTTCCGAGGCCGGCTACTCCGGGTAGTGCCCGTGCTTCTTGTTCTTGGGGCGCGGGAGGCGAGCGCGGCGGATCTGGAACGCCCGCGTCATCGCGTACATCAGCATGCCGCGCTCGATCCTGTCCTCGCCGAACTTCTCGACGAGCCGCCGCTTGAGGTGGCGCCACAGCAGCAGCGCGTCCACGACCGCGATCACGATCACGAGGTAGATCGCACCCATGAAGATGATGCTGAGGGCGCGGGCGGAACCGTTGCTGTTGGCGAAGACCATGCTCAGCACCAGCAGGCCGAAGGCCACGAACAGGAACATCTCACCGACGTTCCAGCGAGCGTCGACGAAGTCGCGGATGTACTCGCGCACCGGGCCGCGGTCGCGCGCGGGAAGCTTTGCGGTGTTGTTGGTGCGCTGCGCCTCGTACTGGACCTGGCGCTCGGCGCGGATCTTGGCACGTGCCTCGCGCGCCGCGCCCCGCCGGTCCGCGACGACGATGGGACGACGGTTCGCGGACTCGCTCTCCTTGCGCGACGGCGTCGGGCGCCCCTTCCTCGCCTCCTGCGCGCGCAGGCGCTCGATCGTCTGCTCCGCGGTCTCCGTCTCGGGGGCTGGACTGGGGCTGGAGCTGGTCTCGTCGGAACGGCGTCTCAGTGGCACGTCCCGAGTCTACCGGGGCGCGGTCGGCACCGGGGACGTGGCGAAGGGACCCGGGAGCGCCGGAGGGAGGCCCACAGCCCCGTGGAGCACGGGGATACGGTGGAGCCGTGACTCCTCTCGACGACCAGCAGGTCCGGGTGCTCCGCGACCGTGTCCGCCACCAGTTCGCCGGCGTCCAGGCCGATCTCGAACGCCTCGTGCGCATCCCGAGCGTCTCCGCCCCGGCCTTCGACCAGCAACAGGTCGCACGCAGCGCCGAGGTGGTCGCCGGCCTGCTGCGGACGGCGGGGCTCACCGACGCGGAGGTCCTGACGGTGCCGGAGGGGCGCCCCGCCGTCGTGGCCCGGCGTCCCGCCCCGGCGGGGGCGCCGACCGTGCTGCTCTACGCCCATCACGACGTCCAGCCGCCCGGGCCGCGCGAGGCGTGGACGTCCGACCCGTTCGAGCCCGAGCAGCGTGGTCCCCGGCTGTACGGGCGCGGGGCGGCCGACGACAAGGCGGGCATCATGGCGCACGTGGGCGCCCTGCGGGCGCTCCTCCACGAGGATGCCGGTCCGTCTCCCGCGATCGGGGTCACCGTGTTCGTGGAGGGCGAGGAGGAGATCGGCTCCCCGACCTTCACCACGTTCCTCCACGCGCACCGTGAGCTGCTCGCCGCCGACGTCGTGGTGGTGGCGGACTCCACCAACTGGAAGGTCGGCGTGCCCGCGCTCACCACCTCGTTGCGCGGCCTGGTCGACCTGGAGGTGGAGGTCGCGGTGCTCGATCACGCGGTCCACTCGGGGATGTTCGGCGGCCCGGTGCTCGACGCCGTGACCGTGCTCGCACGCCTGCTCGCGACGCTCCACGACGACGTGGGCGACGTGGCGGTGCCCGGCCTCGTGCATGCGCCCGACCCGCTGGTCGACTACGAGGTGGCGGACTTCCGGGCCGACGCGGGTGTGCTCGACGGTGTCGCCCTGGCGGGCTCGGGCCCGATCGCGGCACGCCTGTGGACCCGCCCGGCCATCGCGGTGATCGGCATCGACGCCACGAGCGTCGCTCAGGCCTCGAACACCCTGGCCCCGAGCGCGACCGCCAAGCTGTCGGTGCGGCTCGCGCCGGGGCAGGACCCGGCCGAGGCGTCGCTTGCGTTGCGTGCCCACCTGGAGGCTGCCGCCCCGTTCGGGGCGAGGGTGACCGTCCGGGACGGCGAGCAGGGGTGGCCGTTCGCAGCGCCGCAGGACTCGCCCGCCATGCGCACGGCCCGCTGGGCCTTCGAGCAGGCCTGGGGCGTGCCTCCGGTGGACACCGGGGTGGGCGGCTCCATCCCCTTCATCGCGGACCTGCTGGAGACCTACCCCCAGGCGGCGATCCTCGTCACGGGCGTCGAGGATCCCGACAGCAGGGCGCACGGCATCGACGAGTCGGTCCATCTCGGAGAGCTGGAGCGGGTCGTGCTGGCAGAGGCGCTGCTGCTCGGGGGCCTCGCGGCTCGCCCCTGAGCGGGACCCGGGGGCGCGCAGGGCCGGAGTCTCAGAGCCCCGGCAGCGCGAGCATCTGGTCGAGGGCGACCCGCGCCCAGCGGGCGTCGTCCTCGTCCACGACGATGCGGTTCGGCACCCGCCCCTCGAGCAACGACTCCATGGTCCACACGAGGTGGGGCAGGTCGATGCGGTTCATCGTGGAGCAGAAGCAGACCGTCGAGTCGAGGTAGTGCACGTTCTTGTCCGGGTGCGCGGCGGCGAGGCGGCGCACGAGGTTCAGCTCGGTGCCGATCGCCCACGAGCTGCCGGGCTCCGCGGCGTCGAGCGCCTTGATGATGTACTCGGTCGAGCCGACCATGTCGGCGCCCGCGACGACCTCGTGCTTGCACTCGGGGTGCACCAGGACGGTCACGTCCGGCGCCTTCGCGCGCATGTCGACGATGTTCTGGTACGAGAACCGCCCGTGCACCGAGCAGTGACCGCGCCACAGGATCATGCGCGCGTCGCGCAGCTGCTCCTCGGTCAGGCCTCCCAGGGGCTTGCGGGGGTCGTAGACGACGCAGTCGTCGAGGCTCATGCCGAGCTTCTCGACGGCGGTGTTGCGGCCCAGGTGCTGGTCCGGGAGGAACAGCACCTTTCCCGTCCCGTCGACGCCACCGACCTGGTCGAAGGCCCACCGCAGGGCGACCTCCGCGTTGGAGGAGGTGCACACCGTGCCGTGGTGGCGCCCGGTGAAGGCCTTGATGGCCGCCGTGGAGTTCATGTAGGTCACCGGCACGACGTGCTCGGCGACGCCGACCTCGGTGAGCGCCTCCCAGGCGTCCTCGACCTGACCGATCGCCGCCATGTCGGCCATCGAGCAGCCGGCCGCGAGGTCGGGCAGGATCACCTGCTGGGCGTCCGAGGTGAGGATGTCTGCGCTCTCGGCCATGAAGTGGACGCCGCAGAAGATGATGTACTCCGCCTCCGGGCGGGCTGCCGCCTCGCGCGCGAGCTTGAAGGAGTCGCCCGTGACGTCCGCGAAGGCGACCACCTCGTCGCGCTGGTAGTGGTGCCCCAGCACGAACGCGCGCTCGCCGAGCGCTGCACGTGCCGCCCGGGCCCGTTCGACGAGGCCGGGCTCGCTCGCCGGCGGCAGCGCGCCCGTGCACTCGACGCCTCGCTCGGAGGCGAGGTCAGCCGCCTGGCCCAGGAGAAGCAGGGCAGGGCTGGCCGTCGGCTCGGCGAAGGCCGTGGTGACGACGGGGGCGGCCGTGGAGACGGCCTCGGGGGAGAGGAAGGGTGCGTCCAGCAGCTTGCTCACCCTCCCAGTCTCCCACAGCGTGCCAGCCTCGTACGGCAGCTCCGCCGCTGCGACGGCTCGGTGGCGGCGGGTGCGTCAGCCCTGCGTGAGGAGCCCCTTGCTGACCAGCCAGTCCTTCGCCACGTCCTTCGGGTCGGCCTTCTCGTCCCCGCTCACGCGCCCGTTCATCGCCAGCAGGTCGGCGGTCGTGAGCTGCGCCGACACCGCGTCGAGCGCCTTGGTGACCGTGTCGGTCCGCACCCGCGTCGCGACCAGCGGGACCACGTTCTGCGCGGCGATGAGGTTCTCCGGGTCCTCGAGCGTCACGAGCCCGTTCTCGGCGATCGCCGGTGTCGTCGTATAGATGTCTGCGACGTCGACCTTGCCCGAGGTGAGCGCCTTGACCGTGTTCGGGCCGCCGCCGTCGTTGATGGCCACGAAGTCGACGTCCTTGACCCCGTACACCTTCTCCAGGCCCGGGATGCCGTACGGGCGCTCCTCGAACTCCGCGTTGGCGCCGAGCCGGACGTGACCCGCCCCGGCGAGGTCGGCGATGGTCTTCAGCCCGTGGGCCGTCGCGAACTCCTCGGTGACGTTGAGGGAGTCCTTGTCCTCGGCATCCGCCGGCTGCAGGATGCTCAGGGTGTCGGGCAGGGCGGCCGGCAGGGCCGCGAGCACGTCCTCGCGGGACGTCGCCGTGCTGTCGGGGTCGAGGTATCCGAGCAGGTTGCCGGTGTAGTCCGGGACGATGTCGATCGACCCGTCCTCGACCGCGGCCACGTAGGTCTCGCGCGCCCCGATGTTCGGCTTGTAGTCGACCTTGAGTCCGGCGTCCTCGAGAGCGAGCCCGTAGAGGTCCATGACCAGCTCGCTCTCGGCGAAGTTCGCCGAGCCCACGGTGACCGACGTCACGTCGCCGCCGGAGGTGCCGCTCGCGGTGGCCTTGAGGGGGTCGCTGCTGGAGCAGCCGGCGATGCTCGTGAGGGCGAGGGCTGCAAGAGCAGCGAGGGCGAGGGGGCGTGCGCGCATGGTCATCGTCTCCGTCCCGCGCACGGTGCGCGTCCCCCTACCCAACGCGATCCGGCACCGTCCGCGCAACCGGAGCGACCCTGCCAGACCTGCGACGTCGCCGTCGCGAGGGCCGGAGCCCGCGTGGGGTGAGCGCCCGCTGGGCCCCGGCGAGCAGCAGGTCGAGGAGGACGGCGAGCACGATGACGACGATCGACGCCGCGAGGACCCGCCGGTAGTCGGAGAGCGCGAGCCCCGAGAGGATCGGGGCGCCGAGACCGTGCGGCCACACGTAGGCCGCGACGGTCGCCGTCGCGACGACCTGCAGCACCGCGGACCGTGCGCCGCCCAGCATCACGGGGAGCGCGAGCGGCAGCTCGACCTGCGTGATCAGCTGGCGCTCGGTGAGCCCCACGGCGCGAGCGGCCTGCACGGTGTCGCGGTCCACGGAGTCGATCCCCGAGTAGACGCCGGCGAGCAGCGGCGGCACCGCGAGCACGGTGAGCGCCAGGACGGGAGCGACGGCGCCGATGCCGATCCCGAGGGCGAGCAGCGTCACGAGCCCGAGCGTGGGCAGCGCCCGGGCCGCGTTCGCCACGACGACGCCGACCGTGCGCCCACGGCCGGTGTGCCCGATCAGCACGCCGAGAGGGAGGGCGATCACGGCCGAGACCGCGATGGTGACGGTGACGATCGCCAGGTGGTCGAGCAGCGCCCGTGCCAGGCCGTGGTCGCCGGCCCACGTGGCACGGGTGGTGAGGGACGAGAGCGCCTCGAGGATCAGGTTCATGCGTCGCCGCCTCCGTGGCCGGCGCCCCTCGCGCGCTGCCAGGGGGTCAGAAGCCGGCCGACCAGGATCAGCAGCCCGTCGAGGACGAGCGCGAGCGCGAGGATCGTGATGATGCCGGCCCCCACCTCGGCCGGGTACGAGCGCTGGTAGCCGCTCGTGAACAGCACCCCCAGGCCCCCCACCCCGATCAGGGCTCCCACGCTCACGAGGCTCACCGTGCTCACCGTGACCACCCGCATCCCGGCGACGAGCACCGGCGCGGCCAGCGGCAGGTCCACGCTCGCGAACCGGCGCAGCCGGCCGTAGCCGAGCGCCGTCGCGGCCTCCTGCACGGACGCGGGTACCTGGGTGAACGCGTCGACCGCGGTCCGGACCATGAGCGCGCAGCCGTACAGGCTCAGCGCGACGATCACGTTGATCGGGTCCAGCACACGGGTGCCCAGCAGGCTCGGCAGGACGAGGAAGAGCGCGAGGGAGGGGATCGTGTAGAGGACGCCCGAGAGCGGCAGCAGCAGCCCTCGGAGCCACCGCACCCTGGCTGCGGCAGCCCCGAGCGGCACGCTCACGACCAGCGTGGCGACGAGCGGCCACACCGTGAGCCACAGGTGCTCCCCGAGGAGGTCCGCGAGGCGGTCACCGTTGTGGGCGAACCAGCCGATCACCGGACGGCCACCGCCCTCACCGGGTCCTCGCCTCGCGCAGCGTCCGCGTGCCGCGCCCCGCCTCCACGAACCGCTCCACGAAGGAGCTGGCGGGGTTCTCGACGAGCTCCCTGGGCGGACCCTGCTGCGCGATCTGCGCGTGCTCGGCCAGGAGCACCACGTGCTCCCCGAGGCGGAAGGCCTCGTCGACGTCGTGGGTGATGAAGAGGATCGTCTTCTCCAGGGTCTCGTGCAGGTGCAGCAGCTCGTCCTGCAGCTCGCGTCGCACCAGCGGATCGACCGCGCCGAAGGGCTCGTCCATCAGCAGGATGTTCGGGTCTGCGGCGAGAGCCCGTGCGACGCCCACCCGCTGCCGCTGGCCTCCGGAGAGCTGTGCCGGGTAGCGCGTGGCGAGCGCGCGGTCGAGCCCCACGGTGTCCAGCAGGGGGAGGGCTGCCTCCCGTGCTGCCTTGCGCCCCTGCCCGCAGAGCACGAGCACGGTGGCGACGTTGTCGACCACGGTGCGGTGCGGCATGAGACCGCCGTCCTGGAGAACGTAGCCGATGCCACGACGCAGCGCGACGGGATCGCGCTGCCGGACGTCCTCGTCGTCGATGAGGACCGTGCCGCTCGAGGGCTCGACCATCCGGTTGACCATCCTCAGCAGCGTCGTCTTGCCGCAGCCGGAGGACCCGAGGAGGACGGTGAGCTGGCGCGAGGGCAGGCGCAGGCTCAGGTCGCGCACGGCGACGGTGCCGTCGGGGTACACCTTCGAGACGTCACGGAACTCGATGGACATGCGTCCACGCTAGCCGCTGTGCGCATGTCACGAGCGGTCGCGGCCCCGGGGAGGCCCACCTAGCCTGACGAGTGAGCCCGACGAGCGGAGGTGCGGCATGACCGTGGAGCACGACGAGGAGCACGACGAGACGCAGCAGTGGGACGTCGTCGTCCTGGGAGCGGGGCCGGTCGGCGAGAACGTCGCGGACCGCGTGGTCAAGGGCGGGCTCACCGCCGTCGTGGTGGAGAAGGACCTCGTGGGCGGCTCGTGCTCGTACCATGCCTGCTCCCCGTCGAAGGCCGTGCTCCGACCGGTCGCCGCTCGCGACGCGGCGGCGCACGTCGCCGGGTCCGGCGTGGGCGACGTCGGTCATGTCGAGGTGGGTGAGGTCCTCGAGCGTCGCGACGACTTCGTCGCCCACTACCGGGACGACGGCCAGGTCGAGTGGTTGCGTGGTGCAGGGATCGAGCTGGTGCGCGGCACAGGTCGGCTGGACGGGCCGCGACGAGTGGTGGTCGAGCTCCCTGACGGTGCCGGGAGCAGGACGCTCCACGCCCGTCGTGCCGTGGTCGTCGCCACGGGCAGCGTGCCGCAGCGTCCCGACCTGCCCGGGGCCGGCTCCCCGAGCGTGTGGACCTCGGCGGACGCGCTGGCGACCGAGTCGGTGCCGCGGTCGCTGGCGATCGTGGGCGGCGGCGTGGTGGCTGCCGAGCTCGCCACGGCCTTCAGCGGTCTGGGCTCGGCGGTCACGGTGATCGTGCGGGGTCCGCTGCTGCGGGCGTTCGAGCCGTTCGCCGGTGAGCAGGTGCGTGCCTCGCTGGAGGAGCGGGGCGTGACCTTCGTCGACGGTCGCGTACGACGGATCGAGGAGGCGGGCAGCACCGTACGGGTCACCACGGAGGCGGGCGTCGTCGAGGCGGAGAGGGTCGTCCTGGCGACCGGCCGCCGTGCCGCGATCGCGGACCTCGGTCTGGAGAGCGTGGGCGTCGAGGCCCGTGGGGCCCACGGCGGCCTCGTCGTCGACGACACGCTCCTGGTCGAGGGGACCGACTGGCTCTACGCGACCGGCGACGCCAACGGGCGGGCCATGCTCACCCACCAGGGCAAGTACCAGGCGTTGATCGCGGGCGACGTGATCCTCGCGCGCGCGGCCGGGCAGGAGCCGGAGCCGGGGGAGTGGGACGACCACCACGCCACCGCGGACGAGCACGCGATCACGCAGGTGGTCTTCAGCGCGCCGGAGGTCGCGAGCGCTGGTCTGACCATCAGGCAGGCCGTCGAGCGCGGCATCGACGCCAGGGCCGTCGATGCCGACTTCGGTGACGTGGCAGGTGCCGGGCTGCACCGTGACGGGTACCGGGGGCGTGCTCGGATGGTCGTCTCCAACGCCGACGGGCGTGTGCTCGGCGCGACGTTCGTCGGCGCTGACGTGAGCGAGCTCGCCTTCTCCGCCGGCGTGGTGGTGTCGGCAGGGATCGACCTGGCGCGGCTCCGGCACGCGGTTCCGCCGTTCCCGACCCTCAGCGAGATCTGGCTGCGGCTGCTGGCTGCCGCCTGAGGCGAGATTCGATTATCTACGAAACATATTCAAATGATTTTATCGATCCTCCGAAAGAACAAAAACCAGGCACCTCGGAGGAAGGGCGCTTATCGGCCAGGCGAAGGGGAAACTTAAGTCAAGACGCAGTCCGGGTTGACCTGGGGTTATAGCACCTTTGCCGGCCTTCGTCCGCCCTGGAATTCGTGGTACATTTCCGGTCACGGTCAGATTTCTCAACGAGGAGGAACTCCCATGAGCGGTGTCGACGAAGTGTTGGACAAGATTCTCGGTCTCGACGGTGCGGTGGCAATCGCGCTGGTCGACTACAACAGCGGGCTCGCGCTCGCCCAGCGGCAGATCGCTGCCTTCGATCTCGAGCTGGCTGCCGCGGTCAACACGGAGGTCGTCAAGGCCAAGCTGCGGGCCATCGACCAGCTGGGCCTGAACGAGAAGATCGAGGACATCCTCATCACCCTCACCAACCAGTACCACCTGATCCGGCTCTCCGAGCAGCCGGGCATGGAAGGCATCTTCTCCTACCTGGTGCTCGACAAGTCGAAGGCCAACCTCGCGCTGGCCCGTCGCGCGCTCGCGACGCTCGACGGCACCATCGAGCTCTGATCTCTGGCGTCTCGCCGGATCGGGGCCCCGCGGTGATCGAGACCGTGACAGGTCCTCGCAGCGTGCTCGACGTCCTGGAGCGGATCGGTGATGCGCTCCCGGACGTCGAGCACGCGCTGGTTCTGGGCAACGGCAGCGAGGTGCTCGGCCGCACGGGTGCTCCCCGTGCATCTTTCGACACCCTCGCCCGAGCGCTGGCGGGGGCGCTCACGTCGGAAGCCCTGACGGGGCGCGACTCGGCACGTTGCATCCTGAACGTCGCGGACGCCTGCGTCTTCCTCTACGTCCTGGGTGCTGACCTCACGGCGGTCGTCGTCGGCCCTCCGAACTGGAACGTCGCGCTGACAGGTCGGGTCGTCGAGCCCCTGCTGGCCGACTTCGTCGACAGCTATCTCGCGGAGACGACGGCGCGTCACGACGGCGCACCGTCACAAGGCCGCGGGCGCCACCGTTCCGGTCTCGCTCTGCGGGCTCGCCGACCGTCCGAGCGGGAGGCAGCATCGCCCGATCTCCCACCTGGAGCCGCCCAGCCCGAGCTCGTGCGTGATCTGGACGTGCTCGGCTCCGTGCTCGCGGGCCTCGTCAACCTCTAGACCCGCTCGGAGCGCGCCTTCGCCTCTCGCAGGCGTTGCTCGGCGGTGTGCAGCAGGTCGTGCGGGCGCGCGGCCCGGGCGGTGGAGAGCGCCTCGCCCGTCAGCAGGCGCGGCCACCGGGAGGCAGGGACGTCGGGGTGCGAGGTGCGGACGTCGGCGAGGATCCCCTGCACCAGGCTCGCTGCCTCGATGACGGCTCGCGAGTCGTCCGAGGGGGGCAGGGTCGCGGTGATGGCGAAGACCCTGCTGTCGAACCTCCCGACCGAGCAGCCGCGTGGCCGCGCCTCGTCGAGCTCTCGGCCCACCTGCCGCAGGATGGCGTCACCGACCTGGAGCCCGTGAGCCTTGTTGACGTGCTTGAGACCACGCAGCCTGACCAGGGCGAGGACGACCCTCGCGCGACCGCCCTTGGCCATCTCGCAGCGCCGATCGAGATCGTGCAGCACCCCGGCGCGCGTCGGCAGCCCGGTCAGCGCGTCGTGCGCCGAGGACTGTGTCAGGCGGCTCACGAGCGCGAGCGTGACGTCGGACGTCGACGCGACGGACCAGGTCTCTCCCGTGACGAGGATGTCGTCGTGGCGCTGCTCGCGCTTGCGTGCCATGGCAGAGGTCGCCACGTCGCTCACGGCGGCGTCGTGCGGCACCACCAGCGGCCGCCAGTCGGTGAGGTCCCCGGCGCTGCGCCGCAGGAGCACGGCGCGACCGTAGCCCAGGCGCCCGGACATGGCGGCGTAGAACTGCCTGCTCGAGATCATCCCGACCCGGCTCGTGCCCGGTTCGGTGACGACGACCGAGGTGAGGTTGTCGTCCCAGAAGACCCCCTCGAGGGCGGTGACGGGGGTGTCGGCGGTGAGCACGCGTGCCGGCGCGGCGACCTGCGACACGGTGACGAGGGTGCGGGCCGGTATCGGTGTGGACATGCGCTCGGCGAGCGTGGCGAGATCATCCTTCACGGAGAGGATCCTTGCACCGCCCACCACGGTACCGGTACGCCTTCGGTGCCCGGACCAGCAGAGTTCCACCGGAGTTCACCGCCGGGGGCGACGAGCAACCTGATGTTGCCCTGCTGGACACCGGGCCTGGGGCAGACGACGAAGGCCGCCGCGGATCTGTCCGCGACGGCCTTCGGGTGGTGGGCGATACTGGGATCGAACCAGTGACCTCTTCCGTGTCAGGGAAGCGCGCTACCGCTGCGCCAATCGCCCGTGGTGCTGCACGTGCTGCGAGGTGGAGACGGGATTCGAACCCGTGTATACGGCTTTGCAGGCCGCTGCCTCGCCTCTCGGCCACTCCACCATGAGACCTTCGTCCATCGGCGAGGCCGACTGAGAAGTGTGCCTCCGAGCGGATGACGGGACTCGAACCCGCGACCCTCACCTTGGCAAGGTGATGCTCTACCAACTGAGCCACATCCGCGTGCCGCTGACGTCCCGTTCCCGGTCCGTTCGGCGCGTCACAGACTCTATCCGACCAGATGGCCGAACGTCCAACCGGCGGTGCCGGCAGCCCCCAGCGCCGCGGGATCCTGCCAAAAACTCGTGGTCGAGCAGCGCGGCGAGAGGCGCTCGGCCGCTACGGTGAGGGCTATGAGCAGCACCTCCGCGCCTCCCGAGCGGCCCTTCACGCGCGGGGCACGGGGGAGCGCCGCGAGCGGAGGCCGCATCGCCTGGGGAGCCGCGGAGCGTGTGGACCCGGTGGCCGAGCCCGAGCGGCTGGACACCGGTCTCTGGTTCGTCGTCGCCGATTTCGAGGGCCGGGTGCGCGCCTGGCGTTTCGAGAACAGCGCGCGCGAGGACGCGCACGCCCCTTCCGAGCCCGGCGACCGCCGCGCGTGGCGCGGGCCCCGGGCGGGGGACTGGTCGTCGTCGATGTCGCGCGAGGAGTACCGCGCAGCCGTCGAGGAGGTGCGCGCGCGCATCTTCGACGGTGACGTCTACCAGGCCAACGTCTGCCGCGTCCTCACCGCTCCGCTGCCGACCGGGGTCGGGAGCCTCGGCCCGCAGGACGCCGAGGCCCTCGCCGCGGTGCTCGCCGCCGGCAATCCCGCCCCCTACGCGGCCCGCGTGGCTGTCGTGGCGCCCGAGCCGGACGACGCGGTCTGGGTCGTCAGCGCCTCGCCAGAGCTCTACCTGCGGGTCGAGGGCGGCACGATCACGTCCGCCCCGATCAAGGGCACGGCTCTGACCGCCGCAGGCCTGCTGGCGAAGGACCGCGCGGAGAACGTCATGATCACGGACCTGGTGCGCAACGACCTGCAGCAGGTGTGCGTCCCCGGGTCGATCGAGGTGCCGCACCTGCTCGAGGTGCAGGAGCACCCCGGCCTCGTCCACCTCGTCTCGACCGTCCGGGGTGCGCTCCTGCCCGACCTCGTGACCGGCCCGCGACGCTGGCAGCGATTGCTTGCTGCGACGTTCCCCCCGGGGTCCGTGTCCGGAGCTCCCAAGGAGTCGGCGCTCTCCCTCATCTCGCGCCTGGAGCGTGCACCCCGCGGTCCGTACTGCGGGGCGGTGGGCTGGATCGACGCCGACGCCGGCACGGCCGAGCTGGCGGTCGGCATCCGCACCTTCTGGAGCGAGAAGGGCGACTCCGGCGTGCCGGTGCTGCGCTTCGGCACCGGTGCCGGCATCACCTGGGAGAGCGACCCTGCCGCGGAGTGGGAGGAGACCGAGCTCAAGGCACGCCGGCTCGTGGCCCTCGCATCGCACCCTGCGGCCCGTTCCCACCGCCCGGACGGCAGACTGGGAGCATGACCTCACCAGCGGGACCCGCCACGGCCGACAGCGCCGTGTGGCTCGACGGCGCCCTGCGCCGTCCGGAGGAGGCACGTGTGAGCGTGCTCGACCACGGCTTCCTCGTGGGGGACGGCGTCTTCGAGACCTGCGGGGTCGTCGACGGGCAGGCCTTCGCGCTCGCGCGGCACCTGCGCCGTCTCGAGCGGTCCGCCGTGGGCCTGGGCCTCGAGCCGCCGGGCGATGGCCTCGTGCGCGACGCCGTCGCGCGGACGCTCGCCGCGGCTCCTCGCGCGGGGCGGGTCCGCATCACCCTGACGAGCGGTGCAGGCCCGCTCGGCTCCGCTCGCGGAACCGGCCCCGGGACCCTCGTGGTGACGGCCGGGCCGGTGAGCACGTCGAGCGACGAGCCTGCGCACGTCGTCCGGCTCCCGTGGGTGCGCAACGAGCGCTCGGCACTGACGGGCCTGAAGTCGACGTCGTACGCCGAGAACGCCCGCGCCCTGGCCTGGGCACGGGAGCGGGGCGCCAGCGAGGGGCTGTTCGCCAACACCGTCGGGGCGCTCTGCGAGGCGACCGCCGCCAACGTCTTCGTCGAGCGCGACGGCGAGCTGATCACCCCCGCCCTCGCCTCCGGGTGCCTCGCCGGCGTCACGCGCGAGCTCGTGCTCGAGTGGGGCCAGGACGCGGGGATACGGGTGCGCGAGGCCGGGCCGGACGAGCTCCCGTTCACCGTGCTCGACGAGGTTCTCGCCGGGCGGGCGGCCGTCTTCATCACCGGGAGCGTGCGCAACATCGTCCCTGTCGGGGTGCTCGACGGAGTGCCGGTGCCCAGGGGCGAGGTCGGGCTGCGCGCGCGGGAGGTGTTCGCCCGGCGGCGCTCGGAGCAGGTCGACCCCTGAGCCACGGTCCCGGTCCGCGGCTCGGGTGGGCGCGTGACTGCCCTGCGCACCCCGGGATCGTGCCGGTTAGCGTTCCGGGTCCCGGACCGGCTACGATGTTCGAGCGAGATTCCCGACGGGGTCTCGCGCGGGCGATTGGCGCAGTGGTAGCGCGCTTCGTTCACACCGAAGAGGTCACTGGTTCGAACCCAGTATCGCCCACCCGTGCTCGTCGTCTCAGGGGCCGTTCTCCCGCAGGGGAGAGCGGCCCCTGAGACGTTGCTCCGGGGCGTGCCCGCCGTTCTCGTCACGTGCTCGACGCCACACCTGGACCCCGTGACCGAGACGCAGGGGTGGAATACGCTGGAGGAGCGAGGCGTTCCACCTGCGAGGGACCAGCCCGAGCGGCAGTCGCGCAGACCGCGACCGACGACAGTCACACCACGTGGAGACAACATGAGCGAGACCACCGACATCGCGACGCACGGCGTCATCCTCACCGACTTCGCCGCGGGCAAGGTGCGCAGCCTGCTCGAGCAGGAGGGTCGGGACGATCTGCGGCTGCGTGTCGCCGTCCAGCCCGGTGGCTGCTCGGGCCTCATCTACCAGCTCTACTTCGACGAGCGCGTCCTCGACGGGGACGCGCTGCGCGACTACGACGGCGTCGAGGTGGTCGTCGACAAGATGAGCGTGCCCTACCTCGAGGGTGCGACGATCGACTTCGCCGACACCATCGAGAAGCAGGGGTTCACGATCGACAACCCGAACGCCGGCGAGAGCTGCGCGTGCGGAGGCTCGTTCGCCTGATCCCGCTGCACCACCTCCTCCGAGGGCCCGACGGTCTCACCGTCGGGCCCTCGCTCGTCCCCGGCGTGCGCGTCTCGGCGTGCGCGAGACCGCCGCTCAGGTCGCTCGTGCGTCACCGCCAGGGCCGGGGCGACCGCCGCGCACCGCCTCGAGGGCGGGACCGAGCTCGCGCAGGAGCACCTCGACGTCCTCCGCCGTGGCCTGCGCGTCCAGGCTGATCCGGATGCTCCCGTCGAAGGGCACTCCCATGGCGGTGAGCACGTGGCTCGGCTCGATGGTGCTCGACGAGCAGGCGGACCCGGTCCCCACCGCGATCCCGCGCCGGTCGAGCTCGGCGGCGAGGGCCTCCCCGTCCACCCCGTCGACCGCCAGCGTGACGACGTGGGGGAGACGCTGCTCGGGATCGCCCACCGCACGTACTCCGGAGTGGGTACCCGCCTGCGACCGGATGCGTGCCGTGAGCGAGGCGCGCGCGCTGCGGGAGGCCTCCTGCCGCTCGAGCGCCTGCTCGTAGGCGACCGCCGCCGCGAAAGCGGCCGCCGGGTCCACCCCCCCGGGGAACCAGGCGTCCGCGTCCTCCGGCCAGCGGGGCCGCAGCCGCACGCGGGTGCGTGCGACCAGGACGCCCAGCCGCACGGGTGCGCCCCACTCGCCGCTGTCCAGCACGACGGCGTCCCACGCTGCGGGCAGCGGCACCGCTCCGGCGGCGGAGCCGGCGTCGACCAGCAGCGGCACGCCGGCCTCGCGAGCGACCTCGTGGACGGCGGCGAGCGGCTGGACGGTCCCGACCTCTCCGTTCGCCGCGTGCTGGAGGGCGAGCGCGACGCCGCCACCGTGCAGCGCACGGGTCATGGCGGGGACGTCGACCCGGCCCTCCTGGTCGACGTCGACCGGCACGACCTCGCCGCTGTAGGCCGCGGCGTGCAGCGCGCTCGTCCGCTCGGTGCGCGGCGCGACGATGCGTCGCCCGACGGTCTCGCGCGCCGCAGCCATCGCGCGCACCGCGAGGTGCAGCGCCTGGACGTGCGACGAGGTGAAGACTACGTCCGAGGGGCGCACGCCGAGGGTGGAGGAGAAGAGCTCCCGCGCGGTGTCGAGCGCAGCACGAGAGCGGCGTCCCTCGGAGTGGGGACGGTGCGGGTGCCCCCAGGAGCTCGCGAGCGCGCGGGAGAAGGCGGTCGCCGCGACCGGGTCCGGCCGAGCGGCACCGGCGGCGTCGAGATACACGCGGGAGGTCACCTCTGAACGGTATCGGCCGAACCGTGTCCGGCGCCCCCGCGGGCGCCGGCAGCGGCCAGTTCGTGACATTCCTTGGACAAGTGTGGCAAAGGCATGCACGAGCCCGCGCGGAGACGCGGATCCGCCCGTGTCGTACCCGATCGTGGCCCGATCGAGGGTGCGGATCGCGATAGGCTCTGACTGTCGAGGACGATGGTCTCGAGCGGCCGGCGGAACATCCAGGTACCGACCGGTCGCCGGGACGTGACGTGAAAGGCCTCCCTTGCACTCGCAAACCACTCACAGCAGGTGGCGCAACCGGCTGCTCGCCGTGGCGGTCACCGCCGGCGGACTGCTCGCGCTCTCGGGCTGCACGGCGCAGGAGAAGCGCGGCTTCCTGCCCGGGTACGAAGACGGCGGTCCCGTGACCGACCAGACCGACCGCACGACGCACCTGTGGGTGGGTTCGTGGACCGCCGCCCTCATCATCGGCGTCGCCGTGTGGGGCCTGATCATCTGGTGCATGGTGGTCTACCGTCGGCGCAAGGGCGACAACGTGCTGCCCGTGCAGACCCGGTACCACATGCCGCTCGAGATCATGTACACCGCGGTCCCGCTGATCCTCATCGGCGCCCTGTTCTTCTTCACGGCTCGTGACCAGGCGGTCCTGCGCGACGTGTCGGGCACACCCGACGTCACGATCCAGGTCCTGGCCAAGCAGTGGAGCTGGGACTTCAACTATGTCGACGAGGACGTGTACGAGTCCGGGGTGCAGGTCAACGACGTCGGAGAGCTCCACCAGAGCCTGATCGACCCGAGCACGGGCAAGGCCGAGCCCGGGACGGACGAGGCGCTGCCGACGCTGGTGCTGCCGGCCGGCAAGAAGGTCCTCTTCGACCTCCAGTCCCGCGACGTCATCCACTCCTTCTGGGTGCCGGCGTTCCTCGACAAGATGGACATCATCCCGGGCCACCCCAACCAGTGGGAGGTGACCCCGCTGCGCGAGGGCGTCTATGCGGGCAAGTGCGCCGAGCTCTGCGGCGAGCACCACTCCGGGATGCTCTTCAACGTCAAGATCGTCTCCCCCGAGGAGTACGACACGTACATCCAGTCGCTGCGTGACAAGGGCCAGGAGGGCCAGCTCGGCGTGGACCTGAACCGCAGCCAGGACGGCGGCACGGCGACCGCAGCATCCTCGGAGGGTGAGAACTGATGAGCACCTACGACGCCACGCTCGTTCCGGGCCTCGGTGCCAAGCGTCAGACCCGCGGCCGGACGGTGATCAAGTGGATCACCTCCACCGACCACAAGACCATCGGGTACATGTACCTGATCACGTCGTTCGTCTTCTTCTGCATCGGCGGCGTGATGGCGCTGCTGATCCGGGCGGAGCTGTTCAGCCCCGGGCTACAGATCGTCCAGAGCGCCGAGCAGTACAACCAGCTCTTCACGATGCACGGCACGATCATGCTGCTGCTCTTCGCGACACCGCTGTTCGCTGGCTTCGCCAACGTGATCATGCCGTTGCAGATCGGTGCGCCGGACGTCGCGTTCCCGCGGCTGAACATGTTCGCCTACTGGCTGTACCTCTTCGGCGGGCTCATCGCGGTCGGCGGCTTCCTCACCCCGCAGGGCGCCGCCTCCTTCGGCTGGTTCGCCTACGCGCCGCTGTCGAGCACGACGTTCAGCCCGGGTCTGGGCGGTGACCTGTGGGTCTTCGGCCTCGCCCTGGCGGGTTTCGGCACGATCCTCGGTGGTGTCAACTTCATCACCACGATCCTGACCATGCGCGCGCCGGGCATGACCATGTTCCGGATGCCGATCTTCACCTGGAACACGCTCATCACGAGCATGCTCGTGCTCATGGCCTTCCCGCCGCTGGCCGCTGCGCTGTTCGCGCTCGGTGCGGACCGCCGCCTGGGCGCCCAGGTCTTCAACCCGGAGAACGGAGGAGCGGTGCTCTGGCAGCACCTGTTCTGGTTCTTCGGCCACCCCGAGGTCTACATCATCGCGCTGCCGTTCTTCGGCATCGTCTCCGAGATCTTCCCGGTCTTCAGCCGCAAGCCGGTCTTCGGCTACAAGGGCCTGGTCTACGCGACGATCGCCATCGCGGCGCTGTCGGTCACGGTGTGGGCGCACCACATGTACGTGACGGGTGCCGTCCTGCTGCCGTTCTTCTCGCTCATGACGATGCTCATCGCAGTGCCGACGGGCGTGAAGTTCTTCAACTGGATCGGGACCATGTGGCGAGGCAAGTTGAGCTTCGACACGCCCATGGTGTGGTCGATCGGCTTCCTCGTGACCTTCCTGTTCGGTGGTCTGACCGGGATCATCCTGGCCTCGCCGCCGCTGGACTTCCTCGTCTCGGACTCCTACTTCGTCGTGGCGCACTTCCACTACGTCGTCTTCGGCACCGTGGTGTTCGCGATGTTCGCGGGCTTCTACTTCTGGTGGCCGAAGTTCACGGGACGCCGTCTGAACGAGCGGCTCGGCAAGCTCCACTTCTGGCTGACCTTCATCGGCTTCCACATGACGTTCCTGATCCAGCACTGGCTTGGGGTCATGGGCATGCCCCGCCGTTACGCCGACTACATGGCCAGCGACGGCTTCACGACCCTCAACCGGGTCTCGACCATCGGCTCGCTCATCCTCGGCATCTCGGTGCTGCCCTTCCTCTGGAACGTCTACCGGACCTGGAAGCGCGCACCCAAGATCACGGTCGACGACCCCTGGGGCTTCGGCGCCTCGCTCGAGTGGGCGACCTCCTGCCCCCCGCCGCGCCACAACTTCACCTCGCTGCCCCGCATCCGCTCCGAGCGTCCTGCGCTCGACCTGCACTACCCCGAGCTGGCCGCCATGGACAGCGCGGACGTGCCGGAGGGCAAGCTCGCCCACGTCTTCGGGGAGGCTGATCGCCGGGGGGAGCAGAGCGCTGCCCGAGAGCAGCTGAGGCATCATGGTGGACCTTCGCGCACCTCCATGGGCAACGACAAGAAGGGTGACGACAAGTGAAGCCGGAGATCCGGATCTTCGTGATCATCGGGACGTTCTTCGGGCTTGCGGCCATCGCCTACGGCGTGTGGACGTACACGTCCGGGGAGCACGGGCTCGAGCCCGTCGGCACGGCCGCCCTGATCATGGTCACCCTGCTCGGCTACATGATCGCCGGGTACCTCTGGGCCACGGCCCGCCGCATCGACCCCCGCCCGGAGGACGACCCCTACGGGGAGATCGCGCAGGGCGAGGGTGACCAGGGCAGCTTCGCCCCGTGGAGCTGGTGGCCGCTCGTGATCGCGGGCGCCGCTGCCATCGCCTTCCTCGGCATGGCGGTGGGCTGGTGGCTGACAGGCGTGGGAGCCGTCTTCGGCATCATCGGCCTGGTGGGCTGGGTCTTCGAGTTCTCACGAGGCCAGCACGCTCACTGATCGGCGCAGGCGGTAAGGTCCCGTCTGGCTCGCTCCACATCGCCTCGGCGGTGGGTCCCTCCGTCACGGAGGGACCCACCGCCGTTGTCGTCCCCGCGACGAGACAGAACTGTGGGCAGGGTCGGAGGCCGTTGTGGCGGACGCCTGGTGTGGACGGCCGACTCGGGGGTGCGCAGGCAGGTGGAGGGGGAAGGCGCCGAGGGCTGGCTCTCCTTCAGGAGAGCCAGCCCTCGGAGGGGAGGTCTGGGCGACCCGGTCGAGTCCGGCGCCCCCGTCGACGGGTCAGGCGGGGACGATCAGCCCGGCCGTCTGCGACTTCGCGCGAGCGAAGCGGGCACCGGCGTCGTCCCAGCTGACGATGTTCCACCACGCCTTGACGTAGTCGGCGCGGACGTTCTGGTAGTCGAGGTAGTACGCGTGCTCCCAGACGTCCAGGAGGACGATCGGGGTCAGCCCGAGGGCGATGTTGCCCTGCTGGTCGTACAGCTGCACGATGACGAGCTTCTGGCCGATGGAGTCCCAGGCGAGGATCGCCCAGCCGGAACCCTGGACGCCGGCGGCCACCGCCGCGAAGTGCTTCTGGAACGCCTCGAAGGAGCCGAAGTCGGCGCCGATCGCCTCGGCCAGCTCACCCGTGGGCTCGCCACCGCCGTTGGGGGAGAGGTTCGTCCAGAACGCCGAGTGGTTGACGTGGCCGCCCAGGTTGAAGGCGAGGTTCTTCTCGATCTGGTTGACCGCGGCGAAGTCGCCCTTCTCGCGCGCCTCGGCGAGCTGCTCGAGCGCCGTGTTCGCACCCGCGACGTACGCGGCGTGGTGCTTGGAGTGGTGCAGCTCCATGATGCGCGCGGACACGTGCGGTGCCAGGGCCCCGTAGTCGTAGCCCAGGTCAGGAAGCGTGTAGACAGCCATGCTCATCCTCCTCGTAGAACTCTTCACCCGCGCAGGAGCGGGGTGGATGGTCGTGCAGGAAAAGTCCGGGCCCGTGGTGCGTGACGCACCACGGGCCCGCTTCTTCCACTCTGCCCGCGAGCGGCGTGGTTATCCAGCCGAGAGCGTGCAGGTGTCAGAGTGTGGACGGGAGACGGACCCGTCAGGAGCGCAGATGACGCTCCGGCTGGTCACGCTCCTCGATCGCCTCGACGTGCTCCTCCTCGCCGTGGTGCGCCTCGTGCGCCGCGGCCAGCTCGGCCGGCGTGACAGGCTCGATGCGGTCCTCGTAGAAGAACCGCGAGAGCCTCGACCAGCGCTTCGCCGACGTGTACGCGCTGTTCTTGTTGCCGCGCGAGTCGAACTTCGGCGCATCGAGCTCGAGCGGAGCATGCGCGTCGTAGCTCACCCGGAGCCACTGCTCCTGCGCGTCCAGCGGCTTGTGGACCTCGACGTACTCGCCGTTCGCGAACCGGACGATGCGACCGTGCTCGTGCCCGTGCAGGACGAGCTCGCGATCCTTGCGCTGCAGACCCAGGCAGATGCGCTTCGTGATCCAGAAGGTCATGACGGGGAGCAGGAAGAACAGCACCCGGAAGATCCACGTGATCGTGTTGATCGACATGTTGAAGTGCGTCGCGATGAGGTCGTTCGAGCCGGCCAGCGCGAGCAGGATGAAGTCGGCCAGGAAGGCGACACCCAGCGCGGTGCGGACGGGCACGTTGCGCGGCCGGTCGAGCACGTTGTGGGGACGCTTGTCCTTGGTCACCGCAGCCTCGATGAACGGGTAGAACGCCAGGAACATGAAGAACAGCCCCGGGACGATCGCCGCAGGCACGAGGACGTTGAGGGACAGCGTGAAGTGTCCCCACGTGACGATCTCGGTCTGCCCCGGCATGAGGCGCAGCGATCCTTCGAGGAAGAGCATGTACCAGTCCGGCTGCGCGCCGGCCGACACCGGTGAGGGGTCGTACGGCCCGTAGTTCCAGACGTTGTTGATCGCCATCGTGCCGCCCATGAGGGCGAGCACCCCGAAGACGATGAAGAAGAAGCCGCCGGCCTTCGCGGTGTAGACGGGGAACAGCGGGAAGCCGACCACGTTCTTGTCCGTGCGCCCGCCACCCGGGTACTGGGTGTGCTTGTGGACCACCACGAAGATGAGGTGGAGCGCCACGAGCGCCAGGATGAGCCCCGGGATGAGGAGGATGTGCACCGTGAACAGGCGCGGGATGATGTGCTCGCCCGGGAACTCGCCACCGAAGATGAAGTAGGAGAGGTACGAGCCGATGATCGGGATCGACTTCACCACGCCGTCCGCGATGCGCAGGCCGTTGCCGGAGAGCACGTCGTCGGGCAGCGAGTAGCCGGAGAACCCGGCGAGCAGACCGAGCACCATGAGCGTGAAGCCCACGAGCCAGTTGAGCTCGCGCGGCTTGCGGAACGCCCCGGTGAAGAAGACACGCATCATGTGCGTGACGATCGAGGCCATGAAGACCAGGGCCGCCCAGTGGTGGATCTGGCGCATGAGCAGGCCGCCGCGCACCTCGAAGGAGAGGCGCAGGGTCGACGCGAAGGCGTCGGACATGACCTGGCCGTCCATGACCTGGACCGGACCGTGGTACGTCGTCAGTGCCATGCTCGGCACGAAGAACATCGTCAGGAAGATCCCGGTCAGGATCAGGACGACGAAGGAGTAGAGGGCGATCTCGCCCAGGAGGAACGACCAGTGGTCGGGGAAGACCTTGCGGGCGAACTCCTTGACGACGACCCCGATGCCGGTGCGCTGGTCGAGATAGTCGGCCGCGCGCCCCGCCTTGGTCGTGGGCGCGTCCGTCTCAGCGGTGGTGGTCACTTGAGTCTCTCCCAGTAGCTCGGGCCGATCGGCTGGTCGAAGCCGTCCTGCGCGACGAGGTAGCCGTCGGCGTCGACCGTGATGGGCAGCTGCGGCAGCGGGCGCTTGGCGGGGCCGAACACGACCTTGGCGCCGTTCGCGACGTCGAAGGTGGACTGGTGGCACGGGCACAGCAGGTGGTGCGTCTGCTGCTCGTAGAGGGCCACGGGGCAGCCGACGTGGGTGCAGATCTTCGAGAACGCGATGATGCCGTCATAGGTCCAGCCCTCGTGGCCCTCGACCTCGTTGAGGTCCTTGGGGTCGAGGCGGACGAGCAGCACGACGGCCTTGGCCTTCTCGGTGATCCACTCCGGGCTCTGGCGCTCCTCCTCGGAGACCTCCGGGATGATGTGGTACGCCGAGCCGATCGTCACGTCCGCGGCGCGCACGGGGGTGCCGTCCGGGTCGCGCGTCAGGCGGGTGCCCTTCTTCCACAGCGTCTTGCGGAAGAGGTTCGTGTTCCAGTCGCCACCGACCTCGGCGACGAGCGGCACGGCGAGCGCGAGGGGGAACAGCGCGAGCGCGGAGACCACCGCGCCCTTGAGGACGCCGCGGCGAGCGATCCCGGAGTCCTCGACGCCGGCCTGGAGCGCGGCGACCGCCGCCTCGCGGGTCTCGGGGGAGGACTCGACCGCGTGACGGTCCTCGACGACCTCGTGGTCGGACATGATCGTCTTGGCCCAGTGCACGGCGCCGAGACCGATGCCGAGCAGCGCGAAGCCGAGGGTCAGCCCGAGCGCGAGGTTCTGGCCGCGCAGACCACCGATGGAGGTGTCGTCGGGCATCGCGAAGAACAGGACCAGCATCGCGATGGTGCCGACGACGGAGATCGCGAACAGGACCACCGTCTGCAGCTCGGCGCGCCTGGAGGCGCGCGGGTCACGGTCGGCGCGGCGTGACCGGTGCTCGGGGAGCCCGGGGTCGACGAACGTGCCGTCGGACACGACCAGCTCGTTGTCCTTGGTGCCGTGGGTGTTGTCGAGGGTGCTCACGAGGACTTCGCTCCGATCCACACTGCCGCGCCGATGAGCGCTCCGAGGCCGATGATCCACGCCCAGAGGCCTTCGCTGACGGGGCCGACCGAACCGAGGTCGGCGCCACCCGCCGCTCCCTCACGCTGGGCCACGATGTAGGCGATCACGTCGCGCTTCTCCTCCGACGTGATGTTCGCGTCGTTGAAGACCGGCATCGACTGCGGGCCGGTGAGCATCGCCTCGTAGATCTGCGTCGGCGACGTCGAGGTGAGCGGCGGCGCGAACTTGCCGCCCGACAGGGCGCCACCGGCGCCGACCGCGTTGTGGCACATCGCGCAGTTGGTGCGGAAGATCTCCGCACCCTTGCTGGCGTTCCCGAGGCTCGGGTCGACCTGCTCTGCGGTCGGGATCGAGGGACCGGGACCGAGCGAGGCGACGTAGGCCGCGAGCTGCTTGGTCTGCTCCTCGGTGAACTGGGCGGGCTTCGCGATCGCCTGGGCGCCGTTGAGCTCCATGGGCATGCGACCGGTGGAGACCTGGAAGTTCACGGCGGCTGCACCCACACCGATCAGGGAGGGCGTGTCGCCCTCGCCCTGGGCGTTCATGCCGTGGCAGGTGGCGCAGTTGGCCTTGAACAGGGCCTGGCCGGTCTGGATGTCGTCTGCTGTGGCGGTGTCTGCGGTGGCTCGCGAGGGGGCGAGCGCCGCGTAGAGGCCGCCAGTGATCAACAGCGCCAGCAGCAGCAGCACGACCGGGGCGAACCGGTGGTGCCGGCGGGCGGCGAGTGCCTTCACAGGATGGTCCTTGTCTCGCGTGGTTGTGGTGCACCGGCGGTCCCCGCCGGGCGACGGGTCAACGGATGAAGTAGATGATGCCGAACAGTGCGATCCACACGACGTCGACGAAGTGCCAGTAGTAGGAGACCACGATCGTCGTGGTCGCCTCGTGGTGGCCGAAGTTCCGTGCGGAGAACGAGCGCCCGAGGACGAAGAGGAAGGCGATCAGCCCGCCCATCACGTGCAGGCCGTGGAACCCGGTGGCCAGGTAGAAGACCGACCCGTAGGGGGCGGAGGAGATCGTCAGGCCGTGCTCCACGAGCTCGGCGTACTCCATCACCTGTCCGGCGATGAACAGCGAGCCGAGGATGAACGTGAGCGTCGTCCACTCCTGCATGCCCCAGCGGCGCACGTCGAGGATCGACCCGGTGCGGGTGGGCTGGAAGCGCTCGGCGGCTGCGACGCCGAACTGGCAGGTCACCGAGGAGAGGACCAGGACGATCGTCACGAAGAGCGCCTTCGGGACGTTGAGGTGCTCCGGGCCGGTCGCCCAGTCGCCCGCGGGGAGCGTGGCACGCACCGTGAAGTACATGGCGAAGAGGCCCGCGAAGAACATGAGCTCGCTCGCCAGCCACACGATCGTCCCGACCGACACGGGGTTCGGTCGGTTGACGTGGACGTGCTGGTGGGCGCTCGGGGCAGCAGTTGCAGTCGTCACGTGAACATTATGGCTGACTTGTGCCCGTGCTCGTGCTCCCGCAGCGGGGTGAGTCGTGCTCGAGAAGGCCCAGGAAGCCGACATTCTCGTCGTCCTGCGCGATTCTCGTGACGCTCCCCTGACAACTGTCACGAAACGGCGCCCGTGCGGGCTGTGTCAAGATTCAGTGAAGCACCGCCCCACCGTCCGCTCGCCTCGACAGGAGCCCGCCCGTGCCCAGCGAACCGACCTGGTCAGCTCTCATCACCACGCTCGTCGAGGGCGCTGACCTCACGGCCGAGGAGACGGCGTGGGCGATGGACACGGTGATGGCGGGGGACGCCGAGCCGGTGCCGCTCGCGGGGTTCCTGGTGGCGCTGCGGGCCAAGGGCGAGACGGTCGAGGAGCTGCGCGGCCTCGCCGACACCATGCTGGCGCACGCCGTGCCCTTCGAGGTGTCGGGGCCGGCCGTCGACATCGTGGGGACCGGTGGTGACCGGGCGCACACCGTGAACATCTCGACCATGGCCTCCATCGTCATCGCCGGCACGGGCCGCCGGGTCGTGAAGCACGGGAACCGCGCGGCATCCTCGCGCTCGGGGTCGGCGGACGTGCTCGAGGTTCTGGGGGTGCGGCTGGACCACGAGGCGGAGCGCGTCGCGCAGATCTACGAGGAGACGGGCATCGCGTTCTGCTTCGCGCAGCGCTTCCACCCGTCGTTCCGCCACGCGGGCGCGGTCCGCTCCCAGCTGGGCATCGCGACGGTGTTCAACTTCCTCGGCCCGCTGACGAACCCGGGGCAGCCGCGCGCCACGGCCGTCGGCTCCGCCGACGCGCGGATGGGCGAGCTGATGGCCGGCGTCTTCGCCTCGCGCGGCACGTCGGCGCTCGTCTTCCGCGGCAGCGACGGCCTGGACGAGCTCGCCGCCACGGGGCCCGCCACGGTCTGGGTGGTCGCTGACGGCGCCGTGACCCAGGAGGTCCTGGACCCGAGCACCGCCCTCGGGCTCGAACGGATCGACCGGGCGCAGCTGCGCGGCGGCAGCGCGCAGGAGAACGCGGAGGTGGCGCGACGGCTCCTGGCGGGCGAGCCGGGCCCGGTCCGTGAGACGGTGCTGCTCAACGCTGCCGCGGCGCTGGTGGCCGACGGATCGCTCGAGGGCACGGCGGAGGGAGACCTCGTCTCCCGGCTCTCCGCCGGCCTGGAGCACGCGGCTCGCTCGGTGGACTCCGGCGCGGCCGGCGACCTCCTCGAGCGCTGGGTGCGGGCAGCGGCCTAGCCTCAGGCAGCGCGCCGTGCTGCGCCGCTCGCGGGACGGCTGCCGAAGAGCGTCCCGAGGTGCTTGCCGTGGCCGTTCACCGGACAGGTGAGCGGTGTCTCGACCTCGAGCACGCGCACGCCCGGCGTCGAGAGCCAGGTGTCGACGAGGTCGACCTCCTCGGGCAGCACCGGACCGAGCGGCACCTCGGCCGTCGCGCGCGCGGCGGTGGCCACCGCGGGCACGTCGTGGACGCTGCGGGCGTACGAGGCCGCGACGAGCCGCCCGGCGCTGACCACGGCGATCTCCCATCCCTCGCCGTGGTCTCGTCGCCGTGCGGCGACGAGGAGGCCGGCGGCTCGCAGGGAGCGGTGCCGCGCCGCCCGGCGACCGGCACGGAGAAAGGCCTCGAGCCGGTCGCGAGCCGTCGCCGCCTCCTCGAAGCGCTCGGCCTCCGCCAGCGCGCGCATCCGGTCCTCGATCGCCTCGACGACTGCGCCGGGATCGTCCGTGAGCGCCTGGCGGACGAGATCGACCACCTGCTCGTGCCCGCTCTCGACCTCGACGCACGGTGCGGCACACCTGCCCAGCTCTGCGCGCGAGCAGGCCATGGCGCGCGGCGAGGGCAGGAGCGGGAGCCGCAGCGAGCAGGTGCGCACGTCGAGCACCTGCTCGACCGCCTCGCGCGCGGACTGCGCGGCGCCACGTGAGGCGAAAGGGCCGATCGCGGCCTCCTGCGGGACGGCGGGCGGGGTGCGCGTCACGGTGAGGCGGGGGTGCGGCTCGTCGGTCAGCCGGAGCCAGTGCGAGCGCTCCGGGTGCTTGGAGCGGCGGTTGTAGCGCGGTGCGTGCTCGGCGATGAGCCGGATCTCGCGGACCTGCGCCTCGAGGGTGGTCGCGCACACGACGGGCGTGACCCCGGTGGCCAGCTGCACCATCTCGCGCATGCGGCCGCGGGTCTCCGAGGCGGTGAAGTAGCCGCGCACGCGTCGTCGGAGGTTGCTCGCCGTGCCCACGTACAGCACCTCGTCCCGAGGGCCTCGGAAGAGGTAGACGCCTGGTGCCTGCGGCAGCCCGTCCGCCAGCGTGTGCTTGCGCCGCACCTTCTCCGGGACGCGCGCGGCAGCGCCACGCAGGTCGCCACGATGGGTGACCCCGAGGGGCGCGAGCCGTTCGAGCAGCGCGTGGAGGACGTCCACGGTGGCCCGGGCGTCGGCGAGCGCGCGGTGCTCCGGGGCGGTGGTGGCGTGGAAGAGCGCAGCGAGCGTGGACAGCTTGTGGTTGGGCGCCTCGTCCCGGGGCACCACGCGGCGGGCGAGCTGGACCGTGTCGACCACCTCGTTGCGTGGCCACGCGTAGTCCAGCCGGCCGCACGCGGCCCTGAGGAAGCCCACGTCGAACGGGGCGTTGTGGGCGACCACGACGGCGTCCCCCAGGAACTCGAGGAAGGCGGGCAGCACCTGCTGCAGCGGCGGGGCGAGAGCGACCATCGCGTTCGAGATCCCCGTCAGGCGCGCGATGTGCGGGGGGATCGGGTCCCCGGGGTCGACCAGGGTCTGGAACTCGCCCAGCACCTGGCCGCCACGCACCTTGACGGCGCCGATCTCGGTGATGGCGCTGGACGCGGGGGAGCCGCCCGTGGTCTCGAGGTCGACCACGACGAAGGTGACCGCGTGCAACGGGTCACCCCAGTCGTCGAGGGTCGGCTGGTACGGGAGCTCGTTCACGCCGTCACGGTAGCGGGCGGCTCTGACACGACCGGCGGGGGTGCTCAGTCGACCGTCGGGTGCCCGTCCGGGTGCGCCGGTGCGGGTGCCGCGTAGATCGCGTCCACCACGTCGGCGAAGTCCTCCAGGACCAGGGACCGCTTCACCTTCAGCGAGGGGGTGAGGTACCCGTTCTCGATCGTGAGGTCCTCGGGCAGGATGTGGACCTTGCGGATGGACTCGGCGCGGGAGACCGCGGCGTTGGTGCGTTCGACCGCCTGCGCGATCGAGGCGACGACGTCCGGGTCCTGCGCGGCCTGCGCGACCGGCAGGGGCTCCTTGCCCTTCGAGCGCAACCAGCCGGGCAGCGCCTCCTCGTCGAGGGTCACGAGCACCGCGACGAACGGCCGGGCGTCGCCGACCACCACGCACTGGCTGATCAGGGGGTGCCCGCGGAGCCGGTCCTCGAGCACCGCGGGGGCCACGTTCTTGCCCCCCGCGGTCACGATGAGCTCCTTCTTGCGCCCGGTGATGCGGATGTAGCCGTCGTCGTCGAGCGAGCCCAGGTCGCCGCTGCGGAACCAGCCGTCCTCGAAGGCCTCCCTGGTCGCCTCCGGGTTGCCGCGGTAGCGGTGGAAGACGTTCGGTCCCTGCAGCAGCACCTCGCCGTCCTCGGCGATCCGCACCGCGCAGCCGGGGAAGGGCCGCCCCACCGTGCCGATCTTCACGTTGCCGGGCAGGTTGACGCTGATCGGGGCGGTGGTCTCGGTCAGGCCGTAGCCCTCGAGCACCTGCACGCCCGCGCCCCGGTAGAAGTGCCCGAGGCGGGGACCGAGCGCCGCGCCGCCGGAGATCGCCCAGCGTGCCTGCCCCCCGAGCAGCTCACGGATCCGGCGCAGCACGAGGCGGTCCGCGACCGCGTGCCGCAGCCGCAGGCCGATGCCCGGGCCGCCGGGGGAGTCGAGCGCGGTGGAGTACGCGACGGCGGCGCCCGCGGCCCACCGGAAGATCTTCTGCCTGCCGCCTGCCGCGGCCTTCTGGTCCGCGCCGTTGTAGACCTTCTCGAAGACGCGCGGCACGGCGAGCAGGTAGGTCGGCCGGAAGGACGCGAGATCGTCGACGAGGGTCGCGACGTCGCCGACGTAGCCGACCACCGAGCCGGACGGCACCACCAGCACGTGGATGAACCGCGCGAAGACGTGCGCCAGCGGGATGAACAGCAGGGTGCGTGCGCCGGGGGCCGACACGATCTCGGGGAAGCGCGCGCAGGCGTTGAGCGCGAGCGAGACGAAGTTGTGGTGCGTGAGCTCGACGCCCTTGGGGCGCCCGGTGGTGCCCGAGGTGTAGATGATCGTCGCGAGGTCGTCGCCGCGCGCGGCGCTCCGTCGTCGCATGATCTCCTCGTCCGGCACCGGGGCGCCCTCGAGGGTGAGCTGCGCGAGGGCGGCCTCGTCGAGGACGAGGACGTCGTCCGGCCCCGGTGCGGTGCCGAGCGCGCGCGCCTCGTCCACGACCGACCGCAGACCGGCGTGCTCGACGACCAGGAGGCGGACCCCGGCGTCTCGGGCGATCCACTCCACCTGCTCGGCGCTCGACGTCTCGTAGACGGGCACCGTGACCGCGCCCGCCGCCCAGATCGCCCAGTCGAGCAGCGCCCACGACAGGCTCGTGCGGGCCATGACGCCGACCCGGTCGCCGATCCCGACACCCCGTGCCACCAGACCCTTGGCGATCGAGACCACCTCGTGGTCGAATTGGCTCGCGGTCATCGCAGCCCAGCCCCCGCTCGCGTCCTTGTGCTCCGCGAGCCCCTGGTCCGGGAGCGCTGCCACACGGTCGGCGAGCAGGCTGTTGAGGTTCTTGGCGGGATCGGTCTCCACGAGCAGCGGGGTGCGGTACTCGTCCATGGGACCAGCTCCTTCGTCGGTGAGGGGGACCTCAGCCTATCGACAGCACGGCCGCCTGGCCCAGGGTCGCGTCCCCGTCGGCCCGAGGGCTACTGTTCGGGTGGAGAACTTATCGAAAGGTGGATCCATGCTCGCACTCGGTGTCGACATCGGCGGGACGAAGATCGGCGCCGGTGTCGTCGACGACGAGGGGCGGATCCTCGCGCAGACCCGCGTGCCGACGGACGCCGTCGAGGTCGCGAACATCGATCGTGCCGTCGCCCGGGCCTACCACGAGCTGGCCGAGGCGTACCCGATCGAGCGGGTCGGCGTCGCAGCCGCCGGCTTCGTGAGCTCGGACCGCCGGACCATGAGCTTCGCACCGAACATCGCCTGGCGCGACTACCCGCTCGCCGAGCGCATCGAGGCGCTGATCGGGGGCGTCTCGGTGGTCGTCGAGAACGATGCCAACGCGGCGGGCTGGGCCGAGTTCCGCTTCGGGGCGGCGCGGCACGCCGAGCACATGCTGATGATCACGCTGGGCACCGGCCTGGGGGGCGCGGTCGTCACCGACGGTCGACTGCTGCGCGGCTGGGCCGGTGTGGCCGCGGAGATCGGCCACATGCGCGTCGTGCCGCACGGTCACGTGTGCGGGTGCGGGCGCGAGGGATGCTGGGAGCAGTACGCGGCGGGCAGCGCGCTCGTGCGCGAGGCACGCGCGGCGGCGATCCGCCGTCCGGACGAGGCGGTGGCGCTCGTGGAGCGGTCCGGCGGGAGCATCGACGCGATCACCGGACCCGTCGTGACGCTCGCCGCGCAGGAGGGCGACCCGTTCGCCGTCGAGCTCCTCGCCGACCTCGGCCGCTGGGTGGGCGAGGGCGCCGCGGCGGTCGCGGCCCTCCTCGACCCCCAGATCGTCGTGATCGGCGGCGGGGTGAGCGCTGCGGGCGACCTCGTCCTCGCACCGGCGCGGCGCGCCTTCCTCGAGCAGCTCTCTGGCCGTGGGCACCGTCCCGAGGCCGAGCTCGCGATCGCCGAGATGGGCAACGAGGCAGGGATCGTCGGCGCCGCCGACCTCGCGCGGATCTGACGAGGCCGCCCAGCGACCCGCGCCGGGCGCCGACGCGGCGGCCCGAGGCGCCGCGTGGCTCCGTCCGCGGTCTCAGACGACGGCGCCGTCCGAGCCGTGCAGGTCGTGGTCCGAGCGGTCCCGCGGCATGCGCCACAGCAGGATGATCGCGCCCAGCAGCACCGCCCCGCCACCGACCGGCGCGACGTAGCGCGGCAGGACGGTCATCAGGATGACCCCCGCGAGGATGCCTGCCACGCCGAGCACCACGAGCAACCAGCCGATGATCCGCAGAGGATCGCCGGACAGGTCGAGCCCGGGGTCCGGGGGCGTGAAGTGGGTCTCCGCCTCCTCGAGCGCCTCCACGGCCTCCGACGCGGGCCAGTCGCGCGGTCCCGCGGCCCGCTGGCGCGGGTCGCCGGCAGGGCGTGGCTGGAACGTGCGGAACCCCGGCACGTCGTCCAGCTCCTCGACCAGCCGGAGGAACTCGGCGTCGACGCTGAGCGCGTCGTCCTGCGGCGTGCCGGCCGATCCCGCCCCCTGCTGGCCGGCGGCCTGCGGGGCGGGCTCCGCGGAGCGCCCGTCGCCGGGCTGCGGCGTAGAGTCGTCAGGAGTCTCGTCGGGGCTCGAGGGCATGACACCACTGTAGGCTCAGGGCCCCGCGCGCGGCCCCGGTCCGCACGGAGGAGGCGCGTTGTTCTACTGGCTCATGCGGCGGGTCGTCGGGGGGCCGTTGCTCCGCCTGCTGTTCCGCCCGTGGGTCGTCGGGATCGAGAACGTCCCGGCCGAGGGCCCGGTGATCATGGCCTCGAACCACCTGTCCGTGCTGGACTCCTTCGTGCTGCCCATCGTGCTGCCGCGGCGCATCGTCTTCATCGGCAAGTCGGAGTACTTCACCGGCACCGGGGTGCGCGGCAGGCTCACGGCCGGCTTCATGCGGGGCGTGGGGACGATCCCGCTGGACCGCTCCGGCGGGAAGGCGAGCGAGGCCGCGCTGCGCACCGGCCTGGCCCACCTGGAGGACGGCGGCATCTTCGGCATCTACCCGGAAGGCACCCGGAGCCCTGACGGGCGGCTCTACCGCGGCAAGACCGGGGTGGCCCGGCTCGCGATCGAGTCCGGCGCCCCGATCGTCCCGGTCGCCATGATCGGCACGGACCGGGCGCAGCCGATCGGACGACGGCTGCCCCGCCCCATGCGCATCGGCGTCGTCCTCGGTGAGCCGGTCACCTTCGGCCGTCACCGCGGCGAGGAGGGGGACCGGGCGGTCCTGCGCTCCGTGACGGACGAGATCATGTACCGGATCCAGCTCTGCTCGGGGCAGGAGTACGCCGACGTCGACGCCGCGACGTTCAAGGCGCGCCCCGGGACCTCGGCGCCGGTGGACGACGGCGCGCGCACGTCCCCGGGCGGGCGGCCGGTGCCCGCCGGGCTGAGACCACCGACGCGGCCCGGCGCCCGCTCCGGGGACCGCTGAGCGGAGGTGGGACCGCAGGGGGCGGCGAGGATCGTAAACTGGTGCACGATCATCGTCGGCACGCGGCGCCCTGACGCCCGGCCGGCACGCTCCTGAGAACAGCGCCCGTGCCGCTCCGCGCCCGGGCACGACGAGAGGTTGACAACCCATGACGGTCCGCCGTGTCGCACTCCTGACTGCCGGTGGCTTCGCGCCCTGCCTCTCCTCGGCGGTCGGCGGCCTGATCGAGCGCTACAACGAGCTCGACCCCTCGATCGAGATCATCGCGTACCAGCACGGCTACCACGGCCTGCTGCTCGGCAACAAGATCGTCGTCGACGAGGAGGGCCGCAAGAAGGCCGGCCTGCTGCACCGCTTCGGCGGCTCGCCGATCGGCAACTCCCGCGTCAAGCTGACGAACGCGGCCGACTGCGTCAAGCGCGGTCTGGTCAAGGAGGGCGAGAACCCCCTCACCGTCGCGGCGGAGCGCCTGCGTGCGGACGGCGTCGACGTGCTGCACACCATCGGCGGCGACGACACGAACACCACGGCGGCCGACCTCGCGGCGTACCTCGAGGAGAACGACTACCACCTGACGGTCGTCGGCCTGCCCAAGACGATCGACAACGACGTCGTGCCGATCCGTCAGTCGCTCGGCGCGTGGACCGCGGCCGAGGAGGGCGCGCACTTCGCCAGGAACGTCATCGGCGAGCACCGTTCCGGGCCGCGCATGCTCATCGTCCACGAGGTCATGGGCCGTCACTGCGGGTGGCTCACCGCGGCGACCGCCGCCGAGTACCGCAAGTGGGTCACGACCCAGGAGTTCGTCCCGAGCCTGGGCCTGTCCCAGGAGCGCTGGGACATCCACGCGGTGTTCGTCCCCGAGCTGCCCATCGACATCGACGCCGAGGCTGCCCGCCTGCGCACGGTCATGGACGAGGTCGGCAACGTCAACATCTTCCTGTCCGAGGGCGCGGGCCTCGACGAGATCGTCAGCCAGCTCGAGGCGTCGGGCGAGACCGTCGAGCGCGACCCCTTCGGGCACGTCAAGCTCGACACGATCAACCCGGGCCAGTGGTTCGCCAAGCAGTTCGCCGAGAAGCTCGGCGCCGAGAAGGTCATGGTCCAGAAGTCGGGCTACTACTCGCGCGCCGCGGCCGCGAACGCCGAGGACCTGCGCCTCATCAAGTCGATGACGGACCTCGCCGTCGAGTGCGCCTTCCAGGGCGAGTCGGGCGTGATCGGCCACGACGAGGAGGACGGCGACCGCCTCAAGGCCATCGCCTTCCCGCGGATCGCGGGCGGCAAGCCCTTCGACGTCAGCCAGCCCTGGTTCACCGACGTGCTCGACGCCATCGGGCAGCCGTACACCACCGCGTCGTGACCGCCACCGCGAGCCCGGACCTCGTGGCGGGCCTCGACCACTTCCGGACGCTGAGCGCGGCCCAGCAGCCGGTGTGGCCGGACGCCGCAGAGCTGGAGCGGGCGACCGCCACGCTCTGCGCGCTCCCGCCGCTCGTCGCGCCGGCCCGGATCGACTCCCTGCGCGACCGCCTCGGTGCGGTCGCGCAGGGGGAGGCGTTCCTGCTGCAGGGCGGCGACTGCGCGGAGACCTTCGCCGAGGCCAGCTCGACGCGGATCAGCAACAAGATCCGCACCATCCTGCAGATGGCGGTCGTCCTGACGCACGGTGCCAGCATGCCCGTCGTCAAGATGGGCCGGATGGCGGGGCAGTACGCCAAGCCGCGCAGCTCGAACGACGAGACGCGCGACGGCGTCACGCTGCCTGCCTACCGCGGCGACATGGTCAACGGCTTCGACTTCACGCCCGACGCTCGCCGTCCGGACGCGGACCGCCTCGTGCGCGGCTACCGGACCGCGGCGGGCACCCTCAACGTGATCAACGCGCTCACGCAGGGCGGCTTCGCCGACCTGCGCCGCGTGCACGAGTGGAACCGCGGCTTCATGAAGAACCCCGCGTACAAGCGCTACGAGCGCACCGCCGCCGAGATCGACCGCGCGGTGCGGTTCATGGTCGCGTGCGGCGCGGACTTCGACGCGCTGCGCACCGTCGACTTCTTCGTCGGGCACGAGGCGCTGCTGCTCGACTACGAGCGCGCGATGACGCGGATCGACGCCCGTACCGGGCTCGCGTACGACACCTCGGGTGACTTCCTGTGGATCGGGGAGCGCACGCGCCAGCTCGACGGCGCCCACGTGGACCTGCTCTCGCGGGTGCAGAACCCGATCGGCGTCAAGCTCGGTCCGACGACGTCGCCGGACGACGCCCTGCGGCTCGCCGAGCGGCTCAACTCCGACGGCGTGCCCGGTCGCCTCACCTTCGTGACGCGCATGGGTGCGGGCAAGATCCGTGAGGCGCTCCCCGCGGTCGTGCGCAAGGTCGAGGCCGAGGGGCCGACGGTCGCCTGGGTGACGGACCCGATGCACGGCAACACCATCACCTCGGCCTCGGGCTACAAGACCCGGCGCTTCGAGGACGTGCTCGACGAGGTCCGGGGCTTCTTCGAGGTCCACCGCGAGCTCGGGACGATCCCGGGCGGGGTGCACATGGAGCTGACGGGCGACGACGTGACCGAGGTCATGGGCGGCAGCGAGGAGATCGACGACGCGGGGCTCGCCCTGCGCTACGAGACCCTCGTGGACCCGCGGCTCAACCACCAGCAGTCCCTCGAGCTCGCCTTCCTGGTCACCGAGATGCTGCGGGAGACGGCGCGGTAGGCAGCCGCCCTCACCACACGGTGAGCGTGATCGTCGTCCCCTTCGGCGCCTTGGTGCCGCCCTCGACGTCCTGGAAGCGGACGGTGTGCAGCAGGCCGCCCAGGTAGCGGTTGATCTTCACCTGGAAGCCGAGCCCGCGCAGCCTCGACTCGGCCGCACCGTCGTCCATGCGCACCACGTCCGGGACCAGCACCAGCTCGGGGCCGCGGGAGATCACGACGCTGACGGTGTCGGTGCGGTGCCCCTGGCTGCCGGCGGCCGGCTCCTGGGACACGATCTGTCCCTTGGGCACGGTCGAGTCGTACTCCTTGCCGCTCACCTCGAGCCCCAGGGCATCCTCGTCGAGCTTGTCCGCGGCGTCGCCGCGGGTGAGGTTCCGGACGTCGGGGACCGTCACGGGGGCGGGCCCCTGCGAGACGGTCAGCGTGACGACGGTGTCGTGGCGCTGGGTCGAGCCCTCCGGGACGCTCGTCGCCAGCACCTGGCCCTCGGGGGCGTCGTCGCTGTACTCGGACCTCGGGTCGCCGACGGTGAAGCCGGCGGAGCCGAGCAGGGAGGTCGCCTTCGCGGCAGGGCGACCGACGAGCCGCTTGGGCACCGTGTAGGTCTTCACCCCCGCGGAGACCACCACTGTGACCGTGCTTCCCTTGCGGACCCGGTCGCCCGTGCCGGGATCGGTGGACACCACGTCGCCCTCGGCCACGGTGTCGGAGAACTCCTGCGACGTCGTCGTCTCCAGGTCCGCCGCGGTGAGACGGTCGGTGGCCTCTGCCTCGGCCGCGCCGACGACGCCCGTGGGGACGACGGTGTACGCGCCCGGGCCCGCCTTCTGGTACCAGGCGAGACCTCCCACCGTGAGGCCGACGAGCACGACGACGGCGACGAGGGCGAGGACGAGCCGACGCCCCCGTCGGCTGCCTCGTGCGGGGGCAGGACCGTCGTCCGCAGCCTCCGTGCCCAGCCCGACCGCGGCAGCGAGGGCCTCCGTGCCGCTGAGCCGCTGGGTCTGCTGCACCGGCAGAGCGACGGTGTGCTCCGTGCCCGTCCCTGTGCCCGGGCCGGCTGCGTCCTCCGCGACGGGCGCCTCGGGCACGGTGGAGGTCTCGCCGGTGCCCGGGCGCAGGACAGCGGTGGGCGAGAGCGGCGCGGCGTCGAGGCTCCGGGCGGCGGTGTCATCCGCGTCGGAGTCCTGCTCGCCGGCGGGCACGACGACGACCGCCGCCCGCTCGGCGACGTCGGCAGGGAGCAGGCGGCGCACGCGCCGCAGCTCGGCGAGCGCCACCCCGGCGTCGCGCGGGCGGTCGTCGGGGTCGCGGGAAGTGAGCGCGGCGACGAGGTCGTCGACCTCCGACGGGAGCCACGGTGCGCTCGCCGAGGGTGGCCCCATGGTCTCGTTGACGTGCGACATGGCGACCTGGATCGGAGTCGCCCCGGCGAAGGGCTGTCGACCGGCGAGCATCTCGTAGAGCATGACGCCGACCGCGTAGATGTCGGTGCGGGCGTCGCAGCTGCCCGTGGTGATCAGCTCGGGGGACAGGTACGCGACCGTGCCCAGGACCGTTCCGGTGGTGGCGGCGGTCACCTCGGTGACCGCCCGGGCCAGGCCGAAGTCGGCGACCTTCACCCGGCCGTCCTTCGCGAGGAGCACGTTCTCCGGCTTGATGTCGCGGTGGACCAGGTTCTCGCGGTGCACGGCGGCGAGCGCGTCGAGCACCGCGTCGGCGACGGCGAAGGCCTCGCCGACCGTGACCGCGGGCGGCTCGTGGAGGCGGTGACGCAGGTTGGTCCCGTCCACGTACTCCATGGTCAGATAGCTCGTGTCGCCGTCGAGCCCCTGGTCGTAGACGCCGACGAGCCCCTGGTGGGTGAGACGCGCGGCTGCGCGCGCCTCGCGGCGGAACCGCGAGACGAAGGCGGCGCCCTGCACGCCCTCGGCCAGGTGCGGGTGCATGACCTTGAGGGCGACCTGCCGCTCGAGGCGACGGTCCGTGGCGAGGTAGACGGTGGCCATGCCCCCGCGCGCGACGCGGGAGACGACCTCGTAGCGGCCGTCGACGAGGGTACCGATGAACGGGTCCCGCACTGTCGTGGTCACGGGCCGATTCTAGTCGGGAGAGCCGGTGAGCCCGGGTGAGGCGCGCGGTCTCAGAACCGCGAGCTCAGCGCGAGGACCGAGGACACGTAGGAGCGGGTGTCCGAGAACATGCCGTACCTCCGCACGCTCGTCTGGCCCTGGTAGTAGCTCGCGACGGCGTGCTCCGTGCTCGGGCTCGTGGCGAGCAGCCGGGCGAGAATCACGACGCCGGCCTCGACGTTGTCCTGGGCGTGCAGCAGGTTGAGGCGACGGCCGGAGAGCATCTCCGCCCAGTCGCCGGCGGCCGGCGTCACCTGCATGGCGCCCACCGCGTTGGCGGGCGAGACCGCGCGCTGGTCGAAGCCCGACTCCTGGTAGGCGACCGCGAGGGCGAGCGAGACGCTCACGCCGTGCCGCCGGGCGGCGTCGGCGACGAGCTGCTCGACGGCTGCGCGGGAGGGGACCGCGCTGCGTCCCAGGGCGGCCTTGTTGGCATTGGCGGCGGCGACGATGCTGGGTGCGTAGGTCCGCCCGGCGAACGTGCTGCCGACCTTGGTCGTCGTGCCTGCGTGCGACACGCTCGCCGTGCTCCGCGCAGCGTGGGTGCTCCGTCCGGCCGAGGACCGGCCCGGGATCGTCAGGCGCTCACCGATCCGGATGAGCGCCCGGGAGTCCAGGCCGTTGGCGCGCACGACGGCGGCCACGGTCGTCCCGTAGCGCGCGGCGAGCGCGGAGACGGTGTCCCCGGCGACCACGAGGTGCGTGCGGGACGTCGGCCGCGCGCGGTGCTGACGACCGCTCGGCGTCGCCGTCGGGATCTCGATGACCTCTCCGACCCGGATGCGTGCCTGGGGGTCGAGCCCGTTCGTGCTGCTGATGGCGGCCGTCGTCGTGCCGTGAGCGAGCGCGAGCTCGCTCACGGTCTCCCCGGCGCGCACGGTGTGGCTCTGGGCGGCGGCGTGCGGGGCGGCGGCGAGGCTGGTCACCACGGCGAGCGCCGCGGTGGCGGGGGAGGAACGGCGCACCGCGCGGGCGAGCGCTCCGGTCGTCGCAGGCACGACGAGGTCCTCGGGGGCCGTGTCTTCGGTCATGGCGGGGTCCTTCCTGTGCTCCCGGCGAGGCGTGGTGCGATCTCTCGCGCCGGGCACGGCCGGGGGCGGCGTCATGGCAGCAGCGATGTTACGTGTGTGACTGCTGTGACTAATGGGATCACAATTCCGCCCGTGGCGCTCGTGCTGCCCGCGCCGTCCGCCGCACCCTCGCCGGCCCCTCTAGGCTGGAGCCATGACCTCCAGCCCCTCCGCCGACGCGAGCGTGTCCACCTCCGACCTCGACGCCCTCGTCCCGCAGTGGCTCTCGGTGCCCGAGGTCGCCGAGCGGCTCGGCACCGCGGCGTCGAACGTCCGGGGCGCGTTCGCGAGCCGCCGGATCGTCGGCACCCGCCCCGGCGGCCATCACGGCTTCCGGGTCCCGGCCGCCTTCCTCGTCCCCGCGCACCTGGCCAACGCCGCCGATCCTGGTCCCGCGCCGGCCCCCGGGGAGGAGAAGGAGGTCATCCTGCCGTCGCTGCAGGGGACCATCGTCCAGCTCGGTGACGCGGGCTTCTCCGACGACGAGATCATCCGATGGCTCTTCACGCCCGACGACGGTCTGGGGGCCACGCCGCTGGAGGCCCTGCGCCGGGGGCACAAGAGCGCGGTCCGCCGCGCGGCCCAGCTGCTCGACTGAGGCGCTGCTCGACGAGGGCCTGCCCCGTCGTCGGGGCCCGCGTCGTCAGACCGAGCGCTGCACCGTCGCGGCAGCGAGCTCCTCGAGCGAGGCGCGACCGACCGGCGTGAGCTCGGCCTGCGCGAGCTGCCTCAGCGCCGTCTCGTACAGCTCGGTGATCCGCTCCTCGACCGAGTCGAGGGCGCCCGTGGCCACGAGCACCTCACGCACCTGGTCGATGTCGGCCGCGGACAGGTCGGCGCGGCCGAGCCGCTGGGCGACCAGCGCGCGCTGCCCGGGGTCCGCGCGGACCGCGGCCCGGGCCAGCAGCAGCGTCCGCTTGCCCTCCCGCACGTCGTCGCCGGCCGGCTTGCCGGTCTGCTCCGGGTCCCCGAAGACACCGAGCACGTCGTCGCGCAGCTGGAAGGCCTCGCCGAGCGTGCGGCCGAAGGCGCGCATCGACGCGACGGCGGTGTCGCTCGCCCCCGCCGTGGCGGCGCCCATCGCCAGCGGCAGCTCCGCGCTGTAGCTGGCGGTCTTCGCGAGGATCACCTCGCGGGCCCGCAGCTCGTCCGCGGCGGGGTCGCGCCCCCACGGCACGGCCTGCGCCCGCACGTCCAGGAACTGCCCGGCCGTGACCGTCGTGGCCATCTCGTCCCACAGCGCGTGCACCCGGTGCCCGTCCTGCGGCGGCAGCTGCGCGGCAGCGCCGGAGATCTCGGTGCCGGCAGCCACGAGCGCCAGGTCGCCGAGCAGGATGGCCCCTGCGGTGCCGTGGTGCGGGGCGCTGCCCTCCCAGCCCGCGGCCCGGTGGTCCGCAGCCAGGACGACATGGGCGGTGGGGTGCCCGCGCCGTCGGTCCGAGCGGTCGATGACGTCGTCGTGGAAGAGGGCAGCGGCCTGGAAGAGCTCGAGCGCGGCACCGATCCCGATGATCGCTCCACCCTGCGGGCCGGAGCCGCCGGCCCCTTCGCCCGGTGCGCCGCCGTGCGCGCGCCACGCCCAGTACGCGAACGCGGCGCGCAGCCGCTTGCCGCCCCCCAGCATCACCTCGAGGAGGTCGGAGAGACGCTCGGCGCCGGTCCCGGTCCCGGACACCAGGGCGCGGACCCGGGCGCACGCCGTGTCGAGCCTCAGCTCGACGTTCCGGCGCAGCGACTCGCGATCGGCGAGCGTGGTGATGCTGACGACGTCGGCGGGTGCGGGGGGCATGGGACCAGGGTACGCACGGGGCCGCGGTGAGGACGGGTGCTCCTGTGGACGGCGGCGCCCGTCCACAGTCGCGGGCCTGGCCGCGCCGCAGGACGGGCGCGCCGGGACGCTGGGGCCATGACCACGATCCTGAGAGTGAACCAGCCGCGCGAGATACTCGCGCTCGTCCCCTACCAGCTCGGCTTCGTGCCCCACAGCTCCGCGGTCCTCGTGTCCCTGCGCGGGCCACGGCGACGGGTCGGTCTGATCGCACGCGCCGACCTGTCCGACCTCGCGGGCCCGCGAGGTCTCGAGCTGGCGGAGGACCTCGTCCGCTGCGTCCTGCGTGACGAGGGCCACGCCGTGATCCTCGTGGTCTACGCCGACGGCGCGCGTGACGAGGTGCGCGACACGGTCGAGCGGTCGGCCCGGGCGGTGGGCGTGGCGGCGCACGGGCTCGTCGAGGTGGACGGGGTGTGGCTCGTCACGGCGGACACCTTCCACGTCTGCGAGTGGGACCCGGGGCGCGAGCAGGTCTGCGACTGGGACGTGCCCGGCCACGGGCTCGTCGAGCTCCAGGACACGGAGGTCGGGGCGACGATGGTGATGCAAGGGCTCACCGTCGCGCCCTCGAGGGAAGAGATCGCCGTCCTGCCGGCTCCCGCGGGGGCGCGGCTGCGGGCGTCGTGCGCCGCCGGAGCCCGCAGCTGGCGCGAGCGCGAGGCAGACGTGGCCCGCTGGCGGGAGTCGTCGCTCGCGCGCTGGCACGAGGCCGTCGAGCAGGCTCTGGTCGACCCGGGGAGCGCCGCGCGACGGTGGGGCGACGAGGCGTCCGCGGCCGAGACGGGCCGGTTGGCCGTGGGGCTCCGGGACGCAGCGGTCCGCGACGGCGTGCTGGCCGAGATCGTGCTGCGTGCCGTCTCGGGGAGGACGACGAGCGTCGAGCAGCTCCGGGCTGCGGGGAGGACGAGCACGGACGGACGGCAGGCAGGGGTGCCCGAGGCGATGGCGATCGTGCTCGAGCCCTCGGCGGGGCGTTCCCCCGACCCGGACGCGCTGCGGGCGCTCGTGACCCTGGTCGAGGTCGTGGCGGGGCACGGCACCCGACGCGTGGTCGGGGAAGGGCTGGCGCTGCTCGCGGTGCTGGCGTGGTGGGAGGGGTCGGGGGCGCGGGCCCGGCTGCTCACCACCGCGGCCCTGCGGCGTGCGCCGGACCACCGTCTGGCGCTGCTGGTCGAGCGGGTGCTCGACGCAGCGGTGCCGCCCGGGTGGGCCGTGCGCGGCTCGGTGCTCACGAGGGAATGAAGCGCTCCCGGGGTGCGTTGCAGGGGGAGTGTCGGTGCGAGAAGCGCCGGCGTAGCCTGTGACGGTCGGCCTTGACACCTCTGGGTCGGGCTGTGCGCGGGTACAATAGAGGTATCCCGCCGCCCGAGGACGTTCCTTCCCGGGTCGGCCTGCCGCCCTCATCGAAGACGAAAGGTCCTCTGTGGCGCTCACCCAGCCTGCTTCATCCCTCCCGCGCGAGTTCCAGCACCCTGCGCTCCAGGACGTGCTGCGCGTCGGGAGCACCCACGGTCGCATCGACGCCACGGACTTCCGTGCTGCGTGCGAGGCCGCCGGCGTCGAGGACGCGCGCCGCCTGAAGGCGGTCTTCCGGGCTCTCGTGCTCGCGGGCGTGGACGTCGAGATGCCGGAGACGACGAAGGTCGCCGCCGCGGGAAGCTCGCGCAGCACGACCACGACCGCGCGCGCCGCACGGTCGACGAAGAGCGCGGGTGAGGCCGGGTCGGCGACCACGACCAAGCGGGCGACCACGAAGCGGACGACGAAGGCTGCGGACGCCGCCCCGAGCGAGGAGCCGGTCGCTGCGGAGGCCGCCGATAAGAAGCCGGCCGCCAAGAGCTCGAGCACGAGGAGCACCGCGGCGAAGAGCGCCACCACCAAGAGCGCCACCACCAAGAGCGCCGCGGCCTCGAAGACGTCGCGGACCAAGGGGAGCGCGGCGAGCGCCGCCGAGGCTGTCGAGGACGCGCCCGCCGAGGGCGTCGAGACCGCCGAGGGCGTGGCCGCGAAGCCGGCCCGACGCCCGGCCGCCAGGCGCACCTCGCGCGCCAAGGCTGCCGAGCCGGAGGCCGAGGAGACCCCCGCGGAGACGAAGCCGGAGGCCAAGGAGGAGGAGACCGACGAGTCCGCGGGCTTCGTCTACTCCGACGCGGACGACGACGACGCCCCCGCCCAGCAGGTGGTCACCGCCGGGGCCACCGCGGACCCGGTCAAGGACTACCTCAAGCAGATCGGCAAGGTCGCGCTGCTGAACGCCGAGCAGGAGGTCGAGCTCGCCAAGCGGATCGAGACCGGTCTGTACGCCGAGCAGCTCATCAAGAACGGCGCGGAGTACAAGGGCAAGGAGAAGCGGGAGATGGACTGGATCATCTCCGACGGTCGCCGTGCCAAGAACCACCTGCTCGAGGCCAACCTGCGCCTCGTCGTCTCGCTCGCCAAGCGCTACACCGGGCGCGGCATGCTGTTCCTGGACCTGATCCAGGAGGGCAACCTCGGCCTGATCCGCGCGGTGGAGAAGTTCGACTACACCAAGGGCTTCAAGTTCTCGACGTACGCGACCTGGTGGATCCGCCAGGCGATCACCCGCGCGATGGCGGACCAGGCCCGCACCATCCGCATCCCGGTGCACATGGTCGAGGTCATCAACAAGCTCGCCCGCGTGCAGCGCCAGATGCTCCAGGACCTCGGTCGCGAGCCCACCCCGGAGGAGCTGGCCAAGGAGCTCGACATGACGCCCGAGAAGGTCGTCGAGGTCCAGAAGTACGGCCGTGAGCCCATCTCGCTCCACACCCCGCTGGGAGAGGACGGCGACAGCGAGTTCGGCGACCTGATCGAGGACTCCGAGGCGATCGTCCCCGCGGACGCGGTGAGCTTCACGCTCCTGCAGGAGCAGCTGCGCCAGGTCCTCGACACGCTCTCCGAGCGTGAGGCCGGCGTCGTCGCGATGAGGTTCGGCCTGCAGGACGGCCAGCCCAAGACGCTCGACGAGATCGGCAAGGTCTACGGGGTCACGCGCGAGCGCATCCGCCAGATCGAGTCCAAGACGATGTCGAAGCTGCGGCACCCGAGCCGTTCCCAGGTGCTTCGCGACTACCTGGACTGAGGGACGACCGTCCTGGTCCGCCGGAGGCCGCCGTCGGCCCGCGGACGAGAAGGAGCCCGCACCGTCCCGAGGGACGGTGCGGGCTCCTTCGTCGTGCGGTGTCCCGGATCAGGAGACCGGGTCGGGAGCGAAGAGCTTCTCGGTCTCGTCCTGGATGCTCGTGGCGATGTCGCGGTAGGCGTCGGCGTGCTCGCGCGCGTGGTGGGCGCAGAAGAGCAGCTCGCCCGCGGGCAGGGTCACTCGGACGTAGGCCTGGGCACCGCAACGGTCGCAGCGGTCGGCGCTCGTCAGGGGGGCGGGGGCGGTGGTCGTCTCTGTGGTCACGAGACCATGTAACCATCGACAGGCCCGGTTCCTTCACGGATCCGGGCCCGGTTCGCTGCCCGCGTAGCGCTCCGACCGCAGGAGGACCTTTTCGGCACCTTTCCGAGCGCCTGCGCGGCGATGTCGGCAGCGCCCACTACTCTCGACCCGTGAGCACGACCTCCGCAGACTCCAGCTACACCGCCCGCCACCTCTCCGTCCTGGAAGGTCTCGAGGCGGTCCGCAAGCGACCGGGCATGTACATCGGCTCCACGGACTCCCGCGGGCTCATGCACTGCCTGTGGGAGATCATCGACAACTCCGTCGACGAGGCGCTGGCCGGGCACTGCACCACGATCGACGTCGTGCTCCACGCGGACACCTCCGTCACCGTCCGCGACGACGGGCGCGGCATCCCGGTCGACATCGAGCCCAAGACGGGCCTGACGGGCGTGGAGGTCGTGTACACGAAGCTGCACGCGGGCGGGAAGTTCGGGGGCGGCTCGTACACGGCCTCGGGAGGTCTGCACGGTGTCGGGGCCTCTGTCGTCAACGCGCTGTCCTCGCGCCTCGACGTCGAGGTGGACCGCGGCGGCAAGACCCACCTGATGACCTTCCACCGGGGCGAGCCGGGCGCCTTCGCCGACCCGGCGTCGGGACCCGCCCCGGACGCGCCGTTCACGCCCGCGACCTCCTCGACCCTGGCGGTGGTCGGCAAGACGAAGCGCGGTGTGACCGGCACGCGGGTGCGGTACTGGGCCGACCCCCAGGTGTTCCCGCGCACGGCTGTCTTCTCGTACGACGAGCTCGTGACCCGTGCGCGGCAGACCACCTTCCTGGTCCCGGGGCTGCGCATCACCATCCGCGACGAGCGCGGGCTGCCCGGGACCCCGGGGGAGTCCGGGCCCCACGAGGAGACGTTCCTGCACACGGGCGGCACCGTGGACTTCGCGGACTTCCTCGCGCCTGACGCGTCGGTCACCGCGACCTGGCACCTGGCCGGGCACGGCACCTTCACCGAGACCGTCCCCGTCCTCGACGACCGCGGGCACATGACGCCGCAGGAGGTCACCCGCGAGTGCGAGGTCGACATCGCGCTGCGGTGGGGCGCCGGCTACGACACGCACGTGCGCAGCTTCGTCAACATCATCTCCACGCCCAAGGGCGGCTCGCACCAGACCGGCTTCGAGCAGGGTCTGCTCAAGGTCGTGCGCAAGGCGGTGGAGACGAACGCCCGGCGGCTCAAGGTGTCCACGAAGGACTCGGCGGAGCGCATCGAGAAGGACGACGTCCTCGCGGGGCTGACCGCCGTCGTCACCGTGCGTCTCGCCGAGCCCCAGTTCGAGGGCCAGACGAAGGAGGTCCTGGGCACCGCGCCGGTGCGGGGCATCGTCGCGCGGGTCGTGGAGAAGGAGATCGCCGCGGTCCTCGCCTCCAGCAAGCGGGACGACAAGACGCAGACCGCGCTGCTGCTCGACAAGGTCGTGGCGGAGATGCGCGGTCGTATCTCCGCGCGCAAGCAGAAGGAGATCTCCCGGCGGAAGAACGCCCTGGAGACCAGCTCGCTGCCGTCCAAGCTGGCCGACTGCCGCAGCGACGACGTCGAGCGGTCCGAGCTGTTCATCGTCGAGGGCGACAGCGCGCTCGGGACCGCCAAGCTCGCGCGTTCCTCGGACTTCCAGGCGCTGCTCCCGATCCGCGGCAAGATCCTCAACGTCCAGAAGGCGTCCATCACGGACATGCTGAAGAACGCCGAGTGCGCCGCGATCATCCAGGTGATCGGTGCGGGCTCCGGGCGGTCCTTCGACCTGGAGTCGGCACGTTACGGCAAGGTGGTCCTGATGACCGACGCCGACGTCGACGGCGCCCACATCCGCACGCTGCTGCTCACGCTCTTCTTCCGGTACATGCGTCCGATGGTCGACGCCGGACGCATCTACGCGGCGGTGCCGCCCCTGCACCGCATCGAGCTCATGGGCGGCCGTGGCAGGACCGAGTACGTCTACACCTACTCCGAGGCGGAGCTGGCGTCGACGCTCAAGAAGCTCGACAGGGCCGGCAAGCGCTACAAGGACGACATCCAGCGGTACAAGGGCCTGGGAGAGATGGACGCCGACCAGCTCGCGGAGACCACCATGGATCCCCGTCACCGGCTGCTGCGCCGGGTCACCTCCCAGGACGCCGAGGCCGCGGAGCGGGTCTTCGAGCTCCTCATGGGCAGCGACGTCGCCCCGCGCAAGGACTTCCTCGTCGCCGGCGCCCAGGACCTCGACCCGGACCGCATCGACGCCTAGGCGCCGGGCCTCTGCAGCCTCGGTGGTGAGGGACGCGGCAGGGGGCGGGCGCAGCACGGCAGCACCGGCAAGGAGGCCAGGTGAACAGCTTCGGGCTCGGGGGCTGGACGGCCGGAGGTGGTCGCTGACCCGGTGGCACGGGCAGCGGCTTCGCGGAGGGCTACCGTGCGAGCTGGGACTCGATGAGGTCGTCCTCGAGCGCCGCCTCGTCGTTCGCCTGTCGCCGCCGCGCCCTCGCGGTCGCTGCTGCCTGCGCCCCGACCCCGGCCCGCAGCTCGTCCCCCGCAGCCGAGCTCGCGAGGATGTCGTCGATGCTCACCCGGCGGCTGGCCCGGTCGCGACGGAACAGCACGACGAGCATCGTGACCAGGCCGAGGGCGAACACCCACCACTGGAAGGCGTAGGACAGGTGGGAGCCCGGATCGGTGCTGGGTGGAGGCAACGGCGCGGGAGCGTCGGCACCGGTCGGCGTCTCGGTGGCCAGCACGCCGTAGGCGTGCACGGTGCGCACCGAGGCGGCGTCCGCGAGCGCACCGGAGCGTTCGAGCACCTGGGGGGTGCTGATCGCGTGCACCTGCCCGGGGACCGTGGTGCGCCGGCTCGCGGGCTCGTCCTGCCGCAGGTGGACGACCACGGTGACCTCGCCGCTCGGCGGTCGGGGCAGCGCGCCGGGGGCCGGTGCCTCGAGCCCGGCGAGGAACCCGCGGTCGACGACGACGGTCGTGCCCGACGCGTCGTCGACGAAGGGGGCGAGCAGGTGGAAGCCAGGCCCGCCGCCCACCGGTCGGTTGCGCAGCAGCACGGTGGCGTCCGTGAGGTAGTGACCGGTCAGCCGCGCCTGGCGCCAGACGTCCGAGTCCGAGAGCGCGCCCGAGGGCGTGATCACGTCGTCGAGGGGCACGGGCGGCGCGGCGTAGTTGGTCTGGATCCGTTCGATCTCCACGCTGCGCACCTCGTAGCGGTGCCACTGCCACCGGCCCAGCCCCACGCAGCCGAGCGAGAGCACGAGGACGACGGCGGCGAGAGCCAACCACTGGCGGGGAGAGCGGCGCTCGGGAAGCGGGTTCACCCGCGGTTCCCCGCCGCGCCGTCGCCGGGGACTGTCGGCGGGCCGTCGGGCTCTGCCTCGTCCACCGGGACGGTGTCCTTGAGGAAGCCGCGCAGGCCGAGGAACTGCTCGAGGGAACCGCGGTGCACGTCGCAGGCGACCCAGACCTTGCGCCGCTCAGGCGTGTGGATGCGAGGGTTGTTCCACCGCAGCGCCCACACGGCGGGCGCCGTGCAGCCCTTGGCGCTGCAGACCACGGGCTCCTCGGTGGTCGTGCTCATCGCGGCGGCTCCTGAGGGGGGTCGGGAAGGACGATCTCGACGTCGTAGCGCTCGCCGACCGCGGGCTCCGCGCTGCGGGAGGCTGCCGTGCCGCCGTCCTCGTCGGGGTGCAGGTCGTCGGACCGGGTGGGAGGTGCGTCCAGGACGGGGTGTGGCACCGCCACGTACGCCCCGGAACCCTCGCCGCGCTCGCGCCCGGCGTTGACCCCGACCACCGCGACGTAGGGGAGCACGGCGGCGGCGGCCACGAAGCCGAGCACCAGGAACGGGTTGGGGTAGATCTCGTAGGCGACGAACGCGGCCACGAAGCACAGGACACGGATGCCCATCTGGATCAGGTACCGCCTCATGCGCCGTGCCTGGTCGACCTCGAGAGGGATCACGGCGTCGGTGATGAGGTGCACGTCGTCATGGCCGTCGCCCCCCGTCGTCGCGTGCCGGGGGCGGGGGTCCCCGTCGTGCGGCGCAGGGGTGGTCGCGGTCCGCGTGGTCACCCCTCCAGTGTACGGCGGCCGCCCTGGGAAGGAGCCGGGTGCAGGCCCGCTCGGGGAGGCACCACGAGCCGCGCCGGCGGTGCGGGTTGTGGGATTCCCACAGGCTCGCGCCACGCCGTTGTGCGAGCGGTACGCGGTCCCCTCACCGCGGTTCGGATACCGTACGAGAGGCGCACGAACGCGCCGTGCACCGCAGCCAGCGCGTCGGACCACCGGCACGACCGGGGGCGGTGCGCCACGCACACGTTAGGAGACAGACTGTGACCGCACAGGTCGAGCCGGCGCCTCGCGTCGTCGTCGTCACGGGCGCGAACCGGGGGATCGGCCGGGCGATCGCCGAGCGCTTCGTCGCGGCCGGCGGCAAGGTGGCCACGGTCTACCGCGGCGGCGAGCTGCCCGACGGGGTGTTCGGCGCGATCGGCGACGTCTCCGACTCGGCGTCGGTCGACGCCGCTTTCACGGCCGTCGAGGCCGAGCTGGGCCCGGTCGAGGTCCTCGTCGCGAACGCCGGGGTCACCCGCGACGGCCTGCTCATGCGCATGACGGACGACGACTTCACCTCCGTCCTCGACGTCAACCTCACGGGGGCGTTCCGCTGCGTGCGCCGCGTGTCCAAGGGCATGATCAAGGCTCGTGGCGGTCGCATCGTCCTGATCTCGTCCGTGGTCGGTCTCTACGGCGGCGCCGGGCAGGTCAACTACTCCGCGTCGAAGGCCGGCCTGGTGGGCATGGCGCGCTCGATCACGCGCGAGCTGGGCGGTCGGGGGATCACGGCGAACGTGGTCGCTCCCGGGTTCATCGACACGGACATGACCGCGGCCCTGCCCCAGGACCGTCAGGACTCCTACAAGGCCGCGATCCCCGCCGGCCGGTTCGCGACCCCCGACGAGGTCGCGGGCGTCGTCGAGTTCGTCGCCTCGCCTGCCGCCGCCTACATCAGCGGGGCGGTCATCCCCGTCGACGGCGGCCTCGGCATGGGGCACTGAGCCCGGTACCGGCCACCACCACAGACAACCCGCGGGCGCCGGCCGTCGTCGCCCGCCCGCACGCCAGGAAGCGCACGGCAAGCCTGGACCTCACGGAGGAGAACACCATGGGCATTCTCGAAGGCAAGAAGCTGCTGATCACGGGCGTCCTCACGGACAGCTCGATCGCTTTCCACGCCGCGCGGCTCGCGCAGGAGGAGGGCGCACAGGTCGTGCTGTCCTCCTTCGGCCGCCAGCTCAAGCTCACCGAGACCTTCGCCAAGCGCCTGCCGGCCGAGGCCCCGGTCGTGCAGCTCGACGTCACGAACGAGGAGGACCTCGCGGGTCTCGCGGACGCCGTGCGCGAGCACGTCGACCACCTCGACGGCGTCGTCCACTCGATCGGGTTCGCCCCGCAGTCCGTCATGGGCGGCAACTTCCTCGCCGCCGGGTGGGACGACGTCGCCACGGCGGTCCAGGTCTCCACGTTCTCGTACAAGTCCCTCGCGACCGCGACGCTGCCGCTCATGACGGACGGCGGTGCGCTCGTCGGGCTGACCTTCGACGCGCAGTTCGCCTGGCCGGTCTACGACTGGATGGGCGTGGCCAAGGCGGGCCTCGAGTCCGTCAACCGCTACCTGGCGCGCGACCTCGGCCCGCACGGCGTCCGGGCGAACCTCGTCTCCGCCGGCCCGATCCGCACCACGGCCGCGAAGTCCATCCCCGGCTTCGAGTCGATGGAGGAGGGCTGGCCCAACCGTGCCCCCCTCGGCTGGGACCAGAGCACGGCCGAGCCGGCCGCGCGCGCGGTCGTCGCGCTGCTGTCCGACTGGTTCCCCAAGACGACGGGCGAGATCGTCCACGTCGACGGCGGCGTCCACGCGATGGGTCTGTGACCGACCCCGCGACCTACCGCCTCGTGGTGCTCCGGCACGCGAAGGCGGAGCCCGCCGGCGCCGGCGGCGACCTCGGGCGCCCCCTGGCGCTGCGAGGTCGCCGCCAGGCCACGGCGGTGGGACGAGCGCTCCTCGCCGCCGGCCTCGTCCCCGCCGCGGCGCTCTGCTCTCCGGCCCTGCGCACGCGTCAGACGTGGGAGCTGGCCAGCGCGGCCTGGGGTGGGCAGGCGCCGGAGGCGCGATGGGACGAGACCCTCTACGACGCCGGTCCCCAGGACCTGCTCCGCGCCGTCAACGGGCTCGGCGCGGGGGCGCGCACGGGGATCGTCGTCGGGCACGAGCCCGCCGTGTCGTCCCTGGCCGCATACCTCGCCGACGCGGGGTCGGACGCGGCTGCGCTCGCCCAGGCGCGGGTCGGGGTGCCGACCGCCACGTGCTGCGTGCTCGAGAGCGCGGCGCCCTGGTCCGCCTGGGGCCGGTCCACGGCCACGCTCCTGGCCGTGGTGCCGCCGCCGGCCTGACCTCTCAGGCGCGCGCGACCGCTCGTCCTCCGAGCACCTCGTCCACGAGCATGAGGACCTGACGCAGGTCCCGCTCGTCCACGTGCCACGGCGCCGCGTCACGCACGACGGGCTTCGCGCAGAAGGCGATGCCGATGCCGGCCTCCGCGATCATCTCCAGGTCGTTCGCGCCGTCCCCGACGGCGATCGTGCGGCTCATCGGCACGCCCGCGCGCGCGGCGTACTCGCGCAGGGTCGTCGCCTTCACCTCCCGGTCGACGACGGTGCCCTCCACCTCGCCGGTGAACCGGCCGTCCACCACCCGCAGCCGGTTCGCCCGCGTCCACGTGATCCCCAGCTCGGCGGCGAGCGGCTCGACGATCTCGGCGAACCCGCCGGAGACCAGACCCACCTGCCAGCCACGACGGTGGCACTCGGCGACGAGCTCGCGTGCCCCGTGGGTGTAGGTGGCAGCGGCCACGACCTCGTCGAGCACGGTGACGGGCAGGCCCGCGAGGGTCGCGACCCGCTCGTGGAGCGACTGCGCGAAGTCGAGCTCGCCGCGCATCGCCCGTTCCGTGACCGCCGCGACCTGCTCCCGCGTGCCGGCGTGCTCGGCCAGGAGCTCGATGACCTCCTGGTCGATGAACGTCGAGTCGACGTCCATCACGAGCAGGAAGGGCCCGTCGTCGGTGTCAGACGTCGTCGGGTCGGCCGCGGAGAGGGCGTCGGGAAGATCGGTCACGTCTACAGAGAGTAGACGGTGGACCGCTCAGCTGATGACCATGCCCTTGGGCACGACCGTGATGCCGGACTCCGTCACCGTCAGGCCTCGGGCCCGGTCCTCCTCGGCGTCCATGCCGATCCGGGCGCGCTCGCCCACGACGACGTTCTTGTCGAGGATCGCGCGGTAGACCTGCGCGTGCCGTCCGACCTGGACGTTGTCGAGGAGCACCGAGTCGGTCACGGTCGCCCAGGAGTGCAGGTGCGCGCCGGGGGAGAGGATCGAGCCCTGCGCCGACGCGCCGGAGATGAGCACGCCGGGGGAGACGATGGAGTCCACCGCGTGGCCGAGGCGTCCGGGGCCGGCGTGCACGAACTTGGCCGGGGCGAGGTCCGTGTACCCGGTGAACAGCGGCCACTCGTTGTTGTACAGGTTGAACACCGGGGTGATCGCGATGAGGTCCTTGTTGGCCTCGTAGTACGCGTCGATCGTGCCGACGTCGCGCCAGTAGGCGCGGTCCCGGTCCGTGGAGCCGGGCACGTCGTTGTCCTTGAAGTCGTAGAACCCGGCGGCGTCGCGCTCGACGAAGTACGGCACGATGTCGCCGCCCATGTCGTGCTTCGACGTCTCGTCCGCCGCGTCGCGGGTGACCGCCTCGACGAGCGCGTCCGCGTCGAACACGTAGTTCCCCATCGAGGCGAGGATCTCCTGGGGAGAGTCCGGGAGGCCCTGGGCGTTCGTCGGCTTCTCGAGGAAGGCCCGGATCCGGTTCGGTCGCGCGGGGTCGACGTCGATCACGCCGAAGTCCTTGGCGTACTCGATCGGCTGGCGGATGCCCGCGACCGTCGCCTCTGCGCCCGACTCGATGTGGGAGGCCACCATCTGGGAGAAGTCCATGCGGTAGATGTGGTCCGCTCCCACGACGATCACGATGTCGGGGCGCTCGTCGTCGAAGATGTTCAGGCACTGGAAGATCGCGTCGGCGCTGCCGAGGTACCAGCGCTTGCCGACGCGCTGCTGGGCCGGGACCGGCGTGACGAAGTTGCCCAGCAGCGGGGACATGCGCCACGTCTTGGTGATGTGGCGGTCGAGGCTGTGGGACTTGTACTGGGTCAGCACGACCATGTGGAGGTAGTTCGAGTTCGCGAGGTTGGACAGCGCGAAGTCGACCAGGCGGTACATCCCTCCGAAGGGGACCGCCGGTTTCGCGCGCTGGGAGGTCAGCGGCATGAGCCGGCTGCCCTCTCCGCCGGCGAGGACGATTGCGAGAACCCGGGGCGTCTTTGCCATGGGACGACAGTAGGCCACCGGCAGCCCGGGCGTGAACTCGGCGTCGGGCGGGTACCCCGGGCGACGGGCGGGCGCTACCGTGTCTGCATGCGCGCAGACCTGCTGACCCGTGAGTACCCGCCCTTCGTCTACGGCGGGGCCGGTGTGCACGTCGCCGAGCTCGCGGCCGTGCTGCGCCGTCGCGTCGACGTCCGCGTGCGGTGCTTCGACGGGCCGCGCAGCGGTGACGACGCGGTGCCCGGGGTGACCGGCTACTCGGTCCCCGGCGGGCTCGGCGAGGCCAACGCGGCGCTGCAGACGCTCGGGGTCGACCTCGAGATGGCCCAGGACGTCGCGGGTGCCGACCTGGTCCACTCGCACACCTGGTACGCCAACCTGGCCGGGCACCTCGCGTCGCTGCTGCACGACGTGCCGCACGTGCTCTCCGCGCACTCCCTCGAGCCGCTGCGACCGTGGAAGGCCGAGCAGCTCGGCGGCGGCTACCGGGTCTCGAGCTGGGCCGAGAAGACGGCCTACGAGGCCGCAGCGGGCGTGATCGCCGTCAGCGCCGGCATGCGCGCCGACATCCTGCGCGCCTACCCCGCGGTCGACCCGGAGAAGGTGCACGTGGTGCACAACGGGATCGACCTCGAGGGCTGGCAGCGCCCGACCGGCGAGGCCGCGGAACGGGCGCGCGAGACCGCGCGCTCGCGCGGGATCGACCCCGACCGTCCTGCCGTCGTCTTCGTGGGGCGGATCACGCGGCAGAAGGGGCTGCCCTACCTGCTGCGCGCCGCCGCCGCCCTGCCCGCGGAGGTCCAGCTCGTGCTGTGCGCGGGAGCACCCGACACCCCGGCGATCGCCGCGGAGGTCGAGGGGCTCGTGGCCGACCTCCAGACGCGCCGCGACGGCGTCGTCTGGATCAGCGACATGCTGCCGCGCGAGCAGCTCGTCGGCGTGCTGAGCGTCTGCACGGTGTTCGTCTGCCCCTCGGTCTACGAGCCCCTGGGCATCGTCAACCTCGAGGCGATGGCCGTCGGCCTGCCCGTCGTCGGCAGCGCCACCGGCGGCATCCCCGAGGTCGTGGACGACGGCACGACCGGTCTGCTCGTGCCCATCGAGCAGGTCACCGACGGCACGGGCACGCCGGTGGACCCGGACACCTTCGTCGCGGACCTGGCCGACGCCCTGGTACGGGTCGTGACGGACCCGGAGCGGGCCGCCCGGATGGGCGAGGCCTCGCGCCGTCGCGTCGAGGAGCACTTCTCCTGGGACGCGATCGGCGACCGCACGCTCGCGGTCTACGAGTCCGTGCTCTCCCGGTCGTAGGCCGTGGCGGCGGCCATCGACCGGCGCGCGACGTGGTCGACGTGGCGCAGCGCCGCTCCCCGCTGGTCCGCCTGCCACAGGTTGACGGCCCCGCCGTCGTCGGCCGTCGCGACGTCGACGATGTAGCGCAGCCGTGCCGACTCGCTGAGCACCCGGGCGCGGCGCTGGTCGAGGTCCTCGGGGACGAGGTCGACGAGAGCCCGGTACCCCGTGAGGCCCGCGAGGACGGAGCGCGCCGAGTCGGACCAGCGGGCGACGTCGAGGCGGTCGAGGGCCTCCGTCGCCTGGATGAGACCGGAGCGCAGCTCGCGCTCCGCCTCGCGCAGGTCCCCCACGGCGGCGAGCACCGTGGAGCGCCAGGGTGGGACGCGCACCGCCTCCCAGACGACCAGGTGGCCGGGCTCGAGGACGGAGCCGAAGAACGTGATGGCCGGGACGAGAGCCCAGGTCTCCGCCTCGTGCGGCGCGGTGAGCGTGACGAGCACGCACTCCTCCGCGTCGATGGCTGCCGCGCTGACCGCCGCGGGCACGCCGGCAGGATCGCCTGCGGCCGGGAACAGCGCCGTGACCTGGGTGGTGCGCGGCGCCCACGACCGCAGGAGGTCGGCGAGCGCCACCTCACCGACGTCGGCGGCCGGCCGTGCGGTGTGCGGCTCGTCGTCGCCCTGGACGGCATGCAGGGCCTGTGCGAGAGCCTCGTCGTCGACGGCACCGAGCCTCGGTGCGGGCACGGCCGAGGTGTCGCCGGCCGGGGGAGCGGGCGGCGCGATCCGAGGGAGCCAGAGCGCGAGCGCGGCCGATCGCGGCATCAGCGCGCCGGGGTGCCGGGTGTTCACCCCGACACGTTACGACAGGTTCGCGCACCGGCCGTCGTGGCACCTCCTCGACCGCCTGAGCAGGCGCTAGGGTCGTGGGCATGAGCTCCGTTCTCGACCTCCAGGACGTCACCGTCCGCAAAGGCAGCAAGCAGATCCTCGGTCCTGTCACCTGGAGCGTGGACGAGAGCGACCGGTGGGTCGTGCTCGGGCGCAACGGTGCCGGGAAGACGACGCTGCTGCAGGTCGCGGCGGCGAACCAGCACCCGACCACGGGTGTCGCGACGGTCCTGGGCGAACGGCTGGGGCGCGTCGACGTCTTCGAGCTGCGACCGCGCATCGGGATGACGAGCGCGGCCCTCGCCCAGCGTGTGCCGCACTCGGAGCTCGTGCGTGACGTGGTGCTCACCGCCGCCTACGGGGTCAACGGTCGCTGGCGCGAGGACTACGAGGACCTCGACGTCGAGCGCGCGGACGACCTGCTCGCGCTGTTCGGCGTCGCGCACCTCGCCGAGCGCGTCTTCGGGACGCTCAGCGAGGGCGAGCGCAAGCGCACCCAGATCGCGCGCGCGCTGATGACCGACCCGGAGCTCCTGCTGCTCGACGAGCCCACCGCCGGGCTCGACCTCGGCGGGCGCGAGGAGCTCGTCGCAGCGCTCGGCGAGATCGCCCGGGACGACCGCTCGCCCGCCCAGGTCCTCGTGACGCACCACGTCGAGGAGATCCCGGTCGGCTTCACGCACGTGATGCTGCTCAAGGACGGCGCGGTGAGCGCTGCCGGCCCGCTCGAGCGGACGCTGACGTCGGAGACGGTCTCGGAGGCCTTCGGCCTGCCGCTCGTCGTGGACCGCCTCGGCGACCGCTGGACGGCTCGGGCGGACGACCGCCGGGCATGAGACACGCGGCCCGGCGACCCCGGGGCCGACGCACCCCGTAGGCTGGGAGTCCGGCCGAGGGGTCCCACGACGGGCGCCCCGGGGAGGAGTGGCTCATGTGGGTGTGGTGGTTCGCGGCGGCGGTGGCACTGATCGTCGTCGAGGTCCTCTCGCTGGACCTGGTGCTCGTCATGTTCGCCGGGGGCGCGATCGCCGCCGGTGTGGCCGGTGGGCTCGGCGCAGGGATGTGGGTCCAGATCGTCGTGTTCGCGGTGGTCGCGACGGCGCTGCTGCTCTCGCTGCGCCCCTGGCTGCTCAAGCACCTGCGCAGGCGCACGACGCTCGTCGAGACGAACGTCGACGCGCACCCGGGTCGCACGGCACGTACGGTGACCGAGGTGGGACCGGACGGCGGCCGCATCAAGCTCGTGGGCGAGGTGTGGTCGGCGCGCTCCTCGGACGGGACGGTGTTCCCGGTCGGGACGACGGTCACCGTCATCAAGATCGAGGGCGCCACCGCCGTGGTGGGCGCCGCGACCGAGGTTCCGGGTGACGTGCCCGCGAGCCCCAACAGCTAGGGAGAGTCATGGACAACGACTCCGTGGACATCGACGCCTCGACGGTGATCGGGATCATCGTCGGGATCCTGGTCGTCATCTTCATCATCGTGACGATCGCCCGCGCGGTCCGGATCGTGCCGCAGACCGTCGCGCTCATCGTGGAGCGCCTCGGTCGCTACTCGCGGACGCTCGACCCGGGCCTGCACTTCCTCGTGCCCTTCATCGATCGCGTCCGTGCGGGCGTCGACCTGCGGGAGCAGGTCGTGTCGTTCCCGCCGCAGCCGGTCATCACCTCGGACAACCTGGTGGTGAGCATCGACTCGGTGATCTACTTCCAGGTCACGGACCCGAAGTCGGCGGTGTACGAGATCGCGAACTACATCATGGCGATCGAGCAGCTCACCGTGACGACGCTGCGCAACGTGATCGGTGCGATGGACCTGGAGCAGACGCTGACCAGCCGCGACCAGATCAACGGCCAGCTGCGCGGCGTGCTCGACGAGGCCACCGGCAAGTGGGGGATCCGCGTCAACCGTGTCGAGCTCAAGTCCATCGACCCGCCGGCCTCGGTGCAGGGCTCGATGGAGCAGCAGATGCGCGCCGAGCGCGACCGCCGCGCGGCGATCCTCACCGCCGAGGGCGTCAAGCAGTCCCAGGTGCTCACCGCCGAGGGTGAGAAGCAGGCGGCGATCCTCAAGGCGGAGGGTGCGGCCCAGTCCGCGATCCTCAAGGCCGAGGGCGAGGCGCGCGCCATCCTCCAGGTCTTCGACGCCATCCACGAGGGCGACGCCGACCCGAAGCTGCTCGCGTACCAGTACCTGCAGATGCTGCCCCAGATCGCCAACGGCAGCTCGAGCAAGCTGTGGATCGTGCCGAGCGAGTTCACCGCCGCGCTGCAGTCGGTCACCGACGGCTTCACCGGCGGCAGCGGCCCGGCGTCACCGACGTCCGGCGGCCCGGCCGGTCAGTCCTCGGACGCGGACACGCGCCGTGCCCGGCGGAGCAGCCTCACCTCCGCGCTCACCGACCCGGCGGAGGCGCTCGCCGAGGCGCAGCGGCAGGCCGAGGCGGCGGTCGCCGACGCGACGAGCGCCGGCACCCGCAGCGGCATGCCGTTCAACCCCGAGGTCGAGGCGGGTCAGCGTCCGAGCCCGGCAGAGGCCGGTTCCCCCCGGACGGCCGCGCCGCGGACGCCCGAGACGGGTCCGCTCGTGCCCCCGCCCGCCCAGCCGCCCGCGGACCCGGGGCCGCCTCCCGTCCCCGGCGCGGACGGTCAGCAGCAGTGACCGTCGCAGACCAGGGCTGAGCGACCGGCCGGGACCCGCACGGGTCCCGGCCGGTCGCTCTTCTGCGAGGGCTCCGGGAAGGCGGGCACCCGGTCGCCGTCCCGTCCTGGTCGGCAGGGAAGGGCACCCTTCCTTGTGAAGTGAGTGCTCACTCACTTACCGTGGGCGAGTGCCTCCCACCGTCCTGCCCGCTCCGGCAGCGCAGCCCGCCCTCCCGCAGCCCGCGGCGGGGCCGACGGATGTGCCCTCACGGTCCGGGGAGACCGCTCGTGGGGCCACGCGCGCGCCTCGGATGGCGCCCGACGACCGGCGCCGCGCCATCGTCGAGGCCCTCGTGCCCGTCGTCCTCGACCGCGGCGTCGACCTCAGCACCAAGGAGATCGCCGAGGCTGCGCAGGTGGCCGAGGGGACGTTGTTCCGGGTCTTCCCGGACAAGCGTTCGCTCGTCGCCTCGACCGTGCTCGAGGCCGCGCGGCAGCACTTCACGGCGGACTGCCCGCCGGTGCGACCCGTGGTCGACCTGCCGCAGGAGGCCGGGCTGGCCGACCGGCTCGAGGTGGTGGTCGAGCACGTCATGTCCAGGGCCGGACGCTCCGTGCGGATCATCGCCCTGCTGCACGACCTGGACCCGGCCTACCTGCCCGACGCGCACGGTGGCGGCGCCTTCCGGCCTCAGCGCCCGTTCGCGAGCAGCGCCGAGTACCGCGAGCACCGCAGCTCCCTCGACGCCTGGGTGACCGACCTGCTCGGCGACCACGTGGGGGAGCTGAGCGTCCCCGTCGGCCAGCTCGTCGACGTCGTCCGCGCCATGGTCATCGGCGGCCGGGTGCCGCCCCACGGGGCGCACCCGCTGCTCACCGCAGACCAGATCGTCCACATCCTCCTGCACGGGGTAGTCACCGCGACTGCCCCGTCATCGTCCTCCGAGCCCTCGACCTCCCACCAGGAGCCGCCATGCTGATGTCCCTGCTGCGCAGGTATCTGCGCCCCTACCTGGGGGCGATCGGTGCCGTCATGCTGCTGCAGCTCGTCGCCACCCTCGCCTCTCTCTACCTGCCCAGCCTCAACGCGAAGATCATCGACGACGGCGTCACGAAGGGCGACACCGGCTTCATCATGAGCACGGGCGGGGTGATGCTCGCCGTGAGCCTGCTGCAGGTGGTCGCGGCCGTGGGCGCGGTCTACTTCGGGGCGCGCACCGCCATGAGGTTCGGCCGGGACGTGCGCCGTGCGCTGTTCGCCCACGTGCAGACGTTCTCCGCCCGCGAGGTCGGGCAGATCGGCACGCCGTCGCTCATCACCCGCACGACGAACGACGTCCAGCAGGTCCAGATGGTGGTGCTCATGACCTTCACCATCATGCTCATGGCGCCGATCATGCTCGTCGGCGGCGTCGTGATGGCCCTGCAGGAGGACGTCGGCCTGTCCTGGCTGCTGGTCGTCGTGGTGCCCGTGCTCGTGGTGTGCGTGGGCCTCATCATCATCCGGATGGTTCCGGGCTTCCGCGCGATGCAGCGGCGCATCGACGCGATCAACGGGGTGATGCGCGAGCAGATCACGGGCATCCGCGTGATCCGCGCCTTCGTCCGGGAGCGCACGGAGGGCGAGCGGTTCGCGCGCAGCAACCGAGACCTCTACGAGGTGACGCTGCGGGTCGGGCGCCTGATGGCGCTGATGTTCCCCACGGTGATGCTCGTCGTGAACCTGGCCACCCTGGCCGTCCTGTGGTTCGGCGGGCACCGCGTGGAGTCGGGGGCGATGCAGATCGGCTCGCTCACCGCCTTCATGAGCTACCTGATGTACATCCTCATGGCGGTGATGATGTCCACGATGATCTTCATGATGGTGCCGCGTGCCGCCGTGGCGGCCGAGCGGATCCAGGAGGTGCTCCGCCTCGAGTCGAGCGTCGCGCCTCCGCGCAGCCCCGTCGCTCTCGAACGTCCCGCGGGCGAGGTCGCGTTCGACACCGTCACCATGCAGTACCCGGGCGCCGAGCGCCCGGTCCTCACCGACGTCTCCTTCACGGCGCGTCCGGGCGGCACGACGGCGATCATCGGCTCGACCGGCTCCGGCAAGACGACGCTCGTCAACCTCGTGCCGCGGCTCTTCGACGCCACGGGCGGTGCGGTGCGCATCGACGGTGTGGACATCCGCGACCTCGACCTGCAGGCGCTGTGGTCCCTGATCGGGCTCGTGCCGCAGAAGCCGTACCTGTTCTCCGGCTCGGTGGCGGACAACGTCCGCTACGGCAAGCCCGACGCCACCGACGAGGAGGTGTGGGCCGCCCTCGAGACCGCGCAGGCAGCGGCGTTCGTGCGCGAGATGGACGGCGGGCTCGACGCGCCGATCGCCCAGGGCGGCACCAACGTGTCGGGCGGCCAGCGCCAGCGGCTCGCGATCGCCCGGGCCCTGGTCGGGTCCCGGCCCGTGTACCTGTTCGACGACTCCTTCTCGGCCCTCGACTACGCGACCGACCGGGCGCTGCGCGAGGCGCTGGTGCCGTTGACCCGTGAGGCGACCGTGATCATCGTCGCGCAGCGGGTGGCGACGATCCGTGACGCGCAGCAGATCGTCGTGCTCGACGACGGGCAGGTGGTCGGAGTGGGCACGCACGCCGAGCTGCTCGAGAGCAACGAGACCTACCAGGAGATCGTGTACTCCCAGCTGAGCGCCGAGGAGGCAGCGGCATGAGCGGCGACAAGCACGAGAAGGCCGTCCCCGAGCGGCTGCCCGAGGCGGCCCGGCAGCACCAGCGGCGCGGCCCGGGAGGTCCGGGGCTGGGCGCGCCGGTCGAGAAGCCGCTCGACTTCAAGGGTTCCGTGACGCGGTTCCTGGGACAGCTGCGCCCGCACCGCCTGCGGGTGGTGGCGATCCTCGTCTTCGCGGTGGCGTCCGTCGTCCTCTCGGTGATCGGGCCACGGGTGCTCGGCCGGGTGACGGACCTCATCTTCGAGGGCGTGGTCGGCAAGCTCATCGGTGAGCGCTTCCCTGCGGGGACGACCACCGACCAGGCCGTGGCGGCGATCCGCTCCAGCGGCGACGGCAAGCTCGCGGACATGATCGGCGCCATGAAGGACGTGGTGCCCGGTCGGGGGATCGACTTCACGGCGCTGCGCAACGTGCTGCTGCTCGTCGTGGCGATCTACGTGGGGTCCTTCCTGTTCGGCTGGCTGCAGGCGCGCATCACGGCGTATGTGGTGCAGCGCACGATCTACTCGCTGCGCCAGCAGGTCGAGGAGAAGCTCAACCGGCTGCCGCTGCGGTACTTCGACAAGCAGCAGCCCGGCGAGGTGCTCTCCCGGGTCACCAACGACATCGACAACCTGTCCCAGACGATGACCCAGACGCTCTCGCAGCTCGTGGTCTCGGTGCTGACCGTGGTCGGCGTGCTCGGCATGATGTTCTGGATCTCCTGGGTGCTCGCGCTCGTGGCACTCGTCACCATCCCGCTGTCGATCTACCTGACGACCACGATCGCCAAGCGCTCGCAGCCGCAGTTCATCAGGCAGTGGGCGTCGACGGGCCGGCTGAACTCGCAGGTCGAGGAGATGTACACCGGTCACGAGCTGGTCAAGGTCTACGGGCACCAGGACCAGGCGGTCGAGACGTTCACGCAGGAGAACGACCAGCTCTACGACGCGAGCTTCAAGGCGCAGTTCGTCTCCGGGACCATCCAGCCCGTGATGGGCTTCGTGGCGAACCTCAACTACGTGATCATCGCGGTGGTGGGCGGGCTGCAGGTCGCCGGCGGCACGCTCTCGCTCGGCTCGGTGCAGGCGTTCATCCAGTACTCGCGGCAGTTCAGCCAGCCGATCACGCAGATCGCCTCGATGATGAACCTGCTGCAGTCCGGGGTCGCGTCGGCCGAGCGCGTGTTCGCGCTGCTCGACGCCGACGAGCAGGAGCCCGACCCCGTCGACCCGCAGGTGGTCGAGAAGGTGGGCGGGACCGTCGTCTTCGAGGACGTGAGCTTCCGCTACGTGCCGGACAAGCCGCTCATCGACGACCTCACCCTGACCGCCGAGCCGGGGCACACGGTGGCGATCGTCGGGCCGACGGGCGCGGGCAAGACCACCCTCGTCAACCTGCTCATGCGGTTCTACGAGGTGGACGCGGGGCGGATCACGCTCGACGGCATCGACTCGCGAGCCATGACCCGCGACGCGCTGCGCGGCAACGTGGGCATGGTGCTGCAGGACACCTGGCTGTTCGAGGGCACCATCATGGAGAACATCCGGTACGGCCGGCTGGACGCGACGGACGACGAGGTGGTGGCTGCCGCCACGGCGACGTACGTCGACCGCTTCGTGCGGGCGCTGCCCGACGGCTACGACACCGTCCTCGACGACGGCGCCCAGAACCTGAGTGCGGGGGAGAAGCAGCTGCTCACCATCGCGCGGGCCTTCCTCGCCGACCCCGCGATCCTCGTGCTCGACGAGGCCACGAGCTCGGTGGACACGCGCACGGAGGTGCTCGTGCAGCACGCCATGAGCGCGCTGCGGCACGGTCGCACCTCGTTCGTGATCGCGCACCGGCTCTCCACGATCCGGGACGCGGACACGATCATCGTCATGGAGCGCGGGCACATCGTGGAGCAGGGCTCGCACGACGAGCTCGTCGCGCGCGAGGGTGCCTATTACCGGCTGTACCAGAGCCAGTTCGCGGCCGCGAGCACCGAGTGAGCCCGCGGGTCCCGGTGCGGCGCCGCCGGGACCCGCGGTCGGCAGCACGGCTCCGGCCGAGCCTCTCCGATCACAAGGTGTGAGATGTTCAGTTTCAGAACCATCCATGTGGGGCTGACTGGACCCGAGGCCTGAAAGAGGCTACGAGGGTGATGATCCCCACCTGCCCCCAGATCGACTGGCAGCGCGTCTCCGACGAGCTCGCCCTGCGCCTCGTCACCGCCCGGCGTGCGCGCCGCGTCTCGCAGGTGGACCTCGCCGAGGCCTCGGGGGTGACCCGCAGCCAGGTCCAGGTGCTCGAGTACGGACGTGCGGCCGACCAGCGCACCCCGGCCAACCCCACCCTGCGCACGGTCTACGAGCTCTCCCGCGCGCTCGGCATCATGCCGGCGTCCCTGCTGCCGACGGTCGACGTCGCGCTCGGGTGGGCGCCGCTGCCGCGGATGCACACCGTGGAGCCTCTGATCGTCGACGAGGTGCTCGCGGACGTCGCCTTCGGGGCCCTCCCCGTGACGACGCGCGTGAGCTGGCGGATGCCGGAGATCGGGCCTGACGGGGGAGAATCGTCGCGTGCCTGTGACGACTTTGAGCAGCTTCGGCTCTACTGACGCCCCTGACCTCGCCGACTACCTGCACCTCACGGACGTCGCGCTGCGTGCCCGCGACGAGCCCGGTCGGGCGATGTACCTCGCGGAGAGCTCGCAGGTCATCCGGCGCGCCCTCGCGGCGGGGCACCGCCCACGCTCCCTGCTCATGGCGCCTCGCTGGCTCGAGTCGATGGCCGACGTGATCGAGGGGCTGCCCGAGGACGTGCCGGTCTACGTCGCGGACGAGCCGCTGCTCGAGGAGATCACCGGCTTCCACCTGCACCGGGGTGCTCTGGCCGCCATGCACCGTCCCGTGCTCCCCTCGGTGCGCGAGCTGCTCACCGGGCCGCCCGGCGCAGGGCGGCGGGCGGTCGTGCTCGAGGACGTCGTCGACCACACCAACGTGGGCGCCGCCTTCCGCGCGGCCGCAGCGCTGGGGGTGGACGCGGTGCTCGTGACACCGCGCTGCGCCGACCCGCTGTACCGGCGCTCCGTGCGCGTCTCCATGGGGACCGTGTTCCAGGTGCCGTGGACGCGCCTCGACGCGTGGCCGCACGCGCCGCGCGACGCGGGGCCGGGCGCCGTGGAGGGGGTGGACCTGCTGCGGGAGCTCGGCTACACGGTCGCGGCGCTCGCGCTGTCGGACGACTCGGTCCCGCTCGACGAGCTCGAGGCTGACGTCCCCGACCGGATGGCCCTCGTCTTCGGCACCGAGGGCGACGGGCTCAGGGCGCGCACGGTCGCGGCCTGCGACCTGACCGTGCGGATTCCGATGGCGGGCGGCGTCGACTCGCTCAACGTCGCCTCTGCCGTCGCTGTCGCGGCGTGGGCGACCCGGGTGCGCTGACGCCCGTGCCGCCGGGGGCCCGCACGCCGTGGTCGCCCCGTGGACGGAGCGTGCGACGCCGCAGGTCGCGGGCATAGATTGAAGGAGTGACGAGCGACCACGGACACCGGACCACCCCTGACGAGGACATGCGTCCGCCGGTCACCCCGGAGGCGGTCGAGCAGGCGGTGCGACGGCTCGAGCCGGTGGTGGTGCGCACCCCGCTGCAGCCCAACGAGCGGCTCTCGGCCTCGGTGGGGGCGTCGGTGTGGCTCAAGCGCGAGGACCTCCAGCGGGTCCGGTCCTACAAGATCCGGGGTGCGTACAACCTGATCGTGCAGCTCGCGGACCGCTCGGCCGGGGTCGTGTGCGCGAGCGCCGGCAACCACGCCCAGGGCGTGGCGCTGGCCTGCCAGGAGCTCGAGGTGCACGGGCGCATCTACCTGCCGCGCACCACCCCGCGCCAGAAGCGCGAACGGATCGCCGCGCTCGGCGGTGACTGCGTCGAGATCATCGTCACGGGGGACACCTACGACGAGGCCGCGGCCGCCGCCGCGACGGACGCCGCTCGGAGCGGCGCCACGCTCGTGCCCGCCTTCGACGACCCGCGGACCGTCGCCGGCCAGGGGACGGTCGCGATCGAGGTCGTCGAGCAGCTCGGCTTCGCCCCCGACGTCCTCGTCGTCCCCGTCGGTGGGGGCGGGCTGCTCGCCGGCATCGCCACCTGGATGGGCGCCCGGCACCCCGGCACGCGGGTCGTGGGGGTCGAGCCGGCCGGGGCCGCCGCGATGGTGGCGGCGCTGCTCGCCGGCGAACCTGTCGGTCTCGAGGGCCTCGACCCCTTCGTCGACGGCGCGGCCGTGCGCCGGGCGGGCGAGGTGACGTACCCGATCGTGCGCGACGCCGGCGTCGAGGTGCGCACCGTCGAGGAGGGGCGCGTCTGCACCGAGATGCTCGAGATGTACCAGTCCGACGGCATCATCGCCGAGCCCGCGGGCGCGCTCGCCCCCGCGGCGCTCGCGGACGGGCTCCTCGACGACCTCGGGGTCGAGCCCGGCGCCACCGTGGTGGCGGTGCTCTCGGGCGGCAACAACGACGTCAGCCGCTACGGCGAGGTGCTCGAGCGCTCCCTCGTGCACCGCGGGCTCAAGCACTACTTCCTCGTCAGCTTCCCCCAGGAGCCCGGGGCCCTGCGCCGGTTCCTCGACGAGGTGCTGGGCCCGGACGACGACATCACGCTCTTCGACTACGTCAAGCGCAACAACCGGGAGACGGGCCCCGCCCTCATCGCCATCGAGACCGCACGGCCGGGCGACCTGGCGGCGCTGCGCGAGCGGCTGGAGGCGAGCCCGGTCGCCTTCGAGCAGATCGAGCCGGGCAGCCCGATGTTCCAATACCTGATGTGACCGTGGGGCGCTGCCGTGCCGGGGCCGGGCCGGTCGGCCTCAGCCCAGGGAGAGGTCGGGCTCCACGTGCACGCCGGGCAGCTGGGCCAGCAGGGTGCCGGGCAGCGACAGCTTGGAGCGGCGCACCCCCGACCCGATGACGATCCAGTCGTCGTCGTCGCCCACCTCGGCGTCGAGCAGGACCTGCCAGTCCAGGCCGACCGGGGTGATGCCGCCGTACTCCATACCCGAGTCCTGCACCGCGCGGTCCACCGGCACGAAGGAGGCCTTGCGGACCGCGAGCAGCCGCTTGATCGCGCCGTTGATGTCGGCGCGGGTCGAGGCGCGCACCGCGACGGCGGCAGCCCTCTCCGCACCCTCACGACGCCCTGCCACGAGCACGCAGTTGACGGACATGTGCATGGGGATGCCGTAGGCGTCGCTCATCGCCGCGGTGTCCGAGACGGCCGGGTCGATCTCGGCGACGCGCAGCAGGTGGGCGACCTGGGGGAGGCGCTGCGCCCACGACGCGGCAGCGGCGAAGGTGCGCGGCGCCAGCAGCTCGGGGTGCTCCAGCGCGGGGAGCCAGGCGACGGCGCCGGAGCCGGGCGGCGCGGACAGCGCCGCGTCGTCGTGGTCGGCCGTCGTGGGGACCGTGCGCGAGCCGTCCGTCGGGGGGTAGGAGGTCGACGGAGCCATGCCAGCAGGCTATCCCAGACGGTCGCCCCTCCCCGGCCCGCGGTCCTGCGCGGGGGTGTGGGTCGCGTCACCCGGAGTCGTGTCAGAGGGTGGGTAGAACATGTGTACGATCAAAAGATCGGGCGTGACGCAGGACCGTGCAGGACGCCGTGCGCGAGAGGAGGTGCGATGGGTCGCGACGAACGTCTGGCGGCAGCCCGGGCGCTGCTGCGCCAGCGGACGGACGGTGACGAGCGCCGCTCCTCGTCCGCGGCGCCCGCCTACCCCGTTCCCGCTCTCCTGCGCGAGCTCCTTCCGCAGGGGGTGCGCCGGGGCGGCGTCGGGCTCGTCCGAGGCTCTTCCTCCCTGCTGCTGGCGATGCTGGGGGAGATGTCACGGCACGAGGCGTGGATCGCGCTCGTGGGCCTGCCCGCCCTGGGGCTGCCGGCCGCTCGTCAGCAGGGGGTGGACCTTGCCCGGGTCGTCGTCGTGCCCCGCCCGGCAGAGCGTTCCGCGAACGTCGTCGCCTCCTTCGTGGACGGCATGGACGTCGTCGTGTGCGGTCCCGCGGCCGTGCTCACCGACGCCGAACGACGACGGCTGACCGGTCGGGTGCGCGATCGTCGGGCGGTGCTCCTGAGCACGGGCCCCTGGCCCGGGGCAGCCTTCGACCTCGAGGTGCCCCGGCACCGGTGGTCGGGTCTCGAGCCCGGCGGCGGCCGGCTCCGTGACCTGCACATGGTGGTCAGCCGTCGGGACCAGGGACCGGAACGTCGGCTGGAGGTGGCACCGTGGACGCGCCGGGCGGGGTGACGGGCTCGTTCGTGGCCGTCCGGGTGCCGGACTGGGCCGTGGCCGTGGCGATGAGCACGGCGGGCACCGGGCCGGAACGCCCTGCAGCGGTGCACGACGGTCGTCAGGTCGTCGCGGTCTCTGCCGTGGCCCGCGCTCGCGGCGTGCGCCCAGGGATGCGGCGACGAGGGGCGCAGGAGGCCTGCCCCGAGCTGGAGCTCCTGGGCGCGGACCCGGAGGTCGAGGCCCGTGCGTTCGACGACGTGGCGGCCGCTGTCGAGCGAGAGGTCGCACGGGTCACGGTGGTGCGCCCCGGGCTCCTGTGGGGGCCGGTGCCACGCCACGTCGGCGAGGACGGTACCCGGGTCGAGGCCCTGGCCGCGTCGCTGACGGACGCGGTCGCCGTGGGGACCGGGCACGAGTGCCTGGTCGGGGTGGCAGGGACACCGTTCGCCGCGGTCGTCGCGACCGGTCGGGGGGAGATCGTGCCGCCGGTCCGCACCCAGGAGTACCTGCGAACCCGCCCGGTGGCCGCCCTGCGGCAGATGGTGGGCGTGCCCCGGTCCCCGGGAGCGGGCAGGCGCGATCCGCTCGTGGACGACGAGCAGGTGGGGCGGCTCGTGGACCTCCTCGCACGGCTCGGCGTCCGGACCCTGGGCGACCTGCTCGATCTCGGGGCGCGCGCCCTGCACTCGCGCTTCGGCGGGATCGGGCTGTGGGCGCACCGCCTGTCCTCCGGCGACCAGGACCGCGCGGTGGAGGTGTGGGAGCCGGAGGAGCCGCTCATGGTCGGCGTCCCCATCGACCCGCCCGCGCTGCGCTCCGACGCGGTGACCTTTCTCGCCCGACCGGTCGCGGAGACCCTGCGGCGGATGCTCCAGGAACGGTCGCTGACGTGCGCCCGGCTACGGATCACGGCTGTCACGGACGAGGGCGGGCGCCTCACCCGGCTGTGGCAGGCGGACGACACGGCGTGGGGTGCCACGACGGTCCGGCACGTCGTCGACCGCGTGCGCTGGCAGCTCGACGGCTGGCTCGCTCGGGGTGCAGGGACGTCGTCGGGCGCGTCCTCGTCGGCGGCCGGGCCGGTGGAGGACCCGCCGGTGGCACCCGTGGTGCGTCTGGAGATCGCCGCCGAGGAGGTCTCGCCCGCACCGTTGCAGCAGGAGACCCTGTGGGGCGGCGGCCGCGGGGGCGACCGCCGTGCCCGCCGCGTGATCGACCGGGTCCAAGGGCTCCTGGGCGTCGGCGAGGTGTTCGCGGCGGTGCCACAGGGCGGGCGCACGCCGGGGGAGCAGGTCCGCCTGGTGCCCTGGGGGCAGCCCGCCGACCACGTGCAGCCGCTCGCACGGCCCTGGCCGGGCAGCCTGCCGGCACCGTCCCCGGCCACCGTGCTCACCGAGCCCGCGCAGGCCGAGGTGCTCGACGATGCAGGTCTGCCGGTCCGGGTCGGCGAGAGGCTCGGCCTGAGCGGAGAGCCCAGGCGCGTGCGTCTCGGTGCGGAGCAGCACGTGGTGACCGGGTGGGCGGGGCCCTGGCCCGTGGTGGAACGGTGGTGGACCTCCGAGGGAAGGCGGGTGGCCTACGTGCAGGTCGTCACGGCGACAGGAACCGGGCTGCTGCTGGGGTACCAGCAGGGCGCCTGGAGCTGCGAGGCCGTCTATGACTGAGAGGACCTCCGCGCCCCGGTACGCCGAGCTGCACGCGCACTCCGCCTACAGCTTCCTCGACGGCGCGAGCACACCTGCGGAGCTGGTGGCGGAGGCCGTGCGGTGCGGCCTGTCCGGGCTGGCCGTCACCGACCACGACGGCCTGCCGGGCGTGGTGCAGTTCGCGCAGGCGGCCAAGGGGGCGGGGCTGGACACGGTCTTCGGTGCCGAGCTGCACCTGCCCACCCCCGCCGGGGTCAGGGACCTGCCCACCGGTGCGGAGGACCCCCGCGCCCAGCACCTGCTGGTGCTCGCCCGCAGCCCTCAGGGCTACCAGGCGCTCTCCCGCGCCATCGCGACCGCGCACCTGCGGGGAGGGGCCAAGGGGCAGCCCGACTACGACCTGGAGGAGCTCGCGGCGGCGTCGGACGACCAGTGGCTCGTGCTCACCGGGTGCCGCAAGGGAGCGGTGCGCCAGGCTCTCGAACCGGAGGAGGGCGTCCTGCGGCCCGACGCGGCCCGACGAGAGCTGGACCGTCTCGTCGCGCTCTTCGGTCACGACAACGTCGCCGTCGAGCTCACCGACAACGCCGCCCCGCTCGACGCGGAGCGCTGCGACGTGCTCGCCGACCTCGCCCACCGGGCGGGTCTGCCTGTCGTGGCGACGGGCAACGTCCACTACGCGACCCCTCGGGACGCCGACCTCGCCGCCGTCCTCGCCAGCGTGCGAGCCCGGCGCGACCTCGACGGGATGGACGGGTGGCTGCCCGCGACCCCCACGGCGCACCTGCGGACCCCCGCGGAGATGCTGGCCCGTCACCGCCGTCGCCCCGAGGCGGTGGCCAACGCCGCAGCGCTCGCGGCCGAGTGCGGCTTCGACCTCTCCCTCGTGGCCCCGGACCTGCCGCCCCACCCCGTGCCCCCGGGGCACACCGAGGCGACCTGGCTGCGGGAGCTGACGATGCGAGGCGCCCGGGATCGCTACGGTGCGCGTGACGCCGAGCGGCTGCCCGGCGCCTACGCCCAGCTCGACCACGAGCTGGAGATCATCACCCGGCTCAGGTTCCCCGGCTACTTCCTGATCGTCCACGACCTGATGGAGTTCTGCCGCGCCCGCAAGATCCTCGCGCAGGGACGCGGCTCGGCGGCCAACTCGGCGGTCTGCTTCGCCCTGGGGATCACCGCCGTCGACGCCGTGAAGCACGGGCTGCTCTTCGAGCGCTTCCTCGCGCCCGAGCGGGACGGGCCGCCCGACATCGACGTCGACATCGAGTCCGGCCGCCGCGAGGAGGTCATCCAGCACGTCTACGAGAAGTTCGGGCGCACCCATGCTGCCCAGGTCGCCAACGTCATCACGTACCGGCCCCGCTCGGCCGTCCGCGACGCCGCTCGGGCCCTCGGCTACGGGCCTGGGCAGCAGGACGCCTGGAGCAAGCAGGTGGAGCGGCACCACACGAGGCTGACGCCGGCGCAGAAGGCGGACCGGTCGTCGGGCCGCTCGCACGTGCGGCCCGAGGACGACCCCGGTGGAGCGCTGCACGGCATCCCCGACGACGTCGTCGCGATGGCCGCGCGCATGGAGCGACTGCCGCGGCACCTCGGCATCCACTCCGGCGGCATGGTCCTGTGCGACCGGCCGGTGATCGACGTGTGCCCCGTGGAGTGGGCTCGCACCCCCGGACGCACCGTCCTGCAGTGGGACAAGGAGGACTGCGCCGACGCCGGCCTGGTCAAGTTCGACCTGCTGGGCCTCGGCATGCTGACCGCGCTGCGCCACATGTTCGACCTCGTCGAGCAGCACGAGGGGATCGTGCTCGCGCTGCACTCCCTGCCGCAGGACGACCCGGCGGTCTACGACCTGCTGTGCGCGGCGGACACCGTGGGAGTGTTCCAGGTCGAGTCGCGCGCCCAGATGGCGACCCTGCCGCGTCTGCGACCTCGCAAGCTCTACGACATCGTCGTCGAGGTCGCGCTCATCCGACCCGGGCCCATCCAGGGCGGGTCCGTGCACCCGTACATCGAGCGTGCCCGGGACCGCCAGGACGTCACCTTCGCCCACCCGCTGCTGGAGCCGGCGCTCGCCCGGACCAAGGGGGTCCCGCTGTTCCAGGAGCAGCTCATGCAGATGGCGATCGACGTGGCGGGCTTCGACGCCGCGGAGGCCGACCGGTTGCGGCGTGCCATGGGCTCGAAGCGCTCGACGGAGCGCATGGACGCCCTGCACGACCGGTTGCTGGCAGGGATGAGGAAGAACGGGATCGTCGGCGACGTGGCCGAGGAGATCTTCGAGAAGCTCAAGGCGTTCGCGGACTTCGGCTTCCCGGAGTCGCACGCGTACTCCTTCGCCTATCTCGTCTACGCGAGCAGCTGGCTCAAGGTGCACCACCCCGCCGCGTTCTACGCGGGGCTGCTCGCCGCCCAGCCCATGGGGTTCTACTCCCCGCAGTCCCTCGTCGCCGACGCTCGCCGCCACGGTGTCACGGTGCTGCGTCCCGACGTCCGGCGCTCCGGCGTGAAGGCCGGGGTGGAACGGGTCGAGGACGGTCTCGGGGTGCGGCTCGGCCTCGCGCAGGTCCGTCATATGGGGGAGGACCTCGCCGAGCAGATCGTCGCGGAGCGCGACTCAGGAGGGGAGTTCGCCGGGCTCGCCGACCTCGCCCGCCGGGTGCCGCTGACGACCGTGCAGTGGGAGGGGCTGGCCGGCGCCGACGCGCTCGTGGGGCTCGGGGTCGACCGTCGCCAGGCGTTGTGGAACGCGGGTCCCCTGTCGCGGGAGACCCCGCAGACCCTGCCCGGTCTGGTCGCCGTCGAGCAGCCCCCGCGGCTCCCGGTGATGGACGACGTGGAGACGGCCGTCACCGACGTGTGGGCGACCGGGGTCTCGGTGGGCTCGTACCCCACCGAGCACGTGCGCGACGCCCTCACGAGCGACGGCGTCCTCACCGTGGCGCAGACGGTGGCACAGGAGGCGGGCCGGCGGGTGGCGGTGGCCGGGGTGGTGACGCACCGGCAGCGACCCGGCACGGCGGGTGGCGTGACCTTCCTGTCGCTGGAGGACGAGACGGGGATCCTGAACGTGGTCTGCTCGGTCGGCCTGTGGAAGCGGTTCCGCGGCGTGGCACAGGGCAGCGCGGCGCTCGTCGTCCGCGGGCGGGTCGAGAGCGCGGACGGCGCGACGAACCTCGTCGCCGAGCACCTGCGCGCCCTGCCGCTGCCCGTCGCTACGACTTCGAGGGATTTTCGTTGACCTCTCTATACCCGGCAACGGTCGGCGGCTACTCTGGTCTGGTGCCCCTCCTCGGACCTCTTGCGGCGTACCTGCCCACGCCCCGTGACGAGAACGGACGGTTCCTCGTCAAGACGTTCGAGACCCTCGTCGACAACGCGGTCACGGCGGGCGCGACGGCGGTCGGCGTGCTCGGGAGCACCGGGGGATTCGCCTACCTGCCGCGCTCTGCGCGCAAGCGGGTCGTGCGCACGGCGGTCGAGGTCGCGGACGGCCGCGTGCCCGTGATCGCCGGGGTCGGAGCCGTCACCCTCGCCGAGGTCGCCGTCAACGTGGAGGAGGCCGAGGAGGCCGGTGCCGACGCGCTGCTGCTGGCGCCGGTCTCGTACCAGCCGCTCACCGACGACGAGGTGGCGGGCCTGTACCGCGACGTCGCGAGCCGGGCGAACGTCGGGATCTGGGTCTACAACAACCCGGCGACGACGCGTTACCGCTTCGGTGCCGACGAGCTCGCTGCCCTCGGGCGGATGAACGGCGTCGTCGGCTTCAAGGACCGGGCCGCGACCGCCTCCGAGGCGAGGGAACGCCGCCGCCGGGTGCAGGAGGCGCTGCCGCCACGCACCGGGCGCCGGCTGCAGCACGGGTTCAGCGGCGACGGCATGGGGGCACAGGTGCTGCTCGACGGCGCGGCGACCTGGCACTCGAGCATCGCCGGCGTGATCCCCGAGGCTCCCGCCGCGATCGCTCGTGCCGTGGGTGCCGGACAGGCTGCCGAGGCGCGGCGCCTCCAGCGCCAGCTCACCTCCATCGCGGTGCTCGCCGCCCAGTACGGCGGCATCCGGGTCGCCCAGGCGCTCGGTGACCTGGCCGGCCTCGACATGGGTGCCCTGCCTCGCCCGCTCCAGCAGCTCCCCGCGGACGCACGTTCCATCCTGCGCATGGCCCTGCGCTCCATCGACGTGCCCGACGAGCTGAAGGCGGCCTCGGGGGTGCCCACAGCACGCCCGCGACGTGCGGCGTCGCCCGACGCCGGGCCGGGCCGGGACGACCAGACGACGTCCTCGCGCGCTGGTCGGCACCAGGCGTCCGGAGACCGCTGAGGACGTCGGTCATGGCCCGGCCGGTCGGTCGGTGAGCGTGTCACGAGCATCGAAATCCGTGCTAATGTTCTGGACGTTGCCGAGCGCAGAGCGCACCGGCAGACACCCTGTCCGGGTGGCGGAATGGCAGACGCGCTAGCTTGAGGTGCTAGTGCCCTTTATCGGGCGTGGGGGTTCAAGTCCCCCTCCGGACACCAGCAAGGAAAGCGGTCTGAGCAGCGAAGACGCCAGTCGCGAACGAGGAAGGCCCAGGGAACGTATCCCTGGGCCTTCCTCGTCTTCGTCCCCGTGGACACCTCGTGCCGGAGTCGTCACGAGAATGTCGCTGGCGGATGGGATAGTGAAGGTCGAGAGATACGACACGTGACGGAGGCCCGGATGATCGAAGGACGTTCGCACTCGAGCCGGCGCGTCGCCGGGGCCCCGGTGGCCCCGGTGCCGCCCACCAGGGAGAACGTGCCGGGATGGCTCGTGACCTCGGCGGGCTGGAGCTGGCGTCTGATCGTCCTCGTGGCCGCCGTCGCCATGGTCGTCTACGCCACCGCGAGCATCCAGCTCGTGTTCATCGCGGTCTTCATCGGCCTGGTCGTCACCGCGGTGCTGCGTCCGCTGGTCGACCTCTTCGCCAGGATCATGCCTCGCGCGCTCGCCACGGCGCTGGGCCTGCTCAGCGCCATCGCCGTCATGGGGGGTCTGCTCACCTATGTCGTCGCCTCGGTCGCCACCCAGTGGGAGTCGCTCTCGCAGCAGTTCTCCCAGGGCATCGACCAGATCTTCGACTTCCTCAACGACGGGCCGCTGCCCGTCAACGTGACCTCCACGGACCTGAACGACTGGGTCGACAAGGGGCAGGAATGGATCCAGTCGCACGCCGGGGTCATCGCGGGAACCGCCTTCCAGCAGGCAGGCAGCGTGGCCGAGGTGTTCACGGCCCTCGCGCTGGCGGTCTTCTGCTCCGTCTTCTTCCTCACCTCCGGCCAGCGCATGTGGGGGTGGTTCCTCGCGCAGCTTCCCGAGCGTGCGCGGGAGTCCTGGCGCTCTGCCGGCGACGCCGGCTGGTACACCTTCTCGGGTTACACGCGTGGCACCGTGATCATCGCGCTGACCGACGGCCTGCTCGCCGGCACCTTTCTCGCCATCCTCGGGGTGCCGCTCGCCGCCCCCCTCGGTGTGCTCGTGTTCATCGGCGCGTTCATCCCGCTCGTCGGCGCCCCGCTCGCGATGGTGGTGGCCATGGTCGTCGCCCTCGCCTCGCACGGCATCTGGAAGGCGGTGATCGTGGGCATCGGGATCGCCGCCATCGGCCAGCTCGAGGGCCACGTTCTCCAGCCGCTCATCATGGGCAAGCAGGTCTCCCTGCACCCCGTCGTCATCGCCCTGGCCGTCGCCTCGGGCACCCTGCTCGCCGGCATCCTCGGCGCCGTCATCGCGGTCCCGCTCATCGCGGTCATCTGGTCGGTCTACAGCCGGTTGCGGCTCTCCCGGGTGCCGGACCTGCCGGAGCCGGAGGCCGTCGGAGCGGGTGAGGACGAGGAGCCGGCGGAGACGTGAGAGAGGTCGGGTAGCGTGGTCGGCATGCAGCGAGACGGTGGCCACCAGGGCCCGCGGAGCGCGGCCCCATCGGTACCCGCCGCGGCCCACGAGGTGGTGGGCATCTGCCGCGACCTGCTGCGCATCGACAGCCAGAACTTCGGTGACGGCAGCGGTCCGGGGGAGCGGGCGGCCGCCGAGTACGTCATGGCGTCGTTGAGCGAGGTCGGCCTCGACCCGGTCCTCTTCGAGTCCGCGCCGCGGCGTGCCAGCGTCGTCGCCCGGCTCGCCGGCCAGGACGGCACCCGACCGGCCCTCGTGCTCCACGGTCATCTCGACGTGGTCCCCGCCCAGGCCGCCGACTGGTCCGTGGACCCGTTCGGGGGAGAGGAGAGCGACGGCCTCCTGTGGGGCCGCGGCGCCGTCGACATGAAGGACATGGACGCGATGATCCTCGCGGTCGTCCGTGAGATGGCGCGTTCCGGCCGACGTCCGGCCCGTGACGTCGTCGTCGCCTTCTTCGCCGACGAGGAAGCCGGCGGTGACCTGGGTGCCGGGTACGCGGTCTCCCACCACCGCGAGCTGTTCGAGGGTGCCACGGAGGCGGTCAGCGAGGTCGGCGGCTTCTCCGTCGAGATCGCCGGCCAGCGCGCCTACCTGCTGCAGACCGCGGAGAAGGGGCTCGCCTGGCTGCGGCTCGTCGCCGACGGCAAGGCCGGCCACGGCTCGCAGGCGACCACCGACAACGCCGTGACGACGCTCGCGGAGGCGGTGGCCCGGATCGGGAGGCACTCCTGGCCCTACGAGCTCACGCCGACCGTCGAGCGGCTGCTGCGCGGGGTCGCCGACCTCGCAGGCCTGCCCTTCGACCCCGCCGACCCGCGGTCGGCGCAGCGTGCGGTCGACGCGCTCGGCCCTGCCAAGAGGTTCGTGGGTGCGACGCTGCGCACGACGTCGAACCCCACGCGGCTGGCGGCCGGCTACAAGGAGAACGTCATCCCCGGTCGCGCCGAGGCGGTCGTCGACGTGCGCCCGCTGCCCGGGCGGGCCGCGCACGTGGGGGAGGAGCTGCGCCGCCGCGCGGGGTCCGGGGTGCGGATCGAGCCGATCCACGAGGACGTCGGGCTGGAGACACCGTTCGAGGGATCCCTCGTCGATGCGATGGTGGCGGCCGTGCAGGCCGAGGATCCCGGGGCGCCGGTGCTGCCGTACATGCTGTCCGGGGGCACCGACAACAAGTCGCTCTCACGGCTGGGGATCACGGGGTACGGCTTCGTGCCTCTGCAGCTGCCGCCCGACCTCGACTTCACGGGCATGTTCCACGGCGTCGACGAGCGCGTGCCGGTCGAGTCCTTGCGCTTCGGGGTGCGAGTCCTCCGACGGCTGCTCGAGACCTGCTGAGCGTCGTCGGCGGATCAGAGCGTCGAGCGCATCCGGATGATCTTGCGACGCAACCACACCCGGCGCTCGCCGCCGACGTACGCACGCGTGCGGGCGAGCTCCCAGCGGCCGTACTCCGCCTCCTGGGTGAGGAACAGCCGTGCGTCGCTGCGCGAGGTGCTGGGCGTGATCGTCAGCACCCGGTACTCGTACTCGGCGGCCGACCTGCGGCGCCCGGAGGAGCGGGCGGCGTCCGGCGATACGTCGGTGTCACGAGACTCCACGCGATCCTCCTGTCGTCGTGCGCCGTCGCCGGTCGCCCGGCACGGTGGTCGTCCGCCGAACATACCAGCAAGTCCTGCTCGGCCACCCGGACCGCACCGTCCGGGGCAGATGCAGGTCAGGGGAAGATTGACGTGTCTTTTCTTCACGCCGCGCGCTACCGTCGAGGCATGACCGTCGATCCGCGCGCCGCCCTTGATCGCTTCGTCGCCGCACTCGAGGCCCACTACGGCGCGGTGGTCGCGCGTCGCAGCGACGAGGACCCGGCCGTCGACGACGCCTACGACGTCCTCGCGGACGCCTTCGAGGTCTACGACGACGCCCTGGGCGCCGTCTACGGCGAGGCGACCCCGTTCTACCTCGAGGACGACGACGAGGACGAGGACGGCGACCTCGACGACGACGCTCTCGACGACGACGATGACGTCTTCGACGCGGAGGCGGACGAGGACGAGGCGGACGAGGACGAGCACCGCTGACACGGTCCGCAGGGGGGGCGGGAGCCCGCAGATCAGTCCTGCGTGGGCGCCGAGACCTCGTCCAGCACCTCGACGACGGCCTCCGGCAGCACGACGCCGTCGACGGCCAGCGCGTCGCGCAGCTGAGCGACGGTACGGGGCCCCACGACCGCGGCGCTGAGGCCCGGACGCGCCAGCGCCCACGCGAGGGAGAGCTGGGTGGGTGTGAGCCCGAGGCCCTGCGAGGCGGTCACCACGGCCTCGACCACCCGGGCGCAGCGGTCGTCGAGAAGCTCGTCGACGTAGGGCGCGAGCTCGGGGTCCGCCGCGCGCGAGTCCGCAGGCACGGTCCGGCGGTACTTGCCGGTCAGCACGCCGCGCCCGAGCGGCGACCAGCCCACGAGCCCCGCACCGATCTCCGCGTCGGACTCCTCGTGCTCGAGCTCGCCCGCGCGGCGCAGCAGCGACAGCTCGGTCCCGACCGCGGAGAGGGAGAGACCACGTGCCTCCAGGAGCGTCGCCACCCGCACGGCCTGCCAGGCGTTCACCCCTGCGAGGCCCACGTAGTGGGCCCGGCCCGAGGAGATCGCGATGTCGAGGGCCGAGACGGTCTCGTGCCAGGACGTCGTCCCGTCCGGCCCGGTGACCACGAAGAGATCGACATGGTCGGTGCCCAGCCGTTCGAGCGAGGCGTCCAGCCCCGCCAGCAGCCCGCCGCGCGAGGAGTCGCGCTCGGTGCCGTGCGCCGTGCGCCGCCAGGCGCCGGTCACGCTGAGCACCAGGTCGGAGCGGGGCACGGAGGTCTCGAGCAGCGTGCCGAGCATCTCCTCGGCGGCGGCGGAACCGCGCCAGAGCGCCACGTCCACCATGGCGCCGCCGGCGTCGAGGAACTCGCTGAGGATCGCCCCGGCCTCGTGGACGTCCGTCGTCGTGCCCCACGTCATCGTCCCGAGCGCGAGGGACGGCACGAGCAGCCCGCTCGTCCCCATCTGCCGCGTGTCCATGCTGGGCAGACTACTCGACGTGTCGGCGGCGTCCTGAGGGGCTCGGCACGGTGCTCGCGGTAGCGTGCAACGGTGAACATGTGGGAATCGATCGTTCTCGGGCTCGTCCAGGGCCTCACGGAGTTCCTCCCGGTCTCCTCGAGCGCGCACCTGCGCATCGTCGGGGAGCTGATGGGGTCCTCCGACCCAGGGGCGGGCTTCACCGCCATCACCCAGATCGGCACAGAGGCCGCGGTGGTGCTCTACTTCCGCCGCGACATCGCCCGGATCTGCGTGGCGTGGTGGCGCAGCGTGAGCGGCAGGCGGGGCACGTCCCTCGCGGCGCGCCTCGGTCGCGAGGCGGAGGGCGTCCCGGCCGACCACGACGCGCTGATGGCGTGGTTCATCGCGCTGGGCAGCGTGCCGATCGTCCTGCTCGGGCTGCTGTTCCAGGACTCGATCGAGAGCACCTTCCGCGACCTGCGCCTCGTGGCGCTCATGCTCATCGTCTTCGGCCTCGTGCTCGGCTGGGCGGACCGGGTGGGCCGGCGCACCAAGGAGATCACAGACCTGTCGGGACGCGACGCCGTGCTCTTCGGCCTGGCGCAGGCGATGGCGCTCGTGCCGGGTGTCTCGCGCTCGGGCGGGACGATCACCATGGGGCGGTTCCTCGGCTACACGCGTGAGGCGGCCGCGCGGTACTCGTTCCTGCTCGCGCTCCCCGCGGTCCTCGGCTCCGGCTTCTTCCAGCTCGTCAAGTCCTTGGGCGACGACCCCGCGCCCGGCAGCGCCACCGGCGCGGGCACGCTCGTCGCGACGATCATCGCCTTCGTCGTCGGCTACTTCGTGATCATCGCCTTCCTGAAGATCGTCTCCACGTTCAGCTACAAGGGCTTCGTCGTCTACCGCGTGGTCCTCGGCCTGCTCGTCCTCCTGCTGCTCGCGGTGGGCACGCTGCACCCGTTGTCCACCACCTGAGTCGGTGCGTGTCACGGGGGACGGACGAGTCCTCGGGCACCCGTCAGTGCTGTGTAGCCTGTTCGGGTGCTGACGTGGCCGTTCCCTCAGATCCCTCTGCTCCCTGACACTCCTGGCCGCGGGCGACCGGTCCGCCTCCTCGACTCGGCCGCGGGGACCCTCGTCGACTCGACGCTCCCGGGAAGCACGAGAGCCGGGCTGTACGTCTGCGGCGTGACGCCGTACGACGCGACCCATATCGGCCATGCCGCCACCTATGTCGCCTTCGACCTGCTCGACCGCGCCTGGCGCGACGCGGGCCTCGAGGTCGTCCACGCCTCCAACGTGACCGACATCGACGACCCGCTGCTCGAGCGGGCGCACGCGACCGGCGTGGACTGGCAGGAGCTCGCCCGCGAGCAGGAGGCGCTCTTCGCCGAGGACATGACCGCCCTCGGCGTGATCCCGCCCAGCACCTACCTCGGCGCCGTCGAGACGCTGCCGCAGGTCGCGGCCGCCGTCGCGGACCTGCTCGAGCGTGGCCTCGCCTATCGGGTGCCGCTGGAGGATGGGGCCGGGGGCGCGGAGCCCGCGCTGGGCGACGTCTACGCCGACCTCTCGGCGGACCCACGGTTCGGGGCGGTCTCGGGCCTCGACGGCGAGGAGATGCGCGCGCTGTTCGCCGAGCGTGGGGGAGACCCGCAGCGCCAGGGCAAGAGGCACCCGCTCGACCCGTTGCTGTGGCGCCGCGAACGACGCGGGGAGCCGAGCTGGGAGGCAGGCGTGCTGGGCACCGGGCGCCCCGGCTGGCACATCGAGTGCGCGGTCATCGCCCGCCAGGGGATCGGCGCTGACTTCGACGTCCTCGGTGGTGGTCGTGACCTCGTCTTCCCGCACCACGAGATGAGCACCTCCCACGCTCGCCTGCTCGACGGCGCCGACGGGACGCCCGGGGGGGACGGACGCGGGCGCGGGGAGGGCGCGCGCCTGCACGCCCACGCCGGGCTCGTCGCCTACCAGGGCGAGAAGATGAGCAAGTCGCTGGGCAATCTCGTCTTCGTCAGCGTGCTGCGGGAACAGGGCGTCGATCCCATGGCGATCCGCCTCGCGCTCCTCGCGCACCGCTACCGCGAGGACTGGGAGTGGCACGACGACGACCTCGTCCGTGCGCAGGCGCGCCTCGCGGCGTGGCGTGACGCGGTGAGCGGTCACGGTGGACCGGCGGCGCTCGGCACCGTCGACGCGATCCGACGAGCGCTCGCCGACGACCTCGACGCTCCGACGGCCCTCGCGGCGGTGGACGCGTGGGTCGAGCGCGCGCGGGGCGGTCCGAGCACCGCTCGCGGCACGGACGCGGAGCGGACCGGTGCGGCGGGCTGGGACGAGGGCGCGGCCGGGGTCGTGGCGCGGGCCGTCAACACGCTCCTCGGCATCCGGCTCTAGCGGGGCCGTGGCCTCCTGCCGGCCGGGGTCGCGGACGGTGTCCGCGAGCGGTCCTCAGCCTCGCCCGTCGCCGGGGTCGTTGCGACGGTCCTCCCGGCGGCGAAGGTAGCGCTCGAACTCGCGCGCGATGGCCTCGCCGCTCGCTTCCGGCAGGTCTGCCGTGTCCTTCGCCTCCTCCAGCTGCTGCACGTACTCGGCGACCTCCGGGTCCTCCGAGGCGAGCTCGTCGACGCCGGTCTGCCACGCGGCGGCGTCCTCCGGCATCGAACCGAGCTCGATGCTCTCGCCGAGGATCTCCTCGAGCCGGGACAGGATGGCGACCGTCGCCTTGGGCGACGGCGGGTGGGCGACGTAGTGCGGGACCGCGGCCCACAGCGAGACGCCGTGCAACCCCGCGATCTCGGCGGCGTGCTGCAGCACGCCGGTGATCCCCGTCGGTCCCTCGTAGGTGCTCGCCTCGACATCGAGGACGGCCTGCACCGCGGGGTCGTCGGAGGTCAGCGTGACCGGGATGGGGCGGGTGTGCGGCACGTCCGCGAGCAGCGCCCCGACGGTGACGATCGTGCGCACCCCGAGCTCCTGGGCCGCCGAGACGAGCTCGGCGCAGTAGTGCCGCCACCGCATCGACGGCTCCACGCCGTGGACGAGCACCACCCGGCGCCCCGAGCCGGGCGCGCGCGTGACCCACACCCGCGTGGTCGGCCACGTCAGCTCGCGCCGACCGTCCTCACCCGTCTGCACCACCGGCCGGTTGACCTGGAAGTCGTGGTACTCCTCGGGGTCGAGCTCGCGCTCGAGCGTGGCGTCCCACAGCTCCTGCAGGTGGAGCACGGCGGCCGAGGCGGCGTTGCCGGCGTCGTTCCAGCCCTCGAACGAGGCGAGCATGATGGCGTCGTCAGGTGCCAGGTACTCGTCGTGGTTCTCGCTCATGCCTCCAGCCTAGGTCGTGCTCCTCGGCCGGGGCACCTGCGTCGACCGGCGCCGTCGCTCACGATGAGACGTCTGCTCGGCCGTGGACGTGCTCTGCCTAGGATGAGCCGGTGACTGCTCCTGAACCTCTTGCCGCCGTGCTCTGGGACCTCGACGGGACCCTGATGAACTCCGAGCCGTTCTGGATGGGGGCGGAGGAGCGGCTCGCCGCCGAGTTCGGGGGGACCTGGACGGACGAGGACGCCCGGGGAGTCGTGGGCATCCCCATCGACCGGGCCGCGGCCGCCATGGTCGCGGCGGGCGTGCCGCTCCCGGTGCCCGAGATCGTCGAACGGCTCGTCGGCTCGGTGGCCTCCGAGGTGGAGGTTCACGTGCCGTGGCAGCCGGGTGCTCTCGACCTGCTCGTGGAGCTGCGTGACGCCGGTGTGCCGTGCGCGCTCGTGACCATGTCGTACCCCTCGATCGCCGAGGGGTTCCTCCGTGCCTGCCCCCCGGGGGTGTTCGGCGCGGTCGTCACGGGGGACCAGGTCGAGGCGGGCAAGCCCGACCCGGAGGGCTATCTCACCGCCGCGGAGCGGCTCGGGGTCGACATCCGCCGGTGCGTCGTCGTGGAGGACTCCCCGTCGGGGATCGGCGCGGGCCTGGCCTCGGGGGCCAGGACGATCGGCGTGAAGGTGATCGTGGACGTGCCCCCGCGCCCCGGGCTGAGCCGCACGGACTCCCTGCGCAGGCTGAGCCTCGCCCGGTTCCGCGCTCTCGTGGACGGCGAGGTGTTCGACGACCTCAGGCCATGACGACGCCGGTGCTGCGGGTGACACGTGCCGGGTCGATCTCGGGAGGCGTGCCGCCGAACTCCGGGCACAGGTCGCGGTGCGCGCACCAGCCGCACAGCGGCGTGCGGTGCGGGCGCCATCGGTCGGAACGCGCGGCGGCGACGATCTCGTCCCAGACACCGGTGATCCGGTCGTGGGCCTGCTGCAGGTCCGCCTCGGTCGGGGTGTTGCGCAGCACCTGGCCGTCCCCGAGGTAGACGAGCTGCAGGGATGCCGGGACGATGCCGCGCTCCTTCCACAGCATCACGCCGTAGAACCGCATCTGGAAGGCGGCCGAGGCCCCGTACCCGGGACGAGGCGACTTCCCGGTCTTGTAGTCGACCACGCGCACCGCGCCGTCGGGCGCGACGTCGAGCCGGTCGATGATGCCGCGCAGCAGCGGCCCGTCCGCCAGCTGGTGCTCGAGCTTGATCTCGCGCTCGGCAGGAGCGAGGCGGTTCGGGTCCTCCAGCGTGAAGTAGGTGCGGACGAGCGCCGCCGCCTTGGCCAGCCACTCCTCGTCGCCGCCCTCGGGCACCAGCCCGGCCAGCTCCGGGCGCTCCTCGACGAGCATCTCCCACGCCTCGGGGATCGAGTCGATCGCGAGCTCCGGGGTGCGTGCGCCGGCAGGAGCGTCGTAGAGGTGCTCCAGCACGCTGTGCACGAGCGTGCCGCGCGCCGCCGCCTCGCTCGGGGGCTCGGGCAGCCGGTCGATCACCCGGAACCGGAAGAGCAGCGGGCACTGCTGGAAGTCGTTGGCCCGCGACGGGGACAGGGACGGCGGCGACAGAGACGGCACACCGAGGTTCACCTGAGACATGCCCACACTGTAGGCCGAGGGTGCGACACGACCGCGGTGGGTCGCTGCGTGGGCCTCGGCGCCGCCTGGTCCTCCGGGCGTGCGAGCCGGTCGGGACCCCCAGCCCGGCCGCTTAGGGTGGTCGCATGAGCGTCCCCCCACCTGCGCCGCCTCGTCGCGAGGGCTCCCGAGGACTGGTGATCGGCAGGTTCGTCGGAGCTCCCGTCGTCGTCACCACCGCGTGGCCGATCGGCGCAATCGTGCTGATGGCGCTGTTCGGTCCCACCGTCGTCGACGCGCTGCCCGGCTCGTCGACCCTGCGGGGCTACGCGGTCGCGGCCGGGTACGTGGTGCTGCTCTTCGTCTCCGTCCTGCTCCACGAGGGTGCGCACGCGGCCGTCGCCCACCAGCAGGGCAAGCAGGTCCAGGAGATCTCCCTGACCCTGTGGGGCGGTCAGACGAGCTACACCGACGAGTCGCCCCGCCCCGGCACGGCGATCCTCGTCTCGGCGGCAGGACCTCTGACCAATCTCGTGATCGGTGGTCTGGCCTGGTGGGTGATGAGCGGCACCACGCTGACCGAGGGCCACGACGTCGCACGTCTGCTCGTGGGCGCGACCGCGCTCTCGAACCTCTTCGTCGGCCTCTTCAACCTCGTGCCGGGCCTGCCGCTCGACGGCGGTCAGGTGCTCGAGGGCGTGGTGTGGCGGCTGACCGGTCGGCGTGCGACGGGCACGCTCGTGGCGGGATGGATCGGTCGGGTCGTGGCGGGGCTGGTGGTGCTCGGCTTCGTGGTCGTGCCGATGGCGCGCGGGTACCAGCCCGAGGTGTTCTCGATCGTCTGGGCGCTGCTCATCGGGACCTTCCTGTGGCAGGGCGCGACCGCCGCGATCCGTTCGGCGCAGGTGCGGCGCGGGATCGACGAGGTCGACCTGCGCGCGGTGGTCCACCCGGTCGTCGCGGTGCCCACCGCGACGCCGCTGTCCGACGTCGTCGCCGTCCTGACGCGGCACCACGCGGAGACGACGCCCGCAGGCCCGCCGCCGGCCTACGGTCAGCGCAGCACCGGGCCCGAGCCCGTGGTGCTCGTGACCGAGCACGGGCGGCTCACGGCCGCCCTCGACCCCGCCGCGCTGCGAACGGTGCCGACGTCGGCCCTGGCGACCACCCCCGTCTCCGCGGTCTCCGTGCCGCTCGCCCCGGACGCCGTCGTCGACGTCGGCGGCGACGTGACGGCGTTCACGGCGAGCGCCGCGCTGCTCAGCGCACGGACCGGGGTGATCGTCGTCGTGCGGGACGGACAGGTCTGCGGGGCACTGCTCGCGGGCGAGGTGCAGGCGCGGCTGCGTGCGCACGGCCTCGACGCGTAGCGCCTAGACTCGCGCACTGTGACCATCAAGCCGACCAGCAAGCCAGAGCACCCCGCCCCTGCCACCGCGACGGGCGCGGACCTGCGCCGCGGGCCCTTCCGGGTCGGCGACAAGGTCCAGCTCACCGACCCGCGCGGCCGGCTGAGCACCATCACACTGCACGAGGACGGCTCCTTCCACACCCACCGCGGGTACCTGCGGCACACCGAGCTGATCGGGCGTCCCGAGGGCACCGTCGTCACCAGCACCGGCGGCACCGAGTACCTCGCGCTGCGCCCGCTGCTGTCCGACTACGTGCTGTCGATGCCGCGCGGCGCGGCCGTCGTCTACCCGAAGGACGCCGGGCAGATCGTCGCGATGGCCGACATCTTCCCGGGTGCACGGGTCGTGGAGGCCGGCGTCGGCTCCGGCGCGCTCACGATGTCCCTGCTGCGCGCCGTCGGAGACGCGGGGCTCGTGCACTCCATCGAGCGCCGGGAGGACTTCGCCGAGATCGCCCGCGGCAACGTGGAGTCGTTCTTCGGCGGCGAGCACCCCGCGTGGCGGCTCTCGATCGGCGACCTCGCGGACGTGCTGCCGGGCGTGGTCGAGCCGGGCAGCGTCGACCGCGTCGTGCTCGACATGCTCGCGCCGTGGGAGAACCTCGACGCGGTCGCGGGTGCGCTCACCCCGGGCGGCGTGCTCGTGGCCTACGTCGCGACGACGACGCAGCTCTCGCGCTTCGCGGAGGACGTGCGCGACGACGGCCGCTACAGCGAGCCGGCCGCGTGGGAGACGATCGTGCGCGGCTGGCACCTCGAGGGGCTGGCGGTGCGCCCCGAGCACCGGATGATGGGGCACACCGGGTTCCTGATCACGACCCGCCGGCTCGCCGAGGGCCAGCGCCCGCCGCTGCGCAAGCGCCGGCCTGCCAAGGGCGCTTACCCGACCGAGGACACCTGGACCGAGGAGGACCTCGGTGAGCGGGTGACGTCGGACAAGCGGATCCGCCGCGCCCGGCGGGACGTGGGCCGGCCGAGGCCCGGCACGGAGTCGCAGCAGCAGGGTCCGGGGCGGGCGCAGGGCCCGTTCGAGGGCCGGACGGGCGGCGCTGCGCCCAGCGATCTGTGACAAGGTGGAGATGACGGGACGACGCCGCGCGACATGATCGTCCGCCAACGAGGGGAGGGTCCGATGACCGACTCGGAGCCGAACGCACGCAGCGGCCCGCAGCCACCGCGGTTCCCGGGTGCGAGCGCCTCGAGCGTGGTGCCCAACGAGCTCACCGTGCTGCGGGCGCGCAACGAGCAGCTCGTCGAGGCGCTCGCCAAGGCGCGCGAGACCGTCGTCGACCTGCGCGAGCAGATCGACAGCCTCGCCAAGCCCCCGGGCAGCTACGCGGTGTTCAGCGCGGACCACGGCGACGGGACGATCGACGTCATCACCGCGGGCCGCAAGATGCACGTCGGCGTCGGCCCCGGCGTCGAGCCCGCCGCGCTCCTGCCCGGGCAGGAGCTCAAGCTCAACGAGGCCATGACCGTGGTGGCGGCCGGGACCTACGAAACGACCGGCGAGATCGTCACCGTCAAGGAGCTGCTCGACGACGACCGCGTGCTCGTGGTGGGCCGCGCCGACGACGAGCGCGTGCTCCACCTCGCCGGCTCCCTCACCCCCGGCTCCGTGCGCGTGGGCGACTCCCTCACGGCGGACACCCGGGCGGGCTTCGTCTTCGAGCGCATCCCCAAGGCCGACGTGCAGGACCTCGTGCTCGAGGAGGTCCCGAACATCACGTACGACGACATCGGCGGTCTCGGCCCGCAGATCGAGATGATCCAGGACGCCGTCGAGCTGCCCTTCACCCATCCCGAGCTCTACCGCGAGCACGGCCTGCGCCCGCCGAAGGGGATCCTGCTCTACGGTCCTCCCGGCTGCGGCAAGACGCTCATCGCCAAGGCGGTGGCGCGGTCGCTCGCGACGGCGAGCGCCGTGCGCGCGGGAGCCGGCCGCGGCGCCGAGGAACCGGGCGGGAGCACCGACCAGGCCGGGCGCAGCTACTTTCTCAACATCAAGGGCCCTGAGCTGCTGAACAAGTACGTGGGCGAGACCGAGCGGCACATCCGTCTCATCTTCGCCCGCGCCCGGGAGAAGGCCTCCGACGGCACCCCCGTGGTGGTGTTCTTCGACGAGATGGAGTCGCTGTTCCGCACCCGTGGCACGGGCCTGAGCTCCGACGTCGAGACGACGATCGTCCCGCAGCTGCTCAGCGAGATCGACGGCGTCGAGAGCCTGGACAACGTCATCGTGATCGGTGCCTCCAACCGCGAGGACATGATCGACCCCGCGATCCTGCGCCCCGGCCGCCTCGACGTGAAGATCAAGATCGAGCGGCCCGACGCCGAGGCGGCGCGGGACATCTTCGCGAAGTACCTCGTGGAGGGCACGCCGCTGCACGCCGACGACCTCGCCGAGCACGGCGGGAACGTGCGTGCCACGCTCGACTCGATGATCCAGTCCGTGGTCGAGCACATCTACTCGACGGCGCCGGAGAACGAGTTCCTCGAGGTCACGTACGCCTCCGGGGACAAGGAGGTGCTGTTCTTCAAGGACTTCAGCTCCGGCGCGATGATCCAGAACGTGGTGGACAGGGCCAAGAAGTTCGCCATCAAGGACTTCCTGTCGACCGGGCAGCGCGGGCTGCGGGTCGAGCACCTGCTGCGTGCCGCGGTCGACGAGCTGCACGAGAACGAGGACCTGCCCAACACCACGAACCCGGACGACTGGGCGCGCGTGTCCGGCAAGAAGGGCGAGCGCATCGTCTTCATCCGCACGATCGTGCAGCAGCGCAAGGGCACCGTGCCGGTGACCGCGCGCACCATCGAGGACGTGACGAGCACGGGGCAGTACCTGTGAGCCACTAGGCTCGCTGGCATGGCAGCACAGATCTTCCCGAGCATCCTGTCGGCGGACTTCGCGAACCTGGAGCGCGACCTGCAGGCGATCTCGAACGCGGACTACGCGCACGTGGACGTCATGGACAACCATTTCGTGCCCAACCTCACCCTCGGGCTGCCGGTGGTCGAGCGGCTCGCGCAGGTCTCGCCGATCCCGGTGGACGCCCACCTGATGATCGAGGACCCGGACCGCTGGGCGCCTGCCTACGCGGAGGCAGGCGCTGCCTCGGTGACGTTCCACGCCGAGGCCGCGGCTGCGCCGGTGCGGCTCGCCCGCGAGATCCGCCGGCTCGGGGCCCGCGCTGCGGTGGCCTTCCGCCCGGCCACGCCGATCGAGCCCTTCGTCGACCTGCTCCCCGAGGTCGACATGGTGCTCATCATGACCGTGGAGCCGGGCTTCGGCGGCCAGTCGTTCATCGAGGGCACGCTCCCCAAGATCCAGCGGGCGCGGGCGGCGATCGACGCCGCCCACCTCGACGTGTGGCTGCAGGTCGACGGCGGCGTGTCCCGCTCGACCATCGAGCGGGCGGCCGAGGCCGGTGCGAACGTGTTCGTGGCCGGGTCCGCCGTCTACGGCGCCGAGGACGTCCCCGCAGAGATCGCGACGCTTCGCGAGCTGGCGAGCGCTCACCGGCACTGACAGGCTGGCGAGCGCCGTGCGGCGTCCACCACGTGGCCGCGGTTGACCTGCGGGAATGAACCTGTGCCAGAGTGGGTTGCACAGAACGCACATGCTCTGGGGTCGGTGAAACTCCGAACCGGCGGTCACAGTCCGCGAGCCACCTCGGTGGTTGAGCTGGTGGAACTCCAGCACCGACGGTCACAGTCCGGATGGGAAGAGCGGTGCGGCGACCTGCGTCGTGGTCCGTCGTCGGGCCAGGGCGGGGCCCGTTGTCGTCCCCGGAGCCGCATGGCCGAGAGGAGGACAGCACGATGACCAGCGGTCGCAGCGAGCACGACGTGCCCGGGCCTGACTCCGTGGTGGCGTCCTTCCTCACCGTTCCCGAGGCCATGCGCCGCGCCCTCGCCATCGCCCTGCGCGGCCCCGCGGGGTGCGCGAACCCGCAGGTCGGCGCCGTGATCCTCGCGCCGCCCACGGGCGCGCCGACCTTCACGAGCGCCCCGGCCCCCGCATCCTCGCCCGAGGCGTCTTGCCACGGAACCGGCACGGCGTCTGCCCGTTCTGTGGCAGAAGCGGGTGACGACGCGGGCCAGGTGCGGCGTCGGGTGCTGGGGGAGGGGTGGCACCACGGTGCCGGGACGCCGCACGCCGAGGTCGCCGCGCTGGCCTCGGCCGCCGAGGCAGGTCACGACGTGCGCGGCGCGACCGCCGTGGTGAGCCTGCAGCCGTGCAACGCGACCGGTCGCACCGGTCCGTGCACCCGCGCGCTCGTCGCGGCCGGGATCGCCGAGGTCTGGTTCGCGGCGACGGACCCTCTCGCAGAGGCGGCGGGAAGCACGGCCACGCTCGAGGCGGCCGGGGTGCGCGTGCACCCGGGGCTGCTCGAGGACGAGGGCACCGAGCTGCTCCACCCGTGGCTCACCTCGGTGCGCCTGGGCCGCCCCTACGTCACCCTCAAGCTCGCGACGACCCTCGACGGGCGGGTCGCGGCGACGGACGGCACGAGCCGCTGGATCACGGGTCCCGAGGCCCGCGCGCATGCCCACGCCGTCCGCCAGACCGTCGGCGCGATCGTCGTCGGCACCGGCACGGCCCGGGCGGACGACCCCTCGCTCACGGCCCGCACGCCCGACGGCGCCCTCGCCGAGCGCCAGCCGCTGCGCGTCGTCGTCGGCGAGCGTGCGGTGCCCGAGGGCGCGCGGTTGCGCGAGCCCGGGGGCGCGCTGGTCCAGGTCCCGTCGCACGACGTGGCCCGCGTGCTCGAGGAGCTCGGCTCGCGGGGGGTGCGGCACGCGCTCGTCGAGGGCGGGCCCACCCTGAGCACGGCGTTCCTGCGGGCCGGGGTGGTCGACGAGGTGCACGCCTACCTCGCCCCGCTGGCGCTCGGCGCGGGCCCGGGCGCGCTCGGCGACCTCGGGGTGCGCACGATGGCGGACGCCGTGCGCTGGCACACCCACCACGTCGAGCGGCTCGGGGACGACGTGCTGCTCGTCGCACGCCGCGCGACGGACGAGGCACGACAGCACGGAGAGGACTGAGATGTTCACTGGGATCGTCGAGGAGATCGGCACCGTGGAGGCGGTCGAGCACCCCACCGGGCCGGACGGCGACGTCGTGCTGCGGGTGCGAGGGCCGCTCGTCACGTCCGACGCCGCGCTGGGGGACTCGATCGCGGTCAGCGGCGTGTGCCTCACGGTCACCGCGCTCGACGGCGAGACCTTCAGCGCCGACGTCATGCCGGAGTCCTTGCGGCGCACCTCGTTGGGCGCGGCGGCACCGGGGACCGCCGTGAACCTGGAGCGCGCCCTGCTGCCCACCACGCGCATGGGCGGGCACATCGTGCAGGGGCACGTCGACGGCGTGGCCACCCTGCGCCACCGTGAGCCGGGCCCGCGCTGGGACACGCTGCTGTTCGACCTGCCCGCCGGGCTCGCTCGCTACGTCGCGCTCAAGGGCTCGGTCACGGTCGACGGCGTCTCGCTCACGGTGAGCGCGCTGGACGACGACGGTTTCGGCGTCTCGCTCGTGCCGACGACGCTCGCGCGCACCACGCTGGGAGCACGTGCGGTGGGAGAGACGGTCAACATCGAGGTCGACGTGCTGGCCAAGCACGTCGAGCGGCTGCTGGGAGCACAGGGATGAGCACAGGCATGGACGACGCGTCGCGGACGGGTGCCGCCGGCACCGGAGGCATCCGGACCGGCACGGTCGAGGAGGCGCTCGCCGAGCTGCGCCGCGGCCGGCCGGTCCTCGTCGCCGACAGCCCGGACCGGGAGAACGAGGCCGACGTCATCTTCTCGGCGTCCGACGTGTCCGTCGAGTGGGTCGCGTGGACCATCCGTCACTCCTCGGGCTACCTGTGCGCGCCCATGCCGGGCACGCGCGCGGACGCGCTGGCCCTGCCGCTCATGGTCCCGCAGAGCCAGGACCCCCGTCGCACCGCCTACACCGTGACCGTGGACGCCGCGCAGGGGGTCACCACGGGCATCTCCGCCGCCGACCGCCACCGCACGCTCAGCGTGCTCGCCGATGCGACGTCCGGGCCGGCGGACCTGATCCGTCCCGGTCACGTGCTGCCGCTGCGGGCCGTGCCCGGCGGGGTGCTGCACCGTCCGGGGCACACCGAGGCCGCCGTCGACCTGTGCCGTCTCGCAGGGGTGGGCGAGGTGGCGGGCATCGCCGAGCTGGTGAACGACGACGGCACGATGATGCGGCTGCCGCAGTCCTCGGCCCTCGCCGAGGCCGAAGGACTGGTGCTGCTGACCATCGCCGACCTCATCGCCTGGCGCAAGGTCCACGACCCGCTCGACGCGAGCGTGGAGGCCGACCCGCAGGAGCACCGCGTGGAGCCCGGCGCGAGCGCCGCGCTGCCCACCGAGCACGGCGACTTCCGTGCGCACGCCTACCGCGACCTGCGCACGAGCGCCGGCCACGTCGCGCTCGTCGCCGAGCACCCGGCGCACCCCGCCGAGGTCCCGGTGGTGCGGGTGCACTCCGAGTGCCTCACGGGCGACGCCTTCGGCTCGCTGCGGTGCGACTGCGGCCCGCAGCTGCACACGGCGATGCGGCGCGCGGCGGACGAGGGAGGCGCCGTCGTCTACCTGCGCGGCCACGAGGGCCGCGGGATCGGCCTGCTCGCCAAGATCGGGGCGTACGCCCTGCAGGACGCGGGCCGGGACACCGTCCAGGCCAACCTGGAGCTGGGGCTCCCCGTGGACCGCCGCGAGTACGGGGCGGCGGCAGCGATCCTGCACGACCTCGGCCTCGAGCGCATCCGGCTGCTGACGAACAACCCGGCCAAGGCGGTCGGTCTGCGTGCCCACGGGATCGACGTCGTCGAGGTCGTGCCCATCGAGGTGGGGCGCAGCCGGCACAACGACGCCTATCTGCGCACCAAGCGCGACGTCATGGGGCACTGGCTCCGCCTGGAGGACGACGCGACCACGACCTACCCGGCCGAGGCGGGGCCGTCGTCCGGCCCGGTCACGAGCACCGCCGGCACCGACCCGTCGGGTCTCGACGCCGGTCCCACCGACACCGAAGGAGAGCAGGCATGAGCGGAGCGGGAGCACCCACCCTCGACACCCTCGACGGGCACGGCGTCAAGATCGTCGTCGTCGCCGCGCAGTGGCACACCCAGATCATGGACGGCCTGCTGGGCGGTGCCCGCCGTGCCGTCGCCCGCCTCGGCGCGGAGAGCACCGAGATCCGGGTGCCGGGCACCTTCGAGCTGCCCGTCGCCGCGCTGCACGCGGCACGGTCGGGCGCGGACGCGGTCGTCGCGCTGGGCGTGGTCGTCCGTGGTGGCACCCCCCACTTCGAGTACGTGTGCGAGGCGGCGACCCACGGGCTGACCGACGTCGCGGTGCGGACCGGTGTGCCGGTCGGCTTCGGCGTGCTCACGGTCGACACCGTGGAGCAGGCCCTCGACCGCGCTGGGCTCGAGGGCAGCGGCGAGGACAAGGGCGCCGAGGCGGTGGAGGCCGTCGTGGCGACGGTCACCGCGCTGCGCGAGCTGCGGACCAGCTGAGCCGCCGCGAGTTCTGGGACGGGGCGGGCGCCCGCTAGGGTGGAGCCCGTGAAGACGTTCGAACAGCTCTTCGAGGAGCTCAGCGCCAAGGCCGTCGACCGCCCCGAGGGCTCGGGAACCGTCGCGGAGCTCGACGCGGGCGTCCATGCGATCGGCAAGAAGATCGCCGAGGAGGCCGGCGAGGTCTGGATCGCCGCGGAGTACCAGAGCGACGAGGCCCTCGCCGAGGAGGCCTCCCAGCTGCTCTACCACCTCCAGGTGATGCTCATCGCCCGTGGCCTCACGCTGCAGGACGTCTACCGTTACCTGTGACGAACCGTCACTGACCCCCCCGCCCGCCCGGTGCAGCGCCGCGGCGGTCCCGCACCCTGTCGACCGATCCGAGGATCCCGTGCTCCGCATCGCCGTGCCCAACAAGGGCTCCCTGTCCGAACCCGCCTCCGAGATGCTGCGCGAGGCCGGCTACCGCCAGCGTCGCGACTCCCGCGAGCTCGTGCTGGCCGACCCGGGCAACGACGTCGAGTTCTTCTTCCTGCGCCCGCGCGACATCGCCGTGTACGTGGGCAAGGGCACCGTCGACGCCGGCATCACCGGCCGTGACCTCCTCCTGGACTCGGGCTCCGCGGCCGTCGAGCACCTGCCGCTCGGCTTCGCCCGCTCCACGTTCCGCTTCGCCGCGCCGGCCGGGGCCATGACGTCGCTGTCCGAGATCGACGGGAAGCGCGTGGCCACGTCGTACGCGATCCTCGCCCTCGACTACCTCAAGGAGCAGGGGATCACCCCTGCCGAGGTCGTGCGCCTGGACGGGGCCGTGGAGACCTCGGTCCAGCTCGGTGTGGCCGACGTGATCGCGGACGTCGTCGAGACCGGCACCACGCTGCGGGCTGCCGGCCTGGAGACCTTCGGCGAGCCGCTGCTGTCGAGCGAGGCCGTGCTGGTGCGTCGGGCCGACGTCGACGCGCCGGCCGGCCTCGAGGTCCTCACGCGCCGTCTGCAGGGCGTGCTCACGGCGCGCCAGTACGTCCTCATGGACTACGACGTGCCCACGTCCCTCGTGCCGCAGGCGGTCGCGATCACCCCGGGGCTCGAGTCGCCCACGGTCTCGTCGCTGCACGACGCCGAGTGGTCGGCGGTGCGGGCGATGGTGCGCCGCGACGAGACGAACCGCGTGATGGACGTGTTGTACGACCTCGGCGCACGGGCCATCCTGGTGACATCCATCCACGCCTGCCGGATCTGAGCCCTCCTCGGTCGGCGGCGTTCCTCAGGAGCTGATCGCCGTGCCGCGTGACCCCCGGATGCGGGCCTTCGTGCCGCGCTGGACGCGTGCCGCCTCGATCGCCATCGGCCTGCTCCTGGTGCTGGGCGCCGCCTTCGTGCTGTGGCGCACCTCCTCGACCCTGCGTGAGCTCGGGTTCGCGGGCGTGAGCAGCGGGAACGTGGTGCTCGTGGCCGTCGTCGTCATCGTCGGCGCCGTGCTGCTGTGGCGCCTGGGCGGCGTGCGCGCGGATCCCAGCGAGGAGGGCCTGCGGGTCCGCAACGTGCTGCGGGTGCGACAGGTCGCGTGGGCACAGGTGGTCGGCGTCCGGTTCACGCCGAGCCTGCCGTGGGTGATGCTCGACCTCGCCGACGGGACGCAGCTCGCCGTCATGGGCGTCCAGCAGTCCGACGGGCGTCGTGGCCGCGCGGAGGCGGACCGCCTGCGCGCCCTGGTCGACGAGCTCGGCACCGCGCGGGACCCGCAGGCCGACGAGCCTCCTCAGTAGCGCTTGGGGCGCTTGCCGCCCGGGTTCCCGCCGTGCTGGCGCGGACCCTCGTCGACGCGGATGCGCAGCTGCTTGCCGGCGACCCGCGCCCGCGAGATGCGTGAGAACATCGCGTCGTCGAGCGGCGCGGAGATGTCCACGAGCGAGAAGCTGGGGAAGATGTCGATCTTGCCCACGTCCTGCCCGGTCAGACCGCCCTCGTTGGTGAGGGCGCCGACGATGCCACGAGCCTGCGCACCGTGCTCCGAGCCGACCGAGAGCCGGTAGCGGGTGCCTGCGGCCGGGCGGCGCACCCCGCGTCCGCGGGGGGCGGACTGGTCGTCGCCGTCGTGCGGCACCGGCCGACCGGGGCGGCCGCCGCTGCGCACCGGTCGCTCGTCACGGCCGCGGTACTCCCGGGTGGGACGGTCCACGTCGTCGCGCGCGGGACGGCGCGGCGGGCGCTGCGCCGTCGTGAGCTCCTCGTGCTCGGCCTCCTCCGCATCGCGGCGGGGGCTCGGGCCGTCGTCCCCGACGCCCATCGCCACCACTGCGGCGAGGACGGTGACGGGATCGAGCTGCTCGTCGTCGGTCCGGGCGCTGTCGAGGAACTCGCGCACCAGACCCTCGTACATGCCCAGACGGCCGGCCTCGACGCGTGCCTCGACGCGCGCGAGCAGGCGGCGGGAGCGGTGCGCGGAGACGTCCGCGGGGGAGGGGATCGGTGTCTCGACGAGCTGGGTCTTGATGGTGCGCTCGATGTGCCGCAGCTTGGAGCGCTCGTGCGGGGAGACGAAGCTCATGGCCACGCCCGTGCGTCCGGCACGGCCCGTGCGGCCGATGCGGTGGACGTAGGCCTCGGCCTCCTGCGGCAGGTCGAAGTTCACCACGAGGCCGATGCGCTCCACGTCGAGCCCGCGTGCCGCGACGTCGGTGGCCACGAGCACGTCGAGGGCGCCCGAGCGCAGCCGCTCGACGATCTTCTCGCGGTCCTTCTGCGCGACGTCACCGCTGATCGTCGCCGCGGAGATGCCGCGCGAGACGAGCGTGGAGCCGACGTCCTCCGCCGCGCCACGGGTGCGGCAGAAGACGATGGCGGCCTCGGCGTCGCTCACGGCCAGCACGCGGACGAGCGCGCCGAGCTTGTGGCGGAACGGCACGATCGCGTACTGCTGCTCGACGGCGGTCACGGTGGACGACTGGCGCGCGACGGCGATGGAGACGGGATCGTTGAGGTGCTCGGAGGCCACGCGCCGGATCGCGGGCGGCATGGTGGCGGAGAACAGCGCGACCTGCCGCTCGGCGGGGGCCTGGGCGAAGATCGTGTCGACGTCCTCGGCGAAGCCCATGCGGAGCATCTCGTCGGCCTCGTCCAGGACCAGGAAGCGCACGTCGGCGAGGTCCATCGTGCCCTTGGCCAGGTGGTCCATGACACGGCCCGGCGTGCCGACGACGACCTGCGCGCCCTGGGCGAGGGCCCGGATCTGCGGCTGGTACGGCGAGCCGCCGTAGACCGCGAGCACGTCGAGGCCGTCGAGGTGGGTCGCGAAGGAGGCGATGGCCTCGCTCACCTGGAGGGCGAGCTCGCGGGTCGGGGTCAGCACGAGCGCCTGCACCGAGCGCTGCTCGGGGTCGACCGCGGCGAGCAGCGGGAGCCCGAAGGCCGCGGTCTTGCCGGTGCCCGTCTGGGCCACGCCCGTGATGTCCCGCCCGGACAGCAGCGCCGGGACAGCGGCGGACTGGATGTCCGACGGGGTGGTGAACCCGAGGTCCTGCACCGCGGCGAGCAGGGGAGCGGGAAGCCCGAGCTCCTCGAAGCCGTTCGTGGGTGCGGGCGCGGAGAGGCCGGGGTCGGCCGTGGTGGTGCCGTCGGTAGAGATCGCAGTCGCCTTCGTTAGGTGCGGGGCGCGGGCGACGCGGGGTGTGGTCGCGCGCAGGGGGGTGTGACGTCGGCCGGCCGACGAGCACGAGGTGCTCGCTCCGGAGGAGGTGCGGCGGGCACGGGACCTGTGGTCGAGCCGTCGTGTCCGAGTCGTCCTGGCGCGGGGGCCGGCGCACACCGCCGATGGACCATCATACCCGGGGACACGGCCGGGACCGCATAGGATCGTCATGACCGGACGGCAGTCGTCCGGTCACCACAGGTCAGGGCCTCGCGACGACGCCCCGGCCATGACGACGGCGACGAGGGGTGGGCGGTGGCCGACGACGCGGCACGCGACGACGACGCGCGTGGGCTCCGGACGCGCGAGGACCAGGTCTGGACCGTGCCGAACGCGATCAGCGCGGCGCGGCTGCTCATGGTGCCGGTCTTCGCCGTGCTCATCTTCCGCGGTGCCGACGGCTGGGCGATCGTGGTGCTCGCCGTGTCGGGAGCCAGCGACTGGCTCGACGGCGTCCTGGCACGCCGTCTCGACCAGGTCTCGCGGCTCGGCAGGCTGCTGGACCCCGCGGCGGACCGGCTCTTCATCCTCGTGACGCTCGTCGGTCTCACCTGGCGTGGCGTGGTGCCGTGGTGGCTCTTCGCGCTGCTCGTCGCCCGTGAGGCGATGCTCGCGGTGCTCCTGCCGGTCCTCGCCCGCCACGGGTACGGACCGCTGCCGGTCAGCTTCGTCGGGAAGGCGGGGACCTTCGCGCTGCTCTACGCCTTCCCCCTGCTGCTGCTCGCCACGGCCGACGGCTGGGTGAGCATGGTCGCCGGCGTCGTGGGCTGGGCGTTCGCGCTGTGGGGCGTCGGGCTCTACTGGCTCGCGGGCCTGACCTACGTGTGGCAGGCGCGCGGCCTGATCGGTGCGGCGCGGGCGGAGCATGGCTGAGCGGCGCCCCTGGTCGCACCGGGGGGAGGAGGCCCGCCACGACGGGCAGGAGCACCGAGCCGCGGCCGAGGAGCCTGCCGCGCGCTCGCCGTGGGCGTCGATGACGCTGCTCACCGAGGTCATGGAGCGTCCGCTCGACCCGAGCTACGCCCAGGCCGCGCAGCACCGGGGCCGTCACTACCGTCAGACCGGGCGGGAGAGGGCCCTGCTGCTCGTGCTGGCGGTCCTGGTCGGGCTGGTGGTGACCGCCGCCGTGCTGTGGCTGCGGGCCCCCCAGCCCGCCTCCGCGCAGGCGCGGACCCTGCTGGAGAAGGAGATCGCCTCCGCCCGCGCCGACGTCGGCTCCCTCACCGCGCAGAACGATGCCCTCCACCGCGAGGCCGAGCGGCTGCAGTCCAGCCTGCTCAGCACGGCGGACCCCCAGCTGCTGCGCACCCGTGGTCGCGACGCCCTGCTCGCGGCGGAGGTCGCCGTCGAGGGGCCAGGCATCGTCGTCACCCTGCGTGACGGCGCCCAGGCGAGCACCGACGAGGACTCCCGGGTGCAGGACTCGGACCTGCAGCTCGTGGTCAACGACCTGTGGGCCGCAGGGGCGGAGGCCGTCGCCGTCAACGGCCACCGCCTGGGCCCGACGACCGCGATCCGCAGCGCGGGGGCAGCGATCCTCGTCGATCTGGTCGGCGTCGCCTCGCCGTACGAGATCGACGCCATCGGTTCGACCGCCGACCTGCAGCGCGGGTTCGCGTCGTCGCCGGCCGCCGACCAGCTCGAGGTCCTCGACGCCAGCTACGGGATCCGCAGCAGCGTCACCGGCTCGCGGTCGCTCTCGCTGCCGGCGGCGGCGTCGCACACGCTGCTCGTCGCTCGCGGGGAGAACTCGGTACGCTCGAACCCGTCGTCGGGTTCCTCGCCCGCAGGCACCGCGATGTCGCCCGCCTCGTCGGAAGGAAGCCCATGATCCCCGCGATCGGTCTCGCCGTCGGGATCGTCCTCGGTCTGGTGTTCCAGCCCAACGTCCCGGTCTATCTCCAGCCCTACCTGCCCATCGCGGTCGTCGCGGCCCTCGACGCGCTGTTCGGCGGCTTCCGCGCGATGCTCGACGGGCTGTTCGACGACCGGGTGTTCGTGGTGTCGTTCCTGTCCAACGTCGTCGTCGCCGCCGTGATCGTGTTCCTCGGGGACCAGCTCGGGGTGGGCACGCAGCTCTCGACCGGCGTCATCGTGGTCCTGGGCATCCGGATCTTCTCCAACGTCGCCGCCATGCGCAGGCACCTGTTCAAGGCGTGAGGCATGGCTGACACGGGGGACGACGCTCGGGAGGGGACCGGGCAGCACGCGGCGGAGGGCCAGGCCGCGCAGAGAGACCAGGCCGGGGAGAGCACGCGCACCGTCGCCCATCACGGCGCGCAGCCGCGCTCGGTGGGGTCGCGGCTGCTGCGAGCCCTCGCCCCCCGGCTCACCCGGGCCCAGCTGCTGGCCGCGCTGCTGAGCGCCGTCGTCGGCTTCGCGCTCGTCGTGCAGGTCACCCAGAACCAGTCCGACGACCTGGCGAGCCTGCGGCAGTCCGACCTCGTGCGGCTGCTGGACGAGGTCAGCCAGCGCAGCGACGCGCTCAGCGAGGAGAAGGAGAGCCTCGAGGCGCAGATCACCGAGCTGAAGAACGGGTCGGACTCGAACGCCGCCGCGCTGCGGGCCGCGAAGCTCGCTGCGGAGACGCAGGGCATCCTGGCGGGTCGCCTGCCCGCCGTCGGTCCCGGCATCCGGCTGACCGTCGGGGGCGACACCTCGGGGATCACCGCCGCGAACCTCGTCAACGTGCTCGAGGAGCTGCGCAACGCGGGTGCGGAGGCGATGTCCCTCGACGACCGCCGGATCGTCGTCTCCACGAGCTTCACCGACGGTCCGAGCGGGGTCGAGATGGACGGTCAGTCGCTCGACGCGCCCTTCGAGTGGGCTGTGATCGGCGAGCCGAGCACCTTGCAGCCTGCTCTCGAGATCCCGGGCGGCGCGCTCGCCGTCCTGCGCAACGCCGGGGCCGACGCGGTCGTGACCACGGTCGACGAGCTGAGGATCACGGCGGTGACGGACCCGCAGGCACCGCGGTACGCGACCCCCTCGGCAACGCCCTGACGTGCCCGCTAGAGTTGGGGACGAACAGACTGACGCCTCGCTCGACGCCTCGTCGGCGGCCATCACGGCACCGGTGGCGCCGCACCTTGGGACCTTGGAGGGACCATGACCCAGACTCCGCACGCTGCGGGCGATCGTCCGGACCTCGGCGGGGACGACGGCGCGGAGACCCGGATCAGCGTCGGTGCGCCCGAGGCTCTCGACGACGCGCGCATCCGCACGGGCCTGTCCGACCAGGAGCTCGCGCTCGTGCAGGCGCTCCCGCCGGGCTCGGCGCTGCTGCTGGTGCCGCGGGGGCCGGGCGCGGGATCGAGGTTCCTGCTCGACACGGACCGGACCACCGCGGGGCGGGACGAGCACTCCGACATCTTCCTGGACGACGTCACCGTCTCGCGCAAGCACGTGGAGTTCGTCCGGGACGGGGACGACTACCGCGTGCGGGACGTCGGATCGCTCAACGGCACGTACGTGAACCGGGAGCGCATCGACCAGGTGCTGCTCGGCAACGGCGACGAGGTGCAGATCGGCAAGTACCGTCTGGTCTACGCCAGGCGCAGCAACCCGGGCGGCGACGGCGCAGCGGAGGCACGATGAGCGGCTCCGCCCACCGGGAGCCGTCGGCAGGGGCGCAGCCGCGAGGGGCGGGCGGGCACCCGCCACAGGGCGGGGACGCCGAGCAGCCGGCCGCGGAGTCGTGGCCCCAGGGCATCTCGCACCGCGCGAGCATGCGGATCTCCGACGTGCTCGCCGCGCTGCGGGTCGAGTTCCCTGCCATCACCCACTCGAAGCTGCGCTTCCTCGAGGAGCAGGGGCTCATCGACCCGGTGCGCACGGCCTCGGGCTACCGCCAGTACAGCCCGGCCGACGTCGAGAGGCTGCGGTTCGTCCTCGTGGAGCAGCGCGACCGGTACCTCCCGCTGAAGGTCATCAAGGAGAAGCTCGCCGCGCTCGACGAGGGCCTGTCCGCGAAGGACCAGCCGCTGATCCCGCGCGTCGTGGTGCGGGACGGCGAGCCCACCGCGGCGCCGTCCCGGCCCACCGTGGAGCGGCTGGCCGAGGACGCGGGCGTCGAGACCTCCGTCGTCGAGGAGCTCGTCGCCGCAGGCCTGCTCCGCCCGGACGTGCAGGGGAGGTTCGACGCCTGGGACCACCAGGTGGTCGTGCTCGCCTCCGGGCTCGCCGAGCACGGGATCGGTGCCCGTCACCTGCGCACGCTGCGCTCTGCGGCGGAACGTCATGTGGACCTGGTCTCGCAGGCTGTCACGCACCTGCGCGGGTCGAGCACGCCCTCGGCGCGTGCCCAGATGGCGACGACCGCGGCGGAGCTGGGGGAGCTGTGCGCACAGCTGCAGACGACCTGGATCCGGCAAGGGATCGCCGATCTCGACGCCTGAGCCTGTGAGCACCCGCCCAGGGGTTGACGGGGGCACGGCGGCGTCCCTAGCCTGAGTTCCAGGCTGACAGCGTTGTCAGGCTGGGTGTCGCGCGACCAGGCAGTACGGGGCCGCCGACGCCCGCGTGGAACGCTGCGGCTGGAGTGTCTGTCGTCGACCCAGAGAGCCAGGTATCCCATGTCACACATCCACAGCCTTCCCGCGAGCGGGCCGAGGGCGCGGGGGAGGACGAGGACGACGGTCGCCGCCCTCCTGTCAGGTGCGCTCGTCACGGCTGCCGCCCTGGTCGCCGCACCCGGCGCCGAGGCGGCGGACTCCTCGCAGACGATCCAGTTCGAGTCGGTCGCTGCCGAGAACGGCACCTTCGACGCGAACCCCGACCTCATCGCCGGCACCGACTACCAGAACGGTGACAACGGTCCTGGACCGGGGGTCGGCAACAACGTCCTCAAGACCGAGAACGACATGGGCAACCGGGCGCTCGCCGGCGTGACGACCGGCGCATGGGTCCGCTACCCCGACGTCGACCTGGGCTCGAACCATGCGGTGGCGCTGTCGGTGTCCTACGACGCCCCCACCGGCCGGGTGGTCTCTCCTCAGCTCGTGGTGCACGTCGACTCCGCGACCGCCGCGCCCCTCGTGACCGCGAACCTCACGAACACGGGGTCCGGCTGGAACGAGTTCTACACCACGACGACGGTCGACCTGCCGCCCACGCTCACCGGGAAGCACGACCTCTACGTCGAGTTCCTCAGCACCCCGGACAGTGACCACCCGTATGTCGGGAACTTCGACTACTTCACGCTCTACTACACGATCGACACGGCCGGGCTGAACGACGCCGTCTCGAACGCCCAGACGCTGACCGCGCACCCCGAGTGGTACCCGACCGCGACGTACCAGGTGTTCAGCAGCGCGCTCGCCGCCGCGCAGCAGGTGGCCGCTGACGCGGACGCGACCTTCACCGAGGTCGAGACCGCGAAGAGCGACCTGCAGACGGCGGTCGGCGGACTGCGGTGGATCATCGTCGACGACCTGAACGCCAAGCTGACGCAGGCCGGCCAGGCTCGCCAGCAGGACTACACGGCGGCGTCCTGGGCGACGCTGCAGCAGGCGGTCTCGGCCGCGCGGACGCTGAACGAGAGCTCGAGCTCGCACGCGGACTACGAGCAGGCGCTGAGCGACCTGACCGCCGCCTACGACGGGCTCGTCGCGATGAAGTCCTCCCAGACCGCGATCAACGGTGCGCCGGCCACGGTGGACGAGGGCAAGGACCTGACCTTCACGGTCGCCGTCTCCGAGGGTGCGACCGGCTCGGTCGACATCGTCGAGGGCGCCACGACCCTCACCGCCGTCGCGCTCGGCCCCGACTCGACCGCACAGGTCACCCTGAGCGGCCTCGCCCTCGGGACCCACACCATCGAGGCCCGTTACTCCGGTGACGGCGCCTACCTGCCCAGCGCGTCCGAGCCGGTGAGCGTCGAGGTCGTCGAGGTGACCACCCCGCCGGTGGATCAGCTGGCGGTCACCGCGCCGACGGTCAGCGCCCGCACGCAGGTCTTCGGGGCCACGAACGGACGCGTGACCCTCACGAGCACCGTCTCCGGCGCGACGGCCGGCACGGTGACCTTCCGCTCCGGCGGGACGACGCTGGGCAGCGCGGCGATCACCCAGCAGGGTGCCGTCTACCGTGCGACGCTGACCGTGCTCGCGACCCAGGCGGTCGGCACCTACGGCGGCCTCACGGCCACCGTGCGCGCGGACGACGGCCGCACGGCGGTCTCCACGGCCTCGGCCGCGAGCTTCAGCGTTGTCAAGGCGAAGATCCAGAAGCTCAAGGTGAAGACCCCGAAGAAGGCCAAGAAGCACCACGCGGTGAAGGTGCGGGTCAAGGCGTCGAAGACGCTGACGAACGGCGCCAAGGCCAAGGGCAAGGTCTGGGTCTACGTGGGCAAGAAGGCCGTCAAGCATCTGTCGGTGGCGAAGATCGCCAAGAAGGGCAAGGTCAAGCTCGCCAAGAAGCTCGTCAAGGGCAAGAAGATCAAGGTCCGCGTGGCCTTCGTCCCGGCGAAGAGCCTCGTGAGCGGGGTCGAGACGACGACGGTCACCAGCAAGATCAAGGTGAAGAAGTAGCAGCGACGCTGCTGAGGTCCCGTCCCGCCCACGCGGCGGGACGGGACGTCGTCGGAGCGGTGGAGACCAGGGTCTCCACCGCTCCGGTGCGTCTGGGGCAAGGGTTGCAGCCAGGTCCGGAGACGCGTGGACCGAGCGAGCCTCAACGTCAGGTTGAGGGTGAGACACGCCGTGCACGACACGCCGTCGGCGTGTCGCAGCCCCGGTCGTTGACCCTGTGGTCCGGCACGCATAGTTTGAGGACGTCGGGACAGCGCTCCCGACCCCCAGCAGTCCTCGACGGGCGGCGGGGCCGACCGGATCCCTCGGGGCCGGAAGGTCGAGCCATCGTCGCGGTGGCATCATGGGGACAGGCCCATCCTTACTTCGACACGGAGGCTGCCGTGAGCGGTTCCCACCCCACCCAGGCGCAGTCGGGGGCGGTGCCCGTGCAGGCGCAGGGCCTGCTGTTCGGCGAGCCGCTCCCGGACCTCGACGACACCGCGGGGTACCGCGGGCCCATGGCCTGCCGCGCCGCCGGCATCACCTACCGCCAGCTCGACTACTGGGCGCGCACCGGCCTCGTCGAGCCGACCGTCCGGTCCGCGACCGGCTCGGGGACGCACCGGCTGTACAGCTTCCGCGACATCCTGGTGCTCAAGATCGTCAAGCGGCTGCTCGACACGGGCGTCTCCCTGCAGCAGATCCGCGCCGCCGTCGACCACCTGCGCGAGCGCGGCGTGGACGACCTCGCGCAGATCACGCTGATGAGCGACGGTGCCTCGGTGTACGAGTGCACCTCCGCCGACGAGGTCATCGACCTGGTCCAGGGCGGGCAGGGCGTGTTCGGCATCGCCGTGGGACGGGTCTGGCGCGAGGTGGAGGGCACGCTCGCCGAGCTGCCCACCGAGCGGCTCGAGGACACGGCCGAGGTCGTCGGTCTCGACGAGCTGGCGGAGCGCCGCAAGAAGCGGACCATCGCGGGCTGAGCGACGTGCCTCGCCGCCCGGGCGAGGCACCACGACGTTCCGAGGGGCCTCCCACCGACAAGGTGGGAGGCCCCTCGTGCGTGCGCCTCGTCGTCCGCGGGGCGGGTGTCGTCGTCTAGCGGCTCGGCAGGGCGCGCAGGGCACGCTGGAGCAGCACGTCGAAGCTGTCGGCGAGCTCGCGGGCGCCCGCGCCGGGCCAGGAGTGGATCGGCTGGCCCGCGCCCTGGGCCTGCTGCAGCGCCGTGCGCTCGGGCAGCGTGGGGCTCAGGACGAGGGGGCCGAAGATCTGCTGCAGCTCCTCGAGCCGGAAGGTGTGCTCGGTGACGCGCGAGCGCACCCGGTTCACCACGACGCCCAGGGGCTGCAGCTGCGGGGCGACCGAGCGGCGCAGCCCGTCGATGGACTGCAGCGCCCGGGTCGCGGCCGTGACGGCGAAGAGCCCCGGCTCGGTGACCACCAGGCCGCGGTCGGAGGCGGCGAGGCCGCGTCGGGTGAGTCCTCCGAGCGACGGAGGGCAGTCGACGATCACGAGGTCCCAGCGGCCGGACTGCGCGTCGAGGAGCGTGCGCAGCACGCCCAGCGCCTCGTCAGGGACGGGACCGTCGAGGTTGACCGCGTCGTTCGACCCGACCATCACCTCGACGTCGTCGTCCCAGGCCGAGGCGGCGATCGCGGCGTCGAGGACCGCAGGCGTCGGCGTGACGAGGACGTCGGCGACCGTGCGCTCCGACGCGCCGAGCGCGCCGAGGGCAAGGGTGCTGTCCGCCTGCGGGTCGAGGTCGACGACGAGCGTGCGCAGACCCTGCTCGAGGGCCGCCGAGGCGAGGCCGAGGGTCACCGACGTCTTGCCGACGCCGCCCTTCAGGCTGCTGATTCCCAGAGTTGCCACGATGGACAATCTATCCCGTCACCCCTGCTCGCAGGTACCAGGAGCGCTACGGTGGTGAGAGCCGGAGGCACGGCGGAGGAGAGGGGAGCGCTCGGTGAGGCTGATCCTGGTGCGGCACGGCCAGACCTACTCGAACCTCGAGCACCTGCTGGACACGGCCGAGCCGGGCGCAGGGCTCACGGCCCTGGGGGAGGCGCAGGCGGAGGCGCTCGTGGACGTCCTGGCGGGGGAGCGGCTCGCCGCGGTGGTCGCCTCGCCCTTGCTGCGGACGCGGCAGACGGCGGCGCCCGTCGCCCGGGCGCACGACCTTCCCGTCGGGTCCCACGCGGGGCTGCGCGAGATCCTCGCCGGCGAGCTGGAGATGCGGGGGGACGAGGACGCGGCGCAGCAGTACTTCGAGACGATGGGCGCCTGGGCCGCCGGAGATCTGGACCGCCGGCTCCCGCTGGGGGAGAGCGGCGCCGAGTTCTTCCGGCGCTTCGACCGGGGGATCGAGGACGTCCTGCACGGGCTGGAGGCCCTTTCCGGGGCGGACGACGAGGATGCCGCCGCTCTGGTGGTCACGCACGGTGCGGCGATGAGACTGTGGGTCGCGGTGCGTGCCCACAACGTGCCCCTGTCACAGATGGAGCGGCCGATGGCCAACACAGGGGTCATCGTGCTGGCCGGCGAGCACAGCGACTGGCAGGTCGAGACCTGGGAGGGCGAGGCCGTCGGCGGCCCCGCCATGGAGTCCGCCGAGCAGGGCGTCGGGGGCGAGCCGATCCGTGACGAGCGCGGGCACGTCGGGGGCCAGGGGCGCCGGGCCGGACCAGGGGAGTAGCGCGCAGCTCGCAGCGGATCCATGCAGACCAGGAGGCACCATGTCGCTCGTTCGTGTCCACAACTTCTCCGTCTCCCTCGACGGCTTCGGCGCGGGAGAGGGCCAGCGGCTCGAGGCGCCGTTCGGGCACGCAGGCACCCGGCTCCTCGAGTGGGCGTTCCCGACCCGCACCTTCACCGAGATGGGCTTTCACGGCGAACGGGAGGGCACCGTCGGCATCGACGAGAGCTTCGCGAGTCGGTGGAACACGGGTGTCGGTGCAGAGATCATGGGGCGCAACAAGTTCGCACCCCGGTCGGGGCCATGGCCAGACGACCGGTGGCGGGGCTGGTGGGGCACCGAGCCGCCGTTCCACACCCCGGTGGTCGTGCTCACGCACCACCCGCGGCCTCCGCTGCGGCTGGAGGGCGGCACCACCTTCTACTTCGTCGACGAGGAGCCTGCGGCAGCGCTCGTGCGAGCACGTGAGCTGGCAGGAGGTCTCGACGTGCGCATCGGTGGGGGCACCGCGACCGTCCGGGAGTTCCTGCAGGCCGATCTGATCGACGAGATGCACATCGTCGTCGTGCCGATCCTTCTCGGTCGGGGCGAACATCTGTGGGAAGGGCTGGAGGGGCTCGAGCAGCGTTTCCGCATCGAGACGGTGGCCTCACCGAGCGGGGTGGTTCACCTCGTGTTCTCGCGCCGCCGCGACGCCTAGCGTCGGGGAAGGGCGTTCGTCAGGGGGACCGTCGCAGGAGCGGCGCCCGAGGCAAACTGACATAACGTAGATTATCGGTTAAGAGGGAAGGCTCGGAGAAGAGCCAGATCATAGGCCGACGGCAGGACCCTTACGTCCCGGGCGCCAGCGTGTGCAGGCCGAGCTCGTGCGCGGCCTCGAGCATCCGGACGTCGTAGGTGACGAGCGCGTCCGCGCCGAGTCGCAGCGCGGCGGCGAGGTGGATCGCGTCGAGCGATCGCAGGCTCGTCCCTGGCAGCAGCCCGGCCTCACGGAACAACGAGGACGGCACGTCGTAGAGCGTGACAGAGTCCAGCAGCGTCAGCACCATGCTCTGAGACAGCTCGGGGTGGCGAGCCGCGGCGCGCCTGAGCTCCGTCTCCAGCAGGCAGCATGCCACGAGACCGGGCTGCTGGCGGGTGATCGTCCTGGCCAGAGACTCCGACTCGGTCTCCTCGACGATCAGCTTCAGCGCGGCCGAGGTGTCGAGGTACCACGTGGTCAACGCTCGCTCCGCAGGCCGTCCAGCGTCTCGGAGGTGGGCAGCGCACTGCGGACCCGCGGCAACGACGCCGGGTCGTACGGGTTGCGGGCGGGCCGCGCCATCCCCAGCCCGGCATCGTCACGAACCGGACCGATCTGCGCGACGGGCACCCCGCGGCGCGTCACGGTGTACGTCTCGCCGTCCTCGATGTCGCGTATCACGCGTGCGTTGTCGTTGCGCAGCTCACGCTGGCCGATCGTCTTCATGGACTTAATGTAGCACTTTGTAGCACTTCGGGGTGGTCGGTGTCACTGTCGTCGTCCGCGCGGCCGTTCACGCCCCCACGTACGCCGCCAGGTGCTCCCCCGTCAGCGTCGACCGGGCGGCCACCAGGTCGGCGGGTGTGCCTTCGAAGACGACGCGGCCGCCGTCGTGGCCGGCGCCCGGTCCCAGGTCGATGATCCAGTCGGCGTGCGCCATGACGGCCTGGTGGTGCTCGATGACGAGGACGGACCTCCCGGAGTCCACCAGGCGGTCGAGCAGGCCCAGCAGCTGCTCGACGTCGGCGAGGTGCAGTCCCGTCGTGGGCTCGTCGAGCACGTAGACGTCGCCTTTCTCCCCCATGTGCGTCGCCAGCTTCAGGCGCTGTCGCTCGCCGCCGGACAGCGTGGTCAGCGGCTGGCCGAGCGTGAGGTACCCGAGGCCGACGTCGACCAGTCGCTGCAGGATCTTGTGCGCCGCGGGGATGCGTGACTCCCCCGCGGCGAAGAACGTCTCGGCCTCGGCCGCGGACATGGCGAGCACCTCGCTGATGTCCCGCCCGCCGAGGTGGTACTCGAGCACCGCTGCCTGGAACCGCTTGCCCTCGCACTCCTCGCAGGTCGTCGCCACCCCGGCCATCATCGCCAGGTCGGTGTACACGACGCCGGCACCGTTGCAGGTGGGGCACGCGCCCTCGGAGTTCGCGCTGAACAGCGCGGGCTTGACGCCGTTCGCCTTCGCGAACGCCTTGCGGATCGGCTCCAGCAGCCCGGTGTACGTGGCGGGGTTGCTGCGGCGCGAGCCGCGGATCGGGCTCTGGTCGATCGACACCACGTCGTCCCTGGTGGCCACGGACCCGTGGATCAGGGAGCTCTTTCCCGAGCCGGCGACGCCGGTGACGACCGTCAGGACCCCGAGCGGGACGTCGACGTCGACGTCCCGCAGGTTGTTCTCGTCCGCGCCGCGGATCTCGAGCGCACCGCTCGGCGTGCGCACCGACGTCTTGAGCGACGCGCGGTCGTCGAGATGCCGTCCGGTGAGCGTCCCGCTCGCCCGCAGCCCCTCCACGGTGCCCTCGAAGCACACGGTGCCGCCCGCGGTGCCCGCACCGGGACCCAGGTCGACCACGTGGTCGGCGATCGCGATGGTCTCGGGCTTGTGCTCGACGACGAGGACGGTGTTGCCCTTGTCCCGCAGCTGCAGCAGGAGGGTGTTCATGCGCTGGATGTCGTGGGGGTGCAGGCCGATGGTCGGCTCGTCGAACACGTAGGTGACGTCGGTCAGCGAGGAGCCGAGGTGCCGCACGAGCTTGGTGCGCTGCGCCTCTCCCCCGGACAGCGTCCCCGAGGACCGGTCGAGCGAGAGGTAGCCCAGCCCGATCCCGACGAAGGAGTCGAGGATCTGGCGCAGTCCCGCCAGCAGCGGTGCGAGCTCGGGCTGGTCGAGGCCGCGGACCCATGCGGCCAGGTCGCTGATCTGCATGGCGCACGCGTCGGCGATGCTGATCCCCTCGATCTTCGACGACCGGGCCCCCGCGTTCAGGCGGGTGCCGCCGCAGTCGGGGCACGCCGTGAACACCACCGCACGCTCCACGAAGGCCCGCACGTGAGGCTGCATCGCCTCCTTGTCCTTGGACAGCATCGACTTCTGGATCTTCGGGATCAGTCCCTCGTAGGTGACGTTGATGCCGTCGACCTTGATCTTGGTCGGCTCCTTGTGGAGCAGCGCGTCGAGCTCGGCCGGCGTGAAGTCGGCGATGGGCTTGTCCGGGTCGAAGAAGCCGCAGCCGCCGAAGATGCGTCCGTACCAGCCGTCCATGCTGTAGCCGGGGATCGTCAGCGCACCCTCGTTGAGCGACCTGCTCGCGTCGTACAGCTGCGTGAGGTCGAAGTCGCTGACGCGTCCCATGCCCTCGCAGCGGGGGCACATGCCACCCGTCACGGAGAAGCTGCGCCGCTCCTTGGTGGTCTTGCCGTCCTTCTCGAAGGTGACCGCCCCGGCCCCGCTGATCGAGGCGACGTTGAAGGAGAAGGCCTGCGCCGAGCCGATGTGCGGCTCCCCCAGCCTGCTGAACAGGATGCGCAGCATCGCGTTCGCGTCCGTGACCGTCCCGACCGTCGAGCGCGGGTTGGCGCCGATCCGCTCCTGGTCGACGATGATCGCCGTCGTCAGGCCTTCCAGCACGTCCACGTCGGGACGCGCCATGCTGGGCATGAACCCCTGCACGAAGGCGCTGTACGTCTCATTGATCATCCGCTGGGACTCGGCGGCGACCGTGCCGAACACGAGGGAGCTCTTGCCCGAGCCGGAGACGCCCGTGAAGACGGTGAGCCGTCGCTTGGGGATCTCGACGTCGACGTCCTTGAGGTTGTTCTCCCGGGCTCCCCGCACGCGGATCACGTCGTGGGTGTCGGCGGCGTGCGGGTGGTCAGTCCGGGTGGTCGTCTCCGTGCTCATCGTGTCTCCATCCGTGGGGCGCGGGTGTGCCCTCGAGGCGGCTGCGTCGCCGCCTCGAGGGGCTCCATCACCGTACCGTCCGCGCTCAGCGCACCTCGTTGATGCGGACCAGGTTGCCGGCAGGGTCGCGCAGGGCGCAGTCGCGCACGCCGTACGGCTGCTCCACGGGCTCCTGGACCACCTCGGCCCCGGCGGCCTGCACCTGCGCGAAGGTCGCGTCCAGGTCGTGCGTCGCCAGGATGATCACGGCGTAGGTGCCCTTCGCCATCATCTCGACGATGGTCTGGCGCTCCTCGTCCGTGGTGCCCGGGCCGGCGTACGGCGGCGTCAGGACGATCGAGGTGCCGGGCTGGTCCTGCGGACCGACCGTGATCCAGCGCATCGCGCCGGACCCGACGTCGCCGCGGACCTCGAAGCCGAGCACGTCGCGGTAGAAGGCGACGGAGGCGTCCGGGTCGGTGTGCGGCAGGAAGGTGGAGTGAATGGTGAGGTCCATGGGTCTCACGCTAGCCTGCGGGCGACGGCGGGACTTCTCGATTCCTGACCGGTCGTGTGACCTGCTTCGCCACGCAGGCGGGCAGCCCGCGCGCGGACTCCGCAGCCTCCCGCCGGTAGCGCCCGGGCGACATGCCGACCAGCTCGGTGAAACGCGTCGAGAACGTGCCGAGCGACGAGGATCCGACCGCCCAGCAGACCTCGGTGACGCTGAGGTCCCCCCGGCGCAGCAGCGCCATCGCCCGCTCCACGCGGCGCGTCATCAGGTACGAGTACGGCGACTCGCCGAAGGCGGCACGGAACCGCCGCGAGAGGTGCCCCGCGGACATGTGCGCGTCGCGCGCGAGCTGCTCGACGTCGAGGGGCTGCGCGTACTCGCGGTCGAGGCGGTCCTTGACCCGTCGCAGCGTCACCAGCTCGCGCAGCCGGGCGGTCGAGGCGGGGGCGGTCGTCACGTGACCGATCGTGCCATCCGGCCGCGCCGCCCGCCAGCACCGCTCTCGGCTGGGGAGCGGGGCGCGCCGCCGGGCGGGTGCCGTGACGCCTCAGCGCCGCCGGTTCTCGAGCAGCACGGCGAGCCGGGCGCGGTACTCGCTCTCGTCGATCTCGCCGCTCGCGAAGCGCTCCTCGAGCACCGAGATCCCGGAACGGTGGTGCCAGTCGCCGCGCCGCCAGGCACGACGCCGCAGCACGACGAGCAGGACGACGATCACGGCGACCCAGAAGATCGGCACGATCGGCCAGAAGAAGAACCCGGGGCCGTGCCAGCGGTCGTGGTCCGCGAGGACCTGGACGGCGGCGGACGCCTCGGGGGTCGCGAGGAGTGAGGTCAGCATGGCGTGCTCCTTGGTCGGGACGTGGTCGTGAGGTCGTGCGTACCTCCCCAGCCTCCTCGAGCGCGGGCCGGGCGTCGTCGTGCCGGAGGAGTATCTTCCGGGTCGCCCCTCGCAGTACCCGCGCAGCCCGCTGCTACCCTGGCAGGGAAGACCGTGCGGCAGGACGAGGAGGTGATACCCGTGGACGTTTCGACATGGGTGCTCCTCTCTGAGGCCACGGTCGGGCGATAGGTCGCCCGGGAGCGCTGTCCAGCACTCTCGAGAGGCACGACCATGCACGTCATCTCCGAGCGTCTCGACGACGACGTCGTCGAGCGCGAGCTCACCTTCGGCGAGGTCCCCGGGATCCTGTGGACCTCCAGGTCCGCGCCTGCCCCGACCCCGCTCATCCTGCTCGGCCACCCCGGCGGCCTGCGCACCATGTACCCCCGGCTCGCTGCCCGGGCCCGACGCTGCGTGGCCGACGGCATGGCGGCGGCGACCATCGAGCTGCCCGGGAGCGGCGACCGGCCACGGTCTGCCGACGCCGAGCAGGCCCGTGCCGACCTGCGTCGCGCGCTGGCGGCGGGAGAGCCGGTCGACGAGATCGTCGACCGGCTGGTCCTCCCCCTGGTCGAGAAGGCGGTCCCGGAGTGGCGCGAGATCTTGGACGCCCTCCTCGCCCTGCCCGAGATCGGCGGTCCCGTCGGCTGGTCGGGCGGAGTGATCGCCATCGGCGTGCGGCTGGCGCTGGTCGAGCCGCGGATCGTGGCCGCCGGTCTCTTCGCGGGGAGCTTCGTGCCGGCGGTGACGCTCGACGAGGCCCGCCGGGTCACGATCCCGCTGCACGTGCTGCTGCAGTGGGACGACGAGGGCAACGACCGGCAGATGGCGCTGGACCTGTTCGACGCCTTCGGCTCCCGGGAGAAGACGCTGCAGGCCAATCTCGGCGGGCACCGGGGCGTCCCGGCGCACGCCGGGGAGGACGCTGCCCGGTTCTTCGCCCGGCACCTGGGACAGGGGCGGGAGGCCTAGCGGACGACCGGGGTCTACTTCCTGCCCTTCTTGAACCCCATCGCTGGGGACAACCCGCCGCGCCCCTTACCGACAGGTCGGCTAGGCGGCTCCACGCTAGCACCGAGGGGCAGCCGGGTCGGCGCGGTGGCCTGGCGGAAGGGGGCGGCTAGACGCTCCAGCCGGGGCGGACCAGGCCGGACTCATAGGCGAGGACGACGAGCTGCGCGCGGTCGCGCGCGCCGAGCTTCGTCATCGCACGGCTCACGTGCGTCTTCGCGGTGGTCGGGCTCAGGAACAGCCGCCGAGCGATCTCGTCGTTCGTCAGCCCCTCCCCGACGAGCGCGACGACCTCGCGCTCGCGTGCGGTGAGGACGTCGAGAGCGGCTGCGGCTCCGCTCCCCCGGCTGCGCGAGGCGAACTCCGTGATGAGGCGACGGGTGACGCGCGGCGAGAGCAGGGCGTCACCGGCGTGCACCCGCCGGATGGCGGCGAGCAGCTCGGCCGGCTCCGTGTCCTTGACCAGGAAGCCGCTCGCGCCCTCACGGACCGCCTCGAAGACGTACTCGTCGAGGTCGAAGGTCGTCAGGATGATCACCCGCGTGCCCGCGAGGGAGGGGTCCGCGCAGATCTCCTTGGTCGCGGCGAGGCCGTCGACCCCGGGCATGCGGATGTCCATGAGGACGACGTCGGGGCGCTCGCGCCGCACGAGCGCGAGCGCCTCGGTGCCGTCCGCGGCCTCCCCGACCACCTCGAGGTCGTCCTCGGACTCGACGAGGGAGCGGAACCCGGCGCGCAGCAGCGCCTGGTCGTCGACGAGCGCCACCCGGATCACGTGTTCTCGCCCTCCCCCACCGCGCGCGCGGCCCGCAGCTCCCCGGCGGTAGGGAGCACCGCGTCGATCCTCGTGCCCCCGCCCGCCGCGGGGGTCAGCTCCAGCGTGCCTCCGCAGGCGGCGGCGCGCTCGGTCATGCCCCGGATCCCGTTGCCGGCGCGCAGCCCGGCCGGTCCGCGACCGTCGTCCTGCACGACCACGACGAGGCGGTCCGCCTCGTAGCGCAGCGTGATCGCCGCGCGCTGCGCGGCGGCGTGCCGGACGACGTTCGTGACCGCCTCCTGCACGATCCTGAAGGCAGCGTGGTCCACCTGCGTGGGCAGCGACCGTTGCTCCCCGGTCACCTCGAGCGTCGTCGCGATCCCCGCCGACCGGGCGCGCGCCACGAGCGTCGGGAGCGAGGCCAGACGATCGACCGGGCTGCGCGGCGCAGGCTCCGCGGTGTCGCGCAGCACGTCCACGAGCGAGCGCAGCTCCGAGAGCGCCTCCTTGCTCGCCCCCTTGATCGCCTCGAGCGCGGTCCTCGTGCCGTCCAGCCCCGTGGGCTCGGGAGCCCCGTTCCGGGCCTGGGCGCCGGCCGCGCGCTTGTCGAGCAGGTGCAGCGCCGTGCTCGCCTGCACGTTGACGAGCGACATGTGGTGCGCGACGACGTCGTGGATCTCGCGTGCGATCCTCAGCCGCTCCTCGTTCTGCTCGCGCCGTCGGGCCTCGGCCCTCGCGCGCCGCAGGTCGGCCGTCCGGGCGACGCGGGTCCGTGCGAGCTCGGCCGCAGCGAGCACGAGGAGCACCCAGGCGCCCACCGCGGTGAAGGCCGTCCAGGACCACGGATGATCGGGCGCCGTGCTCCGGGCGACGAGCGGCACGGCGACGACCGCCGCCGTCGCGACCCATGCCGCGACGCGGTGCCCGCGCACGACTGTCACGACCACCGCGACGACCATGCTGGCGAGCACCGGACCGTAGGGGTAGTCCCGGAGCAGGTAGAGCGAGGTGAGGGCGGCGACCCAGGCCAGCACGGGGACCGGGTGCCTGCGCACCAGCGTCAGGGCGGCGGGTCCGGCGACGGCGACGAGGACGGCGAGGAGGTCGGGTGCGCGGCGGTCGGGCTGGGCCCGCGCGGCGCCGAAGGTGCCCACCGTCTGGACGAGCGCGAGGGCGAGCGGGCCGAGGACCGTCGCTCGACGGCGGCGCGCGGCATGGCGGTGGGGGTCCACACCGTCACCCTAGGCGAGCACCGCGCCCTCGACATCGTCCCGGGGGAGCATCTGCGGCTGCAACCGTGGGAGCAGTGCCGCACCGGCGGGAGCGTGCCGGCGAGGGCCGCCCGGCTATGCTCGCGGGATGGACGACGAGCCCGAGGACCGGCGGAGCGACCCCCAGGGACGAGCACCCGGAACCGGCCCCGAGGACGCGGCGGGCACGCCGTCCCTCCAGGTCGCCCTCGTCACGACGGCAGCTCCCGAGCGGGTCTACGAGATCGCCGCCGACCCCTCCCTGCTCCCCCGCTGGGCCCACGGGCTGGCCGAGGCCGAGCCGCGGGTCCGCGCCGACGGCGTCGTCGAGGTCGACTCCCCCTACGGCGTGGTCACCGTGGTCTTCGTCCCCCGCAACGATCTCGGCGTCCTCGACCACGTCGTCACGCTGCCCGACGGGACGAGCGTGCTCAACCCCCTGCGCGTCGTCGCGCACCCGCGGGGATCCGAGATCGTCTTCACCGTGCGCCGCACCCCCGGCACCTCGGTGTCGGAGCACGAGGCGGACGCCGCAGCGGTGCTGCGGGACCTCGAGACGCTCGCGGGGCTCGCGCAGCAGGTAAAATAGCGGGCGGCCCGGAACACATCGGGCCGGTGCGGTGTTCTAGGGACCGTACGACGTGGACCGGCGAGACCCGCCGGGGCCACCTGCGCCGCCTCAGGAGCGGACGCGTCGAACCACTGGGAGGACAACATGGCAGACCGCTCGCTGCGCGGGATGAGCATCGGCTCGAAGAGCATGGAGTCCGACGAGGGCGTGGACTTCGCCCCGCGGTTCCAGGCGCACTACGACTGCCCCAACGGGCACACGATCATCCTTCCCTTCTCGACCGAGGCCGAGGTGCCCGCCGTCTGGGAGTGCCGTTGCGGGGCCGAGGCCGCGCTGCGCGACGCCGACGGCACCGAGACGGTGGAGAAGCCGGGCAAGCCCGTGCGCACGCACTGGGACATGCTGCTCGAGCGCCGCTCCGAGGCCGAGCTCCAGGAGCTTCTCGACGAGCGCCTCGGGCTGCTCCGCGCCGGCAAGCTGCGCCGCGGCCACTGATCCCCGGGGCCGGCCCGCCGGCTCCTGCTCGTCCCTCCCGGCCCGTGCCGCTCAGCGGCGCGGGCCGCGTGCTTCCCGCAGCGCGACCCGGGTGGCCCGCCAGCCCTTGCCGACCAGGTCGCGTGCCTGCTGGGCGCGGTGCTTGGCGCCCCACACGCTCACCGAGACGAAGGCCTCGCGCACGATGCCCTTCGTCATCTTCGACTCCCCCGCCTCGCGCTCGACGAAGGTGATGGGCACCTCGATGACCTTCGCGCCGGTCTGGTAGACGCGCCAGGCCATGTCGACCTGGAAGCAGTAGCCCTGCGAGGCGATCGAGCCGAGGTCGAGGGCGCGCAGCGCCGTCGACCGATAGGCGCGGAAGCCTCCGGTCGCGTCCCCGAGGGGGAGCCCGAGCGCCGTGTGGACGAAGGAGTTCCCGGCGCGCGAGAGCAGCTTGCGCGAGGTCGCCCAGTTCTCCACGCGACCCCCGGCGATCCAGCGGGAGCCGAGCACGAGGGCGGCGTCCGGGTAGGCGTCCAGCATGGTGAGGATCTTGGGCAGGTCCATGGCCCGGTGCGAGCCGTCGGCATCCATCTCGACCACGATCTCGTAGTCACGCTCGAGCGCCCACGTGAAGCCGGCGACGTAGGCCGGGCCGAGCCCCTCCTTGCCGGCGCGGTGCAGCACGTGGACGTGCGCGTCGTCACGTGCCAGCGTGTCCGCGAGGTCGCCGGTGCCGTCCGGGCTCGCGTCGTCGACCACGAGCACGTCGGACCAGGGGACGTGCTCGCGCAGCCGCTCGAGGGTGGTGGGGAGCGTGGCCGACTCGTTGTACGTCGGCATCACCACGAGGGTACGGCTGTCCTGCGGGCTCATCTCACCATCCTCGTGATGCGGGTGCGTCGTCGTCGCTGCGGTCCCGTCGGGCCCCTGCGGACCCGAACTGCGATCCTATCCCTGCACGCCGTGCCCCGGCGGCGGGCGCTCCGAGAGCGCCGCGCCCCCTCGCGGGGAGCAGCACGGAGAGCACGGCTCCGAGCGCGAGCAGCGCGGCCGCCACGGAGAGGGCCCAGGCCACCCACGCTCCCCAGCGGACAGCGGGCGTCAGGCCGGTGCGCAGCGGCACGGTCGCCTCGAGCTGGGCGGGCACGAAGAGCCCCGACCTGTCCAGCACCGTGCCGTCGGGCGCGACGACGGCGCTCACACCCACGGTGGAGACCTGCACGGTCGACCGGCCGGTCTCGATGGCGCGCAGCCGGGTCATCGCGAGCTGCTGGGTCGACTCCGCCGTCGGGCCGAAGGAGGCGTTGTTCGTCTGCACCACGAGCAGCTCCGCTCCCCCGGCGACGGTGGCACGCACGAGCGGGTCGATGGCGACCTCGAAGCAGATGACGTCCCCCACCCGCACGGTGCGCCCCAGGCGCGACGAAGGCAGGGCGAGGACACCGACGCGCGAGCCCGCACGCATGTCCTGGCGCACGAGGTCGACGGCCGAGGAGAACACACGGGCAAGGGGCCGCAGCGGGATGTACTCGGCGAAGGGCACCGGGTGGACCTTGGTGTAGGAGTCGATCGGGCCGACGCCGGGCTGCCACAGCAGGCCGACGTTGTAGCGGCCACCCGCCCCGTCCGCCTGGACAGTGCCCACCAGGACCGGGGCGTCCACGACCTGCGCGACGTCGTCGATCTCGGTCCAGGTCCGAGCGTCGACCGACGGGTCGATGTCCGTGCCGTTCTCCGGCCACAGCACGAGGTCCAGCGGATCGTCGCGGGTGCGGGCGGCCAGCGCCCGGGTGCCGGCGAGATGGTTGTCGAGCACCTCACGGGCCTGGGCGTAGGCGTGCACGCCGGGGTGGGTGACGTTGCCCTGCACGGCACCGACCCGCAGCTCGCCGCTCTGTGCCGTCGCGTCGAGCGGGACGAGCAGGCCCGCGAGCGTCAGGGCGACGACGACGAGCAGCGAGGCCCCGGCACCCACGGCGGCGGACGGGGTGGGGCGCAGGCGCAGCCTTCGCAGTCCGCCCGCCGGGTGCAGGATCGTGGTGGCACCGAGGAAGAGCAGGGCACCCACCGCGCACGTCACCCACGAGACGAGCGGCTCCCCGCCGAGCCAGGCGAGGTGGCCGATCGGCGAGGTGGCCTGGGAGAAGGCCAGCCTCCCCCACGGGAAGCCCCCGAAGGGCCAGACGGCGCGCAGCTCCTCCGCCCCCGTCCACAGCGTCGCGACGATCGGCACCAGCAGCCACGGCCGGCCGGAGACGGGGCCGAGCCGCCGCAGCCAGGTCCACACCGCGCTCACCAGCCCCACGGCGAGCGCCTCGGCCGCCGACAGGAGCAGCCACGGCACGGGGCCGACGGCGAACTGCGCGAACTCGAGGTGGATCAGGAAGAAGACGAACGAGAACACCCAGCCCACGAGCAGGTTCCAGCCGGCGTGGTCGCGCCGCAGGACGACCAGCAGCAGCGCCACGGCCACCGGGGCGGCGGGCCACCACCCGACGTCGGGGAAGGCCAGGCTGAGCACCCCGCCGCCCACGACGGCGAGCACGAGCGTCGCGAGGCGCGGGACGAGCCGGCGGTCGGGGGGCACGGGCGGAAGACTATGCCATGGTGCTGACGAGACCCGCGCCGGCGACGTCCAGCTCGTGCACGGGCAGCGGTCCGGAGGCTCCGAGGAACGGCAGCAGGGGTGTGCCCGAGCGCGCGTCGGTGCTCCAGGTGGCGACACCGTCCGCGGCGTCCTCGACGCCCACCGCCTCGGCCCGCCACACCGAGAGCTCGGCCCGCTGCCCCACCCGGATCTCCCCGACCAGGTCGTCCCCCGCGAGCCGCCAGGCGGCCCGTGTCTGCGCCCGGAAGGCGGCGCGGGCGGAGACGCCCTGCCCGCGGTCCAGCCCGTGCACCGCGCGCCGCGTCGTCTCCCAGGGGCTCGTGCCCACGGTGGGCAGCAGCACGTAGGCGACCCCGGCGCGCGCGAGCGAGGCGAGCGGCACCTGGGCGCCGGTCTCTCCCGAGAGGTCCACCAGCAGCGTGACGCCCCACCGCACGAGCCGGTCGAGCGCGTCGTCGGGCACGTCGCCGTCGATGACGACGGAGAGCCGACGACGTCGCAGCGTGCGGTCCCAGGACGCCGCGGCGCCGGGCGCACCCGGCGCGGCGACGGCCGGGTCGTCGGCGTCGGTCTCGTGACGGCGCCCGAGGGCAGCGAGCGCCGCGCCCAGCGCGGCGGCACCACCACGGGCGTCGATCGCCTCGGAGACCGGCATGTCGACGAAGCGCGGGGCGACGAGCGCGCCGTCCAGGTCGACGACCCGGTCCGCGCGGGCACCGACCGACCCGGCGGTGTCGTCGTCCCCGACCCACGAGACGACGGCGTCCTCGACGAGCAGCGAGGTGGCGAACGGGTGGGAGGAGCAGTGCAGCACACCGTGGCGCAGCAGCAGGGAGGTCACGGCCCCCACCCTACGTCGCCGCGCGGTGCGCGCCGCCAGTCCCGTCCCGGGGCCGGTCGGCTCAGACGCTCGAGTAGGCGACGACGCCCCGCCGCAGCCTCGTCATCGCGTTCGCGGCGGTCTCGCGCAGGCGCACGGTCGGGGCGACCTGGCTCAGCTGGTCGAGCACGTCGAGCAGCTGCTTGCACCAGCGCACGAAGTCACCGGCGGCGAGGTCGGAGTCGCGCAGCACCGCGTCGAGGCTGCGCCCCGACGCCCAGGCGTGCACCGGGCGCAGGATCCCGGTCTCCAGGGTGCCGACGGTCGGCACGTGGTGCGACTGCTCGAGGTCGTCGAGCTCGGACCAGACGCGCACCGTCGCCTCGAGAGCACGGCCAAGCCGTCCGCCGGGGCCGCCGGGCACGTGCGCCTCCCCGCTCCCCTCGCGCTTGGCCTCGAACACGACGGTGCTCACCGCGGCGGCGAGCTCCGCCGGGTCCAGCTCGTCCCACGCCCCCCGCCGCAGGCACTCGGCGAGCAGCAGGTCCTTCTCCGCATAGATCCGGCGCAGCCAGCGCCCGTCCTCGGTGACCGCCATCGACGCGCCCCGACCGCTCAGGTAGCCCAGGGACAGCAGCACCTCGCACACCCGGTCGAAGGTCGTCGCGATGGTCCCCGTGCGACCCTCGATCCGGCGCACGAGCGCGCGGTTCTCGGCGGCGAGCCGCGACCACCGCTCGGCCCAGCGGGCGTGGTCCTCGCGCTCGGGGCAGGCGTGGCACGGGTGGTCGCGCAGCCGGCGGCGCAGGGCGAGCAGCGGGGCGTCGTCGGCCGCGGAGGACCGTCGGGACACTCGCTCGTCGCGCTCCTCACCCGGCCCGGGCGCGTGCGTCCCCCGGGCGAGCGCGGCGCGCATCGAGGCGGCGAGGTCGTGGCGCTCCCGGGGCTTGCGGGGGTTGAAGCCGCGGGGCACCCGGACGCGCCCCCGCACCCGCAGGCCCTGGGGCACGTCGGCCGCCGTCAGCCGCTTGACCTGGCGGTCCGCGGTCAGCACGAGGGGCCGCGGCCCCTCGAACGTCATCTCCCCCACCTCCAGGACGACGGCGTCGCCTGCCCGCCGCCCGGACGGGATCTCCACGATGTCGCCGCGCCGCAGCTGCTCGAGCTGCTGGGCGACCTCGGACCGGTCGGCGGCGCGCTGTCGCTGCGAGAGCTTCTTCTCACGCTCCTTGATCTGGCGGCGCAGGTCCATGTACTCGCCGAAGTCGCCGCGGTCGCACGACATCGCCTCGGCGTAGCCCTCGAGCGCCTCCGACTGGGCGGCCGCCTGCCGGGCCAGACCGACCACGCCGCGGTCCGCCTGGAACTGGGCGAAGGACATCTCGAGGATGTCGCGAGCACGGTCCCGTCCGACGCTCTCGACGAGGTTGACGGCCATGTTGTAGGTCGGTGCGAAGCGGGAGTCGAGCGGGTACAGGCGCTTGGACGCGAGCCCGGCGAGCGAGACCGGGTCGAGGCCGGGGTGGTCCACGACGATGGCGTGCCCCTCGACGTCGATGCCCCGTCGCCCGGCCCGTCCGGTGAGCTGGGTGTACTCCCCGGGGGTGATGTCGACGTGCGAGGTGCCGTCCCACTTGACCAGCTTCTCGAGCACGACCGAGCGTGCGGGCATGTTGATGCCGAGGGCGAGCGTCTCGGTGGCGAAGACCACCTTCACCAGCCCGAGGCTGAAGAGCTCCTCCACCGTCTCCTTGAACAGCGGCAGCAGCCCGGCGTGGTGCGCCGCGATCCCTCGTGCGAGCGCCTCGACCCAACCGGTGTAGCCGAGCACCTCGAGGTCCTGCGCCGGCAGCGAGGCGCACCGGTACTCGACGATGTCGCGGATCTCGCGCTCCTCCGCCGGGCCCGTGAGCCGCAGCCCCGCGCTGACGCACTGCCGGACGGCGTCGTCGCACCCCGCCCGGGAGAAGACGAACGCGATCGCCGGGAGCAGGCCGTCGGCGTCGAGGGCGTCGATCACCGCGAAGCGCGGCACGCCGCGCCCTCCCCGGCCCCCGCCCCCGTGCGGACCGCTGGGACGCCCGCGGGGGCCGCCGCGCACCCCGGGACCACGTCGGCCGCCACCGGGGCCGCCGGTGTCTCGGCGTCCGAGCAGCGCGACGAGCTCGGGGTTGAGCGGCGGGTGGTCCCCGGAGGCGTGCGGCTCTGCCTCTGGGGCGTAGAGGTCGAGCAGCCTCGGGCGGGAGCGCACGCCGGGCTCGGACCCCTTCCCCACGATCACGTGCTGCCACAGCGGCACGGGCCGGTGCTCGGAGACGATGACGGCCATGTCTCCCCGCACGGTCTCGAGCCAGGCGCCGAACTCCTCGGCGTTGGACACCGTGGCGGACAGCGAGACGAGCTGGACGTCCGGGGCGAGGTGGAGGATGACCTCCTCCCAGACCGGTCCCCGGAAGCGGTCGGCCAGGTAGTGCACTTCGTCCATCACCACGTAGCCGAGGTTCTCCAGCGCCGTCGAGCCGGCGTAGAGCATGTTGCGCAGCACCTCGGTCGTCATGACGACGACGGGTGCGTGGGAGTTGATGGAGGTGTCGCCGGTGAGCAGGCCCACCTGCTCGGGGCCGTGGCGCCGCACCAGGTCGTTGTACTTCTGGTTCGACAGCGCCTTGATGGGGGTCGTGTAGAAGGCCTTGCGGCCGAGGTGCAGCGCGAGGTGGACCGCGAACTCCCCCACGATGGTCTTGCCCGCACCCGTAGGGGCGGCGACGAGGACACCGCGCCCGTCCTCCACCGCCCGGCACGCCTCGACCTGGAACGTGTCGAGCTGGAAGTCGAGGCCGGTGCGGAAGCGGGTGAGCTCGCTGCGCTCGTCCGCTGCCCGACGCCGCGCCGCGGCGTAGCGCTCGGCCGGGCTGGTCTCGCTGCCGCCGTGCTCGTGCCCGTTCCCGGGCCCGCCCTGCGGGGTCTGCGTGCGCTGGGTCCCAGGCCGTCGGTTCTTGCGCGCGGGCATACGCCCAGCCTAGAGGGTCCTCATGCCAGCAGGTGCAGCGCGCCGGGCACCACCCTTGCGTGCAGCGGCAGCCGGCCGAGAGGCTCCCCGTCCCCGAACACGCCGGGCGGTGGCGCACCGTGCGGCGATGCCTCGATGACCACCCCCCTGGCCTGCACGTGGTGCACCCGGGCGTGGGCGAGGTGCCGGCCGCGGGTCAGCCGGGGCAGCACGTCCAGGGCGAGGCGGGCGCGGGAGAGCCTCTCGGCGAGGACGAGGTCGAGAAGGCCGTCGTCGAGCGACGCGGGCGGTACCACCCGGATCCCACCACCGATCCGTGCGATGTTCGCGACGACCGCGAGGGTGCCGGGGCCCTCCCACACGAGGTCCTGCCGGAAGGGGGAGCTCTCGGGACCCGGGCGGGAAGCCGGTCCCGGGCGCTCGATCGTCACGCGGTACCCGTAGGGCCGGGAGCGCAGGACCTCGGCGGCGATCGCCCGGAGGTAGCGGGCCCGCCCCCGGGGCCACCGGTAGGTGTTGGCGCGGGCGTTCACCGCGGCGTCGATCCCCACGCTCAGCGCGCCCGCCACCCAGTGCGCGGTGCCGTCCGTGGTGGCGCGCAGCAGGTCGAGACGCCGGGCACGCACGCCTGTACCCGGCACCGTGCCCGGCGTCTCGCCGGAGGCGGAGAGTGAGGTCGCGCGCGCGAGGTGGGCGACGAGCGCCGGCGCGTCGAACCGGTGGCGAGCCGCTCCGGCGCAGGCGGCGAAGTCGTTGCCCGACCCGGCCGGCACGACCACCAGGGGCGTGCTCGTCCCGCCCACGGCCTCGACGCCCAGGTGGACGGAACCGTCACCTCCCACGACGACGAGGGCGTCGAGATCGGACCGCGCCTCGCGGGCGGCCCGCAGGCTCTCGTCGTAGCCGCTCGCGGTGAGGTCGACGACGTCGGCTCCCGTGCTCCGCAGGCCGTCCAGCACCCGGGCGCCGGTCGTGCGGGCGCGGCCGTGGCCGGCGTGCCGGTTGACGACGACGCCGACGCGCGGGCTCATGTGGACGCGGCGACGAAGGCGGCGTGCGCCTTGTCGGCGCGTCGGTCGTGCAGCAGGCAGACGCCCAGCGCGACGACGTACAGCACGCAGATGGGCAGCGCGACGAGGATCATCGTCCAAGCGTCGGGGGTCGGTGTCATCACCGCGGCGAAGACGAAGGCGACGACGATCGCCCAGCGCCACCCCCTCGCCCAGGTGGCGGCGCGCACCAGCCCCATGAAGTTCACCGCGACCATCGCCACCGGCAGGACCATCGCGAGGCCGAAGGCCAGCATGAGCTGCATGACGAAGCTCAGGTACATCTGGGCGTCGGTGAGGTTCGAGGAGCCGTCGGGCACGAAGTCGGTGAGGATCTCGACGGCGTGCGGCAGCAGGAACCAGGCGGCGGCCGCCCCGCCGAGGAACAGCGGCACCGCGGCCCCGAGGAAGCCGAAGGTGTAGCGCTTCTCGCGCTTCGTCAGGCCGGGCGTGATGAAGGCCCAGACCTGGTACAGCCACCACGGGGAGGTGAGCAGCACCCCGAGGAACAGGGCGACCTTGAGGTGCACGTCGATCGCCGAGGTCATGCCGGCGAAGTTGATCGTGATCGCCTTGTCCTGCCGGGCCGCGGCGTCGAGCAGGGGCTGCTGCAGGCGTGCGAAGACCCGGTCGAAGAGGACCCACCCGGCGACAGCACCGACGAGGATGCCGAGGACCGCCAGCAGGAGGCGTCGGCGGAGCTCTCGGAGATGGGCCCCGAGGCGCATGCGGCGCTCAGGGTTGCGCTGTCGTGCCACCGGCGGTGCTGGCGGTCAGCCCTGCGAGGAGCCGGTGCCCTGCTGGCCCGCGCTCCCGACCTGCTCCCCCGCAGGGCCCTGCGGCTGCTCCGGCGCAGGTGCCGCCGGTGCGACGGGCGAACCGCTCGGAGCGGCACCCTGGGGCGACGTGGGCTGCGGCACCACGGTGGGCGCCACCTGGTCGTCGTCCTTGAGCTCCTTGACCTCGCGCTTGAAGACCTTCATGGACTCGCCCAGGTTCTTGGCGATCGAGGGCAGGCGCGCGGCACCGAAGACGAGCACGAGCACGACCACGAGGAGCAGCAGGTGCGAGGGTTCTTTGAGGAAGGCAAACATCAGGGGTTCCCTGTCGTCGACGGCGGTCCTCTCAGTGTAGGCGCTGGCGCAGCAGGTCCGCGGACACCGGACCCGGACGGCCCCACCACGCCCAGCGCTCGCGCCAGCGAGCCCGGCGGGCCGCCCGCCGCCCCGCGCGGACCTCGGCGCGCTCGACCACGCGGAGCCGCGCCTCCGCCGGGTCGTCGAAGACGGTCACGGGCCGCGGCGTGCGCGCGCGCCACTGCTGCTCGGCGGCCCGCAGGTGCTCGTCGAAGCGGTCCGCCAGCGCGCCGGCCTCGCCGAGGGCGGCGCCCACGCGGCGCACCCTGCGCCACAGGTGCCGCAGCACGAGGGCCGCGGCGGCGAGGGCGCCGAGCGCGAGGGCGCACCAGATCCAGAACCACATGTGCTCCACCCTAGATGTACCCGGCCATGAGGTTGGTAGCGGCGAGTCGGGTTGGACGAACGAGAACCTCCGGATGGGATGTGGCTTGTCTAAGGCCCACTCCGACCCGGAGGTTCTCGTGTCTCACGGTAGTGCCCGGCTGACCGTTCATGGTCGTCGGCTGATCGTCCGGCGCCACCAGGCCGGTTGGCCTCAAGCTCACATCGCCGCCGCGATGGGCGTCTCACGTAAGTGCGTGAAGACCTGGCTCGACCGCTTCGCAGCTGAAGGCGACGCGGGGTTGTCGACCCGGTCCTCGCGCCCGCACTCCATGCCCACCAAGACCAGCGACGAGGTCGAGCACAAGGTCCTTGCCGCGCGAGCCGAGCACCGCGAGGGACCCGATGTGCTCGGGCCGAGGGTCGTGGTCCCGGCTCGTACGGTCTCACGGATCCTGCGCCGTCACGGCGTGCCCTACCTGCGTGACCTGGACCCGCTCACCGGGGAGCAGATCCGGTCTTCGAAGCAGACTGCGGTGCGCTACGAGCGTGAACGGCCCGGCGAGCTGGTCCACATGGACGTCAAGAAGCTCGGGCGCATCCCCGACGGCGGTGGGTGGCGCGCACACGGCCTGGCCACCACGCAGGCGAGGAAGAACAAGCGCCCCAAGATCGGCTACGACTACGTCCACTCACTGATCGACGACCACTCCCGACTGGCCTACAGCGAGGTCCTGGGAGACGAGAAGGGCCCCACGTGCGCGGGCTTCTTCGCACGCGCGATCGCCTACTTCGCCGCTCACGGCATCACCCGGATCGAACGGCTGATGACCGACAACGCGTTCGCCTACCGCTACTGCCTGGGCGAGGTCTGCGCCGCCCACGGCATCCGCCAGAAGTTCATCCGCCCTCACTGCCCCTGGCAGAACGGCAAGGTCGAACGCCTCAACCGCACCCTGGCCACCGAGTGGGCCTACCGGCAGGTCTGGACCAGCAACGACCAGCGGACCGCCGCCCTTGCACCCTGGCTCGAGCACTACAACAATGAACGCCACCACAGCGCACTCGGAGGCCAACCACCGACCAGCCGACTGCAACCAACCTGATGGCCGAGTACACCTAGAGGGCCTCTAGATTGAGGGCATGCGCCTGACCTCCGCGCCCGGTCCCGTGTCCCGCCTCGTGCTCGTCGCGACGCTCCTCGCGACGCTGGTCGGGACGCTCGTCGGCCCTGCGGTCACGGGCGCCGCGCCGACGGCGAACGCCGCTCCCGCTGACGTGACGACCGCCGCGGCGGCGCGCAGGCACCATCCCTTCCCCGCCACCGGTGGTCTCGACTACCAGCTCGGCGGCGCCTACGCGCCTGCGGCCGGGGTGACGGTGGTCGTCCGGGACGTCACCTCCCGTCCGGCGCCCGGGCTGTTCTCCGTCTGCTATCTCAACGGCTTCCAGACCCAGCCCGGCGCCCTGCGCAGCACCTGGTCGGGTCCGCGGCGGGCGCTGCTCCTGCGCACTGCCTCCGGCGCCCTCGCGCGCGACCCGGGCTGGCCCGACGAGGTGCTCCTGGACACCTCGACCGCCCACCGGCGCACCAGGATCGCGCGCGTCCTGGCCAGGCAGGTGGCGCGCTGCGCCCGCAAGGGCTTCGACGCCGTGGAGCTCGACAACCTCGACTCCTGGCAGCGCTCGCACGGCCGGATCACCGCGCGGGACAACCTGCGCCTGGCGCGACGTCTGATCCGTGCGGCGCACGCGCGCGGCCTGCTCGTCGCGCAGAAGAACGCGGTGGAGATCACCCGGCGCGCGCACCGCACGGGCTTCGACCTCGCGATCACCGAGGACTGCCGACGCTGGCACGAGTGCGGGACCTACCGCAGGACGTACGGCGCACGCGTCCTCATGGTCGAGTACCGCCGTGCGGCCTTCCGGCGCTCGTGCGCGGCGGACCACCCGGGCTTCGTGGTGCTGCGGGACCGCGAGCTGGTGCCCCGGGGCAGGGCGGGCTACCGCTTCGCCACCTGCTCCGCGTCGTCCTGACGACGCCACGCCCTGCCCGGACCTCTCCTCGGCGCGTGCCGGGACGTCAGAGCAGCCCGAGCTCCTGGTAGGTGACGAGGGCGGCGGCCGCCCGGTCGGCGGCGTGGCGCGCGACGCCCGCCGGGGCGACGGCCACCACGTCCTCGGCGTTCGAGAGGATGAGGTGCTCGAGCCAGCGCTCGTTGCGCACCCGGAGCTCGAGGGTGAAGCTCCCGTCGTCGTGCTCGGTCACGGACTCGCTCGGCACGGACTCGGCGACCGTGCGGGCCGGCGAGCGCAGCGTGAGGCGCACGAGCCGCGCCGCGTCGGCGAAGGCCCCCGGGTTCGCGGCCGCGTGGCCCGGCGCCGCGGGAGCAGGGTGGGTGGCGGCGTCGTCGAGCACCTCCGCGCGCACGATGCGGTCCACCCGGAACGTGCGCACGGCGTCGGCGTCCAGGGTCCACGCCTGGACGTAGGTCCGACCGTCCCCCACGTCGACGCTCCACGGCTCGACGACCCGCTCCCGCGTCACGTCGTTGACGTCCGTGTACTCGATGAGCAGACGTCGGCCGGCCGAGCGGGCGGCGTCGACGGTCGCGAGCACGGCAGGGTCGGCGCCCAGGTCGAGGTCGACGTCGAGCGCGGAGGCGGCCTCGCCGGTGGCCGCGGTCAGCACCGCGAGGGTCTCGGCGAGCACGGCGCGCATGGCGTCGTCCGCCAGGTCGTCGGCCACGGCGACGAGGGCCCGCAACGCGGCGACGAGGGCGATCGCCTCCTGGGTGCCCAGGCGCAGCGGCCGGTCGAGGCCGTGGGCGGTGACGAGCCGGACCACCTGGGCGTCGAAGGCGTCCGCGTCGAAGTCGAGCAGATCGTCCGGCCAGTAGCCGGGCAGCCCCGTGACCCACAGCGTGCTGACGTCCGCGCGGATCTGCTCCTCGCTCACGCCGTGGAGCTCGGCCAGCTCGGCCACGGTCGCCTCCCCGGCGCGGGACAGGTAGGTGACGAGCCCGAGCAGCCGGACCAGCCGGTCCTCGGTGCGCTCAGCCATGCTGCGCCCCTCCCCTCTCGGCGGCCTCGGCGCGGTCCGGGTCGGCGAGCGCGACCGCGGCCCGCAGCCGCCGGACGACGGCGGCCCGCAGCTCGGGCGGGTCGAGGACCAGGACGGCGTCGCCGTAGCCGGCCACCTCGTCGGCGAAGGTCGGCAGGTGGGAGCAGGGCACCTGCACGACGTCCCGTCCGGGGGGTGCCGCGCTCGCGACGTCCTCGCCGTCGGTCGCGTGCCGCAGCCGCCTGGCCCGCAGCGCGCCCGCGCGCTCGGGCAGCACGGCGAGGCGCGCGAGCGTCGTCGTCCCGGACCCGTCCAGGCCGGCCGTGGTCTCCTCGACCAGGGCCGGGTCGGCGGGGGCGAAGGCCTCCTCCGGACCGACCGCGCGCACGCGCCCGGTGACCCTCGCCAGGTGGAAGACCCGCGGGGCCTCCCGGTCCACGTCCCGTCCCACGAGGTACCAGCGGCCCCCACGCACGGCCACCCGCCACGGCTCGACGGTCCGGGTGCGCAGCTCGCCCGTCGCAGCGGCGCGGTAGCCGAAAGTGACCCGGCGACGGCCCGTGATCGCGGTCATCAGCACGTCGTACGAGTCGACGCCGGAGCGCACCCGGGGCGCCAGCGCGCTCACCAGGTCCTCCGCCGCGGGCTGGGCCTCGTCCAGCTCGGCGCCGGTCCTCGGGGCGCCGAGCGCCTGCAGCTTGCTGACGGCACGGGAGGTCTGCGTGCGCAGCGTGCGGTCGCGGAACAGCCCCGCGGCCAGGCCCAGCACCGCGGTCTGCGCCGCGTCGAGCCGCACGTCGCGCAGCTCGTAGCTCGCGGTGTCGATGCGGTAGCCCACCTCGTCCGCCGGGCCGTCGGAGCCGACGGTGACGACGGGGATGCCGAGGTTGCGCAGGGTCTCCTTGTCACGCTCGAGCATCCGGGCGAAGGCCGTCTCGTTCTCCGTGTCCTGGTACCCGTGCACGGCGGAGCGGATCGTCGACCGCGTCATGGGCGCGCTCGTGTTGAGCAGCGCGATCACCAGGTTGAGGAGCCGCTCGGAGGACGTGTCGGTCTTGGCCATCACAGGACACGCTAGCGCGTCGAGTAGCGTTGTCGGGTGATCCGGTGGCGACGAGGAGACGTGGCGTCCCTGACGCGGTCGTGGCAGGGCGTGCAGGAGCTGCGGGTCCGCCTCGGTGACGGGGACGAGGTCCCCGCGCTGTCCTACCCGCTGCTGACCGGTGAGGTCGCCGTCGGCGACGAGGTGCTGCTCAACGTCTCGGCCTACGAGCGCAGCCTCGGCACCGGGGGCTTCGCGCTCGTCGTCGCCAGCCCGACCCGGGTCCGCGCCGGCGAGCAGGCCGCCGCGAGCGTCGTGGCCTCCCCCGGCCACCTCGTGAAGGCCCGGTACTCCCCCTCGCAGGCCATGGTCCTCGGCGTCGACGAGCAGGAGTCCGGGCACCACGCGCTGCTGCGCGACGCCGACAGCCTGGACGGCACACCGGTGGTCGTCGCCGACCTGCACTCCTCCCTGCCCGCGGTCGTCGCCGGGGCGCGCTGGGCCGCGGCGGAGTCCGGGCGGCCCGCGCCGGTCGTCGCCTACGTCATGACCGACGGCGGTGCGCTGCCCGCATGGTTCTCGCGCACCGCCGCCGCGCTGCGCGAGGCGGGCTGGATCGCCGCGACCGTCACCACCGGCCAGTCCTTCGGCGGCGACCTGGAGGCGGTCTCCGTGCACTCGGGGCTGCTCGCCGCGCACCTCGTCGTCGAGGCCGACCTGGTGGTCGTGACGCAGGGACCGGGCAACCTCGGCACCGGCACCCGCTGGGGCTTCTCCGGCGTCAGCGCCGGCGAGGCGGTCAATGCGACCGCCACCCTCGGCGGGCGCCCGGTCGCCGCGCTGCGCGTCTCGGGGGCGGACGAACGTGCCCGGCACCACGGCCTCTCCCACCACTCCACGACCGCCTACGGGCGCGTCGCGCTCGCGGCCGCCGACGTCGTCGTGCCTCGGGTCACGCCCGACCTGCCGGTCTTCGACGCCGCGCTCGAACGGCTCCACGAGGGGGTGCGGCGCGACGCCGCGGCGCTCGCGCAGGCCCCCGCGCGTCACCGGATCGTCGAGGTGACGGTCACCCCCGGACTCGACGAGTCTCTCCGCAGCACCCCCGTGCGGCTGTCGACGATGGGGCGCACGCTCGACCAGGACCCGGCTGCCTTCTACGCGGCCGCCGCCGCCGGTGTGCACGCGGCACGGCTCCTCGCCGGGTGAGCCTCGCATGATCCAGGAGGTGCGGCCCCTCGTCCGGGCCGCCTACCGGTCCACCTGGCTGCTGTGGGCGGTGTGCCTGGCCGTGCACGGCTCGTTGGTCGTCCAGACCCTGCGCACCCACGACGCGTCGTTCGGCGACGTGCTGCTCTACCGCTGGTGGGTGGGGCAGGGGGTGCAGGAGGGGACCTGGCCCGTCCTCACCGAGGGCTGGCAGTACTCCTCGTGGGTGTACCCCGTGCTCGCGCTCGTCCCGATGGCGCTCGCGGCGGCTCTCGGCGGGCTCCTCGGGCCGGAGGCAGGCTGGCTCGTGGTCGCGCTCGGGGCCAGCCTCGGCGCGTTCGCGCTCCTGGCGCGGCCGGAGCGGCGCGCCGGGGCCTGGTACTGGCTCGCCTTCCTGATGCTGCTGGGACCGATCGCGCTCGTCCGCCTGGACGTCCTCGTCGCCGTCACCGTGCTCGTGGGGCTCGTGCTGGCGGCCCGGCGCCCCCGGGCCGCCGCGCTGGTCCTCACCGTCGGCGCGTGGGTCAAGGTCGTGCCCGCGGCGCTCGTGTGGAGCCTGTTCGCCACGACCTCGCGGCGCTGGCGCGACGTCGTGCTGCCCGCCGGCGCGCTCACGGCCCTCGTCGTGGGAGCCGCGGCAGCGCTCGGCGGCGGTGCTCGCGTGCTCAGCTTCCTCGGGGAGCAGGGCGAGCGCGGCCTGCAGCTCGAGTCCGTCGGCGCAGGCGTCGCCATGCTCGCGCGCGGCCTGGGGATCGAGGCCCACGCGACCTACAACGAGGACATCTACACCTATGAGATCTCCGGCGGGGTCGCCGCTGTCGTCGCCCAGCTGCTCCCGCTCGTGCTCGCCGGGCTGATGCTGCTCGTGGCGGTGCTGACCTGGCTCGCACGACGTGCGGGACGGGAGGCGGTCGCCTGGTCGGCGCTCGCCTTCCTGGCGGCCGCGATCGTCGGCAACAAGGTGGGCTCGCCGCAGTTCCAGATGTGGCTGCTGGCCCCGCTCGCCTTCGGGCTCGCGGGAGGCCCCCGCTCCCGGGCGTGGCGGTCGGTGGCGCTCGCCGGCCTGGTCGCGGCCCTCGCCACCCAGTACACCTACCCGTACCACTACGACGGCCTCGTCGCGCTGGCCCCCACGAGCGTCGCCGTCCTGCTCGTGCGCAACCTCGCCGTGGTCGCCGTCTTGGTCACGGCTGTGTTGCAGCTCGTGCGGCTGGGTCGTGCCGAGCAGCAGCACCGGTAGCCTGGACGGCGTGAGCGAAACCACCCGCACCCCGTTCCTGCCCACGCCCGCCACGCCCGAGTCCTTCGCGGCCGCGTTCCTCACGCAGCTGCGGACCACCCGGGGGGTCGACCTGTCCTTCGCGACACCGTCAGACCTCTACAACGCGCTGGCGCACACGGTCCGCAACCATCTCATCGACGGCTGGCTCGACACGCTCGAGAACCAGCTGGCGAAGAAGACGAAGATCGTCGCCTACCTGTCCGCCGAGTACCTGCTCGGCCGCCAGCTGGAGAACGCCCTGCTCTCCTCCGGGCTGCAGGACGTCGCGCATGAGGCGCTGGCGTCGCTGGGCGTCGACCTCGCCGAGATCTCCGAGCTCGAGGTCGAGCCGGGGCTGGGCAACGGCGGCCTGGGCCGGCTCGCCGCGTGCTTCGTCGACTCGCTCGCGACCATGGACATCCCCGCCGTCGGCTACGGGATCCGCTACGAGTACGGCATCTTCCGCCAGACCTTCGTCGACGGCCGCCAGGTGGAGCAGCCCGACAGCTGGCTCAGCCTCGGCTCCCCGTGGGAGTTCCCCCACCCCGAGATGGCCGTGCGCGTGGGGTTCGGCGGCGAGGTCGAGCACACGATCGCGCCCGACGGCGGTGACGTGGCCATCTGGACGCCGTCGTCCACGGTGCTCGCCGTGCCCTACAACTACCTGGTCCCGGGCTACGGGACGCGCAACGTCAACACGCTGCGCCTGTGGAGCGCGAAGGCCACCGACGCCTTCGACCTGCAGATCTTCAACTCCGGCGACTACGAGGCCGCGGTGCGCGCCCAGACCTTCGCCGAGAACATCTCCAAGGTGCTGTACCCCGAGGACTCCACCCCCCAGGGCAAGGAGCTGCGTCTGCAGCAGCAGTACTTCTTCGTCGCGGCGTCGCTGCGCGACCTCATCCGCACGGTCGGCAGCTCTCCCGAGGCGCTCGCCACCCTGCCGGACCGCGTGACCTTCCAGCTCAACGACACGCACCCCGTGATCGCCGTCCCCGAGCTCGTGCGGCTGCTGGTGGACGAGCACGGGCTGGACTGGGACACGGCGTGGGGCATCACCACCAAGGTCTTCAACTACACCTGTCACACCCTGCTGCCCGAGGCGCTCGAGGTGTGGCCCGTCGAGCTGCTCGGGCGGCTGCTGCCGCGGCACATGGAGATCATCTACCGGATCAACGAGCTGTTCCTCGACGAGGTGCGCGCCGAGCACCCCGGCGACGAGCTGCTGGTGCGGCAGATGTCGATCATCCAGGAGCACCCCGTGCGCGCCGTGCGCATGGCGTACCTCGCGACCGTCGCGGCGGCGAGGGTCAACGGCGTCGCCGAGCTGCACAGCCAGCTGCTCAAGGACAAGGTGCTCAAGGACTTCTCGGTGCTGTGGCCGGCGAAGTTCACGAACGTCACCAACGGGGTGACGCCACGACGCTTCGTCAAGCTGTCGAACCCCGGGCTGTCGGGGCTGATCACCTCAGCGATCGGCGAGGGCTGGCTGCGTGACCTCGGGCGGCTCTCCGAGCTCGAGCCCTACGCCGAGGACGCCGACTTCCGCCAGGCCTTCCGCGAGGTGAAGGCCGCCAACAAGCAGCACATCAGCCAGGTGCTGCAGGCGCGCGACGGCATCGAGGTGCGCCCCGACGCCCTCTTCGACGTCATGGTCAAGCGCCTGCACGAGTACAAGCGCCAGCTGCTCAAGCTGCTGCACGTCGTCTCCGTGTACGACTCCGTGCGCAAGGGTGAGCTCGACCCGGCCCAGATCACGCCGCGGGTGGTGGTCTTCGGGGCGAAGGCCGCACCCGGGTACCTCATGGCCAAGGAGATCATCGCCCTCGTCAACGCGGTGGGTGCGACCGTCAACAGCGCGCCGGAGCTCCAGGGCCGGCTGCGGATCGCCTTCCCCGCCAACTACAACGTGACGCTCGCCGAGTCGCTCATCCCGGCCGCGGACCTGTCCGAGCAGATCTCGCTCGCGGGCAAGGAGGCGTCCGGCACGGGCAACATGAAGTTCGCCCTCAACGGCGCGCTGACCATCGGGACGCTGGACGGCGCGAACGTCGAGATCCGCGAGCAGGTGGGCGACGAGAACTTCTTCCTGTTCGGGCTGACCGAGCCCGAGGTCGAGGAGATCGTCGCCGCCGGGTACCGCCCCGGTGCCTACTACGAGTCGAACGCGCGCCTCAAGGGGGCGATCGACCTCGTCGCGAGCGGCGTGTTCTCCGGCGGCGACCCGCACGTCTTCGAGGGGGTCGTCTCCGACCTGCTGTGGCGGGACCGGTTCCTGGTGCTGGCCGACTTCCAGTCCTACCTGGACGCCCAGGACCGGGTCGAGGCCGCCTACGCGGACCAGGACGCCTGGTCGCGCTCGGCGATCCTCAACGTGGCGCGGTCGGGCTACTTCAGCTCGGACCGTGCGATCGCCGACTACCTCGACCGCGTCTGGCACGCCGTGCCGGTCCCGACCCCGGCGGGCTGAGCAGAGCCGCCTCGCCGCCGGGCTACTCGAAGCGGGTGGGGTCGCCGGCGCCGACGCGGACGACGACGGGCTCGCCCGAGGAGTAGTCGACGACGGTCGTCGGGTCGGCGGTGATCTCGCCGGCGTCGACGACGCCGTCCACGTGGTCGTCGAGCGCCTCCTTGACGGCCCAGCCGTCGGTGAGCGGTTCCTCGACGTCGGGCAGGATCAACGACGAGGACAGGATGGGCTCGCCCATCTCGGCGAGGATGGCCTGCACCACGGGGCTGTCCGGGATGCGCGCGCCGACGGTCTTCTTCCGGGGGTGGGCCATGCGCCGGGGAACCTCCGGGGTGGCCCGCAGGATGAAGGTGTACGGGCCGGGCGTGGCCGCCTTGATCGCACGGAACTCGGCGTTGTCGAGATAGACGAAGGCGCCGAGCTGGGCGAAGTCCTTGCAGATCAGCGTGAAGTGGTGCTTGTCGTCGAGGTGGCGGATGCGCTTGATCCGGGTCAGCGCGCTCGTGCTGCCGAGACGGGCACCGAGCGCGTACCCCGAGTCCGTGGGATAGGCGACGAGACCGTCCGAGCGCAGGACTTCCGCGATCTGCGCGACGGTGCGGCTCTGCGGGTTGCGCGGGTGGACGTCGAAGTATCTGGCCATGAGGCCACGCTACGGTGAACCAGCCGGCCCGGCACGACCACGCCCGCCGGTTCTCGAAGGAGGGACCCATGAGGCTCGTCGAGCGTTCGTCGCTCGCCGCGGACGCGGTGGACGTCGCGCCGCTGCTGCTCGGGGCGGTGCTCCGGGTGACCAGCGACGACGGTGTCGTCGCCGTCCGGCTCAGCGAGGTCGAGGCGTACCACGGCCGTGGCACCGGCGAGGTGCCCGACCTCGCCTCGCACGCCCGGATGGGCCCCACGCAGCGCAACCGCACGATGTGGGGCGAGCCCGGCCACCTGTACGTCTACATGAACTACGGCATGCACGACGCGGTCAACGTCGCCTGCTCCCCCGAGGGACGGGCGTCCGGTGTGCTGCTGCGCGCCGGAGAGATCGTGGACGGCATCGAGATCGTGCGCGCGCGTCGCCTCACCGCACGCCGGGACACGGAGCTCGCCCAGGGGCCGGGCAGGTTCGCGAGAGCGCTCGGACTGTCGAGCAAGCGGCACGACGGTGTGGACGCGCTCGACGGCACGCAGGGCGGGGTGCGCGTGGAGCTCTTCGCGCCCGGGGGCCCGGTCGGCGCCGTGCGCAGCGGCCCGCGGACCGGAGTCGCAGGTGACGAGGCATCCTGCGCCCTGCCGTGGCGGTTCTGGATCGAGGACGACCCCACCGTGAGCCGTTTCCGCCCGGGACGCACTGCTGCGAACCGCCGTCCTCCTGTGACAGGATGATCGGAGACGACTGTGACGCACGTGACGAAACGGAACTGATGTGACTTCCCCGCTGGACCAGAACGTCCCCGTGCGCCCTCGCGGTGCCCGTCATGCGGGACGCGGTGCGCGGCACCCGGGAGCCCGCAGCGTCGGGGGGCTGCTCGCCACCGCGCTGGTGCTGGCGCTGGCCGTCGTCGTCGCCCCCGTGCCCGCGCTCCTCGGCGACACCCCCCAGGCGGTCGCGGCGACGACGGGCTTCGACCCGGGCAACATCATCTCCGACGAGGTCTTCTTCGACGGCGGTGCCATGACGACGGCGGAGGTGAAGGCATTCCTCAAGGCCAAGAACCCCGTGTGCACGTCGACGGAGGCGACCCTCCCCTGCCTCAAGAGCTACTCGCAGAACACCCCGAGCATGCCGAAGGACGCCTTCTGCAACGCCTACAAGGGCAAGAACGGCCAGAACGCCGCCGCGATCATCAGCAAGGTGGCCAAGGCGTGCAACGTCAGCGCCAAGGTGCTGCTCGTGCTGCTGCAGAAGGAGCAGTCGCTCGTGACGAGCACGGCGCCGACCGCCTACAAGTACGAGCACGCCACGGGTTTCGCCTGCCCGGACACGGCGCCCTGCGACCCGGCCTTCGCGGGCTTCTTCTACCAGGTCTACTACGGTGCGCGGCAGTACCAGCGCTACGCCAACGATCCGGTGTTCTCCTGGCGCACGCTCGGCGTCAACGAGCTGCCGTACCACCCGAACAAGAGCTGCGGCACCGTGCAGGTGGACATCCAGAACAAGGCCACGCTCGGCCTGTACTTCTACACCCCTTACGTCCCGAACGCGGCGGCCCTGGCGGCCGGGTACGGCGAGGTCGCCACGGGACCGGGCGCCGAGTGCGCCTCCTACGGGAATCGGAACTTCTGGGCCCTGTTCAACGACTGGTTCGGGTCCACGCAGATCCCGGTGAACGGCGCCATCCAGGCGCTGTGGCTCGCGCAGGGCGGCACCGCCTCCTCCCTCGGGGCGCCCGCCGCGCGTGCGCTGTGCAACCCCGGAGGCAGGTACTGCGTGCAGAGCTTCGCCCGCGGTGCGATCGCGACGACCAAGAAGCACGGCACCTTCGTGGTCTCGGGCACCGCGTCGTACACGCTCTGGAACAGCCTCGGCGCGCAGCAGGGCGTGCTCGGGTTCCCCTTCTCCCCCGAGGTCTGCAAGACGGCCGACAAGAGCTGCGTGCAGCGCTTCACCGGCGGCTACACCGTGACGACCGGCGCGAAGGCGCGTGTCGTCACGGGCCAGGCGGCCACCCTGTGGCGCAAGGCCAAGACCCGCAACGGCGCGCTCGGCCTGCCGAAGAAGAACATGAAGTGCAGCAAGAAGGGCAAGTGCTTCCAGAAGTTCGACAAGGGGCGGATCACCGTCCACCCCAAGCACGGCGCCCGGGTCGTGTCGGGGGCCGTCGCCACCTTCTGGAACAAGAAGAAGGCGCAGAAGGGCAAGATCGGCTGGCCGGTCGGTGCCGCGAAGTGCAACGCGTCGGGCAAGAAGTGCACCCAGCAGTTCACGGGAGGATGGCTCGCCTCGCGCAAAGGAGCCAAGACCTACCTCGTGAACAAGGCGTTCGGCGCCGTGTGGCGCAAGCACGCCAAGAAGCTCGGCTACCCGAGCTCGACGCGCTCCTGCAAGAAGGTCAAGGGCGTGAAGGTCTGCACCCAGAAGTTCCTCAAGGGCAAGATCGTGAAGAAGGGCTCCCGCAAGCCGGTCGCGAAGGCCTGACCTGCGGCGCCGGCCTCCCTCGGGGTGCTGGGACGATGCCGGGACGGTAGCGTCCAGGCATGGACCTGACCCGGTTCCGCGCCCCCCGGCTCCGCGGAGTGGCGCTCGCCGCCGGTGCGGCATCCGTCCTGGCGGGGGCGCTGGGCGCGTGCGGTGCGACGGGCCCGGCGCCGGCGCAGGTCGTGGCGTCCTTTCGTGCGGCCCTCGCGGCGGGCGACGGCACGGCCGCCTGCAGGCTGCTCGCCCCGGTCGCGCGCGAGCAGCTCGCGGACGACGCCACCGCCTCGTGCGAGACCGCCGTGCTCTCGCTCGACCTGCCGAGCGCTCCTCCCTCTTCTCCCGCCACGCGCGTGGCGGGTCGCCAGGCGCAGGTGGCGAGCACGGACGACGTCGTGTTCCTGACGAAGGACGGCGCCACCTGGGCGATCACGGGAGCAGGCTGCGAGCCGCGCGGGGACCGTCCTTACCGGTGCGCCGTGGGGGGTGGCTGATGCGTCTGCTGTTCACCGGGTGCCTCGTCGGCATCGCTCTCGGGCTCGCAGCGGCGATCGTCCTGGGGGTGATGCACCGATGAGCGTGTCGTTCTCGCGCCGGCTCCGCGACAACGGGCTGGGCCTGACGTTCTCGACGCTGTTCGTCGTCATCCTCGTCGCGGAGTCCTCGGTGGGGCTCGCCGATTTCAACGATGCTCAGGCAGAGGCCGGGCTGGGTGCCGTCGGCTACCTCGACTACGTGCTGAGCTCGGCCTTCGCGGTCGACGTCATGGAGAACTGGCAGTCGGAGTTCCTGCAGTTCCTGCTCTACATCGTCGCGACCGTCTGGCTCGTGCAGCGCGGCTCCCCGGAGTCCAAGGACCCGGACGAGGTCGGCACCGATTCGGACGAGCAGCAGCTCGTGGGACGCTTCGCGAAGCCAGACTCCCCGGCCTGGGCGCGGGCCGGCGGGTGGCGCACGGCGGTGTTCAGCAGGTCGTTGGGCCTCGTGATGGGCACGATCTTCGTGCTCAGCTGGCTGGCGCAGTCGATCGCGGGCGCCACGGCCTACAGCGAGGAGCAGCTGCGCGACTTCCACGACCCGGTGAGCTGGCGGGAGTACCTGATGCTCCCCGACTTCTGGAACCGCACCCTGCAGAACTGGCAGTCGGAGCTGCTCGCGGTGGCGAGCATGGTGGTGCTGTCGATCTACCTGCGGCAGCGCGGCTCGCCGGAGTCCAAGCCGGTCGGGGCGCCGCACGGCGCGACGGACGTCAGCGGCTGAACGGGTCGGGCGTGCTCACGGCCACGGTCTCGAGGTACTCGGCGATGCCCTCGGCGCTCCCCTCGCGTCCCAGGCCCGACTGCTTCATGCCGCCGAAGGGCGCCGCGGCGTTCGAGACGAGACCGGTGCCGATCGCGATCATGCCTGCCTCGAGGGTCTCGCCCAGCCGGGTCGCGCGGGCGAGGTCGCGCGTGCAGGCGTACGCGATCAGCCCGAAGGGCGTGCGGTTCGCCTCCGCGACGGCCTCCTCCTCGTCCGTGAAGGTGGTCACCGGTGCCACCGGCCCGAAGATCTCCTCGTCCAGCAGCCGCGACCCGGGCGCCACCCGCGTCAGCACGGTGGGTGCGTAGAAGGTCCCCGGTCCCTCGAGGCGCTCGCCGCCGGTGAGCACGCGAGCTCCCCGCTGGACCGCGTCGTCCACGAGCCCGGTGACCTTGTCCAGGGCGTCGTCGTCCACGAGCGGGCCCAGGTCCACACCGTCCCCGCGCCCGTCACCCACCCGAAGGGTCGCGAACCGCTCGGCGAGCGCGGAGGCGAACCGCTCGGCGAGGGACTCGTGGACCAGGAACCGGTTAGCGGCCGTGCAGGCCTCTCCCCCGTTGCGGAGCTTGGCGACCGCCGCCGCGTCGACCGCCGCGTCGAGGTCCACGTCCTCGAAGACGAGGAACGGAGCGTTGCCACCCAGCTCCATCGACGTGCGCAGCAGGTTCGGGGCGGCCTGGGCGAGCAGCGCCGAGCCGACCTTGGTGGAACCTGTGAAGGACAGCTTGCGCAGCCGCCGGTCCTCCAGGACGGGCGCCGTCGTCTCGCCGGACCGGCTCGTGGGCAGCAGGTTGACCACGCCCTCGGGAACGCCCGCCTCCACGAGCGTCTGGACCAGCAGGTGCGAGGTCAGCGGGGTGAGGGAGGCGGGCTTGAGGATCAGCGTGCAGCCGGCGGCGAGCGCGGGGGCGATCTTGCGGGTGCCCATCGCGAGCGGGAAGTTCCACGGCGTGATCAGCAGGCAGGGCCCCACGGGGCGCCGGTGGGTGACGACCCGGTTGGTGCCCTCCGGCACCACGAGGCTGCGGCCCGACACCCGCGGCGCCTCCTCGGAGAACCAGCGCAGGAACTCGGCCCCGTAGGTGACCTCGGCGCGGGACTCGGCGAGGGGCTTGCCCATCTCCGCGGTCATCACGAGCGCGAAGGTCTCGGTCCGGGCGACGACGAGCTCGAAGGCGTGCCGGAGGATCTCGGCCCGCTCGCGGGGCGGGGTGCGCGCCCATCCCGGTGCCGCCTGCGCGGCGGCGTCCATGGCGCGTCGGGCGTCGTCCGCCGACGCGTCCGCGACCTCGGTGAGCACCTGGCCCGTGGCAGGGTTGTGGACCGGGAAGGTCGCTCCGCCCTCCGCCTCGCACCAGCGCCCGCCCACCCGCAGCCGCGTGTCGATCGCGTCGATCACCGCCTCCTGCGCCGTCGTCCACGGCACCCGCACCACGCTCATCGTGCACCTCGTCTCTCGGTCGTGCGTCCAGCCTCCCGCGCGCGGCCACGGACCACCACCCGGCGGTGCCTCCCCGCCCCGTCGGCCAGGGAGACCGATGACCTCGCGCCGGGGCGGCGCGCACGCGCGGCAGGGGACGAGAGTCGTCGCGCGCGCCCGCACGCGTAGCAGATATCTCTTGACGAAATCAAGGTCACAACGAGGTAACGATTCCGTCCCGCCGCTCCCCGTTGCGATTCCAACGCAATTTCGTAAAGACAACGTCCGTGTTCTTCCGTGACAGGGGTCCCGAACCTCGACGTCTGGCATAGAACAGGGCAAGATGCTTGAGGTGCCCGCAGGGTCGGGGCGGCCCGCGCTGGTCGCCGTGCGCGGGCTCGACGACCGATACCGAGCAGCAGGAGAGGCGGCGGACGCACCCGCATGAGGCGGCGCAGCAGCACGACCGAGCGAGAGCAGGCGAGCACGGGCCCCGGGGCCCCGGCGACCGCGACAGGCGGTGCCCCGGCCACGGACGGTCGTCCGATCGTCTCCGTCGAGGGCGTCTACAAGGCGTTCGGGCGCCGTCCGACGGAAGCCGTCCGGCGGCTGCGCCAGGGCGCGACCCGCGACGAGGTCCGCGGGCTCGCCACGGCTGCGGTCATCGACGCCACCTTCGAGGTCCGCCGCGGCGAGATCTTCGTCGTGATGGGGCTGTCGGGCTCCGGCAAGTCGACGCTCATCCGCATGCTCAACGGGTTGTGGAAGCCGACCGCGGGCCACGTCCGCATCGGCGACGAGGAGCTCTCCGCCGTCGACGACAGGACGTTGCGCCGGTTGCGCCGGACCAGGGTGAGCATGGTCTTCCAGCACTTCGCCCTGCTGCCGCACCGCACCGTGCTCGACAACGCCGCCTACCCCCTCGAGATCCAGGGCATGGACCGCGCCGCCCGCCAGGAGCAGGCGCGTCGCGCCCTCGCCCTCGTCGGGCTCGGCGGGTGGGAGGACTCCTACCCCGCCCAGCTCTCCGGAGGCATGCGTCAGCGCGTCGGGCTCGCGAGGGCTCTCGCGGCGGACACCGACGTCCTGCTCATGGACGAGGCGTTCAGCGCCCTCGACCCCCTGATCCGCCGCGAGATGCAGGAGCAGCTCCTGGAGCTCCAGCAGACCCTCGGCAAGACGATCGTCTTCATCACCCACGACCTCAACGAGGCCATGCACCTCGGGGACCGCATCGCGGTGATGCGTGACGGGCGGATCGTCCAGGTCGGGACGGCGGAGGACATCCTCTCCCGCCCTGCCGACGACTACGTGGCCCGCTTCGTGGCCGATGTCGACCGCACCCGCGTGCTCACGGCCTCCTCGGTCATGGTCCGTCCCGCGGCCGTCGTCCCGCTGGCCTCCGGTCCGCGGCTGGCGAGCCGGACCATGCGCGAGGCGCAGGTCTCGGCGGCCTTCGTCGTGGACCGCTCGCGCACGCTGCGCGGCATCGTCCGGGACGCCGACGCGGTCGCCGCCGCGCAGTCGGGCGTCGAGAGCCTGGAGGGGATCGTGCTCGACGGCGTCGCCGCCGTGAGCACGGACACGCCGCTGTCGGAGATCTTCGCGCCCGCGGCCGAGTCACCGCTTCCCGTGCCCGTGACCGACGAGCGCGGGCGACTCGTCGGCGTCGTGCCCCGCGTCACGCTGCTCGAGGCCATGATCCCGACCGAGCCGGTCCCCTCCGACGACGTGACGACGGAGGTGCTCGCATGAGCGACACGTTCATCCCGCGGATACCGCTGGGGAGCTGGGTCGAGGACGTCGTCGACTGGGTCACGAGCGCCTGGAAGCCGTTCTTCACGATCGTCAAGAACGTCGTCCTGAGCATCTACGACGCCGTCGACTGGGTGCTGGCGACACCGCCGTTCTGGGCGGTCGGGCTCGTGCTCGTGCTCGCCGCGCTGCTGGCCAGCGGCTGGCGCCTCGCGCTCGGCTCCGCCGTCGGCCTGGTCGTCGTCGCGGGTCTCGACCAGTGGGAGAACGCGATGGACACGCTCGCCCTGGTGATCGTCGCCTCGGTGATCGCGCTGCTCGTCGCGATCCCCCTCGGGATCTGGGCGGCGCGCTCGGATCGGGTCTCCGCGGTCGTCCGCCCCGTGCTGGACTTCATGCAGACCATGCCCGCCTTCGTCTACCTGATCCCGACCGTGGTGATCTTCCTGACCGGCGCCGTCCCGGGCATCGTGGCGACCGTGATCTTCGCCCTCGCCCCGGGGGTGCGGTTCACCGAGCTGGGCATCCGCCAGGTGGACGCCGAGGTCGTCGAGGCGGGCCACGCCTTCGGCTCGACCCCCGGCCGCATCCTGCGCCAGATCCAGCTCCCGCTCGCGATGCCGACCATCATGGCCGGCGTCAACCAGGTCATCATGCTCGCGCTGTCGATGGTCGTGATCGCCGGCATGGTCGGAGCGGACGGCCTCGGCAAGCCCGTGGTCGCGGCGCTGCAGCGGGTCGACGTCGGCCCGGGCTTCGAGGCCGGCCTCGCCGTCGTGATCCTGGCCATCTACCTCGACCGCGTGACCGCGGCGCTGTCCGGCCGCGCGAAGGTCGCCCGGACGAGGCAGGCGCACGCCTGACGAAGAAGTGCCGGGCGTCCCTGCGCCCGGGCTCGAGCGGGGCGCGGCACCGTCCGTGCCCCCGGCACTCCCCCAACCGCGTGGCGAACCCCGCCACCAGGAAGGAAAGCATGTCTCTGACTCGCACCCGTACGACACGGCGCCTCGTCGGCGTCCTCGCGGTCGCGGCCCTGGGCCTCGGCCTCGGCGCCTGCTCCTCGAGCGGCGCGTCCTCGTCCGCTCCCGGCACCTCGACCTCGGGCGCCTCCGGGCCGTCCGGCGACGAGAAGGAGGTCTCGATCGGGATCCCGAGCGGCTGGGACGAGGGCATCGCGGTGTCCTACCTGTGGAAGAACGTCATGGAGTCCGAGGGCTACACGGTGAAGACCACCTCTGCCGACATCGGCGTCGTCTTCACCGGCGTGGCCGGCAACGACTTCGACGTCACCTTCGACACCTGGCTGCCGCTCACCCACGCCTCGTACCTGAAGAAGTACGGCGACGACATGAGCGACCTGGGCACCTGGTACGACGACGCCAAGCTCACGATCGCCGTGAACGAGGACTCCCCCGCGAAGACGATCGGGGACCTCAAGACGATGGCCGACCAGTACGGCAACCGTCTCGTCGGCATCGAGGCCGGCGCCGGGCTCACCGAGGCCGTGCAGGACAAGACGATCCCGACCTACGGGCTGGACAAGCTCGACTACGTCATCTCCTCCACGCCCGCGATGCTCGCCGAGCTCAAGAGCGCGACGGCGTCGGGCGACAACATCGCGGTCACCCTGTGGCGTCCGCACTGGGCCTACGACGCCTACCCGGTGCGTGACCTCGAGGACCCGGAGGGCACGCTCGGCGACGCCGAGGAGATCCACACCTACGGCACGAAGGACTTCGCGGAGCGCTACCCCACCCTGGCGAAGCTGCTCGGCGCCTTCACCCTCACCGACGACCAGCTGTTCTCCCTCGAGAACCTGATGTTCAACGAGGACACGAAGAAGCCGACCGAGGACGAGGCGGCGACCGCCTGGCTCGAGGAGAACCCGGACTTCGTGACGGACCTCAAGGCGAAGGCCGGCGTCTGATCCTCGTCACCGTCTCGCCAGGACGGCAATGGTTGGTTAGGCTAACCTAAGTCATAGCCACGCTGACCAGGAGGACCGATGGCGCGCACGAACCTGGCCGCGACGCGGGTGAAGCCCGACACGTCGCAGCTCCTCACCCTGCACGTGCTGCGACGTGAGGCAGTATCCCCCGGGTTCGTGCGCGTCACCCTCGGTGGCGGGGACATCGCGGCCTTCCGGCCCATGGGCTTCGACCAGTGGTTCCGGCTCTTCCTCCCGGTCAAGGACGCCGGGGAGCTGACCCGCCTGCCGGACCGGCTCGGCACCCTGGAGTACCTGCGGTACCTCACGATCTCGAAGGCCCAGCGCCCGGTGCTGCGCAGCTACACGGTCCGTGCCTTCCGCCCCGAGGGTCCGCACGGCGCCGAGCTCGACGTGGACCTCGTGATCCACGGGTCCGTGCAGGAGGGCACCGCCGGTCCCGCGGCGCTGTGGGCGCAGGCCTGCGCCGTGGGCGACGCCGTGGCGGTCCTCGACGAGGGCATCGGCTTCAACCCGCCGCCGGGCACCGAGCGACTGATGCTCGTCGCGGACGAGACGGGTCTGCCCGCGGTGGCAGGGATCCTCGGCTCCCTCCCCCACGACGCCGTCGGCACCGTCCACGTCGAGGTGCCCACCGACGAGGACCGGCAGGAGCTCGACGGACCGCCCGGCATGGCGGTGACGTGGGTGCGCCGCGAGCGGCCGGGTGCGGTGCCCGGCGCGACTGTGCGACGGGTGGTGGAGGGGCTGCCGGTCCCGGTCGAGCAGGCCTACGGCTGGGTCGTCGGCGAGCAGGCCCTCGCGACCGGCGTCCGACGGCACTGGGTCGCAACGGGGCTGGCCAAGGACCGGATCATGTTCTGCGGCTACTGGCGCTCGCGCCGGCACGACTGAGCGGTCGGCGGGTCAGTCGCGCTGGAGCCGCACCATCTGCGCGTAGGCGCCCCCGGCGGCGACGAGCTCCTCGTGGCTCCCCTGCTCCACGACCCGCCCCGCGCGCAGCACGACGATGCGGTCGGCGGTGCGCACCGTGGACAGACGGTGGGCGACGACGAGCGTCGTGCACGTGCCCCGCAGCACGTCCAGCGCGTCCTGCACCACGCGCTCGGAGGACACGTCCAGGGCCGAGGTCGCCTCGTCGAGCAGCAGGATGCGCGGCTCGCGCACGAGCGCGCGAGCGATGGCGATGCGCTGGAGCTGGCCGCCGGACAGACGAGCACCGCGCTCGCCCACCATCGTGCGGATGCCCTCCGGCTCGCGCTCGACGAACTCGAGCGCTCCCGCCCTCGCGAGCGCGTCGAGCACCACGGCCTCGTCCACGTCGTCCATGCCGTAGGCGACGTTCTGCGCGATCGTCCCGGCGAACAGCGCCGGCTGCTGCTGCACGACCGACACGTGCCGACGCAGCGTCCGCATGTCGACCTGCTGCATGTCGTGGTCGTCGAAGGCGATCGTGCCGGAGGTGGGGCGGAGGAAGCCGAGGACGAGGTTCAGCAGCGTCGACTTGCCGGAGCCCGACGGCCCGACGAAGGCGATCGTCTCCCCCGCACGGATGTCCAGGCTCACCCCCTCCACGGCAGCCGTCCCGGCGCCCGGGCCGGCGGCGCCGCGTGGTGCGGGATAGCCGTACGTCACCTCCCGCAGCGTGATCGCGCCGCTGATCGCGCCGACGGCCGGCTTGCCGACGTTCTCCTCGAGGTCGTCGTCCTGCAGCACCTCGGCGATCGAGGCGAGCGACTCCCCGCCCCGGGTGAGGATGGGCAGCAGCGACAGCAGGGACGCGACGGCGTTGATGAGGATGGTGAAGTACGTCGCCACGAGCACGACCTGCCCCGGCGTCACCGCGAACCAGCCCTCGACCGCGGCGGCGGCGGCCAGCAGGATGCCGGCGAGCCCCACGAGCTGGAGCACGACCCACGTCAGCGCCCCGAAGCCCCCGTTGAGCATGTCGAGGGAGAGCCCGGCCCGCATGACGTTCTCCGAGCGGGCCGCGATGCGCCGCTCGGCCACGCTCTCGAGACCGTGCGCGCGGGTGAGCGGCATGAGCACCGCCATCTCGCCCACCTGCGAGGAGAGCTGCTCGACCTCGTGGCGGAAGGTCGCGTTGCGGTGCGCGGAGCGCCGCATCATCATCGCCCGCATCACGGCGGCGAGCGGCAGGGTCAGCGCGAACACGGCGACGAAGATCGGGACGGTCAGCGCCGTGACCGTGAGAGCCCCGGTGAGCACGAGCACGGCGGACCACGCCGCAGGTCCCGCCTGCTGCATCATGATCTCGACGTTCTCGACGTCACGGACGATCTTCGACTGGATCACCGCGGCGCTGGAACGGGTGTGGAAGCCGTGGGACAGCCCGTGCAGGTGCCACGTCAGCGCGCCGCGCAGGTCGACGCCGAGGCGTCGGGTGACGGTCGCGTACAGGGATGTGAACCACAGGCGGGTCGGGTAGTTCTGCAGCAGGACCACGGCGCCGAGCGCGCCCCACCACCACAGGCGCGGCAGCGGGCCGCCCTGCACGGCCACGTCCACGACCCCCGATACGACCACGGGGACGAGCCAGATCGGCGAGTCGAGCACGACGAAGACGAGCGCGGCCAGCAGCAGGCGCCAGCGCTGCGGCCGCAGCATCCGGGCGAGGCTGCGCCAGGGGCGCCGCGCGTCGAGGGAGGGCTCGTCCATGCTCGTCCTGGCCGACCTCGCTCAGCCTCGACCGAGGCGCCGGCGCAGCACGACGAGCGCGGTCCCCGCGAGCAGCAGGAGGAGACCACCGAGCAGCGGGGCGAGGCTCGCGCCCGTCGAGGCGAGCGGTGTGCCGGGGTCGGTGGCTCCGGTCGACGGAGTGGTGGACGACGAGGGGCTTGTGGACGGCGCCGGGGAGGACGGGGTGGGTGTCGCCGTCTCCGTGGGGCTCGTCGAGGGGCCGGTGCTCGCGTCCGCGCCGGGTGCCACGGTGACGGTGATCGTCTGCGAGACGGCAGGGATGGCGGCGGCCGCGACGGCGAGCGCACCGGGACGCCGCACCGCGGCGCCGTGCCCGACGGCGAGGACGCCGCCCGCCGGTGCGGTCGCCGTCACCGTGAAGGAGTACGTCCCGGCCTCGCCCTTGCGCGGCGTCCCGCTGATCGTCGCCGTGCCGTCGCCCGCGTCGTGGAGGACGAGGCCCTCGGGAAGCTCACCGGCGCCGGTCAGCCCTGCCACGGGGTAGCCGGTCGTGGTCACCTCGAAGGTGCCCGCGCTGCCGACCGTGAACGAGGCCTCGTCGGTGCTCGTGAACCGTGTGTCCTCGAGATCGGTGAGGGTGAGCGACGTGGTCGCGTCGCCCAGCGGGTTCGAGGCGGTCAGCTCGACGGTGGACGTGCCACCGCTGCCCTCGGCGGGCGTCCCGCTGATCGTGGCCGTGCCGTCACCGTTGTCCGTGAACGTGAGGCCGTCCGGCAGGTCCGAGGCGGTGCCCAGGGTGGCCGCCGGGTACCCGCTGGTGGTGATCGTCACCTCGGCGGGCGTGCCCACGTGGACCGTCGCGGTCGTGGCGCTCGTGAACGCGACCGGCTGCCGGACGGTGAGGGTGAAGGTCTGGTGCGCCGTGCCGAGCGGGCTGGTCGCCTCGAGCTCGATCGCGTAGCGGCCGCCCGCGTCGGCGGACGGGGTCCCGGTGATCGAGGTGCCGCTCTGGTCGGTCACGAGCGCGAGCCCGTCCGGCAGCGCCGAGGACGTGCTGAGCGTGGGTTCCGGCAGGCCGGTCGCGGTGATCGGGATCGAGACGTCGTCGCCCGTGCGCACGGTGGCCTCGTCGGCGCTCGTGATCGCGGGGGCGTCCTGGACGGTGAGCACGAAGGACTGGCTCGCGGCCTGGCCGACGCCGTTCGTCGCCCGCAGCTCGAGGGTGAAGACCCCGGCCTCGGTCGGGGTGCCGGTGATGGTCGCGGTGCCGTCGGCCGCTGCGGCGAGGGCGAGACCCTCGGGCAGCGACGACGTCGTGCTCAGGGTGGGCAGCGGGAACCCGGTGCTCGTGAGCGTGATGCTGACCGGGTGATGGGTCTCGACGGTCGCGTCGGCGCCGCTCGTGATGACGGCCGCCTGGTCGACGGTGAGGGTGAGCGTCTGGTGCGTGGTGCCCGACGTGCTCGTCGCGACGACGTCGAGCGGGTACGTGCCCCCCGCCGTCGCGCCGGGGGTGCCGGTGATGGTCGCGCTGCCGGCCTGGCCGGGGGCGAAGGTGAGGCCGTCGGGGAGGGTGCTGGTGATGCTCAGGACGGGCAGCGGGAAGCCCGAGGCCGTGACGTCCAACGCAGCGGTCTCGCCGGTGCGCACGGTCACGTCCGCGTCGCTCGTGAACACGGGCGCGTCGGCGATGGTGAGGGTGAGTGCCTGGGTGGCCGCCTGGCCGACGCCGTTGTCCGCGGTGACGGTGACCGTCCGCACGCCCGAGACGGTGGGCGTCCCGGTGATCGAGGCCGTGCCGTCGCCGTGGTCGTCGAGGGTGAGGCCCGCGGGGAGCGACGAGGAGGTGATCGCGGGGCTCGGGTAGCCGGTCGCGACGATCGGGAGATCCGCCGGCGCGGCGGTGCTCAGGTCGACGGAGGCGGCCGGAGGCAGCCCCGCGGGCTGGAGGACCGTGAGGGTGAAGGTCTGCGTGGCTGCGGTGCCGACCCCGTTGGCCGCGGTGAGCTCGAGGGTGTAGGTGCCTCCGGAGGCCGCGCCCGGGGTGCCGCTGATCGTCGCCTGGCCGGCAGGTCCGAGGACGAGCGCGAGCCCGGCGGGCAGCGTGCTGGTGGTGCTGATCTGCGGTGCCGGGAAGCCGGTCGCCGTCAGGGGCACCGAGACCTGATCACCGGTCGTGACCGTGGCGTGGTCGACGTTCGTGAAGGCCGCGTGCTCCTGGACGGTGAGCGCGAAGGACTGGCTCGCTGCCTGGCCGACGCCGTTCGTGGCGGACAGCGTGAGCGCGAAGGTCCCCGACTCCGTGGGCGTGCCCGAGAGCGTGGCCGTCCCGTCGTGGTTGTCGACGAGCGCGAGGCCGTCGGGCAGGGCCGACGCGGTGGCGATCGCGGGCGCGGGGAAGCCTGTCGTCTCGACGGTGAAGGAGCCCGCCGAGCCGACGAGGGCCGTGGTGTGGTCCGCGCTGGTGATCGCCGGCGGCTGGTCCACCGTCAGGGTGAAGGCCTGGTGCACGGTGCCGGACGTGCTCGTGGCCGTGACGTCGAGGACGTAGGTGCCGCCGGTGCCCGCTGCGGGGGTGCCGGAGATCGTGGCGGTGGCCGTCCCGGAGCTCGTGGTCATGCCGGGCGGGAGCTCGCCCGTGACCGTGATCTGCGGGGCGGGGAAGCCCGTGGCGGTGACCGTGACGGTGCGGGCCTCGCCCGTGAGGGCGGAGGCTGCCGCCGGCGAGGTCACGGCGGGCGGCTGGGCCACGGTGATCGTCAGGGTCTGGTACCAGGTCCCTGCGGTGCTCGACGCGGTGATCGACACCGGGTAGACGCCGCCGGAACCGGCTGCGGGGGTGCCGGTGATGTGTGCCGTGCCGTCCGTGCCCGCGACGAAGGTGAGCCCCGCGGGGAGCGTGCCGAGGTGGGTGACCGACGGTGTCGGGTAGCCCTCCGTGGTGATGGTGAGGTCCGCCGGGACGCCCGTGGTGAGCTGTGCGGTGGCGTCGCTCGTCACGGTCGGCATCTGGGTGACCACGACGGTGTACGTCACGACGACGGGCAGCCCCACCCCGTTGCTCGCCTGCAGGCGGACGGTGGTCGTCCCGGTGGCCGTCGGCGAGCCGGAGATCACGAGGTCGCCGCCCCCGGTCCCGTTCGCGCTGAGGCCGGCGGGCAGCGGGTCGAGCGCGGTCATCGTGGGGGCGGGATAGCCGTTCGCGTGGACGGTGACGTCGGCGGGGGCGCCCTTCGTGAGCGTGAGGGTGCTGGTGCCCGTGAACGCCGGTGCTTCCTGGACCGTCAGCACGAACGCCTGCGGGGTCGTGCCCGCCGAGCTCTGCGCGGACAGCGACAGCAGGTAGGTGCCGCCGGTGCCCGCCGCGGGCGTCCCCGCGAGGAGCGCGGTGCCGCCGCCCTGGGCGGTGAGGGTGACCCCGGCTGGCAGCGGCGACGAGGTGCTCACCGTGGCGGCGGGGCGCCCGTCGGTCTCGACGGTGAAGGAGCCCGCCTGCCCGGCCGTGAACGTCGCGGCGGGCGCGCTCGTGAACGTGGGCTTCGTGTCGATGGAGAAGGTCACGTCCTTGGTGACCGTGGTGTAGCTCGTCGCGGTGATCGTCGCCGTGAACGATCCGGAGGCGGTCGGCGTGCCGTGCAGGCGCAGCTGGTCTCCGTCCTGCGTCGCGGCGATGCCTGCGGGCAGGCCGCTCACCTCGACGTCCGGCGTCGGCAGGCCGCCGAGCGTGTAGGTCGTGTCGAGGGCGGCGCCGACGAGGCCGTCGACGGTGCTCGGGCCGCTGATGGTCGGCGGCGACTGGACGTCGAGCGTGACCTGCCGCGTGGCGCTGCCCGCGAGGTTCGTCGCCTTCACCGTGAAGGTCGCGCTGCCGCCGGCGGTCGGGGTGCCGCTCAGGGTGCCGTTGCTCGCGAGGGTGAGGCCTGCCGGCAGGCTGCCCGTGTCCAGCGCGTAGGTCGTGGGACCGGAGGTGCCTGCGGTGAAGGTGTGGGAGTAGGCGGTGCCGACCGTCGCCGCGGGCGGAGCGGCGCCGGTGAAGGCCGGCGGGACGACCATCGCGAAGGTCGTGGTCGCGCTCGACGCGTTGTTGCCCTGGCCCCAGGAGTCGACCACGGCGTCGCTCTTCACGTCGACCTTGACCGTGCCGCTGCCGGTGAGCGGCCCGACCTTGACGGTGTAGCTCGTCCCGCTGCCGGTGACGGCGACGTTCCCGGTGCCGGCGGCGGTGCCGCTCACGGTGACCCCGCTCGCGCTGAGCGGTGTGTTGATCGTCGTGGTGCTGGAGCCGGGGGTCACCTGCACGGGGAACGTCAGCGTCGCGCCGGAGATGCCGTACGCCGGGGACGCGGGAGCGGTGATGTCGACGACCGGCTTGGGCGGCGTCGCACCACCTGTGGGCGTGGTGCGGATCTGCTCGACCTTGAGCGTCAGCGACCGGGTGCTGTCGTAGTTCTGCGGATACATCATCGAGACGGTGATGTGGTCGACGTGGGCGAAGTCCGGGTGCGGCGAGAAGCAGGTGCCGCCGCCCGAGCAGTTCATGTTCAGCACGATGTTCTGCGCGTCGCCCCCGGACATGTTCTGGACGGCGGTCCCGTAGACGCCGGTCACCCCGGAGTGGTCCTTGACCTGGATCGTGACGCTCGCCGCCACCTGTGCCGGGTCGCTCACCGGGAGCCGCATGATGGACACGAACTCGAGGAGGAACTGGTCGTTGTTCCCGCCGTCGGTCAGGTCGACGTTGCTCAGCGCGTAGTCGAGCTGCACCCCCGAGCTGGTGTTGCCGTTGCCGCCGGCGGTGAGGATCCCGACCCCGCCCGACTCGGTGAAGGTCGCCTGCGCCGTCGTCGAGGTGCTCGGCGCCGGGAGCAGGGTGATCGTCCGGGTGCCCATCCGGTGCCCTGCGAAGTCGTCGACCATGAGGGGGCCAGCGGCGCGCGCCGGGAGGACGGCGGCCAACGAGAGCAGCAGCGCTCCGAGAGTGGCGACGGCGGCCGCCCTGCGTGCCCTGGAGCGATGGAGGACCGTGGGAGCGGGGTGAGGGGACGACGAGGGCATGAGAGGCCTTCCAGGCGCGTGCGAGGAGCGCGAGGCCGACGGCCTTCTGCTGTGCCTATTCTGCCCCCTGCACGGGGTGGTTGAACACCATGTCTATCTGTCCGCCGGGCTCACAAATCCTGAAGGGGCGGCTTGCCCGTGCTCACTCCTCGGCATCTTCGGCCGCGAGCGTCTTCCGCAGCTCGAGGCCGATCTGCGCGGCGTCCAGATAGATGAGCGCGGCCGAGAGAGAGGCGGCGGAGTAGGTGCCGTCGTCCCGGGCGTCGAGCACCGCCGTGCGCTGCGCGCTGATCACCGCGAGCTCGAGGGCCCGGGGACCGCTGCCGTCGGCTGCCGCGGGGGTGGACGCAGGCCCGCTCGTGACCTCCTCGCGGACCTGCGCCAGCAGCAGGTCGATCTCCTCGCGCTCCTCGTGCAGCGCCTGCTCGTCCGGTGGCGCCGGGTGGATCCAGCGCACGAAGGCGGCGAGGGTGGACCCCTGGAGCAGGAGCGAACCCGCGGCGACCCCGAAGGCGACGAGGACGAACAGCGAGCGGTGCGGCGTGTCCTCCGGCAGGGTCTGGGCGGCCGCGAGGGTCACGGCACCGCGCATGCCTGCCCAGACCAGCACGCCGCCCTCGCGCCACCCGAGCGGCGCGGCGAGCAGGTAGTCGATGTCCGCGACGGTCCGGCGCAACCGGGTGCGGAACCGTTCGACGCGCTGCTCCGGCCTTCCCGGGCCGCGGTGCGAGAAGACCTCGGGCTCGTCGTCCAGCCGCTGCTGCATGAGGTCGAGGTGAGGCCGGTACCGCTCCTTGCGTCGGGCGCGGCGGTGGAGGCCCAGCAGGAGGGGCGCCACGTAGGCGGCACGCACCAGGATCGTCAGCAGCAGCGCACCGGCAGCGACGGCGACCGCCGTGCCGACGCCGGAGTGCTCGGTGCGCACGTCCTGGACGATGCCGTCGAGCTCGAGCCCCATCAGCAGGAAGATCGCGCCCTCGAGGACGAGCTCGACGCTGTGCCAGTTCTGCGTCTCGGCCACGCGGTGCTGCGGCGGCAGGTGCCGTGGCGCGCCGTGGCCGGTGACGAGGCCAGCGACGACGGCGGCCACGAGCCCCGAGGCGCCGAGGAGCTCGGCGGGGATCGAGGCGAGGAACGGGATGGTGAAGGAGAGCACGGTGTTCACGGTCGGGTCCTTCACCCGGGACCGCACCCGCAGGTTCACGACGCCCACCACGGAGCCGAGCACGACCGCGACCGCGACCGAGTAGGCGAAGCTGCCGAGCACTCCCCCGAGGGAGACCGAGGCGGCCGTCCCGGCGATCGCCGTGCGCAGCAGCACCAGGGCGGTCGCGTCGTTGAGCAGGCTCTCGCCGTCGAGCACGGAGACGACGCGCCCCGTGACGCCCACCCGCTTGACGATCGACGTGGCGACGGCGTCGGTCGGGCTGACGATCGCGCCGAGCGCGATCCCCCACCACAGGCTCAGGCCGGGGATCACCCAGGAGAAGAAGAACCCGAGCACCACGGCCGAGACCACCACGAGGACCACCGAGAGGCCGCTGATCGCCCCGAGCTCGCGCCGGAAGTTCATGGTCGGCATCGAGACCGAGGCGGAGTAGAGCAGGGGCGGGAGCACGCCCGCGATGATCCACTCCGGGTCCACGTCCACCACGGGGACCGCGGGGAGGAAGCTCAGGACGATCCCCAGGACGACCAGCAGCAGCGGCGCGGCGACCCGCAGGCGCGGCGCCACCGCCGTCGTGGTCGCCACCGCCAGGAGCCCGGCGACCGCGATGATGAGCTCGGGCACGGCACCTCCAGGGGTCCTGCGGCACGGGTCGGCACGTTCCGAGGACCATCGTAGGAGGTGCCGCGTCCGTGGACGACACGGCCCGGACGACGCGGCGGCTCGCTCCCGGGCTCAGCGAGCGCGGCGGGCCTGTGCGGACCAGCGCCCGCCACGGTGCTCGACGAGGATCGGGTGGTCGAAGGCACGCGTCACGTTGTCGGTGGTGACGGTGGTCAGCGCCGGTCCGTGGGCGACGAGGCGGCCGTCGGCGAGCAGCGCGGCGTGCGTCGTCGTCTCGGGCAGCTCCTCGAGGTGGTGCGTCACGAGGACGGAGGCCAGGCCCGGGTGGCTCGCGCTCAGGCCGTCGACCGTCTCGAGGAGCTGTTCGCGCGCGGCGACGTCGAGGCCCGTCGACGGCTCGTCGAGCAGCAGCAGCCGGGGGTCGCACATGAGCGCGCGGGCGATCAGCGTGCGCCCGCGCTCCCCCTGGGACATGGTCGGCCACCGTTCCGCGGCCTTCGCCCCCAGCCCGAGCAGGGCCATGAGCTCGTGGGCGCGGTCGAGCTGCCCCGGTGCCGGCTCCCAGCGTTGCGGGGTCTCGATCGTGCCCGTCGCGCCCGTCAGCACGACCTCCAGGGCGGTCAGCGCGGAGCGCAGGGGGTGGCGCGGGTTGACATGACCGATCGACCGGCGCAGCGCCTGGAGCTCGACCCGTCCCAGCTGCTGCCCGAGCACGTGGACCGTCCCGGTCGTGGGATGGGTCTGGGCCCCGCAGAATCCGAGCAGGGTGCTCTTGCCCGCGCCGTTGGGACCGAGCAGCGCCCAGTGCTCCCCCTCGCGCACCGTCAGGCTGATCCCGTGCAGGATCTCCTTGCCCTGACGGCGGAAGGTGACGTCGGTCAGCTGCAGCACGGGGGTGCCCCCGGTCGTCCCGGCGGTCATGAGAGCGCCGCCACGAGCGCTCCGACGTGCTCGCGGCTGCTCGCCGCCGCACGCTCGGGGTCGCGTGCCGCGATCGCGTCGACGACGGCGACGTGCGCGGCGTGGTCCTGCTCGGGCGACCCGACGACGCGCATGCGGAGCATCTCGACCATCGCGGTGCGCACCCGCGGCACGAAGGAGTCGAAGAGCTCGACGAGGACCTCGTTGTGGGCGGCGACCACGACGGTGCGGTGAAAGGCCGTGTCCGCGTCCACGAGCGCCTCCGCGGGGCCGTCCGCGCGGGCCGCGCGCCCGGCGAGCGCCCGGCGGACGGCGCGCAGGTTCTCGGGTGTGCGCCGGACGGCCGCGAGGGCGGCGGCCTCCGCCTCGATCGCCACGCGGGCCTCGAGCACAGAGACGATCGACGCCCTGCGCAGCACGGCGTCCCAGTCCTCCGTGACGTCGAGCGAGGTGAGGAAGACACCTGCACCCTGGCGCGAGTCCAGCACGCCCTTGCCCGCGAGCTCCCGGATCGCCTCCCGCACCGTGGACCGGCCCACGCCGAGCTGGACCGCCAGGGTGGTCTCCCCCGGGAGGCGGTGGCCCAGGGGCCACTCCCCGGAGCGGACGCGCTCGAGCAGCGCGGCGGCGGCCTGGGCGGCCAACGGGGCGCGGCGTACCGGTGCGGGCATGGGGGGTCCCCTCTCCTCGACGACGCCCTAGCCTATCCGCTTGTCTGAGGAGTTGGAGCACCCCGGCCGTCGTGCCGCGGGTCCAGGCCGCGAGCCAGGCCGTCGGCCGGTTCCTCGTGGCCGGTTCAGCCCGCGAGGTCGGCGGCACAGGCCGTCGGCGCGTCCGCGGCGCAGGGCGCACCGGCCTCGCGCGCCTTCGCCCCCGCGTCCGGGTCGAGGTTGGTCAGGACCGCGAGCGTCGTCGCGGCGAGGGAGTCGACGCCGGCCTCGTCGAGCCCGGCCAGCACGAGCCGCCGGACCGCCGCGGCGTAGCGGGGGGCGGTCCGCTCGTACGTCGCGAGCCCGGCGTCGGTGAGCACCGCGTTCGTCGCGCGGCCGTCCTCCGCGCAGGGCGCGCGCTCCACGAGGCCCTTGCGCTCCAGCCCCGTCACCACACGGGACAGGCGCGGGAGGGTCGCGTTGGTGATCGCGGCGAGCGTGCTCAGGCGCATCCTGCGCCCCTCGCTCGCCTGGAGCGCCGCGAGGAGCCGGTGCTCGAAGGAGGTGATGCCCTCGGCCGCCAGCTCGCGGTCGAGGGCGCTCGGGAGCAGCTCGAGGAGGGCGTGCAGGCGGGAGACGGCGATGCTCTCGTCCAGGGTCAGTGCGGGCTCCATGGACACCATCCTATCCAACACTTGCACCTACAACGAAACGGCGCTACAGTGAAACTTGTATTTACAACCAATCCGGGCCGCGCGGCCCGCACGAGCACGAGGAGCGCACGATGGTCCAGGTCACGATCTTCGGTACGGGCACGATGGCGAACGCGATCGGCGGCGTGCTCGCCGCGGGCGGCAACGACGTCTCCTACATCGGCTCCCAGGGCTCGGGCACGGCCGCGGTCGAGGGCGACATCGTCGTCCTCGCCGTCCCCTACCCCGCGGTCGACGGCATCCTCGCCGCCCACGGCGAGCAGCTCGCCGGCAGGACGATCGTCGACATCACCAACCCGCTCGACTTCTCGACCTTCGACTCCCTCGTCGTGCCCGCCGGATCCTCCGCCGCCGCCGAGATCCAGTCGAGGCTCCCCGGCAGCCACGTCCTCAAGGCGTTCAACACGACCTTCGCGGCCACCCTGACCCAGGGCAGGGTCGGTGACCTCCTCACGACCGTGCTGGTGGCGGGCGACGAGGCGGCGGCCAAGCAGCAGCTGATCGGCGCGGTCGAGGCGGGCGGCCTGGCCGCCGTCGACGCCGGGTCGCTCGCGCGGGCGCACGAGCTGGAGGCGCTGGGCTTCCTGCAGCTCACCCTCGCCGCGGGCGAGAAGATCAGCTGGTCCGGCGGCTTCGGGCTCGTGCGATGACGGCGCCCGTGACGACTCCGGTGGCGGCCCCGCTGACCTCGCTCGACCGCGTGCTCGACCCGGCGACCACGATGGACGCCGTGACCCTGCGGGTGGCCGACCTCGAGAACATGAGCAGCTACTACGCCTCCGCGCTCGCGCTCGAGCCCGTCGAGGAGCGCGCCCGTGGCCGCGAGGTCCACCGGGTGCTGGGCCGCGGCGGGGTCCCGATGGTGCGGCTGGTCGCCACGCCCGACCTGCCGGTCGCGGACCGGCACCAGGCGGGCCTGTTCCACACCGCGTTCCTGTTCGACGACGCGGCGTCGCTGGCGGCGACCGTCTATCACGCGGCCCGCGACCCGCGCAGCCGTTTCGTCGGCTCGAGCGACCACCTCGTGAGCGAGGCGTTCTACTTCACGGACCCCGAGGGCAACGGCATCGAGCTCTACGTCGACCGGCCCCGCGACCGGTGGAGCTACGTCGGCGGTGAGCTGCAGATGTCGACCCTGCGGCTCGACCCGAACGCGTATCTCGCCGCGCACCTGCGCGAGGAGGATGCCGCGGACGCGTCCCGGCGCGCCGGGACGGTCGGGCACGTCCACCTGCAGGTCGGGGACGTGCCCGCGGCACGGCGGTTCTACGTGGACGCGCTCGGCTTCGAGACGACGGTCGCCTCGTACCCCGGCGCGCTGTTCGCCTCCGCCGGCGGCTACCACCACCATGTGGCGATGAACACATGGAACAGCGCGGGAGCGGGTCCGCGTGCCGCCGCGCTCGGGCTCGGGGAGGTCGCCGTGACGGTGCCGGGGCGCGAGTCGCTCGACGCGCTCGTGGCCCGGTTGGGGCACCACGGCATCGCCTTCCAGGACGACGAGAACCGCGTCCGGGTGCGCGACCCGTGGGGGACGCAGGTCTCCCTCGCGCTGCCCGGCACGACGGCGGAGGAGCTGCTCGCCCGGTAGCGACGACAGGGTCCGGGGCGCACGGAGCGACACGAGGTCTCGTCGTGGGACGTCGGGTCGCTCTGTGTGCGGCTCCCAGCACGGGCTGGCAGAATGACCAGGCACCACGGACGGAGCCGAGCAAGAGGGACGTGCACGTGAACGGCAATGCAACCTCAGTGCACCAGAACGTCGCACTGCTCTCGCTGGCGACGACGCTCCCGGACCGGGTGACGCCGTCGTCCCGGATCGACGAGCGCCTCGCCCCCGCCCTCGAGCGGCTCCGGCTTCCCCAGGGGCTGCTGCAACGGGTCGCGGGCGTCCACGAGAGGCGCAACTGGTCGGCCGACCAGTCCTTCGACACCGCGGCCATCGCCGCGGGCGAGAAGGCGATCGCCGAGGCGGGCATCGCGCCGCAGGACGTCGGTCTGCTGATCAACACCTCGGTCACGCGCAAGCACCTCGAGCCCTCGGTGGCCGTCCGCATGCACCACGGGCTCGGCCTCCCCTCCTCGGCGCTCAACTTCGACATCGCGAACGCCTGTCTCGGGTTCGTCAACGGCATGAGCCTGGCGGCGCAGCTCATCGACGCGGGCCAGGTCCGGTACGCCATCGTCATCGACGGCGAGGACGCCGACGAGATCCAGGACAACACGATCGAGCGGCTCAACGGCTCCCAGGCCGGCAAGGCGGAGTTCCTCAGCGAGTTCGCGAGCCTCACGCTCGGCTCGGGGGCCGCCGCCGCGGTGCTCGGGCGCGCGGACGAGCACCCGGACGGCCACCGCCTGCGCGGCGGCGTCACGCGCGCGGCCACCCAGTACAACGAGCTGTGCGTGGGCAGCGTCCACGGCATGTTCACGGACGCCCGCGCGCTGCTCAAGGGCGGCATGGAGCTCGTGGTCGCGGCGTGGAAGGAGGCCAAGGAGCACTGGGACTGGTCGCGGATGGATCGCTACATCCTCCATCAGGTCTCCGACATCCACACGCGGTCGATCGTCAAGGCGGCGAGGCTGGACCGCAGCCGGGTGCCCGTCACCTACTCGCGCTACGGCAACGTGGGACCGGCGTCGATCCCGATCACGCTCGCGGAGGAGGCGCCCACGCTCTCTCCCGGAGACCGGGTCCTTCTGATGGGCGTCGGCTCGGGGCTCAACACCTCGATGCTGGAGCTCACCTGGTGACGAGCCACCGCCACGCACCGACCACCGCACCCTCCCCGGCCACGCTGCCGCCCCCCGGCCTCGACGGGCTCGACCCCGCCCTGTCGCGGCTCGTCACCGCACGTTCCGGCGACGGGCAGGACCGCACGTGGCACCTGCTCGACAACCTCGCGGCGCTCGACACGGCCGGCGCGCGGCCGGTGGGCACCCTGCTGTGCGTGCACGGCAACCCGACCTGGTCCTACCTGTGGCGGCGGCTGGTCACCGCGGCCACGCGGGCCGCGCGCTCCGGTGCCCCGGCATGGCGCGTGGTGGCGGTGGACCAGCTCGAGATGGGCTTCTCGGAGCGCACCGGCGAGCCTCGCACGCTCGCGCAGCGGGTCGCCGACCTCGCAGGTCTGACCGACGCTCTCGACCTGCGCGGGCCGGTCGTGACCGTGGGCCACGACTGGGGCGGCGTGGTGTCCCTCGGCTGGGCCGTCGACCATCCCGGCCTGCTCGCGGGCGTGGTCTCGCTCAACACCGCGATCCACCAGAGCCCCGAGCACCCGGTGCCCGCTCCCCTGCGCCTGGCCGTGCGCCGCGGGGTCCTGCCGGCCGCGACCGTCGCCACCCCGGCCTTCCTCGAGACCACGCTCGCGCTGGCGCACCCCCGGCTGCCCGCCGCCGTCCGTGACGGCTACCGCGCTCCCTACCGCAGCGCCGCGCGTCGCGGCGGCATCGGCGGCTTCGTGGCGGACATCCCCGCGGACGCGAGCCACCCGAGCCGGCCCGAGCTGGACCGCATCGCCGACGGCGTGCGCGCGCTCGGCGCCCGGGGCGTCCCCGCGCTCTTCCTGTGGGGCCCGCGCGACCCGGTGTTCGGCGACCGCTACCTCGACGACCTGGTCGACCGCGTGCCCGGCGCCGACGTGCACCGCTTCGAGGGCGCCGGGCACCTGCTGGCGGAGGACGTCGACCACGCCGGGGCCGTGCTCGAGTGGCTCGCGCAGCGGTCGCCGGAGCTGCGCGGTGCGGGAGAGAACAGGGCGGGAGAGCACGGCGCCGGAGAGAACAGGGCGGGAGAGCACGGCGCCGGAGAGAACAGGGCGGGAGAGCACGGCGCCGGAGAGAACAGGGCGGGAGAGCACGGCGCCGGACGGTCGGACGAGACTTCCGCACCGCAGCCCGACGCGCCGGCGGCCGCGGTGCCGCCGTCGACGGGTGCCCCGCTGTGGTCCCGCCTCGACGAGCTGCGCGACAGCGACGACCCGGCCCTCGTGGAGATGGCCCCGGCCGGCCGCAAGTCCGCGCCGCGGGTCGTGACGTGGCGCCTCCTGGCGCGCCGGATCACCGAGCTCGCCGCGGGGCTGGCGCAGGTCGGGGTGCGCCCCGGCGACCGGGTGAGCCTCCTGGTCCCGCCCGGTGCCGACCTCACCGCCGTCCTGTACGCCTGCCTGCGGATCGGCGCCGTCGTCGTCGTGGCCGACGCCGGCCTCGGGCTGGCAGGCCTGACGCGGGCGGTGCGCGGTGCCCAGCCGGACCACGTCGTCGGTGCGCTGCCCGGGCTGTCCGCCGCCCGGGCGCTCGGCTGGCCGGGGCGACGGATATCGACCACCACCCTCTCGGCGGCGCTCTCACGGGCTCTCGGCGTCCGGTCGTCGCTCCCCGAGGTCGCGCGGCTCGGCCGACGCGCCGGAGCGCAGGACGGGGCGGCGGGGCTCCCCGCAGAGCCCTCGCCCGGCGACACTGCTGCGATCCTGTTCACCTCGGGCTCGACCGGGCCCGCCAAGGGCGTCGTCTACACGCACGCCCAGCTCGCGGCGATGCGCGACGTCCTGGCGCGGCAGTACGGCGTCGGCGTCGGGACGGGGCTGGTGGCGGGCTTCGCGCCCTTCGCGCTGCTCGGCCCTGCTCTCGGCGCGCGCTCGGTCACCCCGGACATGGACGTCACCGCGCCCCGGACGCTCACCGCCCGTGCCGTGGCCGCCGCCGTCGCCGCCGCGGACGCGACGGTGCTGTTCCTCTCCCCCGCCGCCGTCGTCAACGTCGTGGCCACCGCCCACGAGCTGAGCGAGGAGGAGCGGGCCACGCTCCGCAGCGTCCGGCTGTTCCTCTCGGCGGGAGCACCGATCTCCGCAGGGCTGCTCGAGTCGGTCCACCGCCTCATGCCGTCGGCCTCGGCGCACACGCCCTACGGCATGACGGAGGGGCTGCTCGTCGCCGACATCGACCTGGACCAGATCCGAGAGGTCGCCTCCGCCCCGGTGGGCGCCGGCGGCGTCTGCGTCGGCCGCCCCACCGAGGTCGCCCAGGTCCGGGTGGCTGCGCTGGACGAGCTCGGTCGCCCGACCGGCGCACCCGCGAGCACCCCGGGCGTGACCGGCGAGATCGTCGTCAGCGCCCCTCATCTCAAGGACCGCTACGACCGGCTCTGGCTCACGGACATGGCGAGCCGCCGAGGGACTCCTGCCGGTGCGCGCTGGCACCGCACCGGCGATGTCGGCCACCTGGACGCGGCGGGCAGGCTCTGGGTCGAGGGCCGCGTGGCCCACGTCGTCGTGACGGCCGAGGGTGTCGTGACCCCGGTGGCCGCGGAGCAGGCGCTCGAGCGGCTCGACGAGGTGGCGCGCGCCGCCCTGGTCGGCGTGGGACCGGTCGGTATCCAGCAGCTCGTCGCGATCGTCGAGACGAGGCCCGCCGGCCGGCGCGTGCGCCTCGCGGACCCGGGCCTGGCCGCTCGCGCCCGGACGGCCACCGGCCTGCCGCTCGCCGCGGTGCTCGTCGTGCCGAGGCTGCCCACCGACATCCGGCACAACTCGAAGATCGACCGCAGCCATCTGTCCCGCTGGGCGGCCGGCGTGCTCTCCGGAGGGCGGGTGCGTCGACCGTGAGGGTGCTGGTCACCGGGGCGAGCGGGTTCCTCGGGCAGGCTGTCGTGCGTGAGGTCGTGGCCGCCGGCCACGAGGTGCGCACCTTCCAGCGTCGCCCGAGCGGCGTCCGGGGCGTGCAGGACGTCCTCGGCTCGCTCACCCGGGCCGACGACGTCGAGCGGGCCGTCGAGGGCTGCGCCGCCGTCGTCCACCTCGCCGCGAAGGTGTCGCTCGCCGGCGACCGGGCCGACTTCGCCAGGGTCAACGTGGAGGGCACCCGCGGGCTGCTCGCCGCGAGCCGACGCCACGGCGTCGAGCGGTTCGTGCAGGTGTCCTCGCCGTCCGTCGCCCACGCGGGGGCGGCGATCGTCGGGGACGACGCCCTGCCGGCCGATCCCGAGCGTGCCCGCGGCGACTACGCCCGCACCAAGGCGCGCGCCGAGCTGCTCGCCCTCGCGGAGGACTCGCCCGCGCTGCGGGTGGTGGCGGTGCGGCCCCACCTCGTCTGGGGGCCCGGTGACACGCAGCTCGTCGCCCGCGTCGTCGAGCGTGCCCGCCGGGGGCGGCTGCCCCTGCTCGACCACGGGGCGGCGCTGATCGACACCACCTACGTCGACAACGCCGCCTCCGCCATCGCTGCCGCCCTCGCCCGCGTCGACGAGGTGCACGGCAACGCCTACGTGGTGACCAACGGCGAACCGCGGCCCGTGGCCGAGCTGCTCGCCGGGATCTGCGCGGCCGCCGGCGTGCGGGCACCTGCGTGGCGCGTGCCCGCCGGGCTGGCCCGGCTGGCGGGAGCCGCCGTCGAGACGGTCTGGCGGGTGCGGCCCGGTGCCGACGAGCCGCCGATGACCCGGTTCCTGGCCGAGCAGCTCTCGACCGCCCACTGGTTCGACCAGCGCCGCACCCGCGCCGACCTGCGCTGGGCGCCCACGGTGCCGATCGACGAGGGCCTCGCCCGCCTCGCGGCGTCGTACCGCTGAGGTGCCCGCGCTCTCTACCGGCGGTGGTGCGGCTCCTGGCCGTTGAGCGTGGCCACGACCTGGTCGTAGTCCCCCCGGGCCTCGCCGTACCGCAGGAGCTTGACCTTCTCGACCTGGATCTCGGTCGCGTCGGGCTCGGACTCGATCAGCCCCAGGACCTCGCTGACGAAGTCGTCCAGCGGCATCGCGTGCTCGTTGCTCTCGTGCCCGGGCATGAGCGCTGTGCGCACTGCCGGGGGCTCGAGCTCGACCACCGAGACGCTCGTGCCCGCAAGCTGCAGCCGCACCGACTCGCTGAGCATGTGTACCGCAGCCTTGGTGGCGTTGTACGTGGGGGTGGCGGCGAGCGGTGCGAAGGCGAGGCCGGACGAGACGGTCATGAGGGTCGCAGCAGGCCGCGTCTGCAGGTGCTCGACGAAGGCCGCGACGAGCCGGATCGGGCCGAGCAGGTTGGTGAGGACGGTCTGCTCGGCGGTCCGCAGGAAGCCGTCCCGGCTGTGCCAGTCCTCGACGCGCATGATGCCCGCCATGGTGATGAGCACGTCGAGCGAGGGGTGCTCCGCGAGGACCCGTCGCGCCGCGGCGTCGATGCTGTCCTGGTCCGCCGTGTCGATCTCCACGGTGGCGATGCCCGGGTGGTCGGTGGCGATCCGGTCGAGCAGCTCGGTGCGGCGGCCCCCCACGATCACGACGTTGCCCCGCTCGTGCAGGGCGACGGCGAGCGCGAGGCCGATGCCGCTCGTCGCGCCGGGGATGAAGACGGTGTTTCCGGTGATGTCCATGCGGTCCAGCCTGCGGGGCGGGCGCGGCGGCTGCCAGGGAGCGTCGAGGGGAGGATCCGCGATCCCTGGCTCGCCCGTGGCCTCCGGGCCCGGCAGCGGGGAGGATGGACGGCATGGACCGTGCCGTGCTCGCCGACTTCCTGCGTCGTCACCGCGAAGGGCTGCGGCCCGCGGACGTGGGGCTGCCGGCAGGGCCTCGTCGGCGGGCCGCCGGGCTGCGGCGCGAGGAGGTGGCGCTGCTCGCCTCGATGTCGGTCGACTACTACACGCGGCTCGAGCAGCGGCGGGGCCCGCAGCCGAGCGTCCAGATGCTCGGCGCGCTGTCCCGGGCGCTGCGACTGACCGACGACGAGCGCGACTACCTGTTCGTCGTCGCGGGCCACGCGACACCGGACCGGGCGGGTGACTCGGGCAACGTCGCGGCCGCGCTGCTGCGCGTGCTGGACCGGCTGGAGGACACCCCGGCGCGGGTGATCTCCCGGCTCGGCGAGGTGCTCGTGCAGAACCGGATGGCGGCGGCGCTGCTCGGCGAGGTCGAGGGGTTCACCGGGCTCGAGCGCTCCGAGATCTATCGGTGGTTCGTGCGCCCCGGGACCGAGCGCGCGCGGTACCCCGAGGCGGACCGGCCGCGTCACACGCGCGCCCAGGTGGCAGGGCTGCGGGCCGCCTACGCCGTCATGGGCCCGGCGTCGCGGGCGGGCGAGCTGGTGCGCGCGCTCGAGCGGGAGTCCGAGGAGTTCGGAGCGCTGTGGTCGCGGCACGAGGTCGCCCGACGGTTCGAGGACCACAAGACGCTCGTCCACCCGGAGATCGGGGAGATCGAGGTGGACTGCCAGGTGCTCTACACCGAGGACCGGTCCCAGGCGCTGCTGGTGCTCACCGCCGCACCCGGGTCGCCCGACGCGGAGAAGCTGGCGCTGCTCTCGGTCGTCGGGACCCAGGCGCTCGGCGCCGACGCCGTCTGAGGCATCTCGGCGAGGGGCGCGGCAGGCCCGCCGCACCGATACGCTGAGAAGCATGACCTCACCCCAGGGCGCCCTCCTCGTGGGCAGCGTGAACTTCGACGACGCCGAGACCACCATCCGCACGGCCGAGAGCATCCTCGGCGACCGGCTGCGGCGGGTGCCCGACGGCGAGGTGGGCAAGCGCTTCCACTGGATCATGTTCCAGCCCGACGTCCTGGGCCAGGCAGCGGGCATCGAGCGGGTCGGCGACGCGCCGATCCCCTTCGGCGCCGGTCTGGACGCCCGTCCGCTCCGCGTCGCCGAGGGCGTCGATGCGGCCTCGATCGTGCTGCCGCCCCTGGGGTACGCGAGCGCGGCCCTCGAGTCGTACGAGGTGTTCGCGCGGCTGCGGTCGCAGGGCGCGGTCAGCGAGGGCACCCGCTTCCAGGTGTCGCTGCCCACGCCGCTGGCGGTGATCTCCTCCTTCTTCTCCGGGGACGACCGGGCCGCGATCGAGCCGGTCTACACGGCTGCGATCCTGCGCGAGCTCGACGAGATCCTGGCCGGGATCCCGCACGCCGACCTGGCCGTCCAGTGGGACGTCGCCTCCGAGCTCGGCATCCTCGAAGGGGCCTCGGGCTACGGCGCCCTCATGACCGGATGGTGGCAGGGCGACCCGCTCGAGGGCCTGGTCGCCCGGCTGGCCCGCCTCGTCGACGCGGTGCCCGCGGACGTCGAGGTCGGGGTGCACCTGTGCTACGGCGACGCCGGGGAGAAGCACTTCGTCGAGCCGTCCGACACCGCGAACCTCGTGCGGTACGCGAACGCGGTGGTCGCCGCCGCCGCGCGCGACCTCACGTGGCTGCACCTACCCGTCCCGATCGAGCGCGACGACGAGGCGTACTTCGCCGCGCTCGCCGGGCTCGCGCTGGCACCGGGGACGGAGCTGTACCTCGGTCTCGTGCACCGCGAGGACGGTGCCGAGGGCGCGCGACGACGGATCGCCGCCGCGCAGCGGGTGGTCGGCGAGTTCGGCGTCGCGACGGAGTGCGGGATCGGCCGCGCCCCCGCCGGCACGACCGAGGGCATCCTGCGGACCCACGCCGAGGTGGCCGCCGCGTGGTGACATCTGCCCGGTGACACGTCCGTGGTGACACCCGGGGCGCCAGACCGGAGCGGGGCCGGAACAGAGCCGGGACAGGGCTCGCCCGCCGTACACGTCAGGAGGAATCATGCTCGTCGCAGGACTCGCGCTCGCAGGCGTCGCCGCGCTGGTGCACGTCTACATCTTCGTGCTCGAGTCGCTGCGGTGGCAGGCGCCGCGCACCCGCGCCACCTTCGGCACGACCCCCGAGGAGGCGAGGGCGACGAAGGCCCTGGCCTACAACCAGGGGTTCTACAACCTCTTCCTCGCCGTCGGCACGGTCGTCGGCATCGTGCTCGTCGCCGCCGGGCAGCGCGGGGCGGGAGCCACCCTGGTGCTGGCCTGCGCGGGGTCCATGGCCCTCGCCGCCGTCGTCCTCGTGACCTCGTCCCGCGACCGGCTGCGCTCCGCGCTCGTGCAGGGCCTCGCGCCCCTGCTCGGCGTCGTGCTCGTGATCGTGGCGCTGCTGCGCTGACCCGGCTCCGGAGGGCTCAGGGATCACCGCTCCGGCACGAGCCGGGGCAGGACGTGGACCAGACCGACCAGGAGGACCAGCTCGACGAGCGTCTGCGTCACGACGGCGAGCGGCGCGAGGTCGTGGTCGCGCGGCAGCGCCACGGCGAGCGGCAGCACCACGAGCGAGTTGCGCGTCACGCCGCTCAGCACGACCGTGCGGCGCGCGCGTGCCTCGAGCCGGGCCCACCTGGTCACGAGCGACCCGACGAGCACCATGACGACGACGAAGCCCACGTACACGGGGACGGTGCGCAGCAGGTCGCCCAGGCGTCCGCCCACCGCGTGGACCTGGGAGGCCACGACGACGGCGAGCGTCAGCATCATGAGCGGGACCGCGGCGTCGGGGGCGAGCTCTCGTAGCGCGCGGGCGGCCCGGAGGCGGGAGGCCGCGAGCTGCGTCAGCCCGGCGGCGACGAGCGGCAGGAGCACGAGCAGGAGGAACGCCTGGACGAGAGGGCGTGCGTCGATGCCGGACACGGCCTGGCGCCCCGCCATGAGCCGCAGGCAGAGCGGCAGCAGGAGGAGCTGCACGAGCATGAGCAGCGGGGTCGCGGCCAGGAGCCGGCGCGGCGAGCCTCCCGCCAGGCCCGCGAAGACCACGACGTAGTCGACGCAGGGGCACAGCAGCACCAGCAGGACGCCGACGAGCAGTGCACGGTCGTCGGCGACCGTGCGGGACAGCGCGAGCACCACGACGGGCACGACCAGGAAGTTGACGACCGCGAGCGTCAGCAGGAAGCGCCCGTCGCGCAGCGCGGCGACCAGCCCCGAGAAGGGAACGCCGAGGAACGTCGCGTAGAGCAGGAGCCCGAGCACGGGGTTGACCGCCACCCGGGCGGGACCTGCGACGGCGGGGAGCAGGAGACCCGTGACGGCGCCGAGAGCGAGGGCCACGAGGTAGCCGAGCACCTGGTGGCGTGTCAGCCATGGGGTCGGGGGCACCGCACCAGTGTGCCAGCGAGCGGCTCCAGGGAAGGAGCGCCGTGCTCCACCCCGCCATGCTCAGGTTATCGCGTGCAGGGGGGCTTGCCGCAAGGCCCCCCGCAGGCCCCAGAATCGTGGCTCCGCCCGGCACCGGCCTGGCCGCTGCCTGCTCCTCCCCGCTCCCCCGGAGGTATCCCCGTGAGCCCGTCCCCCTCGACCGTCTTCGCGCTCCCGCCCCGGATGGCCGCCAAGGCCGACCCCGCGCTCGTCGCCGCCGACGAGCAGCACCTCGCTGCTCTCGCCGCGAGCCTGGAGCGGCAGGTCCGCACGCTCGACGACCGCCTCGCCGAGCGCCGCCGCGCCGCCGCCCGCAGCGGTCAGTCGGCGCTGGAGCGTGACCAGGACGTCCACCGCCTCACCGCTCGGCTGCGGCTGCTGCGTCGCTTCGGCATCGACCTGTGCCTGGGCCGCATGGTGCGTGAGGACGACCCGGAACCGGTGTACGTCGGACGCATCGGCCTGCGTGACGAGGACGGCCGCCAGCTCCTCGTCGACTGGCGCGCACCGGCGGCGGAGCCCTTCTTCGCCGCCACGCCCGCCGACCCGCGCGGGCTCGTCAGCCGACGCCGCTACCGATGGACCGACGGCCGGGTGAGCGACTACTGGGACGAGGCCCTCACGACCGAGGCCCTGGAGGACGGGCGGCACGGGAACGCGGCGCTCGACGCCCAGTCGGCGTTCATTGCCTCGCTCGCCGGTGCTCGCTCCTCACGCATGCGCGACGTCCTGGGGACGATCCAGGCGGACCAGGACGCGATCGTGCGGTCGGGGTCGCAGGGCGTGCTCGTGGTGGACGGCGGCCCGGGGACGGGCAAGACCGTCGTGGCCCTGCACCGGGCCGCCTACCTGCTCCACGCCGACCCGCTCGTGGGGCGGCGCCGCGGCGGCGTCCTCGTGGTGGGGCCGCACCGCCCCTACCTGGACTACGTCTCGGACGTGCTGCCGGACCTGGGTGAGGACAACGTGCGCACCTGCACCCTGCGGGACCTCGTGCCCGAGGGCCCCGCGGCTGTCGCCGAGACCGACCCACAGGTGGCGCGCCTGAAGGCCTCCGCCGCGATGGTGGACGCCGTCGAGCCCGCGATCCGCTTCTACGAGGAGCCGCCCGCCGAGCCGCTCGATCTGGAGACGCCCTGGGGCGACGTCCGCGTCACGGCGGCGGACTGGCTCGAGGCCTTCGACGCGCCCGAGCCGGGGACCCCGCACAACGAGGCGCGCGACGACGTGCGCGAGGCGCTCGTGTCCCTGCTCCTCGAACGCCTCGGGGACGACGAGGAGACTCCGCGTGACGAGCTGCGCGAGGCGCTGTCCTGCCACGAGGACCTGGCTGCCGCGCTGGACCGTGCGTGGCCGTCGCTGGACGCGGCCGACGTGCTGGCGGACCTGTGGTCGGTGCCCGCCTACCTGCGCCTGTGCGCGCCGTGGTTCGCCCCCGAGGAGCGCCGCGTGCTGCGCCGCGCGCCGGGCCAGCCCTGGACCGTGCCCGACCTGCCCCTCCTGGACGCCGCCCGGCGGCGCCTCGGCGACCCCGACCTGCTGCGCCGCCGACGCGAGTCCCGGGCCGTGGCCGTCGCCGAGCGGGACTACCGGGCCGACGTCGCCGACTACCTCGTGAGCACCGACGACTCCGAGATGGCGCTCATGAGCATGCTGCGGGGCGCCGACCTGCAGGACGCGCTCGACGACGAGGGCACCGACGGGCCCGCGGGCGCGACGGACCCCCTCGCCGGGCCGTTCTCGCACGTCGTCGTCGACGAGGCCCAGGAGCTCACCGACGCCGAGTGGCGGATGCTGCTCGCCCGCTGCCCGTCGCGCAGCCTCACGGTGGTGGGAGACCGCGCCCAGGCCCGGCACGGCTTCACCGAGACCTGGCAGGAGCGCCTCGCCCGCGTGGGTCTGGACCGGGTCACGGTCGCGCCCCTCACCCTCAGCTATCGGACACCACGCGAGGTGATGGTCGAGGCGGAGCGCGCCGTGCGCGAGGCGCTGCCCGACACGAACGTGCCCACGGCCGTGCGCAGCACGGGCGTGCCCGTCGTCCACGCCGGGACGGCACGCCTCCGCGCGACCCTCGACGAGTGGCTCGCCACGCACGACGACGGCGTCGCCTGCGTGGTCGCACCCCCGTCGCTGGTGACAGGGCTCGCGGACGGGCTGCGCGGGCTGCCGCGCGTGCGGGTGCTCTCCCCCGAGACCGTCAAGGGGCTCGAGTTCGACCTCGTGGTGCTCCTCGACCCGGAGGCGCTCGGCGGCGGCGTCGAGGGCAGCGTCGACCGCTACGTCGCGATGACCCGGGCGACCGAACGGCTCGTCGTGCTGAGCGACGACGGGCCCGGGGACGCGCGCGACGCGTGAGACGGGTCTCGAGCGGCGCCCGCCGCTGCCCCGTCGCTACAGTGGTCTATGGTCATCAGCATCCGCTCGATCGAGACCGCGGTGCCACCGACGTCCCTCCCCCAGCACCGGGTGCGCGACCTGTTCGCCGCGCAGCCCGGGCTCCAGCGGCGCTCCGCGCGGCTCGTGCGGGCCTGCTTCGACCACTCCGGGATCGACGTGCGGCACACGGTCCTCGACGAGCTGGGGGCGGCCGCCACGGACGACGGCGGGGTGCCGGCCGGGGCGCAGGGCGACGGCCGGTTCTACGACCGCGGTTCCGGCACCCTCCTGTCGCCGCCCACCGGCGCGCGCAACGACCTGTACGTCGCGCGGGCGCCGGAGCTGTTCGTGGCGGCGGCCCGCGCCGCGCTGGACGCCGCCGACGGGCTGGCGGCCGAGGACGTGACGCACGTCGTGACGGTCTCGTGCACCGGCTTCTTCGCCCCGGGCCCGGAGTACCGGGTGGTGCGCGAGCTGGGGCTGCGCACCTCGACCCAGCGCTACCACCTCGGATTCATGGGCTGCTACGCGGCCTTCCCCGCGCTGCGCATGGCCCGCGACCTCTGCGCGGCCGACCCCGGCGCCGTCGTGCTCGTGGTGTGCGCCGAGCTGTGCAGCCTGCACCTCGCCTCCTCCGACGACCCCGACACGATCGTGGCGTCCTCGGTCTTCGCCGACGGCGCGGCCGCGGCCGTCGTCTCGGCGCGGCCCGTGGGCGACGGCGGTCCGGTGCTCGAGCTCGACGCCTTCACGACGACGCTGACCGACGTGGGCGAGCAGGACATGGCGTGGAGCATCGGGGACCACGGCTTCGAGATGGTGCTGAGCAGGTACGTGCCGCACATCATCGGGGAGAACATCCAGGGCGCCCTCGCTCCCCTGCTGGGGAGCGACCTGCGGCCTACCGATGTCGCTCGGTGGGCGGTCCACCCCGGCGGACGGGCGATCCTCGACAAGGTGCAGGAGGCTCTCGGGCTCACGGACGCCCAGCTGAGGCCCTCGCGCGAGACGTTGCGGTCCTACGGCAACATGTCGAGCCCCACCGTCCTGTTCGTCCTGCGCCGGATCCTCCACGGTCTCGGTGCCGGTCTCGGTGCCGGTCCTGAGGACGACGCCGCGACGCCGGCCTCCGGCGACCGGGTGTGCGCGATGGCCTTCGGGCCAGGGCTCGCGGTCGAGAGCGCACTGATGACGTGGCGCGCCGAGGCCGGATGAGCCTGGCGCGCAGGGAGACCCGTGAGCTCGAGCTCATGGACGACCCGGCCTGCGACCGTCCTGCGCTCGAGCGCACCTACCACCAGTTCCGCCTCGTCAACCGCCTGGTCGCGGGCTGGCGGGCGGTCTACCGCCGTCGGCTGCGCCCGCTGCTGCGGACCGGGCGGACCGTGCGGCTGCTCGACGTCGGTTCGGGCGGCGGCGACGTCCCGCGCGCGCTGGCGGCGTGGGCGCACCGCGACGGGCTCGACCTGGACGTCACGGCCATCGACCCCGACCCGCGCGCCCACGACTTCGCGGCGGGGCGCCCGTCGGTGCCGGGCGTGCGGTTCCGCCGGGCGGCCAGCGCCGACCTCGTCGCCGAGGGCGAGCGGTTCGACGTCGTGACCTCGAACCACGTGCTGCACCACCTGGCCCCGGCCGAGCTGGACGGACTGCTCGCCGACAGCGCCGCGCTGGCCACCACGCTCGTGGTGCACGACGACATCGCCCGTTCCCGCCGTGCCTACGCGGCCTTCGCCGTCGGGACGCTGCCGCTCGCCGCGGTCCCGGCGGGCAGGCGGTCCTTCGTGCGGCCGGACGGGCTGCTCTCCATCCGCCGCAGCTACCGGGCGGCAGAGCTCGCCGCCGTCGTCCCGCCGTCCTGGACGGTCGAACGGCTGTTCCCGTCCCGGCTGCTGCTGGTCCACGAGCCGGGCCGTGCCGAGGGTCCGGGGCCCACCGGTGCGTGACGTCCTCGTCGTCGGTGCCGGGCCGGTCGGCCTGCTCCTCGCCACGCTCCTCGTCCAGGAGGGGGCCGACGTCGTGGTGTGGGAGAAGCGGCGAGCCGCGGCCGCGCACTCGCGCGCGATCGGCGTGCACGCGCCCGCGCTGGACGTCCTCGACCGGGCAGGTGCTCGTGACGCCGTCGTCGACCAGGCCGTGCTCGTGCGCGGTGGGGCGGCGTTCAGCGGAGGCCGGCGCCTCGGCGTCCTCTCCTTCGACGCGGTGAGCGAGCGCAACCCCTTCGTGGCGGCCCTGCCGCAGCACGAGACCGAACGGGTCCTCGTCGCGCGGCTCGCCGGCCTGGACGAACGTGCGCTCGCGCGCGGTGTGACGTTGAGCGCTCTGCGCCAGGACCGTGACGGCGTGGAGGCGGTCGGCACGAGCGTCACGGAGCGAGGGTGCGAGGTGCGTGAGCGCGCCCGGTTCGTCGTCGGCGCGGACGGCGCCCGCAGCGTCGTGCGCACCCTGCTCGGCATCCCGACCGTGCGGCGGGAGTACCGGGACACCTACGTCATGGGCGACTTCGGTGACCTCACGTCGGCCGGGTCGCAGGCCCAGGTGTTCCTGGAGCCGCCCGGGGTGGTGGAGTCGTTCCCGCTCCCCCGTGGTCGGCGCCGCTTCGTGGTCCGCACCTCTCGGCGCGTCCTCGCGCCGACCGCGGAGCAGCTCGCCGAGGTGGTGCGACGCCGCACCCGGCAGCCGCTCGCCGCGGAGGACTGCAGCATGGTCAGCGCCTTCGGGGTGCGGCGCCGGCTGGCCCGTCGTCTCGTGGACCGCCGCGTGGTGCTGGTGGGAGACGCGGCCCACGAGGTCAGCCCGATCGGAGGCCAGGGCATGAACCTGGGCTGGCTCGACGCGGCCGCCCTCGCTCCGCTGCTGCTGCGCGGCTCGAGCGACGGCGTCCTCGACCGGCTCGCGCTCGAGGGGTGGGAGCGGGCACGACTGGCGAGCGCGCGGCGGGCGGCACGGATCTCGGAGGCGAACATGGTCCTCGGACGGCCCGCCTCCGGGGTGCGGCGGGCGCTGCGTGACGCGGCGCTGCGGGGCGTGCTCGGCACGGGGCTCTCTCGGCAGCTCGCCGCCCTGTACGCGATGCGCGGGGCGTGAGTGCGGCTCAGGCGACCAGTCGTGTGCCGCTGAGCGCAAGCTGCGCGGCCAGCACCAGGGAGGCGCCGATCACGAGCCGGAACAGCGCACGGCCCGGACGACGGCGGAGGACGAGGACGACTCCTGCCCCCGCGAGCCCGAGGCACAGCGCGAGACCGACGAGCGCGAGCCTCGGCGGTGCTGCGTCGTCCCCGCGAAGGACCGGTCCGACGACCACCAGGCAGGCTCCCACCGCGAGAGCGAGGAACGCGATCAGGCCCGAGGGCGTCGCGCCCCACCGGTGGGGCAGTCCCCGGACGTCGGTGCGGGCGTCGTCCTCCAGGTCGGGCAGGACGTTGGTGAGGTGCACCGCCACGCCGAAGAGCGCGCCCACCGCCACGGCCCACGGAGCGGCGAGAGGAGTGCCGGGCAGGCACAGGCAGACGAAGGCGGGAAGCAGGCCGAAGCTGAGCACGAAGGGCGCGACCGAGAGCGCCGTGCGCTTGAGGCCGAGGTCGTAGGACCATCCGGAGGCGACGAGCAGCACATGGGCGAGGCCGGGGCGCACGCCGAGCGCGAAGGAGAGCACCACGGTGAGGCACGCGCACCCGAGCGCCGTCGAGCGGACGAGCCGCACGGGCAGGTCGCCCCGCGCCAGCGGCTTGTCCCGCCGTCCGACCGAGGTGTCACGCGCCGCGTCGAGCCAGTCGTTGGCCAGACCGATCGAGAGCTGACCGGCGAGCACCGCGAGACCGAGCGGCACCACCCGGCCAGGAGCCAGGCCGACGCCCGCGGCCAGCACCACGGCCAGCACCGTGACGGTGGCGGTCGGGCCCGGGTGGGAGCACAGCGCGAGCAGGCGTACCCGTGCGATCGCCGAGGTGGCCCGCGGGCGCTCGGGGAGAGACCGCGTCGCGGGGCGTGGGGCGGTCATGAGCGCGGGTGCTCAGAGGACCGGCTCGCCGCCCGTGACCCCGACGACGGTGCCGGGGTACCCGCCGTGTCGGTCGTCCTGGGAGTGGTCCTGTCGCTCATGGGGTGACGCTACGCCGAGGGGCGTCGCCCTGCGCGCCGGGTCGCGACGTGCCGGCCGGGTCAGATCTGCAGGACCGCGCGGGCGATGACGAAGTAGACGACCAGGCCGCTCGCGTCGACGAAGGTCGAGATGAACGGGTTGGAGAAGACGGCCGGGTCCACCCGGATCGCGCGCGCGACCAACGGCATCGCGCCGCCCACCGTCGCTGCCATGGTGCAGACGGTGAGCAGGGTCAGGCCGATGACCAGCCCGACCCGCCCGTCGTACAGCAGCGCGGTCACCACACCGCCGAGGGTGCCCAGCAGAGCACCGAGGGAGAAGCCCACCCGCAGCTCGCGGGACAGCACGCGCAGCACGTCCCGGGAGCGGACGTCGTGCAGGGCGAGGGCACGCGTGACGGTGGTGGCCGCCTGGTTGCCGGTGTTGCCGCCCGTGCCGATCAGCAGCGGCACGAAGAGGGCGAGCACCGTCAGCTGCTCGAGGGTGGCCTGGAAGACCGACAGCACCTGGACCGTGAGGGTCGCGCCGATCGCGAGCACCAGCAGCCACACGACCCGGGACCGGACGATGCTGCGCACAGGCGTGGCCAGGTACGGGCGACGCAGCGGCTCCGCACCACCCTGACGCGCGGAGTCCTCGCTCTCCTCGTGCTCGAGGACCCGCACGGCGTCGTCGATCGTCAGGATGCCGACCAGGCGCGACTCCCTGTCCACCACGGGCAGCGCCAGCAGGCCCTGGTCGGCGCAACGGCGAGCGGCGGACTCCTCGTCCTCGTCGGCGGTCGCGGTCTGCGCGTCCCCCATGAGCTCGGCGACGACCCTGGACGGCGCGGCCCCGAGCAGGTCGCGAAGGCTCACCACGCCGACGACGCGCCGTCCCTGGTCCAGCACGGGCAGCGTGTACACGGTCTCCGCGTCGTCCAGCCTCGCGCGCACGCGTCCCATCGCCTGCTCGACGGTGTGGTCGGCGTGCACGGAGACGTACTCGGGGCTCATCCGGCGCCCGATCGATCCCTGCGGGTAGCCGAGCACCTCTGCGGTCAGGCGGCGCTCGCGCGGGGGCAGGCCGCGCAGCAGGCGTGGCGCGAGGGACGCCGGCAGCTCGTCGAGCAGCCACACCCGGTCGTCGGGGTCGAGGCCGGCGAAGATGGCGGCGACCTCGACGTCGCGCAGGCCCTGCACGAGGTCGCCCTGGAGGCCCGGCGACAGGTCCTCGAAGACCACCAGTGCGCGGTCCTTGGGCAGCAGCCGGTAGGCCACGGCGCGCTCGCGGGGGCTGAGGCGCTCGAGCGCGGCCACGAGGAGGTCGGCGGGAGCGGCTGCGAGGACGGCCGAGGCCGTGGTGAGGTCGGCGGCGTCGAGAGCCGCGGTCACGTCGTCGACGAGGGACATGACGTCACTGGTCTGATCGAGGGTCATCGGAGGTTCCTTCTCGGCGGAGCGGGGCCGAGCGCGGACCGGTCACCGTGCTGCTGAGGCTGCTGGCGGGACGGTCGGCGCGCGGGAGGGCGCGGGAAGGACACCGCGCGACAGCCCTCGTCGGGCCGGCTCAGGACGAGCGGTGAGGAGGACGAGGCTGAGGCGCGGTGCCCGGTCGGTGACTGGAGCCGTCGTTGCTCATGGGGTACCTCACCTCGCTCCCACGTCCTGGCCGCACCGGTCCGTCCCCGGTCTGCGGCGTTCCGAGAGGACGTCGTCCGGCGTGCCCGGACGACGTGTCACCTGCAGGCTATCAGCGCTCGTCGGGCGACGGGGCGACCGGAGCAGACCCACCGCCCCCGTGGTCACCCCCTGCCTGTCGCCCGGCGGACCTCGGGCGCGGCCACGACGCCGTCATCCGCGTGAGCTCGTGGTCGGGCGACGGCGGCCCGCCTGCCCGATGGAGACCGAGCACGGGGCGGAGCTGACGCGGGTCAAGGGCTGTCGGGCTCGGGGGTGCCGGCGACGCTCCAGCCTCCGAGGCTCCCGGCGTCCGCACCCCCGAGCCCTGCTGCCGCACCGCTGCCCGCCGAGTGGAGCAGGAGCACGGTCGCGACGACCGCGACGGCGACGGCGAGCGGCAACCGGCGGCGCAGGGCACGAGCGCGCCTGTGTCGCGGGCCCGCGGCACGCGGCTGACCTGGCGCGGCGGGCGCGGCGGGCGGGGCTCCGGCGGCCCCGCCGGCATCGGGTGGCTCGGTCTGCTCCGCCCCGTCCCGCCGCGGCCAGAGGGCCGCCCCCACCAGCACGCCGACCAGGATCGCGAGGGCGAGCGGGAACCACCTGAGGGCGTCTCCCGCTCGCGGCACCATGAAGAGCGCCTTGCCGACGATGTCCCTCGCGGTCGGGTGCCAGGGATCGACGGCGGACTTGTTGTCACCACGGGTGGTCCAGCGCCCTTCGGCGTCGACCGACACCAGACGGTGGATGATCGAGTATCCCTCGCCCGGCTCTCCGGCGGGCACCTTGTAGACGACGATGTCACCCGGTGCGTAGGTCGTCCTCATCCACCCGACGACCAGGTCACCGGTGTGGTAGGTGGGTTGCATCGAGGTGCCCGAGACGACCGTCTCGCTCGTCCAGCCGCCGAGCCTCGCCGGCCAGAGCGCGAGCACGACGACCACGCAGAGCACCCAGCAGGCGAACGAGCCCGCTCGCCTGGCCCAGGTCGACAGGGCCATCAGTCCTCCTCGGCCTGCAGCGCGACGACGACCCTACCCAGGTCATGGACGGAGACCCCCGGGTCGAGCGGGACGGTGGTCGTCACCGCGTCACCCACCTTGATCGAGGTCCGGCCGAGCACGTGCTGCTCCGAGTCCGTGAGCACGAGGTCGAGGGACTGCCCCTGCGGGAGCCGCACGCCCGGGTCCGCAGCGGTCAGCCGGACGCTGCGGAGCAGGAACTCGCCCGCTGCGTCGTCATACTCCGGCGTGCCCCAGTCCACGGTGATACCTCCGTCGAAGCTCGTGACGATCCGGTGCCCGGCACCGGTCCGAAGCAGGATGAGTCCCCCCAGCGCTGCGGTCGCGACGCACAGCAGCGCCGCGACCGCAGCACCGATCACGATGGCGAAGAGCTTGCGTCGACGTGGTTCCGCGTCGTCCCGCATCGATCCGCGCTCCGTGACCGTTCGCAGGCTCAGGGAAGGTCGTGCAGCACGACCGACACGTTCTCGACATCGATGACGGGGATCCCGGTCGCGAGCGAGAACGCCTGCTCGTCGGAGGTGCCGTCGGTCGTCGCGGTCGCCTCGGTGATCGCGGCGCCGTCGCCGTCCGCGATGGTGACGCGCATGTCACCGGCCGGGATGTCCTCGCCGCCGTTGCGAGCGACGCTGAAGTCCTCGACGAGGTACTGCTTGGAGGTCGCGTCGTAGACCGGGTCGCCCCACGTGACGGTCACGCCGTCCGTGAACGGGTCCGCGACCACAGCGCTCTCCGCGCCGATCTGCTGGACGACGAGGCCACCCAGCCCCGCTGCGGAGGCGAGCGTCACCGCGATCACCGCGACACCTGCTCCCACCGCGATCAGTCGACGACGACGGTTCTTCTGCATGTTGCTGCTGCCCATTTTCCATTTCCCATCTCTGATGTTTTTCATGGTGATTGCGAACGCTGCAGGAATGCGTGACTGCTGCGCCCGCGAGAAGCCGCACCTATGTGGTCGCGGCTCGCCGTGAAGGATGTCAGCCGACGAATCCGATGGCCTGACCGCGGAGCCCGAGACCGGACACCCAGGCGGAGCCGCCGCCCTCGACGTGGAAGCCGTAACCCGCCACCGTGGCCACCTCCGGAGTCCCGTACATCGGGTTCAGGTGATCGCCCGGTGCGTACGTGTGGGCACCGAGCCACGGGTCGGAGAAGGTCCAGCTCTCGGCAGAGATCCATCGGGAGCTCAGGTCGTCGTCGATCGAGCTGCAGTCCGCCAGCTCGATCGTGCTCCAGGCGGAGCCGGCGTCGAGCTGGCAGGTGACCCGGGTGACGTCCAGGTCGTCGTCGCTCGCACCGTAGGCGACGTCGACGTCGAGCCACAGGGTGCTCCCGGGCTCCACGCGGGCGGTGAGGGTGGCGCTGGACGTCGCGGGAAGGTCCTCGCCGGTGACCGGGTCGACGTCGTGACCGGTGGAACCCGTGAAGAAGTTGTCCCAGCTCAGGCGCGCCGCGTAGGCGTTGTCGATCTGGTCGTAGAGACGGGCCTGGGTGCCGTGCATGACGCTCGTGCCGTCCCCTGCGAGCGCGAGCACCGCGCCCTCGGCAGGGTCGTCGACGATCGCGACGTCCGTCGAGCTCGCGACCCACGCGCTGCCCGCGCTCGTGCCGATCTGGGCCGGCGTGATCGCATAGTCGATCCCGCCGGCGTCGATGTCCTTGAAGACGACGGCGACGTTGCCGACCTGGGTCACGGGCAGGGGCGCCGCAAGCGTGAAGGACTCGTCGGCGGAGGTGCCGGTCGTGGTCGAGGTGACCTCCGCCAGCGCGTCGCCGTCGGCGTCGGCGACGGTCACGCGCATCTGCCCGATCGGAAGGGCTCCCCCGGCGTCCCGGCTCACGACGAGCCTGTCGACGACGTACTGCTCGGACGCCGGGTCGTACACCGGCGCACCCCAGGTGACGGTCGCGCCGTCGGTGAACGGGTCGGCGACGACGGCGCTCTCCGCGCCGATCCGCTGCACGACCAGGCCTCCCAGGCCTGCTGCGGACGCCAGGACAGCGGCAGCGGCACCGACGCCGATGCAGATCGCGATAAGGCCGCGCTTTCGGCCTCGTTCAGGTGTCAATTTCTCTCTCCTAGATCATGGGCGTAATCACGCCCGGGATCCACCTTCGCTCCATTGCGAGGGTGGCGTTAGAGTGGATCGCGGAATGGTGATTCCTTCGTCTCTCTCAGGTCCGGTCAGGTTACGTATGTGTCTGCCGGCCACCAACCGACGTGGGTGGTTCTACGTCGTCGAGAGAATGACGAGGGAGTTGTCTCAATGGGTACGGCTGTGCGTATCGGTCTTGTCGAGGACCAGCCGCTCTACCGGCAGCTGATGCAGAATCTGCTGCGGACCATGCCGGGGCTCGTGCTGCGAGGGGTCGCCGGGAGCGTCGCCGAGGCACGCCGAGCGCTCGATCCTGCGACGCTCGACGTGGTGCTGCTCGATGTCCGGCTGCCTGACGGGAACGGGTTCGATCTCGGTCGCGAGATGCACCTCGCCAACGCCTCGCTCGGGGTGGTGCTGCTCTCGGCCTTCGACCAGATGCACGTGCTCCTGGAGCTTCCCGAGGCGGAGCTGGCGCGCTGGAGCTATCTGTCCAAGTCCTCCTCGGTGTCCGCGGCAGGGCTCGTGACCGTGCTGCGGGGTGCGGCGGAGGGGCACAGCGTGCTGGACCCTCACCTCATCCTTCGCAGGAAGGTCCGCAGGAGCGGACGGCTCGCCGTCCTGAGCTCGCGCCAGCGGCAGGTCCTGTCGCTCATCGCCGAAGGGCTGACGAACGCGGCGATCGCGGAGCGGCTCGACCTGGCGAGCCGCTCCGTGGACAACCACATCAACTCCGTGTACGCCGCGCTGGGGCTCTCGGGCCACGACGGCACGAACCCGCGCGTGCAGGCCGTGCGGATCTTCCTCGAAGAGTCGCGGTGACCCGCCGCAGATGGATCACGGGCGGCGTCGGTGCTCTCGGGGCGATGGTCTGCGTCCAGACGGCGATCGCGGCCCACGGCGCGACGACGTTCGTCTGCGGTCTCGAGCAGAACCCGGCGCTCGACCTGGTGATACGGGTGGCGACCACGCTCCTGGCCGCGCTCTGCGGGGTCCTCATCGCGCGGCGACTGCGGGTGCACGAGCGTCCCGCACCTGCGGTGCCGTGGTTCGTGCTGCTGTCGGCAGGCATCGCGATGACCCCGCGGTCCGGCGTGCAGATCGTCAGCTGCGCGTCTCGGTCCAGCGGTCTGGCGGGGCGGATCACGGATCGAGCGGCGGCCCTGGCTCTCGTCGCGGGGGCGATCGCCGCGGCAGTGGTGGTCGCACGTCTCCATCGGGGAGCGCGCGAGTCGGAGCGACGTCGCCTCGCGGAGGCCGCGGACGCCGCACAGGCCTTCGCCGCGCTCCAGCGAGAAGAGCTCCGGACCCGTCAGGCGATCGCCGACGAGCTGCACGGCACGGTGCAGAACCAGCTCGTGCTGGTCGAGGCCGAGCTTGCCGCGATCGCGGCGAGCGGGGTGCCGCCGACGAGCGAGCAGCGGATAGCGGCCGTGAGCGCCCGGCTGGAGGACATCCGTGAGCGTGAGCTGCGCTCGTTGGGCGTCGCGCTGTATCCCGAGGAGCTCGACCGAGGTCTCGTACCGGCGTTGCGGGCACTACGAGCGAGAGCGCCGGCCTCGATCTCGGTCGACCTGCGGCTCGAAGGGGGCCTGCCCGGCGGGTCCACGGCGACCCGCGGTGGGGAGCTGCCTCTCGAACGCCGTCTGGTGGTCGTCCGGCTGGTCGAGGAGGCGATCACGAACGCCGTCCGGCACGGTCGCGCCAAGAGGATCGTCGTGAGGCTCGCCATGACGGACGGCGAGCTCGTGGTGGCGGTCGACGACGACGGCGCGGGTCTGACCCCGACCGTGCGGATGAGCGGTCTGGCACGGCTCGGGAGGCGACTGAGCGACCTCGGAGGAGGGTTGGCGCTGGAGCCAGGTACGGCGCGCGGCGCCTCGCTGAGCGCCCGCCTGCCGCTCAGCACCACGGGCGCGGCGACCGCACCACGTCAGGCTCGCACCTGCTCCGGAGGATGAGGCGCGGGCCGCGCCAGGCCCGTACGGGGGCGTCTCACAGCTCGCCGCCGGTGATCAGCCCGAGGATCTCCAGACCGGTGCTGTTCCCGGTCGCCCCCTCCGGGAGCTGCATGCCGTGCCGCGTCGCCTGCACCACCGCCATGTTCGCCAGCCAGGCAGCGAAGACGGCGCTGGCCCGGGCGCTGGGGACGAGCGAGCCGGCGGGCACGTCCGTGCGGGCTGCGGTGGTGGCGGCGAGAGCGTCCATCGCGACCAGCCATCGCTGCAGCACGTGCCCCGCGATGTCGAGCGCCCCCGAGGTCATCTGGTCCAGGAACGGGTATGCCAGATGGATCTCGTCGGCGGTCCGGTCGGCCCAGCCGGCCTCGGCCATGGCCGACAGCGCGAACCGCACGCTGTCGGCGACGGGCTCGTCGACGGGACGCCTCTGCACGGCGTCCACGAATGCGTCGAGCCACCCGTCGAAGTAGGCGAGCATGATGGCTGCCTTGGAGGGGAAGTGCAGGTAGATCGTGCGGATCGCGACGTCTGCCGTGGCGGCGATGTCCTCGATCGAGGTCTCCGAGTACCCCCGCTCCGCGAACAGCCGCTGGGCGGTGCCCAGGATGCGCTGCCGCGTCTCGGCCTTGCGTCGTGCCTGCCTGCGCTGGGTGGTCGGAGTCTCGTCAGGCTCCCCGGTCGGCATGCGACGAGTCTAGGTCAGCCCTTCTGCTCGCGCTCGGTAGTGTGATACTACTTTTGCCATAATGGCACCGTGCGGTATCCCCGCGTGCTGCCCCGTTGGTGCCCCACGGAACCGAAGAAGGTCTCGCATGCGCGCGTTCGGTCGTCCACTGTCGCTCCCCCTCGTCGTCGTCACGACGCTGCTCGCCGTGGCGACCATCACGGTGCCGCCCGTGGCGCAGGCCTCCGAGCCTCAGGGGCTGTCCTCGTACCCCGTCGGCGTCACCGGCGGCACCTTCGACGCCGCCGGGCGGCTGTCCGGTCCTGACCTCGCAGACTGCGACGTCGAGAGACCCGCCCAGCAGTACGTGACCTTCCCGTCCTACGCCCAGACGGCCGCGCAGATCTGCGGCATCTGGTCGTTGGAGAACGCCGCGACCTCGGCCTACGACGAGCTCCACAACCCCGTCTCCGACCAGCTGCCCAGCGCCCTGTACACACAGGCCGGGTACGTGCAGACCTTCCTGCAGGAGCTCGCCTTCGCGACGGCCGCCGGGTCGACGGACCTCACCGCGGACCAGAAGGCCGCCTACGCCTGGTTCCTGGCCGTCCAGCAGCACTACGAGGTGACGGTCGCGAACGCCGCCCGGGCCGAGTACCAGCGGTGGTCGACACAGCTGTGCGCCTACCGCCCGCCGAGCACCGCCGTCTTCACCTACAACCCGACCAGGCAGCCGATCTGCAACCCGGACGGCAACCCCGGCCTCGACACCCTGTTCACCACGCTCGCCCCGCCGACCTACGCCAACTTCGTCGAGTACGGCCGCTACGACGCCGAGAAGACGCTCGGGCTCACCCAGCAGTCGGCCGACAAGCTCAACCAGACGCTCGTCGACGACGGCATCGTCGCCGGCTCCGGGGCGGTCGTCGCCGCCATCGCCGGCGCGGTGCCCGGTGCCATCAGCGACCTGGGCGCGGGCACCGACGCCCTCATCTCGATCGTCAGGACCATCGCCCCGCACAACGAGGCCTACTTCCAGTACCTCGGGCCGGAGGACCAGACGCTGTGGGAGGGCCTGTGGGAGAACCTCTCGAACATCGAGATCCTCGAGGAGGTCGGCGAGCTCGAGGCCGTCGGGGCCGAGGTCCCCGCCGAGCTGGAGGCCTCGGCGAGCTTCATCGTGGACGAGGTCGTCGACGAGGCGGGCGTCGCAGCAGCCGCGCTGGACGCCGCCGAGGCCGGGGCCGACCTCATCTCCGGCCCCCTCATGATCGGCACCATCGCCATCACCATCGCGATGACCCAGGCGATCAACGTCTTCACTGCCGCGAACATCCCGAACCAGCTCGCTGCCGACGTCTCCGCCGCCAGCACCACGAGCACCGCCGGGTTCGTCAAGAACATGCTGACCGCCAACCACAACGCCAAGGCGGCGATGGTCTACGCGAACTACCGCGCCCAGCTGCAGTTCCCGTCCCCGACCGTCGGGGTCTCCCCCACCGGCGGCGCAAGCTGCGCAGCCTGCGTCGTCTACGACGACCTCCCCGCCTCGACCGAGAGCGTCCCGGCACGGCTGCACGTCACCGCCCTCAACAATGACGGCACCCCGACCGGCTGGTCGACCACCGTCCCGTACGCGACCTTCATCGACACCTGGGGCATGGGCGTGTCCAACGGCGGCCGAGGCGTCCCCCACGTGAGCGTCGGCGTCTCCGGGGGCAAGGTGTGGACCAAGCGGGAGAGCTCGTCCGCAGCGACCGACGACAGCGAGGCCGGGCTCAGCGGCTGGATACCGTCCGGCGAGCTGCACTACTTCAACGCGGCCGGCCAGCCGATGATCGCCGCACTGCAGGGCAACCAGTTCACCACCCGCACCAGCCAGGGCGGGGTGTCGGCGGGAGGACGCGACGCGGGTGACGACTGCGCGACGCCCGGCGAGTGCGAGACCTCGTCGTCCATCGTCGTGATGGGGTCGGGCGGCACCGCCCAGCTCGTCGACGAGATCACCGGGGGCACCTTCGCAGGCATCCCCTGCACCGCCAACGACCCGGGCACGCACGACTGCTTCACCGACACGATCACCACCAACGGCAAGCTGGTCACCGCGCAGGGCTCCTCCTTCACCACCTCGGACGGCGACGTCGTGGTGCAGCAGGGCACGAGCCACCTCTACCGGCTGACGCTCGTGCCCGACACCGGGACCCCTGCGACCACCTGGATCACCAACCGGTACAACACCTGGGCGAACGCCAGGCCGAGCGGCGTCGCCCCGGACGGTGGCCTGGTCGCGGGCGACACCGCCACGTTCACCGCACCGGACACCAGCCCGGCCGGCTACGACACCACCTACACCTGGCACGTGCAGACCGTGTGCCCCGCCGACCCGGACCACCCCGCACGCACCATCCAGGGCGTCACCGTCTGCTCCGACAACCCCGACTACGCCGGGTCGACGCTCGCGGCGAACGAGCAGGACCTCACCACCTGCACCGCCACCGTCGGCACCTGTACCCCCGCTGCCGTGTTCGGCGTGACCTGGAACCCGGACCCCGCCTTCCACGGCGGCCCGGTGAGCACCCTGAGCGGCCAGAGCGTCGAGTGGACGTGGCCGGCCCCCGGCACGTACCACCTGCGGCTCGTCACCACCGACCAGTACGGCGTCGTGAAGACCTCCGACCGGGACGTCGTGGTGGCTGCCGCCACGCCCCCGCGCAGCGCCCTCACCTACGCTGCGGCTGCGGACCCGCAGCCCCGCTCGGTGGCGCCGTCGGTGATCGGTCCGGTGCAGGACGGCAACGCCCTGACGGTGACCGGGTGCGTGGTCTCCCCCACCACGCGCGGCAGCACGTCGTACGCCACCCCGACGGTCTCGGTCGGCTGGGGAGACGGCACCACGCCCTCGACCAGCGCTGACGCGACGGTGACGCTCGTGCGCGGGGCGGGCGGCGGCTGCACGACCCCGTGGCGGTGGACCGCGACCCACACCTACGCGGTGCCCACCTACGGCCAGCCCTTCGCGCAGGTGCCGATCACGGTGACGACCACGGACACGACCTTCCCGGCGACGGCGAGCACCGACCTGCCGACCGGCACGTCGTCCTCCTCGACCGCCGTGCTGTACGCGAACGTCTACGCGCCGACCACCCCGCCGACCTTCGTCGCCGGGACCAGCACCACCTACCAGGCCACCGCCGGGCAGAGCACGACCGTCAGCGGCGCGGTCACCAGCGCGATCATCGCGACCCTCACCCAGAGCCCTGCCACCGGTGCGACGAGCCACGGCGCCGCCTGTGCCGCCGGCCTGCCGTCGGGCATGGGCTTCCAGGCGTCGAGCGACAACACCTTCGTCATCACCGGCACCCCGCAGATCACCGCCGGGGGCTGCTACGCGATCACCGTGCACGCCGTCAGCACCTACGGCAGCGCCGACGAGCAGGTGGTGCTCGACGTCGCCCAGGCGCCCGCGATCACGTCGGCAGCGAGCGCGGGCTGGGCCACCGGGGGCGCCCACGACTCGCTCACGGTCACCACCACAGGCTTCCCGGCCCCGAGCATCGCGGTGACCGGGGTGACCTGCACCACCGGATGCGGCTCGGCCCTGCCGTCGGACGTCACCTTCCACGACAACGGTGACGGCACGGCGACGCTGTCAGGCACCGACCTGTCGGACGACGACACCGGGGTGTACCAGCTGACCGTCAAGGCGACCAGCAGCAGCGGCACCGCCACCCAGACGCTCACGCTGACCATCGAGGGCAGGCCCGCCTTCACCAGCGCCGACAGCACCGGCTTCACGACCGGGCAGGCGGGGACCTTCGTCGTCAAGGTCTCGTCCACGACGACGGCCACGGTCACCTGCCACCTGGCCGGCTCGGACGACCACTGCATGTCGGGTGACGGCAGCCGCCCGTACATCGACCCGAACCTCGCGGCGGGGACCGGCCTGTCCCTGGTCGGCTCCACGACGGACGGCACCATGACGATCACCGGCATCCCCGCGGCGGCAGGCTCCTACCCGGTCACCCTGACGGCGACGAACGCGGTCGGGTCGACCACGCAGACGCTGACGATCCTGGTCTCCTCGACCGGCGGCGCCACCCTCAGCATGGTCAAGGCCGACAACCTGCTGACGTACACCGCCCCGAGCGGCTCCCAGCCGGCCTCCGGCGAGGCGACCTTCGTCCTCGGCCAGGCGGGCAGCGTCACGCTCTGCTCGAACGTGCCCGGGGACACCCTGACGACGCAGGTCGTGACGGACGGCGCCACGGCCGCCGCGCCGCTCCCGGCCGGGCTGTCGATCACCTCGACGTCCACCACGACGTGCCCGTCGGGCAACCAGCAGCTCACGCTGAGCGGCACCCCGACCACCCCGCTGACCACCGGATCCCTGGGGTCCACGGCGTACCGGCTGGTCGACGCCGCCGGCGGGGTCGCGCTGCTGACCCTGCGCCTCACGGGGGCGCCCACCTTCAGCTCGCCCGGCACCGCCACCTTCACCCGCGGTGAGGCGGGCACGTTCACGGCGTCCCTGGGGACGCTGAGGTACGCCAGCGGCACCTATTCCGCGGGTTGCCTCAGCACCTCGAGCACGCTGCCCGCAGGTCTGCACCTGACCGCTGGGACAGGCGGCACCGCGACCATCAGCGGCACCCCGGCCGCCAGCGGGCGCACGACCGTCACGCTGACCGGCACCGACTGCGCCTCGGCGTCCACGCAGCAGACGCTGACGATCGACGTGCGCCAGGCACCGACGATCACCTCCGAGCATGCCGCGGGGTTCCAGGTGGGGGCCGGCGGCACCCTCACCGTGACCACCGACGACGACTCCTACCCGGTGCCGTCGTTGCAGGTGAGCGGCCTGCCGGACGGCATGGCCTTCACGGACCACGGTGACGGCACCGGCACCCTCACGGTCGCCCCCGACACGCCCGCGACCACCGCCCCCGTCGACCTCACGGTCACGGCCACCTCGGTGGCCGGGTCGGACACGCAGCAGCTGCGGCTGGCGGTCGGCGCGAGCCCGTCGATCACCCTGCCCGACGCCGGTGGCTCGGTCGTGCTGCCCCGCGGGGTCGCAGCATCGTCCACGGTGTCGAGCACGGGCACACCGACGGCCTCGCTGCGCTGCACGGTCGGTGCGACCGCCTGCGCCTCCGGGGCGCTGCCGTCCGGCCTGTCCTTCACCGACAACGGCGACGGCACCGCGACCCTGGCCGGAACCCCCACCGACCTCGGCTCGACGTCGGTGACGATCACGGCGGCCAACGGCGTCGGCGACCCGGCCACGACCACGCTCGACGTGCTCGTGGTGCGCCCGGCGAGCTTCGCCGGGACGACCACCGGCGCGTCCTGCGCCGCTGCGTCGGCCTCGGCGACGAGCCACCTGTTCGTCGCCGGGCAGGACGACACCTGGACCATCTGCGGCGACGCGTCCCCGGACCCGACGATCACGCTGCAGTCCGTGACGTGTGGTGGAGAGCCCACCAACCTGCCGTCGGGACTGGCGTTCTCGGATGCCGGTGACGGTTCGGCGACGGTCTCGGGCACGGCAGCCATCGGCTCCGGCTCCGCCTGCCGGGGCGGCTACACCCTGACCGTGGCCGTCGCGAACGCGGGCGCGACAGTGCTGCAGGACCTCACGCTCGACGTGCAGGAGGTCCTCGAGTGGACGACCCCGACCACCACGGACGCGTTCGTGCCCGGCGCACCGGGCGCAGCCGTGCTCGGTGCGGCCGGCAGCCCGGTACCTGCGTTCTCCCTCGACGCGGCGTCGACGCTGCCGTCCTGGCTCACCCTCACCGACCGGGGCAACGGCACCGCCGTGCTGAGCGGCACCGCCCCGGCGTCGGCGGCCGGGACCTCGGTCCACCTGACGGTGCGCGTCACCAACGACGACGCCGAGCCGCTCGTGGAGCAGGTCACGGTGCCGGTCTCCACGACCACGCTCACCGCGGCCACGCCGCCGACGGCGAGCCTCGGTGTCGCGTACAGCTATCGGTTCGAGGCGTCGGCGGGGGTGAGCTTCGCGCTCGCTGACGGCAGCGTGCTGCCGGACGGGCTGACGCTGTCACCCGACGGGCTGCTCTCCGGCACCCCGACCGAGCTCGGGCGGTTCTCGGTCGTGCTCGCGCTGACCGACGGCGGGACCACCGTCACCACGGGCGCGATCCTGCTCAAGGTCGGCGTGGGGGCGCACGCCCTGGAGGTCTCCCAGTTCCGCACCCTGGCCGGCAGCTGGTTCGTCCAGGTCGTCAACACGACGGCGGCGACCGTCCCGCTGGCCGGGTGGCGCGTGGGCCTGCAGCAGACGGGCGCCGCCACCTCCGAGACGGTGCCGCTGGGCACGGGGACCCTCGCGCCGGGTGCCACCGCCCTGGTGACCACCAGCACGTCGTCCCTGCAGCGGATCGGGCCGACGGCCTTCGCGGCACCGACGGTCGAGGTCGTCTCCGGCTTCGAGATCGTCGCCCCGAACGGTGCCGTCGTCGACGCGGCCGGGGTGGCCGGGGCGCTGCCCGCGCTCGTGCGTGGCACCGGTGTGTCCTACCCGACGACGGCGACAGCGGCCCAGGCCCGGTACGCCTTCGTGCGCCGCGGCTTCGCCGACGGCGCGCCCGTCGACACCGACGACAACGCGGCCGACTTCACCTTCTCCCCCGCCGTGAGCCTTCCGGAGACTGCTGCGGTGCCGAGCACCCCGACCATCACCGCGAAGGTCACCTCAGCCGCGGCGAGGTCCGGCGCAGGCTGGTACCGCACCCCGGTCACCGTCACCTTCACCTGCAGGGCAACCACCTCGCCGCTGGCCACCACCTGCCCGGCACCCGTGACGTTGAGCAGCGACGGCGCCGGGCAGCAGGTCGCGCGCACCGTCACGGCGGCCGACGGTGGCACGGGCTCCGTGACCGTGACCGGGATCAACATCGACCGGAGCAGGCCGACCGTGCGGATCACCGGGGTGCGGGCCGACCGCGTGTACGCGGGCAAGGCCCCGCGGGCCCGCTGCGTCGCGCGGGACGTGGTCTCGGGGATCGTGCGCTGCGTGATCACCCGGTCCCGCCACGGCAAGTTGGTCACCTACACCGCCGTCGCGACCGACAAGGCCGGCAACACCCGCCGCGCAAGGCTGACCACGAGGGTGGCGCGCTACACCTTCGCCGGCGCGCCGCACCGTCACGGAGCCTTCGTCGTGGAGCACGGGAAGAAGGTCACGCTCACCGCCGTCTCGAAGACCCGTCCGCGGCTGGTGGCGGCGGTGCCGGCCCCGGGGCGGCCGACGGTGGTCGGCGCGCGCCTGCACCGGGTCGGCAGCGTCGGCGAAGCACCACGCTGGAGGATCAAGATCCGCTTCACCCGCGCCCAGGCGACGAAGCACCATGGCCGCTGGGACGTCGGCGTGCGGGTCAAGCACACCCTCCACCGGGTGAAGGTCCGGGTCCGGTGACGGCCCGCGCCGCACCGCAGCCGTCGACCGCGACCAGCTCAGAACGGCTCGTCGGTCCCGGTCACCGGGTCGATGCGGAACGTCGTCGCGAAGGTCTCGAGGAGGCGCTCGTCCCCGCCCGTCACGGTCAGGAGCCCCCGCGCCAGCGCCTCGGCGGGGGTCACCTCGCCCCCGATGAGGCGGCGGATGCCGGGGCCGGCGACGATGACGACGTCCGGCTCCCCGGCGTCCTGCGCGCGGGAGAGCGGCACGACCCGCAGGCCGCCGTCGTGCACGAGGGTGCGGAGCGCCACGTCGCCCACGTGCAGCTCGTAGTCCGCGTCGACGGCGTGCTCGGGCCGGAAGGCCGTGCGCAGCGCCATCGTGAGCGAGTCAGGGGTGACGACATCGCCCTCCTGGGGCTCCCCCATCGTCTGGAAGCCCCAGCGCCCCAGGGCGAGCAGGATCGGCTCCAGGGCTCGGCCGTACGGCGTCAGCTCGTAGACCAGGCCGCAGCTCAGCAGGGGGACGCGACGCACCACGCCGCCCTCCTGCAGCTCCTTGAGCCGGGAGGCCAGGATGTTCGTGGGGATGCGCGGCAGGCCCCGCCTGAGGTCGGTGTAACGGCGAGGACCGACGAGCAGGTCCCGCACGATGAGCACGGCCCACCGCTCCCCGAGCAGCTCGACGGCCCGCGTCACGCCGCAGTACTGGCCGTATCGGCGTTCCGCCACGTCAGGACCGTGCCGCTCCCTGGCCGGTGGCGTAGGCGTCGGGGCCCTGCTCGACGGCGGCGGGCTCCATGTACATGAACTGGACGCCGTTGCCGTCCGGGTCGAACAGGTCGCGGGCGTACATGAAGCCGAGGTCCTGCGGCTCTCCGGCCGTGCCGCCCGCGCCCAGGCCGGCCTCGACCACCGCGTCCACGGCCGCGCGCGAGTCACGGCTCAGGGAGAGGAGGGCGGACGCGCCCTCCCGGGGGTCGACGACGGCGCGGTCGGTCAGGGTGGCGAACATCTCGCGTGTGCCGGCCATGAAGTAGATGTCCTCGCTCCAGACGAGGCACGCGGCGTTCTCGTCGCTGAAGAGCGGGTTGAGCGAGCAGCCGAGGGCCGTGTAGTAGGCCTTCGTGCGCTCGAGGTCGGTCACGGGGAGGGTGACGAAGATCTTGGTCATGGTGACTCCTTTGTCGGACGGCGGGCGGGGCAGGTCACCGCTCCTGTCCAGGTTGTAAAAAACAAGCGCGCTTGTCAACAGCAAGCGTCCTCGCGGCCCCGGCCGGTCGCTCTCCCCCGGTCACTCCCCGCCGAGGCGCTCGATCGCCCGCGCGACCCGCCGCAGCCGGGTGGCCTCGCTCGGTGCGACGAGGATCGGGTGGATGACGCTGTAGCGCTCGGCCTTGCTGAGGGCGTCGAAGGCGGCGCGCACGGCGGGCTGGTCGTGGAGCGCGGCGACCAGCTCTTCGGGGACCTCGGCGGAGGCCTGGCCGTGGTAGGCGCGCTCCCAGCGCCCGTCCGCACGCGCGAGCTCGACCTCCACGAGGCCCCGTGGGCGCAGGCGCCCCTCCGCGACGAGGCGCTCGACGGTCTCGACGTTCCGCCGTGACCACACGGATGCCCGGCGGCGCGGCGTGAACCGCTGCAGGAAGGTCTGGTCGTCGAGGCCCCGGCGCTGGCCGTCGATCCAGCCGCTGCAGAGCGCCTCCGTCAGCGCGTCCTGGTAGACGAGCGACGTCGGGCCGACGACGCCCTTCTTCGCGAGCACGAGCCACACGCCGTCGGAGCGGTCCTCGTTCTGGTCCAGCCAGGCGCGCCACTCGGCGACGGCGGCGACCACGAAGGGCTCGGGCGGGGGCTGCCGCGTCACGGGATGATCCTGCGCAGCTCGTCGCGCCCCGAGATGGAGAGCTTGCGGTACACGTTGGTCAGGTGGAACTCGACCGTCCGCATGGTCACGAAGTGGTCCCGTGCGATCTGGCGGTTGTTCAGGCCGCCGGCCGCAGCGGCCGCGATGCGCAGCTCGCTCGCACTGAGCAGGGCGAGCCGCTCGTCCGCGTCGATCAGGCTTGGCGACGGGTCGATCAGCATCAGCAGGTCGTAGGCCTCCGCGCTCAGGGGTCGCACCCCCTCCCGCACGGCGTAGTCCAGCGCGAGGCGCACCCGCTCCCGTGCCTGGTCGAGCTCGCCGCGGGCGACCTCGAAGGACGCCAGGGCGATGCGCGCCGCGGCGGCCTCGTAGACGGGGGCGTCCCCGACGAGGTCGATCACCTGCTCGTAGAGCGCCTCGGCCTCGCCGTCGACGGCGAGCCGGGCGGCCTCGAGGACGACCGCGGCGCGGTTCAGCGGGAGCGCCTGCTCGTCGAGCTGGTCGAGCGCCTCGCGGATCAGCAGCCTGGCCCGCTCGGCGTCGCCGGGCTCCCCGCGGCGCAGGTAGGCCTTGGCCATCTGCGGACGCCACTCGATGCCGGCGTGCACGAAGGGGTTGGGCACGCCGAGCAGCGCGTCGGCGTGGCGGGCGGCGGCCTCGACGTCGTCCGTCTCGAGGGCGAGCATGAGCTCGGTCGTCCGCCCGATCAGGGGGAAGGCCGAGTCGTGGCCGTGCGGTGGGGTGCTCGCCACCGCGACGGCGCGCTCGCGCTCGCCCGTGCGGAGCAGCGCGAGCGCCAGGGCGTGACGGATCGCGTAGAAGTAGGTGTGCCGGCCCAGGCCGATGCCCGACCAGCTCGCCTCGAGGTCGGCGAGCCCCGCGCGGACCCTGCCGAAGCGGAGACGCAGCGTGCCGCGCGCGTAGCGCGCCGTAGCGGCGCCCACGACGCTGCCACGGGCCCGTGCGTCGGCCAGTGCGGCGCCGAGCCACTCCTCGGCCTCGTCGACCATGGCGAGGTCACCGAGCGCCCCCGAGATCACGTAGGTGATCGGGTCGTCGCCGCCGCCGGTCTGCAGGCCCGCGGCCGCGGCACGCGCGGCCACCCGGCGCGCCCCGGCGGAGGGACTGCCGGTCAGGACCATGGCCAGCGCGACCACCGCGTCGAAGGCGGCGTCGGCGCGGTCGAGCACGCCGTCGTCCGGCGCGGCGGCCTCCTCGGCTGCGGCCAGGACCGCCGTCCAGACCTCCGTGCGGAGCGTGCCCTCGCTGGCGAGGATCTTCGCGAGCACCAGCCGTGCCTCCTCGCTCGCCTCGCCGTCCGCCTCGAGCGTCGCGCGGGCGCGCTCGTACGCCGTGGCCGAGGCCTCCGCGTTGCCCACCATGTATGCGAGGTCCCCGAGCTCGGCCCAGCACCGTCCGCGAGCCCGGGGGTCCGCGATCCCCCGGACCACCTCGCTGATCAGGGCGAGGCCGGCGTCGCCCTCGCCGGCCACCGTGCGCGCCCGGCCCTCGGCCAGGGTGAGCTCGATGCGGGTCGTCTCGTCGAGACCGCCCTCGCGCCGGGCCCGGGCGTACGTCGTCGCGGCGAGCGCGGGGGTGCCGGCCGCCTCGGCGAGCCGGGCGGACTCCACCAGCACGGCGACCCGGCGCTGGTCCCCGCTGGGCTGCGCGTTCATCTCGTGGGACGCGATCGCGGCCAGCGGCATGCCCTCCTCGTGCATGGCCGCGGCGATGCGCTCGTGCAGCTCCGCGCGGCGCCCCGGCGTGAGCCCGGCCACGATCACCTCGGCGACGACGGGCGGCACGATCCGCAGCACGCCGTCGTCCATGGTCACGAGCGCGGCGGCGTCGAGCTCGGAGAGCGCGGAGCGCAGCGGTGGACGGGCGGTCGAGGGCGCTGCTGGCTCGGGAGCTGCGGCCTCGGGTGCGTGGTACGTGGTCTCGGATGCTGCGCGATCGGCCACCAGCCGGAGCGTGCCGAGCGGGAGCGGGTCGCCGGCGACCGCCAGCGTCTCCGCGACCTCTCGCGCCCCTGGGCTCAGCCGGCTCAGCCGCAGGTGCACCGCGCTGGTCAGCCGGGTGAGCGAACCGCGCTCGCCGCGCAGGATCTCCCGGACGTAGAACGGGTTGCCGCCGGTGCGCTCGACGAGCCGGTCCACGTCGACGCCAGGGTGCTCGAGGCCAGGGTGCTCGGGGTCCTCGAGCCCGGCGCGGCCGGCATGGTCCGCGAGCCAGGCGACGCCGGACGCCGAGAGCGGCTGCGGCTCGAGCAGCACCGTGCGGGAGTCGGCGAGCAACGCCGCGAGGGTGTCGTCGCGCCCGTCCGGCAGGCTCGTGACGACGAGCAGCACGCGCTCGGTGCGCAGACGGAGCGCGATCGAGACCAGCAGGTGCCGGCTCACCTCGTCGGCCCAGTGCAGGTCGTCGACCGCGATCAGCTGCGGGTGGGCAGCGGCGAGCTCGCGGATCGCCCACTGCGCGCCGTAGGCGAGCGCGTCCGTGTCCGTCGCTCCCCCGCGGCGCACGGTGTCGGCGAGGTGCTGCGCCGGGCCGCGGAAGACCGCCCCGGCGCCGCCGTCCTCGTCGTCGGAAGCGGCCTCGGGAAACAGGTCCCACAGCAGCGAGGCGGTCGCAGCTGCTGACCGGCGTGAACGCGCTGGAGCGGACCCGGAGCCCGTGGTCCGCCGCACGGCCGATCGCCGCCCCGAGCAGGGAGGTCTTGCCGGTCCCCGGCGAGCCGAGGACCACCAGCACGCCGGCCTTGCCGTGCAGGGCGGCCGCGATGGCCCGATCGATCTGGCGGAGCTCGCCGTCGCGCTCCCGCAGTTCCTCCATGACACCCATCGTGACAGAGGAACCGGCGTCGGCCCCCGCACAGGTCAGACTCGGCCGGGCCGTGGGCGCCGGACGCGACCCCGAGCAGGACTGCGGGGGCGGCCCGCGATCCTACGGGGGTGAACGGGAAAACTACGGTGGTTCCGCAGCCTGCGCGTGAGTGAATGGGGAACGGATCGAGGAGCCCGGGGGGCGCCGTCGCGAGAGCGCGTCATCGTGCACGGCCGGCGAACCCGGGCGGCGAGGTTCATCAGCCGCTGGTCACACTCAGAGTCAGGGAATCATGGACGCATTCGTCGCTCCAGGTCATGCTGGACGCCGCTCGAGAAACCTGGTCGCGACGGCGCTGGCCGCGCTGCTCGCCCTCACGGGCACGGTGGTCACGACCGCCCCGGCCCACGCGGCTCCGGTCGGGCAGACGATCGACGGCATCGAGTACTCGGTCGACGGGGACGACCCGGCGGCCGGCGCCATCGTCGTCGCCTACCACGGTCCCTCCGACGTCGGCGTCACGATCCCGGGCCAGGTCCACATCGGGGGCGACGACTTCGACGTCACCACCATCGGCTACGGCGCGTTCTCGCAGACCGGCATCACCTCGGTGTCGATCCCGGACACGGTCACCACCATCGCCGGCGAGGCGTTCGCTTACGGCCGGCTCACCTCGGTGACGATCCCGAGCTCCGTGCGCACCCTCGGGCGCGGCGCGTTCAGTGGCAACCAGCTGAGCTCGATCGCGATCCCCGACTCGATCACCGTGATCCCCCAGGACGCGTTCGCGAACAACCAGCTCACCTCGCTCGTGATTCCCGACTCGATCACGACGATCGGCGTGAGCGGCTTCTGGAGCAACCCGCTCACCTCGGTGGTGATCCCCGACTCCGTGACCACCATCGACGCCTACGCGTTCGGGTACAGCCGCCTCGTCTCGGTGACGATCCCGGCCTCGGTCACGTTCATCGGCGCGTACGCGTTCGGGGCGGTGCAGACGGGCATCCCGCGCGTGGACCTGCTGGGCCCGGCACCGGAGCTGGAGATCCAGCCCGACGGCGGCCCTTTCGGTCCGGTGGGGACGACGGGGACGACCATCTACTACCCGAAGCGGTACGAGGACACCGGCTACACGGCTCCCACCTGGCAGGGGTACACGTCGGTGGCCGCCTTCACCGTCGCGTTCGACGCCAACCTGGGCAGCGGGATCATGCAGGCGCAGAACGGGATCCCCACGTCGCGGCTCAAGGCGAACGCGTTCACCCGTCGCGGGTACACCTTCACCGGTTGGAACACGGAGAGGGACGGGAGCGGCACGGCGTACGCCGACGGCGCCACCGGCGCGTTCGACGCGGACGGGACGCTGTACGCGCAGTGGGAGCTGACCCGGTACACGATCTCCTACGACCTGGGAGGCGGCGTCGCGGCGAACCCTGCCACCTACACGATGGACGACGGCGACATCACCCTGTCGGCGCCGACGCGTGCGGGGTACACCTTCCTCGGGTGGCAGGGAACGGACCTGAGCGGGCTGAGCGCGGCGGTGACGATCCCTGCGGGCTCTCTCGGTGATCGCTCGTACACGGCGACGTGGAAGGCCGACATCGTCTTCCCCCGGGTGACCGTCTCCGGCACCGCCAAGGTCGGCAGCACGCTGACGGCGACCCCGGCTCCGCAGCATGCGGAGCGCGTCACGTATCAGTGGCTGCGCAACGGCTCACCGATCGCCGGGGCCACGAGGGCGACCTACGTGCCGACGGTTGCTGACCGCGGGCAGAAGCTGTCGGTGACGGTGGAGGCCTCCGCCGCCGCCGTGGCGTCGGTGTCCAGGACGAGCGCGGCGGTCACGGTCGGCTACGGCACGCTCAGCGGTGCGAAGCCGAAGATCAAGGGCAAGGCGAAGGTCGGCAAGAAGCTGAAGGCCAAGGCCAAGGGCTGGACCGCTGGCACGACGCTGTCCTACCGGTGGTACCAGAACGGGCACCCGGTCAAGGGCAAGAAGGGTGCCAAGAAGGCCCTGAAGCTCACCAAGAAGCAGAAGGGCAAGAAGATCGTCGTGCAGGTGACCGGGAGCCGGGCCGGCTACACGACGCTCGTCAAGAAGAGCAAGGCGACCACGAAGGTGAAGGCATCATGAACGCGCTCGTCGCACTGGGTCGTGCCCGAGGCCGCTCGAGGGTTCTGGTCGCGATGGGGCTGGCCATGCTGCTCGCCCTTGGAGGCATGGTCGTCGCACCGACCAAGGCACATGCCGCGGACGTCTGGACCGCGACGAGTATCGACGGTGTCTGGTACTCGTTCGACGACGAGCACCCTGAGGTTGGGGCAACCGTCGGATATTACGAGGGCGGATACGTCGATGTGACGATCCCCAGCCACATCACGGTCGCCGGTGTCGAGTACGCCGTCACCTCTATCGGTGAGTACGCGTTCCACTACGCGTCCGCGAGATCCGTCGTGATACCGGACACGGTGACCACGATCGAGGACTACGCGTTCCACAACATCGGAAACCCGAGCCGTGAGGGCCTCCTCTCGGCGACCATCCCGGACTCCGTCGTCACTATCGGTGACTACGCATTCTCGGCGGACTCACTGACCTCGCTCGAGCTCCCAGACTCGGTGACGACGATCGGCGCGCATGCTTTCGAGGCGAACCAGATCGGCTCGCTGACCATCCCGGGCTCGGTGACGACGATCGGCGAAGAGGCGTTCGAGGGGAACCAGATCGGCTCGCTGACCATCCCGGACTCCGTCACCACGATCGGCGACGGGGCGTTCGTGGGCAACCCTCTCACCTCGCTCGACCTCCCCAGCTCCCTCACTCACATCGCCGACGGTGTCTTCCTCGGCACCCGGTTGACCTCGGTGACGATTCCTGCCTCGGTGACGAGCATCGGCTGGGGTGCTTTCGACTCGGGCGTCATGGCGCGGGTGGATTTTCTTGGCGCCGCGCCGGCGATGGGAACCATGCGTGAGCAGTATCCTTTCGGGGGCCTGTACGAGGCCGTGCCGACCCTGTACTTCCCGAAGCGGTACGAGGCCGCGGACGAGAGCGCAGGCTACACCACACCGACGTGGAAGGGGTACGACTCCAGGTCGGTCTCCACCGTCACGTTCGTGGGGAACGGCGGGTCCGGGAGCATGGCCGCGCAGAACGGCGACTCGGACGCGGCGCTCGACACCAACGCCTTCAGCCGCCGCGGGTACACCTTTACCGGATGGAGCACGGCCGCGGACGGCAGCGGCACCGCGTACCCGGACGGCGCGCACGGGGCCTTCGACGCCGATGCGACGTTGTACGCGCAGTGGGAGCTGACGCACTACGGGATCTCCTACGACCTGGCCGGCGGCACCCCGGGCAGTGGGCCGAGCCCGACCAGCTACACGGTCGAGGACGACGACATCGTCCTGCCGGCGCCGACGCGCGACGGGTACACCTTCGCCGGCTGGACTGGCACTGACCTGTCTGCGCCGTCGGCCCCGCTCACGATCTTCACCGGGTCGGTCGGTGATCGCTCGTACGTGGCGACGTGGGTGAAGAACCCGGTGGAGGTCGTGTTCGACGCGAACGGCGGCAGCGGGCACATGCTGTCGCAGACCAACGTCGCCACGGCACCGCTCGCCCTCAACGTGTTCGCACGTGCGGGCTACGTCTTCACGGGGTGGAGCACGAGGCCCGACGGCAGCGGCGTCTTCTACGCCGACGGCGCGCCGTACGCGTTCGACGCGGGTGTGACGCTCTACGCGCAGTGGATGGTGCAGGTCTTCGGCATCTCCTACGATCTCGCAGGAGGCTTCGGCCCCGTGGAGAATCCCACCAGCTACACGGTCGAGGATGACGCCATCACGCTGCTGGTGCCGCATCGCGTCGGCTACGACTTCACCGGGTGGACCGGTACGGGCCTGTCCTCGCCGACCATGATGGTGAGGATCCCGGCCGGGTCGTTCGGGGACCGCTCCTATGTGGCGACCTGGTCGAAGAGCGTGGTGACCGTCAGGTTCGACGCGAACGGCGGCAGCGGCGGCATGGACTGGCAGGACGGCGCCTCGCAGGCACCACTTGCCGCGAACGCGTTCACGCGGGTCGGCTACACCTTCGCGGGCTGGAACACGGCCGCGGACGGCAGCGGCACCCCCTACGCAGACCGGGCGCCGTACCCGTTCGACGTGGGCGCGACGCTGTACGCCCAGTGGGCGGCGACGCAGTACCCGATCTCCTACGACCTCGTCGGCGGCACCGCGGGTGAGGTGAGCCCCTCCAGCTACACCGTCGAGGACCGCATCACGCTGTCGGCCCCGGTGCGGGCCGGGTACACCTTCGCCGGCTGGACCGGCACCGACCTGGCCGCGCCCACCGCCGTCGTCACGATCCCCACCGGGTCTCTCGGCGCCCGCTCCTATGTGGCGACCTGGTCGAAGAACGCGGTGACCGTCACGTTCGACGCCAACGGCGGCAGCGGCAGCATGGACCCGCAGAACGGTGCCTCGGCGGCACCACTGGCCGGCAACGCGTTCACGCGTACGGGCTACACCTTCGCGGGGTGGAGCACGGCCGCGGACGGCAGCGGCACCTCCTACGCGGACGGCGCGCAGTACCCGTTCGACACGGGTACGACTCTGTACGCCCGGTGGACGCTGATCCGGTACCAGATCTCCTACGACCTGGCTGGGGGCACCGCGGGCGCGGCGAACCCGGCCCGGTACACGGTCGAGGACGGCGACCTCACGTTGTCGGCGCCGACTCGTGAGGGATACACGTTCGCGGGGTGGACCGGCACCGACCTGTCCTCTCCCACGATGGTGGTGAGGATCCCCGCCGGGTCGCTGGGTGACCGCTCGTACGTGGCCACCTGGACGCAGGACGCCGTGACAGTCGTGTTCGACGCGAACGGCGGAACCGGCACCATGGCTTCGCAGAGCGACGCCGGAGCGTCCTCGCTGGCCGCCAACGTGTTCACGCGCGAGGGCTACGTCTTCACCGGGTGGAACAGCAAGGCGGACGGCAGCGGCGTGCTGTACGAGGACGGGGCGCGGTATGCGTTCGACGCGGACGTGACGCTGTACGCGCGGTGGATGGTCAGGATCTTCGCGATCTCCTACGACCTGGGCGGGGGCGCCGAGAGCGGTGCGGGCGGTGGTGCGGCGAACCCGACCACCTACACGATCGAGGACGGCGCGATCACGTTGTCGGCGCCGTCGCGCGACGGGTACGCGTTCGCGGGATGGGCCGGCACCGATCTGCTGGCGCCGACGACCACGGTCACGATCCCGGCGGGGTCGTTCGGTGACCGTGCATACATGGCGACGTGGGAGAAGGTTCCGGTTCCCGTGCCGGTGATCTCGTTCTCGAAGGTGACGCTGACCGGTGTCGCGAAGGTGGGCGGCCGCCTGACCGTCACCCCGAGCGTGGCGCGCGCGACGTCGTTCACGTATCAGTGGCTGCGCGGCGGCTTGCCGATCTCGGGGGCGACGAAGGCAACGTACGTGCCGACGGCCGCCGACCGCGGACAGAGGCTGTCGGTGGCGGTGACCGCCTCCGCCCCCGGCCTCGCATCGGTGTCGAGCACGAGCGCCGCGGTGACCGTCGGCTACGGCACGCTCAGCGGCGCGAAGCCGACGATCAAGGGCAAGGCGAAGGTCAGCAAGACGCTGAAGGCCAAGGCCAAGGGCTGGACCGCCGGCACGAGGCTGTCGTACCGGTGGTTCGTGAACGGGCACCTGGTCAAGGGCAAGAAGGGCACGAGGAAGACGCTGAAGCTCACCGCGAAGCAGCGGGGCAAGAAGATCACCGTGAAGGTGACCGGCACCAAGCCCGGCTACACCACGCTCACGAAGAAGAGCAAGGCGACATCGAAGGTGCGGTAGCTCTCGTACCTCAGCTGGCGAAGCGGCGACGCCACCCTTCGACGTACGCGTAGAACTCCGTCTCGCGCGACGTGTCACCCAGGTATCGGCGACCATGCTGGCGACGGTTGCTGCGTCGGTCAGGATGTCGATGAGATGGGGTCCAGCCGGTCGTGGATCTTGTGCGCCTTTGCGCACAGCAGCGCCGCGGGCCCCGCGCCGTAAGCGTCGACGGCCGGTCCGCCGTCGAACGACCGGAGCGTGCGCCACTGGCGATCGAGGACGCTGAGCTCGGTGCCGACCGTCGCCGAGATGGCATGTCTGCCGTGTCTGCCGACGCGGGCGGATCGGATACTGCGGTTGGTGGTGAGGCCGGCTCGAGCGAGCGCCATCGGAGCGATCAGGTCCACGCTGTCGCGATCATGGATGTCGCGGTCTCGTTGCGAGACCGGGGACCACACTCCGGGTCGCTCGCTACGTGCGGCTTCGTACCCGAGCTCGGTCATACGGGCACTGAGACTCGGTTCGTCGCTGAGCAGCTGCGGCGTGACACCGAGGTCGCCATCGCGTGTCGTGTCCTCCGGTGGAAGTGCCGGGAGGTTCTGGGTGACCTCGATGACTGCGTGCCCGCCGAGCACGGTGAGTGCTTCACGCTGGTCCGCGAGGCCGATGATGACGTCGATGAGGGCCCGTCGTGATGTGACGATCTCGCTCTCGAGCTCGCCGAAACCGCCCGTCATGCACAGACCGACAGCAGCGAACGAAGAGCATCTTCAGCTTTGTCGGGCTCACGCCCGGAGCCGGCGAAGGCGTCGAGCAGGCCCTGCGCACACGAGACGAACCGGACACCGCCGTCGTTCTCGATGTGCGAGAGCCCTGCGTCACCGGGGGCGAGCAGCAGGACGCCGCGCCCCGGAGTGGTCTCCTCCAGGCCGAGTCTGGTCACGACGAGGGACGGGTCATCGACATAGATCACCGGGTTCGCCGCCGTCGCGATCACTCGGTCGGCCCGCGCCGCGACGAGTCCGGAGACGGCGTAGTCGATGCCTTCTTCGTCCAGCCTGCGCGCGAGAGCACGCCATCCGTCGACGGCTGCGACGTGACGGCGGGCCGCACGACGTCGGGCGATCTTCCCCGCGTTGCCCGCGGTGACCGCGAGCTTCACCATGGCCTCGGCGTCCATCCGGTCCGACAACCACCCTACCCGGGTCCACCGTTGCAACCACTGGTCGAACGCAAGGCTGGTGGCCTCCTGCATCTCGTCGCCGGGGGCGAGAACCTCGCGGGGGTCTGTTGCCGCCGCGTCTGTGGCGAGGCGACCGGTGTCGCGTGCCGACGTCTGCGCGCTCGCTCTCGGGGCAGATGTCGACGTCTCTGCGTTCGCCATGGGGTCGGTGGCGAGCCGCCGCTCCAGGACATGGCGTGCTGCGGTGATGGCTGTCTGGTCCCCGGCCGAGACCACGGTGTCCCCATTGATCCGGTACCCGGTCGCCAGGATGCGGCAGATCGTGCCCCACGTGGGATCCAGCGTGCCCCGCTCGATCCGCCCGATCGTCGAGGGAGAGAGGCCAGCCAGCTCGGCCAGCTCCTTGCGAGTGATGCCGCTGAGCGCACGCACGCGCTGCACGATCGTCGCGGCCTCCATCGCTCCGCCTCCCTCGTTTGCGTATGCGCAAATCATAGCGTCTTCCATGGTGAGGACAGGCGGAATCGGGTGCGCTCGTCAGTAACGATCGAAAACGTCTCGTGGCGTGTCACGTCCTCGGGTGCACGGGGCCCGAGAGGTTCTGCCCGGCCGGAGGTATGCGAACGATCCTGGGTCTCGTGCGGGGTACCTGCGAGTGATCGGCACCGGGGACGACTGCACGGCGCTCCACCGGTGGGTGTACGAAGAGGTGCGTGCGAGCCGGTGACATGCGTCAGGGGCCGCCCCCGGTCTCCCGGAAACGGCCGCTGACCTGCAACTTTCCAACGTCGGGCTGACAGGATTTGAACCTGCGACCCCTTGACCCCCAGGTGGTAGGAGTAGCGCTCATAGCCCACCCGACCTGGGGTTTTGTATTTCAGGAGCGCGCTCTGAGCGTCATGTTTTGCACGATTGCAGACTGTTGGTCACCTAATTGGTCCACTTCCTCAGAGCGCCGAGGTAACGGGCTCATCCCAATTGAGGGTGAGCTGAACCGTCCCCGGTTTGATGCCGTTTCCTTTCGAGTCTGGAAGGAAGATGTTGATCATGCCGAAGAGGATTCCGGAGGAGACGAAGCAGCGAGCGGTCCGGCTTGTGCTCGATCATCTCGATGAGTACCCGAACCTGACGGCCGCGTGCGAGACCGTGTCGGCCAGGCTTGGGTTCGGGGCCGAGTCGCTGCGTCGCTGGGTGCGGCAGGCTCAGGTGGACGGTGGTGAACGGGTAGGGGTGTCCTCGAGCGAGTCGGAGCGGATGCGACGCCTCGAGCGGGAGAACCGTGAGCTGCGGGAGGCTAACGCGATCCTGCGGGACGCGGCGGTTTTCTTCGCCGGGGAACTCGACCCCCGTCGCCGCTGATCCTCGCGTTCATCGAGGAGCAGCGCGCCAAAGGCCGCTCGGTCGGGTCGATCTGCAAGGTCCTGCGCGAGCAGGGCGTGCCGGTCGCCGAGCGGACCTACCGGGCATGGAAACGTGCCCAGCCCAGCAGCCGCGTCCTCGCGGACGCCGTCGTCATCGACGCGATCCGAGCGGTCCGGGTCAACGTGAAAGGCGAGCCGACTCCGGAGTCGATGTATGGGCGAAGGAAGATGACCGCGCTGCTGCGGAGGCAGAACCTCGTCGTGTCGAAGCGGCAGGTCGACCGGCTGATGCGCGAGCTGCGGATCAACGGACTCGTGCGCGGCAAAGGCACCCGAACGACGATCCCCGATCGCAACGCCGCTCGTGCACCTGATCTGCTGGACCGGGACTTCACCGCGGCTGCCCCGAACCGGCGTTGGGTCGCGGACTTCACCTATGTGCGGACGTGGTCAGGGTTCGTCTACGTGTCGTTCGTGATCGACTGCTACTCGCGAGCGATCGTCGGCTGGCACGCCGCGACCGTGAAGACGACCCCGCTGGTGACCACCGCCCTGCGGATGGGCCTGTGGCGACGCGACCGCGCCGGCCACCCCGCCGAGGACGGGCTGATCCATCACAGCGACGCGGGCTCCCAATTCACGTCCGTGTCATTCGCGGAGACGCTCGCTCTGGAGGGCATCGCCGCGTCGATCGGATCGATCGGTGACGCGTACGACAACGCCCTCGCCGAGTCGACGATCGGGCTGTTCAAGAACGAAGCGATCCGCGACGGCTCACCCTTCCGGACCGGGCCACTGCGAACGATCGACGACGTCGAATGGGTCACCACCGACTGGGTCGACTGGTACAACGCGCGGCGCCTGCACTCGACCATCGGCGATGTCCCGCCCGACGAGTTCGAAGCTGCGTACTACGCTGACCACGAAAAGCCATCCCACCCGGTGCCGGCACCCGCATAGGAGCGGCAACCAACCGGGGACGGTTCAGGTCAGGGGCGCAAAAGGTAGCGTCAGACACGTCGAGGTCTCCTGGATGGGCTGGCGTAGGAACCTCCATCCTCGGGAGACCTCGACCTCTACCCCGTCACCGACGCGCCGACAGAACCTGCCCCCCGGCTACACCCTCGATTGGGAAGAGCCAGGTAACGCTGCGGCGCGTTCGCCTACCCGACCCACGCCTTGCAGATAGACTTGATCTAACCGAGACGAGGATGTCCATGGTGCATGAGCTACAACAACAGGTCGACTACATACGGGCTGCCCTCGAACAGGAGAAGAAGCCACTTGGCTTCCTTATCGGTGCTGGTGCGCCGATGTCCATGCGCAAAAATGGCGTCCCTCTCGTGCCGGGCCTCGAGGAGTTGACGCAGAAGGTCCGGACAGACGTTGATCCCGCCTATGCCTCGGCCATCGAGACGCTCCTCGGCCACCTGGCCCCCAAGGATGCAGGAAATCTCGAAGCGCTCCTGAACTACGTCCGCTCCCTCGCGGCGCTTCCAGGGTCGGGTGACGTCCGCGGGGTGAGCATGGACGTACTGTCCAAGCTCGATGCTGAAATCTGCAAGGTCGTTCGAACGCACGTCGATCAGACCTTGCCTCTGGGTGACAGCCCCTACTTCGCTCTGGCACTGTGGATCAGCGCGGTAAGAAGACTGGTTCCGACCCAGATCTTCACAACCAACTATGACCTGCTAATGGAGCAAGCGTTGGAACGCCAACGAGTCGCCTACTTCGATGGATTCATGGGGTCACGAGAACCGAGTTTCGACCTACAAGCCATTGAAGAGGATCAACTACCGAATCGATGGACACTTCTTTGGAAGCTGCACGGTTCTATCAACTGGTCGCAAGATGAACAAGGCAACGTGATCCGCCGACCAGCCGATCCAGCCGATGCGTCATCGGCGCTTGTCTATCCGAGCCACTTGAAGTACGACCAGAGTCGCCGGTTGCCGTATCTCGCAATGATGGATCGGCTAAAGGCGTTCATGCGTAGGCCAGGCGCTATCCTTATCACCACTGGATTTTCGTTTCGCGACCAGCACATCAATGAGGTAATTGACCAAGCGCTGCGGGCAAATCCTACTGCGAGCGTACAGGGTCTTCTTTTCGGGGCGCTATCTGGCTACGAAGATGCTATAACCCTAGCCAGAGATCTCCCGAACCTGATTCTCTTGGCAGAAGACGCCGCCGTCGTTGGAAGCGTTTCGAGCGCTTGGGCGTCTGATGAGCCCGACGGGGATGGCGCGAAGTTGCCGACGAAATGCACGCTTGGAGACTTTACAGAGCTCGGCGATCTTCTCCGTAGCCTCACCGGCGACCTTCCCCACAGGGAACCAAGCGATGAGTAGCGACCCCACGCACATCGGCGATGTAACCAACGTGCAAGGTGACACAATCACAGCCGCAGTCGCCCCAGAAGCCGCGCCGGGCTTGAGCTTTTCCCGTGGACACGCATATTTCGTCGGCCAGGTGGGTGCATATGTTCGCATCCCCTTGGGCCTCGTCGATCTCTTCGCCGTCGTTGTGCAAGTAGGTTCATCGGCTCAGCATGAGGAACCGATTGAGGGAACGATTCCAGGCCGCCCGTGGATGCGATTGGAACTTCTCGGCGAGGCACATCGCGACGGTAGCTTTAACAGAGGCGTAGCAAGATACCCATCCATCGGAGATCGAGTCCTCCTCGTCACTGCGAACGATCTCAATCGTATATACGAAGCGCAAGACCAACGCAGATCGGTTCGCATTGGCCACATCGCCAATGCACCCCATCTTCCCGCACTAATTGATGTAACCAAGCTAGTTACTCGACACGCAGCCATCGTTGGAAGTACAGGAAGCGGGAAGTCAACCACGGTCGCCGCCATCCTCAGTGCGCTAGCCTCACCGACACGATTCGCATCCTCACGGATTCTTATCGTTGATGTTCACGGCGAATACAGTCATGCCTTCGGAGATTTAGCGACAAGTCTTCAGGTCGATGCGGCCGAGACCGCTAGTCGGTCGAAGAACATTAAACAGTTGTGCCTGCCTTACTGGGCGCTTCCATTCGATGACTTTCTTTATCTGGCATTGGGCGCCGTAGACGAAAACTCAGCAACTATTATTCAATCCCACGTCACCGACGCCAAACGTGCGTACGCAGAGCGTCACCACGAACTAGGACTGAACATCAACGCAGTAACTGCCGACACTCCACTCCCGTTCAGCGTTCGCAGACTCTGGATGGTGCTGCATGAAATGCATTTCTCAACACACACGGCAGCTCCAAACGCGCAGACCGATGACACGCGGGCTTATGCCCTGGGCCCTGACGGCAACGAACTACACGGCGACATCGAGAGCGTTACACCACCAACATTCAAACCAGCCACAACTGGTGGACAGGACCGCATATACCTCAGTGGATCGAGCATAAATATACGCCGGCAAACCGATGCATTAGGGGCGAAGCTCCGCGATCCACGATATGACTTCTTATTTCGCCCGGGCCCTTGGGACACTTCATTGTACGGTGAGACCCAGAGCAGCCTTGGAGATTTCTTAAAGGCATGGTTAGGCGCAGACAAACCAATCGTCATTGCGGATCTTTCCGGAGTTCCAAATCAGGTTTTACAGCGAGTCGTCAGCGTATTGCTCCGCCTCCTCTACGAATCACTGATTTGGGCTCGCAAGCTCTCTGAAGGTGCGCGTGAGCGCCCCCTTCTGATCGTGCTTGAAGAAGCACACCGCTATCTAAATGAGAACAATGATGCAGCGGGTGAGATAGTCGAGCGTATCGTGAAAGAGGGGCGCAAGTTTGGCATCGGCTCGCTCATTATTAGTCAGAGGCCTAGCGAGATCAGGCCAACCGTTCTCTCTCAACTTGGTTCCTTCATAGTCCTGAGGTTGAGTAACACCTCGGATCGAGGACTTGTACGATCGACGTTGCCTGACAACCTTTCGGGCCTATTCGATGCCGTACCAGTATTGCGCACCGGTGAAGCACTGATTACGGGAGATATTGTCAAGCTGCCGACTCGCGTTGTGATCGACCTCCCCGAGGGCAGACGCCCGGATAGTGCCGATCCTGAAGTTGTCGGACGCGAGCTTCCCGGCGGGTGGGATGTTCCGCGACCCCCGCAAGACTACGACGACGTGGCCTGGGCATGGCGTCGCCTGACGCCAAACAGCCGTCGTGTGATCACTGAAGATCACGCCAAGCGAGATGGAGAAGAAAATGAACCGTGACCCAGTGCAGAGCTCAAACATATCGTCAGTTGGCTACGACGATGTAAGCCAAACCCTGGAAGTTGAGTTCAATAACGGCGGGATCTACCAGTACTTTGATGTTCCAGTCGCCGAATATACCGAACTGATGCGCTCCGAAAGTGTTGGGACATATTTCTCCGCAAACATTCGAACCTCATACAGGTACGCTCGCTTGTAGTTTCCGAGACCGCTGCCGTTGGCCACCTGGTTGTGCAGCTTCTTTGATGAGGATGGCCAGCTGCAAGATGTCGGCGCGACCCATGCCATTCAGCCGCTACTCTCGTTTCGAAGCCCTGAGCCCTCAGCTTCGAGTGCGGTGACCAGGATCCACACCACCGATGACAGTGCTGCTGCTCTCTTTATGGCCTCGCTGTTCTAGTCCGGACTCTCGGCATCCTCTTCATTGCCGGTGCTGTTGCGGGTGAAGCGAATGCGACTGATTGTTCGCAGCGCCCCATCTCCGATTCTTCTCCGCGTGCTTGGTCCACGCCCCGCCATCTTCCTTGGCGAGTGCCGCTGCGCGGCCAATCAGCCCGTGGACGAGATCGCCGGCGAGTTGATGGACGAGCTGTGCGGCTTTCAGAGTGGTGCTTGTCTCGGTCTCCTCTGGGCCTGGCTCGGTGTCGGTGGAGAATCCGCCGAGGTATACCCACGGTCTTCGTCCGGGCGTCAGCCTTTCGATCGCCGCCTCCACCTGGTCCGCTTCAGCGAGAGGTAACCGGCCGCCGGGTAGCTGACGACGGAGCGACCAGAGGCGGAGGATTAGGTCGGTGATCTCAGCGTCGGCGATGCCTCTCTCAGATCCAGTCTTCCGTTCAAGGCTGATCATGCGCTCCGCAAGATAGTGAGCTACCCAGCGTCCGAGAGTGTCGGCCTGTTCCAACTCAGCCGCCAGCAACTTACCTCGTTCCAACACAGCCGTTGTAGTCGTTCCATCCTGTCCCCGGTTGGTAGAAGAAGACCCGGAAGTCGTTGTGATGATCAGCGCCACCTCCTTCGTCGTCGTTGTCTGTGACGCCAGCATAGCGAGCGCGACGATACTCGCGTCTCACTCGTACCTCCACGATGAGCGCGGCGCCGAGGTGTCCCAGCATCTGGTCGAGCGTTTCGGTCGTGATCCGTAGCCGATTGCCTGATGGGCCGTGTGGTTCACGGCCGAGGCCAATCTCCGCCCAGGTCTCAGATGCCAAGACGACGTCCCTGTTCTCGCTCTCCCAGCGGAGGCCACCGTCCCCGGATGTGATGCTGAGTGTCTCCGCAATGTTTGCGGAAGGGCGAGGTAGCTCGGGCGTGAGTTCGGTGGAGAGGGGGTCCAATCGATCAATTCCGCCTTCAGAGTGCGGCGTTGACACCCAACCTTGAAGTTGGAACGGAGGTGAAGAGAACTGGAAGTCTTCGTCGTCGAGGTCAGCTGATGGAATCCGGAAGCTCCAGTAGCCGTCAGCAGTTTGCAGGGCACGCACGAGCGCGCCAGCGGCCTCCGGGGTCACCAGAGCTGACGCGATGTCAACGGTTAGTGATCGGTCGTACTCAGTGACGGAGGCTGATTGCCAGACTGTCACCCATCCGCCAGCGGGTTTGAGGGCGGCCAGGAACTCAGATTCGTGGACTTCGTTACTTCCTCGTGGTCCGACGGTAGACAAGGGACCGGGGACCGAGCTTCGTTGATCTGTAATCCATCGCCCGTCGTGGCGTGCGATGTCGAAGTCGGCGAGCCATCCCAAGACGTCGGGCTGTTCCGCATCGGGATCACGGTACGGAGCAGCGGTCCGCATCAGTCTTCCGGCGATGGTGAGTGCCGCGTGACGTTCTAGGTAATAGTCAAGGTCCTCGGCTTTAGGGATCTCCCACTTGTATCCATAAGTTTCGCCGTCTTGGTAGGTAGCTGCCGTCCGTCTTGGGTCCTCTAGACGTCCGCCGTCGGTACGCCATCCCCATTCGTCAAGGATGAGAGCGCTTGCCGCATCGAGCACTTCTTGGTGTGTGATGACGAGTGCTTTCGTCAGCTTGCCGAGGACGTACTCGTCGAAGTCGGAGTGGAATCGGTGCTCAGCTCGCGGTGCGCCTTTCATCATTGGACTGGAGTGTGTGGGGCGGTGCCAGCTTTCGAGCGCCACGGTCTCTGCAAGCGCGGCCCTCCAATCGGTCCCAATACGGCGGTCTACTGGCGTGTTGATCAGTAGTGCAATTGATGAGCAGTGCCGTTGGATCGCGGCGTGGTCCGGATAGCGGTCGCTTAGTTCGATCACTACGGACAAGAGTGCGTCAATGGCAGACGGATCGTCGCGTGCTACTCGCTCGACAGCGACCAGGAACCACTCTGCCGCGCTCATCTCGTAGAAGAGGAATCGTTCATCGGCGTACCCAGCTGCATCGCCCCGCATGGCTGCCGATCCGAGCGCATCGACCACGGCGCCGATGCCGAGCTCGATGGCGGTGCGCACTGCGTGTGCAGCCTGCCAGCGAACTGCTGAGCGCGGGTCGCCCAGCGCGGCCCAGAGGAAGTTCGCTACGGCGACATCGATTAGGTCCGGTGGCGTCTGCTCGGCAGCTGCCGTGGGACTAATACCAAGTTCTTTCTCGAAGGTCGCGAGGGCCTCGCCGAGCACGCGGGCAGCCGTGGAGGGGTCGAGGACCGCTGAGGCTCCTGCTGCGAGCATGTAGCAGTGGTCGGCGTCGGTCAACGCTTCCTCAAGATTCAGGTGGTTGAGGGCGCGTTGGAGGAGATCGGTCGTACGCATCTCCAGGAGGGCGGCCGCCGCAGGCAGATCAAAGCTCATCCAGTTGCGATGAAGCAAACGGGCGCCATGTCGATCGACGTAAGTGCTGACCGCTTTCTTCAGTGACGCGACGAACGATTGAGCGGTTCGAGGACGCGCGAGGGCCCCGTTCAAGAGTTTGGCTAGCTCGTAATCAGTAAGGGCGTCGGAGCTCAATGCGGCGTCCAGGATCGGCCCCCACTCAAGCACGGGACGTGTTAAGACCTCTGCGATGAAGAGGCTGTCGCCGTATGAATGAGCCTCTTGCTGAAGTCGGACCGCCGCGTCCACGCCGCTTGCCTGAGTGAGGTCGAGTGCCGCGATCTGCGCCTTGCATTCATTCAGCTGAGCGGCGCGTTCTACCTCTTCATCTGGTGTGAGGTCGAGGGTGGTGCTCCGAAACTCGTCAGGGCCCCTGGTACGTGGGGGGTCAGGAAGTGAGGTTTGCGTGAACTCAGCGTCGAGGGAGCGCCCAAGCCGGTTTGCGAGATTATTTACAGTGGACAGGGTGTTTGAGTTGAGGCCGCCGGATTCGTCAAGTTCACGGAGCGCTGCGCTTAGACCGAGGTTGGTTGAGAAGGGCGCCAGAATCATCGTGAGGTCTGGTCGTCCCGCGAACAGGACACTGTCCCCTTCCACAAGTCCTCTGAACTGCCAGTCGAGCGTCCCGAACCGGCGATCCCGCCACTGCCCAAGAAGTCGGAGAACGTTCGTGCCCGAGATCAGCGCGAGCGCCGCGACGAGCTTGTGTTCATTGAATCCGTCATACACGATCGGTTGGACGGCTTCGCCAAGGTGAGCGACGCGCTCGGCGAGGGTGATCGCGTCGATGGTGTCGATGCCAGCAGCTGCTTGCGTAAGGGCGACTATTGCATCCCACCGATAGATCGCGTCATCGCCCACTCCGGTAGCAGCCTTGACCGCTAAGTCGAAGTAGCTTTCGGCTTCTGCCTGGCTGAAGCGGTGCAGTCCCCGAGCTATGCGCACTAGCGTGTCGGCCTTGCTGTCGGCCGCTTCGGCGGTGTTCGACAGAGCATGCCGTGCCGCGTTGGAGAGGTCGAGGACCGCCCGCGCGAAACGAGTGTCGCCACGCAAACCCAGGATCAGGTCGAGCGCACCCGCAATCGGAGCATCAGCAGCGATCGCCTGAATCGCTTGATTGCAAGCGGCTGTCGCAGCTTCTTCTTCGGTGGCCGCGCCGAGTAAGGGCAAGACCTGCCGAGCGATTCGATTGGAAATCGACCAGATCTCATCTTGTGAGTGGCGTTTGGGATAGCTCGCGATCAGTGCTGCTGCGGCTTGCGGGTCGAGGCCGCCGCGAGCGTACTTTGCCCAGGCACTGAGCCAGCTGAGCGCGGGCCGCAGATAGCGATTGAGATCCTCGTCATTGGACTTTGCGGGATCGTGCTTGCTCCGCTTCGCTGAAACTAGAGTCGGCCGGTAGTGATTGACGTCGAGTGCCTCACCCAGGAGTTCCGCGCGCAGCGCAACTGCGAAGAGGAGGCCCGATCGGCCTGGTCCGTGCCTGTCACCAAGCCCATTGGGCAGCGAGGGTGGCAGGCATTCGCGAAGTCGTTCCGCGGCTACTGTTGCGTCGACGATCGAATGACGCACCGCAAGTGCGCACAGCCATGAAGCGCCGCGGAACGCAGTGTCTTCCGCATTCCGGTGGTCGTAGTCTTCGGCGAGAAGGCGAGAACGGAATCGCTTCAGTCTTGTCCATACGTCGCCGACGTCATGCGCGCTCATGGTCATGCCAACGCGCTGCATCTCGCCAAGAACGCCAAGCAGTAGCGCGGGATGGGCGGAATTCGCGGTCAAGCCCAAAATGTCCTCATCGCTGGCTGATGAAATGAGCACCCGAGCGAGCGCTGCGCTCGATTCCAGGACGAAGCGAGCTGGACGCCAACCTGAGAGGTATCGGGCAGCCGGAGCTGGTCCATCCGTTCGCAGGACCGCTAATGCAATGTGCGCCACTTGTTCTGGAGTGACGTTCTCGTCTCGCGCGTACCGTTCCCTCGGAGCGCGTACCCAGGCGGCGATGGCTGACGCTGCTTGCCGCGCTCTGCTCCTAGCTGTACTTGCACCTCCAGTGGTGTGCGCAAGCAACGCTGCCTCCGCGCCGAGTGTCGAACCCGGCCAGTTCTCTGGAAGTTCTCTCGACGCGATGAGTTCACCGAGTACTCGAGAATCCATCCGTGAGCCGGCTAGGTCAGGGTTGTCTCTGATGATCGTGAACTGGCGGCCCTTTCCTGCGCGTCCAGCACCGGCGCGCATGGCGAGCTGGACGATCGAATCCGGACGGCGTAGGTGAACAGCGGCACGAAGACCGAACTCGACCCGCAGATGTTCGACTTGAGTACGCTCGACGTCACTCGTTGACGGCAAGGCATCGTCCGTAGCGACAAGGGCGAGGAGTTCGTCATGGAGACTCGCGCTCCAGAGAACCTCAGGCAGGGATGACGCGGCGTAAGCGGACGATCCGCTCAGCGCTCGTAACTGTGACGCAGCCTGGGCCGCGACTTCTTGTGTTGCCGGGTGCCGGTCTCGGAAGTATGTTTCGGTTGGCTCGTCGAGGAATTGAACGCTTTGCCCATCCAAGATCAGGCCTCTGCCAAGGTCCGATATGAAACTACGAACGCTCGCGGCCTGCGTGCCGGCAAGTTCCGCAAGCACGTCCAACGGAACACACGGACGCAAGAGCGTAAGGAGTTGCGCCGCGTGTTCAAGTTCTGCTCGCGATCTGCCAGCGTTGTTGAACGCGTTCGTGACCCGCTTTTGTATGAGGGCGTCAAGCGCAGATGCGGCACTCGCTAAGCCCGCGACTCGACCAAGAGCGTCATGAATCGTCGCGGTTTCAAACAGCACCGTTGACACGACTCGCGGATTACCCGCGGTTCGATCATGAATCTCTGTAACGTCCAGATTTGTCGCCGACGGGTGAGAGCTTGAAACAACCTCCGCCGTCTCTTCGGGAGTAAACGCTGGCAGCTCGAATGAAACCAGGCCCGCGGGAGCCTCAAGGCGATCGAGACGCTCTGGTCGACAGGTGAGCACGATCCGAACATTCGGGGGAATATCGGACTGTAGCCTGAGGAGGTCGCGCACGAACGATCTGGAATCTGCGTTGTCCTCGGCTGCGATCACAGCGTTGTCGGCCGCGTCCACCACGATGACCAACTGGCGATCTCCGCTCTGCGCGAGCATCTCACTCGCCTGGTCGAGGCGGCGAACGAAAGCCTTGGTGTATTCTTCTGGCGCGAGACTCCCGGCATGAACGATCGGAAAGCACAGTCCCAGTCCGGCCATCTCAGTCGCGAGTTGAACCAGCCCATCCCGGTGACGATGTCTCGGGCGAGCTGAATTCCGATAGTCGCCGTTCCCGAAGCAGTCATAGATGATGACGTCGGCGCGATCAGATAGCAGCTCTGGTAGTGCCCGAGCGAACGTGCTCTTGCCCACGCCGCCCTCCGCAGTAACAACCATCGATCCAGCGGCTTCAAGAATCCGGTCCGCTAGATCCCTATAGGCCTCTCGCGTGATGAAAGGGCTGTCGTCGAGCAGGCACGGCGCCGGGGCAAGCTCATCCTCTCGGCACCCAAACGCGGTGAGGACATCTGTCCTCAGGATTGGACCGTCCGACTCGGTGCTCGCTCGCGAAGCGACAAGGTCAATAAGAGAGGCAGACACGCGAAGGTCAACATCGGCAGTGAGCCCGCCAATCTCTCGATCAAGTCCACGCCGGAGAGCTGTAATTCCGGGCTCATTGCCTCGAAGGTCGAGCCGTGAACATAGAGACGCCGCAGCAGCGACGGTAAGTTTCGCAGCATCCTTCAGCTTGGCGGCCGGCGATCCTTCTGCGGGCGGCTGACCAGTCGCCAGATCCCGCACGGCAGTGATCGCTTCTCGGGCGATCGGCTTATTCGTGAGGATAGAGAAACTAATGGTGGCGTCGGGATGCCGAGTGTGTAGCGCATCGTCAAGCTGAGCGAACTTGCTGAATACCTTGCCAACCTCGCCCAGAGTGAGGTTCTCGTCAGAGCGCAGCGTCGAGTGCTTGAACTGGCGCACTTCCAGGGACGTGAAGTTCTCCTCTGGGGGGCCGTAAAACTCGGTAAGGTCTATGACTTCGGAACCGTCCGGTTCTTTCTCCGAAGAGGTTGAGCCAGCTCCCTCCACGACCACTTGCTGGAGGTTGGATGCGGGGCTCAAAAGATGCAGTAGACGAGCCGCGCCCCAGGTGTAGTGGAATCGATCGCCGTCGCGTGAGGCGCGCACGCGCTCCGACGCGGTGGATCTGCTTCGCCGAGCGGACGAGCCCTTCGCTGCAGCCACTCTTCATCGCTCCCCGAGAAGCGGACAGCGCCAAGCCGAACCAGGGTGACGACTTGCTGTGTCGGTACTGGGCGACATCACCTGGCGGGAACCTCCTACCGGTGACCGGGTCACCTACTGTTCGTTCGACATCACTCCATTTTCTCTCATCCGCGACTCCGATCCCAGGCGACACGCGCCAAGCGGCCGATGGCACCGACCCCTCTCCTGCCGTTCCCGCAACGCAGAACGTAGCTGGCCACCCACGACGCATCGCGATACACCTATTGCGACTACTTCGATTGTTTCGATTAGGAGGATGGTCTGATGAGCGACATCGCGACGCTGGTTCCCGAGCCGGCAGACACTGAGCTGGCGATCTCCGCTCTGCGCGGGCTTGACGCTGCACTTGGCGTTGAGGGGCCGGTGCGACTACGCCTGGCTGGGCAGGTCGGTGATGTGGATGTGCCCCGGTCTGCACTGGCCGCACTGACTCAGGTGCTCGACAGCTTCGCGCACGGCGTGAGTGTGACTGTTCTTCCTACGCAGGCGGAGCTGACGACCCAGCAGGCCGCCGATGCACTGCATGTATCGCGGCCGTTCCTGATCGGGCTGCTTAACGCGGGACAGATCGAGTACCGCACGGTCGGCACGCACCGCCGCGTCAAAGCAGCGTCACTGATCCGCTACCTGCGTGAAGACAACGAGCGCCGCCAGTCTGCCGCTGACGCGCTGACCGCGGAGACTCGCGAGCTCGGATTCGCCTGATGCAGGTCGTCGTCTACGACGCCAACGTGCTCTACCCCTCCACCCTGCGGGACGTATTGATCCGGGTCGGACTCGCACGCCTGGTACAGCCGAAGTGGACGGAGCAGATTCTCGATGAAGTCTTCCGTAACCTGCGCACGAACCGCCCAGACCTCGACCCCGAGCGGCTGGATCGCACCCGCCGGCTGATGAACGATTCAATCCGCGATGTGACCGTGACCGGCCACGAGCGCTTGATCAACCAGTTCAATCTTCCCGACCAGGATGATCGACACGTCCTGGCTGCCGCAATCCACGCTGACTGAATCGCCCCGGGTTTGGTGGAGGCCCTGTTATCTGGTCGCGGTCACTGGTTCGGCCGCGGTGGTTGGATCGTACTGCAGGGCCCAGTAGTCGGTCTCGACCTCGGCTGGCGGCCGGTGGTCGAGCTCGCCATGCAGGCGCTGGTGGTTGAACCAGTCGACGTACTCCGCGACCGCGACCTCGACGTCGGTGACCCCTCACCAAGGCCCCTTGTTGCGGATGAGCTCGGCTTTGAACAGCGAGTTGAAGGCCTCGGGGGATCGCGTTGTCGTAGCTGTCACCCTTGGAACCGACCGAGGCGACGGCGTCGGCCTCGGCGAGCCGTTCGGTGTAGCGCAGCGCACGGTACTGGACTCCGCGGTCGCCGTGATGGATCAGGGCGCTGGCGTCCTGCCCCGCCCGCCGGCGCGCCCACAGCCCCATGTCGAGCGCGTCCAGGGCCAGGGCGGTGTGCATCGTGGTCGCCACCTGCCAGCCCACGACGTCACGCGAGAACACGTCCAGGACGAACGCCGCGTAGACCCAGCCCTGGAAGGTCCGGACGTAGGTGATGTCAGCGACCCACAACCGGTTCGGCGCGTCGGCGGCAAACTGCCGTCTGACCAGGTCGGACGGTCGAGGCGTCTGGGCGCCCGCACTGATCGCGGTCCGACGTGTCTTGACCCGTGCGACCCCTTGCAGGCCCTGGGCGCGCATGAGCCGCTCGACCGCGCATCGGGCGACCTGGGTCCCGGAACGATTCAACGCGGCGTGGACCTTGCGGACCCCGCAGACCCCGTAGCTGGCCTCGTGAACCGCCCGGATCTCGCCAGCCAGCCGCATATCGCGCACCGACCTGGCTGACGGCCTCCTGCTCGTGGCGACGCAGTACGTCGACGGGACGATCCTGGCGGGCGTGTCTTGCAACGCCACCAGGATCGGCTCGACCCCGAGCTCGCTACCCTCGACCTGGTCGCGGCGGTGAGCATCGACGAACTGGACTACCTGCCTGACGGGCGGCCCGGCTCCGCCGCGAAGAAAACCGACGCAGCCCGCAGGATGTGGTTCGCCCGCTCGAGCTCCCGGTTCTCACGCTCGAGCTCACCGACCCTCGCCCCGTCCGCGGTCGTGGTCCCGGCACGCTGCCCCTCATCGATCCCGGCCCGCGCGACCCACCCCCGCAACGTCTCAGCATTGATACCGAGCCGCTCGCCGATCCGCCGGCACGCCGACGTCCCGGTCCCCTCGGCCTTCACGTCCCGCACGAGCCGAACCGCCCGCTCGCGCAGCTCATCCGGATACTTCCCCGGTGCTGCCATGACTCTCATCCTTCCTGGAACGAGAGCCTCCGCGAAACCCGGCGCGATTCACCACCCCCAGCACCGACCGCCCCACCGACTCCCACGACCGCGTCCGCACCGACCGGATCGACAAGGCAGGCACCGTCACGCTGCGCGTCGCCGGCAAGCTCCGGCACATCGGCATCGGACGAACCCACGCCGGAACCCGCGTCAAGATCCTGGCCCACGACCTCGACGTCACCGTCGTCAACGCCACCACCGGTGAGATCCTCCGCGAGCTCACCATCGACCTCGACCGCGACTACCAGCCCACCGGCAGACCACCCGGGCCCACCCGCACAAACGAATAGCCCGAACCCGCATCTCGCAGGTTCAGGCTATTCCGATGTCTTGCGACATCACACACGTCGGGCTGACAGGATTTGAACCTGCGACCCCTTGACCCCCAGTCAAGTGCGCTACCAAGCTGCGCCACAGCCCGAGGACGCCCGCAGGCGTCCTGGTCAGCCCCGAAGGGCCGTGAAGATACTACCCCAGGTTGGGGGCGGTGCTGGTACCGGGCGGCCGTAGCCGTTGCCGGTTGAGCAGGGCCTCCAGGGCCCGTGTCGAAACCTGGGCGCGGTGGGTAGGTCTCGATACGCTCGCTGGCGCTCGCTACTCGACCGGCAAGAGGGAAGGGCCGGGCTCGCTGTTCGACCGGCACGAGGGACAGCAGGGGCTTGAGGCTCGACCGGAAGTGGGGGTCAGGCGACGGACTCAGCCAAGATCTGGGCGGAGCGGAGGCGCTCCTCGGTGGTCGAGGAGTGGAGCGCGACGATCAGCTCGTCGGCCTGGGCGTGCGTGGCGAAGGCCTCGAGGTACTCCCCCACCTGCTCGCGCGTCCCGACCGCCGTGTACGCCATCATCTCGAGGATGCCCTGGCCCTGCGGCGAGGCGAGGATGGCGTCCGCCTCGGCGTCGGACAGCTCGCGGCCTCGCACGGCCATCATCTTCAGACGGCGGCGCTGCGCCTCGGCGAGCTGGCGGTGCGCCTCGGCCTCGGTCTCCGCCGCCACCGCCCCGACCCCGGCGATCACGTACGGCTCGGCGAGCTGCTCCGAAGGCTGGAACTCCGCCCGGTACACGCTCACCGCCTCCTGCAGGTGCTGGGGAGCGAAGTGTGACGCGAAGGCGTACGGCAGCCCGTACGAGGCCGCGAGCCGTGCACCGAACAGCGACGACCCGAGGATGTACAGCGGCACGTCGGTCCCGTACCCGGGGTAGGCCTGCACGCCCGGCACGAGCGTGGACGTGCCCAGATAGCCCTGCAGCTCGCGCACGTCGTCGGGAAAGGTGTCGGGGCCCACCGTGCGACGCAGCGCGTGCATGGTCGTGCGGTCCGTGCCCGGCGCCCGGCCGAGCCCCAGGTCGATGCGCCCCGGGTGCAGCGTCGCGAGCGTGCCGTACTGCTCGGCGATGGTCAGCGGGGCGTGGTTGGGCAGCATCACTCCCCCGGCGCCGAGCCGGATGCTCGACGTCGCGCTCGCCACATGAGCGATCAGCACCGCCGTGGCCGACGACGCGATGGTCGGGTTGTTGTGGTGCTCGGCGTACCAGACGCGGGTGTAGCCCGCGGCCTCGGCGGTCCGGGCGAGGGCGACGGACCCCTCGAAGGCGTCGGCGGCGGTCTCACCGGGGGCGACGATGGCAAGGTCGAGGAGGGAGAGAGGCAGGGGCATGGTTGGTCCAACCCGGCGCAGCGAGGAAGATATTCCGAGGCGGGCCGGCACCCGGCCGACCTCGACACGCTCGTCCCCCCTGCTCGACCGACGGACCGGCGTGCCTATCGTGGGAGACGTCACCCACGATCCACGAGGAGGCGGGACCACGACCGCACAGCCCAGCACCCGTACCGCCGCCTACGTCGAGCGGCTCGGCGGGGCCGACGAGATCGTGGTCGGCCCGCTCCCGGTCCCGCCGCTCGGTCCCACCGAGGTGCTCGTCGCGGTGGAGGCGACGGCGGTCAACCACGTGGACACCTTCGTCCGGTCCGGGCGGTGGCGCACAACGACGCCCTTCCCCTTCGTGATCGGCAGGGACCTCGTCGGCCGGGTGGTCGACGTCGGTCCTGCCGTCACGGGATTCCGTCCGGGGGATCGTGTCTGGTCGAACAGCATGGGGCACGGCGGCCGGCAGGGCGTGGCAGCGAGCCTCGTGGCGGTCGACCAGGAGCGGCTCTACCCCGTGCCCGACGGCGTCGACCCGGTCGACCTGGTCGCCGCCGTCCACCCGGCCGCGACCGCGTGGCTCGCGCTGCACGTCCACGCGCGGGCGCAGGCCGGTGAGGTCCTGCTCGTCATCGGGGCCGCGGGCAACGTCGGCGCCGCGCTGGTCGCTCTCGGGGACGACGCCGGAGTCCGGGTGATCGCCTCGTGCGGGCCGGAGCACCACGAGGACGTCCGTGCGCTGGGGGCCGACGGCGTCATCGGGCGTGTCACGGCCGAGGACGTCGCAGCGAGCGTGCGCGGGGTGCTCGGCGATCTGGCGCCCGACGGCGTCGACGTCGTGATCGACACCTCGGGGAGCCTCGACCCGGGCGCACTGCTCCCCCTGCTGCGGCCGCGCGGGCGGGTGGTCGTGCTCGCGGGTGGCGCGACATCGGCGAGCTTTCAGCAGGGCGACCTGTACCAGCGTGACCTGTCCGTCGTCGGCTTTGTCATCAGTCGCGCAAAGGTCAGCGAGCTGGCGGACGTCGCCGCGGGGATCGGGCCGCTGCTGGCCGAGGGCAGGCTGCGCCCGGCGCGCATCGAGGAGCTGCCGCTGAGCGACGCCGCCGCCGCGCACCGGCGGCTGGAGCAGGGCACGCTGCGCGGGACAAGGATCGTCCTGCGCCCGCCTGCCCCGTCGCTGGTTGAGTAGCGAGCGTATCGAAACCGCGCTCGAGCAGGCCGACGCCGGTCAGGGGCGCTTGCGCTTCTCGCGGACGCGGACGGAGATCTCGATGGGCGTGCCCTCGAAGCCGAAGGTCTCCCGCAGGCGCCTCTCGATGTACCGGCGGTAGCCGGCCTCGATGAACCCGGTCGCGAACACGACGAACCGCGGCGGGCGCGAGGACACCTGCGTGGCGAACAGGATGCGCGGCTGCTTGCCGCCGCGCAGCGGGTGCGGGTGCGCCGCCACCAGCTCGCCCAGGAACGCGTTGAGCCGGCCGGTCGGGATGCGCATGTCCCACGAGGCGAGCGCCGTCTCGAGCGCGGGCACGAGCCGGTCCGCGTGCCACCCGGTCTTGGCCGAGATGTTGACGCGCGGCGCCCACTGGATCTGCACGAGGTCCTTCTCGATCTCGCGCTCCAGCATCGGCCGGCGGTCCTCGTCCATGAGGTCCCACTTGTTGTAGGCGATGACGATGGCCCGCCCGGCGTCGATCGCCTGGGAGATGACGCGGACGTCCTGCTCGGCGAGCGGCACAGAGGCGTCCACGAGCACGACGGCGACCTCCGCCTTCTCGATGGCGGCCTGCGTGCGCAGCGAGGCGTAGAAGTCGGCGCCCTTGGTCTGGTGCACGCGACGGCGGATGCCCGCGGTGTCGACGAACATCCACTGCTTGCCACGCAGCTCGATCAGCTCGTCGACCGGGTCGCGAGTGGTGCCCGCGGTGGGGTCGACGACGACGCGCTCGGCCTTGGCGACCTTGTTCAGCAGCGAGGACTTGCCCACGTTCGGCCGCCCGACCAGGGCGACCCGGCGCGGGCCGTTCGGCACAGCCTTGCCGTGCGCGGTCTCGCGCGGCAGCGCGTCGAGCGCGGCGTCGAGCAGGTCGCCGGTCCCCCGTCCGTGCAGGGCGGAGACGGGGTGCGGCTCGCCGAGCCCCAGGCTCCACAGGCTCGTCGCGTCCGCCTCGAAGGTCGGGCCGTCCACCTTGTTCGCGGCGAGCACGATCGGCTTCTTCGATCGGCGCAGCAGCTTGACGACGGCCTCGTCGGTCGCGGTCGGACCGACGGTCGAGTCGACGACGAAGATGACGGCGTCCGCCAGCTCGACGGCGACCTCCGCCTGCTCGGCGACCCGTGCGTCCATGCCTGCGACGTCGGTCTCCCAGCCGCCGGTGTCCACCAGCGTGAACCGGCGCCCCGCCCACTCCGCGGGGTAGCTCACGCGGTCGCGGGTCACGCCCGGCCGGTCCTCGACGACGGCCTCGCGCCGGCCGATGATGCGGTTGACGAGCGTGGACTTGCCCACGTTGGGTCGCCCGACGATCGCCAGGACAGGCAGCGCCTCGCCGGCGCCGTCGTCGTCCAGGTCCTCGCCGTCGTGCGCGAGGAGCGCGCGATCCTCGTCCTCGAGGTCGTAGTCCTCCAGGCCGGCACGCAGGGCGCGCTCGCGCGCGACGTCATCCTCGAAGGTGCCCTCGATGGCGGTCGCGTCGTCGGCAGGGGTGTCGTCCAGGGCAGCGCCGTTCGTGACGGCGTCGTCGGTGAGAGGGACGTCAGGGGTGCTGATGGCGTCCTCGGGGTTCGTCATACGACCATTGTCCCAGGTATCCGAGGCCCCGGTGTCGCGGGCTCCGGGCCCGGCCGGATCAGGGAGCAGCCGGGCTGTCCGCGGGCAATGGGAGACCGGAGCGCCCGACGGCGGCCGCCACCAGTGCGGACATCGCCTCGCGGATGCGCTCCGCAGCAGCCCGCTGGGCCTCGCGGCCGGTGGTCCCGGGCTCCCGCTCGATCCTCAGCGGCTCCCCCATCTCGACGTGCAGCCGGCGCCCGGGCGGCGGGACCACCCCGACCTTCTCCCCCGTGCGCCGGGTGCCGAGCACCGCGACCGGGACCACCGGCGCGTGGCAGGCGAGAGCCAGCCACGCGACTCCTCCGCGGGCGTCGGCCATGTCGCCGCGTCCACGGTTGCCCTCGGGGAAGATGCCCACCGCGTCCCCGCGCCGCAGCACCTCGCGCGCGGCGACCAGGGCGCCGCGCCCGCCGTCGTCCTTGTCCACCGGGATCTGCCCGGCGGCGCGCAGCACCCAGCCGACCGGCCCTCGGTACATCTCCCGCTTGACGAGCACGTGCAACGGCCGTGGCGCGACCCCGAGCAGGACGGGCCCGTCGATGAAGCCCTGGTGGTTCGCGGCGAGGATCACCGGACCGTCGTCCGGCACGTTCTCGTGCCCGACGACGGTCGCACGCCACACCCCGCGGGCGAGGAACCGCCCGACCTGGCGCGACCAGCGCGGACCGCGGGCCGAGGGCGCAGAGCGGGGCGCGACGGGGCGAGCAGAGGACGGGGAGGACGGCACGTCCGGCTCAGCCCTCCGTCGTGGCGTCAGCGCCATGCTCAGGACCCCGGTCCGCCGCCACGGCGACGATGTGCAGGGCCGCCGCGATCGTCTCGTCGAGGTCCAGCTCCGAGGAGTCGAGGGTGACCACGCCCGAGGCGGCGACCGTGAACTGCGTGACGGCGGAGTCCGCGGCGTCGCGCCTGACGATCTGGTCGCGCGTCGCGTCGACGGCGGTCGCGTCCGCGCTGCCGTGCAGCTCGAGCGAGCGACGGCGCAGACGCGACTCCTCGGACGCCGTGAGCAGGATGCGCACGTCGGCGTCCGGCGCGATGACGGTCGTGATGTCGCGGCCCTCGGCGACGATCCCCCGCCCGCCGCTGAAGCCCCGGCCGTGCCGCTCCGCGTCGATGGCCTGACGCTGGCGGTCGGCGAGCTCGGCGCGCACCTCGAGGTTGGAGGAGACGGTGCTCACGCTCGTGGACACCTCGGTGGTCCGGATCGCCGCGGCGACGTCGAGGCCGCCCAGGAACACCCCCGGCTCGGTCGGGTCGACACCCATGACGAGCGGCATCTCCCGCACCGCCGCCGCGACCGCCTCGGCGTCGTCGAGCGCGAGGCCCTGCTGGGTCACCCACAGCGTCGCCGCACGGTACATCGCCCCCGTGTCGAGGTAGGCCAGCCCGAGCGAGCGGGCCACCGCCTTCGACACGCTCGACTTGCCCGAGCCGGACGGCCCGTCGATCGCGATGACCAGGGGCGTGCGCACGGGGAGGTCGGAGCCGGAGTCGGTCACGGTGGTGGGGGCCTTTCGGGAAGGCGGTCGGGCAGACCGCGCGGGAGATGTCAGGGAGAGCGCGGTGGACCCGCTGCGAGATGTCGACCTACTGCGCGATGTCGCGGCGCAGCGCCGTCGCACCGTGCAGGTACACGTGCCGGACCTCGGAGCGCGGCACGTCGACGTTCGCGTGCGCCATCAGCCGGACGACGCGCGGCAGGGCGTGCGGCACGGCGATCTCGACCGCGCACATGAGCGGCACGTCCCCCAGCCCCATCTCTCGCGCCGCCGCGGCCGGGAAGTCCGCCGTGAGGTCGGGCGTGGAGGTGAAGATGATCGAGATGAGGTCGTCCGTGCTCAGCGTGTTCGCCTCGAGCACCGCGGCCACGAGCTCGCGCGTGCGCTCGAACAGGTGCTCCCGGTCGAAGGCGTCGAGCTGGGTGGCGCCCCGGATGGCGCGGACGGCGCTCACAGGCCCACCAGGTCCATGAGCGTGCCGAGCTCGGTCTTGCCGAGCACGCGCGTGCTGCCGGGCCGCAGGTTGCCCAGCTTGATCGGCCCCACCTGCGTGCGCACCAGGCGCACCACCTTGTGGCCGATCTCGTCGAACATGCGCCGCACGATGCGGTTGCGCCCCTCGTGCAGCTGCACCTCGACCAGGCTGGCCATCGGCGTGGAGTCGACGAGCGTCGCCCGGTCCACCTTCGCAGGCCCGTCCTCGAGCTCGACGCCGCTGAGCAGCGCACCGAGCTCCTTGCCGCTCACCCGGCCCTCGCACTCGACGAGATAGGTCTTGATCACCTCGTACTTGGGGTGGGTGAGACGGTGGGCGAGCTCGCCGTCGTTGGTGAGCAGCAGCAGGCCTTCGGAGTCGGTGTCGAGCCGGCCCACGTGGTACAGCCGCTCCCCGCGGTTGTAGACGAACTCGGCGACCGTCTGGCGGCCCTCGGGGTCGTTCATGGTGGTGACGACGCCCGCCGGCTTGTTCAGCGCGACCGTCACCTTGTCCTCGTTCACGTTGACCCGCATGCCGTCCACGTAGATGGCCGCCTTGGCCGGGTCCACGCGCATGCCGAGCTCGTGGATGGTCACGCCGTCCACCTCGACCCGTCCGGCCGTGATGAGCTCCTCGCAGGCGCGGCGCGAGCCGAGACCGGCCTCGGCGAGCACCTTCTGCAGGCGCACGCCGTCGGCCACGTAGACATCCTGCTCAGGCTCCTGGCGACGAGCCGCCCGAGCCTGCGACGCCGCCGACCGCCGACCCGCCGCCTCGCTGCTCGGGGGTGTGGTCCGGGGGCGCTTGCGGCCCCCGCGCGTCGTGCTCATAGCGTCTCCTTCGTGTCGGCGCCCAGCGACTCGATGTCAGGCAGGTGGGGCGCGAGCGCGGGCAGCTCGTCGAGCGACGTCAGCCCCATGCGCTCCAAGAAGTATCCCGTAGTTCCGTACCGCAGCGCACCCGTCGACTCGTCGGTGCCGACCTCGGCGATGAGCCCGCGCGCCGTCAGGGTGCGGACCACGCCGTCGACGTTGACGCCCCGTACCGCGGAGATCTGCCCGCGCGTGACGGGCTGGCGGTACGCGACGATGGCGAGCGTCTCGAGCGCGGCCTGGGTGAGCCGGGCGGTCTGTCCGTCGAGCACGTAGGCTCCGACGACGTCGCTGAACGCCGCCGCGGAGTAGACGCGCCACCCCTGGGCGACCTCGCGCAGCACGAAGCCGCGCGGGCGGGCGCCGGTGGCGCCGGTGTACTCGGCCGCCAGCTCGTGCAGCAGCCGCTCGACCTCCTCGGTGGGCAGCCCGACGGCGGCCGCGAGCTGGACGGCGGGCACGGGCTCGTCGACCACCATGAGGATCGCCTCGAGCGCGGCGAGGGCACCGCCGGGCAGCCCTGCGACGTCGGTCTGCTCCGGGGGCGCCGCTTGCTGGTCGAGCAGGCCCCCCGGGGCCGTATCGAGACCCGATCCGTCGGCAGCATGCTCACTCATCGGGGTCCTCCCCGTCGTCGTAGTCGGTGTGGATCTCGACCTGGTCGTCCTTGCCGGTCCAGCGCACGGTGAGCTCGCCGAGCGGCGTGAGCTGCTCGAAGACGATCGCGCTCTCCCGGTACAGCTCCAGCAGCGCGAGGAACCGACCCACGACGACGAGCGGGCCGTCCGCGTCCGCCACGAGCGCCCGGAAGGTGCTCTGCCCGTCGCGCCGCAGCTTCTCCAGCACGACGGCGGCCTGCTCGCGCACGCTGACCGCGGGTGCGTGCAGGTGGTCGAGAGAGACCCCGGCGGGCGGCGGCTTGGGAGCGAGCGTCTGGGCGGCGATCGCGGCGAGCTCGTCCGGGCCGATGCTCCACACGAGATCCGGCAGCAGCGCCGCGAGCTGCGGCTCCAGGGTCACCGAGCGCGGCACGTACCGCCCCGCCAGCTCGAGCCGCTCGGTGATCTGCGCCGCGATCTCCTTGTACGCCCGGTACTGCAGCAGCCGGGCGAACAGCAGGTCGCGCGCCTCGAGCAGCTCGATGTCCTCGGGGTCCTCCGTGTCCCCCTGGGGCAGCAGGCGGGCCGCCTTGAGGTCGAGCAGCGTCGCGGCGATCACCAGGAACTCGCTCGCGGTGTCGAGGCTCCACTCCTCGGAGGCGTCCCGGATGTGGCTGACGAACTCGTCGGTCACCGTCGCCAGGGCCACCTCGGTGACGTCGAGCCTGTGCTTCGCGATGAGCGAGAGCAGCAGGTCGAAGGGACCGGTGAAGTTGGTCAGGTGGACCTCGAAGACGCGGTTCGCGCCACCAGCGGCCCCCGGTGCTGCGGAGCCGGGCAGGTCGCCGGACGTGACCGCTCCGTCAGGCGCCTCGACGAGCACGGCCTCAGGCGGCGGCGCCACGCGCCACCAGCTCGCGCGCCAGCTGCCGGTACGCGACGGCACCGGCGTGCGACGGGGCGTAGGTGGTGATCGGCTCCGCCGCGACGGAGGCGTCGGGGAACTTCACGGTCCGGGCGATGACGCTGTGCAGCAGCCGGTCACCGAAGGCCTCGTGGACGCGGGCGACGACCTCGCGCGAGTGCAGGGTCCGGTTGTCGTACATCGTCGCGACGATGCCGTCGATCCTCAGGCGAGGGTTGAGCCGGTCGGAGACCTTCTCGATGGTCTCCACGAGCAGCGCCACGCCGCGCAGCGCGAAGAACTCGCACTCGAGCGGGATGAGCACCCCGTGGGCGGCGGTGAGCGCGTTGACCGTGAGCAGGCCGAGGGACGGCTGGCAGTCGACCAGGATCACGTCGTACTCGTCGATCAGCGGTCGCAGGCCCCGCGACAGCACGGACTCGCGGGCGACCTCCCCGACGAGCTGGACCTCGGCCGCGGACAGGTCGATGTTGGCGGGGAGCACGTCGAGCCCGTCGACGGCGGTGTGGTGGACGATCTCGTGCACGTCCGCCTTGGAGTCCATGAGCAGGTTGTAGACGGTCAGGTCCAGCTCGTGGGTGGGGACGCCCAGGCCGACGCTCGCCGCGCCCTGGGGGTCGAAGTCCACGATGAGGACCTTGCGCCCGTACTCGGCGAGGGCGGCGGCGAGGTTGATGGTCGTCGTCGTCTTGCCGACGCCGCCCTTCTGGTTGCACATGGCGATGATCCGCGCCGGGCCGTGGCTCGTGAGCGGCGCGGGCACCGGGAAGTCCGGCACGTCGCGGCCGACGGCGTCGGCCGCGTTCGTCGATGTCTGGGAAGCCTCGCTCGTCACGAGGAAAACGCTACCGCAGCCCGCGTCGTCGTCCCGGGAGGCGCGACCGGCTCGCTCGCCTCACCGCGCCCGGGGGTGCGAGGTCGTGTAGACCTCGCGCAGGTGCTCGGGGGTGACCCGGGTGTAGATCTGCGTGGTCGTGACCGAGGCGTGCCCCAGCAGCTCCTGCACCACGCGCACGTCCGCGCCGCCCTGCAGCAGGTGGGTCGCGAAGGAGTGCCGCAGGGTGTGCGGCGAGACGTGTGCCGCCGCCTCGAGCCCGGCCCGGTCGGATGCTGCGCGCAGGACGGCCCAGGCGGACTGCCGGCTCAGCCGCGACCCCCGCAGGTTGAGGAAGACGGCGGGACCGCCCCGCCCCGCTGCGGCGAGAGCCGGACGACCCCGCACCAGGTAGGCCTCGAGCGCCGCCACGGCGTACGAGCCGAGCGGGACCACGCGCTCCTTGGACCCCTTGCCGAACAGCCGGACGCTCGCCCGGTCCGGCGTCAGGTCGAGGTCGTCGACGGCGAGGTCCACCGCCTCGGAGATGCGGGCCCCCGTCCCGTAGAGCAGCTCGAGCAGCGCGCGGTCGCGCAGCGGCACCGGGCCCTCCCCCAGGCTCGTCGCCTCGAGCAGACGCTCGACCTCGTGGGTGGCGAGCGCCTTGGGCAGCCGCTGCGGCAGGGCCGGCCCGCGCAGCCGCGTCGCCGGGTCGTCCTCGCGGACCTGCTCGGCGACGAGGAAGCGGTGCAGGCCGCGCACGGAGGCGACGAGCCGCGCCGTCGAGCTCGCCGTCAGCGCCGCTCGGCCGTCGGCGCCCGAGCGCACCGCCGTCACGAGGTCGTCGAGGTCCCCGGGGCGCACCGTCAGGACGTCGAGCCCGCGCGAGACGAGGAAGTCCTGGTACCGGGCGAGGTCGCGGCGGTACGCCGCCAGGGTGTTCGTCGCGAGGCCACGCTCCACGGCGAGGTGGCTCAGATAGTCGTCGATCACCACGTGGTGATCATCCCACCCTCGTCGTCACGCTCGTCCCTCGCGGCTCGACCGCGGGAGGCGGGAGCGGGTCACCAGGGCAGGAAGACGTCGATCGCCACGGCCAGGAACAGCACGCTCGCGTAGGTGATCGAGCCGTGGAACACGCGCATGGCGTTCGCCTTGCCGAGCTCGGGGTGGTTCGAACGGCGCATGAGCTGCACGCACGATGCCAGGAACCAGGCCCCCGACGCGAGCGCGGCCACCCCGTAGAACCAGGTCATGTGCGCGACCGGCCACAGCAGCAGCGAGCACGCGACCATCGCCACCGCGTAGAGGACCATCTCGACGGCGACCCGCGACTGCGCCGCGACGACCGGCAGCATCGGCACGCCGGCGTCGGCGTAGTCCTTGCGGAACTTGATGGACAGCGGCCAGTAGTGCGGCGGCGTCCAGAAGAAGATCAGCAGGAACAGCAGCACGGGCGGCCAGGCGAGCGAGTTCGTCACCGAGGCCCAGCCGATCAGCACGGGCATGCAGCCCGCGGCGCCGCCCCACACGATGTTCTGCGGGGTGCGGCGCTTGAGGACGAGCGTGTAGACGACGACGTAGATGAAGATCGCGATCGCGGTCAGCAGCGCGGAGAGCAGGTTGACGACCAGGGCGAACCAGACGAGCGAGAAGGCGCCGAGGAGCACCCCGAAGACCAGCGCGCCGCGCGGCGAGACCTCACCGGTGACCAGCGGGCGCCGCTTGGTGCGGTGCATGATCTGGTCGATGTCGCGGTCGACGTAGCAGTTGAGGACACCCGACGCCCCGGCCGACGCGTAGCCGCCGATCAGCACGGCGAGCACCAGGCCCAACGACGGCATGCCGTCCTGCGCGAGGATCATCGTGGGGATCGTGGTGACGAGCAGCAGCTCGATGACGCGCGGCTTGGTGAGCGCGATGTACGCGCCGACCTTGGTCCTGATCGCGGCGGCGTCCCACCGGCTCCGCTTCGCGGCGAGTTGAGGCGTGTGCACGCGCTGATGCGCTCCGTTCCGGTGAGGCAGGCGAGGACGGGCGGGGGCGGCTCGCGTCCCGCGGCCACGTCGCGTGACCCTGGCGTCCGTCACCATGCTAGTCGATCCGCGCCCCGCCCCCGCGGTGCAGGGGTGTCGCCCACGTCACGCTCACCGCGCGGGCGCAGGGGTGTGAGCAAGAAGTCACCGCCCGGTCACGGGCTGCGCTATAGGATCGAAGGGAATCCGTCTGAGTGTCCCCCGTCGAGGGTGGCGTCGGCTGCGCCGCGCCGTCCGTGAGAGAAGAGGTTCGGTGAACGTTCCAGCTCCCAAGAGCTCGACCGTCGGTTGGTCGGAGCTTGATGTCAAGGCCGTCAACACGGTGCGCGTCCTCGCTGCCGACGCCGTCGAGAAGGTCGGCAACGGCCACCCCGGGACCGCGATCTCCCTCGCTCCCGTCGCCTACCTGCTCTACCAGAACTGGCTCCGCCACGACCCGTCGGACACCACGTGGCTCGGCCGCGACCGGTTCGTCCTGTCGTGCGGTCACACCTCCCTCACCCAGTACCTGCAGCTCTTCCTGGGCGGCTTCGGCCTCGAGCTCGAGGACATCGAGGCGCTGCGCACCTGGGGCTCCCTGACCCCGGGCCACCCCGAGTACAGGCACACCAAGGGCGTCGAGATGACGACCGGGCCGCTCGGCCAGGGCCTGGCCAGCGCCGTCGGCTTCGCAGCCGCGCAGCGCCGTGAGCGCGGCCTGCTCGACCCGGACGCGGCCCCGGGCACCAGCCCGTTCGACCACCGGGTCTTCGTGCTCGCCTCGGACGGCGACCTGCAGGAGGGCGTGACCTCGGAGGCCTCCTCCTGGGCCGGCACCCAGGAGCTCGGCAACCTCACGGTCATCTGGGACGACAACCACATCTCCATCGAGGGCGACACCGACATCGCCTTCACCGAGGACGTCCTGGCACGCTACGAGGCCTACGGCTGGCACGTGCAGTACGTGGACTGGACCGTCGGCCCGGACGGCTACACGGAGGACGTCGACGCGCTCAACGCGGCGATCGAGGCCGCCCAGGCCGAGACGAAGCGTCCGTCGTTCATCGGCCTGCGCACGATCATCGCCTGGCCGAGCCCGACCAAGCAGAACTCGCACTCCGCCCATGGCTCCAAGCTGGGGGCCGACGAGGTCGCCGCGCTCAAGACCGAGCTCGGCTTCGACCCGGCGAGGTCCTTCGTGGTCGACGACGACGTGCTCGCGCACGCTCGCGGGCTCGTCGAGCGCGGCGCCGCCCAGCACGCCGAGTGGGACGAGTCGCTCGCCACCTGGCGCGCCGCCAACCCCGAGCGCGGCGAGCTGTTCGACCGGCTCTCCGCCCGCGCCCTGCCCGAGGGCTGGACCGACGCGCTCCCGGTCTTCGAGGCCGGCAAGTCCGTCGCCACCCGTGCCGCCTCGGGCGAGGTGCTCAACGCCCTCGCCCCCGTGCTCCCCGAGCTGTGGGGCGGCTCCGCCGACCTCGCGGGCTCCAACAACACGACCATGAAGGGCCAGCCGTCCTTCATCCCCGCGGACCGGTCGACCACCGAGTTCCAGGGCGACGACTACGGCCGCACCCTGCACTTCGGCATCCGTGAGCACGGCATGGGCGCGATCCTCACCGGCATCACCCTCGGTGGCTTCACGCGTCCCTACGGCGGGACCTTCTTCCAGTTCTCGGACTACATGCGTGGTGCGGTCCGCCTGGCCGCGCTCCAGGACATCCCGGTCACGTACGTGTGGACGCACGACTCGATCGGTCTGGGCGAGGACGGCCCGACGCACCAGCCCGTCGAGCACCTGGCCGCGACCCGCGCCATCCCGAACCTCTCGATCGTCCGTCCGGCCGACGCCAACGAGACGACCCAGGCGTGGAAGGCGATCCTCGAGCGCGACTCCGGACCCGTCGGCCTGGTCCTCACGCGCCAGAACGTGCCGACCTTCCCGCGCGGCACGGACGGCTTCGCCGGTGCCGAGGGCCTCGCGCGCGGCGCGTACGTGCTGCTCGAGTCCTCGACCACCACGCCCGACGTCGTCCTCCTGGCCACGGGCTCCGAGGTCCAGCTCGCCGTCGAGGCCCGCACGGTCCTCGAGGCGGAGGGCATCGGGACCCGCGTCGTGTCCGCGCCCTGCCTCGAGTGGTTCGAGGAGCAGAGCGCGGAGTACCGCGAGAGCGTGCTCCCTGCCGCCGTCAAGGCGCGCGTCTCGGTCGAGGCCGGCCTCGCGCTGTCCTGGTACAGGTACCTGGGCGACGCCGGCCGTGCCGTCAGCCTCGAGCACTACGGTGCCTCGGCCGCCTACGAGACGCTGTACGAGCAGTACGGCATCACCTCGCAGGCCGTGGTGAGCGCCGCGAGGGAGTCGATCGCCGCCGTCAAGGCCTGACGACCTGCTCCGCCCGGGCGCACCTGCGCCCGGGTGCATAGCCTGAACCTGGAGGCGCGACCGGCACGCCGCCGGCCGCGCCTCCAGGCTCCGATCCCACGGAAGAAGGCACAGCACACATGGCCACGAAGGACAGCACGCAACCGACGGGCACGGCCTCTGCCCGGACCCAGGCGCTGAGCGACGCCGGTGTCTCCATCTGGCTCGACGACCTGTCCCGTGAGCGGCTCGACACGGGCAACCTCGCCCAGCTCGTCGCCACCCGCAACGTCGTCGGCATCACGACGAACCCCACCATCTTCGCGGCCGCCATCGGCGACAGCTCGGCCTACGACGACCAGCTCGCCGCGCTCGCCTCCCAGGGCGTGGGCACGGACGACGCGGTGTGGGCCCTGACGACGCAGGACGTGCGGAACGCGGCCGACGTGCTGCGGGAGACCTTCGAGGCCACCGACGGTGTGGACGGGCGGGTGTCCATCGAGGTCGACCCACGCCTGGCCCACGACGCCGACGCGACGACGTCGCTGGCCACGACCCTGTGGTCCACGATCGACCGCCCCAACATCTTCATCAAGATCCCCGCGACCGTCGAGGGCCTGACCGCCATCAGCGACACGCTCGCCCAGGGCGTCAGCGTCAACGTCACGCTGATCTTCTCCCTCGAGCGCTATCGCGCGGTGATCGACGCCTTCGCCACCGGGCTGGAGCGGGCGGTCGCCGCGGGCCAGGACGTGTCGCGCCTCGCCTCGGTCGCCTCGTTCTTCGTCTCGCGCGTGGACACGGCCGTCGACCCGCTGCTCGAGAAGATCGGCTCCGAGGAGGCGCTCGCGCTGCGGGGCACCGTGGCCGTCGCGAACGCCCGCCAGGCGTACGCGATCCACGAGCAGTTCCTCGCGAGCGACCGCTGGTCCGCCCTCGCCGCCGCGGGGGCCAGGCCGCAGCGCCCGCTGTGGGCGTCCACCGGCGTCAAGAACCCCGACTACGCGGACACGCTCTACGTCAGCGAGCTCGTGGCTCCCGGTGTCGTCAACACCATGCCCGAGAAGACCCTGGAGGCCGTCGCCGACCACGGGGAGGTCGCCGGTGACACCGTGCGGCCCGCCGAGGCGGAGGCGGCGCACCTGCTCGCCTCGCTGCCCGTGATCGGGGTCGACCTCGACGCCGTCACGCAGCAGCTCGAGGACGAGGGCGTGGACAAGTTCGTCAAGAGCTGGGAACAGCTCGTCCAGACCGTCGCCGACGGTCTGGGTCAGGCCGGGGGCCAGGAGCCCGCACCGAAGGAGAACGCGTGAGCGAGAACGAGCAGTCGGGGGCAGCGCCCCGGTGGGTGGTGGCGTGGGCCGGTGACGAGTCGGGCTCGGTGGTCGAGGTCACCGCGTCCGGCGCAGCTGCGCAGGCGGTGGCTGAGCACGCGGACGCGCTCGCCGAGGCCGCGGTGGCCTCCGGCATCGCCGCCCAGGACCCGACGCTGTGGGGACCCGCCGCCGAGTCCGAGGCGTCCGTGCGCCTCGCCTGGGTGGACCTCGCGACGTCGTCGCGGGACCTGCTCGAGCCGCTCGCGTCCCTGCGTGCCGAGCTGCAGGCCGAGGGCATCGACCGTGTGGTGCTCGCCGGGATGGGCGGCTCCTCGCTCGCCCCCGAGGTCATCACGCGGACCGCGGGCGTGCCGCTCGTGGTGCTCGACTCCACCGACCCCCGCCAGGTCCGCGAGGCGCTCGCCGGTGACCTCGCCCGGACCGTGCTGGTGGTCTCGAGCAAGTCCGGCACGACCCTGGAGACCGACTCCCAGCGCAAGACCTTCGAGGCCGCCTTCGAGGCCGCCGGGCTCGACGCTCGCCGGCACATCGTCGTCGTGACCGACCCGGGGTCCCCCATGGAGAAGGCCTCTCGCGAGGCCGGCTACCGCGCGATCTTCACGGCGGACCCGCACGTGGGCGGCCGCTTCTCGGCGCTGACCGCCTTCGGCCTGGTCCCCTCCGCGCTCGCCGGCGCCGACGTCGCCGAGCTGCTCGACGAGGCCGCGGCCGTCGCCGGTGCCCTGGCCGAGGACACGCCCGCGAACCCGGGCATCGTGCTGGGTGCGGTGCTCGGCGGCACCTCCCCGCTGCGCGACAAGCTCGTGATCGTCGACGAGGGCTCGGGCATCGTCGGGCTCGGCGACTGGGCCGAGCAGCTCATCGCGGAGTCCACCGGCAAGGACGGCAAGGGTCTGCTGCCCGTCGTGACCGGCACCGGCACCCCCGAGGCGGCCGCCAACCCGCCCGAGCTCGTCGACCAGGCGGACGACGTCCTCGCCGTCCGGCTCGTGCCGGCGACCGACGAGACCGACGACGCCTCCGACGGTCAGGCCGACGCCGGCCCCGCGACGGTCACCGTCGCCGGCCCGCTCGGTGCGCAGATGCTGCTGTGGGAGTACGCCACCTCGATCGCCGGTCGCCTCATCGGCATCAACCCCTTCGACCAGCCGGACGTCGAGAGCGCCAAGGCCGCGGCTCGGGGACTGCTCACCGCCACCCCGGAGCCCGAGACGCCCGCGTTCGTCGACGGCGACGTCGAGGTGTACGGCCCGGCGGACCTGCTCGACGGCGTCGCGACGCTCGAGGACGCGCTGTCCGCGCTGTGGGGTGCGGTGCAGCCGCACGGCTACGTCGCGCTCAACGCCTACCTCGACCGCGAGGCCTACGGCACCCTCGCCGGCGTGCGCGACAGCGTCGCAGCCGTGACCGGACGCCCCACGACCTTCGGCTGGGGGCCCCGGTTCTTGCACTCGACCGGGCAGATGCACAAGGGTGGACCTGCGACGGGAGTGTTCCTCCAGATCACCGGGACGGAACCGGAGGACCTCGACATCCCCGACGCCCCGTTCACCTTCGGGCAGGTCATCGCGGCGCAGGCCGCGGGCGACGCGTCCGTGCTGCGCGAGCGTGGTCGGGTCGTGCTCCGCTTCCACCTGCGCTCGCCGGAGGCTGGCGTGGAGCGGCTCACCGGGCTGCTGTAGGTCGTACGTCTCGCCTGCGAGCACGTCCTGCCCGCAGCCCCCGTGCGGACGCCGGCGGTCGAAGGACCGCCGGCGACCCGCTCTCCGACAGGTGGTACCCGTGCCTCCCACGCACGGCCGACGAAGAATGGTGTTGTTCCTTGGCCAAGTCTGCGACCATCAGCGCTGCGAAGAACCCGCTGCGCGACCCGCGGGACCTCCGCCTCCCCCAGATCCCCGCGCCCTGCGGCCTCGTGATCTTCGGCGTGACCGGCGACCTCGCACGCAAGAAGCTCATGCCCGCGGTCTACGACCTGGCTAACCGCGGCCTGCTGCCCCCGGGCTTCGCGCTCACCGGCTTCGGCCGGCGCGACTGGAGCGACGAGGACTTCACCAAGGTCGTCGAGGACGCCGTGAAGCAGTACGCCCGCACCCCGTTCCGTGAGTCGACGTGGCGCCAGCTCGCCGCCGGGATCCGGTTCGTGCAGGGCACCTTCGACGACCCGGAGGCCTTCGCCCGCCTGAGCGACACGGTGGCCGAGCTCGACCGCGACCGTGGCACCCGTGGCAACCACGCCTTCTACCTGTCCGTGCCCCCGCGCGACTTCCCGCTCGTGTGCCGCCAGCTCGCCGACTCGGGCCTGTCCACCTCGGAGGAGGACGCCTGGCGCCGCGTGATCATCGAGAAGCCCTTCGGGCACGACCTCGAGTCCGCGATCGAGCTCAACAACGTCGTCTCCGAGGTGTTCTCGCCCGACTCGATCTTCCGCATCGACCACTACCTGGGCAAGGAGACGGTGCAGAACATCCTGGCGCTGCGCTTCGCCAACCAGATGTACGAGCCGATCTGGAACGCCAACTACGTCGACCACGTGCAGATCACCATGGCCGAGGACATCGGCATCGGCGGCCGCGCCGGCTACTACGACGGCATCGGCGCGGCACGCGACGTCATCCAGAACCACCTGCTGCAGCTGCTCGCGCTCACCGCGATGGAGGAGCCCGTCTCCTTCCGCGCCACGGACCTCATCGCCGAGAAGACCAAGGTCCTCTCGGCCGTGCGCCTGCCCGACGACCTCGACCGGCACACCTCGCGCGGTCAGTACGCCGCCGGCTGGCAGGGCGGCGAGGAGGTCGTCGGCTACCTCGAGGAGGACGGCATCCCGAAGGACTCGGTCACCGAGACCTTCGCCGCGATCCGCGTCGACATCGACACCCGGCGCTGGGCGGGCGTGCCGTTCTACCTGCGCGCCGGCAAGCGCCTCGGACGCCGCGTCACCGAGATCGCCGTGGTGTTCAAGCGTGCCCCGCACCTGCCCTTCGAGTCGACGGCGACCGCCGAGCTCGGCAACAACGCCCTCGTGATCCGCATCCAGCCCGACGAGGGCGTCACGATGCGCTTCGGCTCCAAGGTGCCCGGCACCGCGATGGAGGTGCGTGACGTCACGATGGACTTCGGCTACGGGCACGCCTTCACGCAGTCCTCCCCCGAGGCGTACGAGCGGCTCATCCTCGACGTGCTGCTCGGTGATCCGCCGCTGTTCCCGCGCCGCGAGGAGGTCGAGCTGTCCTGGAGGATCCTCGACCCCATCGAGGAGCACTGGGCCGAGCACGGCCGTCCGGGCCCGTACCGGTCCGGCACGTGGGGGCCGCAGTCCGCCGACGACATGCTGGCCCGCGACGGCCGCGAGTGGCGCCGGCCCTGAGCCCGCGCCCCCTCAGACACAGGAGCTTCCAGTGATCATCGACCTCCCCCAGACCACGACCTCGGTCGTCGCCAAGCGGCTCGTCAAGCTGCGCGACGAGGGCGGCGTCACGGCGCTGAGCCGGGTGCTGACCCTCGTCGTCCTCACCGACACCGACGGCGTCGAGGACGCCGTGTCCGCAGCGAACGACGCGAGCCGTGAGCACCCCTGCCGCATCATCGTCGTCGCCGCCCCGCAGGACGACTCGAGCACCGGCCTCGACGCCGAGATCCGTGTCGGCGGCGACGCGGGCGCGAGCGAGGTCGTGATCCTGCGGCCTTCCGCGGCCATCGCGGACCACGTCGACACCCTCGTCATCCCGCTGCTGCTGTCGGACGCGCCGATCGTGGCGTGGTGGACCGGCGAGGTGCCGGACTCGGTGGCGGAGCACCCCATCGGGCGCATGGCGCAGAGCCGCATCACCGACACCCTCAACACCGCCGACCCGCGCGCCACGCTCGAGCGGCTGCGCGAGAACCACCACGCGGCGGACACCGATCTCGCCTGGACCCGCACCACGATCTGGCGCGGGCTGCTCGCCGCGACCCTCGAGCTGCCGCCGTACGAGCCCGTGCACTCGGCGGTCGTCGAGGGCGACGCCGACCACCCCTCGCTCGACCTGCTCGCCGGGTGGCTCGCGCAGTTCCTCAGGTGCCCGGTCGAGGTCGTGCGCGTCCCCGACGCCCAGGCCGTCACGCGCGTGGTGCTCTCGCGCCGCAGCGGCGACATCGTCATCGCCCGTCCCTCGGGCGCGACGGCGACGCTCGACCAGCCCGGGCAACCGACCCACCACATCTCGCTGCCGGTGCGACCGCTGCGCGAGTGCCTGGCCGAGGAGCTGCGCCGTCTCGACCCGGACGTCATCTACGGCGAGGTTCTCACCAAGGGCCTCGCGCGCCTCGAGGGCTGGGAGGCCCGCTGATGGCGGAGCGGCTCGTCGTCGTCCACCCGGACGCCGCCACGCTCACGCAGGCGGCCGCGGCGCGGCTGCTCACCCGCCTGCTCGACCTGCAGTCGGTGCAGGACCGGATCCATCTGGTGCTGACCGGCGGGACGATCGGCATCGACATGCTCGCGGCCGTGCGCGACAACCCGGTGCGCGACGCCGTGGACTGGTCGCTCGTGCACGTGTGGTGGGGCGACGAGCGGTTCGTGCCCGACGGCGACGCGGACCGCAACGAGCGCCAGGCCCGCGAGGCGCTGCTCGACGTGCTCAGCGATGCCCATGGCGGCCCGCTGCCCGAGGCGAACATCCACGCGATGCCCGCGGCCGCGGCCGGGATCACGCCCGACGACGGTGCGGTCGCCTACGCTCACGTGCTCGCGGAGCACGCCGACGGGCCCGCAGCGTCCGGCTCGACTCTGGTGCGGGTGCCCGCCTTCGACGTGCTGCTCCTCGGCGTGGGGCCGGACGCGCACGTCGCCTCGTTGTTCCCCGGTCACCCCGCGCTCGGCGCGAGCGGTGCGACGACCGGCGTCGAGGACTCCCCCAAGCCGCCGCCGCAGCGCATCTCCCTCACCTTCGACGCGATCCACGCCGCCCGTGAGGTGTGGGTCGTCGCCGCGGGCGAGGGCAAGGCGGACGCCGTCGCCCGCGCGCTCGGCGGAGCGCCCGTCGAGGAGGCCCCGGCAGGTGCCGCCGTCGGGCGCGAGCGCACGCTGTGGCTCGTCGACGCGGCCGCCGCCAGCCAGGTCACGACCCAGCCACCCTCCCCGGTCAAGTAACGCGCCAGCGCCCTCGCTGGTTGAGTGACGCCCTCTGGGGCGTGTATCGAAACCTGGTGATCGGGTGCACGGGTCTCGATACGCTCGTGCCTCGCCACTCGACCGGCGGCGGGCGACCGGCGACAGACGGCGGCCGCCCCTCTGGCGAGGGACGGCCGCCGTTCTTGTGCGGTGCTCGTCGACCTGCTCAGGCCTTGTGGGCCTTCTTCTTGGTCGCCTTCACCTTCTTGGTGGGCTTGGACTTCTTGGTCACTGTCGTCCAGCCGGGCTTGGTGCCGGTGACCCGCACGGTGATCTTCTTGCCCTGCTGCTTCTTCTTCAGCACCAGCTTCTTCTTGGCGCCCTTCTTGCCCTTGACCGGCTTGCCGTTCTGGAACCACCGGTAGGACAGGGTCGTCCCCGCCGTCCAGGCACCGGGCTTGGCCTTGAGCCTCTTGCCCACCCTGGCCTTGCCCTTGATCTTCGGCTTGGCCGCCTTCAGCACCCCGGCCACCACCGCCGCGGTCGGGCGCGAGGTGTGACTGACCGTGACGTAGCCCGGCCTGCTGCCCGTGACCGTGACCGTGATCTTCGTGCCCCGCTGCGCGGCCGCGAGAGTGAGGCTCGACCTCGTCGCCCCCGGCACCGGTGCGCCGTTCGCCCTCCACTGGTAGGTGAAGGTCGTCCCCGCCGTCCAGCCCGGGGTCTTCGCGGTCATGGTCTGACCGACCTGGGCCCTGCCCGTCACGACCGGGTCGGCCGCCACGAGCCGGCTCCCGTACGCGTGCGACCACGACGTCGTCACGACCGAGACCCCGAAGGCGTACCCGCTGTCCGGCGCGGCGGTGACGACCGCCGTCTGCCCGAGGGACAGCCGGACGGTCCCGCCGGTGACGGTGGCCGGCCTGCCGTCGACGGTCACGGAGTAGTGCACCCCGGTCACGCTCGGGACCGTCACCACACCGGTGGCCGACATGGACGACGGCTGCGGCGTGACCAGTGTCCCGGAGACGGTCGCGACCTGGTCGGCGTCGAGCGCCTGGTCGTAGACCTTCACCTCGTCGAGGGCGCCCTTGAAGTAGTCGACGCCGTTCAGGTCCCACTGCGCCCGACCCAGGTTGAACGTCCCGTCCGAGGCGATGCCCGTCTTGCTGGCGTAGGTCGCCCGGAGCGTGCCGTCGACGTAGAGCTTGAGCGTGCCCGCTGCGGCGTCACGTACCCCGACGAGCTGGTGCCACGCACCGAGCGTGGGCACCCCGGGCGCGACGGCACGCTCGTCGGCGAAGCTGAACGCGTAGCCGCCGATCCCCGTCCCGTACTGCAGGAAGAACGGGCTGCGCCCCGTCAGACCGTCCATGGACGCCATGGTCGAGTAGGCGCTCGGGAACCCGTCCATCCGGACCCGGGCCTGGACCGTGTAGCTGCCGGTGGTGTCGAGCTCGGGCAGCTGCGCGGTCGCGTAGTCGTCCGTGCCGTCGAGGCGGAGCGAGCCGCCCGCGCCTCCGGAGACGTCGGTGTCCCACGTCGACCCGTTCTTCAGGGTCAGCGTGTGCCCGTTCCCGGTCACGTCCGTGCTCGTGGTGCCGCTGCCCTCGTCGAAGGACCAGGCGGCCACGCCGGCGAGCCCCGTGGCCGACGGCGGCAGCGTGCGTGCGCCGGAGCCCACCTCGATGACCTTCTGGTTGACGGCGCGGACCTTGGCGGCGTCCATCTTCAGCACGTCGCGGTCGTAGGTGTAGAAGCCGTTGACCTCGCCCTCGACGTCGGTCAGCTGGGTGTAGACCGACCCCGAGAGGTAGGTCTGCGCCGGGCCGATCAGCGCCGCGGTGTTCCGCACATAGGCGTCCGTCAGCTCGGCGGAGGTGCCGAGCTCCCCGTAGGGGTTGACGGAGCCCCCGGGCCACACCCGTCCGGGCACCGACAGCGAGAAGCCACCGTGCTCACCGTCCATCGCCGCACGCGTCGCGTCCGGCTGCGGCGTGCCCGGCCCGGTGTACTGGTGCCAGTCGATCATGTCGCCGCGGCCCGAGTCTCCCAGGGAGTTGCAGCAGTTCTCGCCGCTGTGCGCGTCGACGAGCCGTGACGGGTCCATCTGCTTGACCCAGTCCGCGATCTCACCGGTCGCCGTGAGGTCCCACTCGCCCCAGCCCTCGTTGAAGGGGATCCACCCGATGATCGAGGAGTAGGACTTGAGCTGCTCGACCATGCCCTCGAGCTGGGTGCGGTACGCCTCCTGGCCGGGGGCGTCGAGCCGGTCGGAGCCGGCCGGCATGTCCTGCCAGACCATCATCCCGATCCTGTCCGCGTCGTAGTACCAGCGCGCCGGCTCGACCTTGATGTGCTTGCGGATCGTGTTGAAGCCCAGGTCCTTGGTCGCCTGGATGTCCCACGCGAGAGCCTCGTCCGTGGGCGCCGTGTAGACGCCGTCGGGCCAGAACCCCTGGTCCAGGGTCGACAGCAGGAAGGTCTGCACGTTGTTCAGGAACACGTGGTTGACGCCGTCGGCGTTCTTCTTGACCTCGATCTTGCGCATGCCGACGTAGCTCGTCGCCTGGTCGACCGACGTCCCGTCGGTGAGCTTCACGCTCAGGTCGTACAGGTAAGGGTCGTCCGGCGACCACAGGTGCTGGTGCGCGATCGGGACGGTGATCGTGGACGTCACCGGGCCGCTGGCGCGCCCCGCCTCGTGGCCGTCCTTGTCGTACGCGACGACCTCGGCCACCGCGGCGCTCGAGGCGCCCGTGGTGTCGACGCCGACAGCGAGCTTCGCCTGGTCGATGTCCGGGGTCAGCTCCAGGCGGGTGATGCTCGCGGCTGCGACCGGCTCGATCCACACCGTCTGCCAGATGCCCGAGGTGGGGGTGTAGAAGATCCCGGAGGGCGTCAGCGTCTGCTTGCCGTGCGGCGTGTTCGGCTCGGTCGTGTCCGTCACGTGGAGCACCAGCTCGTTGGGACCGGAGGCGAAGGCCGCGTCCGTGATGTCGACGGAGAACTCCTCGTAGCCGCCGACGTGGTCGGCGACCTTGGTGCCGTTGACGTAGACCTCGGCGTGGTAGTCGACCGCCCCGAAGTTGAGCACGAGCCGCTGTCCGCTGCCCACGCCCCAGCCCGAGGGCACCTCGAAGGTGCGCCGGTAGACCATGTAGCTCTCGTGGTGGCCCACGCCGGAGAGCTTCGACTCGACGGGGTAGGGCACGACGACCTGGTCCGCGAGGTCCTGGCCGAACGGCACGTCGAAGGCGGAGGTGGCCGCCTGGAACTGCCAGCGGCCGTTGAGGTTCTGCCACTTCTGGCGCACCAGCTGGGGGCGCGGGTACTCGGGCAGCGGGTTGTCCGGGTCGACGTCGTCCGCCCACTGCGTGCGCATGGTGTACGTCGAGCCGTTGTCGACCGGCGTGTCGAAGGCGGGCAGGGCCGCACCGTCGACGGTGACGCCGCCGTCACCGTCGTAGGCGAGGCGCACCTGGGCGCGCTCGGGGATCGGTGCGGAGAGAGTGAGGACGATCGCCGTGCCGCCAGAGCCCGTCGCGACGTCGACGACCGGGAGCGCGCCACCGTCGACGGTCGCGACGAGGTGGTCGGCCAGGGCGGACGTGACGCCGCCGAGGGCGCCGTAGGCGTCGGCCGTGACGGTCGTGCCGTCGGCGCTGACGGCGCCCGTCACGGGCGGCGCCGCGAAGTCGTCGGGCGCGGTGAGCGCCGAGACCGGGATCGAGGACTCCGCCCCGCCGGGTGCGACCCAGGTGACGTGGACGTTCGCGCCACCGGTGGCCTGGAACAGGTCGAGCCGGAAGGCGACCCGCTGCCCGGCGGTCAGCGTGACCGGTGTGGAGGTCTGCGTGAGGTCCCAGTCGTTGACCCAGTGGTCGATGATCTGGTTGCCGTCGACCCACAGCCGGAAGCCGTTGTCACCCTTGATCTTGAAGGTGTAAGAGCCGGAGGACGGTGCCGTCAGGAAGCCGGTCCAGCGCACGCCGGCCCACTCCCCCTGCCCGGTGCGCTGCTGGTAGACCGGGACCATGCTGTCCTGGTCGAGGTTCCAGTCCAGGACCGTCGCCTTCGGCGCACCGACGAAGTCGTAGGTGGTGTGGTCGATCGTGTAGTACTCCCCCTTGAGCCCGTGCACCGGGCCGGAGGGACCGGCCGCGCGGGCCGTGGCCGGGGCGGCCACCGCCACGGCCATGACGACGGCCAGCGCCAGGAGGAATCCCCCGGCCGCGACCGCAAGGCGCGCGGCCAGCGGGCGCCTCGGTAGTGAAAGCAACATCATCGTCCCTTTCCTCGTGGTCTGAGGCTCCGAGATGCTCGGGGCCTCGGGTGGTAGGCGCGGGAGCCTCGTCGCTGCCCGGCCTGTCGATCCTGTCGTCACGCCTTCCTGCGAGCCGTGACTCTCGTGGTCGCGATCTTCTTGGCTGCCTTCACCTTCTTGGTGGGCTTGGACCTCTTGGTCACTGTCGTCCAGCCGGGCTTGGTGCCGGTGACGCGCACGGTGATCTTCTTGCCCTGCTGCTTCTTCTTGAGCACCAGCTTCTTCTTGGCGCCCTTCTTGCCCTTGACCGGCTTGCCGTTCTGGAACCACCGGTAGGACAGGGTCGTCCCCGCGGTCCAGGCACCGGGCTTGGCCTTGAGCTTCTTGCCCACCTTGGCCTTGCCCTTGATCTTCGGCTTGGCCGCCTTCAGCACCCCGGCCACCACCGCCGCGGTCAGCGCCGAGGTGCGCACCACGGTCGTGTCACCGGCCCTGGTACCCGTCACCGTCACGCTCAGACGCTTGCCCTTGAGGCCCGCGGCGACCGTCAGCGTCGCCCTCGTGCCACCGACCACCGGCGCCCCGTCGGCCCGCCACTGGTACGTGAACGACGTCCCCGGCGTCCAACCCGGCGTTCGCGCCGTCAACGTCTGACCCACCTGCGCCTTGCCGGCCACCACAGGATCAGCCGCGACCAGACGCTGACCGTACACGTGCGTCCATGACGTCGTGGTCGTCGCAACACCGAACGCGAATCCAGCCTCGGCCACCGCCGTCACCACCGCCGTCTGACCCAGGCTCAGCGAGACCTTGCCGCCCGCCGGGGCGACGGTCCTGCCGTCGACCGTGACCGTGTACCGCACCCCCGGCACGCTGGGGACCGTCACCACCCCGCCGGCCGACATCGACGACGCCTCCGGGACCACCGGCGTCCCGGAGGACGCAGCGACCTGGGCCGCGGTCAACGCCTGGTCGTAGACCTTGACCTCGTCGACCGCGCCGACCAGGTAGTCCACCCGCGTGTTGTCCCACTGCGCCCGACCGAGCGTGAAGGTGCCGTCCGAGAGCGTGGCGGACCGCGTCTGGTACGTGCTCCCCGCCACCCCGTCCACGTACATCGTGAGCGTGCCCGCGGCGGCGTCGCGCACCCCCGTGAGCTGGTGCCACTGCCCGTAGTCCGGGTCCGCGAGCTTGACGGCCCGCGCCCCCGTGAAGCTCATGCCGTAGCCGCCGATCCCGTCGCCGCCGATGTTCTTGCCGTACTGCAGGTAGAACGGGCTGTTGCCGTCGTCGCCGAGCGCGTCCATGGACGCCGCGCTGCCCCAGTCGCCGTCGATCGAGTCGAGCCGGACCCGCGCCTGCACCGTGTAGCTGGCGGTGGTGTCGAGCTCCGGCAGCTGCGCCGTCGCATAGCCCGTGCCGTCGAAGCGCAGCGAGCGTCCACCGTCGCCCGGGGTGCTCGTGTCCCAGGTCGTGCCGCCGTGCAGCGTGAGGGTGTGGCCGTTGCCGGTCACGTCCGTGCTCGTGGTGCCGCTGCCCTCGTCGAGGGACCAGGCGGCCACGCCGGCGAGCCCGGTCGACGACGGTGGCAGCGTCCGCGCCCCGGAGCCGACCTCGATGATCTTCCGGTTGATCGCGCGCACTGTGTCAGGGTCCACCTTCAGCACTGCGCGGTCGTAGGTGTACAGCCCGTTGACCTCGCCCTCGACGTCGGTGATCTGGGTGTACACGGACCCCGACAGGTCGGACTGGGCGGGCGCGATCAGCCCGGCGTTGTTCCTGACGTACGCGGCGGTCAGCGCCTCGGGGGTGTCGACGCCGCCGTAGGGGTTGACCGCGCCCGCGGCCCACGTCCGCCCGGGGATCGCCAGCGAGATGCCGCCGTGCTCACCGTCCATCGCGGCGCGCGTGGCGTCCGGGTGCACCACGGTCGGTCCCGGGTAGGTGTGCTGATCGACCATGTCGCCCTTGCCCGAGTCGCCCAGCCCCCAGATGAGCCCGTAGCTCGGCTCGTTCCCGCTCGCGGCGTCCACCAGCCGCGAGGGGTCCATGGACTTGACCCAGTCGGCGATGGCGCCCGTGTCGTTCTTGTCCCACTCGCCCCAGCCCTCGTTGAAGGGGATCCAGCCGATGATCGAGGTGAACGACCGGTGCTGCTGGACCATGTCCTCGAGCTGCTTCTTGATCTCGACCTGGGCGGTCGCGTCGGGGCGGACCCCGTCCCCCGCACCGGGCATGTCCTGCCAGACCATCATCCCGATCTGGTCGGCGTGGTAGTACCACCGGTCCGGCTCGACCTTGATGTGCTTGCGGATCGTGTTGAAGCCCAGGTCCTTGGTCGCCTGGATGTCCCAGGCCAGGGCCTCGTCCGTGGGCGCCGTGTAGACGCCGTCCGGCCAGAAGCCCTGGTCGAGGGTCGCGAGGAGGAAGGTCTGCACGTTGTTCAGGAACACCCGGTTGACGCCGTCGGCGTTCTTCCTGACCTCGATCTTGCGCATGCCCACGTAGCTCGTCGCGGTGTCGGTGGTGGCGCCGTCCTCCAGGGTGACCGTGAGGTCGTACAGGTAGGGGTCGTCCGGCGACCACAGGTGCTCGTGCGCCACGGGGACCTGGATCACGGCGGCGGCCGGGCCGGTCTGACGGCCGACCTCCGCACCGGTCCTGTCGCGCACGACGACGGTCGCCGTCGCCGCGCTCGAGGCGCTCGTCGTGTGCAGGGCGACGGCGAGCGTCGAGGTGTCGATGTCGGGCGTCAGGTCGAGGCGCGTGATGCTCGCCGCGGGGACCGGCTCCATCCACACCGTCTGCCAGATGCCCGAGGAGGACGTGTAGAAGATGCCGCCGGCGTTCGCCCGCTGCTTGCCGATCGGGGTGCTGCGGTCGGTGGTGTCGGTCACGTGCAGGACCAGCTCGTTCGGGCCGGAGGCGGCCAGGGCGTCCGTGACGTCGGCGGAGAACGCGTCGTACCCGCCCGTGTGGTCGGCGACCTTGGTGCCGTTCACGAACACCTCGGCGTGCTGGTCGACCGCCCCGAAGTTGAGGACCAGCCGCTGGCCGCTGCCCACGCTCCAGCCGGCGGGCACGGTGAACGTGCGCCGGTAGACCATGTGGTCCTCGTGGCGGCCCAGGCCCGAGAGCTTCGACTCGGTGGGGTACGGGACGGTGACGCGCTCGGTCAGGGTCTGCCCGAAGGGAACGGCGAAGGCGGAGGTCGCCGCCTGGAACTCCCACTGTCCGTTGAGGTTCTGCCACCTCTGCCGCACGAGCTGCGGGCGCGGGTACTCGGGGAGGGGGTCGGAGGGGTCGACGTCGTCGGCCGAGGTCGTCTGCATCGTGTAGGTCGACGCGTTCGTCGCCGGCACGTCGAAGGACGGCAGCGACGAGCCTGTGACGGTGAGGCCGCCCGCGCCGTCGTACACGAGCCGGACCGAGACCGACGCCGCGATCGGGGCGGACGGGCTCAGCTCGAGCGAGGCGCCGTCGGTTCCCCGGGACACCGTTGTGATCGGCAGCGTGGCGCCGCCGACCAGGAGCGTGAGGTGCGAGGCGAAGGCGTCGTCGACACCGGCGACGGCTCCGGCGAGGCCCACGTGCACGTCCTTGCCGTCCGTCGTGACCGCGGCCGTCACGTCCGGCACCTCGAAGTCGTCCGGTGGCGTGATCGCGCCCACCGGGATCTGCTGCTCGGTCCCGTCGGGCAGCACCCATCGGACGTGGACGTTCGCGCCGCCGGTGGCCTGGAACAGCTCCAGCCGGAAGGCGTACCTCTGCCCGGCGGCCAGCGTGATCGCCGTCGACGTCTGCGGGTTGTCCCAGTCGTTCACCCAGTGGTCGAGGAGCTGCTGCCCGTCGACCCACAGCCGGAAGCCGTTGTCCGCCTGGATCTCGAACCGATAGATCCCCGAGGACGGTGCCGTGAGGAAGCCGGTCCAGCGCACCCCGGTGTAGGTCGTGGCACCGGTCCGCTGCTGGTAGGTGGGGACCAGGTCGGTGACGTCGAGGCTCTGCTCGAGCACCGTCGCCGTGGGGCTGCCCGTGAGCTCGAACGTCGTGTGGTCGATCGAGCCGTAGTACTCGGCCTTCAGCCCGTGGGCCGTCCCGGTCGCGGCACGAGCGGGCACCGCGGCCGTCAGGGTCGCCGCGACCAGCGCGAGCACCGCGAGGAGCGCGACGCCCAGGTGCCTGAGCACGGGAGAGCCGACGGGCTCCGGCCGATGGGCAGATACGTCGTGGTTCACGTCAGCTCTCTCTTCCTGTCGTGCTGGTCGTCCGTGCGGCTGCGGCGCTGCTCGAGGTCATCGATGTCTCTTGATCTTGATCGTGGTCCGCACGGTCGTGGTCCCGACGCCGGCAGCGAGGCTCTTCGCGGGAACGAACCGGACGCGGATCCTGAACTTCTTGCCCTTGGCGGCCTTCTTGGGAAGGGTGACCACGCCCTTCTTGCGCATCGCGGCGACCGAACGGTGGGCGTAGGCCTTCCTGCCGACGTCGACCCACACCTTGCCCTTCGCCGCCCGCCCGTTGGTGAGCATCTTGGAGACCTTCACGTGGACCTTGACCTTGTGCCCCTTCTTGGCCTTCTTGGGCGCCCTGACCTTGAGCTTCTTGATCTTGGCCTTGAGCACGCTGAAGGTCGACGTCGACATCGCAGAGACCGCTGCACGGCCGTCATCCGTCCGGAGGGTGGCCGTGAGACCGCCGTACGTGCCCACCGCCTGGTCGGCCGGGATCGTCAGGGTCGCCACGGACGTGGCGCCCTGGCGCACGATCGGCGCGCTGCCCAGGGTGCGGGCGCCCGAGCGGAAGCTCACCGTGCCCGCGGTGGCGCCCGAGACGGTGCTCCTCAGGCTGATGCGTCCGCTGGCCGTGCCGAAGACCTGGCTCCTGGCGCTGACCGTCGGGGCCGACACGGAGACGGGCGCCGGCGGCTCGGGGGTGTTCGCGTCTGTCGTGGTGTAGGCGATGGACGTCTTCGCCGTCACGGGCCGGCCGGCCAGGGTGACCGTGACTGTCCGTGTGCTCGCGTCGTACGTCCACGCGGAGGGGTCGACCGCTGAGCCGTCGACCGTCACCCGGGTGGGACGCTCGGCGTCGGTGAAGGCCGCCGTCCACGTGCGCTGCGAGACCTGGCCGGTGAACGCGCCGGAGCTCGCCCCGATGTCGAGCCTGCCGCCGTCCGGCAGGTCGGTGTAGGTGATCGGCGTCGATGCGGACGCCGTGGAGGCCGTCGCGCCGTCGTCCTCGTAGAGCGTGAACGCGCCGTCCGCTCCACCGGCGACGGTCAGCGTGACCGCGTCGAGGGGCGCGGTGTCGTTGGCGACGTCGTGGCTGCGGGTCGGCACGATGCCGCCGCTGCGCACGAACACGGGCATCTCCTCGAGGCCGGTCGTCACCTGGGCGGTCGTGCCGCCCAGGTAGGTCGTGCCGGTGAAGTAGTCCGTCCAGGAGCTCCCCTCGGGGAACCACACGGTGGTCGTCGCGGTCTCCCCCGGCGTCGTGACCGGGGCGACGAGCACGTCCGGCCCGTAGAGGTACTCGCTGCCCGCCAGCGCGTACGCCTCCGGGGACTCCGGGTACTGCAGGTAGAGGGGTTGCACGATGGGGCCTCCGGTGCGCCTGGCCGCCGCGGCCAGCGTGTAGGTGAAAGGCACGAGGCGTTCGCGCAGGTTGAGGAACGTGGTCGCCGAGCTGTTCGCCGCGGCCGGGTACTGCCAGGGCAGCCGATCGCTGTGGTCGCTGTGCAGGCGGTCGATCGGCTGGAAGGTCCCCAGCTGGACCCAACGGGCGTAGAGGTCGGCGGGAAGCTGCTGGCTGCCCGGCTCGGCCCCGTTCGGCGTGTTGAGCCCGCCGGTGTGCCCGCCGATGTCGTGGCTGACCGCGGCCAGGCCTGTCGAGGCCGACTCGCCGGGCGTGTAGCCGACCTCGGCCTTCAGCATCTCCCAGGTGGACTTGGTGTCGCCGGTGAAGTGCAGCGTCGTGCGCTTGTCCGCCCACGGCCCGGTCGGCACTGCCTGCGGGTTGCCATAGCCGCCCGCGGTCAGGGCGCCGTAGGCACGGGAGTAGGCGAAGCCCCGGCCCTGGAGCGCGGCGTCGCCGTAGTCGGCGTACTTCTGGTTGATGAAGGCGTCCGGCGTCACGCCCGGTGCGCTGTACACCGAGGCGTCGCTGCAGCAGTAGTCCAGCCACCACAGCTCCACACCGTTGCTGCCGATGTCGTCGTGCAGGTCGAAGTACGTCTTCAGCTGGACGGGGTCGGCCCAGTCGAACACGTACTTCTTGCCGCCCCCGGTGGTCTCACCGGTCCACGTGAGCCTGCCGCCCGCGGCAGCCTGAGCGCCGGCGAACCTCGGGTCGCCGTCCGAGATGCTCGGGTGGACGTTGAAGGTGTTGTGGATGCCCTTGGAACGCATCAGGGACAGCAGCCCGGGAAGGTCAGGGAACTTGGTGGTGTCGACCTCCCACCCGTTCCACTGGTCGGGCTGCTTGTAGTTCGTGTCGATCGCCATCGAGTCCACGGGCACGCCGTTGGCGGCGAACCCCGGGATGATCTGGTTCTCGTAGGCGTCCTGGTAGTGGTCGTAGTACTCCGAGAACCACACGCCGTAGGCCCAGCGCGGCAGCAGCTTCGTGGGGCCGGTCAGCCGCGAGAGGTCCTCGAGCGCCCCGGTGTAGTCGCTTCCGTAGGCGAAGACGTAGCCGTCCAGATAGGCCTCACCATGGTGGTCGCCGCGGGCCGTGATCGTCTCCGTGCCCGGGTCGTACAGGCTGCTGGTCGTGTCGTCCAGCAGGGACCATCCGTCCTGGTACAGCAGCCCCGGGTTCGTCTTTGCACTGCCGTCGACGGTGTCGAGATCGCGGCGGTACCCGCCGAGCGCCGCGTGCGGCGCCAGGAGCGGGCTGTCGGTGGTGGTCACCGCGAGGGTGTCGAGGTTCACCCCGCAGCTCGCGGTGTCGGCGCAGCCGACCGTGAGGTCGCTGTCACCCGCGGGCAGCCGGACCGGGATGGCCACGGTGCGCCAGTAGTCCCAGCCGCTGGTGGGCTCGAGCGGGACCACGGTCTCGGCCCCGTCGGCACCGGGCCGGACCGAGAGGCGGCGCGCGTCCGCCTGGCCGTTCGCGTACCGGACCTGCAGGTCGTAGCGGCCGGCCGCGGGGGCACCGGTGACGTGCACGACGAGCGCGGCGCCCTGCTGCGTGAGGCCGGCGGTGAACCCGCGACCCGAGAACCCGTTGTGGTCCGCGGCGATGGTAGCGCCACCGACCAGGGAGGTCGTCTCTGCCTCGCAGAGCGTCCCGAGGGCACAGTCGGCGGCGCTCGTGGTGGGGTCCGGGTACGCCGCTCCCACCGGCAGCACGCCGAGGCTGTCGAGGTTGACGTTGCCCGAGTCCCCGGCGGACCGCTCGACCGTCACACGGTGCGTTCCCGCGCTCAGGCTGAGCGTGGTGGAGAGCGTCCTCCAGTCGTCCCAGCTGCTGCCCGCGGGCAGCGCCACCGTCGTGGGGTCGCCGTCGTCGACGACGACGCTGAGCGTGCGGGTCGTCACCTGGCCGTCACCCGCCCGGTGGTTGGCGTAGCGCAGCGCCAGGGTCCGGTCCCCCGCGACGTCGACGTCCGTCGCGAACGTGAGGGAGTCGCCGTCGTGCTCGTACCCGGCGGCGAAGCCCGTGCCGGTGTAGCCGGTGTGGTCGGTGGCCTGTGCGAGCCCCTGCAGGGAGAGCGTCTCCGCCTCGCACAGCCTGCCGACCGTGCACGTCGGCAGGTCGCTGCTCCCCCACGGTGATCCCGTGACCTGCTGGCCCGTCCCGGTGGTCAGGCGCACCTCGAGGTTGCGTGAGGTGAAGGCCCCCGAGCCCTCCTTGTAGCGGAGCGTGGCCCTGCCGGTGTCGATGGTGAGCCAGCCGTCCGTCACGGTCCGTGTGAACGGCGTGGCACCGAAGCTCTCGCGCCCGATCACGTTGAACGTCGACGCGTCCGTGAGATCGCCGTCCTGTGCGTACTCGGTCCGGATCAGCGTCGGGGACAGCACCTCGAAGCGGGCGTTCCCGGACACGACCGTCTGGCTGTCCAGGGGCGAGGACGCGGCCTGCGCGGTTCCTGCCGGGCCCCCGGCCAGACCGGTCGTCACGGTCAGGGCTGCGGCAGCGAGGACGGCGGCGAGAGGACGGACCGTGACGGTCCGGCGGGTGCGCCCGCGACGGTGTCGGCGGACGAGCGGCTTGCGGGGACGTGGCATGGAGCGCTACCTGACTCTCGGTCCGGTGGGAAAGGGTTCCAGCGAGCGGTCCCGCCGCCGTCACCGCGACGTCGCGGGCGGCCAGCGGTACGTGACAACGCTGTCATGCGATTTCTCAAAATGTGGTTTCAAAATAGGAGGGGTGGGACCGGCCGTCAAGGGTGGGGGCCGTGCACCCGCACCCCTCTCGTCGGCCTACGTGCGCTGCGCCCGCGAGAGCAGGGTCTGGACGATCACGACGATGCCCAGGAAGACGCCGGAGACGACCGACTGCACCGAGCTCGTCAGCGAACCGACCTGGTTGATGAAGTTCTGGATCACCATGAGCAGCAGCACCCCGGCCAGGGTCCCCACGAGGTTCCCGCGTCCGCCGGTGAGCAGCGTGCCGCCGATCACGACGGCGGAGATCACCGAGAGCTCCAGGCCGACGCCGACGTTGGGCACGCCGGACGAGGAGTAGGCGGCGTTCAGCGCCCCGGCCAGGCCCGCGCACAGCGCGCTGAAGACGTAGACGCCGAAGTGCACGCGGGTGACGGACAGCCCCATCAGGCCCGCGGCGCTCTCGGAGCCGCCGACGGCCATCACCGACTGCCCGCTGCGCGTGCGGGCGAGGACGACCGCTGCCACGACGAGCATCGCCGCTGCGATCCAGGTCGTCCAGACCAGGCCGAGGAACCCTCCCGAGCCGAGCGCGCGGGTCGCGCCGTCCTCGACGAGGGGCGTGGTCGACCCGCCGTCGGTGACGGCGTACACCAGCCCGCGGATCCCGAGCAGCCCGGCGAGCGTCACGATGAAGGGCGCCATCTTCGCGTAGGCGACGAGCGCGCCCTGCAGCGCCCCGATCACCGCGCACACCACGAGCGGCAGCGCGAGGGCCCCGAGGATCCCGGCGCTCGACCCGGTCGCCGCGAGCACGCCGCCGAGGGCGTACACCGACCCGACGGACAGGTCGATGCCCCCGGTGAGGATCACGAAGGTCATCCCGATCGCGATGATGAGCAGGAAGGAGCTCTGCGTGGCGACGTTGGTGAAGTTCGACGCCGACAGGAACGTCGGGAAGACGAGGCTGCCCACCACGAGCAGGATCACCAGGACGCCGGCCGCGCCGTAGGACTGCACGAGCGCGGCGACGCGCTCACGGGGCGCCGCGACCCCCGGGGCGAGGGTTTCCGGGACAGTGGTCATCGGCCGAAGATCCTTCCGCGCTGGACGTAGACCGCCACGAGGATGATGACCGCCTGGGCGATCTGCGAGTAGGCGTCGGGGACGTTGTGCTTGACCAGCGTCGCCGTGATGAACTGCAGCAGCAGCGCGCCGACGACCGTGCCGCCGATCTTGACGCTGCCGCCCGTCAGCGGCGTCCCGCCGACGACGACGGCGGTGATCGCCGAGAGCTCGATGAGGTTGCCGATGGTCGACGGCACCGAGGCGCCGAGGCGCGCCGTGCCGATCAGGCCCGCGACCACCGCGAGCCCCGCGCAGATCACGTAGGTGAGCAGCAGGACCCGGCGCACGGGAAGGCCCGCGAGCTCCGCCGCGCGGCGGTTGCCGCCGATCGCCAGGAGCTGCTTGCCGAAGGTGGTGCGGGAGACCAGGACGGCCACGCCTGCGACCAGCGCCGCCGCGATGATCACCGCGTACGGGATGCGGACGGCCGTGCCCTCGAACAGGTTCCCCCGCCCGAGCGCCAGCACGAAGGGGTCGTTGACCGACCGCAGCTGCTCGTTGGCGGCCAGGAGCGCGATGCCGCGCCCCGCGACCATCATCGAGAGGGTCGCGACGATGGGCTGGACCCCGATCAGGGCCACCATGGAGCCGTTGACGACGCCGACCACCAGGCCCGCGGCCAGGGCGGCGAGGATCGCCGGCAGAGCGCCGTAGCCGATGTACAGCGGTACGAACGCGGCGGCGACGGCCATCACCGCGCCGACGGAGAGGTCGATCCCCTCGGTGCCGATGACCAGCGCCATCCCGAGCGCGACGACGAGCACGGGCACCACCTGCACCAGCTGGGTGCGGAAGTTGCCGAGCTCGAAGAAGTTGGGGGTGAACACCAGGTTGTACAGCAGGACGAGCGCCAGGGCGAGGTACACCCCGTAGCGCTGGACCACGCGGAGGGTCGTGCCCCGGCGCGGGAGCCGAAGAGAGACGGTCGCCTGTGTCATCGTTCCTCGTCCCCGTCCTCGTCGAGGACGGTCGTGGCCGCGATCGGGTCGGCGGCCGTCTGCGTGATGCCGGGGTCCACGTCGGCGGCGGAGCCGCTCGCCAGCGCGGCGACCAGGTGCTCCTCGTCGACGTCCGCACCCGTGAGCTCGGTGGTGATCTGCCCGTCGCGCAGCACGAGGATCCGGCCCGCGCCCTCGACGACCTCCTCGACCTCGCTGGAGACCAGCATGATGGACAGTCCCTCGGAGGCCAGCTCGTCGATCAGGTGCTGCACCTCGGCCTTGGCGCCGACGTCGATGCCGCGGGTCGGCTCGTCGAGCAGCAGCACCTTGGGGCTCATGGCGAGCCACCGCGCGATCATGACCTTCTGCTGGTTGCCGCCGGAGAGCTCGGAGACGGGCTGGTCGGGGCTCGACGCCTTGATCCGCAGCCGGCGCATGAAGACCTCGACGACGGCGTCCTGGTTCCTGCGGCTGGTGAAGCCGGCCGACGAGAGCCGCGGCAGCGCGGCGAGCACGATGTTGTCGCGCACCGACAGCCCCGGGACGATGCCCTCGGCCTTGCGGTCCTCGGGGAGCATCACGACCCCCGCGCGGATGGCGGCGGTCACCGAGCCCGGGCGGACCGCCACCCCGTCCACCCGCACTGAGCCCCGGTCCAGGTTCATCACTCCGGCCATGGCCTTGAGCGTCTCGGAGCGGCCGGACCCGAGCAGCCCGCCGAGGCCGACGACCTCGCCCGGACGCATGCTCACGTCGATGCCGTCGATCTGGTGACGGCGCGAGAGGTCCTCGGCCACGAGCACGGGTGGTGCCGCCGAGGCGCCGGCGCCGGTGAAGGCGGTCACGCCGCCGCGCTCGAGCTTGTCGGCGGAGCGGCCGAGCATCTTGCCCACCAGCTCCAGGCGCGGCAGCTCGGCGAGCGGGCCCTCGTGCACCCGACGCCCGTCCCGGAGCACGACGACCCGCTCGCACACCCGGTAGATCTCGTCCATCTTGTGGCTCACGTACACGATCGCGACACCCTCGGCCCGCAGCTGTCCGATGACCCGGAACAACGTCTCGACCTCACGGACCTCGAGGGACGAGGTCGGCTCGTCCATGATGACGACCTTCGCGCTGATGCTCACCGCCCGGGCGATGGCCACCATCTGCTGGATGCCGAGGGGCAGGCTGCGCAGCGGGCGCGTCACGTCGACGGCGATGCCGTAGGCCGAGAGCAGCTCGCGCGCCTCGGCGTTCATGCGTCGCCGGTCCACCAGACCGAGCCGGCCGCGCGGCGCCCGCCCGACGAAGATGTTCTCCGCGACGGTCATCAGCGGGACCAGGTTCACCTCCTGGTAGATCGTCGAGACGCCGGCCCGCTGGGCGTCGAGCGGCCGCGCGAAGCTGACGCGCTCGCCCCGCAGCAGGACCTCGCCCTCGTCGGCGCCGTAGACGCCCGTGAGCACCTTGATGAGGGTCGACTTCCCGGCGCCGTTCTCGCCCATCAGCGCGACGCTCTCGCCGGCGTGCACGGCGAAGTCGACGGCGTCGAGCGCCGTCACGCCGCTGAAGCGCTTGGTGACGCGGCGTGCTTGGAGTACCGGGTCGGGCATCGTGGCTCCTCGGTGTGCGGTCGTCGGTGACCGTGCGACGTGCCGCGCAGGAGAGAGGGAGGACTGCTGCGCGGCACGTCACGTTCGGGGGTGCTGCGGGTCAGAACGCCTTGTCGATGTCGGCGGACGCGTTCTGGGAATCGTACTCGCCGTCCTCGATGACGATGCTCTGCCCGACGGGGTCGCCGGCGAGGAACGACTTCAGGGTCGCGAAGGCGAGCGGGCCGAACCGCGGGTTCGACTCGACGACGCCGTTGTACGCCCCGGCGACCACCTGCTCGACGGCGTTGCGCGTGCCGTCGATCGAGTAGATCTGCACGTCCTTGCCCGGCTGCTTGCCGGCCGCGATGATCGCCGCCTGCGCGCCGAGACCCATCTCGTCGTTCTCGGCGTAGATCGCCGTGATGTCCGGGTTCGCCTGGAGCAGCTGCTCGGTGACCGACTGCCCCTTGTCGCGGGCGAAGTCACCCGTCTGCTGGGCGACGATCTCGATGCCCGGCGCCTTGGCCTTGATCTCGTCCACGAAGCCGCTGGTGCGGTCGGTCGTCACGTTGTTCCCCGACGCCCCGAGCAGCACGGCGACCTTGCCCGTGCCGCCGGTCCCGGCGATCAGCTGGTCCGCCGCGCGCTCGCCCTGCTCGACGAAGTTCGACCCGAGGAACGACACGTAGGTGTCGCACGCGCCTGAGCTCAGCAGACGGTCGACCGTGATGACCGGGATGTGCTTCTCCTTGGCCGCGTTGAGGGCGGGCTCGAGGCCGTCGCTGTTGAGCGGTGCGACGATCAGCGCCTGGGCGCCCTGCGCGATGAGGTCCTGGATGTCGGAGATCTGCTTGGAAAGCGTCGACTGGGCGTTCGTCGTGATGAGCTTCTTGACCCCGATCTTCGCGGCCTCGTCCTTGATCGACTGCGTCTCTGCGATGCGGAAGGGGTTGTCCTCCTTCTCGGACTGCGAGAAGCCGACGACCATGTCCTTGAGGTCGCCCTTCTCCCCGCCGTAGGTCGCGATGTCGCACGTGGGCCCGTCGTTGTCGGCAGCGACCTGCTGCTGCGCGGCGGTGTCCGACCCGGTCGACGCGGTCTCCCCCGCACCGGTGTTCGTGCAGCCGGCGAGGAACAGTCCGAAGACGGCCGCGCCCGCGACAGCTCCCGTGATCCGGGAGGCCTTGGTGGTTCTCTTCATCTGCGCTCTCCACTTCCTCGTGTGAGTGCCGGCAGCGTCGGCCCGAGGCGGTGGGCCGTCGGCGTGCCGGTCAGCGACGATCGACGCTGATCGCCTGCCAGACAGTTATCGCAGATTTGTGGGACGTTGTCCAGAACCCTGTCCATAACTATTTGGCAACGGCCGCCGGGAACCGCTCCCCACCTTGGCACGACTGCGGTTCTCCCGCTCGTCGGAGCGTTCGACGGCGCGTCGTCAGGTCTCCGGCGCCACGGCGGGCTCGGCGGCCCGGCCCGGCAGCGCGATGGTGAGGGAGCGCGGTGGCTCGGGCTCGTCGCCGGCGTCGGCCATCGCGCCCTCGATGGCACGGTAGATGGTCGCTCGCGAGGTACCGAGCTCCTCGGCGATCTCCCGGACCGAGGCACCCTGGTCGCGCAGGGCCAGCACGCGTTCGACGCTTCGGTCCGAGAGCGCCCGGGGGCGCCCCGCCCGGCGTCCGCGGGCGCTCGCCGTGTACGCCCCGGTGAGCGCGCGGTTCCGCTGGAGCTGGCGGTCGAGCTCGGCGAAGGCCCCGATCACGGCCGAGGCCGTCGACTCGTCGGAGCGGAACTTCTCCGCGATGCTCGACACGCCGATGCCACGGCGCAGCAGCATCTCGATCAGAGACAACACCGAGCTCGTGGAGCTGCCGAGCCGGTCCATCCGCCACACGAGCAGCGTGTCCCCCTGCTCGGCGACGTCGAGCGCCGCGGAGAGCTCGGCGCGCGCACCGCGCGACGGCTCGGTGCCGTCGTCCGCGAAGACACGGTCCGCGCCGTGCCGCAGGAGCAGGTCGCGCTGGAAGTCCGCGTTGTGGTCGAGCGGGCCGACGTGCAGGTACCCGATGACGCTCACCACCCGCTCCCCCTTCGCAGTGCTCGCAGGTCCAAGGTCTAGTCATCCTATGCCCGCTCCTCGGGACCGTCCCCGTCCCGGGCCCCGCGCAGGTGCCGCCGCCGAGCGGCCCCGGGGCGCGCTCGCCGTTGAGCCACGACCCGGGTTGCTCGAAACTCTTCCCCGGTCACCCGGGCCTGTCAAGCGAGCCACGCCGCCCGCTCTTGCGCTCCCTCGCCGGTCGAGCAGCGAGCCCGGGTACGACGAAGGCCCCGGGGACCGGGGAGGTCCTGCCGGGGCCTTCGTGCCGAGCTGGGGCTGCTCAGCCGAGGTCGAACTTGTCCAGGAGCTGCAGCAGCACGATCGAGGCGAACCAGACGAGCGCGAAGCCGACCGTGATCCGGTTGAGGTTGCGCTCGGCCACGCCCGAGGAGCCGGCGCTCTGGGACAGGCCACCACCGAACATGTCGGCGAGGCCGCCGCCCTTGCCCTTGTGCATGAGGATGAGGAGCACGAGGAAGGCGCTGGTCAGCACCAGGATCACTTGCAGGGCGATGTGCAGGATGGTCACTGTCTCGTCGTTTCTCTTCATCGGGTCGCGACCACCCGCCGTCGGGCGGTCGCTCGTGGGCAACGCTGTCAAGGATAGTGCACGGTCGCGCGGACTTCCACGACCTCGCCGCGGGGCGAGCCTGTCAAGACCGCCGCGGGGGTCTCGACACGGGCCTGGCGGCCCTGCTCGACCGGCGGCGCCCCCGCGGCGAGGTCGAGGCTCAGGCCTTCTGGAAGCTCGCGATCTTCGCGAACTCCTCGGGGTCGAGGCTCGCGCCACCGACGAGCGCGCCGTCGACGTCGGCCTCGGCCATGAGCTCCTTGATGGAGCTGGACTTCACCGAGCCGCCGTAGAGCACGCGGACCGCGTCGGCGACGTCGGCCGAGTACAGCTCGGCGAGACGGGCGCGGATCGCGGCAGCGACCTCCTGGGCGTCGGCCGGGGTGGCGACCTCGCCGGTGCCGATGGCCCACACGGGCTCGTAGGCGACGACGACCTTGGCCGCGTCCTCGGCCGAGATGCCGTCGAAGGCGCCGTCGACCTGCGCGAGCGTGTACGAGACCTGCTCGCCGGCCTTGCGCACGTCGAGGCCCTCGCCGACGCAGACGATCGGGACGACGCCCTGGCCGAGCGCGGCCTTCGCCTTGGCGGAGACGATCGCGTCAGTCTCGCCGTGGTACTGGCGGCGCTCGGAGTGGCCGACGGCGACGTAGGTGACGCCGAGCTTGGAGAGGAACTCCGCGGAGATCTCGCCGGTGTACGCGCCGGACAGGTGCTCCGAGACGTCCTGGGCGCCGTAGGCGATGTCGAGCTTGTCGCCCTGGACCAGCGACTGGATGCTGCGCAGGTCGGTGAACGGGGCCAGGACGAGCACCTCGACGTCCGCGAAGTCGTGCTTCGCGTCGTCCAGGGTCCACGCGAGCTTCTGCACGTGGTGGACGGCCTGGTTGTGGTCGAGGTTCAGCTTCCAGTTGCCGGCGATGAGCGGGGTACGAGCAGCCACGAGGTGGCCTCCTTCGTCAGGGGGGTGAAGAGGGGGAACGGGTGTCAGGACTCGAGGACGGCGATGCCCGGGAGCTCCTTGCCCTCGAGCAGCTCGAGGCTCGCGCCGCCGCCCGTGGAGATGTGCGAGAAGCCGGACTCGGGGAAGCCGAGCGTGCGCACGGCCGCCGCGGAGTCGCCGCCGCCCACGATCGTGAACGCACCGTTCGCGGTCGCGTCGACGAGCGCCTGGGTGACCGCGCGGGTGCCGCCGGCGAAGGCGTCGAACTCGAAGACGCCGGCCGGTCCGTTCCACACGACGGTCTTCGCGTCGGCGATCGCGGCGGCGAAGGCGGCCTGGGAGGCGGGGCCGATGTCGAGGCCCATCTGGTCGTCCGGGATGGCGTCAGCGGCGACGACGGTGGCCGGGGCGTCCGCGCTGAACGCGGGCGCGACGACGGCGTCGGTCGGGACGACGATCTGGACGCCGCGCTCGGCGGCGGTCGCGAGGTAGCCCTTGACCGTGTCGATCTGGTCCTTCTCGAGCAGCGAGGTGCCGACCGAGTGGCCCTGGGCGGCGAGGAAGGTGAACGCCATGCCGCCGCCGATGAGCAGGCGGTCCGCCTTGGTCAGCAGGTTGGCGATGACGCCGAGCTTGTCGGAGACCTTGGAGCCGCCGAGCACCACCACGTAGGGGCGGGCGGGCTCGTCGATCGCCTTGCGCAGCGACTCGATCTCCTTGAGGACGAGCAGGCCGGCGGCCGAGGGCAGCTTCTTGGCGACGTCGTAGACCGACGCCTGCTTGCGGTGCACGACGCCGAAGCCGTCGGAGACGAAGACGTCGGCGAGGGCGGCGAGCTCGTCGGCGAGCTGCGCGCGCTCGGCGTCGTCCTTGGAGGTCTCGCGGGCGTCGAAGCGGATGTTCTCCAGGAGCGCGACCTGGCCCTCGCCGAGCGCGGCGACGGTCGCCTGCGCGGAGGGCCCGACGACGTCGGCGGCGAGCGCGACGTCGGTGCCGAGCAGCTCCCCGAGGCGCGTCGCGACGGGAGCGAGCGAGTACTTCGCGTCGGGCTCGCCCTGGGGGCGCCCGAGGTGCGCGGTGACGACGATCCTCGCCCCGGCGTCGCGCAGCAGGTTCAGGGTGGGCAGGGCGGCCCGGATGCGGCCGTCGTCCGTGATCGTGGTCCCGTCCAGCGGGACGTTGAAGTCGGAGCGGACCAGGACGCGCTTGCCGCGCAGGTCACCGAGGTCCGAGATCGTTCTGACTGCCACAGGGTTCTCCTTGGGACGCGTGCCCCGTGCCTCGGGGCGGAAGGACGTTGTCTGCGCGCGAGAGCGCCCGCGCACGCACCGGGCTGGGGAGCCTGGGCCTGCGCGGGCGCACTCGCTAGGGTGCTGCGGGTGTCACGCCGGTGGGCGGGACGGTCAGAGCTTGCCGCCGACGTACTGCGTCAGCGCGACGAGGCTGTTGGAGTAGCCCCACTCGTTGTCGTACCAGGAGACGACCTTGACCTGGTCGCCGATCACCTTGGTGAGCTTCGAGTCGAAGATGCTCTGGTGCGGGTTGGTGACGATGTCGCTCGAGACCAGGTCCTCGTCCGTGTACTCGAGGATGCCCTTGAGCGCGCCCTCCGAGGCAGCCTTGACGGCGGCGTTGACCTCGTCGACCGTGACCTCGCGGCTCGCGGTGAAGGTGAGGTCCGTGGCCGAGCCCGTGATGACGGGGACGCGGAGCGCGTAGCCGTCGAGCTTGCCCTTGAGCTCGGGGAGCACGAGGGAGACGGCCTTGGCCGCACCCGTCGAGGTCGGGACGATGTTCTGCGCGGCGGCGCGGGCGCGACGCAGGTCGCTGTGCGGGCCGTCCTGCAGGTTCTGGTCACCGGTGTAGGCGTGGATCGTGGTCATGAGGCCACGCTCGATGCCGATCGCGTCGTTGAGCGCCTTCGCGAGCGGGGCGAGGCAGTTCGTGGTGCACGACGCGTTGGAGATGACGTGCTGCGTGGCCGGGTCGTACTGCGTGTGGTTCACGCCGACGACGAAGGTGCCGTCCTCGTTCTTCGCCGGGGCGGAGATGATGACCTTCTTGGCGCCGCCGTCGATGTGGGCCTTGGCCTTCGTCGCGTCCGTGAAGAAGCCGGTCGACTCGATGACGATGTCGGCACCCAGCTCGCCCCAGGGCAGGTCGCCCGGGTTGCGCTCGGCGAGGGCGCGGATCTTCTTGCCGTCGACGATGATGTTCTCGTCGTCGTAGTCGACGCTCAGCGGGAACTTGCCCAGGACGGTGTCCCACTTGAGCAGGTGCGCCAGCGTGTGGTTGTCGGTCAGGTCGTTGACACCGACGATCTCGATGTCAGCGCCCGACGCGATGGCGGCGCGGAAGAAGTTGCGGCCGATGCGGCCGAAGCCGTTGATACCGACGCGAACGGTCACTGTGCCCTCCTAGGGCGCGCCGGTCGCACCGGCGCACGGTTGATCTCGAAACTTGTGCGCGTTCGTGCGCACCCTGATAGCCGTCGGAGACAGCTGCGGGTGCCCGGCTGCGCTGCGCCCGGGGCGGTGACCACCCGCGGGCCAGGTCCTCGTCCCCCGTGGGGCAGCGCGGGCACCAGCGTCCGACGACCCTCTGAGCCTATACCCTTTCGGCACCTACGGTGTCGCCCGTCACACCCTAGGGCTCGATGAGGTCAAGGTTGAGCCCGGCCTCGGTGTCCGGGATGCCCAGCTCCTGCGCCCGGCGGTCCGCGGTCGCGAGCAGGCGGCGGATGCGCCCGGCGACGGCGTCCTTGGTCAGGGGCGGGTCGGCGAGCTGACCGAGCTCCTCGAGCGAGGCCTGCCGGTGCGCGAGCCGCAGCTCGCCCGCCTGGCGCAGGTGCTCGGGCAGGTCGTCGGCCAGGATCTCGAAGGCCCGTTCCACGCGGGCGCCGGCCGCCACGGCGGCTCGCGCCGAGCGGCGCAGGTTCGCGTCGTCGAAGTTCGCGAGGCGGTTCGCGGTGCCGCGGTACTCCCGGCGCGAGCGGCGCTCCTCCCAGGCCACCACCGAGTCCGTCGCGCCCAGCCGCCGCAGCAGCACGCCGATCGCCTCGCCGTCGCGGATCACGACCCGGTCGATGCCGCGGACCTCGCGGGCCTTGGCGGAGATGCCCAGCCGGCGCGAGGCGCCGACGAGGGCGAGCGCCGCCTCCGGGCCCGGGCAGGTGACCTCGAGCGCGGAGGACCGTCCGGGCTCGGTCAGGGAGCCGTGGGCGAGGAAGGCCCCGCGCCAGGCGGCCTCGATCTCCTGCTCCCCCGCCGAGACGATCTGCGGCGGCAGCCCGCGCACGGGGCGGCCGCGGCCGTCGAGGAGCCCGGTCTGGCGCGCGAGGGCCTCGCCCTCGCGGATCACCCGCACGACGTAGCGGGGCGAGCGCCGCAGGCCGCCGCTCGAGACGACGATGAGCTCGCTGGGGTGACCGAAGACGTCGCGGATCGCGTCGCGCAGCCGGTCGGCGGTCACCGGGCTGTCGAGCTCGGCCTCGATGACGATGCGCCCGGAGATGATGTGGAGCCCGCCCGCGAAGCGGAGCATCGTGCCGACCTCGGCCTTGCGGCTCGAGACCCTGTCCACCTTGAGACGAGCGAGCTCGTCCTTCACCTGCGCCGTCAGAGCCATGCGGACCATCCTGCCACCGCGTCAGGCTCCGGTGCTCGTCGTGCCCGCCGGGCGGAACATGTCGCCGAAGGCGGCCGCGAGGCGCAGGTGGTCGTGGGCGGCCGTGCCGTGCGTGCTGCGCACGTCGCTGACCACCACCCGCGCGCCCAGGCGGGCTGCCGCGGCGTCGAGCGCCGCGGCGTCGGTGACCTCGCTGCGGTCGACGAGCACGACGTCGATGCGCAGCCCGGGGGCGTGCGCCGCGAAGGACTCGAGGTGGTCCACCGGCGTCATCCCCTGCGTCTCCTCGTCGCCCGAGCCGATGTTCAGGGTGAGGCAGCGCCGCGCCGGGGTGCAGAGGAGGGCCTCGCGCAGCCGCGGCACCACGAGGTGCGGCAGGATCGAGGAGAACCACGAGCCCGGGCCCAGGATCACCCAGTCGGCGGTCTCGAGCGCGCTGGTCACCTCGGCGGGCACGGGCGGGTCGGAGGGCGAGAGCCGTACCTGCTCGATGCGTCCGTTCGCCATGGCGACGGCCACCTGGCCGCGCACCACGCTCGCCCGGCCGTCGTCCGACACGACGTCCGCCTCGATCTCCAGCGGGACCGAGGCCATGGGCAGCACCCGGCCGCGCGCGCCGAGCAGGCGCGCCACCCAGTCCAGCCCCTCGACGTTGTCGCCGAGCAGCTCCCAGAGGGCCACGATCAGCAGGTTGCCGAGCGCGTGCCGGTCGAGCGGGCCGTCGGTCGAGAACCGGTGCTGGAGGACGTCGCGCCAGGTCTGGCCCCACTCCGAGTCGTCGCAGAGCGCCGACAGCGCCATGCGCAGGTCGCCGGGCGGGAGCACGCCGAACTCGCTGCGCAGCCGACCGGAGGAGCCGCCGTCGTCGGCGACCGTCACGACCGCGGTGATGCGGTCGGTGACCAGACGCAGCGCGTCGAGGGTGGCGGAGAGGCCGTGCCCGCCGCCGAACGCCACCACGGCCGGGCGCTGCGCGACGTGCCGCGCCACGGGCTCGGGGATGGCGGACGCGACGGCGGGGATCGCGCCGGTGGGTGCGGCCACGGTCACTCCCTCCCCAGGTCGCGGGCGCTGACGTCGACGCGGTGGCCCGCCTCGCGCAGCCGGGTGGCGAGCGCCTCCGCCATCGCCACGGAGCGGTGCTGACCGCCCGTGCAGCCGACGGCGATGGTCACGTAGCGCTTCTCCTCGCGCTCGTAGCCGGCGAACACCGGCTGGAGGGCGGCGGCATAGCGGTCGACGAACTCCTGCGCGCCGGGCTGGCCCAGCACGTAGTCGCGCACCGGGGCGTCGTGCCCGTTGAGGCGGCGCAGCTCCGTGACCCAGTACGGGTTGGCCAGGAAGCGCACGTCGACCACGTGGTCGGCGTCGAGCGGCAGGCCGTGCTTGAAGCCGAAGGAGACGATGGTGACGCGCAGCGCCTCGGGCGGGCCGGAGGCGACCGCGGCGCGCATCTCGCGGGCGAGGTCGTTGACGCTGAGGTCGGAGGTGTCGATGACGACGTCGGAGCGCTCACGGATCGGCGCGAGCAGCTCCTTCTCCGCCATGATGCCGTCGAGCAGCCGGCCGCTCGGGGACAGCGGGTGCGGGCGGCGGACCTGCTCGAAGCGGCGCACGAGGGCGTCCGGCGAGGCGTCGAGGAAGATCATGCGGATCGAGGCCCCCGAGGCGCGCAGCCGGTCGATCGCCTCGGTCATGCCTCCGAAGAAGGTGCCGCCCCGGGCGTCGAGCACGACGGCGACGCGGGTCACGGCGGAGCCGGTGCGCGCCGCCAGGTCCACGAGAGGGGCGAGCATGTCGGGAGGAAGGTTGTCGACGACGAACCACTGCAGGTCCTCGAGGACGCTCGCGGCGCGGGTGCGGCCCGCGCCCGAGGCTCCCGTGATGATCACGAGCTCGATGTCGCCGGGGACCGGCCGGTGGGCCGCCGCCTCGACCGCGGGGATGCCGGTGGGGACCGTCTGCTCGCTCGCCTCAGTCATGCCCCAAGCATGCCAGGCCCCACCGCGTCCGCGTCGGGGTGGAGGGCGGCGTGGACGGCTTGGGCGCTGCGCTCGCCGAAGCCCGGGACCGTGCTGATCTCCGCCACGGACGCGGCCCGCAGCTGCTTGACCGAGCCGAACACCGCGAGCAGAGCCTTCGCCCGGGCCGGGCCGACGCCGGGGATCTCGTCGAGAGCGGAGGCCGTCATGCCCTTCGAACGACGCTTGCGGTGGGCGCGGATGGCGAAGCGGTGCGCCTCGTCGCGGACGCGCTGGAGCAGGTAGAGGCCCTCGGAGGAGCGCTCGAGGATGACGGGGTAGTCGTCGTCCGGGACCCACACCTCCTCGAGGCGCTTCGCGAGCCCGCACAGCGCGACGTCGGTCACCCCCGCGTCGTCCAGCGCGCGCTGCGCCGCCGCGACCTGCGGTGGCCCGCCGTCGACCACGACGAGTTGCGGCGGGTACGCGAAACGGCGCCGGGCGGCAGGTGGTGGGGCCTCCGTCTCGGCCTCGTCGCTCGCTGCCTGGCCGGCGGAAGGGGGCTCGCTGCTCGGCTGGCGGCCGTCGTCGTCGGTGGTGTGCCGGAAGCGACGGGTGAGCACCTCGTACATCGCCGCGGTGTCGTCGCGCGCGCCGGTGCCGTCCTCCCCGCGCACGGAGAAGGTGCGGTACTCGCTCTTGCGGGGCAGCCCGTCCTCGAACACGACCATCGACGCGGACTGGTACGTGCCCTGGGTGTGCGAGATGTCGTAGCACTCGATGCGCAGCGGGGCCTCGCCGAGGCCGAGGGCGTCCTGGATCTCCTGGAGCGCCTTGCTGCGCGTGGTCAGGTCGCCGGAGCGGCGCACCCGGTGGAGGTTGAGCGCGTGCTCGGCGTTCTTGAGGACGGTGAGCGACAGGTCCTTCTTGGCACCGCGCTCCGGGACGCGGATGCGGACCTGCGAGCCGCGCATGCCCGAGAGCCACGCGGTGAGGCCCTCGGCGTCGCTCGGCATCACGGGGACCAGCACCTCGCGGGGCACCAGCCCGGTGTCCGCCCCGCTCCCGGCGTCGGGCGACGACGCCGGGCCGCCGTCGTCCCCGTACACCTGCTCGAGGAGCCGCTCGACGAGCTCGGCGTCGGTGACGTCCTCGACCTTCTCCACGACCCAGCCTCGCTGACCCCGGATGCGGCCGCCGCGCACGTGGAACACCTGCACGGCCGCCTCGAGCTCGTCGCCCGCGAGGGCGAAGACGTCGGCGTCGGTGCCGTCGTCGAGCACGACGGCGTTCTTCTCCATCGCCTTCTCCAGGGCCTGGAGGTCGTCGCGCAGCCGGGCGGCCGTCTCGAAGTCGAGGGCGGCCGAGGCAGCGTTCATCTGAGCGGTGAGCCGCTTGAGGAACGGCCGGGTCTGCCCGGCCATGAAGGTGCAGAAGTCCTCGGCGAGCGCGCGGTGGTCGGGCAGCGAGATCCGCCCGACGCACGGGGCTGCGCACCTGTCGATGTAGCCGAGCAGGCATGGCCGCCCGGAGCTCTCCGCACGCCGGTAGACCCCGGCGGAGCACGTGCGCACGGGGAACACCCGCAGCAGCAGGTCGAGTGTCTCGCGGATGGCCCAGGCGTGCGCGAAGGGGCCGAAGTACCGGTTGCCGGGCTTCTTCGCCCCGCGCATCACGAGGGCGCGCGGCACCTTCTCCCCCATCGTCACGGCGAGGTAGGGGTACGTCTTGTCGTCGCGGTACTTGATGTTGAACCGCGGCTCGAACTCCTTGATCCAGGAGTACTCGAGGGCGAGCGACTCCACCTCGGTGTTGACGACCGTCCACTCGACCGAGGCCGCGGTCGTGACCATCTGCTGGGTGCGCGGGTGCAGCGAGTGCAGCGGCTGGAAGTAGTTGGCGAGCCGGGAGCGGAGGTTCTTCGCCTTGCCCACGTAGATGACGCGCCCGTGCTGGTCACGGAAGCGGTAGACGCCCGGAGAGGTGGGGATCTCCCCCTGCTTCGGGCGGTACGTCGTCGGGTCTGCCACGGGTTCCAGCCTACGTTTCGAGGTGCGGTCGACGTCGTCGGTCGACGTTGCCGGTCGAGTAGCGAGGGTCGAGCGTCAGCTGGCCAGCTTCGCCTTGTTGGCTCGGGGCTTGCGGGCCGCGGGCTTCTTGGTGGCCTTCGTCGTAGCGGCCGCCTTCTTCCCGGGCAGCGCGCCGACCGGGATGGTCCCGTCGAGCACCTCGGCGAGGAAGGTCCCGGTGTGGCTCGCGGGGACGACGGCGACGTGCTCGGGGGTCCCCTCGGCCACGACCGTCCCACCGCCCTTGCCACCCTCGGGCCCCATGTCGATGACCCAGTCGGCGCTCTTGATGACGTCGAGGTTGTGCTCGATGACGATCACCGAGTTCCCCTTGTCCACGAGCGACTGCAGCACGGCGAGCAGCTTGCGGATGTCCTCGAAGTGCAGACCCGTCGTCGGCTCGTCGAGCACGTAGACGGTCCGCCCCGTCGACCGCTTCTGCAGCTCGGAGGCGAGCTTGACGCGCTGCGCCTCACCGCCCGAGAGCGTCGGCGCCGGCTGCCCCAACCGCACGTACCCGAGCCCGACCTCCGTCAGCGTCGTGAGGTACCGCGCGATCGACGGCACTGCGGAGAAGAACTCCGACGCCTCCTCGATCGGCATGTCCAGCACGTCGGCGACGGTCTTGCCCTTGTAGTGGACCTCGAGCGTCTCGCGGTTGTACCGCGCGCCGTGGCAGACCTCGCACGGCACGTACACGTCCGGGAGGAAGTTCATCTCGATCTTGATCGTGCCGTCGCCCGAGCACGCCTCGCAGCGACCGCCCTTGACGTTGAACGAGAACCGACCCGGCCCGTAGCCGCGGACCTTCGCCTCCGAGGTCTGCGCGAACAGCTTGCGGATGCCGTCCCACACGCCGGTGTAGGTGGCGGGGTTGGAGCGCGGCGTCCGGCCGATCGGCCCCTGGTCCACGTGCACGACCTTGTCGAGCTGGTCCAGCCCGGTGACGCGCGTGTGCCTGCCGGGCACCTGGCGCGCCCCGTTGAGCTCGTTGGCGAGCACCGTGTAGAGGATCGAGTTCACGAGCGTCGACTTGCCCGAGCCGCTCACCCCGGTCACCGCCGTCAGCACCCCCAACGGGAACGAGACGTCGATCGATCGCAGGTTGTTCTCCCGGGCACCGACCACGGTGATCTCCCGCGAGGGGTCGCGCGGGCGGCGCTGCACCGGCGCGGGGATCGAGCGGCGCCCCGACAGGTACGCGCCCGTCACCGACTCCTTCGAGGACAGCAGGCCGGCGAGGTCGCCGGAGTGCACCACGTGGCCTCCGTGCTCCCCCGCACCGGGTCCGACGTCGACGATCCAGTCGGCGGCCCGGATGGTGTCCTCGTCGTGCTCGACGACGATCAGCGTGTTCCCCAGGTCGCGCAGCCGGGTCAGCGTGTCGATCAGACGGCGGTTGTCCCGCTGGTGCAGGCCGATGCTCGGCTCGTCGAGCACGTAGAGCACGCCCACGAGCCCCGAGCCGATCTGGGTGGCGAGCCGGATGCGCTGCGCCTCCCCGCCCGACAGCGTGCCCGCGGCACGGCCGAGCGTGAGGTAGTCCAGGCCGACGTCGAGCAGGAAGCCGAGGCGCGCCTGGATCTCCTTGAGCACCTGACCGGCGATCGCCCGCTCGCGCGGGCCGAGGTCGAGGTCGCCGAGCTTCTCACGGGTCTCGCCGATGGCCAGCGCGCACATCTCGGCGATGGACAGGCCGCCGATCTTGACGGCGAGCACCTCGGGCTTGAGGCGCGCACCCTGGCAGACCGGGCAGGGCACCTCCCGCATGTACGCCTCGTACTTCTCCTTCGACCACTCCGACTCGGTCTCCGTGTGCCGGCGCTCCAGGAAGGAGATCACGCCCTCGAAGCCGGTGGAGTACTGGCGCTCACGGCCCCAGCGGTTGCGGTAGCGGACCTTCACCTCGTGGTCGCGCCCGTGCAGCACGGCCTCCTTCGCCCGTTCGGGCAGGGCGCGCCACGGCACGTCCATCGAGAAGTTGAGGTCCTCGGCGAGGCTGCGCAGGATCCGCTCGAAGTACTCCGAGGAGATCGACGCCCACGGCGCGACGGCGCCCTCGGCGAGGGTCTTCTCGATGTCGGGGATGACCAGGTCGGGGTCGACCTCGAGACGCATGCCGATGCCCGTGCACTCGGGGCACGCGCCGTAGGGCGCGTTGAAGGAGAAGGTGCGCGGCTCGATCTCGTCCAGAGCGAGCTCGTGGTCGTTGGGGCAGGCGCGGTGCTCGGAGAAGCGGCGCTCCCGTCCCGGGTCGTCGGTGTCCGCGTCCACGAGCTCGACGACGACGAGCCCGCCCGCGAGCCCGAGCGCCGTCTCGACCGAGTCGGTCAGGCGGCGCTGGACGCCGTCGCGGGAGACGAGACGGTCGACGACGACGTCGACGTCGTGCTTGAGCTTCTTCTCGAGCGCGGGCGGCTCGGCGAGCTGGACGGTCTCGCCGTCCACGCGGGCGCGGGCGAAGCCCTTGCCCTGCAGCTCGCGGAAGAGGTCTGCGTACTCGCCCTTGCGTCCGCGCACCACGGGGGCGAGCACCTGGTAACGGGTGCCCTCGGGCAGCTCGAGCAGCCGGTCGACGATCTGCTGCGGCGTCTGGGCCGTCACGCGCTCCCCGCACACCGGGCAGTGCTGGGTGCCGGCGCGGGCGTAGAGCAGGCGCAGGTAGTCGTAGACCTCGGTGATCGTCCCGACCGTCGAGCGCGGGTTGCGGTTGGTCGACTTCTGATCGATCGAGACGGCGGGCGACAGGCCCTCGATGAAGTCGACGTCGGGCTTGTCCATCTGGCCGAGGAACTGGCGGGCGTACGCCGACAGCGACTCCACGTAGCGGCGCTGCCCCTCGGCGAAGATCGTGTCGAAGGCGAGGGAGGACTTGCCGGAGCCGGACAGGCCGGTGAAGACGATCAGCTGGTCGCGTGGAAGGTCGAGGTCGACGTTGCGGAGGTTGTGCTCCCGGGCACCCTGGATGACGAGGCGATCACTCACCCGGACAGTCTAGGCGCGCTCCCCCGGTTTTCGCACACGCGTTCGACGCCGGGGGCGCCCCTCAGCCGGCGACGGGGCCCAGCCAGGCGTTGGCGATGGTGGCGTGGGCGGACTCGTCGTCGGAGGGATGGAAGAGCCCGGCGAGCACGTCGCGGTACAGACGCCCGAGCTCGTGCCCCGAGGAGTAGGAGCTGCCGCCGGCCACCCGGATCGCGTCGTCGACCACCTGGCGTGCCGTCTCGGTGGCGCGCACCTTGAGGCCGACCATCTTCGCGAACCACAGCGAGCCGTGGTCCACCTGCTCGTCGAGGTCGCGGGCGAGCCCGAAGACCTGCCCGTACAGCCCGTCCTGGGCCAGCGCGGCGCTGGCGACCCGCCACCGGATGTCGGGGTCGTCGGCGTAGGGGCGGCCGCCGTTCTTCATCGAGGTGCGGCGGTGCGCGGCCTCCACAGCCAGCTCGACGGCGCGGGCGCCGATCCCGGTGTAGACGGCGGCGAGCAACGTCTCGAACACCCCGAACAGCGAGAAGATGAACGGGTCGGCGCTCGGGCCGACCGGCAGCCGCCGGTACACGGCCGCGGCGTCCGCGCGGGCGCCGTCGAGCACGGTGGTGCAGGACTGGGTGGCGCGCATGCCCATCACGTCCCAGTCGTCGCGGATCGTCACGCCCGCGTCGTCGCGGCGCACGACCCCGTGGACCAGCAGCGGGGCGGCGGGGTCGGTGTCGTCGCGGCCGAAGGTCGCCAGCCGGGTCCACACGGGTGAGAGGGTCGTGAAGATCTTGGTGCCCGTGTAGCGGTAGCCGCCGTCGGGCTGCGGCTCGGCGCGGGTGCGCGCGTCGAACATGACGAGGTCGTTGCCGCCCTCGGAGTTGCCGAAGGCGTAGATCTCCCCCGCCGCCGCGTCGTCGAGCACGAACCGCATGGCGTCGTCGCCGCGGGCGCGGAGCGCGGCCGCGACGCCGGTGACGACGAGATGCATGTTGACGGCGAGGGCGGTCGGCCCGGAGGCCTTGGCCAGCTCCACCTGAAGGCGGGCGACCTGCTCCAGACCCAGGCCGAGACCGCCGTCGGACTCGGGGACGAAGGCCCGCAGGTACCCGGCGTCGACGAGCTCGGCGAGGTCGGCGTGCGGGAACGTCTGCTCGCGGTCGTGGACGCCTGCGCGCTCGTTGACGCGTGCGAGGAGGTCGGCGGGGAAGGTGAAGGGGACGCTGTCAGCCATGATCCCGAGCCTACGACGGCCGGGGGGCTCGGTTTCGACCAACGCTGACGAGGTTTCGACTCAGGCCCCGGAGTGCATCACCCGACCCTCAGCCGCCGATCCCGCGCACGGCATACTTCTCCCATGCCCTTCCCGCTCGCCACGCACCGGCGCGCCTGGTGGAGACCTTCGCCAACGCCCTGCTGCTCGTCCCCTTCGGGGCGCTGCCGGTGCTGGTCTGGCGGCCGCGGCGCCTGTGGCGGGTGGTGGTCGTCGGCTGTGCGACGTCGTCATGGACACGGCGGGGACCGCGATCGGGGTTCTGCTGGTCCGAGGCGTGGCCCGACGCACGGCCCGCGCCTCGGCAGAAAGGCCGGCTGCGGACAGCTCGGACCTCGCGCTCTGAACGAGAATGGGGTCATGTCCCTGCTGCCCGAGCCCCTGTACGCGACCATCGAAGCCAGCGTCCCGATCGTCTGCGTCGACTTCGTCCTCGTGAAGCGCCGCGGCGACGGCTCGATCGGGCGGCTCGGCCTGGTCCGCCGCCACTCGCCCTTCGGGGAGGTCTGGTGCCACCTGGGCGGGCGGGTGCGCCGCGGGGACACCATCGGGCAGGCGATCACGCGTCACCTCGGCGACGCCCTGACGGGCACCGCGCCGGACCTGCCTGCGGACCCTCAGCCCGATCACGTCTACCAGTGGTTCCCGGACGACGTCGCACCCTCACGGGGGACGTCCGCTCACGCACCCGATCTCGCCCACGGGCGTGACCCGCGCAAGCACGCGATCGGTCTCACCTTCGCCCTCGAGGCGGGCGGCGACCCCGTGGTGCGCCCGGGCGGCGAGGCGATCGAGTTCGCGTATCACGACGCGGGCGCGCTCCCCGATCCGCTCTGGCCCGGCTGCGAGGCGCTCTTCGCGCGGCTCGACGCCGCGGTGCGCCGCCGACCGGGCCCCGCGTAGGCCCGACTGTTTAACCGAGACGCCCCTCGGGTCTATTTCTCGTTTAACCTGTCTAAAGTAGATCAGACGCGAGGAGGTGTCGTGGGTGCATATGTCGAGCAGTTCTGGGACGCCGAGGGCGCATCAGGTCTGAGTCGGAAGGACCGCGCGCCGGGGCGCTATCTCAGCTACATCCCCGACGAGCTGGGCGCCCGGCTGCCCTCCTTGAGCACGACGGCACGAGAGGCTGCTGAAGACGCCCTGGCAGTGCTCGCACGCGCCGACGAACGGATCGGGGGCAGGGGCCGCTACCTGAACCATCTGCTGATCCGTTCCGAGTCGATCTCATCGTCGTGGATCGAGGGCAATCACGTCACCCCCAAGAAGCTGGCGATCGCGGAGCTGCTGCATCAGGGCAGCCGCGCCGCGCTCGACGTCGTGGCGAACGTACGGGCGACGGAGCAGGCCATCGCGGAGCTGGCCGACACGAGCCGTCCTGTGCACGTGTCGGACATCGAGGACCTTCAGCACGTCATCGAGCCACGCCTCCCTCGAGGGCTACGTCAGGAGCAGAACTGGGTCGGAGGCCCCGGGTGGAGCCCGCTGCGCGCGGACTTCGTCCCGCCGCCGCCCACCGAGGTGCCCCGGCTGCTGGCCGACCTGGCTTCTTTCGTCACCCAGACGGCAGGAAACCCGGTCGTGCGCGCGGCGTTGGTGCACGCCCAGTTCGAGACGATCCACCCGTTCGTCGACGGCAACGGGCGCACCGGTCGCGCACTGATCCACACGGTGCTGCGTCGCGCGGACGCGGTCCGCCACACGCTCGTCCCGATCAGCACGGTCTTCGCCGGCGACACCGGCTCCTACCTTGCCGGGCTCACGGCCTACCGTGGCACCTCACCGCGGCTCGACGACTGGGTGGCCGGGTTCGCTCGCGCCACGGAGCTCGCCGCGGACAACGCTGTGCGGCTGGCGGACGCCGCACGCGCGCTCGACGACGAGGTCCGCGACGAGCTCGTCCGCTCTCGGCGTACGCGGGGACTGAGCCCGGCGGCCCCACGACGCGACGCCGTGGTGTGGCGCATCCTCGATCTGCTGGCTGAGGAGCCGGTGCTCACGGTGGAGTCCGCGCGTGCCCGTGTGGGTGCGTCGCCAGCCGCCGTGCACCGTGCGCTGACCGAGCTGGCCGAGGCGGGCATCCTCGGACGCACCAAGGACCACAAGGGCCGTCTTGTGTGCTGGACGGCGGACCGGTATCTCGCGCTCGTGGCCCTGACCGAGCGCAGCAACCGCGTCGGTGGCGACGACACGAAGAATCGGAAGCCTCGCATCGGGCCTCCGGCCCCGCCCCGATGAGGAGGATCGCGGTACCAGGCCATCCGCCGTTCCATGCGGGTGGCGTCTTCCGGCTCTTCGTACCGGCGCAGCAGCATCGACCTCGACCGGCGGGCTTCCGTGATCTGCGGCTTCGCTCTGGTTCAATGACCTCATGCCGATCTACGCCGTGACCTACGCCTACGACGACCGCACCGAGCTCATGGACGAGGTGCGGCCGATGCACCGCGCCTTCCTCGCCGGGCTCTACGCCTCCGGCTCGCTGCTCGCCTCCGGTCCGGTCGTCTCGGGTGCGTCCCGCGGCGCGCTCATCCTGGTGCGGGCCGAGTCCGAGGAAGCGGCGATCCACCTGCTCGACGCCGACCCGTACCAGGAGGCCGGCCTGCTCGTCGAGCGCGCCGCCGTCTCGTGGACCTGCGTCTACGGCCCCTGGAGCGACTGAGACCTACTCCGCGGTCACGACCGTGCCGCGCCGTCGCTCGTGCCACAGGCTGGCGACCGTGGTCACCAGCAACGAGCCGAGAATGACGGCGAGCGACAGCCAGATCGGGATCTCGGGCACGCCGGTGAGGTGCTCACCACCGTTGATGAACGGCAGCGTGTTGGTGTGCAGCGTCTCGAGCACCAGCTTGACGCCGATGAAACCGAGGATGACGGCGAGCCCGTAGGGCAGGAACACCAGGCGGTCCAGGAGCCCGCCGAGCAGGAAGTAGAGCTGGCGCAGCCCCATGAGCGCGAAGACGTTCGTCGCGAAGACGATGAACGGGTCGCGGGTCAGCCCGAAGATCGCCGGGATCGAGTCGAGCGCGAAGAGCACGTCGGTGGTGCCGATCGCGACGAACACGATGATCATCGGCGTGAACATCCGGCGCCCCTCGACCGTCGTGCGCACGCGCGGACCGTCGTAGTGGGAGTGGATCGGGGCGAAGCGCCGCACCAGCCGGACCATGCGGTTCTCGGTGTACTCGTCGTCGTCCTCGTCCTTGTCGAGGACGAGCTTGACCGCCGTGTAGATCAGGAAGGCACCGAACAGGTAGAACACCCAGGAGATCTGCGCGATCACGGCGGCGCCCGCGAGGATGAACGCCCCGCGCAGGACGAGCGCGATGACGATGCCCACCATCAGGACCCGCTGCTGCTGCTCCCGCGGGACCGCGAACCTGGCCATGATGATGATGAAGACGAAGAGGTTGTCGACCGAGAGGCTGTACTCGGTGAGCCATCCCGCGAGGAACTCACCGGCCGGCTGCCCTCCCCCGACCCACCACATCAGGCCGCCGAAGGCGAGGGCGAGCAGCACGTAGAAGCTGACCCAGAGGGCGCTCTCGCGGGTGGAGGGGATGTGGGGCCGCCTCGAGACGAGGGCGAGGTCGGCGAGGAGCAGGAGGATCATCGCCGTCAGGCTGATGACCTCGAAGGTGACGGGAAGCTCGTGGATCATGGGCACGTCGCTCTCGTGGAAGATTCCGGTACGGTCAGGTGGTACCGAAGGTCTCTTCCACCGGCGGCTGCCGACCGGCTCCCCGGGACCGAGGCTCTGGATCGAACCGGTCCGTGATGACGAGGACGCCGCGAGGGAATACTCCCCTTCTACGGGTGCTCACGCTATCACCCTGCGTGGTCTCGATACGCTCGTTTCTCGCTGCTCGACCGGCGAGAGGGGCCTTGCCTCGCTGCTCGACGGGCGGGAGCCAGGGTCAGGCGGTGGCGGCCTGCATCTGGCGGAGCTCCTTCTTGAGGTCGCCGATCTCGTCGCGCAGGCGCGCCGCCACCTCGAACTTGAGCTCGGCGGCGGCCGCGTGCATCTGGTCGCTCAGGTCCGAGATGAGCTGCAGCAGCTCGTCCTGCGCGTGCACCTGCAGCCGCCGACCGGCGTCCGACCCGCCCTTGACCCCGGTCACCGGGTCGTTCACCGCCTTGCCGCCCCGCGGCCGCGCGTTGCGGTACCCGCCGGCGAGCAGCTCCTCGGTGTCGATGTCCTCGCGCGCCAGCATGTCGGTGACGTCGCTGATCCTCTTGCGCAGCGGCGTCGGGTCGATGCCGTTCTCGCGGTTGTACGCGAGCTGCTTGTCGCGGCGCCGCTCGGTCTCGTCGATCGCCTCGGCCATCGCCGGCGTGATCTTGTCCGCGTACATGTGGACCTCGCCGCTGACGTTGCGGGCCGCGCGACCGATCGTCTGGACGAGCGAACGGGTGGAGCGCAGGAAGCCCTCCTTGTCGGCGTCGAGGATCGCCACGAGCGAGACCTCAGGAAGGTCGAGCCCCTCGCGCAGCAGGTTGATGCCGACCAGCACGTCGAACTTGCCCAGCCGCAGCTCTCGCAGCAGCTCCACGCGCCGCAGCGTGTCGACCTCGGAGTGCAGGTACTGCACCCGCACACCCTTGTCGAGCAGGTAGTCGGTGAGGTCCTCCGCCATCTTCTTGGTGAGCGTCGTCACGAGCACGCGCTCGTCGCGGTCCGTGCGCTCCCGGATCTCCCCCAGCAGGTCGTCGATCTGCCCCTTGGTGGGCTTGACGACCACCTTCGGGTCCACCAGGCCGGTGGGGCGGATGATCTGCTCCACCACGCCGTCGGACATGCCCATCTCGTAGTCGCCCGGGGTCGCCGACAGGTACACGGTCTGGCCGATGCGCTCGGTGAACTCCTCCCAGCGCAGCGGCCGGTTGTCCATGGCGCTGGGCAACCGGAAGCCGAAGTCGACGAGGTTGCGCTTGCGCGACATGTCGCCCTCGTACATCGCGCCGATCTGCGGCACCGTGACGTGCGACTCGTCGATGACGAGCAGGAAGTCCTCGGGGAAGTAGTCCAGCAGCGTGTTCGGCGGCGATCCCGGCTCGCGCCCGTCGATGTGCCGCGAGTAGTTCTCGATGCCGGAGCACGAGCCGATCTCGCGCATCATCTCGATGTCGTAGGTGGTGCGCATGCGCAGCCGCTGCGCCTCGAGCAGCTTGCCCTGGTTCTCCAGCTGGCCGAGCCGCTGCTCCAGCTCGGCCTCGATCGAGGCGATCGCCCGCTCCATCCGCTCGGGGCCGGCCACGTAGTGCGTGGCCGGGAAGACGAACACCGACGTCTCCTCGCGGATCACGTCCCCCGTGAGGGGGTGCAGCGTCTGGATCGACTCGATCTCGTCGCCGAAGAACGAGATGCGGATGGCCAGCTCCTCGTACACCGGGATGATCTCGACCGTGTCACCGCGCACGCGGAACGTCCCGCGCGTGAAGGCGGTGTCGTTGCGGGTGTACTGCATGGTGACGAACTGACGCAGCATGGCGTCACGGTCCACCACGTCCCCGACGGCGAGCTGCACCATCCGGTCCACGTACTCCTGCGGGGTGCCCAGGCCGTAGATGCAGGACACCGAGGCGACGACGACGACGTCCCGTCGGGTCAGCAGGCTGCTGGTGGCCGAGTGCCGCAGCCGCTCCACCTCGTCGTTGATCGAGGAGTCCTTCTCGATGTAGGTGTCCGTCTGGGCGATGTACGCCTCGGGCTGGTAGTAGTCGTAGTACGAGACGAAGTACTCGACCGCGTTGTTCGGCAGCAGCTCCCGGAACTCGGTGGCCAGCTGCGCTGCGAGGGTCTTGTTGGGCGCCATGACGAGCGTCGGACGCTGCAGCTTCTCGATGAGCCAGGCCGTCGTCGCCGACTTCCCGGTGCCCGTCGCGCCGAGCAGCACGACGTCCGTCTCCCCCGCCTGGATCCGCTCGCTGAGCTCGGCGATCGCGGTGGGCTGGTCGCCGGAGGGCTGGTACTCGGAGACGACCTCGAACGGCGCGACGGTCCGCTGCAGGTCAGTGACGGGTCTCATGGCTCAACGGTACGTCGGCCCTCTGACACGTCGTCCTCCACGCGAGCCTCCGCCTCGAGGCGCGCCCACAGCGCGTCGACCTGGGCGCGCAGCGCGTCCTCGCCGCCTGTGCCGTCCAGCACGACGTCGGCCGCCGCGAGCCGTGTCTCGTCGTCGGCCTGCGCGGCGACCCGCCGCCGCGCGTCGGGGAGCGTGAGCCCCCGGTTCTCCACGAGCCGTCGGATGCGCAGGTCGGCCGGCGCGTGCACGACCACCAGCACGTCGAAGCCGTCCCTCTGCCCGGTCTCCACGAGCAGCGGGATGTCGTGGACGATGACGGCCGTGCCGTCCGCGGCGGCGATCGCGGCGTCACGCTCGACGGAGAGCCGGTGCACCTCCGGGTGCACGACACCGTTGAGGAAGGCGAGCTCCGCGTGGTCGCCGAACACCAGGTGCCCCAGGGCCGCGCGGTCGAGGGCACCGTCGGGCAGGAGCACCCCCTGGCCGAAGTGCTCGACCAGCGCGTCGAGCCCCACCGAGCCTGGCCGGACGGCCTCGCGCGCGAGCACGTCGTGGTCGACGACGTGCGCGCCCAGCTCCGCGAGCCGCCGTGCGGCGACGGACTTGCCCGCCGCGATACCTCCTGTCAGACCCACCCGGAACATGCCCTCCAGCCTACTGAGGTCGTCGTCGTCGCGCCCGGCCGCCCCCACGAGGCTGCACGGGGAGCCACGAGGCTCGACTACGCTCGATGGGCCATCACAGGAGGTCTTCATGAGCCAGAACGCCATGCTCCACCCGGGCAGTGGCCGTGGCGGCCAGCTCGGCACCTTCCGCAACGACCCGTCGGTCGCCGCGCACCGCCTGGCGCCCGGCACGACGCGGCGGATCCTCGCGTTCGCACGGCCGTACCGGCGTCCCATCGTCGCGCTGCTGGTCATGATCGCGCTCGACGCCGCAGCCGGCGCCGTCACGCCCCTGCTCGTGAAGTGGCTCATCGACCGCGGGATCAGCCAGGGGGACGTGCGCACCGTTGTCTGGCTCGCGGCTGCCGTCGCCGTGCTGGCGCTGCTCTCCGGTGCCCTGGGCGTGGGAGAACGCTGGACGTCGGCGCGCATCGGCGAGGGCATGATCCTGGACCTGCGCACCGCCGTCTTCGACCACGTGCAGCGCATGCCGCTCGCCTTCTTCAGCCGCACCAAGACCGGCGCCCTCATCCAGCGCATCAACGGCGATGTTCTCGGCGCCCAGCAGACCTTCACCTCGACGCTGAGCAGCGTCGTCTCCAACACCCTGACCGTCGTGTTCGTGCTCGCGGCCATGCTGAGCATGTCGTGGCAGCTGACCCTGGCCTCCCTCGCGCTCCTGCCGGTGTTCGTGCTGCCCGCGCGCTGGCTGGGGCCGCGCCTGGCGTCGATCACCCACGAGAGCTACGCGATCAACGCGGACCTCGCACAGCTCATGAACGAGCGGTTCAACGTCGCCGGGGCCCAGCTCGCCAAGACCTACGGCGAGCCGCAGCGCGAGTCCGCCCAGTTCGCGGGCGAGGCGACCCGGGTCCGAGACATCGGCGTGCGCCGCGCGATGTACGGCACGGTGCTGCGCGTCGGGCTCGGGACGGTCGCCGCCGTCGCGGTCGCCGTGGTCTACGGGCTCGGGGGCGTCATGGCCGTCCACGGCGCCATCACCGTGGGCGTCGTCGTCGCGCTCGCCACCTACCTCAACCGGCTGTACGGGCCGCTCGTCGCGCTGTCCAACGTGCAGGTGGACGTGATGACCGCGCTCGTCAGCTTCGAGCGCGTGCTCGAGGTGCTCGACCTGGAGCCGACCGTCACCGAGGCCGCCGACCCCGTGGACCTGGTGGCGGCGACCCGCGGCACCGCCGCCGACGTGGAGCTGCACGACGTGTCCTTCCGGTACCCGGCCGCCGAGGAGGTGTCGCTCGCCTCCCTCGAGTCGGTCTCGACGCTCCAGGACGGCCCCTCGGGCCTGGTCCTGCGCCACGTCGGCCTCCGCGTGCCCGCGGGGACGACGACGGCCGTCGTCGGGCACTCGGGAGCCGGCAAGTCCACGATCGCCCAGCTGCTCACCCGCATGTACGACCCGACCGGGGGCTCGGTGACGATCGGTGGCGTCGACCTGCGCACGGCGTCTTTCGCGTCGCTGCGTGCCGTCGTCGGGATCGTCACGCAGGACGCCCACCTGTTCCACGACACGATCGCCGGCAACCTGCGCTACGCACGTCCCGGCGCGAGCGACGCCGAGATCGAGGCGGCGCTGCGGCGCGCGCACGTGTGGGACCTCGTCGCATCCCTGCCCGACGGCGTGGGCACGGTGGTGGGCGACCGCGGCTACCGCCTGTCCGGCGGCGAGCGCCAGCGGCTCGCGATCGCACGGCTGCTGCTCAAGGCGCCGGCCGTCGTCGTGCTCGACGAGGCGACCGCTCACCTCGACTCGGAGTCCGAGGCCGCGGTGCAGGCCGCGCTCGACGCGGCTCTCGAGGGGCGGACCAGCATCGTCATCGCGCACCGGCTGTCCACCGTGCGGGGCGCCGACCAGATCGTGGTGGTGGACGAGGGCGAGGTGGTCGAGGTCGGCACCCACCCGGAGCTGCTCGCACGCAGCGGGCTCTACGCCACGCTCTACCGCACCCAGCTCGCCGAATAGCCCCTCGCCGGTCGAGTGGCGAGCACCAGCGAGCGTATCGAGACCCACCCACGACGGTCTCGATACGGCCGCGGGCGGCCTACTAGACCAGCGAGACGGGCGGCGACGCACGGGCGGCCTACTCGACCGGCGATACGGCCGGGGGACGCACGAAGGGCCGGCCACCTGGTGGTGACCGGCCCTTCGTGACCGAGGGAGCCCGGGAGCCCCTCAGAGGTGGATCAGTTGCTCGTCAGCTTCTCGCGCAGAGCGGCGAGCGCCTCGTCCGAGGCGAGCGTGCCGCCGCTGGCGGGAGCGTCCTCGGCCGGGGTCGAGGAGTACGACGTCGGAGCGTCGGCCGGAGCCGCGCCACCGTTGGCCGCGGCCTCGAGGTCCGCGTCGATCGCCGCAGCGACCTGCTGCTTGTGAGCCTCCCAGCGCTCGTGCGCCTTGGCGTACTCGCTCTCCCAGGCCTCGCGCTGCGTCTCGAAGCCCTCGAGCCACTCGTTGGTCTCCGGGTCGAAGCCCTCCGGGTACTTGTAGTTCCCGGCCTCGTCGTACTCGGCGGCCATGCCGTACAGCGCGGGGTCGAAGTCCTCGCTCGTCGGGTCGACACCCTCGTTCGCCTGCTTGAGCGACAGCGAGATGCGGCGGCGCTCCAGGTCGATGTCGATGATCTTGACGAAGACGTCCTGACCGACGGTGACGACCTGCTCAGGCAGCTCGACGTGACGCTGGGCGAGCTCGGAGATGTGCACCAGACCCTCGATGCCGTCCTCGACACGCACGAACGCACCGAACGGGACGAGCTTCGTGACCTTGCCCGGCACGACCTGGCCGATGGCGTGAGTGCGGGCGAAGGTCTGCCACGGGTCCTCCTGCGTCGCCTTGAGCGACAGCGAGACGCGCTCGCGGTCGAAGTCGACGTCGAGCACCTCGACCGTGACCTCCTGGCCGACCTCGACGACCTCGGACGGGTGGTCGATGTGCTTCCAGGACAGCTCGGAGACGTGCACGAGACCGTCCACGCCGCCCAGGTCCACGAAGGCACCGAAGTTGACGATCGAGGAGACGACACCGGGGCGGACCTGCCCCTTCTGCAGCGTCTGCAGGAAGGTGGAGCGGACCTCGGACTGCGTCTGCTCGAGCCAGGCGCGGCGCGACAGGACCACGTTGTTGCGGTTCTTGTCGAGCTCGATGATCTTCGCCTCGATCTCCTTGCCGACGTACGGCTGGAGGTCGCGCACGCGGCGCATCTCGACGAGGGAGGCGGGCAGGAAGCCGCGCAGGCCGATGTCGAGGATGAGGCCACCCTTGACGACCTCGATGACGGTGCCGGTGACGACGCCGTCCTCCTCCTTGATCTTCTCGATCGTGCCCCAGGCGCGCTCGTACTGGGCGCGCTTCTTCGACAGGATCAGGCGACCTTCCTTGTCCTCCTTCTGGAGGACGAGGGCCTCGACCTTGTCGCCGACGGTGACGACCTCACCGGGGTCGATGTCGTGCTTGATCGACAGCTCACGGGAGGGGATGACGCCCTCGGTCTTGTAACCGATGTCGAGGAGGACCTCGTCACGGTCGACCTTGACGATGGTGCCTTCGACGATGTCACCGTCGTTGAAGTACTTGATGGTGGCGTCGATGGCGGCGAGGAAGTCCTCCTCGGTGCCGATGTCGTTGACGGCAACCTGGGGGGCGGACTTCGTGGGGGTCGAGATGGTCATTGAGTCAGATGCTCCGTTGTGGACAGGGAAGTAGTACGGACAGGGTGTTGATGCTGTGCTGCGATGTGGTGCAGCAAATGGGCACAGAAGTGCCAGCAGTCATCCTATCGACATCGAGCGAGGAGGGTCAAAAAGTGGACGGACCCGCTCAGGCCAGCGCGTGCGCCACCTGGAGCAGCTCGGCCGGCACGTGCTTGATCTTGCCCGCGATCTCCGCGAGCTCGACGAGCTCGACGCTCTCGCCGACGAGCGCGGTCATGACGTTGCTGCGACCCGCGGCGAGGGCGTCGACGGCGGCCACGCCGAAGCGTGAGCCGAGGATGCGGTCGGTCGGCGTCGGCTGGCCGCCGCGCTGCACGTGCCCGAGCACCGTCAGGCGCGTGTCGAACCCGGTGCGGCGGGCGATCTCCCCGGCGACCGCGGCGCCCACCGCACCACCGATGATCTCGCCGTACTGACCGAGCTGGCTCTCGTAGGAGAAGGACGTGCCCTCCTTGGCCGTCGCGCCCTCGGCGACGACGACGATCGAGAAGCTCGCGTGCGAGCGGTGCCGGTGCTTGAGGAACTTCTCGATCCGGTCCATGTCGAAGGGCTCCTCGGGGGCGAGCACGAGCTCGGCCCCGCCGGCGATCCCGGCGTTGACCGCGATCCAGCCGGCCGTGCGGCCCATCACCTCCACCACCATGACGCGGTTGTGCGACTCGGCGGTGGTGTGGACGCGGTCGATCGCCTCGGTGGCGATGTTGACGGCGGTGTGGAACCCGATCGACAGGTCGGTGCCCCACACGTCGTTGTCGATGGTCTTGGGGATGCCGATGACGTTGACGCCCGCCGCGGCCACCTCGCTCGCCGCGTGCAGCGTGCCGTCGCCGCCGATGCAGATGAGCGCCTCGACGTTCTCCTGCTCCAGGGTGGCCAGCACGGCGTCGATGCCGCCGTTCTCGGCGGTGGGGTGATAGCGTGCCGTGCCCAGGATGGTGCCGCCGATGGGCAGCTTGTTGCGGATCATCTCCCGCGACATCTGCACGAACTCGCCGTCGGCGACCCCCTTCCAGCCGTTGCGGAAGCCGAGCACCGAGTGCCCGTACTCCCCCAGGCTGCGCTTGACGACGGCACGGATGGCGGCGTTGAGACCGGGGCAGTCTCCGCCACCGGTGAGAAGTCCGATCTGCATGGTGCCACCCTACCGACCGTCGCGCCCGCCACTTGCGACAATGGTCCCGTGACCGACCCCGAGACACGTGCTGGCGAGCCGTCGCGACAGCTCCCGGCCGACTTCTACGGCTACCGACCGTTGGCACCCGAGGACGCCGAGGGCGCCTCCGAGAGCTGGTGGGACGCCAACGCCGGCGACTATCTCGAGGAGCACGGGTCGTTCCTGGGGGACGCGGACTTCTGCTGGTGCCCCGAAGGCCTCCGCGAGGAGGACGCTGCGCTGCTCGGCCCGCTCGAGGTGCTGCGCACCCAGGAGGTCCTCGAGATCGGCGCGGGAGCCGCGCAGTGCTCCCGCTGGCTCGTCGCCCAGGGGGTTCGGGTCACGGCCTCGGACATCTCGGCGGGCATGCTCGAGCAGTCGCACCTGCTCGACCGCCGCGCGGGCGTGCAGGTCGCGACCATGCACGCCGACGCACGTTCGCTGCCGCTCGCGCCACGCAGCGTCGACGTCGTGTTCTCGGCCTACGGCGCGCTGCCCTTCGTGCCCGACGTCGAGGCCGTCCACCGGGAGGTCGCCCGGGTGCTGCGCCCCGGCGGGCGCTGGGTCTTCTCCGTGACCCATCCCGTCCGCTGGGCGTTCCCGGACGACCCGGGCCGGCGTGGCCTGACGGCGGCCCGGTCCTACTTCGACCGCAGCCCGTACGTGGAGACGGACGCCGCCGGCCACGTCACCTACTCCGAGCACCACCGCACGCTCGGCGACCACGTCCGCGCGCTGCGGTCCGCGGGCTTCGTGCTGGAGGACGTCGTCGAGCCCGAGTGGCCCGCCGACAACACGAACGTCTGGGGCGGGTGGAGCCCTCTGCGCGGCGCCCTGCTCCCCGGCACCGCCATCTTCGTCGCCACCCTCCCCCGGACGCCGGTCGAGTAGCGAGCCCCCTCCGCCGCTGGTCGACCGGCGGAGTGGGGCGGGGGTCAGTGGCCGGCGGTCTGCCAGTCGGGGCCGACGCCTACCGAGACGTCGAGCGGCACGTCGAGCTGGGCAGCCCCGGCCATCTCGGTGCGCACGAGCTCCTCCACCTGTTCCCGCTCTCCCGGCGCGACCTCGAGCACGAGCTCGTCGTGGATCTGCAGCAGCAGCCGCGACCGCAGGTGCTGCGCCTCGAGCGCCTGGCCGACGCCGAGCATCGCGAGCTTGATGATGTCTGCGGCGCTGCCCTGGATCGGCGAGTTGAGCGCCATGCGCTCGGCGATCTCACGGCGCTGCCGGTTGTCGGAGGTGAGGTCAGGAAGGTAGCGGCGCCGCCCCAGGATGGTCGCCGTGTACCCGGCGCTGCGCGCCTCCTCGACGACGCCCGCCAGGTAGTCCCGGACGCCGCCGAAGCGCTGGAAGTAGTCCGTCATCAGCTCGGTCGCCTCTGCCGTGGAGATGCCGAGCTGCTTGGAGAGCCCGAAGGGCGAGAGCCCGTAGGCCAGCCCGTAGGACATGGCCTTGATGCGCGACCGCATCTCGCTGGTCACCGCGTCCGTGGCGACGCCGAACACGCGCGCGCCGACGTAGCTGTGCAGGTCCTCCCCGCTGCGGAAGGCGTCGATCAGTCCCGCGTCCCCCGACAGGTGCGCCATGATGCGCATCTCGATCTGGCTGTAGTCGGCGGTCAGCAGCGTCTCGAAGCCGTCGCCCACCACGAAGCCACGACGGATCCGGCGCCCGGCCTCGGTGCGGATCGGGATGTTCTGCAGGTTCGGGTCGGCCGAGGACAGCCGACCGGTGGCGGCGACGGTCTGCTGGAACGTGGTGTGGATGCGACCGTCGTCGGCGACCGAGCGCAGCAGACCCTCGACGGTCTGGCGCAGCTTCGTCGCGTCCCGGTGGGCGAGCAGGTGCTCCAGGAACGGGTGCGACGTCTTGGCGAAGAGGTCCAGCAGCGCCGCGGCGTCCGTCGTGTAGCCGGACTTGATCTTCTTGGTCTTCGGCATGTCGAGCTGGTCGAACAGCACCTCCTGGAGCTGCTTGGGTGAACCGAGGTTCACCTCGCGCCCGATCACCTCGAAGGCCGCTCCCGCGGCCGCCACGACGTGCTGGGAGTACTCCTGCTCCAACGACCGCAGCTCCGCGAGGTCGACGGCGACGCCCACCGACTCGACCCTGCCCAGCAGGTCCGACAGGGGCAGCTCGAGGCGGGTCAGGAGCTCGAGCTCGCCACGGTCCGCGAGCTCCTGGGAGAGCGGCTCGACGAGCAGGACGGTGGCGAGCGCGCGGGTCGCGGCCTCCTGGCCGGCCACGTGGTCGCCACCGAGGTCGAGGTCGAGCGCGCCCTGCTCCTCGGTCTCCGATGGCACCTCGAGGGACGAGGCGAGACAGCGCTCCGCGAGCCCTTCGAGCGTGTAGCTGCGCTGGTCGGGGTGCACCAGGTACCCGGCGAGCTCCGGGTCGAACGCGACGCCGTCGAGCACCATCCCGCGAGAGCGGAGCATGTGCCCCGCGCGCTTGGCGGCATGGACCGCCTTGGGCCGGTCACCGTCGGCCAGCCAGCCGCGCAGCGCGTCATCGTCCTCGACGCCGAGCTCGGTCAGGTCCAGGACCACCGCATGACCGCCGTCGTCGCTCACCGCGACCGCCCACACGTCGTTGCCCAGGGGCGACGTCGTGCCCGTGACGTCGAGGCCGAGGGTGCCCGGGCGCTCCTCGAGCCAGCCGGCGAGCGCGCCAGGGGCGACGTCGTCCACGACGATCTCGAGCGCGCTGGCCGCGGAGCCGTCCTCGCCCTCGGCGGGGACGAGCGCGAAGAGACGCTCGCGCAGCGTCCGGAACTGCAGGGTGTCGAAGATGGCGTGCACCGCCTCCCGGTCCCACGGGCGCACCTCGAGGTCGAGCGGCGCCACGGGCAGGTCGAGGTCGGTGAGCAGCGCGTTGAGACGACGGTTGAGACGCACCTGGTCCAGGTTCGCCCGCAGCGACTCCCCCGCCTTGCCGCCGATCTCCTCGGCGCGCGCGAGCACGCCCTCCAGCCCGTCGTACGCGTTGATCCACTTCGCGGCAGTCTTGGGCCCGACGCCGGGGACGCCTGGCAGGTTGTCGCTCGTCTCGCCGACCAGTGCGGCGAGGTCCGGGTAGCGCTGCGGCGGCACCCCGTACTTCTCCTGGACCGCGTCCGGCGTCATGCGCGCGAGGTCCGAGACGCCCTTGCGCGGGTAGAGCACCGTGACCTTGTCGGTGACGAGCTGGAGCGCGTCGCGGTCCCCGGAGCAGACCACGACCTCCATGCCGGCAGCGTCCCCCTGCGCGGCAAGGGTCGCCATGATGTCGTCGGCCTCGAAACCGTCCTTCGTCAGGTACGTGATGTTGAGCGCCCCGAGCACCTCCTGGATCAGCGGCACCTGGCCCTTGAACGGCTGCGGCGTCTCGTCACGCGTGCCCTTGTAGGCCTCGTACTCGTCGGTGCGGAAGGTGCGGCGGCCGACGTCGAAGGCGACCGCGATGTGCGTCGGCTGCTCGTCGCGCAGCAGGTTGATGAGCATCGACACGAAGCCGTAGACCGCGTTGGTCGGCTGCCCGCCCGCGCTGGAGAACTTGTCCACGGGGAGCGCGAAGAAGGCGCGGAAGGCCATGGAGTGGCCGTCGATGAGCATGAGCTTCGTTCGCGCTGAGTCCGTCACAGTGACAACCTATCGGGTATGTCCGACACGACGCACTCCGCCCCTGGTCAGCACGGTCAGCAGCACCAGGGCCCCTCCGGCACGGACGACGCCGTCGTCGCCAGGCTCAACGAGATCGCCCGCGGCACGCTCGTCGAGCGGCTCGGGGTCGTGATCGTCAGCGCCGCTCCCGACCGCGTGGTCGGCACGATGCCGGTGACCGGGAACACCCAGCCGGCAGGCCTGCTGCACGGCGGTGCGAGCGCGGCGCTGGCCGAGACGCTCGGCTCCTACGCGGCGACGCTGCACGCCGGCCCCGACCGCCAGATCGTCGGCATCGAGCTCTCCGCGACGCACCACCGCGGCGTGCGCTCGGGGTCGGTGCGCGGGACCGCCACGGCCCTGCACCTGGGCCGCACGACGGCGAGCTACGAGATCGTGGTCGTCGACGAGGAGGACCGCCGGGTGTGCACGGCCCGGCTCACATGCCTCGTCCTCGAGGCTCGTCAGGGCTGACCGCCCTCACGGGTTCTCTCGGGAGACCCGCGCACCGGATCGCGAGGCCCGGCACCGCGGCCGCCCGGACTGGCCGGAAGCCTTGCGCGTCAGCTCGCGCGGTGGGCGCGCCGCGTGGCGCCCGTGTGCGGGCGCGGGCCCGCGCCGCGGTGGACGCGCTCGGCGCGCTGGACCTGCTCCTGGAACGAGCGCAGGTCCACCGGGCCGCTGTGCGTCTCGACGCGGCTGCGGCGCCGTCGTGCGATGAGGTCCTCGAGCGTGCGCGCCGGGGACCGGCGGATGCCGGAGTCCGCGGCCAGCGCACGCTGCAGCGCCGCGGTGGACACCACGCGGTGCGCGGCGGCCGGCGCGAAGCCCAGCCGCGCCAGGAACCGTTGGGTGCCGCGGGAGCCGGGCAGGGGCTGGGAGTAGACGTCGACGGCGCCCGAGTCGGCGGCGATGTCCGCGGCGGCGGACATCAGGGCATGACCGGCACCCTTGCGGCGGAAGGTCGCAGCGATGTAGAGCGCCTCGATGTAGAGGGTGGGGGCGTCGTGCAGCAGGTCCTGGTCGAGGACGCGCAGCAGCATGAAGCCCTGCAGGGCGCCGTCGCCCTCGAGGACCTGGAGATGACCGCCGGGCAGCGTGGCGAGGACCTCGAGCTGACGGCAGAGCGCGCTCTCGTCGGGCGAGCACAGCTGGGAGCCGACGAGCGACTCCTCCCGGGCGGAGACGCACATGCGTGCGATGCCGGGGAAGTCGCTCGGCACGGCCGGACGCACCGGAAACTGTTGACGCACCTGGACCACTCGCCTTCTCCCCCCTGTGTGTCGCGGCAGCCGGGAAGCCCCTGATCAGGGCAACGACCCGTCCGTCCTGGTCTGCTCACACAGCGCCCGGTCAACCGGGCAACATCACGATGATGACAGCGACCCGAGGCCGACGACAACCCCAGCGAGCACGCTCGCGGGCGCTTCACCCGGAAGATCGTTCAAAGATCAACGATGGTGGGTTGGACGCAGATCTCGATACGCTCGCCGGCGCTCGCCGCTCGACCGGAGGGTCGAGCCGTCCTACTCCTCGCCGACCTGGTCGATGACCGCGTCGGCGACCTCGCGCATCGTCAGACGGCGGTCCATCGAGGTCTTCTGGATCCAACGGAAGGACTCGGGCTCGGTGAATCCCATCTTCGACATGAGCAGCCCCTTCGCCCGGTCCACCCGCTTGCGCGTCTCGAACCGCTCGGCCAGGTCGGCGACCTCGGACTCCAGCGCGACGATCTGCGAGTAGCGCGCCACCGCGATGTCGACCGCGGGGATCAGGTCCGCCGGCGAGAAGGGCTTGACCACGTAGGCCATGGCGCCCGCCTCGCTCGCCCGCTCCACGAGCTCGGTCTGCGAGAAGGCGGTCAGCAGGACCACCGGCGCGACCTGCGCCTTGTTGATCCGCTCGGCCGCGGAGATGCCGTCCAGCTTCGGCATCTTCACGTCCATCACGACGACGTCGGGCTTGAGCTCGGTCGCGAGCTGGACGGCGGCCTCGCCGTCCCCAGCCTCGCCGACGACCTCGTACCCGGCGTCCTGAAGCGTCTCGACGACGTCCATGCGGATGAGCGCCTCGTCCTCGGCGACGACCGCGCGGCGCTTCCGGGTGGCGCTGCCGGCGGTGGCTTCCTCGATCTCCGGCTCGGCGAAGGTGGGCTCGAGGAGGCCGGGAAGGCTGATGGGATCCTGCTTGGCGTCGTCTGTCACGTGTCAATGATAGGGCGCGCGGAGCCTCTCGGGGCGCAAGATCCGCTGAGGGTTCGCTGTGAGCCGACCGCGAGCCCTTCCGCACCGGGGGCGTGTGACTGGTCTGGTACCCCGGGTGGGACTCGAACCCACAACAAGCCGGGTTTGAGCCGACCGCCTCTGCCAGTTGGGCTACCGGGGCTGGAAGAGCATCGTCACTCTACCGCAGGGCTGAGAAGCTCGGAGACGCCGAGGGCGGGCTCCCCGTGTCGGGGAGCCCGCCCTCGGCGTGAGCGTCGAGCGTGCGTCAGACGCGCTCGCCGATCTTGTGGACCATGATCGTGTTCGTCGAGCCGGGGACGCCGACCGGCGTGCCGCAGACCACGACGACGGTGTCACCCGGCACGGTCAGACCGAGCTCCTGCAGGCGCTCGTCCACCTGGTCGACCATCTCGTCCGTGCTGTTCACCGAGGGCGAGAGCACCGCCGTGGTGCCCCAGCTCAGCGCGAGCTGGTTGCGGACCTCCTCGCGCGGCGTGAAGGCGAGCATCGGCAGCGGCGACCGCAGGCGCGACACACGGCGCGCCGAGTCACCGGACTGCGTGAACGTCACGAGGTACTTGACGTCGAGGATCTCGCCGATCTGCGCGGCGGACTTGGTGATCGCACCGCTGCGCGTGTGCGGCGTCGAGCCGAGCGGCGCGATGCGCTCGGCACCGAGCTCCTCGGTCGCCTCGATGATGCGGGCCATCGTGCGCACGGCCTCGATGGCGAAGTCGCCGACGCTCGTCTCGCCCGAGAGCATGACCGCGTCAGCTCCGTCGAGCACCGCGTTGGCGCAGTCGGAGGCCTCGGCACGCGTGGGGCGCGGCGAGGTGATCATCGACTCGAGCACCTGGGTCGCGACGATGACCGGCTTGGCGTTGCGGCGGGCCAGCTCGATCGCACGCTTCTGGACGAGGGGGACCTGCTCCAGAGGGAGCTCGACGCCCAGGTCGCCACGGGCGACCATGATGCCGTCGAAGGTCTGGACGATCTCCTCGAGGTTGTCGACCGCCTGCGGCTTCTCGACCTTGGCGATGACGGGGAGGATCCGCCCCTCCTCCTCCATGATCTTGCGGGCGTCGTCGTAGTCCTTGGCGTTGCGCACGAAGGACAGCGCGATGATGTCCGCGCCGAGGCGGATGGCCCAGCGCAGGTCCTCGATGTCCTTCTCGGACAGGGCGGGCACGGAGACCGCGACGCCCGGGAGGTTGATGCCCTTGTTGTTGGAGACCGGGCCGGGGACCTCGACCCGGGTGATGACGCGCGGGCCCTCGATCGCGGTCACGCGGAGGGTGACCTTCCCGTCGTCGATCAGCAGCGGGTCGCCGACGCGGGCGTCGCCCGGCAGGCCCTTGTGCGTCGTCGAGACGAGCTCCTTGGTGCCCGGCACGTCCTCGGTGGTGATGGTGAAGACGTCGCCGACGTCGAGGTAGTGCTTCTTGTCACCCTCGAACCTGCCGAGGCGGATCTTCGGGCCCTGGAGGTCGACCAGGACGGCCACGTTGCGGTTCGCGGCCTCCGCCGCGGCACGGACGCCGTGGTAGACGGCCTCGTGCTCCTCCGGGCGTCCGTGGCTGCGGTTGATGCGGGCGACGTCCATCCCCGCGTCGACGAGCGCCTGAAGCTGCTCGCGTGACTCCGTCACCGGTCCGATGGTGCAGACGATCTTGGCTTTGCGCATGGTTCTACCCTACGTGAGTCTCGTGGCGAAAAAGTTCAGGACGAGCGGTGACGTGCGACGGCACAGCGGGGGTGAGTGCGAGGGTCTCGACACGCTCGTGCCTCGCTGGTCGACCGGTGGTATCTGGTCACGCGCGCAGCGCGACCGTGCCCGCGGTGACCGGGGCAGGCAGCTCGGTGGCCCCCTGCAGATAGCTGTCGACGGCCGCGGCCGCCGCCCTCCCCTCGGCGATCGCCCAGACGATCAGGGACTGCCCGCGGCCGGCGTCGCCGGCGACGAACACGCCCTCCGTCGGGGAGGCGAAGTCGTCCCCGCGGGCGAAGACGCCGCGCGGCGTCAGCTCCGCGGAGATCTGCTCGACGGCGGCCTCGGTCTCGGGCCCGGTGAAGCCCATCGCGATCAGCACGAGGTCGGCGGGGATCTCGCGCTCGGTGCCGGCCTGCGGCACCCGTCGGCCGTCGGGGAGGTACTCGGTGGTCGCGAGCCGCAGCCCGCGCACGTGCCCGTCGGCGTCACCGACGAAGGCGACGGTGGAGGCGAGGAAGTCCCGCTCACCACCCTCCTCGTGCGAGGTGGAGACCTCGAAGACGACGGGGTCCGTCGGCCACGGCTGGTCCTCGGGGCGCTCGAGCGGCGGGCGCTTGCCGATGGCGAGGTTCGTCACCGACGCCGCGCCCTGGCGCAGGGCGGTGCCGATGCAGTCCGAGCCGGTGTCGCCGCCGCCGATGACGACGACGTGCTTGCCGGCGGCGTCGATCGGGTCGGGCACGGGGTGGCCCGCGACCTGGGCGTTGGAGCGGCGCAGGTAGTCCATCGCGAAGTGCACGCCCGCCAGGTCGTTGCCCGGCACCCGCAGCTCGCGCGGGACGGTGGCACCGGTCGCGATGACCACGGCGTCGTACCGCTCGCGCAGCTGCTCCCACGTGATGTCGCGGCCGATCTCGATGCCGGTGCGGAACCGGGTGCCCTCGGCCACCATCTGCCTGACCCGGCGGTCCACGTGGACCTTCTCGAGCTTGAAGTCGGGGATGCCGTAGCGCAGCAGGCCACCCACCGCGTCGTCTCGCTCGAAGACCGCGACCGTGTGACCCGCGCGGGTCAGCTGCTGGGCGGCCGCGAGCCCCGCGGGTCCGGAGCCGACGACGGCGACCGTCTTGAGCGTCAGGCGCTGCGGCACCTGCGGCGTCACCAGACCGCGGCGGAACGCCTCGTCGATGATCTCGGCCTCGATGTTCTTGATGGTCACCGGCGGCTGGTTGATGCCCAGCACGCAGGACGACTCGCACGGGGCGGGGCAGACCCGGCCCGTGAAGTCCGGGAAGTTGTTCGTGGCGTGCAGGCGGTCGGCCGCGTCCTCCCACTGGTCGAGCCGCACCAGGTCGTTCCACTCGGGGATGAGGTTCCCCAGGGGGCAGCCCTGGTGGCAGAACGGCACGCCGCAGTCCATGCACCGGCTCGCCTGCTGCTCGATGAACGGCGAGGCCGCGTCGCGGTGCTCGTGGACGTCCCGGTAGTCGAGCAGGCGCACGGCGACCGGGCGGTTGGCGGGGAGCTCGCGCTCCCGGGTCTTCAGGAATCCGCGCGGGTCAGCCACGAGCCACCTCCAGAACCTTGTCCCACTCGCCGGGCGCGGTGAGGTCGACGCCGTCGGCCTCCGCCTGGGCGAGGACCTCGCGCATGCGCGCGAACTCCGTGGGGAGAATCTTCGTGAACCTGCCTCGTGCCGCGCCCCAGTCGTCGAGGAGCTCGCGCGCGAGCGGCGAGTCGGTCTCCTCCAGGTGGCGGCGCACGAGGCTCTCGACGAGCACGGCGTCCTCGTCGTCGAGCGGCGAGAGCAGGAGCTCGCCCGCCGCCCCCTGCAGGTTGAGCGCCGCGGGCCGCAGGTCGAGCACGTAGGCCGTGCCGCCCGACATGCCTGCGCCCAGGTTGCGACCGGTGCGCCCGAGGATCACCACGGTCCCGCCGGTCATGTACTCGAGCGCGTGGTCGCCCACGCCCTCGGTGACGAGGGTCGCGCCGGAGTTGCGCACGGCGAAGCGCTCGCCGACCAGCCCGCGCAGGAACATCTCGCCGGAGGTGGCGCCGTAGCCGATGACGTTGCCGGCGATCACGTTGTGCTCGCTCACCAGGCCGGCGTCGCGGTCGGGACGCACCACGACACGCCCGCCCGACAGGCCCTTGCCGACGTAGTCGTTGGCGTCGCCCAGCAGCCGAAGCGTGATGCCGCGCGGCAGGAAGGCGCCGAACGACTGGCCGGCGGAGCCGGTGAGGGTCACGTCGATCGTGTCGTCCGGGAGGCCCTCGCCGCGATAGCGCTTGGTCACCTCGTGGCCGAGCATGGTGCCCACGGTGCGGTTGACGTTGCGCACGGTGCGCGAGATGCGGACCGGCTCGCGGTTCTCCAGCGCGGCCCGGGACAGCGCGATCAGCTCGTTGTCGAGGGCCTTCTCCAGCCCGTGGTCCTGGCTCTGGGTGTGCCGCAGCGCGGAGCCGGGCACCGGCTCCGGCACCTCGAGCACCGGACCGAGGTCGAGGCCGCTGGCCTTCCAGTGGTCGACGGCCTTGGCGGTGTCGAGGGCCTGGACCTGGCCGACGGCCTCCTCGATCGAGCGGAAGCCGAGGGCCGCCAGGTGCTCGCGCACCTCCTGGGCGATGAACTCGAAGAAGTTCACGACGAACTCGGGCTTTCCCGTGAACCGGGCCCGCAGCTCGGGGTTCTGCGTGGCCACGCCCACCGGGCAGGTGTCGAGGTGGCAGACGCGCATCATGATGCAGCCGGAGACGACCATGGCCGTCGTCGCGAAGCCGAACTCCTCGGCGCCCAGCAGGGCGGCGACCACGACGTCACGTCCGGTCTTGAGCTGGCCGTCGACCTGGACCACGATCCGGTCGCGCAGGTTGTTGAGCACGAGGGTCTGCTGCGTCTCGGCGAGCCCGACCTCCCACGGCGTGCCCGCGTGCTTGAGCGAGGTGAGCGGGCTGGCGCCCGTCCCGCCGTCGTGCCCCGAGATCAGGACGACGTCCGCGTGCGCCTTGGAGACGCCGGCCGCGACCGTGCCCACGCCGAACTCGGAGACGAGCTTGACGTGCACCCGCGCCGCCGGGTTGGCGTTCTTCGCGTCGTGGATCAGCTGGGCGAGGTCCTCGATCGAGTAGATGTCGTGGTGCGGCGGGGGCGAGATGAGCCCGACGCCGGGCGTCGCGTGACGGGTCCTGGCGACCCAGGGGTAGACCTTGTGGCCGGGCAGCTGGCCGCCCTCGCCGGGCTTGGCGCCCTGGGCGAGCTTGATCTGGATGTCGTCGGCGAAGGTCAGGTACTCCGAGGTGACGCCGAAGCGGCCCGAGGCGATCTGCTTGACGCGGCTGCGCCGCTCCGGGTCGTGCAGGCGCTCCGGGTCCTCGCCGCCCTCACCGGTGTTCGACCGCGCACCGAGGCGGTTCATCGCGATGGCGAGGGTCTCGTGCGTCTCCTGCGAGATGGAGCCGTAGGACATCGCGCCGGTGTTGAACCGCTTGACGATCTCGCTGACGGGCTCGACCTCGTCCAGCGGGACGGGCTCGCGGTCGCCGCGGAGCTCGAGCAGGCCGCGCAGCGTCATGAGGCGCTTGGACTGGTCGTCGATCCGCTGGGTGTACTTGCGGAAGATGTCGAGCTGACGGGTGCGCGTCGAGTGCTGCAGGTGGAACACGGTCTCCGGGTCGAAGAGGTGCTCCTCCCCCTCACGGCGCCATTTGTACTCGCCGCCGATCGTGAGCTTGCGGTGCGCCCGGACCGTCCCCGACGTCGGGTACGCCTCCGCGTGCCGCGCGGCGACCTCCGCCGCGATCACGTCGAGCCCGATGCCGCCGAGCCGGCTCGTGGTGCCGGTGAAGTAGTCGGCGACGAGGTCACGGGACAGCCCGACGGCCTCGAAGACCTGCGCGCCGCGGTAGGACGAGAGCGTCGAGATGCCCATCTTGCTCATGACCTTGAGCACGCCCTTGCCGAGCGCCTTGATGAGGTGCGCGACCGCCGTCTGCGGGGAGACGCCGAGGTAGCCCCGGCTCGCGAGGTCCTCGACCGTCTCCATGGCGAGGTAGGGGTTGACCGCCGCCGCGCCGTAGGACAGCAGCAGCGCCACGTGGTGCACCTCGCGCACGTCGCCGGCCTCGACGACGAGCGACACCTGGGTGCGGGTGTGGCGGCGCAGCAGGTGCTGGTGGACGGCGCTGAGCAGGAGCAGCGAGGGGATCGGGGCGAGGTGGCGGTCCGCGTCGCGGTCCGAGAGCACGATGAAGCTCGTGCCCGCCGCGACCTCGGCGTCGACCTCCGCGAAGATGGCGTCCAGGCGGGCCCGCAGGGACTCGCCCCCGCCCTGCACCTCGTAGAGGCCGCGCACCGTGTGCGTGCGGAACCCGGCGGCCTTGCCCTTCGTCGACCGGTCGATGTTGACGACCTTGGCGAGGTCGTCGTTGTCCAGGACCGGGAACTGGAGCACGACCTTGCGGGCGTGCTCCGGCGTCGCCTCCAGCAGGTTCGGCTCGGGACCGATCGCGCCGCCGAGCGAGGTCACGAGCTCCTCGCGGATCGAGTCCAGCGGCGGGTTGGTCACCTGGGCGAACATCTGGGTGAAGTAGTCGAACAGCAGGCGGGGACGGTCGGAGAGCACCGCGACGGGCGTGTCCGTGCCCATGGCGCCGAGGGGCTCGGCGCCGGTCTCGGCCATGGGGGTCAGGAGGATCTTGAGGTCCTCCTCGGTGTAGCCGAAGGCACGCTGGCGGCGCGCGACCGACTCCGCGGAGTGCGCGACGTGCTCGCGCTCGGGAAGCTCGGCCAGGTAGATCTCGTTGTCCGCGACCCAGTCCTGGTAGGGCTGCTCCTTCGCGAGCTGAGCCTTGATCTCGCTGTCCTCGACGATGCGACCCTGGGCCGTGTCGACGAGGAACATCTTGCCGGGCTCGAGGCGGCCCTTGCGCACGACCGTCGCGGGGTCGAGCTCGAGCACGCCGGCCTCGCTCGCGAGCACGACGAGACCGTCCTCGGTCACCCAGTACCGACCGGGGCGCAGGCCGTTGCGGTCGAGCACCGCGCCGATGAGGGTGCCGTCGGTGAAGTTGAGGCAGGCCGGGCCGTCCCACGCCTCCATGAGGTTCGCGTGGTACTCGTAGAACGCCTTGCGCTCGGGCGTCATCTCGGCGTGGTTCTCCCACGCCTCAGGCACCATCATCATCATCACGTGCGGCAGCGGGCGACCTGACAGGTGCAGCAGCTCGAGCACCTCGTCGAAGCTCGCGGAGTCGCTCGACCCGTCCGAGCAGATCGGCAGCAGCGGCTCCATGTCGCCGAGCAGCTCGGAGCGCAGCCACCCCTGGCGCGCGGCCATCCAGTTGCGGTTGCCGCGCACCGTGTTGATCTCGCCGTTGTGCGCGAGCAGCCGGAACGGCTGGGCCAGCGGCCAGCTCGGGAACGTGTTGGTCGAGAAGCGCGAGTGCACGAGCGCCAGCTCGCTCGCGTAGCGGGGGTCGCCGAGGTCGGGGAAGAACGGCTCGAGCTGCTCGGTGGTGAGCATGCCCTTGTAGGTGAGGGTGCGGCTCGACAGCGAGGCGAAGAAGAGACCCAGCTCGTTCTCGGAGCGCTTGCGCAGCCGGTAGGTGCGGCGGTCGAGCGCGAGGCCGCCGAGCTCCCCGGCGGGGTCCGCGACGACGACCTGGCGGAAGGTGGGCATGCTCGCGCGCGCCGTCGGGCCGACCAGCCCGGCGGTGACCGGCACGTCGCGCCAGGCGAGCACCGCGAGGTTCTCCTGCGCAGCGATCTCCTCGACCCGGCGGGCCGTCTTGTCGGCATCGTCACGGTCCTGCGGCAGGAACGCGATGCCGACGGCGTAGCGGCCCGGGGCCGGCAGGTCGGCGGGGATCACGTCGCGCAGGAACGCGTCCGGGATCTGGGTGAGGATGCCCGCACCATCACCGCTGTCGACCTCGGCACCCACCGCACCGCGGTGGTCGAGGTTGCGCAGGGCGGTCAGCGCGGCGTCGACGATGTCCCGGCCGGGCGTGCCCCGGAGCGTGGCGACGAAGGCGACGCCGCAGGCGTCGTGCTCGGCAGCCGGGTCGTAGAGCCCGCGGGCGCCGGGCGCGCGGGTCATGCCGTCAACACCGGCCTGGGGCGTCGAGGTCATCCGTTCCGTCCTCACAGCTCACCCACCGAGGTGGGCCTGCTCTTGTCGTTCGCAGCCCCGTCTTCACGGTCGTCTGCGGGCACCAGCTCAAACAGGTCGCGGCGGGGGTCGCAGGAGCGTACGGAACGACCCGTCCACGATCGATCCGCCGTCACTCCTCGGGATGTGAGCGCGTGCCGGCGGTCGAGGCCGGCTCCGTCACCGGTGAGGCGGCCTCGTCGTCCTGACGCGGGGTACGGCGCCGAAGATGGACGAAGGCCAGGAGCGCACCGATCCACACGATCACCGAGGTCCAGACGTTGAGGCGCACTCCCAGGAAATGATGGGCGGTGTCGATCCGCAGCATCTCGATCCACAGTCTGCCGGTCGTGTAGATCAGAACGTACAACCAGAATACCTGACCACCACGCAACCTATACCGTCGCTCGAGCCAGACGAGCAACGCCGCCCCGAGCACGTTCCAGAGAAGCTCGTAGAGGAACGTCGGGTGGTAGAGCGTGCCGACCGCGTCCCCGGCCGGGAGGTGGGCCGCGTCGATCTGCAGCCCCCAGGGCAGCGTGGTCGGCGCGCCGAACAGCTCCTGGTTGAACCAGTTCCCCAGACGGCCGATCCCCTGGGCCAGCAGGATCGTGGGAGCGGCGACGTCCGCGAAGGTCGCGAAGCTGAGCCCGATCCTGCGGCACCCGATCCAGGCGCCGAGGCCGCCGAGGGCCACCGCCCCCCAGATGCCGAGGCCGCCCTCCCAGACCTTGAAGGCGTCCATCGGGTGGCCGCCCGGGCCGAAGTACGCGTCGGGGCTGGTGACGAGGTGGTACAGGCGGCCGCCGACGATCCCGAAGGGCACGGCCCAGTAGCACACGGAGATGATGTCGTCCGGGTTGCCGCCCCGGGCCCGCAGCCGGCGCATCGACCACCAGACCGAGACGACGATCCCGGCGAGGATGGCGAGCGCGTAGGCCCGGACCGGCAGCGGCCCGAGGTGCCACTCCCCCTGGCTCGGGCTCGGGATCGAGGCGAGGACCGTCGCCGCCGCGCTCATCGCTGCTCCCCCGCGCCGGCGGCCGCACGACCGGACCGGGCAGAGCGTATGCCCGCCGCGATCTCCGCGGCGACGGCCTGCATCGCGTCGACCCGGTCGGCGAACGGCGCCGGGGTGAGCAGCGGCCGCACGAAGGCCGAGCCGACGATGACGCCGTCGGCGTAGCGGGCGATGCCCGCGGCCTGCTCTCCGGTGGAGACGCCGAGTCCGACGCAGACGTGCTCGGCGCCCGCGGACCGCACGTCGTTCACGAGGCGCTCCGCGTGCTCGCCGACGCTGGTGCGCTCCCCCGTGACGCCCATCGTGGAGGCGGCGTACACGAAGCCGCGGCTCGCCGCCGCGGTGCTGCGCAGCCGCTCGGGCGTGGAGCTCGGCGCGACGAGGAAGACGCGGTCGAGGTCCTGCTCCTGCGACACCTCGATCCACCGTGCGCCCTCGTCGGGGATGAGGTCGGGGGTGATCAGGCCCGCACCCCCGGATGCCCTCAGGTCGCGCGCGAAGGCGTCGATGCCGTAGCGGAGCACCGGGTTCCAGTAGGTCATCACCAGGACCGGGGCACCGAGCGCGGCGACCGCCTCGACGACGCGGAAGGTGTCACGCACCCGCGCGCGGGCGCTCAGCGCGGTGTCGACGGCGTTCTGGATCGTCGGGCCGTCCATCACGGGGTCCGAGTAGGGCACCCCGAGCTCGAGGACGTCCGCGCCGGCCTCGACGAGCGCCCGCGCCGCCACGACCGACTCGTCCACCGTCGGGAAGCCGACGGGCAGGTAGCCGACGAGCGCCGCTCTGCCCTGCGCCCGGAGCTCGTCCAGCCGGTCTGCCGTGACGCTCATCGTCCGTCCTCGCTCTCGTCCTGGGACGGCGCCTCGTCGCCGTCCGCCACGATGCTGTCCGTGTCGACGCCGTCCGCCACGGCCTCGTCGAGAAGCCCGAACCAGCGGGCGGCCGTGGTCACGTCCTTGTCCCCTCGCCCCGAGAGGTTGACGATCATCAGCGACCCCGGACCGAGCTCGCGGCCCACCTCGATCGCACCGGCCAGCGCGTGGGACGACTCGATCGCCGGCAGGATGCCCTCGGTGCGGCACAGCAGCCGGAACGCCTCCATCGCCTGCGCGTCGCTGATCGGGCGGTACTCGGCGCGGCCGGAGTCGTGGAGGAAGGCGTGCTCCGGACCGACGGAGGGATAGTCGAGGCCCGCCGAGATGGAGTGCGTGGGCAGCGTCTGACCGTCCTCGTCCTGGAGCAGGTACGAGCGGGTGCCCTGCAGGACGCCGGGCGAGCCGCCGTTGAAGCGCGAGGCGTGGTGGCCCGGCTCGAGGCTCGTGCCACCAGCCTCGAAGCCGAAGAGCCGCACGTCCGGGTCGTCGACGAAGCCGCTGAACAGCCCGATCGCGTTGGACCCGCCGCCCACGCAGGCGAGCACCGCGTCGGGCAGCCGGCCCACGCGCTCCAGGATCTGGGCGCGCGCCTCGGTGCCGATGATCGTGTGGAACTGGCGCACCATCTCGGGGAAGGGGTGCGGCCCGGCCACCGTGCCGAGCAGGTAGTGCGTGGTGTCGACGTTCGCGACCCAGTCGCGCAGCGCCTCGTTGATCGCGTCCTTGAGAGTGCGGCTGCCGATCGTGACGGGGACCACCGTGGCACCGAGCAGCTCCATGCGGGCGACGTTGAGCGCCTGACGACGCGTGTCCTCCTCGCCCATGTAGACGACGCACTCGAGGCCGAACAGGGCGGCGGCGGTCGCGGTCGCCACGCCGTGCTGGCCGGCTCCCGTCTCGGCGATCACACGCTTCTTGCCCATGCGCTTGACCAGGAGGGCCTGGCCCAGGACGTTGTTGATCTTGTGAGAGCCGGTGTGGTTGAGGTCCTCGCGCTTGAGGAAGATCCTGCCGCCACCGGCGTGCTCGGCGAACCGCGGCACCTCGGTGAGGGGGTTGGGGCGACCGGTGTACTCACGCTGCAGCCGCGCGAGCTCGTCGACGAAGTCCGGGTCGGCGACGGCCTTGCGGTACTCGGCCTCGAGCTCGTCGAGAGCGGCGACGAGCGCCTCTGGCACGAACCTCCCGCCGAAGTCGCCGAAGTACGGCCCTACGAGGGAGCTGAGACTGCCGGGCACTGATGCCTCCTGGGAAGATCGGCGAGGACGGTGCTCAGTGTCGCACCGCCTTGAGCGAGGGGTGCGCCCCCGCGGCCACCAGGTCGGCGACCGAGGCGCGCGGGGCGTCGTCGGTGACCAGCGCCTCGCCCACCAGGACGGCGTCGGCGCCGGCACGGGCGTAGTCCACCACGTCGTGCGGGCCGCGGACACCCGACTCGGCGATCTTGACGATGTGGTCGGGGATGGCCGGGACCACCTGGGCGAAGACGCCGCGGTCGACGTCGAGCGTCTTGAGGTTGCGGACGTTGACGCCGATCACCCGGGCGCCGGCGGCCACGGCACGCTCGACCTCCTCGACCGTGTGGGTCTCGACGAGCGCCGTCATGCCCAGCGAGTGCACGCGGTCCACGAGCGACTCCAGCACGGTCTGCTCGAGGGCGGCGACGATCAGCAGCACGACGTCGGCGCCGTGCGCGCGCGCCTCCCACACCTGGTAGGGGGTGACCACGAAGTCCTTGCGCAGGATCGGCACGTCCACTGCCGCGCGCACGGCCTGCAGGTCCGCGAGCGAGCCGCGGAAGCGACGCTCCTCGGTGAGCACGGAGATGATGGCGGCACCGCCCTTCTCGTACTCCGCGGCGAGCGCCGCCGGGTCCGAGATCGATGCCAGGGACCCGCGGCTCGGGCTCGAGCGCTTGACCTCGGCGATCACCGCGACGGCGTCCTCGAGGCGGAGCCGGGAGACCGCGTCGAGCGCGCTGGGCACCTGCTGCGCCCGCTCCTTCAGCTCTGCGAGCGAGACGGCGGCCTCACGGACGGCGAGGTCTTCCCGCACGCCGGCGACGATGTCGTCGAGAACCGTCATTGGTCTGCCTTTCTTCCCCGAAGCCCGTGGTCGGCGCCGGGAACGGGCGTCTCCCGGTGCATGCCTGACTGCCATGGTAGGGCCGGAGCGGCCGTTCACCGAACCGTGGTCCGGGTCGCCGGTGCTCAGTGGGGTGCGAGGAAGGCCTCGAGCCCGGGCAGGTTGCGCAGCACGCCGAAGGCGAGCAGCACCGCGGCGAGGACGAGCGCCGCTCTCGTCGAGGCGAGCCAGGACGGCATCGTGCGGCCGCTCGCGGAACGCTGGAACCACAGTGCCCAGACGACCACGACGAGGGGTGCCGCCACCACCCACAGGGGGTTCATGCTCCAGGCGCCGGCCACGTCGCCGTGCAGCAGGTCCCAGGTGCCGCGCAGGCCGCCGCACAGCGGGCAGTAGAGGCCCGTCGTGCTCTGCAGCGGGCACCAGCCGTAGCTGCCCGCGCGGTGCGGGTCGCGCAGCGCGAGCCCGACGCACGCGACGCCGACGGCACCGAGGGTCACGAGCGGTCCCCGCAGGGAACGCGCGCGCCGCACCCGAGGCTCGGGCGGTGCCGCCGGCGTCGTGGACACGGTCATCAGCTGGACGAGGCGCCCCCGACAGAGATCCCCACGATGATGAGGATGATCCAGATGCCGACGCCGACGATCGTCAGGGCGATGCCGATCCAGCCGAGGATCACGCCCGCCTGGGACATGCCGCGGTTGTTCGCGAGGCCCTGGTCGGCGGCCTCCTTGCCCTTGTTGCCCACGATGACCGCGGGGATGGCGGAGAAGATGCCGCACGAGACGAAGGACAGGATCCCCAGCACGAGCGCCCACACGCCGAGGCTGTTCTTGACGGTGCTCTGACCGTACGGGTCCGCGTAGGCGGGGGCGGCGCCCGGGTAGCCGGGAGCCGGGTACGGGCCGGGCGCGCTGTAGCCGCCGGGCGCGGGCGCGCCGAAGGCCGGCGGCTGCTGGGGCGGGGTGGCACCCGGACCGCCCGGGGCGGCGTAGGGGTTCTGCGGGGTGCCGCCCGCACCGGTGTCGTTCTGGTTGTTCTCGGGCTCAGAAGGGTAGTTCGGCGGGAACGTCATGAGGGCGTCCTCTCGGAGTCAGGTGCCCGCGGGGGCACAGGAATCTGTCGCGCTGGCGACCCGGCATCTGTGTCGAGAGGCCCGACGAGCCCTGCCGGCTGCGCCTGCTAGTGCCGCTGCCCGTGCCCCGCGGAGCGCAGGAGCACACCGCCCACCAGACCGCACACGATCACGACGAGACCGGCCACGATGACCCAGCTCGTCGTCGTGCAGACGCCGACGGCGCCCACAGCGGTGCCCACCATGATCAGGATCATGGCGAACCAGGCCGCGACGGTGTGGCCCTCGTTGTGCGGCGGGTTGGTCGCCGGGAGCTCGAACGGCAGCTCCGACGACTGGGGACGGCTCTGTGCAACGACATCTGCCATGTGTACTGCTCACCTTTCACGGGATCTTCACGCACAGCCTAGTGGCTCGTGACACGCGCGCGCGTCTCGGCGCGCGCAGGGGTCGGTCAGGTCGGGTCGTCGCCGCGGCTCAGGGCGTCCCACAGCTCCGTCGAGGTGGGTGGGAGCGCCGGGGCGGGCGCGTCTTCGGGGGGCGCTCCGGGCGGAGCCGGAGCGTCGGGCGTCGGGGCCGGCGGGGCCGTGGCGGGCACCGCCGAGGCCGCCGGTGCGGCGCTGTCCGGCCCGTCTCCGGAGGGTCGCGCGGCGGGTGCCGCGGCGTCGTAGCGGGAGGTGCCGCGCGGGGTGAGCCGGCGCGCCGCCGTGAAGATCCCGGCGAGCACCGCCACGACCGCGACGACGATGGCGACGGCAGGGCCAGCGGAGGTGGACACGCTCGTCGTCCGGGCCACCCCGGTCAGCTTCGCCACGGCTGCCGCGCCGGGCGACCCCGGGTCGGACAGGACCGACCAGGCCGAGGCGCCCGCCAGCAGCCCGGCGAGCACGACGACCACGGCCACGACCCGTTGGGCGACGCGTCCCGACAGCCCGAGGGCCAGCGCCGCCGCTGCCACGATGAGGGCGGCCGCGCCGACGCCGGGCGCCGCGACGGTGCCGGCGACCGTGGCGGTGACCGGTCCGGAGGCAGAGCTGCCGCGCGCCGTGACCCAGGTGGGTGCGGCGGCGGCGAACATCGCGACCGCCAGCACGAGCAGGCCCAGGACGATGCTGCGCCGGCGGGCGGGGGTGCTCACGGCGTGTCGCCCTCCGCGGCGCGAGCGCTGACCGCGTCGAAGGCGCCGAGGTCGCCGCCGGCCTCGAAGCAGGTGCGCGTCCCGGTGTGGCAGGCCGGTCCCTCCTGGTCGACGCTCACCAGCAGCGCGTCGCCGTCGCAGTCGAGCGCGACGCTGCGGACCCACTGACGGTGGCCCGAGGTGTCGCCCTTGCGCCAGTACTCCTGGCGCGAGCGGCTGAAGTAGGTCGCCCGGCCGGTGGACAGCGTGCGGGCGAGGGCCTCGTCGTCCATCCACCCGAGCATGAGCACCTCGCCGGTGTCGTGCTGCTGCACCACGGCAGCAACGAGCCCGGCGGCGTCGCGCTTGAGCCGGGCGGCGAGGGCGGGGTCGAGACCGGCGGCCGGGGCGCCGCCGTCGAGATCGGGGTTCACCCCTTCATCCTCCCACGTGGAGACGGGCGTCGGCCCGGAAGCTCAGCGGACCGCGACGCCGTCGGCCTGCATCCGCTCCTTGACCTGCCCGACCGTGAGGGTGCCGAAGTGGAACACGCTCGCGGCGAGCACGGCGTCGGCACCCGCGCGGGCCGCCGCCGTGAAGTCCTCGGGGGCGCTCGCGCCCCCGCTCGCGATGAGCGGCACGTGCACCTGCCCGCGCACGGCGGCGAACATCTCCAGGTCGAAGCCGCCGAGCGTCCCGTCGGCGTCCATCGAGTTCAGCAGGATCTCCCCCGCGCCGAGCTCGGCGGCCCGCACCGCCCAGGCGACCGCGTCGATGCCGGTGCCCCGGCGCCCGCCGTGGGTGGTCACCTCGTAGCCGGAGTCCGTGCGCACGTCGCCCTGGCAGCGTCGGGCGTCGACCGACAGCACGAGGACCTGGCTGCCGAAGCGGTCCGCGATCTCGGCCAGCAGCTCGGGCCGGGCGATGCCCGCGGTGTTGACGCCGACCTTGTCGGCCCCGGCGCGCAGCAGGCGGTCGACGTCCTGCACCGACCGCACCCCGCCGCCGACCGTGAGCGGGATGAAGACCTGCTCGGCCGTGCGGGAGACGACGTCGTAGGTGGTCTCGCGGTTGCCGGAGGAGGCGGAGACGTCGAGGAAGGTCAGCTCGTCCGCGCCCTCCGCGTCGTAGCGGCGCGCGAGCTCGACCGGGTCCCCGGCGTCGCGCAGGTTCTCGAAGTTGACCCCTTTGACGACCCTCCCCGCGTCGACGTCGAGACACGGGATGACACGCACGGCGACGGACACGGGCTCTCCTGAGCAGGGACGACGGGGACGAGCAGCATTCTAGCGACGCGGCGGTCGCCAGATCACTCCCCGATCCCCTGGACGGCGAGCACGTCGACGACGTAGACGAGCGTCTCGTTCTTGAGCTTGCCCCCCGCGGGCGCGAACCCCTTGTCCGGCGGCACCACCACGAGCACCCGGCTGCCCGCCGCGACCTCGGTCAGGGCGTCGTCCAGCCCCTCGATGAGCTCGTCGGCACCGATCGTGACGGTGACGGGCAGCCCGCCGGGACCCCAGGTGGAGCCCGACACCTTGCCCGTGGACCATCGCACCGCGACGTACTGCAGCACCGCGGTGCGGCCCGCCTTGACCTGCTCGCCCGTGCCGCGGCGCAGCGCCACCGCGGTGAGCGAGGCCGGGGGCTTCGCCTCGGTGTCGACGGTGACCTGCGGCACCCCGTCCGTGCCGGTGGTGACCGTCGGCACGGGAGCCCCGTCGACGCTCTCGGTGGGCACGTCCTTGACCTTGGTGCCGCGGGCGGTGGTAGGCAGGATGTCGACCGTCATCACGACCGGCACACCGTCCGAGACGACCGTGTGCAGCAGCCGCGACCCGGCCTTGCGCCCCACGACGACGGCGTACAGGTCGCTGCCCAGCCCGTCGGGGGTGAGCAGGTAGGCGGCGGCGATGCCGGTGAAGTCGTCGCGGATCACCTTGCCGGTGCTGCCGTCCTGCGCGTAGATCTCGAGCAGCACCGCGCTGCCCTCCTGCAGCCGCGCGCCCTTCCCCTCGACCAGCACCTTCGTCGTCGGGGTGGTCTCGGTCCACGGGACGGGGTAGGTCAGCTGCGGGGCGCTGCCGACGGTCCCCGTCACCTGGATCCCGTGCGTGGAGGTGGAGGGCACCGTGGGCGCGTCGTGGGCACGCGTGCAGCCCCCCGGCAGCACCACGGCGAGCAGCACGCCGACGGTCGCGAGGACCGCACGGGCGCGCGGCAGGGAGCGGGACGTCGGGAGCATGGTCACAGAGCCTAGCGAGGAGGGCTGGGAGGTGGCGGGGTCACATGCTGGAGAGCAGCCGCTCGACCCGCTCGTCCGTGGCGGCGAAGGGGTCCTTGCACAGCACGGTGCGCTGCGCCTGGTCGTTCAGCTTGAGGTGGACCCAGTCGACCGTGTAGTCCCGGCGGGTCTCCTGGGCCCGGCGCACGAAGTCGCCGCGGAGCTTGGCGCGGGTGGTCTGCGGCGGCAGGGCGACGGCCTCCAGCACCTCGACCTCGGGCACGAGGGTGCGCACCAGGCCGCGGGCGGCGAGCAGGTGGTACAGCCCCTGCGTGCGCGAGACGTCGTGGTACGCCAGGTCGAGGCGCAGGATGCGCGGGTCGTCGAGCGGGGCGTCGAGCTTGTCCTGGTAGCGGCGCACCAGCTTGAGCTTGATCGCCCAGTCGAGCTCGCTGTCGACGGCACCGAGGTCGCCGCTCTCGAGCGCGTCGAGCGCCCGCTGCCACAGGTCGAGGGTCGGGGCGTCGTGCGAGCGGGCCTCGCCGTTCGCCGCGACGAACTCGCGCACCCGGCTCAGGTACTCGCGCTGCAGGTCGATCGCCGTGATCGTCCGGCCGTCGGCGAGGGTGACCGGAGCCTTGCCGGAGATGTCGTGGCTGATCTCGCGGATCGCGCGCATCGGGTTCTCGAGCGCGAGCGAGCCCATGGGGGTGGCGGCCTCGATGAGGCGCAGCACCAGCTCGGTCGAGCCCACCTTGAGCAGGGTCGTGGGCTCGGCCATCGACGAGTCGCCGACGATCACGTGCAGGCGCCGGAACCGCTCGGCGTCGGCGTGCGGCTCGTCGCGCGTGTTGATGATGGGGCGCGAGCGGGTCGTGGCGCTGGAGACGGCCTCCCAGATGTGGTCCGCACGCTGGGAGAAGCAGTAGGTGGCGCCCTGGGGCGTGGTGAGGATCTTGCCCGCGCCGGTGAGGATCTGGCGCGTGATGAGGAACGGCACCAGGATGTCCGAGAGCCGGGTGAAGTCGCCCTGACGGCGCACGAGGTAGTTCTCGTGGCAGCCGTAGGAGTTGCCTGCGGAGTCGGTGTTGTTCTTGAACAGGTGGATCTGCCCCGGGTGGCCGTCGTCGGTGAGCCGCTGCTGGGCGTCCTCGGCGAGGTTCTCGATGATCCGTTCGCCGCCGCGATCGAAGGCGATGAGCTGGAACACGTCGTCGCACTCTGCGGTCGCGTACTCCGGGTGCGAGCCGACGTCGAGGTAGAGCCGCGAGCCGTTGCCGAGGAACACGTTCGACGACCGACCCCACGCGACGACCTTGCGGAACATCGCCCGGGCGACCTCGTCCGGGGTCAGTGCCTGCTCCGGGGGCGCGACGCAGGTCAGCCCGTACTCGGTCTCCAGGCCGAAGATGCGACGGCTCATGCGGCGGGTCCTCCCAGCAGCTCGGTCAGCTCGGTGCCCGTCAGGCGGCGGAACGCACGACGGCGACGGCTCCGGTCGAGGACAGCCACCTCGAGGCGGTCGGGGGGCAGCGTCGGCGGGGCGTCCGCCCCTGACGCCGGGGCCTCTCCGTCGCGGGACGCGCTGAGCGCCTCCGCGGCCATCCGGAGCACCGTGGCGAGGTCCAGACCCGGTCGCCACACGGCCCGCAGCCCCCGGTCGAGCGCCTCGCTCGAGCCGCCCATCGCGACGACGCCGCGCTCCTCGGCCACGGAGCCGTCGTAGCCGATGCGGTAGAGCTGGTCCTCACCGGGCCCGGCGCCGACCTCCGCGACCAGCAGCTCGACCTCGAGCGGCTTGGACTCGGTGGTGAAGACGGTGCCGAGGGTCTGGGCGTAGGCGTTCGCGAGACCGCGTGCGGTGACGTCCGTGCGGTCGTAGGCGTAGCCACGCAGGTCCGCGTACCGGATGCCGGCCACACGCAGGTTCTCGAACTCGTTGTACTTGCCGACCGCGGCGAACGCGATCCGGTCGTAGATCTCGGAGATCTTGTGCAGGGCGCGCGAGGGGTTCTCGGTGGCGAAGGCGATGCCTCCCTCGAAGCCGAGCGCCACCACGGAGCGTCCACGGGCGATGCCCTTGCGCGCGAAGTCCGAGCGGTCCTTCATGAGCTGCTCTGGCGAGACGTAGAACGGCATGCTCATGGGCGTTCCTCCCCCTCGAGGCCGACGGTCCCCGTCGCGGCGGCGTCGTCCGCCGCGGCCGTGCGGGCGGCCCGGCTGTCACGGGCCCGCTGCGCCCGCGCGGCCTCCACGCGCGCGGCGATCGCCTGGATCTCGGCCTCGGTGACGCGGCGCTGCCCCTCGGCGGTCACCACGGTGACGATCGGCCAGATGCCGCGCAGCGCGTCGGGCCCTCCCGTGGCGCTGTCGTCCTCGGCCGCGTCGGCGAGCGCCTCGACGGCGACCGCGACGGCCGTCGCTGCGTCCAGCCCGGGGCGCCACAGCCGCTTGAGCGCACCGCGGGCGAACAGCGAGCCCGAGCCGACCGAGTGGTGCTCGTGCTCCTCGTACCGACCGCCGGTCACGTCGTAGGAGAAGATGCGCCCGGTCCTCCGCGTCAGGTCGTAGCCGACGAACAGCGGCAGCACGGCGAGACCCTGGAGCGCGAGGCCGAGGTTGCCGCGCAGCATGGTGCCGAGGCGGTTCGCCTTGCCGTCCAGGGACAGCAGGGTGCCCTCGATCTTCTCGTAGTGCTCGAGCTCGAGCTGGAACAGCCGCACGAGCTCGAGCGCGATGCCCGCCGAGCCGGCGATGCCGATGGCCGAGTAGCGGTCCGCCTCGAAGACCTTCTCCATCTCGCGGTGCGCGATGACCGAGCCCATCGTCGCGCGCCGGTCCCCGGCGAGCACGACGCCGCCGTCGAACACGAGCGCCACGATCGTCGTCGCGTGCGGGACGCTCCCGGCCGCGTCGAGCGCCCGCAGCCCGTCGGGCAGCACCGCGGGCGAGCGGGTGGTGACCAGCTCCCAGAAGGACGACGTCGCGGCCGTCCGGTACGCGAGCGGCAGGCCGTCAGGACCGGGCGCCGCGGGACCGGGGCCGCCCGCCGTCTGGGGTGTCACTGACCGCCCTTCTGCACGAAGCCGCGCACGAAGGACTCGGCGTTCGCCTCGAGCACGCCGTCGATCTCGTCCAGGAGGGCGTCGACGGCGTCGTCGCGCTGCTGCGCCTGCGCCGCGCCGGCCGGGGGGACGACCGGCTCCGGCGTCTCGTCGTCGCGCTCGCTGCTGCGGTGGCTGCTCTGCTGAGACATATGTCCTCCCTGGTGCCGCCGCCGCGGGACGGCGACGACGGAAACGTGCTCGTGGGTCCAGCCTAGATGAGGAGGGCAGCGGTCTCGATACGCTCGTGCCTCGTTGCTCGGCCGGCGGGCGGCGGAGGGTCAGGTGCTCCGGCTGAGCCGGTCGAGGAACTCCGCCGCGGTCGAGGAGGCGTCGAGCAGCGCCCCCACGTGCTCTCGCGTCCCTCGGGCGGGGTCGGACATCGAGATCCGTCGCAGCCGGGTCGCCTGCGGCACGTCGAAGACGAGCGCGTCCCAGCTCGCGGCGCTCACCTCGTCCGGGAACCGCGCCATGACCTCGCCGCGCAGGTACGCACGCGTGTCGGCCGGCGGCCGGAGCACGGCGGCCTCTGCCTCCTCGTCGGTGACGACGCGCTCGACGGCGCCGGCCCGCACGAGCGTCGCGTAGATGCTCCGCTCGGGGCGGATGTCGGACCACTGGACGTCGAGGGCGGCGAGCCGGGGGTTCGACCAGTCGGACCCCTCACGCTGCCGCATCCGGTCGAGGAGCTGGTGCTTGGCGACCCACTCGACCTCGCGGGCCGTGGACGCCGGGTCGGTGGCGAGCCGGCCGAGCAGGCTCCCCCACCGCGCGACGACGTCGCGGGTCGCGTCGTCGTCGCCCGCACCGAGGTGCTCCAGGGAGCGCCGCACGGCGGCGAGGTACGCGCCCTGGACCTGCAGGGCCGTGCACTGCTGGCCGTTGCGCAGACGCAGCGGTGCCCGCAGGGAGAGGTCGCGGCTGACCCGTCGCACGTCCTCGACGGGGTCGACGAGGACGAGCTCCTCGAGCTCGGCGGCAAGGCCGGGCACCTGCTCGAGGTGCTCGGTGAGCCACAGGACCAGCGATGTCGTCCCGAGCTTGAGGTACGTCGCGACCTCGAAGAGGTTCGCGTCGCCGACGATCACGTGCAGGCGGCGCCAGCGCTCGCGCTCGGCGTGCGGCTCGTCGCGGGTGTTGATGATGGGGCGCCGCAGCGTCGTCTCGAGCCCCACCTCGGCCTCGACGTAGTCGGCACGCTGCGAGAGCTGGAACCCGGGCTGCTGGCCGACCGGCCCGATGCCGACTCGCCCGGACCCGGTGAAGACCTGGCGGGTGACGAAGAACGGCGTGAGCACCGCCACCAGGGTCTCGAAGGGCACCGCGCGGTCGACGAGGTAGTTCTCGTGCGTGCCGTAGCTCGCGCCCTTGCCGTCGACGTTGTTCTTGTACAGCGAGATGGGGTTGCCGCTGAGCCGCGACGCCTCCAGGGCGGCGGCACGCATGACCCGTTCCCCCGCGGCGTCCCAGACGACGGCGTCGCGCGGGTTGGTCACCTCGGGCGACGAGTACTCGGGGTGGGCGTGGTCCACGTAGAGGCGGGCCCCGTTGGTGAGGATGGCGTTGGCCGCCCCCGGGTCCTCGTAGGTCTCGGTCTCCGGACGCGGCTGCTCGGTCCAGGTCCCGGCCGGCGCCACCTCGTCGCCGCTGAGCTGCGGCTCGCCGTGCGGGCTGTCCTCCTGCCCCGAGGGCGCCGGCCGCGAGGGGTCGTCCGTGAGCAGGGACGGGTGGGCGGAGGCGCGCGGGAGGTGGAATCCCCGGGCGTCCTGGAGCGGGTCTTCGTCGTGGTAGTCCCACCGGGCCCGTCGCCGGGCGTCCTCGCGCATGCTCACGTAGCCGAGGACGACCTGGCTCGACATCAGCATCGGGTTGGCGTAGGGGTTGCCCTGCTGGAGCACCCCGTACTCGGTCTCGATGCCCATGATCCGTCGCACAGTCACGCCCACCACCCTATCGAGCCCCGCGCCCCGGTCTCAGCGGCGGCGCAGGAGGGCGAGATGCATGGCATCCGTGCCGTGGACGTGGGGCCACAGCTGGACGGCGGGACCCTCACCCCAGTCCCCGGGGGTGGTCCCCGCCTCGTCCGCGGCGTCGGCACGGCCGCGGACGTCGACGTTCTCGCGCACGACGTCGGCCACCGCCTCACGGGCATCGAGCTGCTCGACGTCGTCGCGCGCGCGCAGCACGTCGGCCACCACCACGCGGGTCTCCGCGACGTGCGGCGAGCAGGTCACGTAGGCCACGACTCCCCCGGGACGGACCGCGTCGAGCGCGGCGTCGAGCAGCTCCCGCTGCAGCGCTGTCAGGGGCGGGACGTCGCTCGGCTCCCGCCGCCAGCGCGACTCCGGCCGACGGCGCAGGGCGCCCAGCCCGGTGCACGGCGCGTCCACGAGCACGCGGTCGAAGGCACCCGGCTCCAGCCGCCCGATGTCACGCCCATCGCCCACGCGCACCGCCTCCACCGCACCCGGTGGCACGGCGCGCAGGTTGTCGCGGACCAGGCCTGCGCGGTGCGGGGCCACCTCGTTGGCGACCAGGCGGGCACCGCGCCCCGCGGCGATCGCCGCGAGCAGGGCGGACTTGCCCCCCGGGCCCGCGCACAGGTCGAGCCAGCGCTCGTCCGGCCCTTCCAGCGGCGCCGCGGTCAGTGCCGCCGCCACGAGCTGGCTCCCCTCGTCCTGCACGCCCGCCCGCCCGCGCCTGACCGAGGGCACCTTGCCCGGGTCGCTGCCCGGCATGGTGACGGCGTACGGGCTCCACCGCCCCTCGCTCGACCCCTCCAGCCCGTGCGCGAGATCACGCCGGTCCAGCAGCCCCGGACGCGCCACCAGGGTGACGTGGGCGGGGGTGTTGTCGGCCTGCAGCAGCGCGTCGATCTCCGTGCGTTCCCGGCCGCCCGAGGCGAGCGCGTCACGCAGCGCCCGCACCACCCAGGCGGGATGGCTCTGGACGGCGGCCAGCGCGGCCGTCTCGTCGGCGGTGTCGGACGCGATGCGCTCGCGCCAGGCGTCCCAGTCCGCGGCGGCGACCTTGCGCAGCACGGCGTTGGCCAGCTGGGCGGGTCCGACGCCGATGCGGTCGCGCACCAGACCGACCGTCTGGCTGACGGCGGCGTGCGCCGGGATCCTGGTGCTCAGCAGCTGGTGCGCGCCCAGGCGCAGCGCGTCGAGCAGCGCACCGTCGACCCGGTCGAGGGGCCGGTCGACGCAGTACGCGAGCACCGCGTCGTACCGGCCGCGCAGCCGCAGGGTGCCGTAGGTGAGCTCGGTGGCGAGCGCAGCGTCCCGCGCGTCCAGCCCGGCCTCGCGGATGCGCGGTGGCAGGACGAGGTTCGCGTAGGCGTCCGAGTCGTCGACGGCGCGCAGCACGTCGAAGGCGAGCAGCCGGACGGGGTCCGTGCTCCGTGCCCGCAGGCTCGGTGCCTGCTCGCTGCGGTTGCCGGCCCCGGTCGCCCTGGCGTGGCCGCGCTCGCGGCCCTTCGCGTCGCGACGGTCCGCGCGGGGGTCGGGCTGCGAGCCCGGTCGGGGGTCACGGCCGGGGGTACGACGCCGGTGCTCGCCGCTCATGCCCGGCCCTCCGGTGCGCGAGCGGCAGAGGACGGCGAGCCGTCTGACGCGCCGTCGGGAACGCCGTCCGACGTGCCGGTCGCGGGCAGGCCGAGCCGCGCACCCGCCTCGAGCCGCGCGCCGCGCGCCCAGTCGGGCGCCGCCATCTCCTTCTTGCCCTGGGGGGCGACGGTCGACAGCGCGACCGCGTGCGTCCCGGTGCCCACGAGCACCTGACGTCTGCCGGCCTCGACCTCACCGGGGGCCAGGTCGGTCCGGTCGTTCACCGGGCGCAGCGGGCCGACGCCCAGGCGCTGCCCGGTCGGCGTCGTGGTCCAGGCCCCCGGGTTGGGCGTGAAGCCGCGCACCAGGCGGTCCAGGTGCATGGCCGGGCGGGACCAGTCGACATGACCCTCCTCGACCGTGAGCTTCGGGGCGTGGCTCACGCCGTCCTCGACCTGGGCGACGGGAAGCGCCTTGCCGTCGGCGATCGCGTCCATCGTCGCCACCAGCAGGTGCGCGCCGGAGGCCGCGAGGGTGTCCATGAGGTCGCCCGCCGTCCACCGGGGGTCGATGCGCTGCGTGAGCACCCCGAGGACGGGGCCGCTGTCGAGCCCCTCGGTGATGACGAAGGTCGTCGCGCCCGTGTACTCGTCACCGGCGATGACGGCGCGCTGGACGGGGGCGGCGCCCCGCCAGGCGGGCAGCACGGAGAAGTGCAGGTTGATCCAGCCGTTCGGCACCGCGTCGAGCGTCTCGGGGCGCAGGATCTCGCCGTAGGCGACCACGGCGACCGCCTCCACCCGCAGCGCGGCGAGCTGTGCGAGGAACTCGGGTCCGCGCGGACGGTCGGTGATGACGGGCAGACCCTCGGCCAGCGCACGAGCCTTGACCGGGCTCGGCACGAGGCGCCGACCACGGCCCTGCGGAGCGTCCGCGCGGGTGAGCACACCGACGATGTCGTGGGGTGAGGCCAGGAGCGCCTCGAGCGACGGGACGGCGGCCTCGGGGGTCCCCGCGAACAGGATGCGCATGGCGTTCGACTCTAGCAGCGAGCAGCCCTGCCTCCGCCGCCGCTCGACCCTCAGCGATCCACCCTGGCAGGCTGCGCGCGGCCCGCGCGGTGCGTCAGGCGAGGGAGCGGGGGTCGAGCTCGACCCGCAGCAGGTCACGGCGGCGGCTCGCCGACTCACGCACCCGTGCGGCCGCGATGCTCCGCGCGAGCTCCTCGCCCTCGTCGGCCGCGCAGCGGACGATCGCCCGGACCGGGGCGTCGAGGGAGCCGGAGCCGGGTGCCTCGGCGGCACCGTGCGGCGCGAGCGGGGTGGGCCCGAGCACGACGGCGCTCGCAGGCAGGCGTAGGACGGCGAGAAAGGCCTCGACGGCCATCGCGTCGCCCGTGATGGAGGCCATGCGCACCGCCGGCGGCAGGTTCAGCTCACGGCGCTCGTCGAGCTCGCGCTGGGCGAAGAGGACGGGGTTCCACTGGACGAGCGCGTTCGTGGGACGCGGAGCGGCGTCGCCCACGAGGAGCACCGCTCCGCCGCGCGAGGCGGGACGCACCAGGCTCGCGGCGGACAACCACCGGCGCAGGGCCTCGCCCTCCGTCCCGAGCCCCTCGAACGAGGTGGAGACGGCGGCGTCGAGCAGCGCGGCCACCACGTACCCGCCCTCCGCACGCGGCTCCGCACCGGGAGTCGCGACGACCACCTGCGGTTCCGGGCCGACGACGTCCCGCACCCCCGCCACCGTGCCGACGCCGGAGAGGCGGACGGGCACCTGGGGGAAGGCGCGCCCCAGCTCCTCCGCGGTGCGCACGCTGCCCACGCGCACCGAGCGCAACGTGGTGCCCCCGCACTCGCGGCAGCGCCACCCGGCGGCCAGCGCGCCGCACCAGGTGCACTGCGGGGGCGTGCCGGGGGCGGAGACCCGCAGCGGACCGGCGCAGACCTTGCACTCGGCTCGCTCGTGACAGCGCGCGCACGCCACCATCGGCAGGTAGCCCGCGCGCGGCACCTGCACGAGGACCGGCCCCTCCTCGAGCCCGGTGCGTACCGCCCGCCAGGCACGCTGGGGCAGCCGCGCCGCGCCGGCAGGCCCGTCGGCGGCGGTCTCGACGGAGGTGAGCGCGACGACGCGCGGGGTCAGCTCACGCACGGTCGCCCGGGATGCCACGAGCTCACGCGCCCATCCGGACTCCACCAGGCCCTGCGCCTCCAGCGAGCGCGACGGCCCCGCCACCAGCACCGCCGCGCCCTGCTGCTCGGCCCGGATCCGCAGCACCTCGCGGGCGTGGAACCTCGGGGCACGCTCCTCGGTGTGCGACGCGTCGTCGTCGTCCCAGCAGACGAGCAGGCCCGGTGCCACGACCGGCGCGAAGGCCGCTGCCCGGGTGCCGACGACGACCCGCGCTCGGCCGGTGAGCGCTGCCACGAAGGCCCCCCAGCGGGCGGCCGGACCCTGACCGGCCTCGAGACGCACGACGGTCCGGTACGGCTCGACCGCCCCGTGGTCGTCGGAGGCCTGCCGCTCGGTCAGGCCCCGGGCTGCCAGCGCGTCGACGAGGACGCCGACGTCCCGCGCGTCGGGTGCCACCACGACCGCGCCCCGCCCGCCGAGCAGACAGCTCTCGACGGCGTGCGCGATCGCGGACGCCCACGCCGGGGTCGAGTGCTCGGCCTCGGGCAGCACCGTCACGACCGCGCGCGGCGACTCTCCTGCGGCGACGCGCGCGAGGAACGCCCCTCCGCCGGCATAGTGCCCCCACGGCGAGGCGACGGGGTGGTTCGTGACCCTCGGCGCGGCCGTGGGCTCGGTGTCGCTCTCACGCTCCGGGCTCGCGAGCACCGCGGACTCCGTGCGCGCGTGGCGCGGCGGCACCGCGCTGCGCAGCACGTCGGCGAGGGTGCCGGCGTAGTGGTCGGCCACCGCACGGCACAGGCGCAGCGTGCTCGCGGGCGCGACCGGCAGGGGGGAGACCACACGCCGCAGGAGAGACAGTGCGCCCTCGTGCTCGGACTCCGCGACTCGCGCAGCCACGAAGCCGTCGACGTCCTTGCCGCCGAACCGCACCCGGACCCGGACACCGGGCTGGGCGTCGTCGGCCATCGACTGCGGCACGAGATAGTCGAAGGGACGGTCGAGGTGCGCCGGGGGGACGTCGAGCACGACCTGCGCCACGGGCAGGAGCGTGGCGATCTCGGCCCCGTCGACGACGCGCCTGGTGCGCCGCCGTGGGCGGGGCATCCCGGGCAGTGTCAGCTGCTCGGAGGCGTCGTCGGGCGTCGTCATGCGCTCATCTCATCACGGGGGTACGACGTCGTCGGGAAGCTGCTGCCGGACGAGATCTCGACACGGCCGCGAGCGGCCTGCTCGACCGGCGGGAGGCCAGCGCCGGCCGAGCAGCGAGGCGGCGGGCCGAGCAGCGAGGCGGCGGGTCGAGCAGCGAGGGACGAGCGTATCGAGACCCGCTTGGTCAGATGGCGGAGCGGAGCGCAGCGACGCGATCGGTGCGCTCCCAGGTGAAGTCGGGCAGCTCGCGACCGAAGTGGCCGTAGGCGGCCGTGCGCGCGTAGATGGGGCGCAGCAGGTCGAGGTCCGCGATGATCGCGGCGGGCCGCAGGTCGAAGACCTCGTCGATCGCAGCCGCGATGCGCTCGCGCGGCACGGTCTCGGTGCCGAAGGTCTCCACATACACGCCCACCGGGCGAGCCTTGCCGATGGCGTACGCGACCTGCACCTCGCAGCGGCGGGCCAGCCCCGCGGCGACGACGTTCTTCGCGACCCAGCGCGTCGCGTACGCGGCCGAGCGGTCCACCTTCGAGGGGTCCTTGCCCGAGAAGGCACCGCCTCCGTGGCGGGCCATGCCACCGTAGGTGTCGACGATGATCTTGCGGCCGGTGAGGCCGGCGTCGCCCTGCGGGCCGCCGATCACGAAGGTCCCGGTCGGGTTCACGAACAGGTCGAAGCCCGAGGTGTCGATGTCGGCCTGCTCGAGCACCGGGAGCACCACGTGCTCCCGGACCGCCGCCGCGAGGTCGGCCTCGGTCCAGCCCGGGGCGTGCTGGGTCGAGACCACGACGGTGTCGAGCCGGACGGCGCGGTCACCGTCGTAGCCGAGGGTCACCTGGGTCTTGCCGTCCGGCCGCAGGTCGGGGACGGTCCCCTGCTTGCGGACGGCGGCGAGGCGCTCGGCGAGGCGGTGGGCGAGCCAGATCGGCAGCGGCATGAGCGCGGGGGTCTCGTCGCTCGCGTAGCCGAACATCAGGCCCTGGTCCCCCGCGCCCTGCGCGTCCAGCGGGTCGTGGTCGCTCGTGTCGTCACGCCGCTCGAAGGACTTGTCGACACCCTGGGCGATGTCGGGCGACTGCTGACCGATCGAGACGGAGACACCGCACGACGCGCCGTCGAAGCCGATGTCCGACGAGGTGTAGCCGATCTCCTTGACGATCTGGCGGACGATCTGCGGGATCTCGACGTAGGCCTCGGTGGTGACCTCCCCCGCGACATGCACCAGACCGGTGGTCACGAGGGTCTCCACCGCGACGCGCGACGTCGGGTCCTGCTCCAGGATCGCGTCGAGGATCGAGTCGGAGATCTGGTCGCAGACCTTGTCCGGGTGGCCCTCGGTGACGGACTCCGAGGTGAACAGGCGAAGCTGGTCGGTCATGGGTTCGAGCCTAGAGGGTGCGTCCACATGCCGACACCGCGTTCCGCGAGGTGGACGTGCGAGCGATCTCGATGAGCTCGTCTCGATACGCTCGTCCCTCGCTGCTCGCCCCGGCGCAGCGACTCGACCTCGACGCCGAGGTCCGCGACGCACTCCGAGGCGACCACAGACGCGTGCCTCATGTGCCTCATCATGGCGTTCAGACAGCGCTCGGCACCCGCGCCCCGTGGGTGGGACGCGGGTGCCGAGCACTGCTGGGAGCGATCAGTCTGCCGGGTTCGGCTGGGAGAGACAGAGGATCTGCGGGTCGAGCCATGCGCGATAGGCACCCCCGTCGATCAGCACCGTCTCCAACTTGATCCGGAAGACGCCGGCGACCGACACGTCGATCGCGGTGGGCGCCTGGCCTACGACCTTCTCGATCGCGGGGTGGGCAGGGACGCCGTCGTTGAACATCTCGAACCGTGCTCGTGTTCCGGTCTCAGCGGTGTCCTCGACGGCTACTGAAGTGCGCAAGCGTGTGCACGTACCGCCCGCCAACGTGAACTCACCCCAATAATCAGCTCCTCCTGACCAGAGCGAGCGCGTGTAGTCATGACCCAGGACGGTCGCCGTGCCGAAATTGTTCGTCCACCTGTCGCTCTCCTCGGTCATGTACGAGTCCGTCAGGTAGAACCACCCGTACACGTCGACCGTCCAGACGCCCGAGGCGCTGCCGCTCCCGACGACCCGCAGCTGCCGGCCCTTGCCCGCGCCATAGATGGGCGCGCTGATGGAGAACTTCTTGTCAGCCACGGCGGTCACCGTCTTCACGTCGATCCACTGCCCGGACTGGGCGCGCTGCAGGGTCAACGGCTTCCTCGCGAGCCCCGCGGTCACCACACCGCTGACGGTCACCGTGCTGCCCGCCACGATCGTCGAGGCTCCGCGCGACGTCACCGAGATGCCCTGGGAGGCGAGGACCTTACGGGTCTTCGACGCCTTCGACCCATGCTTCTTCCCCTTGACGAGCACCGCCCGGTAAGCCGCATTCCGGCTCTGCGAGGGCACGCGGTAGGAGTACTTCCCGTTCGACGCCGTCCTGACGGTCGCGACGGTGAGCCAGCTCTTCCCGGACTTCTTCTGGAGACGGACCTTGGCCCTCTTCACCGGCTTCTTGCTCAGGCGATAGCGCGCCTTGCCGTGCAGCGTCACGGCAGCGCCCGAACGGATGGCGGCGGGCGCCTTGAGCGAGATCGAGACGGGCTTCTTCGACCGCTTCGCCGCGTGGGCGGGAGCCGCCGCGAGCGAGAGCGTCAGTGCGAGCACGGCGAGCAACGCCATGAGCAGGCGGACGGGGCGGCTGGCGAGAGTCATCGGTCTCCTCAGGAGATGCGGGTGGTTCCGGGCGCGCCGCACCCCGTTGCGACACGGGGCCTCGAAGGGGCGGCAGGAAGGAACGTATCACGGATGAAGACTGATGAGTAGCATCGAAGGGCAGGGTCGTGGGGCGGTGGGGGTCTCGATACGGCTCGTTCCTCGCCTTCTCGACCGGCGGAGCAGTTCCTCGCCCGCTCGGGCGGCGGACCGGTTTCTCGGCTGCTCGGGCGGCGGGGTGGGAGGTCAGAGGGCGAGAACGGCTTGCCAGAGCTCGCGGGCGACGGCGTCCTTGGAACCGGTCGCGGTACCGCGGACCTCACCCTGAGCGTCGAGGAAGGTCACCGCGTTCGCGTCGGAAGCGAAGACTCCCCCGCCGCTGACGTCGTTGACGGCGAGCAAATCGGCACCCTTGCGCCGCGCCTTGGCACGCCCGTGGTCGAGCACGGAAGCCGTCGCGTCTCCGGTCTCGGCGGCGAAGCCGACGATGACCCGTCCCGGTGCCGAGCGACGCTCGACGAGCTCGACGAGGATGTCCGGGTTCTCCACCAGCTCGACCGTGAGCGGGGCGGCGTCGCCGGACTTCTTGATCTTGTGGTCGCTGACGGCGACCGGCCGGTAGTCGGCGACCGCGGCCGTCATGACGACGACGTCGGCAGCGTCCGCGGCCTCGAGCATGGCGTCACGTAGCTCGAGCGCGGAACCGACCGGGACGACCTCGACCCCTGCCGGTGCGGCCAGGTCGGTGTTGGCGGCGACGAGCGTCACGCTCGCGCCGAGCCGGGCAGCCGCGCGTGCGATGGCGTAGCCCTGCTTGCCCGAGGAGCGGTTGCCCAGGTAGCGGACCGGATCCAGGGGCTCCCGCGTGCCACCCGCGGAGACGACCACGCGTCGGCCTGCCAGGGGATGCTCGGCGGTCGGGTCGAGCGCCAGCACGGCCTCCACGATCTCCGGCGGCTCCGGCAGGCGCCCCGGCCCGCTGTCCTCACCGGTGAGGCGGCCGGACGCGGGCTCGATCACGTGCACGCCCCGCCCCCGCAACGTCGCCACGTTGGCGACGGTCGCGGGGTGCTGCCACATCTCGGTGTGCATCGCCGGGACCATCAGCACGGGACCGTGCGCGGTCAGCAGCGTGGCGGTGAGCAGGTCGTCCGCCCGGCCGGACGCCGCACGCGCGAGCAGGTCGGCCGTCGCGGGCGCGACGAGGACGACGTCGGCCCAGCGGCCGAGCCGCACGTGACGGACCTGCTCGACGTCCTCGAAGACGTCGGTACGCACCTCGTGCCCGCTCAGGGCCTCCCAGGTGGCGGCGCCGACGAAGTTGAGCGCGGCCGCCGTCGGGACGACCCGGACCTCGTGACCGAGCTCGGACAGAGCACGGACGACGAGGACGGCCTTGTACGCGGCGATACCGCCGCTGACGCCGACGACGACGCGCACGTCAGACGCTCAGCGATCCCCGCCCGGGTGCATGGGCTGGTTGTCGTCAACGCCCTCGAGGGTCAGCAGGCCCTCGTTGATCTCGCGCATGGCGATGGACAGCGGCTTCTCCTGCTGCCGCGTGTCGACGAGCGGGCCGACGTACTCCAGCAGGCCCTCGGCGAGCTGGGAGTAGTACGCGTTGATCTGGCGAGCACGCTTGGAGGCGAAGACGACCAGGGCGTACTTGGAGTCGACGCGCTCCAGCAGGTCGTCGATCGGCGGGTCGGTGATGCCGATGGGTGCTGCGACGGTTCCAGACACAGATGTCCTCCGAGTGGTGCGGGTGTGGTGCCAGTCTACTGCGTCATGCCCCGCGCGGGGCACCAGCGGGTGTCGCGCCGCCCAGCGGGGCAGGTGTGAGGCCCATGAGCGCGACGAGCTCGTCGGTCGCCCGGTGGACGTCGTCGTTGATGATCACGTGGTCGAACTCGCCCTCCGCGGCCAGCTCGACGCGCGCGGTGGCGAGGCGACGCTCCCGCTCCTCGGGTCCCTCGGTGCCCCGACCGACGAGCCGGCGCACCAGCTCGTCCCAGCTCGGGGGCGCGAGGAACACGAACCGGGCGTCCGGCATCTGCTCGCGCACCTGACGCGCGCCCTGCAGGTCGATCTCCAGCAGGGCGGGGACACCCTGCGCCATCCGCTCCTCGACGTCGGCGCGCGGAGTGCCGTAGGAGTTCTGGCCGTGGACCACGGCCCACTCGAGCAGCTCGCCGTGGCGGATCATCTCGTCGAAGCGCTCGGGACCGACGAAGTGGTAGTGCACCCCGTCGACCTCGCCGGGGCGGGCGTCGCGGGTCGTGGCGGAGACGGAGAGCCAGACCTGCGGGTACCGCGTACGGATGTCCGCGGACACCGTCCCCTTCCCTACCGCGGTGGGGCCGGCGAGCACCGTGAGCCGAGCGGGGCCCGGGGGCGGTGCAGCCGATGACGGTGACAGCGGAGCATCGAACGCGTTGATTATCCGAACCTCTCGACCAGGGCGGCGGTCTGCCGGGGCCCCAGCCCACGGACGCGGCGGGACTCGGCGATGCCGATCTCTTCCAGCAGTGCCTGAGCCCGTACTCTACCGACTCCGGGCAGCGCCTCGAGCAGCGAGCTCACGCGGAGCTTGCCGATGGCGTCGTCGGACTCGCCCTTCTTGATCACGGAGGAGAGCGACACGCTGCCGCTCTTGAGCTGCTGCTTGATCTCCGCACGGACCGCGCGCGCCTGGGCAGCGCGCTGCAGTGCGACGGCACGTTCTTCGGGGGTCAACTTCGGCAAGGCCACGATGCTCTCCCTGTCCACGTAGAAGCACGCTGATACGGCGAACCTACCCACGGGCTGTGATGTTGGCAACGGCAGGAGGTCGGACGGTCAGGCGCGGCCGAGGGCCTCGGCGGCCTCGTCGGCCGCCCGGCGGGCGGCGTCCCGCAGCGCTCCACGGTCGGGACCGGCCTTGAGCACGCCGCGCGAGGACGACACCAGCACGGTGCGCCGCGCGTCCCCGAAGACGTCGGCCAGCTCGGCGGCTCCCGCCCCCTGCGCGCCGACGCCGGGGGCCAGCAACGGACCACGCACCGCCGCGAGGTCGACCCCCGTGCGCCGTGCGGCGTCACCGATGGTCGCGCCCACCACGAGGCCCACGGAGCCGAGCGCGAGAGAGCCGGGGCCGAAGCCCTCCTCCCCCAGTCCTGCGGCCTCGAGCTCGGCGGCGTTGAGCGCCGCGGCCTCCGCAGCGATCGTGGCGGCCACGCTCAGTCCGTCCGCACCCTGCGCGTGCTGGACGGCGGCACCCTCCGGGTTGGAGGTCAGGCACAGCGCGAACACGCCCCGGCCCGTGGCGGCCGCGGCCTCGAGAGCCGGGGTCAGCGAGCCGAAGCCCAGGTACGGCGACAGCGTCACCGAGTCCCCCGCCAACGCTGACCCGTCGCGCAGGTACGCGTCGGCGTACCCGGCCATCGTCGAGCCGATGTCGCCGCGCTTGGCGTCCACGATGGTGAGCACGCCGCGGCCGCGGGCCGCCTCGATCACGGACTCGAGCACCAGGACGCCGTGGGCGCCGTGCCGCTCGAACAGCGCCGACTGCGGCTTGACGGCGGCGACGTCGTCGCCCACCGCGTCGAGCACGGTCAGCGCGAAGGCACCGAGCCCTGCGGGGTCGTCGGGCAGGCCCCAGGCCTCCAGGAGGGCCGGGTGCGGGTCGATGCCGACGCACAGCGGACCGTGGGCGTCCATGGCGGCCGCGAGACGGGCGCCGAAGCGGTCACTCACCGGCGGTCACCACGTACTCCTGCAGCGAGTGCACGTCGAACGGGCCGGCGAGCTGCGCCTCGATGCCCTGGACCGCGGCGGAGAGCTGCTGCGTCGTGGTGATGAGGGGCTTGTCCGCGGCCGTCGTCGCGGCGCGGATGTCGTACCCGTCCGCCCGCGCCCCCTGGCTGTTGGGCGTGTTGATCACCATGTCGACCTTGCCCTCGGAGATGAGGTCCACGATGGTCGGCTCGCCGGCGGGCCCGCGACCGTCCGAGTGCTTGCGGACCGCCGTCGAGACGATGCCGTTGCGCTTGAGCACACCCGCGGTGCCCGCCGTGGCGAGGATCTCGAAGCCGAGCTCGGACAGCCGCTTGATCGGCAGCACGAGCTGGCGCTTGTCCCGGTCGGCGACCGAGACGAACACCGTGCCGGACGTCGGCAGACCGCCGAAGGCCGCGGACTGCGACTTGGCGAAGGCCGTCGGGAAGTCCGAGTCGAAGCCCATGACCTCACCGGTGGAGCGCATCTCCGGGCCGAGCACCGTGTCGACCGCGACGCCCTCGGTGGTGCGGAACCGCTTGAACGGCAGCACGGCCTCCTTGACCGCGATCGGCGAGTCGAGGTTCGTCGTCCCGCCGTCACCCCTGGCAGGGAGCACGCCCTCGGCACGAAGCTCGGCGACCGTGCTCCCTGCCATGACGAGCGCCGCGGCCTTGGCGAGCGGCACGCCGGTCGCCTTGGAGACGAAGGGCACCGTGCGCGAGGCGCGAGGGTTGGCCTCGAGGACGTACAGCACGTCCGAGACCAGCGCGTACTGCACGTTGAGCAGGCCGCGCACGCCCACGCCGCGGGCGATGGCCTCCGTGGAGCGGCGGATGCGCTCGATCTCCTGGTCGGACAGGCTGACGGGCGGCAGCACGCAGGCCGAGTCGCCGGAGTGGATGCCGGCCTCCTCGATGTGCTCCATGACGCCGCCGAGGTACATCTCCTCGCCGTCGAACAGGGCGTCGACGTCGATCTCCACCGCGTCGTCCAGGAACCGGTCGATGAGGATCGGGGCGACCGTGCCGCCGCTGAGCACCGCAGCGCCGAGCGCGCGCTCGACGTAGCCGGTGAGCTGCTCCTCGCTGTAGACGATCTCCATGCCGCGACCGCCCAGCACGTAGGAGGGGCGCACGAGCACCGGGTAGCCGATGCTCGCCGCGACCTTCGTCGCCTGCGACAGCGACGTGGCGGTGCCGAAGGCAGGGGCGGGCAGGCCGGCGTCCTGCAGCACGCGACCGAACTCGCCGCGGTCCTCCGCGAGGTCGATCGCCTCGGGGGTGGTGCCGAGGACCGGCACGCCCTCGTCGGCCAGCCGCTGGGCCAGGCTGAGCGGCGTCTGACCGCCGAGCTGGACGATGACGCCCTTGACCGGCCCCGCCTGCAGCTCGGCCTCGTAGACGGCCAGCACGTCCTCGAGCGTCAGGGGCTCGAAGTAGAGGCGGTCGGAGGTGTCGTAGTCGGTCGAGACCGTCTCCGGGTTGCAGTTGACCATGATGGTCTCGTAGTCGCCCTGCAGCGCCAGGGTGGCGTGGACGCAGGAGTAGTCGAACTCGATGCCCTGACCGATCCGGTTCGGGCCCGAGCCGAGGATGATGACCGCCTCGCGGTCGCGCGGGGCGACCTCGGTCTCCTCGTCGTAGGACGAGTAGTGGTACGGCGTGCTGGCGGCGAACTCGGCGGCGCAGGTGTCGACGGTCTTGTAGACCGGCAGGACGCCGAGGGCCTTGCGCACCTCGCGCACCGTCGCCTCGCCCGCGGCGATGCCGCGCAGCTGGGCGATCTGGCGGTCCGAGAGCCCGTGACGCTTGGCCTCGAGCAGCACCTCGCGGGTCAGCGCGGGTGCCTCGGCCACGCGGGCCGCGACCTCGTTGACGAGCTGGACCTGGTCGAGGAACCAGCGGTCGATCTTGGTGGCCGCGTAGACCTGCTCGATGGTGGCTCCGGCGCGCAGCGCCTGCTGCACCTGGACCAGACGCTCCTCCGTCGGGCGCGCGATCGCCGCGAGCAGCTCGTCGAGCGCCTCGCCCGTGGGCGCCTCACCGTCCCAGTGGAAGGTGCTGCCGGCCTTGTCGATCGAGCGCATGGCCTTGCCGAGCGCCTCGGTGAAGTTGCGCCCCAGGGCCATCGCCTCGCCCACGGACTTCATGGTGGTGGTGAGGGTGTCGTCGGCCGCCGGGAACTTCTCGAAGGCGAAGCGCGGCACCTTGACGACGATGTAGTCGAGGGTCGGCTCGAAGGATGCCGGGGTGACCTCGGTGATGTCGTTCTGGATCTCGTCGAGCGTGTAGCCGACGGCGAGGCGGGCGGCGATCTTCGCGATCGGGAAGCCCGTGGCCTTCGAGGCGAGCGCCGAGGAGCGCGAGACGCGCGGGTTCATCTCGATGACGATGACGCGGCCGGTCTCCGGGTCGATCGCGTACTGGATGTTGCAGCCGCCGGTGTCGACGCCGACCTCGCGGATGACGGCGATGCCGATGTCGCGCAGCTTCTGGTACTCGCGGTCGGTCAGGGTGAGGGCCGGGGCCACCGTGACCGAGTCGCCGGTGTGCACGCCGACCGGGTCGACGTTCTCGATCGAGCAGACGACCACCACGTTGTCCGCGTGGTCGCGCATGAGCTCGAGCTCGTACTCCTTCCAGCCGAGGATGGACTCCTCCAGGAGCACCTCGGTGGTCGGCGAGTAGTGCAGGCCCTGCCCGACGATGCGGCGCAGGTCGTCCTCGTCGTAGGCGATGCCCGAGCCCAGGCCGCCCATGGTGAAGGACGGGCGGACCACGACCGGGTACCTGAGCCACTCGACGGCCTCGAGAGCCTCGTCGATGGTGTGGATGATGGCCGAGCGGGCGGACTCGCCGCCGCAGACCTCGACGACCTGCTTGAACTGCTCGCGGTCCTCGCCCTTCTGGATGGCGGGGATGTTCGCGCCGATGAGCTCGACGTCGTACTTCTCGAGCACGCCGGCCTCGTCGAGCGCGATCGCCGCGTTGAGCGCCGTCTGGCCGCCGAGCGTGGCGAGCAGCGTGTCGGGACGCTCCTTCGCGATGATCGCGGTGAGCGCCTCGGTGGTGATGGGCTCCACGTAGGTCGCGTCCGCGAACTCCGGGTCGGTCATGATCGTCGCCGGGTTGGAGTTCACGAGGATGACCCGCAGGCCCTCCTCCTTCAGGACCCGGCAGGCCTGCGTGCCGGAGTAGTCGAACTCTGCCGCCTGGCCGATGACGATCGGCCCGGAGCCGATCACCATGACGGAGCTGATGTCAGTTCTGCGAGGCACGGGTCAGTTCTCCTTGCTCGCGCCGGCGGCGGAGCGAGGGCCCGCGGTGCGCATGAGGTCGATGAAGCGGTCGAAGAGGTAGGCGGCGTCGTGCGGCCCTGCGGCGGCCTCGGGGTGGTACTGCACCGAGAAGGCCGGCAGGTCGAGGGCGTTGAGGCCCTCCACGACGTTGTCGTTGAGGCCGATGTGCGACACGACCACGCGGCCGTAGCGGCCGCCGTCGTGCGGCGCCGTGGACTCGCCCTCGCGGGGCGCGTCGACCGCGAAGCCGTGGTTGTGCGCGGTGATCTCGACCTTGCCGGTCGCGCGGTCGAGCACCGGCTGGTTGATGCCGCGGTGGCCGTAGCCGAGCTTGTACGTGCCGTAGCCCAGGGCGCGGCCGAGGAGCTGGTTGCCGTAGCAGATGCCGAAGAACGGGACCCTGCGGTCGAGCACCCCGCGCAGCAGCTCGATCTCGTGCGTCGCCGCGCTCGGGTCACCCGGGCCGTTGGAGAAGAACACGCCGTCGGGCTCGAGGGCGAGCACCTGGTCGATCGTGGCTCCGGTGGGCAGCACGTGGACGCGCACCCCGCGCTCGGCGAGGCGCTGCGGCGTCATCGCCTTGATCCCGAGGTCGATCGCGACGACGGTCGCGACCGGCTCCTGGCCGGCGTGCTCGCCGAGCGGCTCGACGACGTACGCCTCGTCCGTGGAGACCTCGGTGGCGAGGTCGGACCCGATCATGACCGGCGAGGCGGCGACCTCGGCGACGAGCTGCTCGACCGGGCGCGGGTGGCCGTCCGCGACGAGGGCGTCGCCCGAGAAGATGCCGGCGCGCATGACGCCGAGCTCGCGCAGGTGGCGGGTGAGAGCGCGGGTGTCGATCTCGCAGATGCCCACGACGCCCTGCACGCGCAGCTCTTCGTCGAGGGAGCGTGCGGCGCGCCAGTTCGACACACGGCGGGAGGGGTCGCGCACCACGTAGCCGGCGACCCAGATCTTGGTGGACTCCTGGTCCTCGTCGTTCACGCCGGTGTTGCCCACGTGCGGCGCCGTCATGACGACGATCTGCCGGTGGTAGGACGGGTCGGTCAGCGTCTCCTGGTACCCCGTCATGCCGGTGTTGAAGACGATCTCGCCGAAGGTCGTGCCCACCGCGCCGAAGGCGTGGCCCTCGAAGACGCGGCCGTCCTCGAGCACGAGGAGGGCGCGCCCGGCGCGGGTCTCGGCGTCCTGTCGCGAGATGGCGTCCCAGGCGGCGCTGGCTGTCGGGCTCGGGATGGTCACTGGGACTCCTTCTCGTTCGGGGTGTGCGGTGAGGGATCGTGGGGTGCGGCGGAGGTCTCGACACGCTCGCCGGCGCTCGCCTCTCGACCGGCGGAAGCGATCAGGCGGGTGACGGCGTCCTGGAGAGGCGTGCGGTCGCCGCGGTGGGCGAGCCGCAGGCCGGTGTCCAGCAGCAGCCCGTCGGGCGAGAGCCAGGTGAGGACGTCGAGCCCGTCGTGGCCGACGAACTTGCCGGCCATGCCCGACGTCGTGCTCGTGCCGCGCAGCGCGGCCGCGGGGACGAACAGCGTGCCGGGTCCGGGGCGCTCGATGACGACGCCCGCCTCGTGGACGCTGAGCAGCGCGCTCGCGCGCACGCCCAGCTCCGGGGTGTCGATGCGGGCGAGCCAGTCGCCGCTGCGGGTGCTCGAGACGTACGTCGCCCTGACCGGGGCGAGGAGCTCGGCGCCGAGGTCGGGGGCCGCCCCCGCAGGGGAGCCCGAGAACGGGACCGACGGCAGGCGAGGGACGGACCGGGCGCCGGCCGCACGGCGGCGGCGGAGCCCGACGATCATGACGAGCAGGATCAGGGCGCCGATCACGACCCAGATCCCCATCGCCACGGGGAACGGAAGGCCCATCAGGCACCCGCCTCCGTGCTGGCCGTCGCGGCGTCCGGCCCGCCGTCCACGAGGACGCCGTCCAGCACCGTCGCCCGCCCGCGCAGGAAGGTCGCACGGACCTGCCCCGGGAGCTCGCGGCCGCGCATCGGCGAGTTGACGCTCGCGGTCTGCTGCTGCTCGGGGACGACTGTGCGACGTGCCGCGGGGTCCACCAGCGTGAGGTTCGCCGGCTCACCCACGGCCAGGGGCCGGCCCTGGGCGTACGACCCGGAGTCGGCGCGGCCGATGCGTGCCGGCGCGAAGGAGAGCACGCGAGCGACGTCGGCCCACGTGAGGCGACCGGTGTCGACCATGGTCGCCTGGACGACGCTGAGGGCTGTCTCCAGGCCGGTCATGCCGAAGGCGGCCGAGGCCCACTCCCCGTCCTTGTCCTCGCGCGGGTGCGGGGCGTGGTCGGTGGCGACGATGTCGATCGTGCCGTCGGCCAGGCCGTCGCGCACGGCGTCGACGTCGGCCTGCGTGCGCAGCGGCGGGTTGACCTTGTACACGGGGTCGTAGCCGCGGGCGAGCTCGTCGGTCAGCAGCAGGTGGTGGGGGGTGACCTCGGCGGTCACGTCGATGCCGCGCTGCTTGGCCCACCGCACGATCTCCACCGAGCCGGCGGTCGACAGGTGGCACACGTGCAGGCGGGAGCCGACGTGCTCGGCGAGCAGCACGTCGCGGGCGATGATCGCCTCCTCGGCGACCGCCGGCCAGCCGGCCAGCCCGATCTCCGAGGACACCGCGCCCTCGTGCATCTGGGCTCCGGCGGTCAGGCGGGGCTCCTGGGCGTGCTGGGCGACGACACCGTCGAAGGCCTTGACGTACTCCAGCGCGCGACGCATGAGGACCGGGTCCCACACGCACAGGCCGTCGTCGGAGAACACCCGCACCTGGGCGGCCGAGTCCGCCATCGCGCCGAGCTCGGCGAGCTGCTCGCCCTTGAGCCCGAGGGTCACGGCGCCGACCGGCCGCACGTCGGCGAAGCCGGCCTCCCGCCCGCGGCGCCAGACCTGCTCGACGACGCCCGCCGTGTCCTGGGTGGGCGAGGTGTTCGCCATGGCGTGCACGGCGGTGAAGCCGCCGGCGGCCGCGGCGCGCGTGCCGGAGGCGATCGTCTCGGCGTCCTCGCGGCCGGGCTCGCGCAGATGGGTGTGCAGGTCGACGAGTCCGGGCAGCGCGACGAGCCCCGCGCCGTCGACGACGACCGCGTCCGCGGGCGCCTCGAGGTCGCTGCCGATCGCGGCGATCACGCCGTCGGCCAGCAGCAGATCGGCGACCTGCTCGCCCAGCAGCGAGGCGCCGGTGATGAGGTAGGTGGTCACGGTTCAGGGCCTCTCGTTCTGGGCGCGGGGGGCGGGGGTCTCGATGCGCTCACCGGCGCCCGCTGCTCGACCGGCAGGGGCGGCGGGCTCGCCCGCGAGGAGGGTGTAGAGGACGGCCATCCGGACGGCGACGCCGTTCGCGACCTGCTCCACGATCACGCTGCGCCCGCAGTCCGCGGCGTCGGCGGAGATCTCCAGGCCGCGGTTCATCGGGCCCGGGTGCATGACGATCGAGTGCTCCGGCAGCAGGGCGAGCCGCCGCGCGTCGAGGCCGTAGAGGCGCGAGTACTCGAGCGGGCTGGGGAAGAACCCGCCGCCGGCGCTGGACATCCGCTCGCGCTGGACGCGCAGCATCATGACGGCGTCCGGCTGGACCTCGCGGAGCGTCTCGTCCAGGTGGTAGGAGACGTCGCACGGCCAGGTCCCGACGCCGACGGGCACGAGGGTGGGCGGCGCCACGAGGGTGACCTGGGCGCCAAGGGTGCGCAGCAGCCAGACGTTCGCGCGGGCCACCCGGGAGTGCAGCACGTCCCCGACGATGGCGACCTTGACCCCGGCGAGGTCCTTGCCGATGGTGGCCTGCGTGTCGGGCGTGCCGGGCGTCGGGCCGGCGAGGTGACGACGCAGCGTGTACGCGTCGAGCAGGGCCTGGGTCGGGTGCTGGTGCGTGCCGTCCCCCGCGTTGACGACCGGCGCGTCGAGCCAGTCGGCGTTCGCGAGCGTGTAGGCGGCGCCCGACGCCTGGTGGCGGATGACGACGGCGTCCGCGCCCATGGCCTTGAGGGTCAGGGCGGTGTCCTTGAGCGACTCGCCCTTGGACACGCTCGATCCCTTCGCGGAGAAGTTGATCACGTCCGCCGAGAGTCGCTTGGCCGCGGCCTCGAAGGAGATCCGGGTGCGGGTGGAGTCCTCGAAGAAGAGGTTGACGACCGTGCGCCCGCGCAGGGTCGGGAGCTTCTTGATCTCACGGTCCTGGGTCGCGGCCATGGTGGCGGCGGTGTCGAGGAGGCCGACCGCCTCCTGGCGCGAGAGGTCCGCGGTGGAGAGCAGGTGCTTCACCGGGCGGCTCCCTGGGTGGCGGCGGGGGTGGTCGCGCCGGCGCTGGGCGAGTCGATGACGACGGAGTCCGCGCCGTCGACCTCCACGAGGTTGACGGTCACGCGCTCCTCGAGCGCCGTCGGCAGGTTCTTGCCGACGAAGTCGGGGCGGATCGGCAGGCGGCGGTGGCCGCGGTCGACGAGCGTGGCGAGCTGGACGACGTCGGGGCGGCCCAGGTCCTTGATCGCGTCGAGCGCCGCGCGGACCGTGCGGCCGGAGAAGAGCACGTCGTCGACGAGCACGATCGTGGTGCCGTCGATCCCGCCGGCCGGGATCTCGGTGCTGCCGACGGCGCGGACCGGACCGCGCTGGAGGTCGTCGCGGTACATCGTGATGTCGAGCCGCCCGAGCAGCTGGGAGCGGTCGATGCCGGGCTCTGCCTCGAGGATCTTGTCGGCGAGCCGGGCGGCGAGGTGGACCCCGCGGGTGGGGATGCCCAGGAGGACGACGCCCTGCGCGCCCTTGTTGCGCTCGAGGATCTCGTGCGCGATCCGGGTCAGGGCCCGGTTGATCTCCGCCGCGGAGAGGACGTCGCGGGCGGTGGTGCTGGTCGTTCCGTCAGCGGGCACAGCAGTGCTGCGACTCATCTGGCGACCCCCTTCCCCGCCTCACGGGACGGGCTTTAAAGGAACGTCTTGTGGCCGTCGTCCATGATACCGCGTCACCACGGCGCTCTTGACGAGCGGACATCGCGGGCAGGGCAGCATGCGCCAGCGTGCACCGCCGGTCGAGCAGTGCTCAGCCGGCGGTGGGGCGCTGGTCGAGCAGGTGGGCGCGCACCTCGCGGCGCAGGACCTTGCCGATCATCGAGCGCGGCAGCTCCTCGAGCAGCACGACCTGGCGCGGGATCGCGTACCGGGCCAGGCGGCCCTCGCACCACGTGCGTACCGCGTCGAGGTCGAGCACCGCCTCGTGGGCCCGCCCCGCGTCGTCCGGCACGATCGCCGCGACGACCTGCTCCCCCAGGTCGCCGCCGGGCAGACCGACCACAGCGACGTCCGCCACGCCCGGCATGTCGCGCAGCACGTCCTCGACCTGCGAGGGGAACACCTTGAAGCCGCCCGCGATGATCATCTCCTTGATGCGGTCCACGAGCCGCACGAAGCCTTGCTCGTCCTGCACGACGACGTCCCCCGTGCGCAGCCAGGTGGTTCCTTCGTCGTCGGTCCACAGCACGCCCTCGTTCTCCGCGGCGCGGCCCCAGTAGCCGCGGAACACCTGCGGCCCCGAGACGAGCAGCTCCCCGCGCTCCTCCGGCGGCACGTCTGCGGCCGGGTCCTCCTGGTCGGCGACGCGCACGTCGGTGCTCGGGAACGGCACCCCGAGCCATCCGGGACGGCGCTGCGCGGTGAAGGGGTTGCCGAGGGCGATCGGCGAGCACTCGGTCAGGCCGTAGCCCTCGATGACGAACGAGCCGGTCAACGCCTCCCAGGCGGCCGCCGTCGCCGCGGGAAGCGGCATCGCGCCGCTCATGACGAAGCGCAGGCTGGTCAGATCCACGGGGTCGCCCCGGTCGGCAGCCTCTCGGGCCGCGGCGGTGAGCCTGTCCAGCATCGGTGGGACGACGGGCATGAACGTGGCGGGGACGATCCGCTGCGCGGCGAGCACGGCCGCCGCGTCGAAGCGCGGGAACAGGACGACCGTCGCGGCGATGCGCAGGCCGAAGCCCAGGCAGAGGGTGAGGCCGTAGGCGTGGAAGAGCGGCAGGGCCGCGTAGACGACGGCAGGCTCGGCGTCCTGGGCGCTCAGGCCGGTCCACGCCTCCCCCATCACGGGGTTGGCGACCAGGTTGCGGTGCGTGAGCATCGCCCCCTTGGGGTTGCCCGTGGTACCGCCGGTGTACAGCAGCGCGGCGAGGTCGTCCGGCGCCGGGCGCGGGTGACCGTGGTCCAGGTGCGCGGCGTCGCGCACCAGGGTGTGCCAGTCCAGCGACCCCGACGGTGACGGCGAGGTGAGCCGGGCGCGGGTCTCCCGAGCCTTGCGGACCGGCAGGCGCAGCGCGAGCCGCTTGGCGGTGGGCAGATCCTTGCTCACGTCGACGGCGACGAGGGTGCGCACGGAGGTGCGTTCCTGGACCTCGGCGACGCGCCCTGCGGTCGGCTGCCAGCAGACGGCGACCACAGCGCCCGAGTCGACCAGCTGGCGCTCGAGCTCCTCCGCCGTCGAGAGCGGGTTGTGCTCGACCGCCACCGCACCCAGCCGCAGGACGGCCAGGAACGCCGTGACATGAGCGAGGCAGTTCGGCAGCGCGATCGCGACCCGGTCCCCCGGCGTCACACCGAGCGCCGCCAGGGCAGCGGCTCCGCGGCTCACCGCGTCGGCGAGCTCCGCATAGGTGGTGACACGGCCCTCGAACCAGGTGGCAGCGCGGTTCGGGTGGGCGGTCACCGCGCGGCTGAAGCCGACCAGGAAGTCCTCGTCGGGGATCTCGACATGCCTCGGCACGCCCTCGGGGTACTCCCCCGCCCAGTGCGTCCCGGTGCGCCGCTGCTCCATCCGCCCAGGCTACCGGGGGCCTGCGACACACCGCCGGACGAGCGGGAAGCACCGAGCCCGCCACGGCCCCGAGGGTCGTGACGGGCTCGGCGCCGTGGACGTGCGGCTCAGCCGATGAGGGTGGGCTTCAGGTCGAGGATCCGACCGAGGAGCCCGTTGACGAAGCCGGGCGACTCGTCGGTCGACAGCGTCCGGGAGAGCTCCACGGCCTCGTCGATCGCCACGGCGTCGGGCACGGCGTCGTTGAACAGCAGCTCCCACACCCCGATGCGGAGCACCGCACGGTCGACCGCGGGCATCCGCTCGATCGTCCAGCCGTGCGAGTAGGTCTCGAGCAGCTCGTCGATCCGTGACTGCTGGGCGAGGACGCCCTCGACGATCTCTACGGCATACTGCGGCAGGGCCGTCTGCGCACCGGGCTCGACCAGGCGGTCGGCCAGCGTCGTACCGGCGTCGTCCCCGCGCTGCTCGGCCTCGAAGAGGACGTCGAGCGCACGCTTGCGCGCCTTGCTCCGGGCTGCCACGTCAGTCGTTCACACGCCCGAGGTAGCTGCCGTCGCGGGTGTCGACCTTCACCTTGGTGCCCTGCTCCAGGAACAGCGGCACCTGGATCTGAGCGCCCGTCTCGAGCGTGGCGGGCTTGGTGCCACCGGTCGAGCGATCGCCCTGCAGGCCGGGCTCGGTGTAGGTCACCTCGAGCACGACGGAGGCCGGCAGCTCGACGTAGAGCGGGGAGCCCTCGTGGGTGGCGACCTGGACTGTCATGCTCTCGAGCATGTAGTCGGCGGCGTCGCCGACGGTGGCCGCCGGGATCGTCAGCTGGTCGTAGGTGTCGTTGTCCATGAAGACGAAGTCCGCGCCGTCCTTGTACAGGTACTGCATGTCGCGGCGGTCGACGTTCGCGGTCTCGATCTTGATGCCCGCGTTGAACGTCTTGTCCACGACCTTGCCGCTGAGCACGTTGCGCATCTTGGTGCGGACGAACGCGCCACCCTTGCCGGGCTTCACGTGCTGGAACTCGATGATGGACCACAGCTGGCCGTCGAGGTTGAGCACGGTGCCGTTCTTGATGTCGTTCGTGGTAGCCACAGGCGGGGCCTTTCGTGTCGCGTCGAGGTGTCGTCTCGTTCGGCCGGACGGCAGCGAGCCCGACGATGTCACGGGCGCTGCTGGGTCACCGGGCCGATCTGTGCGCCCGGCCGCCGTCGAGACCGCCGCAAGCACCAGCCGCCCATCTTACTGGTTAGGTGAGGGCTTCGGAGACTGCGAGGCCGAGGACCCCGCACAGGGCGGCCCAGACGAAGGACGCGAGCGTGCCGATCACGAACCTCTCGGAGGCTGCCGGGTTGTCACGCAGCTCGGGGAACCGGCCCAGGCCCTTGACCGCCACCACCACGGCGATCGCCGCAGGGTATCCGGCGACGATCGAGGCGGTGATGGCGAGCCGTTCGAGGTAGCCGATCCAGGTCCCGCCGCGCAGCGCGTTCGTGGCCGCGGGGCTCGTCGGCCCCGGGGTGGCACGGGCCTGCTCGGACGGCTCCTCGCGCGCACCGTCGTGGGGCCTGCGGGACGCCCAGGTGAGGACGGCGCGCGTCAGCGGGGCTCCGAGCAGCACGCTCAGCGCGGCGCACGGCAGGAGCACGACGGCGTGCACCCAGGTCCAGGTCATCGGTCCACCTCCTCGAGAACACGCGCGAGGGCGGGCAGCGCGGCGCGCTCCTGCTGCCAGGCCGCGGCGCGCAACCGCTTGCTCAGCGCCTGCTCCGACACCCCGAGCATGGCAGCAGCCTGTGACCGGGTGCGGGACTCGACGTCGCCACGGCGCGCCGCAAGGCCGGCGCCTTCGGGTCGGCCCAGGACGTCGTCGTCGAGCCCGAGGACGACGTCGACGGCGTCCCAGCCGGCTCCGGAGCGCCGCTCGACGAGGGTGCCCAGCAGCTGCAGGAGCGCCTCGGCATCGGTCGCGACAAGACGGCCGAAGCTGTCCTCGTTCCCCGGGGAGGGGCCCGTGACCGCCACCGGCACCGGCATGCGCCGACTCTTCGCGCGCTCGACGGCGTCGCGGGCACGCACGAACGCGTCGCCCGTCGCGGCGCGGGTGGAGGTGGGCAGCGGATCGACGACGTCGCCGACGCCGACGCCGACCTGCCAGCCGCCGAGCCGCATGGCGGTGCGGACGGCGGCGAGCGCGTCAGCGGCGGCCGCGAGCAGGCCCTGCACCTCGTCCCCCGCGGTGCGCTCGAAGGCCAGCACCGGCTCGGGTACCGCCTGCCCGAGGGCCACGAGCAGCTCGGGGACGCGGTCGGCGCCTCCCGTGCTGCCCTCCTGGTCCATGGTGATCACGAACATGTGTCAACCCTAAAGCGTTGATATGTGATCATCAACCCCGATGGGTTGATCAATTGCCCCGCGGCAGGTCAGAGCGCGACAGGGGCGGCGCCGGTGGGCGGCTCGGAGGCGATCTCGGCGTACGCCGCGGCCAGGAGCGTGGGGTCGGGTCCCTCCAGGCGCACCGGCCTGGCGACGTCGTCCAGGACGACGAAGCGCAGCGTGGCGCCGCGGGCCTTCTTGTCCCGGCGCATTACCCCGAGCAGCTTGTCCCAGCGGTCCCCCCGATAGCTCGTCGGCAGCCCCACGGCCGCGAGGATGTCCCGGTGGCGCTCGACCGCGGCATCGTCCAGCTTCCCCGCCAGACGCGCGAGCTCGGCCGCGTAGACCATGCCGACGGAGACGGCGGCGCCGTGGCGCCACTGGTAGCGCTCGACCTGCTCGATCGCGTGCGCGAGCGTGTGGCCGTAGTTGAGGATCTCCCGGAGGGAGGCCTCGCGCAGGTCCTCGGAGACGACCCGTGCCTTGACCGCGACGGAGCGCTCGACGAGCTCGCGCACCACGGGCCACAACGCGTCGGCCGACTCGGGCCACGCCTGGAGCTCCGCGGCATGGGTCTCCACCAGGTCGAGGATCACCGGGTCGGCGATGAAGCCGGTCTTGATGATCTCCGCGAGCCCGGCCACGAAGTCCCAGCGCGGGAGGGTCTCCAGGGCCGCGAGGTCGCACAGCACACCGCGCGGCGAGTAGAAGGCGCCGACGAGGTTCTTGCCCTCGGCGGTGTTGATGCCGGTCTTGCCGCCCACGGCGGCGTCGACCATGGCCAGCAGCGTGGTAGGGACGTGGACGACGGCGATGCCGCGCAGCCACGTCGCGGCGACGAACCCGGCCAGGTCGGTCGTGGCGCCGCCACCGATCGAGACGATCGCGTCGGAGCGCGTGAAGTCGGCCTGCCCGAGGATAGTCCAGCAGAACTCGAGGACCTGAGCGGTCTTCGACGCCTCGGCGTCGGGCACGACGGCGAGCAGCGCCTCGTACCCCTGGGCGAGGAGGTCCTCGCGCACCGCGACCGCCGTCGCCTCGAGCGACTCGGGGTGGATGACGAGCACCTTGCTGACACCCTCGCCCAGCAGCCCCGGCAGCTCACCGAGCAGATGACGCCCGACGACGACGTCGTACGTGCGCTCGGCGGTGACGGTGATGCGGGTGGGTGTCTCGGGGGGCATCGGTGGGCGCTCCTTCGGTGGTGCGGCGGTGTGTGGGTGGTGGGGGGGGTGGTTACTCGGCTGGGGGCGTGCGCGTGCCTTCCTGGTCGGCCGGCGCGAGATGGGCGACGACCAGGTCGACGACGTCGTCCGGGTTGCGGTCGCTGGTGTCGAGGTGGAGCGTCGCGACCTTCTCGTAGACCTCCCGGCGTACCGCCATGAGCTCGACGAAGCGCCCGCGCGCATCGCCCGCGAGCAGCGGGCGCCCGTGCGTGTCCCCCATCCGCGCAACCGCGACGTCGGGCGTGACGTCGAGGAACACGACGAGTCCACCGGCCGCGGCGTACTCGGCGAGGAGCTCCTGGTTGTAGGCGGCGAGCGGCGCTCCCCCGCCGAGCGAGAGCACGCCGTCGTGCGTGCGCAGCGCCGTGTAGAGCGCGTCCGTCTCCATGGCCCGGAAGACGGCCTCACCGCGGTCGGCGAAGATCTGCGGGACGCTGCGCCCGGCCCCGGCCTCGACGTCGTGGTCCGTGTCGCGGTGCACGACCGCGAGGCGGTCGGCGAGCCGGCGCGCCACGGTCGACTTGCCCGCACCTGGGGGGCCGACCAGGACGACGAGCGGGCGGACCCTCCCGGGGGCTGCTCCGCCGGCAGCCGTGGCCGACGTGACGGCGTCCGGTGATCCGGGGGTCGGCGAGGGGGGAGGCAGCGTCATGGCCGGGGCGCTCACCGCAGGTTGGCGGGGATCGCCTCGAGGTAGGCCTCGAGGTTGCGTCGGGTCTCGGCGACGGAGTCACCGCCGAACTTCTCGAGCACGGCGTCCGCGAGCACGAGGGCGACCATCGCCTGAGCGATGACGGCGGCCGGCTGGACTGCGCACACGTCGGAACGCTGGTGCTGGGCCCGGGCGGGCTCGCCCGTCGCGACGTCGATCGTCTGCAGGGCGCGCGGCACCGTGGAGATGGGCTTCATGGCACCGCGCACGCGGACCACCTGACCGTTGGACATGCCGCCCTCGATGCCGCCGGCGCGGTTGCTGAGCCGCTCGATCTCACCGTCGGCGTTCCGGACGATCTCGTCGTGCGCCTCGGAGCCACGGCGGGTCGCGGTGCGGAAGCCGTCGCCGATCTCGACGCCCTTGAAGGCCTGGATGCCCATGACGGCGGCTGCGAGCCGCGCGTCGAGACGGCGGTCGGAGTGCGCGTAGGTGCCGAGGCCGCTCGGCACGCCGTAGGCCAGGACCTCGACCACGCCGCCGAGCGTGTCCCCGCTCTTCTGCGCCTCGTCGATCACGGCGACGATCGCCTCGGAGGTGGCGGGGTCGAAGCAGCGGGCGGGGTCTGCGTCGAGCGCGGCCGTGTCGTCCGGGGTCGGGACGGGAGCGTCGTCGGGCACGCGGACGCCGCCGATCTCGGTGACGTGAGCCACCAGGCGGATGCCGGCGACCTGCTCGAGGAACCTCTCCGCGACGGCGCCGAGCGCGACGCGGGTCGCCGTCTCGCGCGCGGAGGCGCGCTCGAGGACCGGGCGGGCGTCGTCGAAGCCGTACTTGCGCATGCCCACGAGGTCGGCGTGGCCCGGGCGGGGGCGGGTCAGCGGCCGGTTGCGGGCGATCTCGCGGACGTCCCCGGTGCCGGCGTCGACCAGGAGAGCCTCGGGCGGGACCGGGTCCGCTGCCATCACGTCGACCCACTTGGGCCACTCGCTGTTGGCGATCTTGATGGCCAGGGGCCCGCCCTGCGTCAGACCGTGACGCAGGCCGGCGAGGACCTCGACCTCGTCCTGCTCGAACTTCTGGCGAGCCCCGCGCCCGTAGCCCAGGCGGCGGCGCGCGAGAGCGTCCACGATGTCCTGCGACACGAGCTCCACACCGGCCGGAAGGCCTTCGACGACGCCCACCAGGGCAGGACCGTGCGACTCACCAGAGGTCAACCAACGAAGCATGGGTCCATCTTTCCACGAGCCCCGGACACGGGCCGACGCCGCCCGCCCCCTGGGACAAGAGGGCGGGCGGCGTCGGGCGTGTGAGGGCTCGAGGCTCAGCCGTCCGCGGCGGCCGAGTCGGCCGCCTGCGGGGTGGTCGAGGTGTCCTGCAGCAGATAGGTGAGGCCGGTGATGGTCTCCTCGAAGTCGCCGTCCTTGATGGCGGGCAGCCCGTCGGCGCTGGCCTGCTCGGTCTGGCGAGCCAGCGAGATACCCGTGACCAGCACCAGCCGTCCCGTGCCCGTCTGCAGGCTGTTCACGAATGACTTCGCGTCGTCGGGCGAGCCGATCACGGTCACGCTCACCGGTACGCCATACATGTTCGGCGGGACCGTCGCGGCAGCGCCGCCCCCGCTCGCGTCACCCTCACCGACGGCCGGCGTGGTGTCCCCGGAGTCCGAAGAATCGCTCGAGCCCTCCGCGGAGGGCTGCGGCGAGGGAGCCGAGTCCGCTAGGTTCATCGATGTGCTGAAGGCGATGCTCTTGATCCAGACGCCGGACCTCGTGGCGAGCGCGTCGAGCTCCCGGCTGAACGCCGGCTGGTCGATCGTGGCCGGGATCTGGGTGTGAGCGTCAGCGAGCTCGGCCTTGTACTGGTCGAGGTTCGCGAACTCCTTCGCGAGGCCTGCGTTGGTGATCGCGAGGAGAGCGTTGGCCTGGTCCTGCTGCTCCGCCTGCTGGCGGTCGGAGTCTGTGCTCTCACGTGCGGGCGAGACTACGACGAACCACGCGAAGGCCAGGATCAGGATCGCGAGGAACGCCGTCCCGGCGATCCACGGGAGCGACTTCGAGTCTTTCACTTGGCCTCATCCTCGATCGTCAGGAAGCGGCCCGAGAGCGCTTCGGAGGTCAGCTGCACCGTGGTGGTGACGTCGTAGTAGGCAGTCCCGTCGTCCGAGGTGGACTCGGCCGTGCTGTAGAGCGGGTCGACGAACCCCGTGATCTTCGACAACGAGTCCAGCCACTGTGCGGCGTCGGGAACGGTCAGTGACCGGTGGACCAGCGTGATCATGCCGATCCCCTGCGTCTGCAGCGGGTCGACGGGCGAGGGTGCTGCGGCGATCGGGCTCTGGATCGTCGCCGTCATGCTCTGCAGCACGGCGTCCTTCGGCAGCGCCTTCTGCACCTGGGCGATGTAGCCGGACCAGGCGACCTCGTTGCCCATGCCCACGATCCGTGCGTTGTCGACGAGAGAGATCTGCTTGATGATCTTGGGCACCTCAGCGTACTTCGCCTGCTCCCGCAGGAGGCGGGCGTTCTCCTGCTGGGAGGCCTGCAGCTGGTCGTGCGCAGACTTCGCGTCGAGAGCGGACCAGGCGTACAGCCCGACGGCGATGACCACCACGAGCAGGAGGAGCAGCAGGAGAAGCCGCTTGAGCCTCTGCAGCGCCCGTTTCGCCACGATGGACGGCGGCAGCAGGTTGACCTGCGGCAGGTAGGGCTTCGTCCCGACGACGCGAGCCAGCGTGAAGGCTGCAGCAGGCTTGGCTACCTCCTGCGCGGCGACCCCCGCGCCGTTCGCGGCGTCCTTCCCCGATCCGGGCTTGCCTTTGGCCGTCTTGCTCTTCAACGAGATGCTCACGATGCGACTCCAAACGCCAGGCCGAGCGAGACTCCCATGACACGATGGGCGTCCTCAAGCTGCTTTCCGGTCGGCAACCCGCTCGCGGGCTCCATGGTCGACAACGGCGCCGCGAGGACCACGCCTACACGGGCCGCGGTGGCGAGGTACTGCCCGAACCCGGCGAGCGACGAGCCGCGGCCGCTCAGGATCAGGGCGTCGAGCGACCCGCCCGACGCGTTCATGGTGAAGAAGGCGAGCGTGCTGCGCACGGCCTCGACGAGCACGTGCCCGACCTCCGCCACCGCCTGCGCGGCAGGGATGAGGTCGTTCGCGACCGGCAGGCCGATACCGATGTTCTTCTTGATCCCCTCGGCGGTCTCGTTCGGCACGTTGAGCGCACGGCCGACCGCCTCGGTCATGTCGTGGCCGCCGGTCGGCAGCACGCGGACGAACTTGGGAACCCCGGAGTCCACGATCACCACGGTCGCGATACGCGCGCCCACGTCGACGATCGCCACCGTCTTGTCCAGGTACGGGCCTCGGGCCAGGCTGCGGGTCAGCGCGAGCGCGGTGAGGTCGACCATGGTCACCTGCAGCCCAGCCTTCTCCACGGCGTCGACATTCGCCATGACCGTGTCCTTGGTCGCGGCGACCAGCAGGCCGGTGACCTGGTCCCCCGACCGCCCCTGCGCAACCCCGGTCGGGACGAAGTCCAGGTGGGCGTCGTCGACGGCGACCGGGAGCATGTCACCAACCTGGTAGGGCAGGGAGGCGCGCAGCTGGGCCAGGGGCATGGCGGGAAGCTCGATGTCACGCACCAGCACGCGCTGGTTCCCGACGCCGATGACGACCTCCTTGGTGGTGAACCCGCCCCGCTTCCACAGCTGGCGGATCGCCGTCGAGACGATCGCCGGCTCGACCACCTCGCCATCGCGGATCGACCCGTCGGGCAGAGGCTGCTCCGCGAACCTGAGCGCCTTCGGGCGCTCGGTCGCTGCTGGACCCCGCGAACCGAACTCGACCTCAGCAGCGCGGACGTGGGTCGTCCCGATGTCCAGCCCGACCACTCGTGTCTTGGCCACGCACGTCTCCTTCGTCTTCTCGATGCCCACCAGGGCTATCGGCCGACCCATCAAAATTCTTGAGGCGCGTCCGGCGTACTCACGGACCAGCGCTCAGTCGAACACCCTCAGGTACGCGGACCAGGCCTGCTGGCCGGCGACGATCCCCGCCCACGTGCCCAGCAGCATCCACGGCCCGAAAGGGATGCCCGAGGTCCGCTTCACCCGGCGCAGCACCAGCAGCACGACGGAGTAAAGCCCCCCGAGCAAGAAAGCGCCGAAGCCGCCGACCAGCACCGCCCCCCAGCCCTGCCAGCCGAGGTAGAGGCCGAGCAGAGCCGCGAGCTTGACGTCGCCGAAGCCCATCCCCCGTGGGTACGCCACCAGCATGAGGAAGTACGCGACGCAGAGCACAAACGCTCCGAGCATTGCCCGGACCCACATGTGCCACTCCCCGGACGCGCCCGCAACCACCGCTAGCAAGATCGCCGCGACCGCGATCGACGGCAGCACGATGGCGTCCGGCAGTCGGTGGTGCTCGATGTCAATGAGGGCGAGCGCGACGGAGACCGCGACGAGGTAGAGGATCGTCACGAGGAAGACCAGCCCGGCGGCCGAGGTCACGGCCTTGTCTGCCTGCCACCAAGCCACGACCACGAACAGCACGGCGGTGGTGAGCTCCACGAGCGGGTAGCGCGGGCTGATGGGTGCGTGACAGTCCCGGCACCGTCCTCGCAGCACGAGCCAGGACAGCACGGGCACGTTGTCACGCGCCCGGATCCGCGCACCGCAGCGAGGGCACGCGCTCGGCGGCCGACTCAGCGACTCGGCGCGCGGCAGCCGCCACACGACGACGTTGAGAAAGGATCCGACAGCCAGGCCGAGCAGCGCGGCGATGATCAGGAGGACACCCGTCACTTCTTGACCGTGGAATCCGTCTGAGACTCGCCGAAGTACTTCTGAGCCCACTGCGCGTTGACCCACTTCGGGAAGTAGGGAGGCGCAGAGTAGGTCAGGCGCGTGTCATAGACGTACTTCTTGAGGTAGCCGGTGGTCGAGCTGGCCCCGGAACCGGTACCCACGATGCCGCGCCACCGTTGCGCGATCGAACCGTTCACCTGGAGGGTCCCGAGGCTAGATCCGAGGTTGTACTGCTGCACGTAGAACGAGTGCTGCAGCGTCTGGATCGACGCCATGACCTGGATCCCGGAGACCTGGTTGCGGCTCGACACCGACGGGTCGTCGTACTGCGCGGGCCACGCGGTGTTGGCCGACCCTCCACTGTTCGGGGACGAGTTCCACTTGTAGGTGTAGGTGCAGTTCCTCCCCCTGGAATCGCACTTCTTGGATGCCTGGGTGGCGCCGACCGTCAACATCCACGGGTGGAACACCTCGACCGAGTTGGTGGCGACGAGGCCCACCATGTCCGTGCCGTTCAGCCCGCCTGCGAGGACGAGATCACCGGTCAGCACGAGTGACTGCGCGGCAGCGATGGTGACGCGCCCCTGGACCACGCCCTCGATGTAGAGGTTCCCCTGCTGGCAGTACTTGTTGGTCTCCGCCATCGTCTGGTCGTAGGTGTAGGTCGACGAGGACGTCGTCGGCGCCGTGTCGACGACTGCTGCCGAGTATGTGCCAAGAGGGAGCGTCTTGCCCGTCGGTCCACCGAGCTGGCCGGCGTCGCACTGCGACTGCCTGCTCGATCCCGGGGGGGCGTCGGCATAGATGACCGCGTTGTTGGGCACGGGCACCGTCGCTCCAGGCGCCTTGTCGAGGTCGTCGAGGCCGCCGCACACGGGGGTAGTTCCACCAGGCTCCGCGATCCCTAGCGGCGCGTTGCCGTCGTTGTTGGCCTTCTTGTTCCAGACGGTCATAGTGCCGTCGCCGTTGAAGACGATCCGAGTCGAACCGTAGTAGTGGCAACCCGGGTACACGGCGAACTCTGCGGAGTTGTCGTTGATGTAGTACGGCTTGCCGTACGACGGACGCTCACCGAAGTTGGCGGAGCTCCCCGAGCGCAGACACTTGGTCCAGGTCGACCTCACAGCGGTTGCGTCCAAGCAGGCCGGATCCGCCGTCTCGAAGGACTTCTGGAAGGTCGCACCGGAGGACAAAATAGTGTCGTTGCTGAAGACGGCACCATCGAGAACGTCACCGGAGGCGAACTGGATCTCCTGGCAGCTGGCACTGCTGCGCCCCTTGTACCAGTACAGTGCCTGGCTGTAACCAGAGCCGCCGCACGCGGCCTTCGGGTTCGTGCTGTACGCCTGCCGGTTCGACGGGTCGGCGGACTCGAAGTCGGTGTAGTAGACGTAGTCCGTCGACCCGCCCTTGCCCACGGCAGACTCGACCGTGCGATAGATGCCGTTGGCCCGCCCCGTCACCATGACCACCACGGTCCCGTCGACGAGACCCTTCGCGGCATCGATCGAGTAGTGGAACCACCCGTCCTTGTCGCCACGTTTCGCCGAGTCGACAGGAAGCCAGCCTGCGGGCGTGTCGGGTCCCCAGCCGCAGCTGTTGGACGCGGCGGGCATCGGCCCCTGCCAGGCGACGTTGCTGCAGTCGACGTTCTTGAAGTAGATGTCGTTGCGGTTGAGCCGACCGATGAAGTCCTCGACGCCCGACTGGGCGGCGGACATCGCGGCAGCGTAGTCCTGGTCCCGGCGCGACTGCTGCTGTCCCTGGACGGTGTACGTGATCGCGACGATGGCGAGCATCATGAGGATCGCCATCGCTCCCACAACCATCACCAACGCGCTACCCTCGTCGCCCTGGCGAAGCCCACGACCGGCGCGACGGACCAGATATCCCGGAAACATCGACATGCCTCCTACTCGTCCTTGTCCTTGTCCGAACGCATGACGGCGTTCGAGTTCGGCAGCGTCACTCGTTGGATGTACGTCGTCGACCCGGCCTTCGTCACGTGAACCGACGCAGTGGTGAGCGTGATCTCGATGGCGAACACCTTGGCCAGGTCGTCCGCGCTGAGGGCGTTGTTCGCAGCGCGTGGTGTCAAGATGTTCCCGTCCGTGTCGTAGTACTGGAAGATCGGCACCCCGGTGTCGGACCGGACTCCCCGTGCGATGATCATCGTCCTGAGCCGCGCCTTGCACTCTGGCGTGGCTCCGCTCGCCTCCGCGTCGCAGTAGACATACCCAGACGACCCCGCCACGTTGGTGTCCGGGACCTGAATCTTCTCGGTCAGCTGCCCGGCAGTCGATCCCGAGGTGCTCAGCGTGTACGAGACCCTGCTCGGACCCACCTGGTTGCCCGCGTTGTTGACGTTGGCGTAAAACTGCACCGAGTAGGCCTGCCCTTGGACGAACGACGCCGCGCACAGGTCGGTGCAGCTGTTCGTCAGCTGCGACGGAATGACCGCCGTACGGAGGTTCTTCGTCATCGCCTCGGTCGCGACACGGCCCTCGTCGACCTGGTCCTGCCTGCTGATGTTCTCGGCGGTGCTGTGCTCCAGACCGATCGAGAGCTGGAGCGTACCGGCGACCACGACGGCGAAGATCATCATCGACACGATGAGTTCCACCAGTGTCAGACCGCTGTCGTCCTGCGCACGACGGCGCCATCCAGCGATCATGAGTTCCCCGGCCCGGCCGTCGAGTTCGACGCGTCCTTCGTCAGCGTAGATGTGGTCGGCCCCACGTAGTACTTCCCTGCCGACGCGCACGAGCCGCGCGTTCCCTTGGTCCACAGGTATGCGTAGTAGGTGATCTGTCCGGTGGTGGGTCGCGGGACAGCCATATTGAGGGTCTGGCTGCTCCCGGCCGAGCTGCTCTGGTAGACGTCCCCGTTGGACGTCACCGTCGACTTGCAGGTCGGGGCCGCGGAGGAGGTCGTCACGATGAAGTAGTTCGAGGTGGGCGAGATGCTCTTCATCGTCAGGGTGGTGGTCAACGGCGACGCGTTCCAGGTCGCCGTGTTCGCGTGGTCGTAGACCACGATGAGGGGGCTGATGAGGTCAGGGTAGCTGAGGCACGTTCCCGTGGCGCTGCCGTCCGTGAGGTACACGTACCAGGTACCGGCGGGCAGTGAGACCTTGCCGCTGCGTGCGTCGTCGATGTCGACGGCGATGGAGTCCACACTGCTGGGGCACGTCGAGAGCGACGACAGACCGCTCTTGATCTTCTCGACCGCCCACACCTTGCTGCCCGAGGTCGTGGGCACTGCCGTGAGGCTGATCGTGGTCGAGCCCCAGGCGACCTCCTCGTTGTCATCGCCCGAGGTGAGCGTCACGCCCGTCGGACCGGGTGAGCAACCAAAGGTGTCGCCGATCACGTACAGGTCGTAGGTGCCGGGGAGGACGGCGATCGCGTCGCTCGTCCCGGCGACGGCCACGCGGGTGCCCTCACCTGCCGCACACTGAACATCAGGAGTTCCTGCCGGAACGAGCACGACCTTGGTCGTGCCGACCGGCATGTCGGAGAGTGCGACCTCGGCGAGCTCGAAGCTGACATCGAGGGTGACAGTTCCGCCGGCATCGAGGAGGGCGGTGGTGAAGCTCGGGGGAGCCTGGGTGCCGAAGTATGCACCGTAGGTTGTGGGCCACAGTCCCGTGAACGTGGTCTTGCCACCGGTGAGGGTGCGCACGGTAGCCCCGCTGCCCCCCGAGTACTCGCTGGCGACCAACGTCACCTGGGCGCCGGCGGCCTGGTCGTCGGGCACGAGATCTCCCTTGGTGTCGACCAGGCGCACCGTCACCGAGCCAGGGCGCGCTACCGTGAAGTTCGCGTTGGAGTAGAAATCACCGGGCTTGAGGATGCCGATGTCCTTGCTCGGCTTGGTGGTCCCGGACATGTCGACGTAGTCGTCGTCGAGCACCTTCAGCGTGAAGGCAGTGCCGCTGGCAGCGGCGGAGACGTCGATGACCGCGCAGCCGTCCGCATCGGTCGCCCCGCTGTAGCTGTTGGCGCCGAGCCGGACTCCCTCGACTGGGTGAGCGTTCTGGTCCACGACCTTCGCCGCGATCACGGTGCTGGAGTCGTCGAGCCCCGTCTTCTTGGACGGGGAGAGCATGGCCGAGCTCACGACGGGCTTGACGACGCCCATGTGGGGCCAGGTCACGGTGACCGTGACGGTCATCGTCGGGTACTGCACCTTGGTGCCGCCCTCGCACGAGGACTTGCCGGTGCCCACGGTGTCCCAGTGGACGTTGCGGACCACCGTGTACTGCGTACCGTCCACGACGAGCGGGGATCCGGTGATGCCGCCGGTCAACGGGTGGGGGTTGGTGACCTTGCCGGCGGCCACGATGTCGGTGGGGCCGCTCGAGCTGGCGGTGAACTGGTCACGCACCAGGTCGAGCTCGCGCGCAGCGAGGTTCGCGGCGGCGACGCGGTTGCGGTTGACGACGCTCTGGGCCTGCGCGCTCAGCACGAGCGCCAGGATCGCTGTGGAGACGATGCCGAGGATGACCATGGCGAGGACGACCTCGATGAGGGTGAAGCCGTCGTCGCGATCGCCGTGTTGCGAGAATACCCGCATGGTCATCGCTACTCCCAACGAGATCGGTGGCTATCGTCACGAAAACACGCGCTGAGCTCGCAGGGTGAAGAGCAGTGCGCTCTTCACCCTGCGAGCTCTCGTGCGCTACTCGGAGGCGAACGAGCAGGTGGCCGCTCGAGAGCCTACGGTCACGGGGTGACGGGCGTGTCCGAAGTCGAGATGCCCGAAGTCGCGCTGTACGTGACCGACGTGTGCTTGCCACCGGTGTACGTGAGCGTCACGGTGAAGTTCTCAGCGCTGGCACCTGTCGCAGGCGTCTGCGTCAGGGCTGGAGCTCCGACCTTGCCGCTGATCGGCCCGATGTCCGTCGTCGTGCCGTCCTGCGTCAGGGTGTACTTGTTGTTCGCGGTGTCTGCGGCAACCGTAACGGCTGCCGAGTTGTCAACGTAGGCCGTCGCGATCTGCTTAGCGATCGTCGAAAGGTCAGCCTGCGCTGCAGAGTCGACCGCCTTCTCGCGCTGGCTCAGGAACACCGGGATGGCGATGGCCGAGAGGATACCGATGATGATGATGACGACAAGAAGCTCGATGAGGGTGAAGCCCTTGTCCCCGTCCTTCTTGTTGAGGGCCTTGCTGATCCGAGCGATCATGCTGATCTCTCCGTTCGGGTTCGGTTCAAGAGGAAACGCCTGGTCCGAGCCGGACCGGCTGGTCGTACACCCAGCCATCGTCGGGCGGCGGACCGGACTTGAGAGATAAGGAAAAGATTCTGGGAGCGTTCCGAGAAGTTCACCCGGGATGTACGACTCGTCACTGGACCAAGTCGAAGACCTTGAAGATCGGCAGGTACATGGCGATGACCATACCGCCGATGATCGCACCGATGAACACGATCATGAGCGGCTCGATGAGGCTCGTGAGCTGCTCCGTGGTCGACTCCACCTCCTGGTCGTAGAAGTCTGCGACCTTGCCCAGCATCGTGTCGAGCGCGCCGGTGTCCTCGCCGACCGCCATCATCTGCACGACCATGGGCGGGAAGACCGGTTCGTTGGCGAGCGGCGCGGCGATGGACTGACCCGTGCGCACCGATTCCATGACATTCCGTGATGCCTGTTCGATGACCAGGTTGCCCGACGTCTCCCCCACGATGTCGAGGGCCTGAAGCACCGGGACGCCGGCGGCGAGCATGGTCCCCAGGTTCCGGGTGAACCGTGCGACCGCGATCTTCTTGAACAGGTTGCCGAAGACCGGGAGCTTGAGTTTGAAGGGATCGACCCGTTCCCGGATCGACTTCTTGTTCTTGTTCTTGCCCCACCACACCGCGAAGATGATCAGCAGGATGACGATGGGGATGATCGCGATCTTCAAGAAGTCGGACAGCTTCACCAGAATGAGCGTCGGCAGCGGCAGCGTGCCGCCGAGACTCGAGAACATGTCCCCGAAGATCGGCACGATGAACAGGAGCATGCCAGTTGAGGCGAGGATCGCCACGCAGAAGACCACCACGGGATACGTCATCGCTGACTTGATCTTGCCCCGCAGCGCGACGTCCTTCTCGAGGTTGTTCGCCACCGAGATCAACGTGTCGTCGAGGAAGCCTCCGACCTCGCCTGCCTTGACCATGTTGATCATGAGGGGCGGGAAGACCCGCGGGTGCTCGGCGAGCGCCTCCGAGAAGGACGTCCCAACCTCGACATCGGCCCGCAACTGGGCGACCACCTTGGCGAGCGCCTTGCTCTCCGTCTGCTCGGCGAGGATGCTCAGCGCCCGCACCAGGCTCAGGCTCGCACTGATCATGGTTGCCAGCTGACGGGCCATGACGGCAAGCTCCTTGAGGCTCACCTTCTCGCTGTTCCCGAAGCTGATCTCGCGGTTCAGCCCGGTGTTCGCCACCTCGCGGATCTCGAGCGGCGCGACCCCCATGGTGCGCAGGCGGCCGGCGACCGCCTGCTCGCTCGACGCCTCGATGCGACCCTTCTGCCGCTTGCCCGTGGCGTCGACCGTCGTGTACTCGTACACCCGCGCCTGGGGCATCTCACACACCTCCCAGCTGCGCCGCGGCCTGCTGCAGCGCCGAGCCACCCTGGCTCATACGTGCCTGACGGCCGGTCAGCTTGTTGTAGTCCTCGACATGATGCGCCGCCTCGAGACCGGTCTCGTAGGCGATCTGACCCGTGCGTACCAGGTCCGCCAGGTGCTGGTCGAGCGTGTGCATTCCCTGGTCGCGGCCCGCCTGCATCGCCGAGTAGATCTGGTGCGTCTTGCCCTCGCGGACGAGGTTGCGGATGGCCGGCGTCGCGACGAGAACCTCGGTGGCGACCGCACGGCCCGGGCGACCCGTGCGCTTGCAGAGCGTCTGGCAGACGATGCCCTGGATGGTCGAGGCGAGCTGGGTACGGATCTGTCCCTGCTGCTCGGGAGGGAACACATCGATCACACGGTCGATCGATTGTGCGGCGTCCTGCGTGTGCAGGGTCGCGAACACGAGGTGGCCGGTCTCGGCGGCGGTGAGGGCCACGGAGATGGTCTCGAGGTCACGCATCTCACCGACGAGGATGATGTCAGGATCCTGGCGCAGCACGTGCTTGAGCGCGTTGGCGAAGCTGAGCGTGTCCTCCCCCACCTCACGCTGGTTGACGATCGACTTCTTGTGCTGGTGCAAGAACTCGATCGGGTCCTCGACCGTCATGATGTGGTCCGCACGACTGCGGTTCGCCAGGTCGATGATCGAGGCGAGCGTCGTGGACTTTCCGGATCCGGTCGGCCCCGTCACGAGCACGAGACCTCGCGGAAGGCCTGCGAAGGTGGAGACGACTGCAGGGATGCCGAGCTCCTCGAGCGGCTTGATCTCGAAGGGGATGACGCGGAAGACCGCTCCGATCGACTCACGCTGCTGGAACAGGTTGAGGCGGAAGCGTGCCACGCCCGGGATCGAGTACGACGTGTCGAGCTCGAGATCGTGGTCGAAGCGATCACGCTGCTGCTGCTTGAGGATCGAGAACAACGCCCGACGCAGCCCCTCTCCCTCGGCGACCGGGTAGCCCTCGAGCGGGACCAAGGAGCCGTTCTTGCGGATCACCGGCGGCGCGCCGGCCGTGAGGTGGAGGTCCGAGCCGCCCTCGGAGACGAGCGCGCGCAGCAGCTGGTCGATCTGCAGGTCGTCCTCCGTCGCCTGCTGGCCGAAGATGGCGCGGCCCGCTGCCGGTCTGGCTCGTGTCGGCGCGGGGGGCTGCGCAGCCGTGGGCGGTGCCGCCGCGGCTGGTGCCGGGGGCGCAGCCTGAGCAGGTGCCGCGGGCGCAGTGCTCGGCTGGGCGACGACAGCGGGGGGCGGCGCGACGTCCGAGCTCACCTGGAACCTCGGACGCTGCGGCTGGGCCGCCTGGGTCGCGGACGGAGGAGGTTGCGCTCCCGGCGCGGCGGCCGACTGCTGCGTGTCGCGCAGCGTCGCGCGCCGTACCTGTTCCGGGTCGAGCGCCCAGGAATAGTCCTGGCCACCGGAAGAGCCGGTCTGCTCCGTCATCGTTGCTGCCTCTCAGTCGCGTGGCGTCGACACCGTCACGGTCGCCGACGACGCTGAAGGTATCGGCAGCACAGCGGCGATTCTTGAGGGAGGCCTCACACGCTCGCTGGCGCTCGCTGCTCGACCGGCGACACGGCCGCGGGTTCATGCGACGACGCGGAGGATCTCCTCGATCGACGTCCGGCCCTCGATGACCTTCACCCAGCCGTCGTCACGCAGCGTGAGCATGCCTTCCTCGATCGCGGTCGCCCCGATCTCCGCGCTCGACGACCCCGCGACGGCGTGTCGCTCGATCTCCTGGCTCACCTGCATGACCTCGTGCAGCGCGAGGCGCCCGCGATAGCCCGTCTTGGAGCAGGCCGTGCAGCCGACGGGACGGTGCAGCACCGGCAGCTCCTCCCCCGGCGTCCAGGGGAAGCGCGCGGCGACGAGCTCGACCTCGGTGGGCTCGTACGGCTCCTTGCACTTCTCGCACAGCTTGCGGGCCAGTCGCTGAGCGACCACGCAGTCGAGCGCCGAGCCCACGAGGAACGGCTCGATGCCCATCTCGACGAGCCGGGTGACCGCCGACGGCGCGTCGTTCGTGTGCAGCGTGGACAGCACGAGGTGACCGGTGAGCGAGGCCTCGATAGCGATCTGGGCTGTCTCGTGGTCACGGATCTCGCCGAGGAGCACGACGTCGGGGTCGGAGCGCAGGATCGAGCGCAGCGCGCTCGCGAAGGTCAGTCCCGCCTTCGGGTTCACCTGCACCTGATTGATCCCGGCCAGCCGGTACTCGACCGGGTCCTCGACGGTGATGACGTTGATCTCCGGCTTGGAGACGGCGTTGAGGGTCGCGTAGAGGGTCGTCGACTTTCCCGACCCGGTCGGCCCGGTGACCAGGATCATCCCGTAGGGCTTGGTGAACGACGTCCGGTACACCTCGAAGTTCGACTGGCTGAACGACAGGTCCCGCAGGTCCAGTCGCGCGGTCGAGTTGTCGAGCACACGCATGACGATCTTCTCGCCCCACACCGTCGGCAGCGTGGCCACACGAAGGTCGATCTTGCGGCCGTTGTGGTTGATCGACATCCGGCCGTCCTGCGGCTTGCGCCGTTCCGCGATGTCGATGTCCGAGAGGATCTTCACGCGGCTGATCACCGCCGCGGTGATCTGCTTGGGCGAGCGTTGCATCTCGTGCAGCACGCCGTCGATCCGGTACCGCACGCGCAGGTCGTGCTCCGTCGGTTCGATGTGGATGTCCGAGGCACGGTCGGTGATGGCCTGGCTCACGAGGACGTTGACGTAGCGCACGATCGGCGCGTCGTCCTCGACCGCGTCCCCGATCTTCGACAGATCGAGATCTCCGAGGTTCTCCTGGGTCTCGTGCTCCTCCTCGAAGGCCTGCGTCAGGCCTTCGATCTCCGAGTCGGAGCGCACGAAGCGGTCGATCGCGCGCTCGAGGTTCTCGTGCGTCGCGACGACGGGCACGACCTCGCGCCGTGCCGAGGTACGGACGTCGTCGACGGCGACGACGTTCGAGGGGTCGGCCATCGCGAGCAGCAGCCGACCCTGATCGTCCAGACCGATGGGGAGCACGGTGTGACGTCGCAGCACGGCGCTCGAGAGCATGGACACCGCCATGCGGTCCACCGGGTACTCGTCCAGGTCGACGAAGTCCAGGCCGACCTGGGCGGCGAGAGCGGCCACGAGCTGGCTCTCGGTGAGCATGCCGAGCTCGACGAGCACGCGGCCCAGGCTGGACCCGCGCTCGATCTGCTCGTCGAGGGCAGCGAGCAGCTGCTCCTGCGTGACGAGCCCCTCCTCGAGGAGGATCTCTCCGAGCTGCTTCATCGTGCCTCCCTTGGCATGCGACCTGACTGCACTCACGAGACTATCGGCACACCTGGGGCGCAGCCTGAGGACCTTGGTCCGGTGGGAGTGGTGGCGGGGGTCAGAGATACTGCTGGAGGGCGGTGTCCATGGCGGCGGTCACGGATGGGAGGTCGTCGACGACGAGGCCGGTGCTCTGCGCGAACAGGCGCACCTGCTCGACGGCCTGGTGCAGCAGCATGCGCTCGCCGCTCACGTAGCGACCGCCCGCCGCGTGCCAGCGGCTGCCCAGCGCCGTGGGGCGCTGCGCGTAGGCGACGTCGAGCAGGGTCCCCCGCACGCCGGCGTCAACCGGCGCGAGCACGTCGCCGGCTCCGCCCGGCAGCGTGGAGACGACGAGACCCGCGCGGGGTGCCAGCTCGGACCAGCTGTCGAGGGTCGTGACCTCGAGAGCGACGCCCAGACGGAGGGCGACCTCCCGCAGCCCCGCGGCCCGCTCCACCGAGCGCACGAGCGCGGTCGCGGCGCTCGCACCGAGCTGTCCCAGCGCGGCGAGCGCCGACGCCGCGGTCGCTCCCGCGCCCAGCACGAGAGCGCCGTCCGCGTCGACCTCCGTCGAGGGGGCCTCGCGGTCGTCCGGGAGCGCCTCGTCCGGCTCCGTGAGCGCCGCGACGATCCCGGTGACGTCCGTGTTGTACCCGTGCGCCCGCCGTCCCTGCCCCGTGCCGGCCCAGACGATCGTGTTCGCCGCCCCGGTCGCCTCCGCGGTGTCGTCCACCGACGCGGCGAGATCGAGCACACGCTGCTTGAGCGGCATCGTGAGGCTGAGCCCCACCCACTCCTCGCCCAGCCCGTCCAGGAAGCCGGCCAGGCCCGCCTCGGTGACATCGACGGCGTCGTACCGCCAGTCCAGACCCAGCGACGCGTAGGCGGCACCGTGGAGGACCGGCGACAGGGAGTGGCCGATCGGGTGCCCGAGCACCGCGGCCCGCCGCGCGGACGCCGTCATCGGCTCACTTGCCGTCGCCCGCGTCCGTGCTCGCGTCCGGGTGGTAGTTCTCCGCCTTCCACGCCTTGTACTCGTCGTTCCACTTCTGGAACTCGGTGTAGTCAGCGGTGAACCGGGTCTCCCCCGTGTCGAGGTTCACGGTGATGAAGTAGAGCCAGTCTCCCTTCGGCGGAGCCAGCGTGGCCTTGATGGCCGCGCTGCCCGGGTTGGCGATGGGCGTCGGGGGCAGGCCGGTGTGCAGGTACACGTTGTACTTGTTGTCGGCGTTCGCCCGGTCGGCGTCCGTGAGCTCCATCGCGGGCTTGCCCGCTCCGTAGGCGATGATCGTGTCCATCTGGAGCGTGCGCCCGGCGTCGAGCCGGTTCTGGATCACCCGGGCGACCTTGCCGTAGTAGTCCGTGCTGCTGACCTCGCGCTCGGCGATCGACGCCTTGGTGAGCACCTGCTGGCGGTCGCCGGACGCGACGCCGAGGTCCTTGAGCGTGTCCTTGGTGCGCTGGACCATCTGCGCGACGGCGTCGACGGGCTTGGTGTCCCGCGCGAAGACGTACTGCCCGGGGCTGAGCCAACCCTCGTAGCTCTTGCCGGCCGAGGTGGGGAGCCCGGTCGCCGAGGTGTCCTTCATCGCCTCGGACAGGGTGTCGGGCGTGAAGCCCATGACGGCCTGCAGGCGAGCGAGGACCTGGTCCACGGTCCAGCCCTCGGGCACGGTGATCACGTAGTCGACCCGGTTGTCGGGGTTCACGAGCACGGCCAGCGCGTCCGCCGCGCGCATCTCCTTGTACAGGGAGTAGGTCCCGGGTTGGATCGAGGCCGACGCCGCGTTCGCCTTCGCCGCGTCGAGGAACGCCGTGCGGGTGGCGACGACGCCCGCCTCCTTGAGCGTCGTCGCGATGTCCTCGCCCGTGTCGCCCTGGTTGACGGAGATGTCCACCGAGCCGGTGCCAGGTCCGGGGTAGTCGCTCACCCCGGCGGAGCTGCCGGGAGACTTCACCTTGTCGAGCAGGCGACTGGCGTACTGGGTCGCGAAGAACCCGCCGACACCCACCACCAGCACGCCGACGAGCACGAAGGCCAGCGCCCTGCGGCGGCGGTGGGCACGACGACGTCGGGCCTCGCGCTCGGCACGGCGCTGCGCACGAGCCTCGGCGCCGGAGACGAGCGGCTGCTCGCCGGTCGCCGCGGGCGCGGGCTGGTCGTCCACGGGGGTGGTCAGGTGGTGGAAGTGAGCAAAGGGGTCGTGATGCTCGTCGCGACTCATGCCTGTTCCTCTCCGCGTCGTGGCGCTCCGGCGTCGGCCTGCATGGCCGTGCCGCCCGGCACCGTGAGCCTCTCCCCTGCCCGCACGCCTTGCGCGCGCTCCGTGTCCAGGGCGCTCTGCAGGATCACCACAGCAGCAACCTGGTCGACGACGGCCCGGTGGCGCCGGCCCGGTCGGCCGGCGGCGTGCAATGCCTGGTGGGCGGTCACCGTCGTCATGCGCTCGTCGACGAGGTGCACCGGGACCGGCGCGATCTCGCGAGCGACGCGACCAGCGTACCCACGGGCCGCCTCGGTCGCGGCACCCTCCTTGCCGGACAGGTGCCGCGGCAGCCCGACGTACACCACGGCAGCCGCCCGTTCCCGCACTTCCTGGACGATCCGGGTGATATCCGGCGGCACCGGCGCGCCCGCCAGGTCGCCCTCGCGCGCGAGGGTCTCGACGGGGGTGGCGACCAGGCCGTCGGGATCGCTCGCCGCAAGACCCACGCGGGCCGCGCCGACGTCGACGCCGAGGCGGACCCCGCGGGTCACTGCGGCGTCCGGCCCCGCGGAGGTCAAGCGCGGTCCGAGATCGTGGCGGCGACGGACCCGAGCGCAGCAGCGAGGCCCGACGCGTCGGTGCCTCCGCCCTGGGCCAGGTCGTCCTTGCCACCGCCACGCCCCCCGAGCGCGGTGGAGATCGACGTCACGAGCGCGCCGGCCCGCAGGCCCTTGTCGCGCGCGGGACCGTTGGTCGCGACGACGACGAGCGGGCGCCCCTTGCTCACGCCGCCCACGGCGACCACCGCGGGCTCCGCCTCGCCGAGGCGCCCACGCACGTCGAGCGCGAGCGCGCGCAGGTCGTCACCGCCCGCGACCTCACCGGCGTCGTGCGCGACGACCCGGACGCCGTCGACCACCGGCGCCTGCGCGGCGAGCGTGCCCGCAGCCGCGAGCAGCTGCGCCTGACGCAGCGTCGCGAGCTGCTTCTCGGTCTCCTTGAGCCGGCTGACCAGGTTCGACACCCGGTCCGGCAGCTCCTCGCTGCGGCTGCCGAGCAGCCCGGTGAGCTGGCCGACGAGCGCGTGCTCCTTGGCGTGGAAGCCGTAGGCCTCCGCCCCGACGATCGCGTCGACGCGGCGGACGCCCGAGCCGATCGAGGCCTCGCCGAGCAGCGTGACGATGCCGAGCGAGCCGGTCTGCTTGACGTGGGTGCCCGCGCACAGCTCGCGCGACCAGCCGTCGCCGATCGAGACGACGCGGACACGCTCGCCGTACTTCTCGCCGAACAGCGCCATCGCGCCGAGGGCACGGGCGTCGTCGAGCTTCATCACCTGGTCGGTCACGTCGAGGTTGTCGTGCAGCCGCTCGTTGACGCGCCCCTCGATCTCGGACAGCACACCCGCGGGCACGCCCTGGTTCGAGCGGAAGTCGAAGCGGATGCGGTTCGGCGCGTCCTCGGAGCCGGCCTGCGTCGCCCCGGAGCCGAGCGCCTCCTGCAGGGCCTTGTGGATCAGGTGGGTCCCGGTGTGGGCGCGCGAGATGGCACGACGGCGGTCGACGTCGATCGTGCCGACGCCGTGGTCGCCGAGCGCGACCGTGCCCTCCACCAGGCGACCGCGGTGCACGCGCAGGTCGCGGATCGGCGACTGCACGTCGTCCACCTCGATGGTCGCACCCGAGTCGAGCGTGATCGTCCCGTGGTCGGCGAGCTGGCCACCGCCCTCGGCGTAGAACGGCGTGCGGTCGAGCACCAGCTCGACGTCGGCCGGGGCCGTCGCGGCCGGCGTCGGCACCCCGCCGACCAGGAGGCCGACCACGTTCACCGCCGCCTCGTCCTCGGTGTAGCCGAGGAACTCCACCGGCGCGGCCAGGCCGGACTTGAGCGACTCGTAGGCTGCCGTGTCGGTGTGGCCGGTCTTCTTGGTCAGCGCGTCCGCGCGGGCGCGGGCGCGCTGCTCCTGCATGAGGGAACGGAAGGCGGCCTCGTCGACCTCGACCCCCTGCTCCCTCGCGATCTCGAGAGTGAGGTCGATCGGGAAGCCGTACGTGTCGTGCAGGGTGAAGGCGTCCGAGCCGCCGAGCACGGGGGCGGTGCCGGACCGCGCGGCCATCTCGCGCGCCGTCGTGACCGCCGTGTCGAGGATCGTGGTGCCGCTCGCGAGCGTGCGCAGGAACGCCTGCTCCTCGCCGTAGGCGACGTCGGAGATCCGCGCGAAGTCCTGCTCGAGGTACGGGTAGGACGCCTTCATCGCCTCCAGCGAGACCGGGAGGAGCTGCGGCAGGCCGGACTCCTGGACGCCGAGCAGGCGCAGGGAGCGCACCACGCGGCGCAGGATGCGGCGCAGCACGTAGCCGCGGCCCTCGTTCGCCGGGGCGACGCCGTCGCCGATGAGCATGAGCGCCGAGCGCACGTGGTCCGCCACCACGCGCATGCGCACGTCGTCGCCCTCTTCCGCGCCGTAGCGGCGCCCCGTGAGCTCCTCGGTCGCGGCGATGACGGGGTAGACCTCGTCGATCTCGTACATGTTCTGCTTGTCCTGCAGCAGGAACGCGATGCGCTCCAGCCCGGCGCCCGTGTCGATCGCCTTGCGCTCGAGCTCGTGCAGCAGCGGGTAGTCCTTGCCGCTGCCCTCGCCGCGCATGAACTGGTCGAAGACCAGGTTCCAGATCTCCAGGTAACGGTCGCCGCCCGGGTCGACGTTGCCGCCGACGGCCTCCGGGCCGAACGCGGGCCCGCGGTCGTAGTGGAACTCCGCGCAGGGGCCGGCGGGCCCGGGCTGGCCGGTGTCCCAGAAGTTCTCGTTGCGTGGCAGGCGCACGATGTGCTTGGGGTCCATGCCGATCTTGCGGGTCAGCACGTCGAAGGACTCTGCGTCCTCGTCCCAGAGCGTCACCCAGAAGCGGTCGCCGTCGAAGCCGTAGCCGCCGTCGGCCTGGCTCGTGGTGAGCAGCTGCCAGGCGAGGTCGATGGCCCCCTCCTTGAAGTAGTCGCCGAAGGAGAAGTTGCCGTTCATCTGGAAGAACGTGCCGTGGCGCGTGGTCTTGCCGACGTTCTCGATGTCGTTGGTGCGGATACACTTCTGCACGCTCGCAGCCCGCGGCCACGGGGCCGGCTCGGTGCCGATGATGTACGGGATGAACGGCACCATGCCCGCCACCGTGAACAGCAGCGACGGGTCCGGGGAGATCAGTGACGTCGACGGGACGACCTCGTGGTCCTTCTCCGCGAAGTAGTCCAGCCAGCGCTGGCGGATCTGGGCAGTGCGCATGACATCCTCATCAGTGGTGGGAACGCGCCGCGGCCTCCCCCGGTTCGGGGGCACGTCCGGCACGGTCAAGGGTTCATTCTAGAGGTCAGAACTCGTAGCCGAGCTCAGCCTCGTCCCCTGCGTACTCGTCACGGTCGACGTCGCGGCGCCAGGCCCCAGCGCCCCCGGGCTCACGAACGCCCGCCTTCGCTGACCGGGCCGCGCCGTGCCGTGCCCGCAGCTCCGCCTCGGAGCCCTGGGTCTCGGCGAGCAGCGCGTCGCGCAGCTCACGGGCCCGCTCGTCGCTCGCCGTCCGGTAGTCGTCGACGAAGCCACGAGCGGCGTCCGTGGCGCGCGACGCGACCGCTGCTGCGGCCTCAGAGGCCTTGGCGATGCCGCTGTCGACCGCCTTCTCGACCAGACGGGCCGCCGGGTGCTCCTCGGCCGCGCGGCGCAGCTGGTGCAGGGCGACGGCCGCCGCGGCAGCACCGGCCGCGAGCCAGAACAGACGCTTCACGAGGCCTCCTTGGTCGGTACGGTGCCCCGGCCGCGCGACACGGCCCTGCTCAGCGCCCGGCGGACGCCATAGCTGAAGGCGGCCACCTTGACGAGCGGCTTGCCGAAGGACGCGGCGTACAGGCCGGTGAGGGCCGAGACGTTCTGCGACACCTCGCTCGCCGCGGTCGTCACCGTGTCGATCTTCTCGAGCTGGGTGTTGGCGCCGGCCACGGCGTTCGCCGTCTCATCGAGGATCGGGACCGAGTGCGCGGTCAGCTCCTTGATGCTCGCGGTCGTCTCGTCGAGCACGCGCCCGAGCTTGAGCAGGGGGACGGCGACGAGCACGACGAGCGCCACGAAGGCGACTGCCGCGATGATTCCGGCAACTTGACCGAGCACGGGGGCGACCCTCCAGGGGTGGGCGATCTAGGGCCCTCCCACCCTACCGTCCGAGGCGGCCCGCCAGCAGGGACATTCCTCGGCAGCCCCGAGACGACGGAGCCCCGGCCCTCCCTCACGGGAAGACCGGGGCGCCATGCCGAGCAGGTGGGTCAGCGAGCGTAGTACTCGACGACCAGCTGGACCTCGCAGGTCACGGGGACCTCGGCGCGCTTCGGGCGGCGCGTCAGCTGGGCGCTCAGCTTCTCGAGCTGCACGTCGAGGTAGCCCGGGACCGCCGGGAGCACGTCGCGGTGCGAGCCCGCGGCGGCGACCTGGAACGGCACGGTGGTCTGGCTCTTGGGCTTGACCTGGAGGGTCTGACCCGGCTGGACCTTGAACGACGGGCGGTCGACGATCTTGCCGTCGACGAGGATGTGGCGGTGCACGACAGCCTGACGGGCCTGGAGGATCGTGCGCGCGAAGCCCGCGCGGAGCACGAGCGCGTCCAGACGCGTCTCGAGAGCCTCGACCATGGCCTCACCGGTCAGGCCCGGGTCCTTGCGAGCCTCGTCGTAGGCGCGGCGCATCTGCTTCTCGCGCAGCGCGTACTGCGCGCGCAGACGCTGCTTCTCGCGGAGGCGGACAGCGTAGTCGGACTCGGTGCGGCGACGGCTGCGGCCGTGCTCACCCGGGGCATAGGGACGCTTCTCGAAGTGCTTGACGGCCTTCGGGGTGAGCGCGATGCCGAGGGCGCGGCTCAGGCGGACCTGGCGGCGCGAGCGGGTCACGGAGGACATAGGTGTATCTCTTCCTGTCAGGTGTGTCACGACCCACGGCGAGAAGGTCTCTCGGTGGGCGTGGGGCCGACCTGCGCGCCCTCGCCCGATCAGAGACGGACGACGGGCACGACTGCGGCTGAGGCCCCAGGCGGTCGCTGCCGTCGTTCGCGACGGGGACGGACCCCGGCGCACGGCGTTGCGACCACGACAGTCTAGCGCACACGACCGCGGGCCGGCGGCACCGACATCGTCGGCACCACCGGCCCGCCGTGGCTGGACCCTCAGAGTCCGGACGGAGCCAGGATCACTTGACCTTGACCTTGGTCGTGAAGGTCTTCTTGGTCAGGTTCGACGAACCCGCGTAGACGACCTTGATCTTGCCCTTCTTCTTCAGCGCCTTCGTCTTGACGACGGCGACGCCCTTCTTGCCGGACTTCTTCAGCGTCGCCTTGCCGAAGACCTTCTTGCCGACCTTGACCTTCACCTTTCCGGTCGGCGCCGCAACGCCCTTGAGCACGACCTTCAGCGTCGCCTTCTTGCCCTTGGCGACCTTGTTCTTCCCGTGCTTGCCCTTGGTCACCTTCACCTTGCCGAGCTTGGCGTCAGCCTTGCCGATCATCAGCGACAGCGTCCGCGGGGCCGGCGCCACGATCTCGGAGGAGAGCGGCACGTACGTCACGGAGAGCGTGTGCAGCCCGGCGTCGAGCGTCGCCGGCAGCGTCACGTTGACCCGGCCCGCGACGAGCACCCCGGAACCCAGCAGGGCAGAGCCCTCGGAGACCCGGACGGTGCCGAGCGCGATCGTCCCGGGCGCGGTCACCGTCACGGCGACGGTCGCCGGCTTGCCGTAGGTCGTGATGGCGGTGGCCGCCGTCAGGATGGCCCTCACGGTCGTCCCGCCCGGGTTGCCGCCGCCGTCCGGCGCGACCGTGAAGTTCACGCTGTAGGCCTGCTGCGTCTGCCCGTCCTCGGCCGTGACCCGCACGAGGGCGGTGCCGGGCAGCGAGGCCGCCTGGATGTACCCGATCTCGGCGTTCGGGTCCGTCGTCGTGGCCGTGACCTGCGGGGCGGTCTTCGTCCCCGCGGGCAGCACCACGTCGTACGACGTCTTCGAGCCGGAGAAGTCTGCGAGCGGCGTGCCGTCGACCTTGATCGCGCTCAGCGTCGCGTCCGTCGACAGCGGCGTGCCACCGCCCATGTTCTTGCCGTTGACGACCAGGTTGCCCCGCGCATCCGTCGTGACCGACGCCTGCATCGCCGCCAGCAGGTTCACCCGCTGCCAGCTCGGCTCGCCGTCCTTGGTCTTGTCCAGCGCGTAGCCCGCGGGCAGCGCCGTCGCCTGCAGCACGAGGTCACGCTGGGCGTCGGTGAGGCTCGGGAAGGTGGTGAGCAGGAGGTTGCTCGCACCGGTCGGGACGATCAACGGAGCGTCGGGGGCGACCTCGTCGCTGAAGATGATCGGGAAGCCGTCGGTGTGCCGGGTACCGTCCGTCGTCGTGTACGACGAGTAGGCGAGGCGCTCGGTGTAGATCTTCTCCTCGTCCGCGAGGCTCGGGATGCCGGTGCCCGCCTCGGCGCACTCCACGAGGTCGTGGCTCTGCCCGGCCTCCACGCAGAGGTCGCCGAGGGTGTCGCGCAGCTCGGAGGTCGCCTGCAGCAGCAGCGCCCGGAAGGCCGGGTCGGACCAGCGGTTGGCCGACGTGGCCTGGCCGACGATGCGACCGGCCATGACGTCCATCGTGTAGTGGAAGCCGAGCAGGATGCGGTTGTTGCCGTACTCCGAGGACCGCCACAGGAAGTCCGAGGAGAGCTCGGGCAGCAGGGTCGCCATCACCGTGCCGAAGTCGTAGCCGTGGTACGTGTGCCCCGAGGGGAACGAGCCCTGGCCGCACAGGCCGTCGTAGCCGCCCTTCGAGGTGTAGTTCACCTCGATCCAGCCGGTCTGGGTCGACGGGAAGACCCCGGAGCTGCAGGTGCCACCCGTGGTGAAGCCGAGGCGGTTCATCGGACGCAGCGACGCCCACAGGCCCTTCGCGGCGTTGTTGGCCGCCTCGTAGGAGGAGTTCTCCACGTTGTCGAGCAGCCACTTGGTCTTGGGGAGCTTGCCGGCCTGCAGCGCCTGGCGGTAGATCGGGCCGAGCACGCTGCCGAGGGCGTCGGTCATCGCGATGTAGGAGTTGTTGTCCGCGTCGTAGACGGCCTGCGCACGCTTGTCGACCTTGTACTGGTCGCTGCCGGCACCACCCTGGTTGATCGCGACCGTGACGCGGTCGTTGACGGCCGTGAGGGTGTTGGTGCCGTTGTTCTCCGGGCCGGCCGTGTTCGGTGCGATGACCGCGGGGTTGTTCTTGATGTCCTCGAAGCCGGTCAGGAAGTTCGAGAAGAAGGTGCTGGGCACCGTGCTCGACGCGTAGGTGGCGTTGATCTCGTCCGGCGTGAACGGCACCGGGAGCGCGTCGCTCGTCGCAGCCAGGGACGGCATCGCGAAGTAGACGTCCGAGCTGGTGGCGTTGACGTTGTGCACCTCGACCGAGAGCACGTTCGTCCCGACCTTGAGAGCGTCAGCGGGGAACGAGAGCGCCTCGCTGCGCGGGTCGCCGAGGGTGCCGCCGCCGTAGCTGAGGTTCTCGGTGATCGTCGAGCCCTCGTTGTACGTCGCGACCGGCGTGCCGTTGAGGTAGACCGTGGCGGCGTCGTCGTGCAGGAGGGTGCCGTACAGGCCCTTGATCGAGCTCAGGCCTGCCTGGTCGAGCTCGAAGGTGGTGCGGAAGAAGTATGCGGGGACGACGTTGTCCTGCGTCGCACCCCTGTCCAGCGGCAACGTCGTGGTCACCGGGAATCCGGTGCCCAGGTTCGTCGAGCCGCGCTTGGCGCCGAAGGGCCCGGCCGCCGTGGTCCAGGTGCCGGGCAGCGACGCGCCGTCCTTGGTCCATGCGGTGCGGTCGGCAGCCCCGTTCGCAGGGTCCACCGCGCCCGTCGGGTCGTTCAGGTAGGACCACTGCGTCGTCGAGGTGATGACCGACGAGGTGTAGCCCTGCTGGCCCGCGCGCAGCGTCCAGTCCGCGATCTGCAGGTTCGACGTCGTGCCCTGCTTCGCGGTGACGCGCAGCTGGTAGTACTTGTACGACGCCGGGCTCGCGGCCGTGTAGGTCTTCGTCAGACCGTTGCTCGCGAAGGCCTGGCCCGACCGGGTGTCGACGACCTGCCAGGAGGAGTCGTCCCAGGCGCCGGCGGCCGAGGCGGTGTTGGAGCCCAGCACCGTCCAGTCCTTGGGGTCACGCTCGGGGAACTTCGCGCTGTCGGAGCCCGCAGTGATCGCGTAGGCCGTGGCCTCCGCGGCCTGCGAGAGCGTGTAGATCGCGTAGACCGGGCTCGCGACCGAGGGGTTGCCGCCGCCCGAGGCGTACCACTTGGTTCCAGGGTTGCGATCGGCGAGCTTGTCGATGCCCTCGTTGCCCGTGTTCGGGACGTTCGACGTCGCGGTCGTGACAAGACCCTGGATCGAGTCCGAGTCGCCCCGGACGTTCAGCACGTCGGCCTGCGCGCTCGGGGCGACGGTGGCGACGAGGCCGCTCGTCAGCAGACCGGTGACCGCGACGGCGACCGCCGAGCGGTACCAACGACGCGGCCGCGAGCGGTCGCGTGCTCCCACGGGAGTATCAGACATGGATGTTCCTTGCTCTCTTGTTCGACGACGGGGCGATCGAGCACCAGTGCTCTGCGTTCCTCGGGGACGCCTCTCCGCGCACCCAAGCCTGACAACGCTGTCACACTGCAGGCCAGGCTACGGGAGAAGTCGAGCGCCGGTCAAGGCACTAAACCGGTTCAAACTCCACGTGCGACGCACGTGCACGATGCTCTCGCGCCGGGTCACACGACCTTGACCTTGGTCGTGAAGGTCTTCTTGGTCAGGTTCGCCGAACCCGAGTAGAGAACCTTGATCTTGCCCTTCTTCTTCAACGTCTTGGTCTTGATCTCGGCGACGTACTTCTTGCCGGACCTCTTGACCTTGGCTTTGCCGAAGGCCTTCTTGCCGACCTTGACGCTCACCTTGCCGGTCAGCGCCGCGCCAGCCACACCCTTGAGCACGACCTTCAACGTCGCCTTCTTGCCCTTGACGACCTTGTTCTTGCCGTGCTTGCCCTTGGTCACCTTCACCTTGCCCAGCCTCGCGTCCGCCTTGGCCACCACGAGCGACAGCACGCGCGGCGCCGGCGCCAGGAACTGCGACGACGACGGCACGTACGTCACCGACAGGGCGTGCGACCCGGCGCCCAGGGTCCGCGGGAGCGAGACCGTGGCGGTGCCGCGCACGAGCACCCCGGCACCCAGCAACCTCGAGCCCTCCGACACCCGCACCGAGCCCTGGGCCGCCGAACCCGCCGCCTTCACCGACACCATCACCCTCGCCGGTGTGCCGTACGTCGCCGGGGCCGCCAGCGCCGTGAGGACCGCCGTGACCGGCGTCCCGCCCGGATTGCCGCCATGCCCGTCATCACCGCCGTCCGAGGCGACTGTGAAGCTCACGGCATACGCCTGCTGGGTGACACCGTCCTGCGCCGTGACCTGTACCAACGCCGTCCCGGGCACCGAGGCCGCCTGGATGTAGACGATGGTCGCGTGCGACTCGGTCGCGGTCGCGGTCACCGTGGGAGCGCTCGTCGTGCCGGTCGGGAGCACCACGTCGTACGACATGGTCGCCGGTGAGAAGCCCGCGACCGGGCTGCCGCCCACCGTCAGCGCGCTGAGTGTCGCATCGCTCGACGGCGTCGTCGTCGTGAAGCTCACCGTGTACGTACGCACGGTCGTCCCGTCCTGCGCCGTGACCCGCACCGTCGCCGTGCCCGGCAACGACGTCGCCTGCGTCACGCTCACCACCGCGTGCGTCCCGGACGCCGTCGCGGTGATCGTCGGGGCGGTGGTCGTCCCCACCGGCAGCACCACCGAGTACGACGTCGTCGCCGGCGAGAAGCCCGCGACCGGGCTGCCGCCCGCGGACAGCCCGCTGAGCGTCGCGTCGTCGTAGTCCGAGCCGTCGCCCATGTTCTGCCCGTCCACGACCAGGTCGCCGGAAGAGTTGACCGTGACCGTGGCCTGCAGCGCCGCCAGGAGGTCGACACGCTCCCAGCTGGGCTGACCCGTCCGGGTCTTGTCCAGCGCGTAGCCGCCGGGCAGCGCGGTCGCCTGCAGCACGATCGCACGCTGCTGGTCCGTCAGGTCCGGGAAGGTCGACCGCAGCATGTCGGGAGCACCCGCCGGCACGATCAGCGGCTGGTCGGCGAGCTGCGGGAAGACCTGCGGGAACCCGTCCGTGTGCCGCACCCCGTCCGCCGTCGTGTACGCCGAGTAGGTCAGGCGGTCCCGGTAGGTCTGCGCCAGGTCCGTCTCGGCCGAGGCCGGCTCGCCCGCCCGGGCGCAGGCGACCAGGTCGCTGCCGTATCCCGCCTGGACGCACAGCGCGCTCAGCGTCGAGCGCAGCTCGTCGGTCGCCTGGGCCATGACGTCCCGGTAGACCGGGTCCGCCCAGCGGTTCGCGACCGTCGCCTGCCCGCTCATCCGCCCGCCCATGAGGTCCAGCGGGTAGTGCGCGCCGAGCACCGTGCGGTTGTCCGCGTACGTCGAGGCCCGTGCCAGGAACTCGGGAGCGAGCTCGGGCAGCACGGTCGCCATCGTGGTGCCCTGGATGTATCCCGAGAACGTGTGACCAGAGGGGTACGACCCGTTGTTGCACCAGCTGTCGTAGGCGTTCGCGACGTCGGGCTTGTAGTTGCGCACGATCCGACCGGCGCCCGGTCCCGTGAACAACCCGTTGGAGCAGGTCGTCCCGTCGGTGAAGCCGAGCCGGCTCGGCGGCCGCACGTTCGCGTAGAAGCTCTTCGCGGCACCGTCGTCGTAGTGGTCGCCGACGTTGTCCAGCAGCCACTTCGTCCTGGGGAGCAGACCGTTCTGCAGGGCGTTGTAGAAGATCGGCCCGAGCACGCTGCCGAGGCCGTCGCTCGTGCTGGTGTACGTGGAGCAGCAGCTGTCCGCGTCGTAGGTGGCCTGCGTGCGCGCGGCGGTCGCGGCCGGGGTGTCGCCCGCGGCTGCGTTGTTGATCGCCACGATCAGCCTGTCGTTCACCGAGGTCAACGGCTGGCCGCCCGGCACCACCGCCTGCGAGGAGAGGATGTCGGGGTGGTTCGCCCGCAGGTCGGGGTAGGCGTCGAGGATGTCCGTGAAGTACTCCCCGCCGTCCTCACCGGCGGGCACCGTGTCGGAGGCGTACGTCGCGCCCGTCACGGCCGTCCCGAACGGCACCGGCACGACCGCGTCGCTCATCGCCACGAGCGAGGGCATCGCGAAGTAGACGTCCGAGCTGGTGGCGTTGACGTTGTGCAGCTCCACCGACAGGACGTTCTCCCCCGCCCGCAGCGCCGAGGCGGGGATCATGAACGCCTCGGTCGCCGGGTCCCCGTTGTTGTTGCCGCCGTATCCGAGGTTCGACGTCGGGACGTTCGTGCCCGGGTAGTCCGCGACGTTCACCCCGTTGACGTAGACCGTGGCGGCGTCGTCGTGGACGATCGTCCCGTACAGCCCCTTGATCGCCCCGAGCCCCGCCTGGTCGAGGTCAAAGGTCGTGCGGAAGAAGTACCCGCCGACCACCGGCGTCGTGGTGCCGTTCAGGTAGTACTTGAGCACCGTCGTCACCGGGAACGCCGCGCCGAGGTTGGGGGTGGCCGACCCGTTCTTCGCGCCGAAGGGGCCCACCGCCGTCTTCCACGTCCCGGGGAGCGTCGCTCCCACCTGGGTCCAGGCGGTGCGGTCCGCGGCACCGTTCGCCGGGTCGACGTCGCCGTCCTCCAGGTAGGACCACTGCGAGCCCGCGCTCACGACGCTCGGCGAGCCCGCGACCGGCGCCGTGGTCGCACGCAGCGACGGCAGCGCGAAGTAGATGTCGGAGCTGGTCGCGTCGGAGTTGTGCAGCTCCACCGCCAGGACGTTGTCGCCGACGACCAGCCCGGTCGGCGGGATCAGGAACTGCTCCGTGCGCGGGTCCCCGACCGCGTACCCCGTGCCGTAGGACAGGTTCGAGGGAACGCTCGCCGCGCCGTTGAACCAGGCGACCGCCGTCCCGTTGAGGTAGACCGTCGCCGAGTCGTCGTACACGAGCGTGCCGAGGAGCCCGCCGACGGCGTCCAACGCGCTCTGGTTCGCGATGGCGAAGGTGGTCCGGAAGAAGTAGCCCGGCACGACGTCGGTCGTCGTGCCGTCGCGGTCCAGCGCCAGGGGCGTGGCCACCGGGAACGCGTTCCCCGGGGTCGTCGAGCCCCGCTTCGCCCCGAACGGCGCCGTACCCGCGGACCAGGTGCCGTTCAGCGTGGCGCCGGGCTGCGTCCAGGCGGTGCGATCGCTCGCGTCACCGGCGGGGTCGACCGTGCCTGTGGCATCGTCCAGGTACGACCAGGACGCCGTCGGTGACACCAGCGTCGAGGAGAGGCCCACCGGCACCCCGCGCAGGGTCCAGTCGGCGATCTGCAGGTTCGACGTGGTGCCCTTCTTCGCGGTGACCCGCAGCTGGTAGTACCGGTAGCTCGCGGGCGCTGCCACGGTGTACACCCGGGTGAGGTTGTTCACCGCGAACGCCTGACCGGACCGGGTGTCGAGGACCTGCCACGACGGGTCCGCCCAGTTCGACACCGCTGCGGGGGTGTTGCTCCCCAGGATCGTCCAGTCCTTCGGGTCACGATCCGGGTAGCTCGCGCTGTCCGCGGAAGCCGTGAGGCTGTAGCCGCTCACGGTCTGCGCCGTGCTGAGCGAGTAGATCGCGTAGACCGGGCTCGACGTCGACGGGTTCCCGCTGCCCGACGCGTACCACTTGGTCGCGGGGTTGCGGTCCTTGAGCCAGCGGACGTTCTCCTTGGCGTTCTCCGCGCCCGCCCAGTTCGACGTCACGGAGACGACGGAGGCCTGGACGAGGTCGGAGTCCCCGTGCACGTCCAGCACGTCCGCGTGCGCCGCGGGAGCCAGCCCCGCCGTCAGACCACCCGCCAACAGACCCCCCACAGCCAAGGCCGACACGGACGAGGACCAACGACGCACGCCTCTGCGGCGACGCGCCCCAGGACGGCTTGCGGAGGAAGACCCGGAAAAAGACAGTGACAGCATCGACAGACCCGCTCTCTCTCGGTCACCAGGGCGGTCGTCGGTGACCTCCCTCGTCGCCCCTGCGCACCCGGCCCCACGCGCACCTCCCTGTGCCCGCACGACCGACGTGATGCCTGAATCGAACAGTGACACCAGGCCGACCCACGCGTCAATGCCCCGGAGGCAACCCGGAACGGGTGAAACTGCCGGCCGACCGACGGTCGCTCGCGAGAGGCGTCTCCGGCGCGCTGCGGGCTACCCTGCGGGTTGTTCCGGGTGCTGCTCGTCGAGCACGGCCCGGATCCGCTCGAGCCGCTCCCCCACGGTCCGTTCGAATCCGCGCTCGGTCGGGCTGTAGTACCGGGTGCCCACGAGCGCGTCGGGCAGGTACTGCTGCGCGGCGAGGCCGTTCGGCTGGTCGTGGGAGTAGACGTACCCGACGCCGTGGCCGAGCGTGCGGGCACCGGAGTAGTGGGCGTCGCGCAGGTGGGCGGGGACGAGGCCGAGACGCCCCTTGCGGACGTCCGCGATGGCGGCGTCGAGCGCCAGGTAGCTCTTGTTCGACTTGGGGGCGGTCGCGACGTGCACGACCGCCTCGGCCAGCACGATCCGCGCCTCCGGCATCCCGATCATGGCGACCGCCTGGGCCGCCGCCATCGCCGTCTGGAGCGCGGAGGGGTCAGCCATGCCCACGTCCTCGGCGGCCGCGATGACCACACGCCGGGCGATGAACCGGGGGTCCTCCCCCGCCACGACCATGCGGGCGAGGTAGTGCAGCGCCGCGTCCACGTCCGAGCCGCGCATGGACTTGATGAAGGCGCTCACGACGTCGTAGTGCTGGTCGCCGTCCCGGTCGTAGCGCACCGCGGCGACATCGATCGCCTGCTCGACGACGGCGAGGTCGACGACAGGGGTCTCGACACGCTCGTCCTTCGCTGCTCGACCGGCGGGAGAGGGTGCGGCGATGGCGGCGCCGGCGGCTGCCTCGAGGATGGTCAGCGCCTTGCGCGCGTCGCCGCCGGCGAGGCGGACGAGCTGGTCGAGGGCTTCCCCGGTGATCGAGACGGCGCCGCCCAGACCGCGCTCGTCCTCGACGGCGCGCGTCACCAGAGCACGCACGTCGTCGTCGGACAGCGCCCGCAGCGTCAGCAGCAGCGAGCGCGACAGCAGGGGCGAGTTCACCGAGAAGCTCGGGTTCTCCGTCGTGGCGGCGACGAGCGTCACCCACCGGTTCTCGACGCTGGGCAGCAGCGCGTCCTGCTGCGCCTTCGAGAAGCGGTGCACCTCGTCGATGAACAGGACGGTCTCCCCGCCCCCCGTCACGAGCCGACGTCGGGCCGCCTCGACCACCTCGCGCACGTCCTTGACACCCGCGGTCACCGCGGACAGCTCGACGAAGCGCCGTCCCGAGGTGCGCGCCACGAGGTACGCGATCGTCGTCTTGCCGGTGCCCGGCGGCCCCCACAGGATCACGCTGCCCGGTGCGGCCTTCGCCGCGGCCGCGTCCGCGGGCTCCACGAGCCGGCGCAGCGGCGATCCCGGCTCGAGCAGGTGCGACTGGCCGGCGACCTCCTCGAGCGTCGCGGGACGCATCCGCACCGCGAGCGGCGCCGAGGCGCTCACCACGGGGGTGCCCTCGTCGGTCGAGCCCGCGGTGTCGAAGAGATCCATGCCGCCAGCCTATCGACGCACCGGGCGCACCGGTCCGCCGGCGGCCGACCGTCCCGGGGACCGGCGCTCCGCCCTCGGCGCCGGACCTGGGTACGCTTCGGCTGTGCTGACACGCCTCGGGACTCTCGTCGCCCACAGACCGCTGCTGGTCCTGACGACCTGGCTCGTCGTGACCGTCGCCGGCCTCGCCGTGGCACTCACGCCTGTCACCGGCGCCTCGCTCTTCGACCGGCTCGGCTCGGGCGAGAGCGGCGTGCCCGGCTCCGAGTCGAGCGAGGGCGCACAGCTGCTCTCGGACGGCGCGACGAGCGGCGGCAGCGTCGTCCTCCTCGTGACAGGGCTCGCCCCGACCGACGCCGATCGTGCCGCGCTCGCCACGGCTCGCACCCGGGTCGCAGGGCTGCCCGGCGTCCGCGCGGTGCTGGACCCGGTGAGCCTGGCGGGTGGGGCCAACCCCCGGGCGGCCGCCCGGCTGACGGCGCCGGACGGCGACGGGTTCCTCGTCATCGCCTCGTTGCTCCCCGGTCTCGACGACGCCCAGGTCTCCGGCACGGAGCACGTGGTCGACGACCAGCTTGCGCGTCTCGGCACCCGGCTCGTCACCGGGCACCCGGGGGCCGAGGCCCAGGTGGGGTCGAACGGCCTCATCAACGGCGCGATCACGGCGCAGGCGGCCCAGGACCTGGCGCGCGGAGCCCTCGTGGCGCTCCCGGTCGCGCTGCTCGTCATGCTGCTCGTCTTCGGCGGGTTCCTCGCGGCGGCGACGCCGCTGCTGGGTGCGGTCGCCTCGCTGGGAGCCGGGATGGGCGCGCTCCTCGGGCTCTCGGTGCTGCTCGACGTGCACGTCACGGCCGTCGACGTCGTCGCCTGCCTGGGGCTGGGGCTCACGGTGGACTACGGCATGCTCGTCGTCTCGCGCTTCCGCGAGCAGCTGGCGGCAGGCGGCGCGGACGACGACCGAGACGTGACAGGCACCGTGGTCAGGACCGTGGAGACCGCCGGTCGCACGGTGGGGTTCTCGGCCCTGACGATCGCGGCGGCGTGCAGCGGCCTGCTGGTCGTCGGTGTGCCCACCCTGCGTGCCACCGGCGTGGCGAGCATCGCCGTCGTGCTGCTCGCGCTGCTGACCGCCGTCACGCTCGTCCCGGCGCTGCTGCGGCTCGTCGGCACCCGGGCGGTGCCCCTCCCGGGCCGCCGGCCGCGCTGGCTCGCTGCCCTGCTGCGGCGCACCGCCGACGTCACTCCGGAGGACGGTGGCCTGTCGCGGCTGGCCGGGCGGGTGCAGCGCCGGCCCTGGTGGGTGCTGGGCGGAACGGTCGTGGTGCTGCTCGTGCTGTCGGCCCCGGCGGCCGGCATGAACCTGCGTAGCTCGGGAATCGAGCTGCTCCCCGCCTCGTCCCCGCAGCGGACCTTCCTGAGCACGCTCACCGCGCAGTACCCGAGCACCGTGGCGCCGCAGCTGAAGGTCGTGGCGAGCACCGACGAGGCCCACGCCGACGCCTTCGCCGCGACGCTCGCCGCCCTGCCCGGCGTCGCCGGGATCACCGGGCCTTCCCCGGTCGGGGCGAGCTATGTCATCGGGCTCATGGTCGACGGCGCGGACCCCGGCGGCAGCGTCGCGACGTCGACGGTCCACCGGGTGCGTGCCCTGTCCCCCGGGTTCCCCACCTGGACCATCGGCCAGGCGGCCGCACAGGTCGACACCGCGCACGCGGTGCGGGCGGGCCTGGGCTGGGCGGCGGCCATCGTCGTGCTGGTCACCGTGGCCGTCCTGTTCATGATGACCGGGTCGCTCGTCGTGCCCCTGCAGGCGCTGGTCACGAACGCCTTGTCCCTCGCGGCCGCCCTGGGGCTGCTGACCTGGGTGTTCCAGGACGCCACCCGGGCGTCGTGGCTCGGCGCGACCTCCACAGGCGGTGTCGAGACGAGCGTCGTGGCCGTCGTGCTGACGTTCGCCTTCGGCCTGTCGACGGACTACGAGGTGTTCCTGCTCGCACGGGTCGCCGAGCTGCGCGACGCCGGCCTCCCGACGGAGCTCGCGATCCGCCGGGGCCTGCAGCGGTCGGGGCGCATCGTGACGGCAGCAGCGACGGTCGTCGTGGTGGTGCTCGTCGGGTTCGCCGGCGGCCAGCTGCTGCCGATCAAGCAGATCGCCTTCGCCCTGGCGGTGGCCGTCGTCCTCGACGTGACGGTCGTGCGGCTGCTCCTCGTGCCCGCGGTCATGACCCTGCTGGGACGGTGGAACTGGTGGGCACCCGCGCCGCTGGTCCGGGTGCGGGCCCGGGTGCTCGAGGGGCGCGGATGACCTCACCCTACGTGCGCCCGCCCCACGAGTGGGACGAGTACCAGCGCAGCCGACGAGACCGCACCGAGCGCCGTGGCGCCCGTGTCGACGGCATGCGCCGGCGAGCCGGCGAGGGGCTCTCCTACGAGCACGCGCTCCACCGCTACCGGGTGCGCAGGGCGGTCGCCGTCGTGGTGCTCCTGGTCGTCGTGGGTGTGATCGTCCTCGCGAGCGTGGCCGCCCACGAGACGAGCGCGATCGTGGTCGGGGCGGTGCTGCTGCTCGTCGTGCTCCTGGCGAGCCTGGTGCTGTGGCGGCTGGTCGTGGGGACGCGGCCCGTGCTGCACCTCACGCCGTTGCCGGACAGCTCCCCGCGGCACCCGGCCTTCGAGAACCTCGACGACGCCGCGCCCCGACCGGCGGACGAGTAGCCGGCCACGTATCGCCGGTCGAGCAGGCCGGCGGTGGAGCCCGCTACTCGACCGGCGTGGGGGTGTCCTTGGGCTCGGGCCTGGCGTCGACGCCGGCCTCCTTGCGCTGTTCCGGCGTGATGGGGGCCGGCGCCTGCGTGAGCGGGTCGTAGCCGCCGCCCGACTTCGGGAAGGCGATGACCTCGCGGATCGAGTCCGACCGCGTGAGCAGCGAGACGATGCGGTCCCAGCCGAAGGCGATCCCGCCGTGCGGCGGCGCCCCGAAGGCGAAGGCGTCGAGCAGGAAGCCGAACTTGTCCTGCGCCTCCTCCTCGCTGATCCCCATGACCTTGAAGACGCGTTCCTGCACGTCCCGGCGGTGGATACGGATCGACCCGCCGCCGATCTCGTTGCCGTTGCACACGATGTCGTAGGCGTAGGCGAGCGCGCTGCCCGGGTCCTCCTCGAAGCGGTCCAGCCACTCGGGCGTGGGCGAGGTGAAGGCGTGGTGCAGCGCGGTCCAGGCGGAGTGACCGAGGTCGACGTCGTCGTCCGAGCCGGCCGGCTTGAACATCGGCGCGTCCACGACCCAGACGAAGGACCAGGCGTCCTCGTCGATCAGCCCGGCGCGCCTGCCCACCTCGAGGCGCGCGGCACCGAGCAGCTCGCGCGAGGCCGTCTGCGCCCCGGCCGCGAAGAACACCGCGTCGCCCGGCTGCGCACCGGTCGCAGCCGCGAGACCCTCGCGCTCGGCGTCGGAAAGGTTCTTGGCGACCGGCCCGCCGAGCGTGCCGTCCTCGGCGAAGGTGACGTACGCGAGCCCCTTGGCCCCGCGCTGCTTGGCCCACTCCTGCCAGGCGTCGAAGCCACGGCGCGGTGTGGCGGCGCCGCCCGGGAACAGCACCGCACCGACGTACGGGGCCTGGAACACACGGAAGGTCGTGGCGGAGAAGTACTCGGTGAGGTCCACCAGCTCGAGGCCGAAGCGCAGGTCGGGCTTGTCCGAGCCGTAGCGGGCCATCGCGTCCGCGAAGGTCATCCGGTCGATCGAGCCCTCGATCTCGTGGCCGATCAGGCGCCACACGGAGCGCAGCACGTTCTCCGCGAGCGCGATGACGTCGTCCTGGTCGACGAAGCTCATCTCGATGTCGAGCTGGGTGAACTCGGGCTGGCGGTCCGCGCGGAAGTCCTCGTCGCGGTAGCAGCGGGCGATCTGGTAGTACCGCTCCATGCCGGCCACCATGAGCAGCTGCTTGAACAGCTGGGGGGACTGCGGCAGCGCGTACCAGGAGCCGGGCGACAGCCGGGCCGGCACCAGGAAGTCGCGCGCACCCTCAGGGGTGGAGCGGGTCAGGGTCGGCGTCTCGATCTCGACGAAGCCCTCGGCGTCGAGCACCGTGCGGGCGGCGCGGTTGACGTCGGAGCGCAGGCGGAGCGCGGCAGCCGGGGTCGGGCGGCGCAGGTCCAGGTAGCGGTGGCGCAGGCGCGCCTCCTCGCCGATCGTCTCGTTGCCCTCGAGCGCGGTCGAGACCTGGAAGGGCAGCGGTGCGGACTCGTTGAGGACGACGACGTCGTGGGTGATGACCTCGATCTCGCCGGTGGGCAGGTTCGGGTTCGCGTTGCCCTCGGGCCGGCGCGCGACCTCACCGGTCACCTGCAGCACGAACTCGCTGCGGAGCGGGTGCGCCACCGCCTCGTCGCGGATGACGACCTGGGCGATGCCCGAGGCGTCGCGCAGGTCGATGAAGGCCACCCCGCCGTGGTCCCGGCGACGGTCGACCCAGCCCGTGAGGGTGACGACCTGGCCGATGTGCTCGGCGCGCAGCGATCCGGCGTTGTGGGTGCGTAGCACGGGGTGAGTCCTTCGTTCGAGCCGAGTAGGTCCAGGCATGGTCCGGCGACGAGGTGCGGGGCCGGTGCGCGTCCGCGGCTGCGGAGCGCGTCCATCCTATCCGGGCTCAGTGGCGCACACGGAGCCTGACGGGCTTCGACGTGCTCTCGGTGACCGTCGCCGAGCCGCGGTACACGACCCGGAACCGGTGCCTGCCGGCTGCGAGGTGGCGCAGCGTGACGGCGCGCTTCCCCTTCTTGAGCCTGCCCGCGGTGACCAGGCGACCGCGGTCCTCGAGCAGCCAGCGCCCGGTCGCCCTCGTCCCGGGCACCGCGACCCGGACGACCACGCGCGCCTTGCCGTGCCGCTTCGCCCTGACGCTCAGACGCGCGGTCGCGCGGGCCTTGCGCACGTGCAGCGCCACCCCCGGCGAGACAGCGGCGAGCACGCCGCTGCCGGGTGCCGGGGCGAAGCGCGCGGTCAGCGTGTGCCGACCGACGGACGAGGTCTTCGGAAGGGTCCATCGCGCCCCGGTCGCGCCTGCGGCCAGCGGGGCGGTCCCCAGCACACGGGTCCCGTCGAGGAAGGTGACGGTGCCCGGGACCTGGCCGGTGCGCACTACGGTGGCGTCGAGCGTGGTCCCGCCCCGCGCCCCGTAGCGCACGGTCGCGCTGCTCGAGCGCAGGGTGACCGCGGAGGTGCCGGTCGCCGCGGTGACGGTCCCCGAGACGGCGGTGGCGGCGAGGCCGGCGCGCGTCCGGGTCACGCTCACCTGGAGCCGGTGACCGACGTCCTGCGCGACGATGACGTGCGTGGGACCGTCGCCGCCCAGGATCGGTGACCCGTCGCGCAGCCACGCATAGGTGTCCGTCACCCCGTCCGCGTCGTGCCAGGCGCCGACGTCGGCCGTGAGCGTCCTGCCGAGCGCGGGGGTGCCCGTGACGAAGGGCGACGAGACGACGCTGGGACGGCCCAGGCGCACTGCCACCCCCGCCGAGGTCGCCGTCGACCCGACACCGCCCGAGGTGCGTGTCACGCGGACGGCGAGGGTGTGGCCCGCGTCCCCGAGGACCGGGACGTAGTCCTGGGCGGTGGCGCCCTCGATGGGCGTGCCGTCGCGCAGCCAGGCGTACTGCGAGGTGCCGTTGCTGTCGGTCCACGCCCCGGCGGTCGCGACGAGCGCGTCGCCCACCCGGTAGTCGCTGGTGCGCCCCACGCCGGTGACGGTGGGCGGCGCCAGGAGGGTCGTGCCCGCGGTGGCGGTCTCCGAGCGGTGCCCGGAGGCGTTGTGCAGGTGCAGCAGGAGGATGCCGGGGTTGGCGAAGGTGCGCGTGAGCTCGGAGAGCCCGGGCACGATGCCGAGCAGGCCCAGCGGCGTCGTCGTCTCCAGGCGGTGCACGGGGAAGCTGCCCGGGGTGTCGGGGAACAGCGTGGTCCCGGTGGCCGAGGCCGCCGAGCCGAACCACGCGGCGGGGTCGTACGCGTCGAAGTCGACCCACCCGCTCGACGACGACGCGGCCGCGGAGGGGGCGCTGTCGGCGCCGAGCGTGACGCGGTACCGCAGCGGCGCCGTCTGGGCGTTCGCGGTGAAGCCGAGCGCGGAGAGCCGGACCGGGAGCAGGGCGACGTTCGTGTCGAACTGGTTGGTGTCCCGCGTCGCGTCGAGGCCGTCGAGCGGCAGCGTGGTCTGGGTGCCTCCCGCGACCTTGGTGGTGACCACGTAGATCTGGTCGTCGTCGTAGTAGCCCGAGGTGTTGGTGTGCTGCGTGAGCGTGACGCGGTAGTCGTCCTGCTTGTCGCCGTCGGTGTCCACGTGCACGGTGAGGTCGGGGTTCCAGGCGAAGAGGTGGGCCCAGGGGCCCTCGGTCGCCACCCCGAAGGTGACCACGCCCTGCGAGCGGTCCGTGAGCTGCGGCGCGGTCGTCGACGCGCCCACCGCGCGCAGGTCGCTCGCGGCGGTCTGCACGTCGGAGGCGCTCCCGCTCTTGACCGGGCTCGTCGCCCCCAGCACGAGCGGGGCGACGAGGGAGGCGAAGCGCTCGGTCCCGGTCCCCTGGTCGACGCCGGTGCCCGCGAGGGAGACGACGCCCTCGGTGGAGCCGGCGACGTAGGACACCGTGCCGTGCATGTCGCTCACGGGCTTGGGCGCCGCGTAGACGGCGACCCGCAGCTCCTTGGCGCCGGGCGCGGAGGTGAGGGGCGAGAGCCTGACCATGCCCGAGGCGTCGGCAACGTACTGCCGTGCGACGCCCTGGGTGGTGGCGGCCATCGTGGTGTCGCGCGTGCGGCGCAGCGCCGCGGGGTCGATCTGCAGCGTGACGGTGACGGTGGCGGTTCCCCCGGCGGGGACCGTCACCGTGCTCTTGTCGAGCGTGTACGTGACGCCCGGCATGGTGTCCCGGGCGACGTAGGCGGCCGCGTAGCTGATCGACGAGGTTCCCGTGCTGGTGAGGGTCACGGTCCGCGTCTGCGTGACCGGGGAGGCCACCTCGACGACGCCGAAGGAGGCCGTGACGAGCTTGTCGTTCTCCGTGGAACGGGCCCAGACGTCGCTGCCGACCGCGGCCACCGCGTCGACGCGCCCGGTGCCCACGCGGGCGGGCGCGTTCGCCGTCGTCCCGGTGCGCACGTCGTGCGCCGCGGTGTTCATGATCTGCGCCTTGAGCCGCAGCGCCGACCAGGTGGGGTGCGCGGCGCGCACGAGCGCGGCGACGCCCGAGACCGCCGGGGTGGCCATGGAGGTGCCGGACATGGTCGCGTCGTACTTGGTCACGCATGTACCGCTCGAACAGTCCTGAGAACTTCTCCGCGCGGAGACGATCTCGACTCCAGGCGCCGTCACGTCCGGCTTGACGGTGTTCTCGAAGGAGCCGTGCACGCCGCGCGACGAGAAGCTCGCCACGCGGTCGCTCGCGTCGCTCGCGGCGACCGTGAGGGCGGGCGCCACGATGCCCGGCGCTCCCCCGACGTCGGTGATGTCGTTGCTGTTGCCGGCGGCGATCACCACCAGCACACCGTTGTCCATCAGTCGTTCCACAGCCGCGGTGGTGCACTCATCGAGGCCTGTGAGGTTCGACCCGATCGACATCGAGGCGACGTCGACGTGCTGGCCGTTGTTCGCGACCTGTCCCGCGATCCACTCGAGCGCCGCGCAGCCCAGGGCGGTCGACCCGCCGCCGTCGCCGAAGATCTTCAGCGGCAGGATCTTCGCATCCGGGGCCAGCCCGGGGCCCACGCTGAAGGCGGACAGGTCCGAGGCGCTCATGGTGACGTAGCTCCCGGAGTAGCGCATGCCGTTCTTCACGCCGTACCCCGCGACCGTGCCGGCGACATGGGTGCCGTGCCCGCCGCCCGCGCCGTCGATCGGGTTCTCGTCGGGCTGGGCGGTCCAGTGGTCGTCCTTCCCGTAGGTCGCGCCCGCGAAGTCGTGCCCCGGGATCACCTTGCTCGCGTCGTAGGAGCCCGCGGTCATCGAGCCGTTGGCACCGGCGAGCGCCGTGTTGTAGGCGGCCGCGGTGCCCGTCCCCCCGAAGTCGGCGTGGGTGTAGTCCAGGCCCGTGTCGAGGACCGCGACGACGGCCGTCGTGCCGCCTTCCTTGCCGGTGTGCCCCGCGTGCCAGGCGTCCAGCGCCCCGGCGAGCGCGTCGGTGGTCGCGTTCTGCGGCGTCACCACCCCGGTCGCTGCCCCGGGCCCGGCGGGGACACCGTCGTCGGCGGACCAGAGTGCGATGCGCGAGATCCGCTCGACGCCGGGCTGAGCCGCGAGGTCGGTGAGCGCGTCGGCGTCGACGTGGAGGGCGACGCCGGCCGCCGCGTACTGCGTCGTGTAGAGGGTGGCCGCGGACGAGTCGTGGCGCCGGGCCTCGGCCTCGATGCGGTCCGTCGTGCGTTCGATGGCCCGCACGCGACCCGTGACCGACGAGGCGATGTCGCTCGCGCTCGCCCCACGACGGCGCAGCCGGGTCCGGGTCTCGAGCGCCGCCTCCCCGCTCGTCTTCACGAAGACGTCGACCTTGCCGCGTGCGTCCGCGAGGTCGCTCGCGATGACGGTGCCCGCCGGGTCACCGCCCGAGGGCTGTGCGGGGTCCGCCGCCTGCGCGCCGGGCGCGACGGTCACGAGGCCCGCGGCGAGCAGTGCTGAGAGCACGCCGAGGAGCAGGGTCGGGCGCGCGCGCAGGCGCGCGCTGAGCAAGGCGTCGTGCAACGTTCCTCCTGGAACACCATGGATCGATGCTCGCTGACAACGTTGTCACGGAGCGCAGCATCAACATACGGCAGGTGCCCAGGAGGAAGCGAGGGGCGCAGCGGGTGATCTTTCGTGGCGCGGGCGCCCGGCGGGTCAGATCTGGCCGAGAAGGTCCTCGGAGCGCCGCGGCGAGCGGTCGTCGAGCAGCGCGCGTGCGAGCGCCTTCGTGTCGTGGTCGTCGTCGCCCCACACGTTCCACAGGAGCACGCCCTGCAGCACTGCGTCGTCGTCCAGGTAGTAGACGACCGCCTCGGAGCCCGGCGTCTTCCAGTCGACGACGGTGGTGAGCCGCGCGTCCAGCCGACCGAGAGCCTCGTACCCGTCGTCGAAGAGGTCGCTGTAGAAGAACGGGACGTGGTCGTACACCTCGTCGGCGCCGGCGGCGTTGCGCCCCGCCGTCTCGCCCTGCGTGTTGGCCGCGTCCTCGTGCTCCACGCGTCGCCGACCGAAGACCGGGTCGGGGAAGGCAGCGATGTCCCCGGCCGCGAAGACCGCCGGGTCGGAGGTCCGCAGCCGGTCGTCGACGACCACGCCGCCGTCGACCACGTCGATCTCCGCCGCCCGGGCGAGCGCCACGTCCGGCTCGATGCCCAGGCCGAGGACGACGCCCTCGGCCTCGATGACGGTGCCGTCGTCGAGCACGACGCTGACGCCGCCTGGCTGCTCACGCACCTCGGCGACGCGCGACCCCGGACGCAGCTCCACCCCGCGGTCGCGGTAGACCTCGTCGAGGTGCGCGCTGATCTCGTGCGGGTAGGCGTGGTCGCCGACCAGCCGCCCGCCGTGCACGAAGGTGACGCGAGCCCCGACGCCGCGCAGGGCGGCCGCGAGCTCGGTGCCGATGAAACCGCCCCCGACCACCACCACGTGCGCGCCCGCGTCGGCGAGGGCGCGCAGCCGGGTGTAGTCCCCGAGCGTGCGGAAGTAGACGACCCGGTCGCTCGCCGGCGCGTCGAGCGTGCGCGGCACTCCCCCGGTCGCGAGCACCAGGGTCCCGAACCCGACCGTGCGCCCGTCGTCGGTGGTCACCGTGTGCGCGATCGTGTCGATCGCCGTGACGCGGGCGGTCCGCAGCTCCGTCGCGGCCTCCGGGTCGTGGAGGCGGATGTCGTCGACGGTCGTGCCGGCGTCGCGCCACAGCGACTTGGACAGCGCGGGGCGTGAGTACGCACCCTGCGGGTCCGCCCCGATCACGAGCACGGAGCCCGTCGCGTCCTGGCTGCGGATGCCTCGCACGGCTGCGGCGCCGGCGATGCCGCAGCCGACGACGACGTGGTCGAAGGACTCGGTGATGTGCTCGCTCATACCCCCAGGATGCACCCGGGGGACGTGGTCATGCCGGGCGGACGGTCGGCCAGAGGTCCTCGGCGGGGGGCAGCCACGCGGCGGGGTCGGCCTCGACCTGCTCCCCGCTGCGGATGTCCTTCACCTGGTGGCCGACGGGGTTGCCGTCGGTGTCGAGACCCGCCGGGAACCAGACGAACGGCACGCCGCGGCGGTCGGCGTAGCGGATCTGCTTGCCGAGCCGCGCCGCGTTCGGCGAGACCTCCACCGGGATGCCGCGGGCCCGCAGCTGCTGCGCCACGTCGTCGGAGGCGGAGCGGTGCTCCTCGTCGAGCACCGCCACCACGACGGCGCTCGGGACGCTGCGAGAGGCGGAGACGAGCCCGGCGCCGAGCAGGCGCGCGACCAGGCGGGAGACACCGATGGACAGGCCCACGCCCGGGTAGGTGTTCGTGCCGTCCGAGGCGAGCGTGTCGTACCGCCCGCCCGAGCAGATGGAGCCGAGTCGCTCGTGGCCGACGAGGACGGTCTCGTAGACCGAGCCGGTGTAGTAGTCGAGCCCCCGGGCGATCTTGAGGTCGGCGACGACGACGCCGGGCGCGCGGCGGCCTGCGGCGTCGATCAGCGCCCCGAGCTCGGTCAGACCCGTCTCGAGCAGCTCGGTGCCGGCGTCGTGCTCGACGGCGAGCGCACGCACCCGGTCGACGACGGTGCGGTCCTCGCCGCTGATGGCGGCGAGCGCGAGGCACGCCCGGGCCTGCGCGGGGCTCGCCCCGGCGTCGGCCACGAGGAGCTCGGCGACGGCCTCCGGGCCGATCTTGTCGAGCTTGTCGATCGCGCGCAGGACGGCGTCGACGTCGTCCAGGCCCAGCCCGCGGTAGAAGCCCTCGGCGACCTTGCGGTTGTTCACGAGGATGCGGACCGGGGGCACGCCGATCTCGCGCAGCGCACCGAGCGCCTCGGCCATGACGAGCGGCAGCTCGACCTCGAAGTGGTAGGGCAGCTCGCCCTGGCCCACGACGTCGATGTCCGCCTGGGTGAACTCCCGGAACCGGCCCTCCTGGGGGCGCTCCCCGCGCCACACCTTCTGGATCTGGTAGCGCCTGAAGGGGAAGGCGAGGTGCCCGGCGTTCTCCAGCACGTACCGCGCGAAGGGCACGGTGAGGTCGAAGTGCAGGCCCAGCTGCTTGTCGCGGTCCGTCCGCGCGCCGTCCTCGTCCTCCTGCAGCCGGGAGAGCAGGTAGATCTCCTTGGAGGTCTCGCCCTTGCTCAGCAGCTGCTCGACCGGCTCCACCGCGCGGGTCTCGATCCCCGCGAACCCGTGCAGCTCGAAGGTCCGCCGGACGACGTCCAGGACGTGCTGCTCGACGGTGCGCTGGGCAGGCAGGAGCTCAGGGAATCCGGACAGGGGGGTGGGGCGCGCCATGGCGCCCATCCTCCCACAGCGCGTCCGTCCGCCGGCTCCTCGTCCGGCTGCCGGCCACGCCCGGACCTGCGCAGACCCTCAGCGTCGCGCGCGCAGCAGGGGGTTCTTCACGCGCTCCGCGCCGATCGTGCTGCCGGGCCCGTGACCAGGGACGACGAGCGTCTCCGGTGCCAGGTCCGCCCCGATCCGCGCGAGGGTGCGCTCCATCATCTCGGCGTCGCCGCCGTGCAGGTCGGTGCGCCCGATGCCGCTCGAGAACAGCACGTCGCCCGTGAAGGCGATGTCCTTGTGCACGTCGCCGTCCTCGTACCCGACCACGTACACCGTGGCACCCTCGGTGTGGCCCGGCGCCGCGATCCAGCTCCACCGCCCGCCCACGCGGTCCTCGACCGCCGCCAGGACGGCGTCGGCCTCGGTGTCGCCCAGCGGGAGGACCTTCTGCGGGGTGATGAAGTCCTGCGGGTCACGCCCCTCGGCGCGCAAGGCGTCGGCGAGGGGGCCGGAGGCGTCGTGCGTGGCCGTGCCGCCGTCGAGACCGAAGGGGTCGGTGAGCCGGTACGCGTCGTCCGGCCCGACCAGGACGGGCACGTCGAAGCGTGCGGCGAGGGCTGCGGCGTCCCAGGTGTGGTCGACGTGCCCGTGCGTCACGAGGACCGCGACGAGCGCGAGCCCGTCGGACTCGAGCAGGGCGCTGACGTCGTCCGCTGTGCCGGCTCCCGGGTCGATGACGACCGCCGCCTCCGGTCCGCTGACGATGACCGTGTTGGTTGCGTACACCGGTGCCCGCACCACGCGGACCTTGATCGCTGCCATGCCCCTAGCCTAGAGGGCTCCCGCGGCCGCCGGGCACCCTCATGCTCGGCTCGCGCGCGGAACACCTAGACTGTCTACGACTGTCAGTCGCCAACGCCTGGGGCACGCCTCAGGTCACCGTTGCGACACGCGAGGGCGCCATGGAGGCTCCGCTGCGCGTCGCGCATCCTGAGGAGCAGATTCTGATGAGCGAGAGCCCCGAGAACACCGCGGACACGGACATCGCCCAGGCGGACCCGGAGACGCCCGAGACCACCAGCGAGGCCACCGCGAGCGTCGACGCCGACGCGCCCGCCGTCTCCGAGGCCACCCCGGAGGCTCCGGATCTGGAGGTCCCGGCCGCGGAGGCTCAGGATGCGGAGGCTGAGGCCGCGGAAGACCAGGAGGTCCGCAGCGCGCCGGACGGCGCTGCCCCGGCCGAGGGCGCCGTGGTCGAGGCGGCCGAGGCCGCCGACGAGGCACCTCAGGAGGACGAGGCACCTCAGCAGACGACGGTCGATGCCGCGACCTCGGAGCCGACTCCGCAGGAGGCTCCCGCCGACGAGGCGACGGCTGACGAGGCCGCCGCGCCCGCGGCCGTGGACGTCCAGGACGTGCCCGCCCCGGAGCAGGAGGCACCCACCTCCCCCGCGCCCGACGACGCTCGTCCGACGCCGCGCGCCGTCCCCCGCCCGACCCCGCGTCCGGTCGCCCGCCCTGCCGCACCGGCGGCGCCGGCCGCCGCACCCGTCGCGGCCGGGCCCGACGAGACGGCTCTGGTCGCGAAGGCCAAGGAGTTCGGCACCGTGTCCGAGGACGGCACGGTGAGCGTCCTCGAGGGCGGTGTCGCGCGCGTCGTGGGTCAGGTGCCGGGCGCCACGGGCGACGACGCCCTCGCGCTCTACGTGCGCCGCTACCTCGACCTGCGCTCGAAGATCCTCATCTTCGAGTCACGCCTCGCCGCCGCCGACCTCTCGCAGCACGAGGTCCAGCAGACGCTCACGAAGCTCACCGAGGAGACGGTCGAGCCCTCGGCCGTCGGTGACCTCCAGGAGCTGCGCGACAAGGTCGCGGAGCTCCGCGGCATCGCCAAGAAGCAGGCCGCGGCGGCCGAGGAGGCTCGCGCCGCCGCCCGGGCCGAGGCGATCGTCGAGCGCACCGCCCTCGTGGAGGAGGCGGAGAGTCTCGCGGCGACCGACCCTGCCCGCATCCAGTGGAAGACCGCCAGCGAGCAGCTGCGCGTCCTGCTCGACCGCTGGAAGAACGCGCAGAAGTCCGGCCCGCGCATCGACCGTCCCACGGAGGAGGCGCTCTGGAAGCGTTTCAGCCACGCGCGCACCACCTTCGACCGGGAGCGTCGTCACTTCTTCGCCGACCTCGAGAAGCGCAACACCGAGGCCAAGACCGTCAAGGAGCGGCTCGTCGCCGAGGCCGAGCGTCTGTCGTCGAGCACCGAGTGGGGCGCGACGGCGGGCGCGTACCGCGACCTCATGGCGGAGTGGAAGGCCGCCGGCCGGGCGAGCCGCCGCGACGACGACGCCCTGTGGGCCCGGTTCCGGGCGGCGCAGGACGCGTTCTTCACGCACCGCGACGAGGTCAACTCGGCGATCGACGCCGAGTACGCCGCCAACCTGACCGTCAAGGAGGCGCTGCTCGCCGAGGCCGAGGCGCTGCTGCCGATCACGGACCTGACGGCGGCCAAGACCGTGCTGCGCGGCATCCAGGACCGCTGGGAGGAGGCGGGCAAGGTTCCGCGCGAGGCCATCCAGCGGGTCGAGGGCCGGCTGCGTGCGGTCGAGAAGGCCGTGCGCGACCACGAGCAGGAGCAGTGGGACCGGTCCAACCCGGAGACGAAGGCGCGCGCGGAGGGTGCCGCCGCACAGCTCCAGTCCGCCATCGCCGACCTGGAGAAGGACCTCGAGGCCGCCCAGGCCTCCGGCGACGCCCGCCGGGTCAAGGAGATCACCGAGGGCATCGCGGCTCGCCGGTCCTGGCTGGACCAGATCCTCAAGACCGCCGACGGGAGCTGACGAGCCACACGGACCAGGCTTCCTCCTTCGACGCCCTGCCGGCCACGACGGCCGGCAGGGCGTCGTTGTCCACAGGAGCGGGTTCACCCTTGTGCGGGCTCCCCGCCCGCCACCACAGTGGTGGGATGTCGATGAGCTACCAGACCCTGCTCGCGCGCCCGCCCCTGCCAGCGCCGCTCTACCGCCGCGCGGAGCTGGCCGACGCGGTCACCTGGGACGACCTGGTCCGCGCCGGGCACCTCGTCCCGCTCACCGAGGACGTCGCACGGCACCGCACGGTGGCACCGACGGCCGCGCTGCGAGCCGCTGCGCTGCTCCCCTGGGCGGCGGGTGACGTGGTCGTCGTCGACGCCTCCGCGGCGTGGCTCCACGTGCCCGGCCCGGCCGCCGTGCTCACCGGGGCGGCTCCGAGCGGGACGGTCGTCCCCCACCGCCTCGAGCTGCACCGCGGGCCGGTGCGGCTCGCCTACGCCAGGGAACGCACCCGACCACCTCGGCGCGCGGGAGCCCTCGTGCGGCGCACCGGCTTCGCACCCGGGGACGTCGTCGCCCTGACCACCCCTGCGGGCGACCGTGTCCTCGTCACGTCGACGACGCGCACCGTCCTGGACCTGGCCGGGCGCCACGAGCACGAGCGGGCGGTCGAGGTCATCGTCGCGCTGGCGGAGGCCGGCGCCGACCTCGCCGAGGCCGCCGCGCGGGTCCGACGGGCGCCGCAGTGGCGCAGCCGTGAGGCGACCGAGCGCGCGCTCGGGGAGGCGTCCGCGCGGCACGCGGAGGGCTCGGTCAGGCCAGCAGGTGCGGGGCGAGGTCTGCCGCGCGCGAGCCGGTGATGCGGTAGACGTCGAACACGCCCTCGATCTTGCGGACCGATGCCAGGACGTTCTTGAGATGGGCCGGCTCCGCCATCTCGAAGACGAAGCGCGAGATCGCCACCCGGTTGGACGACGTCGTGACCGTGGCCGAGAGGATGTTGACGTGGTTGTCGCTCAGCACCCGGGTGACGTCGGAGAGCAGCCGGGACCGGTCGAGGGCCTCGACCTGGATCTGCACCAGGAAGAGCGCTCCGCTCGCGCCGGACCACTCCACCGGGACCATCCGCTCCGGCTGCGCCATCAGGGTCTCGACGTTGGTGCAGTCCGCTCGGTGCACGCTCACGCCCTGGCCGCGCGTCACGAACCCGACGATGTCGTCGCCCGGCACGGGTGTGCAGCACTTGGCGAGCTTGACCCAGATGTCGTCGAGGCCCTTGACGATGACGCCGGGGTCCCCCGCGCGCTTGCGCCTCGTCCGACCGGCGCTGGGCCGCGCGACCTCCGCGACGTCCTCGACGGTGCCGGAGTCGCCACCGAGCGACTGGACGAGGCGGTGCACCACGTTCGCGGCCGAGATCTGCCCGTCGCCGATCGCGGCATAGAGCGCGGAGACGTCCGCGTAGCGCAGCTCGCTGGCCAGGGCGACCATCGTCTCGTGCGACAGGAGCCGCTGGATCGGCAGGTTCTGCTTGCGCATCGCCTTCGCGATCGCGTCCTTGCCCTGCTCGATGGCCTCCTCACGGCGCTCCTTGGAGAACCACTGGCGGATCTTGTTGCGGGCGCGCGGGCTCTTGACGAAGGCGAGCCAGTCGCGGCTCGGCCCCGCGGTCTGCGACTTCGACGTGAGGATGTCGACGGTGTCGCCGTTCTCGAGGGTCGAGTCGAGCGGCACGAGCCGGTCGTTCACCCGGGCACCCATCGTGCGGTGGCCGACCTCGGTGTGGACCGCGTAGGCGAAGTCGACCGGGGTGGAGCCGTGCGGCAGCGCCACGACCTCGCCCCGCGGCGTGAACACGTACACCTCGGAGCCCGAGATCTCGAACCGCAGGGAGTCGAGGAACTCCGAGGGGTCGGCGGTCTCCTTCTGCCAGTCGACCAGCTGGCGCAGCCAGGCCATGTCGCCGCCCGAGTCCTCGACCGGGGCGCCCTTGGCCGCCTCCTTGTACTTCCAGTGCGCGGCGACGCCGTACTCCGCCCGCCGGTGCATCTCCACTGTGCGGATCTGGATCTCCACCGGCTTGCCGCCTGGCCCGATGACCGTCGTGTGGAGCGACTGGTACATGTTGAACTTCGGCATCGCGATGTAGTCCTTGAACCGGCCCGGGACCGGGTTCCACCGCGCGTGCAGCGCTCCGAGCGCCGCGTAGCAGTCGCGCACGGTCTCGACCAGGACGCGCGTCCCGACCAGGTCGTAGATGTCGTTGAAGTCGTGCCCCCGCACGATCATCTTCTGGTAGATCGAGTAGTAGTGCTTGGGCCGCCCCGTGACGGTCGCCTTGATCTTGGCCGCCCGCAGGTCGCTCTGGATCTGGGCGCGGACCACGTTGAGGTACTCCTCGCGCGCCGGCGCCCGCTCGGTGACCAGGTGCACGATCTCCTCGTACACCTTCGGGTACAGCGTAGCGAAGGAGAGGTCCTCCAGCTCCCACTTGATCGTGTTCATGCCGAGCCGGTGGGCCAGCGGCGCGTAGATCTCGAGCGTCTCGTGGGCCTTGCGCTCCGCGGAGGCGGCGGGCACGTACTTCCAGGTGCGGGCGTTGTGCAGCCGGTCGGCGAGCTTGATCACCAGCACGCGGATGTCGCGCGCCATGGCCACGACCATCTTGCGGACCGTCTCCGCCTGCGCAGCCTCGCCGTAGGTGACCTTGTCGAGCTTCGTGACGCCGTCGACCATCATCGCGATCTCGTCACCGAAGTCCCCGCGCAGCTGGGCGAGGGAGTAGTCGGTGTCCTCGACCGTGTCGTGGAGCAGCGCCGCGGCGAGCGTGGGCGGCGTCATGCCCAGCTCGGCGAGGATGGTGGCGACGGCCACGGGGTGGGTGATGTAGGGATCGCCGCTCTTGCGCTTCTGCCCCCGGTGCGCCTTCTCGGCCGTCGTGTAGGCGCGCTCGAGGATCGAGACGTCCTCCTTGGGGTGGTTCGCACGGACGGCGCGCAGCAGCGGCTCGATCGCCGGGTTCGCCGCGCCGCGGCTGCCGAAGCGGACCAGACGCTGCCGGATGCCGCCGCCGGGCACCCGACCGCCCGCCGCGCGACCTGCGTCACCCGGCCCGGCCCCTGGCCCGCTCGTCTCCCGGCCCCCTGCGGGCGCGCCGTCGAGCTGCTCGCCGTCGGAGGCCGGGTCGAGCACGGTGACGGCCTCCCCCGCCGCCTGCTCGACCGGAGCGCGCGACGAGGCCGACGGCGCGGGGGGCGGAGGCGGCGCCGCGGCAGGCTCGCCCGGCACCGGCTGCGGAGCGATGCCGACCGGCTCGTCCGACGCGTGCGCGTCGAGAGGTTCGTCGTCCATGCTGCCTCCCTCCTCGGCCACGACCGCTGACGGGTCGAAGAACCATTTTACGACGAAGGCCGAGGTGACGACGTCGCGTCACCTCGGCCCTCGTCGCTCTGACGGGGTGTCGCCCTACCGCTTGTTGCGACGCGGCTGCGCCGCGTGGCCCAGGTGCTCCCCCGGGCGCAGCTGGCGCGCGCCGGCACCGGCGGAGGCGAGGGCGTCGCCCTCCTCGACGGTCTCGCCCTTCGCGCGCAGATCGAGGACCTTCGCGGTGTGGGCGGAGATCTTCGGCTCACGGCTCCGCAGCGCCACCTCGAGCGGCGTCGCGAGGTAGATCGACGAGTACGCGCCGACGGCCATGCCGACGAACAGCGCGAGGGCGATGTCGCGCAGGGTGCCCGCGCCCAGCAGGAACGCCCCGACGAACAGGATGGAGGCGACCGGCAGGAGCGCGACGACCGACGTGTTGATCGAGCGCACGAGGGTCTGGTTGACGGCCAGGTTCGCCTGCTCGGCGTAGGTCACGCGCGACTGGTCGGTGATGCCGGCGGTGTTCTCGCGGACCTTGTCGAAGACGACGACCGTGTCGTAGATCGAGTACCCGAGGATGGTCAGGAAGCCGATCACGGTGGCCGGGGTGACCTCCCACCCGATGAGCGCGTACACGCCCGCCGTGATGACGAGGTCGTGCAGCAGCGCGATCACCGCGGCCAGGGCCATGCGCCACGCCCGGAAGTACAGCGTCATGACGACGCTGACCAGGAGGATGAAGCCGACCAGACCCTGCAGTGCCTTCGTCGAGACGTCCGACCCCCAGGTCGGGCCGATGAAGGAGCTGTTCACCTCGTCGGCGGAGACGCCGTAGGCCGAGGCGAGGGCGGTCTTGACCTTCTCGACCTGGTCGTTGCTCAGCTCCGTCGTCTGCACGCGCACGGCGTTGCTGCCGACGCTCGAGACGCGGGGCTCCTCACCCGGCGCCACGGTGTGGACCGCGTCCACGCCGACCTGCTGCGAGACGGTCGAGGTGCCCGAGACGGTGAACTCGGAGCCGCCGCGGAACTCGATGCCGAGGTTGAACCCCTGCACGAAGAAGACGATCACGCTCGCCACGACGAGCACGGCCGAGACCCAGAAGTACCGGGAGCGACGACCGACGATGTTGTACGAGCGACGACCGGTGTAGAGGTCGTTGCCCCAGCTAGCGAAGCCCTGCGCCATCAGTTGTCTCCGTCCGTGGAAGCGTCCGCGTCGTCGGACGTGCGTGTCTGCGTGGCGACCGAGCCCTGCTCGGCCGGCGACGCCGCCGGCTGCGCCTCGGCGTCCTTCTGCTGGGCCGCGAGAGCCCGACGCTCGGCGATCGTGAGACGGCCGCTCTCGCTCGCCGTGGGTGCCGGCTGGACCACCGTCTCCCCCTTCGCAGCGGCCACCGGCTTTCCGGTGTCGGTGGCGAGCACGACCCGGCCACGGCCGGCGTAGCGCGCCATCGTGACGCCGAGCTTGCGCGGGTCGAGACCGGAGAGGCGGTGGCCGTCGGCGAAGAAGCGCCAGCGGGCGATGAACAGCATCACCGGGTGGGTGAACAGGAACACGATGATCACGTCGATGACCGTGGTCAGTCCGAGGGTGAAGGCGAAGCCTCGCACGCCGCCGACGGCCAGGAAGTAGAGCACGATCGCGGCGCAGAGGTTCACGGCGTCGGAGGCGAGGATCGTGCGGCGGGCGCGCGACCAGCCGACCTCGACCGCGGCCGCGAGCGGCCTGCCGTCGCGCAGCTCGTCACGGATGCGCTCGAAGTACACGATGAACGAGTCCGCGGTGATACCGATAGCGACGATCAGGCCGGCGACGCCGGCGAGCGAGAGCCGATAGCCGTTGAGCCAGGACAGCAGGGTGATCGTGCCGTAGGTGCCGATCGCGGCGATCACGAGCGAGGCCACCGTCACAAGACCGAGCGCCCGGTACTGGAAGAACGAGTAGAGCACGACGAGCAGCAGGCCGATGACGCCGGCGATGATGCCCTTCTCGAGCTGCTCGCTGCCGAGTGTCGCGGAGATCTGCTGCTCGCTCTGCACCGTGAAGGTGAGCGGCAGCGCGCCGAAGTTGAGGTTGTCCGCGAGGGACTTCGCGCTGGTCCGCGTGAAGGTCCCGCTGATCTCGGCGCGGCCGTTGGGGATCTGCTCGGTCACGCCCGGGGCCGAGATCACCAGGCCGTCGAGCACGATCGCGAACATGTTCGGGCCCTCGGTGTCCGTGGTCGGGTCCCAGGTCGTGGAGTCCTTCTGACCCGCGAGGCGCTTGGTCACCGCGGCGAACTGGTCCGCACCGGTCTTGTTGAACTCGATGTTGACGACCCACTCGTTCGTCGCCTGGCCCTGCGCGTTCGTCTTCAGGCCCGAGCTGGCGCTGGAGATCTCGGTGCCCGCCACCTCGACCGGGCCGAGGATGTACTTGCCCGTGCCCACGACCGGGTTCTGGGAGTTGTCCACCCCGCACGTGACCAGGGGCTTGTCCGGGTCGTCACCGCTGCGCCCGCCCAGGTTCGCCGGGTCGTTGCAGTCGAGCGCGTTGAACTCGTTCATGATGTCTTCGGTGATCTGCGACAGCGAGCTCGCGTCCGCGGGAGCAGCCGTGCCGTCGGTCGTCGCGTCACCCGTGCCGTCGGTCGTCGTGGCGTCGTCCGGAGTCGTCGCGTCCTGCGTGGTGGTCGCGTCGTCCGGGGTGGCGGCGTCGTCCGGGGTGGCGGCGTCCGCGGCGTCACCGGTCGTGGCAGCGTCCTCGTCCGTCGCGACGTTCTCGGTCCGGGCGGTGCTCTTGATGAACGACGCCGGCTTGACCGTGCCGGCGGTGCTCGCACCGAGGCCGTTGGTCGAGGACTTCTTCGTCTTCTTCGACGAGGAGTCCTTCGAGGACTTCTTCGAGTCGGACTTCTTGGTGTCGGAGCTCTTCGAGCCCGAGGTGTCCTTCGAGGAGTCGTCGGCGGTGCCGTCCGTCGAGCCGTCGTCCGTGGCGGTGCCGTCCGACCCGTCGGTGGCGCTCTCGTCACCGGTGCCGGTCGTCCCGTCGCCCGTGGCCCCGTCGCCCGTGGCCCCGTCCGTGCCGTCGGTCGTCGTCCCGTCACCCGAGTCGTCCGAGGCGGTCGGCGTCACGACGTCCGGCCCACCGAAGTAGAGCACCGGGCGGAAGCGCATCTGGGAGGGCTTGCGCACCTTGTCGAGCGTGTCCTGGCTCGGCTTCCCGGGCAGGGCGACGACGATGTTGTTGCTGCCCTGGCGCGAGATCTCTGCCTCGGACACACCGGAGGAGTCGATCCGCTGGCGGATGATGCCGATCGCCTGGTTGATGTCCTCGCTCGTGACCTTCTCGCCGTTGTCGGTGACCGGCTGCAGGATGATCTGCGTCCCGCCCTCGAGGTCCAGGGCGAGCTTCGGGGTGCTGGTCGCCGTCGACCACTGGATGCCCGCGAAGATCGAGCCGAACAAGGCGACGACGAGCACGAGCAGCGTGATCAGCGATCTCGCCGGACGGCTCTTGGAGTGGTTGGTGGTTGCCAACGGAGTGTCTCTTCTCTCGTTGCGCCTCGGACGGCGCGGACGGGGGGCGCCGGCTGCGCGAGCAGCACGCCCTGGCTGGCTGGGGTACGGACTACTTGGACGAGCCCTCGGAGGAGGGGCCGTCGATCAGCTTGGAGATGTCGTTCGGGACGACGAAGTCCTGGACGGTGCTGTCCTGCGACGCCGCGCTCGTCGGGGCGACCGTGTCAGCCTCGACCGGCTCCTCCACGAGCTTGCGGATCGCACCCTTGACCCACGTCGTCGTGCCGCCGCCGGGCGCCGACTCGAGCGTGATGTGGTCCCCGTCGATCGCGACGACCGTGCCGATGTAGCCGGAGGCCGTCATCACCCGCTGGCCGGGGGCCAGGGTGTCGAGGAAGGCCATGGCGGTCTTCTGTGCCTTGCGCTGCTTGCTGGTCATCCAGAACATGGCGAGCGCGAAGACGGCAAGAATGATGAGCATGGTCATGAGAGAGATCACAGGCTTCGATAGGAGACATGGGTCACGGGGCAGTCTAGGCGCTCGAACCTGAATGCGGGAATCGCCTCCCGGCCCGTCGTGACGACACGCCTGCCGATCCTCACGAGAACAGCGTGCTCGCCTCTGCCGGGACCGCCAGACCGAGGTGCGCCCACGCCGCCGGCGTCGCGACCCTGCCCCGCGGGGAGCGGGCGACGAGCCCCTCGCGCACCAGATAGGGCTCCGCGACGGTCTCGACGGTCTCGGGCTCCTCGCCCACGGTGATCGCGAGCGTCGTGAGCCCCACCGGGCCGCCGCCGAAGCGCGTGCACAGCGCCGTCAGCACCGCTCGGTCGAGCCGGTCCAGTCCGCGCGCGTCCACCTCGTAGACCTCGAGCGCGGCACGCGCGGCCGCGAGGTCCAGCGCTCCGGTCCCGCGCACGTCGGCCCAGTCGCGCACCCGGCGCAGCAGCCGGTTCGCGATGCGCGGCGTCCCGCGCGAGCGGGACGCGATCTCCTCCGCGGCGGCGGGGGCGAGCTCGATGCCGAGCAGCCGCGCGGAGCGCAGCAGCACCCGTTCCAGGTCGTCGGCGTCGTAGAAGTCGAGGTGACCGGTGAAGCCGAAGCGGTCGCGCAGCGGTGCCGGCAGCAGGCCCGCGCGCGTCGTCGCGCCGACCGCGGTGAAGCGGGGCAGGCTCAGCGGGATCGCGCTCGCCCCCGCTCCCTTGCCGACGACGACGTCGACGCGGAAGTCCTCCATCGCCACGTAGAGCAGCTCCTCGGCAGGACGGGCGAGCCGGTGGATCTCGTCGATGAAGAGCACCTCGCCCTCCGTGAGGGAGGACAGCACCGCGGCCAGGTCGCCCGCATGCTGGATGGCCGGGCCCGAGGTCACGCGCAGCGACGTGCCCAGCTCGGCCGCGATGATCATGGCGAGGGTCGTCTTGCCGAGCCCGGGCGGGCCCGAGAGGAGCACGTGGTCGGGGGCCGCGCCCCTCGCCACGGCGGCCTGCAGGACCACCGAGAGCTGGTCGCGCACGACGGGCTGGCCCACGAACTCCTCGAGCCGCTTGGGGCGCAGCGCCGACTCCGCCGCGCGCTCGATCTCGTCCGCTCCGGGCTGCACGACGCGCTCGACCGACCACTCGGCAGGGGCGTCGTCCTCGTACCCGTCGAGCTCAGCCACGCTGGCCGCCCAGGTGCTGCAGGGCCGCGCGCAGCACCGCGGCCACCTCGCCCGGGGCCACCGGGCCGTCACTCACCGTGCTCACCGCGTCGGCCGCGACCTTCGCCGACCACCCCAGCCCGACCAGCGCGTCGACGACGGCGTCCTGGCCGGCCGAGGCGGGAACGGCCTGCGGGACCGTCTCGGCGCTGGACGCGGGACCGAGCTTGCCCGCGAGCTCGAGCACGATGCGCTGCGCGCCCTTCTTGCCGATGCCGGGCACGCGCTGCAGCGCAGCGAGGTCCTCGGCGTCGACCGCGCGGCGCAGCGCGTCCGGGCTGTGCACGGCGAGCATTGCCAGCGCGAGCCGGGGTCCGACGCCGGAGACGGTCTGCACCACCTCGAAGACCTCGCGCTCGTCGTCGTCCGCGAAGCCGTAGAGGGTCATGGAGTCCTCGCGCACCACCAGGCTCGTGGCCAGTCTCGCCTCCTCGCCCTGGCGCAGGCTGCTCAACGTGGCGGGCGTGGCGAGGACCAGGTAGCCGACCCCGGCGACCTCGAGCACCGTGCTGTCCAGCCGCAGGCTCATCACCGTGCCCCGCAGGGATGCAATCACCGACAGCTCCTCGGATCGAACGCGTGTACGAACAGGCTCACCCTAGCAAGGTCGGCCGGCCCGGCCGGTCAGCCGCGCCGTGCCGCCGCCCGCGCGGTCTGCTCGGCCTGCGCCCAGGCGCGCTGGGCGGGGGTGTGGGGCAGCCGCTCGGCCTTGTCGAGCAGACCGGCGGGGCGCCAGGCATGACAGATCGCCAGCGCGAGCGCGTCCGCCGCGTCGGCGGGGCGGGGCAGGGCGTCGAGCGCCAGGATGCGGGCGACCATCGTCTGCACCTGCTGCTTGCCCGCGCGGCCGTTCCCGGTGATCGCGGCCTTGACCTCGCTCGGAGTGTGCATCGCGACGGGGATCCCCCGGCGTGCGGCGGCCACCATCGCCAGCCCGGCGACCTGTGCGGTGCCCATGACGGTCGAGACGTTGTGCTGGGCGAAGACCCGCTCCACCGCGAGCACATCCGGCACGTGCTCGTCGAGCCAACGGTCGAGACCGTCGGCGATCCGGAGCAGGCGGTCGTCCACCGACGCGTCCGCGGGGGAACGCTCGACCCCGACGCTCACCAGGCTCACCCGGCGGCCGGGGAGGCTGTCGACCACGCCGACGCCGCACCGGGTCAGGCCGGGGTCCACTCCGAGAACTCGCACGAGACCACTGTCTCAGACCGGAGGGGCTCGTCGTGGTCTCGATACGCTCGCTGACGCTCGCTGCTCGACCGGCAGACCGACGAGCGGGTCGTGTCGGTCCGCTGTGCTCTTGGTCGGACCGAGGCTGCGCTCCGCTGCGGGCGAGTGCGCCGGGGCGCCCTCACCCTTCGCTGCACGATGCTTGTCAGGCCTCAGCCCGCTGTGCTCTTGGTCGGACTGAGGCTGCGCTCCGCTGCGGGCGAGTGCGCCGGGGCGCCCTCACCCTTCGCTGCGCTCCGCCTCAGTCCTCCGTGTCGAGCTCGGCCATGACCTCGTCGGAGGCGTCGAAGTTCGCGTAGACGTTCTGGACGTCGTCGCTGTCCTCGAGCGCGTCGATGAGGCGCAGGATCTTGCGCGCGCCCTCGGCGTCGACCTCGATCTGCATCGAGGGGACGAACTGCGCGTCAGCCGACTCGTAGTCGATGCCGGCGTCCTGCAGGGCCGTGCGCACGGTCACCAGGTCGCTCGCCTCGGTCACGACCTCCAGCTCGTCCCCCAGGTCGTTGACGTCCTCGGCCCCGGCGTCGAGCGCGGCGAGCATGACGTCGTCCTCGGACACGCCCTCCTTCGACACGATGATGACGCCCTTGCGGGAGAACAGGTACGAGACCGAGCCCGGGTCGGCCATCTGGCCCCCGTTGCGCGAGAACGCGGTGCGGACCTCGGCGGCCGCCCGGTTCTTGTTGTCCGTGAGGCACTCGACGAGGACGGCGATGCCACCGTTGCCGTAGCCCTCGTACATGATCGTCTGGTAGTCCGCACCGCCCGCGACGAGCCCGGCACCACGCTTGACCGCGTTGTCGATGTTCGAGTTCGGGACCGAGGTCTTCTTGGCCTTCTGGATGGCGTCGAACAGCGTCGGGTTGCCCGCGGGGTCACCGCCGCCGGTGCGCGCCGCCACCTCGATGTTCTTGATGAGCTTCGCGAAGAGCTTGCCGCGCTTGGCGTCGATCGCGGCCTTCTTGTGCTTGGTGGTTGCCCATTTTGAGTGACCCGACATGCGTTAGCGCTCCTTGCGGACGATCGAGACGAACAGCTCGTGCACGCGCGTGTCCCCCGTGATCTCGGGATGGAACGACGTCGCGAGCAGAGAGCCCTGGCGTACTGCGACGATCCTACCGGCGGCCGGCCCGCTGCTCACGGTCGCGAGCACCTGGGCGCGCTCGCCCACGCTCTCGACCCACGGCGCCCGGATGAACACCGCGCGGACCGGCGGGCTCTCGACGCCGTCCACCGTCAGGTCGGTCTCGAAGGAGTCCACCTGGCGGCCGAAGGCGTTGCGGCGCACCGTCATGTCGATGCCGCCGACGGTCTGCTGGTCGCTCGTGCCGTCGACCACCCGGTCGGCGAGCAGGATCATCCCCGCGCACGAGCCGTAGGCCGGCAGACCGTCGCGCAGCATCGCCCGCAACGGCTCGCGCAGCTCGAAGATGCCCAGCAGCTTGTCGATGGTCGTCGACTCGCCGCCCGGGATCACCAGCCCGTCGACCGCCTCGAGCTCGGCCGGGCGCCGCACGGCGACCGTGCGCACGCCCTCCTGGTCCAGAGCCCGACGGTGCTCCCGGACGTCGCCCTGCAGGGCGAGGACACCGATCGTGATCGTCACGGGAGGAGATTCTACGCGGGCCCCGGGCACCTACTCGTAGCTGTCGCCGAGGTGGACGACCTCGCCGTCCCAGCCCGCCGACCACGTCTCGACCAGGTCCGCGAGGTTCTCGGGGTAGATCTCCCGGGTCTCGGCGCGCAGCTCGGCGGGCGTCAGCCAGCGCAGCTCGTCGAGCAGCTCACGCTCCGTGTCGGTCCAGCCCTCCTGGTCCGGGGTGCCGCCCACGCCGTCGACCCGCGCGAGGAAGAAGACCTCGTCCTGACGGCAGCTCTCGCGCAGGAAGTGGAACATGGCGCTGCGGGTGAGCACCGGGCCCTGGAGATCGGCGCCGGAGAGCACGATGCCCGTCTCCTCGTGGAGCTCGCGCACGGCGGCCTCGACGTCGGTCTCCCCCGCGTCGATGCCCCCGCCCACGGTGAACCACCACGAGCGCTCGGGCTGGTCGCGGTCGTGCCCGCGCATCACCAGCACGCGGCCCGTGCCGTCGAGGACGACGACGCGGGCGGCACGGCGGTAGCGGACGCCGTCCTCGCCGACGGTCCAGTCGGCGCCGAGGGAGGTGGTGCCGCTGGTCCCGGCGTGCTCGCTGGTCTCGACACGCTCGTCCCTCGCTGCTCGACCGGCGGTGTGTGGCGGCTCGTCCCTCGCTGCTCGACCGGCGGGGCCTGGGTCGGGAGGGGTCACCAGCCGCGCTCGGCCAGGCGGTGCGGGACGGGGATGTCGTCGACGTTGATGCCCACCATCGCCTCGCCCAGGCCCCGCGAGACGTTCGCGAGCACGTCCGGGTCGTCGTGGAACGTCGTCGCCTTGACGATCGCCGCGGCGCGCTGCGCGGGGTTGCCGGACTTGAAGATGCCGGAGCCGACGAACACGCCCTCGGCACCGAGCTGCATCATCATGGCCGCGTCCGCGGGCGTGGCGATCCCGCCCGCGGTGAACATCACCACGGGGAGCTTGCCCGTCTTGGCGACCTCCTTGACCAGCTCGTACGGGGCCTGCAGCTCCTTGGCGGCCACGAACAGCTCGTCCTCGGGCAGCGAGGTCAGGCGCGCGATCTCGGCGCGGATGGTCCGCATGTGGGTCGTGGCGTTGGAGACGTCGCCCGTGCCGGCCTCGCCCTTGGAGCGGATCATGGCCGCACCCTCGGTGATGCGGCGCAGCGCCTCGCCGAGGTTGGTGGCGCCGCACACGAAGGGAGCGGTGAACGCCCACTTGTCGATGTGGTTGGCGTAGTCCGCCGGGGTGAGCACCTCGGACTCGTCGATGTAGTCGACGCCCAGCGCCTGGAGCACCTGCGCCTCGACGAAGTGACCGATGCGCGCCTTCGCCATCACCGGGATGGAGACCGCGGCGATGATGCCGTCGATCATGTCCGGGTCGCTCATGCGCGAGACGCCGCCCTGCGCGCGGATGTCCGCGGGCACCCGCTCGAGGGCCATGACCGCGACGGCCCCGGCGTCCTCGGCGATCTTCGCCTGCTCGGGCGTGACGACGTCCATGATGACGCCGCCCTTGAGCATCTCGGCCATGCCGCGCTTGACGCGGGCGGTGCCGACGGCGGGCGTCACGGTTGCGTCCACGGACGCGTTCTCACTGGTCACAACTACCTCATCTGCTCGTTCGGGAGGACCGTGACCCGGCGGCGAGCCGGTCGATCACGTCTGCTGCCAGTCTACGTCGGGCCTCCGGCCCGACCGCGCGCCCGGGTCGACGCAGGTGCCGCCGCCCGCGGTCAGATGGCGGTCGCCCCGGCGGGCCTGTGCAGGAGCGGGGGCCACGCGTCGTCGAGGTCGACGGTCTGCGGCATCGTGGCGCGGCCTGCGAGATGGAGCACCCGCACGAACGTCCCCTGGCGCAGCGAACGGGCCTGGTCCACCGACTCGTTGTGGAAGCGCCGGGCGAGCTGGACCCGGTACCAGGCTCCGGCGAGGCTGCCGAGCAGGTCGGCCGAGGCCTCCACGGCGTACAGCCGCGCCACCTCTGCCTCGTCGGACAGGACCTCGCGCAGGGTCGCGGACAGGTTGGACTCCGCCTGCGTGCGCGCCGGGCCCAGCCCGTCGTCGAGCGCGCGGGAGACGGCGGAGCGCGAGGGCCGCGGCGTCGAGCGGGACCCCACCGCGGAGGCGAGGTCGGGCAGCGCCGCGACGAGCTCGTAGTCCCCGTGCTCGTCACCGGTGGAGACCTCCACGGAGGCCGCGATGACGAGGACGCTCGAGGCGGGGTCGAGGACGCCCGCCGCGGCGAGGTCCGCGGCGGCGACGGCACGGCGGACGAGCTGGGCGTCGAGCGCCATCCGCGAGGCGACGACCTTGCGGTGCAGCCGGTCCAGCCGGCTCGCGAAGACCCAGGCGAGCCACCCGAGCACGAGCAGCACCGCGACCACCAGCAGGGTGATCTCCGACCACCTCATGACCGCTCTCCCAGCGTCGGCAGCGAGCTCGTGACGGGAGCCGGCTCGCCGACGGCGCCGAGCGCCGCGGTGCCGGCGAGCACGGTCTCGTAGACCGTGAGCACCTGCGCGGTGACGTTCGACCAGTCGTAGCGACCGACGACCGCCGTGGCGCGAGACTCCACCCGGGCTCGCAGCGCGTCGTCGCGCAGCGCGAGCAGGATCTTCCTCGCGAGGTCGGCCGGGTCCTCGTTGCGGAACAGGACGCCGGCCTCGCCGCCGTCGAGCACGCGCTCGAAGGCCGGAAGGTCGCTCGCCACGACGCAGGTGCCCGCGCTCATCGCCTCGACCAGGACGATCCCGAAGCTCTCCCCACCCGTCTGCGGCGCGACGTACAGGTCGGCCGAGGCCAGCAGGCTCGCCTTCTCGCCGTCGTCGATGCCGCCGAGGAACTCGACGTGCGACGCGAGCTCGCCGAGCGCCTCGCGCGCCTCGGCCTCCCCCGCGTCGCCGCGGCCGGCGACGAGGAACCTCGCGCCCGGGACCTCCCGCAGGACGGCGGGGATCGCGGCGGTGAGGACGGGCAGGCCCTTGCGCGGCTCGTCGAGGCGCCCGAGGAAGGCGATCGTGGGGGCCTGCGGCGTGCCCGTCCAGCGCGGCTCGGGTCGGGCGTCCCGGAAGGTGTCCACGTACACGCCGTTGGGGATCACGACGGCGTCGCCGCCGAGGTGGTCGGTGAGGGTGCGGCGGGCGTCCTCGGAGACGGCGATGCGGGCGCGGATCTTCTCGAGGCTCGGGCGCACGAGCGGGAAGGCGATCTGCAGGGCGCGGGAGCGCACGAGGCTCGTGTGGAAGGTCGCGACGGTGGGGCCCTGCGCGATCCACAGCGCGAGCATGCTCAGGCTCGGGGTGGCCGGCTCGTGCAGGTGCAGGATGTCGAACCTGCCCTCGTTGAGCCAGCGGCGCACCCGTGCGGCCGTGACGGGGCCGAAGGACAGCCGGGCCACCGAGCCGTTGTAGCGCACCGGGATGGCGCGACCCGCGCCGGTGACGGACGCCGGGAGCGCGGTGTCCTCGTCCGCCGGGGCGAGCACCTCGGCGTGGTGCCCCGCGGCCTCGAGGGCCTGGGCGAGGTCGCGCACGTGGAACTGGACGCCGCCAGGGGCGTCGAAGGAGTAGGGGCAGACGATGCCCACGCGCAGCGGCCTCATGCGCCGGCCTCCCGGCTGGAGGTACCGGAGGACGGGCCGGCCGCGCCGGTCGCCGCGGAGTCGCGAGCCGGGTCGAGGTCCTCCACGAAGACCTTCTGCAGCATGTGCCAGTCCTGCGGGTGCTCGGCGATCGTGGTGCTCAGGTCGTCGACCCACGCCTGGGTGACAGCCTGCACGCGCGCCCGTGTGGGGCCCGAGAACCGCGACACGTCGACCGGGGGGTGGAAGCGCACCACGATCCCCCACGGGCTGCCGGCCGCTCGCCGACGCGCCCCGCGGAGCCGTTCGAAGGTGATGCCGGTCGCCACGAGCATGGCGCCGGTGGTCAGGGCGAGCAGCGCAGGCCCGGCGGCAACCCGCGCCGGCCGCCCGAACAGGTCCACCTCGATGCCGCTGCGCCCCAGGTCGCGGTCCGCGAGCAGCGGCAGGATGCGCCGGCCACGCCTTGTGTCGCGCTGCAGCTCGGAGAAGACGCCGTCGTCGCCGAAGGTCAGGATCCGCATGCCGAGACCGGTGCGGAAGGCGAGGAAGTCCTCGTAGACCTCGGGCGGCTCCAGGCGCTCGGCGACCGTGGTCACCGGGGCGAAGAACTTCTCGGCGAAGGCGCCTGCCAGGTCCCAGTTGCCCAGGTGACCGAGCGCCAGGACGACGGCCTCGTCGCGGTCGAGGACCTCGCGCAGAGGGGCGTCGTTCTCGAGCCGCACCCGGTGCTCGAGCCGCGCGACCGGGACGTGCGACAGCACGAGGGCCTGCCCGAAGTAGCGCAGGTACGAGCGCATGGCCGCGCGGGTGAGGCTGCGCAGTCCTCGGGGGTCGAGGTCGGGACGGACCTTGGCGAGGTTCGCGCGCAGTCGGCGCACCCCCGTGCCGCCGAGGGCGACCGTGGTCTGCGCCGCGAGGTCGAGCCCGGCGCGCAGCAGCGGGTCCGGGACCCGGTATGCGTGCCGCCAGGCCAGCGCCATGAGCGAGTCGGCTGCGCTCATGCGTTCCCCGGGCTCTGCGCAGCGCTGTCGGCGAGCGCGAGCGCCTGGCGGCGGACGGTCGCCATCCGCTGCACCACGGTGATCGCGCTCGCGACCGCGAGGAGCGCGAGGACGACGACGAGCACGACCACCGGCATGCCGAAGCCGACGAAGCCCGTGAAGACCAGCGAGACGACGAGCCGCTCGCTGCGCTCGGCGATACCGACGGACGCGGTGAGCCCGAGCCCCTCGGCGCGCGCGCGGGCGTAGGAGACCGTGAAGCCGGTGACCAGGCACGCCGCGGCGACGACCGCGCCCGACGTGCGCGCCGCACCGTCCTCGCGAAGCAGGAAGTACGTGCCGATGCCGATGAACACCGCCGCGTCGGCGATCCGGTCGAGCGTCGAGTCGAGGAACGCGCCCCAGGGGCCGCTCGTGCCCGCCTTGCGCGCCATCGTCCCGTCCAGCGCGTCGGACAGGGCGAACGCCCCGATGACCAGTGCGCCCTGCCACAGCCAGCCGAGGGGGAAGAAGACGAGCGCGGAGACGACGGCGCCGGCCGCGCCGACCATCGTCACGGCGTCCGCCGGGACCCCGCGGTGCAGGAGCCATCCGGCCAGCGGGTCGAAGATGCGGCCCATCACGCTGCGCAGCCTGCTGATCATCGGTCGGCTCCCTGGTTCGTGCGGTCGGAGGCGTCGGGGCTCGTCACGGACGTCGGCCGTCCGGTGACCTCGTGCCAGGTGCGCGCCAGCAGCTCGCGGGTGTCGCCGAGCAGCTGGGGCAGCGCCTTGGTCCGCGCCACGATGGGGAAGAAGTTCGCGTCGCCGCGCCAGCGGGGCACGATGTGCTGGTGCAGGTGCGCGGCGATGCCCGCCCCCGCCGCCTCGCCCTGGTTCATGCCGAGGTTGAACCCGGCGGGCGCCGAGGCGGCCCGGACGACGGTCATCGCCTCCTGGGTCAGCACGGCGATCTCGTCCCGCTCGGCGTCCGTGAGCCCGGTGTAGTCGGCGACGTGGCGGTACGGGCACACCAGCACGTGCCCGGTGTTGTACGGGAACAGGTTGAGGACGACGTAGGCGTGCTCGCCGCGCACGACGACGAGGCGTTCGGCGTCCTCGTGGTGCGGGGCGGCGCAGAAGGGGCACTCCTGCGCGCTGTCGTCCGTCGGCCGCTGCGCACCGTCGATGTAGGCCATCCGGTGCGGCGTCCAGAGCCGTTCGAGCCCGTCCGGCTCGCCCGGGAGGTCGCTCGCGGGCTCTGCCCCCGGGCCTGCGCCCGGGACCGTACCGGGCCCCGGGACGCTCGCGGGGCTCACACCTGCGTCCGCTCCCGCACGGACGCCACGATCCGTGCGACCGCGTCCGCGACCGGGATGCCGTTCTCCTGGGTGCCGTCACGGAACCGGAAGGAGACCGCGCCGGCCTCGGCGTCCTCGCCCCCGGCGATGATGACGAAGGGGATCTTCTGGGTGCTCGCGTTGCGGATCTTCTTGCCGAAGCGCTCGCTGGAGTCGTCCAGCTCGGCGCGCACGCCCTGGGCGCGAAGCTGGGCGACGACGTCGGCGAGGTAGTCGTTGAACGGCTCTGCCACCGGGACGGCGAGCGCCTGCACGGGCGCGAGCCACGTCGGGAACGCCCCCGCGTAGTGCTCGAGGAGCACCGCGAAGAACCGCTCGATCGAGCCGAACAGGGCGCGGTGGATCATCACCGGGCGCTGGCGCGTGCCGTCCGCGGCCGCGTACTCGAGGTCGAAGAGCTCGGGCAGGTTCAGGTCGAGCTGCACGGTCGACATCTGCCAGGTGCGCCCGATCGCGTCCTTGGCCTGCACGGAGATCTTGGGGCCGTAGAAGGCCGCGCCTCCCGGGTCGTCCACCAGCTCGAGGCCGGACTCGACGGCGACGGCGCGCAGCGTCTCGGTGGCCTCCTCCCACAGCTCGTCGCTGCCCACGGACTTCTCCGGGTTGCGGGTCGACAGCTCGAGGTAGAAGTCGTCGAGCCCGTAGTCCTTGAGCAGGTCGAGGACGAAGCTCAGCGCGTGGGCGATCTCCTCCTTCATCTGCTCGCGCGAGGCGAAGATGTGGGCGTCGTCCTGCGTGAAGCCGCGCGCGCGGGTCAGCCCGTGCACGACGCCCGACTTCTCGTACCGGTAGACGGTGCCGAACTCGAAGAGCCGCAGCGGCAGCTCCCGGTAGGACCGGCCGCGCGAGCGGTAGACCAGGATGTGCATCGGGCAGTTCATCGGCTTGAGGTAGTAGTCCTGCCCCTGCCGGCGCACGTTGCCGTCCGCGTCCAGCTCCTCGTCGAGGTGCATCGCGGGGTACATGCCCTCGCGGTACCAGTCGAGGTGGCCGGAGATCTCGTAGAGCCGTCCCTTGGTGATGTGCGGCGTGTTGACGAAGGAGTAGCCCTCCTCGATGTGCCGACGGCGGGAGTACTCCTCCATCTCCGTGCGCACGATCCCGCCCTTGGGGTGGAACACCGCCAGGCCGGAGCCGATCTCGTCCGGGAAGGAGAAGAGGTCGAGCTCGGAGCCGAGACGACGGTGGTCGCGGCGCTCGGCCTCGGCGAGCCGCTCGGTGTACGCGACGAGCTCGTCCTTGGTGGGCCAGGCAGTGCCGTAGACGCGCTGGAGCTGCGGGTTCTTCTCGCTGCCGCGCCAGTAGGCCGCGGCGCTGCGCATGAGCCTCACGCCGTTGCCGATCAGCCTCGTGGACGGCAGGTGGGGGCCGCGGCACAGGTCCTTCCAGGCCACCGAGCCGTCCCTGCGCAGGTTGTCGTACATGGTGAGCGTGCCCTCGCCCACCTCGACGCCGGCGCCCTCGGCCGCCTCGTCCCCTGCGCCCTTGAGCCCGATGAGCTCGAGCTTGTAGGGCTGGTCGGCGAGCTCGGCCCGCGCCTCGGCGTCCGTGACCTCGCGGCGGCGGAAGGTCTGGCCCTCCTTGACGATCTTGTTCATCACCTTGTCGAGGGTCTTGAGGTCCTCGGGCGTGAACGGCTCGGCGACGTCGAAGTCGTAGTAGAAGCCGTCGGTGATCGGCGGGCCGATGCCCAGCTTGGCGTCCGGGTTCACCTGCTGCACCGCCTGGGCGAGCACGTGCGCGGCGGAGTGGCGCAGCACGGCCAGCCCGTCCGGGGAGTCGATCGTCACGCCCTCGACGACGGCGCCGCCCGGCAGCTCGCGATCCAGGTCCCGCAGCTCGCCGTCGACGCGGGCCACGACGACCTCGCGACGGTCGGCGAACAGCTCGGCGGCGGTCGTGCCCGTGGCCACGGTCGTCTCGGTGCCGTCGACGGTCAGCGTGACGGTGCCGCTGGAGGCAGGGACGGGTGGCAAGGGCGCAGACACGAGCGCGTTCTCCTTCGATGGGCTGTGCGGACGCGCCGCGACGCGGCACGACCTCGATGGTACCGAGGCCGGGCGCCTCGGATCACATCTCTTCGGGGTTGTCCCAGTCGTCCCCGGCGAGGATGGGGTCCCCGGTGGCCTTCAGCTCGGGCTCGCGCAGGGTGCGCGGGGCGCGCTCCGGCTCGCCGCCGTGGAGCACGTCGCCCTCGCCCGGGTGGTCGAGCTGGTAGTAGCGCGGGTCGAGGTGGTCGGGGACCGGCGTGGCTCGGGGGCCGTCAGGACGCGTCATGGTCCCATGTCATCACGGAACGCCCCTCCGACGCACGGAGGCGCCACCGGTGCGTCCGTGCCGGCCCCCGCCGGGCTCACCGGGAGCCGGCGGCCTGCGAGGCGAGCTGCTCGCGCCCGTCGTGCGCGAGGGAGCCGAGCCGCGACAGCGCACGGAAGTACTTCTTGCGGTATCCGCCGCGCAGCATGACGTCGGTGAAGACGGGCTCGTCGTGCTCCTCCCCGAGCAGCACCGGCACGTCGCGGTCGTAGAGCCGGTCCACGAGCACGACGAGGCGCAGCGCGGTCGCCTGGTCCGTCACCGTGTGCACCCCGGTGAGCGCCACCGCGTCGATGCCGTCCAGCAGCGCACCGTAGCGGCTGGGGTGCACCGAGCGCAGGTGGTCGAGCACGGCGTCGAAACCGTCGAGGGTGATCGCCGCCGCGGGGCGCCGCTCGCGGTTCGCGGCCACGAGGCGCGCGACGTCGGTGTCCTGCAGCCCGGCGGTCGAGGTGACCGTCGCGCGGTGCCGGTAGTCCTCGCCGTCGACGCGCAGCACCTCGAAACGTGCGGAGAGCGCCTGGATCTCGCGCAGGAAGTCCTCCGCGGCGAACCGGCCCTCGCCGAGCGACTCCGGCAGGGTGTTCGAGGTCGCGGCGATACCGACCCCCCGGTCCGCCAGCTCGCGCAGCAGCCGCGACATCAGGACGGTGTCGCCCGGGTCGTCGAGCTCGAACTCGTCGATGCACACGAGGCGCTTGGCCGCCAGCGCCTCGACGGTCGACCGGAAACCGAGGGCACCGACGAGGTTCGTGTACTCCACGAAGGTGCCGTAGGCCGCGACGTCCGGTCCGACGGCGTGGGCCAGGGAGGTCAGCAGGTGGGTCTTGCCCACGCCGAAGCCCCCGTCGAGGTAGACGGCCGGTGCGGCCGTGCGCCTCTTGAGCAGTCCCGCGACCCCGCGCCGCGGGCCGGCCACGATCGCGGCGGCGACCTCGCGCAGCCGCGCCACCGCCGCGGCCTGGCTCGGGTGGGCGGGGTTGGCCCGGTAGGAGTCGAAGGACGCCTCGGCGAAGTGGCGCGGGGGCACGAGGTCCGCGAGCAACCGCTCCACGGGAACCTGGGGCCGGACGTCGACGAGGTGCTGCACAGGCTGGGTCACCCGCCGAATCTACCGCCGCGCGTGCCGGGCCCGGCAGCCACGGGTGCCCGGTGCGACCCACGTCACACGGCAGGGCCGTGGGAGGGTGAGGTCATGGAAGCCTCCGTGCCCTCACCGCCCCCGCCCACGCTCGACGTGCTCCTGGGCGCCGGCGACCACGCGCCGCTCGGCCCGGCGGACGACACCGTCCTCGCAGGTCTCTACGAGGCACCCCCGGGGCAGGCCTGGGTCCGGGCCAACATGGTGTCCAGCGTCGACGGCGGCGCCTGGGGCCCGGACCACCGCTCGGGCACGATCAACGACGACGCGGACCAGCGTGTGTTCCGGGTGCTCCGGTCGCTCGCGGACGTCGTGCTGATCGGTGCGGGCACCGCGCGTGCGGAGGGCTACACCGCGCTCGACGCCCCCGAGGACCTCGCGCACCTGCGGGGAGCGCGGGGGCGGCTCGAGCTCGCGGTGGTCTCCCGCAGCGGCCGGCTCCCCGCCACGCTCGCCGGGAGCGACCGACCGCCGTTCGTGCTGACCGGGAGCCGGGGCGCCGCGGTCGCCCGGCGGGCCGTGCCGGACGACCGCGTGCTCGAGATCGGGCGGGCCGACGAGCCCGACTCCCCCGACCTCGCCGCCGGCCTCGCACGGCTCGCCGGGCGGGGCCTGCGCCACGTGCTGTGCGAGGGCGGACCGCACCTGCTCGCGGACATGCTCGCCGCGGACCTGGTCGACGAGCTCTGCCTCACCACCACGCCCGTGCTCGTCGGTGCCGGGCCCGGGCGCGTGGTCGCAGGTGCGGCTCCCGCCGCGGGCGAGGCCAGCGCGCCTCCCGCGGGCGCGCGCCTGGTCCACCTGCTGCACGCCCGGGGGACGCTGCTCGCGCGGTGGCACCTACGACCGGGAGACGACGCGTCGCACCCTGCCGCTCAGTACCCCGTGGCTGTCGGCCGTGGGTAGTGCGTGCGGTACTTGCGGTAGAAGTTGTTCGTCATCGCCGCCACCACGAGCCGGCGACGCAGCCGCCGGTCCCCGCGGTACACGAGCGGGTTGACGGCGTCGCCGCGGCGACGGGCGGCCCGGAGCCGCGCGCGCAGCGCGGGGTCGAGGATGTAGCGCATCAGCAGCCGGAACGGCACCACCGAGTAGAGCACCTCGCCCTCGGCGCGCACCGGGTCGATCGCACGACCCAGGACGGCGTCCTCCACGAGCACCCGCGCGACGTTCGCCCCGGCCGCCGTCACGTAGTAGTTGTTCCGTCCGATGCGCGGGTTCATCTCGAAGTAGACGTGCCGGCCCGTGCGGGGGTCACGCTTGTAGTCGAAGTTCGCGAAGCCCGTGTAGCCGGCCTCGTCCAGGAACCTGGCGGCCGCGTCCATCGCGTCCTCGTAGGGCTCCGTGAGGATCGCCGCGGGGATGCCGAGCGTGCCCGGCGTGTGCTCCTCGAGCAGCACCCGGCCCGTCGACAGCAGCGTGATGCGCCCCCGGGAGTCGCGGTACGCGGTGAGCGAGCGCATCTGCGTCTCGTCGCCCGGGATGAGCTCCTGGACCAGGAAGGTGCCGGGGTACCCGGCGTCCACGAGGCGGCCGAGCAGGTCGTCGAGCTCGGCGCGGGTGTCGACGTGGTGGATCTTCTTCTTGCCCGGGAAGTCGACGTAGTAGTAGTCCGCGCTCGACGACGGCTTGGCGACCACCGGGAAGTCGAGATCGATCTCGAGGCCCGGGACCGCGCTCCGGCCGCCGGCCGCCACGAGAGCCGGGACGTCGACCGGGACGGTGCGAGGGGTGGGGATGCCGAGCCGGTCGCAGATCTCGGCGAAGCCCTCCTTGCTCGACACCTTCTCGAGGACGTCGAGCGAGCAGTACGAGAGCACGTAGGAGCGTTCGAGCCGCTCGCGGTTCTCGATGATCGTCCGGACGTACCAGTCGGCGTTGGTGAGCAGCACGAGGGTGCGCCCCGGGTGCTGCGCCGCGACGCGCTCGAGCGCGGCCACGAGGGTCTCGGGCTGGTCGATGCCGGGCACGACGACGTTCGTGACGAAGGTCGAGCCCGCCATCGCACGCGTGGCCACGCTCGACAGGACGACGGCGTCCGAGCCGTACTGCTCGTGGAAGGCGCGCACGAGCGCGTACACCCCGATGTCGCCGCCGACGCCGACCGGCAGGACGTCGGACGCGCCGACGCCCTGCGCGGCCGGTGAGGTCACTCCGCGGACTCCTGCGTCTCGCTGCGGTCGTCCGACCACTCGGTGTGGTAGACGCCCGGCTTGTCCACGCGACGGTAGGTGTGCGCACCGAAGAAGTCGCGCTGCGCCTGGACGAGCGCGGCCGGCAGACGGTCCGCACGGACACCGTCGTAGTACGACAGCGAGCTGCCGAAGGCAGGGACCGGGACCCCGTTGAGCGCCGCCTGGGAGACGATGCGGCGCCACGCGGCGAGACCGCCGGAGACCGCCTCGGTGAAGTAGCTGTCCGAGAGCAGCAGCGGCAGGCCGGGGTTGCGCTCGTAGGCCTCGGTGATCCGGTTGAGGAACTTGGCCCGGATGATGCAGCCGCCGCGCCAGATGCGTGCCATCGCGCCGCGGTCGATGTCCCAGCCGTACTCGGCCGAGGCCTTCGCGATCTGGTCGAAGCCCTGCGAGTAGGCGACGATCTTCGAGGAGTACAGCGCCAGGCGGACGTCCTCGATGAAGGCGTCGCGGTCGGTCACGTCCCAGCTGCCGGCCTCGGCGGGCAGCGAGCCACGGGCGGCCTCGCGCTGCGGGACCGAGCTGGACAGCGCCCGGGCGAAGGTCGCCTCCGCGATGCCGGTGATCGGGACGCCCAGGTCGAGGCCGTTCTGGACGGTCCAGCGACCGGTGCCCTTCTGGCCCGCCTGGTCGAGGATGATGTCGACGAACGCCTTGCCGGTCTCCGCGTCCACGTGCGCGAGGACCTCGGCGGTCACCTCGACGAGGAAGGAGTCGAGGTCGCCCTTGTTCCACTCGGCGAAGATCTGCGCGATCTCCCCCGCCGAGGCGCCCAGGCCCGCCTTGAGCAGGTCGTAGGCCTCGCCGATGAGCTGCATGTCGGCGTACTCGATGCCGTTGTGCACCATCTTGACGAAGTGGCCGGCACCGTCGGGACCGACGTAGGTGCAGCACGGGGTGCCGTCGACCTTGGCCGAGATCGCCTCGAGGATCGGGCCGAGGCTCTGGTAGGACTCGGGCGAGCCGCCGGGCATGATCGACGGGCCGAGGAGGGCGCCCTCCTCACCGCCGGAGACGCCGACGCCCACGAAGTGCAGGCCCTTCTCGGCGAGCGCGTTCTCCCGGCGGATCGTGTCGGGGAAGTGCGAGTTCCCGGCGTCGATGACGATGTCGCCCTCCTCCAGGAGGGGGACGAGAAGGTCGATGACCGAGTCGGTGGCCGGCCCGGCCTGGACCATGATGACGACCTTGCGCGGCCGCTCGAGGGAGGCGACGAAGTCCTCGAGGGACTCCGAGGGCACGAAGGTGCCCTCCGAGCCGAAGGACTCGATGAGCGCCTCGGTGCGGCCGTAGTGGCGGTTGTGCACCGCCACGGTGTAGCCGTGCCGGGCGAAGTTCCGGGCCAGGTTGCGGCCCATGACACCGAGACCGGTGACGCCGATCTGCGCAAGCTCTGACATACGCGCTGTGCTCCTCAAAGTCGGTTGGATCCCTGACCACCTTAGTGTCCCCCGCGGCAGGACGGGGTGCACGCCTCCTCTGCGCGCCTCCCGGGGTCGGGGCACGCGCGCTCCTATGCTGCTCCTCGTGACCTCTGGACGATCGTCGGACCCCCCGGGTGCGGAGCACCCGCACGAGGTTCCCGCACCCGCCGCGTTCCTCGCGGCCCTCCACGGGCTGCGCGGGGCGCACGTGCGGCCCGAGGTCGCGATCGAGGAGGTCCGGGCCCCGGCGAGGGTCGCACCCTTCGCCGTCGCGATCGCCGGGGCGATCGAGCGGCCCGGGTTCGGCGGCGTGCTCCCGGACGCGAGCGGCTCGGGCAGCACGACGACGCCCGAGGTCACCGGCCGCTTCGTGCTGCTGCACGACCCCGAGGGCCAGGAGACCTGGCAGGGCGACTTCCGCGTGGTCGTGATGGTCCGTGCCGACCTCGACCCGAGCCTCGGAGCCGATCCCTTCCTCGCCCGCGTCGCCTGGGACTGGCTCGACGAGGCCCTCGCGGGCAGCGGAGCCCGCCACGCGCTCCGGGCCGGCACCGTGACCCGGGTCGCCTCCGAGAGCTTCGGCGAGATCGACGGCCGCCCGAGCACGCTGGAGGTCGAGGTGCGCGCCTCGTGGACGCCCGGGGACGCCTCCTCCGGCAGCCACCTCGAGGCCTGGAGCCAGCTGATGTGCGCCGTGGCGGGCCTGGAGCCGCGCCCCGCGGGCGTCGCCGTGCTGCGCCGAGCGGCGGCCGAGCAGTGACCGACCGCACCGTGGCCGGCCACCCCGCGGAGGAGCCCGCGCCGGCGACGTCGGGCACGCCCGCACAGGCGCCCGAGCGTCCGCTCGTGCCGCTCCTCACGCCTCGTGAGGGTGTGCCGCCCGTGCTCACCTCGATCGACGAGCTCGCCCGCGCCGCCCAGGCGCTCGCTGCCGCCGAGGGGCCCGTGGCCGCCGACGCCGAGCGTGCGTCGGGCTTCCGGTACGGCCAGCACAACTACCTCGTGCAGCTGCGCCGCGAGGGCGCCGGCACGTTCCTGATCGACACCGCGGCACTGCCGGACCTCTCCGTCATCACCGAGGCGCTGCACGGCGTGGAGTGGGTCTTCCACGCCGCGAGCCAGGACCTGCTCCCCATGGCCGAGCAGCGGCTGTTCCCCGACCGCGTCTTCGACACCGAGCTCGCGGCACGCCTGCTCGGGATGCCGCGCGTGGGGCTCGGCGCGGTGATCGCGGACGTGCTCGGGCTCCAGCTCCGCAAGGAGCACTCCGCCTCCGACTGGTCGCGCCGCCCTCTGCCGGCACCGTGGCTGGAGTACGCCGCGCTCGACGTCGAGGTGCTGGTCGCCCTGCGCGACGCGCTCGCCGAGCGACTGGCGGAGCAGGGCAAGCTCGAGTGGGCCCACCAGGAGTTCGAGCACGTGAGGCTCGCCCCGCCCCCGCCGCCCCGGCCGGACCCCTGGCGCCGGGTCTCACGGATCACCGAGATCAAGAACCGCCGTCAGCTCGCCGTCGTGCGCGCGCTGTGGCTCGCGCGGGACGAGAACGCCCGCTCCCGGGACCTCTCCCCCGGGTTCGTGCTGCCCGACCGGGCGATCGTCCAGGCCGCGAAGGCCTGCCCCCGCTCGGTGCCCGCCCTCGTGGAGCTCTCGGAGTTCTCCGCCAAGAGCCAGCGCCGGCGCGCGCCGATGTGGCTCGCCGCGATCACCGAGGCGCTGCGGCTCGACGAGTCGGAGCTGCCGTCGCTGCGCGGTCCTCGCACCGACGCGCCGCCCCAGCCGCGCACCTGGGCCGAGCGCGACCCCGCGGCCGCCGCGCGCCTCCAGGCGGCGAAGGACGTCGTGCAGGAGCTCTCCGAACGCCTCGGCATGCCGCTGGAGAACGTGCTGCAGCCCGACGCGCTGCGCCGGCTGTGCTGGGACGGCGAGGCCACGCGCAGCGTCGGTGCGGCCGCCGACCTCCTGCGGGGGCGCGGCGCCCGCGAGTGGCAGGTGGAGCAGGTCGCGGCACCCGTGGTGGCAGCGATCGCTGCCCTGCCCCCGACGACCGCCTGACCGGCGTCTGCCCGACGTCCGACGGCACCGGCGGGTGGCACCGGACCCGCCCGCCTCGAGACCCCTGACGACGATGACCCCTGACTACGATGGAGCACGATGCCTTTCTCCGACGAGCGCCCCGGCGAGACCGGCGTGAGCGCGCACCGCAGCCCCCTGTCCGTCACCCCGGTCGACGACCGCCGTGCCTGGGACGCGGAGGTGCTGGGGCTCGGAGGGCACCCGCTCCAGCTCTGGGGCTGGGGCGAGGTCAAGGGGGCCGGCGCGTGGCGTCCGCTGCGACTCCGGGTCACCGACGCCGACGGCACACCGGTGGGGCTCGCCCAGGTCCTCGTCCGCCGCCTGCCCTTCCCCTTCCGTGCGCTGAGCCACGTGCCCCGGGGTCCGGTGCTCGCGGCCGGGGTCGCCCCCGGGCCCGTGCTGCGCGCCGTGACCTCGTGGGTCCGCAGGAACGTCGGTGGCACCGCGATCAGCTTCGAGCCGCACTGGCCCGAGGGCACCGTGGTCGACCTGCCCGGGTCACGGCCCGGCGCCAACACGATCCTCTTCCCGCACACGCTGATCATCGACCTCGAACGGAGCGAGGACGAGCTGCTCGCGGACCTCTCGCGCACCACCCGGCAGGGTGTGCGGCGCTCGGCTCGCACCGACCTGGTGTACCGCGAGATCACCGGCCTCGACGAGCTGCGGGCCTGCCTCGCGATCTACCACGAGACCGCGCAGCGGGCCGGCTTCGGGCTGCACCCCGACGCGTACTACGAGCGCGTCTGGACCGAGCTCGGGGAGCACTCCCCCGTCTTCGCGGCCTTCGAGGGCGAGCGCCCGGTGGCCTTCCTGTGGCTGGCCGCCTCCGGTCGCACCTCCTTCGAGCTCTACGCAGGTGCCGACGACACGGGCCGCAGGCTGCGCGCCAACTACTCGCTCAAGTGGACCGCGATCACCGCCATGAAGGCCCGAGGTCTGACGGAGTACGACGTCAACGGTCTGCTCAACGACGGGATCTCCGAGTTCAAGCGCAGCTTCGCCGGGCACGAGGACGACCTCGTGGGGACGATCGACGTCCCGTTCTCGTTCTGGTACGGCGTGTGGACCAACGCGCTGCCGCGTGCCAAGGCGTTGCTGCAGCGGCTCCGCCGACGCTGACCTCCCCGCCCGGGGCGCTCTGCGCCGCCCGCCGTGCGGTTGGCGTCAGGGTCAGGTGTGATACTTCCGGTAGCAGGTCGTCACCCTGCGAGGGGTGGCTGCCGACGACGAACCGGAGGTCACCCGATGCCGATGCAGCTCCAGACCCAGGACGTCGCGGTGCCGGGCCTGCCCGGACGGGTGCAGCCCGTCGCGCTCGTCACGCTCGCGCCGGCGTCCGGCTCGCGTCAGCCGGCGACCTTCGACCCCGCTGCGCTGCGCGCCTTCCGTCGGCTGGTGGCGGACCTCTCGGAGCGTGCGCGGCTCGGGGAGATCGCCGCCGTCGCGATCACCGGGACCGGACGCGTCTTCTGCGCCGGCGCGGACCTCGAGGCCGTGCGCAGCCCCGTCAGCGCCCCGGACGCCGCCGCGCTCGCGCAGGGCGGGCACGACGCGCTCGACCCGCTGCTGGCTCTCGACGTGCCCGTGGTCGCCCTCGTCAACGGGGCCGCGATCGGCGGCGGCCTCGAGCTCGCCCTCCACGCCACCTACCGCGTCGCGTCCCGGGGCGCGGCACGGTTCGCGCTGCCCGAGGCCGGTCTGGGCCTCGTGCCCGGCTGGGGCGGGACCTACCTGCTGCCCCGGGTCGTCGGCCCGCGGGACGCCGTACGGATCATGCTGACCGACCCGCTCGCCGGGCGACGTCCGCTCGACGCGGACGAGGCGCACCGCATCGGGCTCGTCGACGTGCTCGTCGCCGACGGCCCGCAGGTCGGCGCGGGCGCGGAAGGCCCGGCGGACGGCCCTGCGCCGGACGACACCTTCCTGCGCCAGGCCCTGGTCCGGGTCGGCGACCTCATCCACGACCGGCCGGCCTCGGGCCGGGTCCGCCGGGTGGTCCCCTCCTCCGAGGAGGCGTGGTCGCAGGCCGTCGAGGGAGCGCGGGAGGCGGTCGCCGTGCAGGTGCACGGCTCGCGTCCCGCCCCTGGGGTGGTCGTGGACCTGCTCGCCGCGAGCCGGACCGCGACGCCGACCTCCCAGACAACGGCGGAGGTGGCCGCGCTCACCACGCTGCTGCGCTCGACCGAGTTCGAGGCGTCGCGGCACGCCTTCCGGCTCACCCGCCGCCAGTCGGCCCGGCCGCAGGGCGCCGGTGCGGACGGCGTGCGCCGGGTGGGTGTCGCGGGTGCCGGGCTGATGGCGGGCCAGCTCGCCATGACGCTCGCCCGCACGCTCCACGTGCCCGTCGTCATGCGGGACCTCGACGAGGAACGCACGTCGGCCGGCCTGGAGGCGGTGGCCCGACGGCTCGCGGGCGAGGTGTCCCGCGGCACGCTGCAGGAGGACGAGGCCGCCGCGACGCGGGCCCTGGTCGGCGCGACCACCGACCTGGCTGACCTCGCCGGGTGCGATCTCGTGATCGAGGCCGTCACCGAGCTTCCTCAGGTCAAGCGAGCCGTCTTCGCCGAGCTGGAGGCCGTGGTGGACGAGCGCTGCGTCCTGGCGACGAACACGTCGGCGCTGTCGGTGAGCGACATGGCCCGCGGTCTCGCCCACCCCGAGAGGGTCCTCGGCCTGCACTTCTTCAACCCCGTCGCACGGATGCCGCTCGTCGAGATCGTGCGCGCCGAGCAGACGGGGGACGAGGCCCTCGCGCTCGGGCACGAGGTCGTGGCCGCGCTCGGCAAGACGGGGATCGTGACCGGTGACCGGCCCGGCTTCGTGGTCAACCGTCTCCTCGTCCTGCTGCTGGCCCGGGTGCTGGCGGCCGTCGAGGGCGGGACGGACGTGGCGGTCGCGGACGCGGCGCTCGACCCGCTCGGCCTGCCGATGCGGCCCTTCGCCCTGCTCCAGCTGGTCGGGCCCGCGGTCGCCCTGCACGTGCTCGACACCCTGCGCGCGGAGCTGGGCGAGCGTTTCGCGGACTCCCCCGGGCTGCGCGCGCTGACCGAGGCGGGCCGGCCGCTCGTCCTGGCTCCCGCGACGCCGGGTGCTCCCGCGCAGGTCGACCCGGGCATCGCCCCCGTCTTCGCAGCACGGACGGGCGCCGCGAGGACGGCGGCGCCCGATGCCGCAGCCCTGCTCGACGACGTGCTCGTCCACCTGACCGCCGAGGCCGGCATGCTGCTCGAGGAGGACGTCGTCCCCGGTCCGGACGACATCGATCTCGCGATGATCCTCGGCGCCGGCTGGCCGTTCCATCTGGGCGGCATCACGCCCTACCTGGACTCCCACGGCTACAGCGAGCGGGTGCTCGGCCGCCGGCTGCGCTGATCGGTCCCGGGCTCAGGAGGAGCTCAGGCGGAGAAGAACGCTCCAGCCGCGCGGGCCAGGCCGGCGAGGTCGGAGATGTGCGCGAGCTCGCGGGCCGAGTGCATCGACAGCAGCGGGACGCCGACGTCGAGCGTGCGGATGCCGAGCCGCGTCGCGGTGATGGGGCCGATCGTCGACCCGCACGGCACGTCGTTGTTCGAGACGAACGGCTGGGTCGCGACGCCAGCGCTCTCGCACCACCGCGCCCAGGCCGCCGCACCGTGGGCGTCCGAGGTGTAGCGCTGGTTGGCGTTGATCTTCAGCAGCACCCCTGCGCCCGCCACCGGCTGCACCACCGGGTCGTGCTTCTCCGGATAGTTCGGGTGGACGCTGTGCCCGGCGTCGGCCGACAGGCACCAGGACGCCGCGAGCGCCCGTGCCCGGTCCTCGGCACCGCCACCGAGGCCGTCCTGGACGCGCCCGAGCACGTCGGCGAGGAACGGTCCGGCCGCGCCCGAGCGGGACGCGGAGCCGACCTCCTCGTGGTCGAAGCAGGCGAGCACCGGGATCACCTGAGGACCGCCGCCCCGGGGCCCGTCCCCGGTCCCGGTGCCGAGCAGCGCCACGAGGCCGGCGAGCACCGACGAGAGGTTGTCGAGCCGGCCGCTCGCGAGCAGCTCCCCGCCGAGACCGAAGGCGCGCGGCTCCTGGGTGTCGGCGAGCGCCACGTCGTAGCCGACCACGTCACCGGCCTCGAGGCCTGCCGACCGGGCGAGGAGGGCGAGCACGTCGCGCTCGGAGGCGTCGGCGAGCTGGCCGCCGCCGTCGACGACGCCGAGCACCGGCATGGTGTGCCGCTGCTTGTCGAGGGTGACGCCGGTGTGCGCCTCACGGTCGAGGTGCACGGCGAGCTGCGGGATGCGGAGCATCGGGCCCGTGCGCACCAGGTGCTCGTCCCCGTCACGGGTCACGAGGCGCCCGGCGAGCTCGAGCTCGCGGTCCAGCCAGGAGGTGAGCAGCGGACCCCCGTAGACCTCCACCCCGGCCTGCACCCAGCCGCGGGCCGCGACGGTCGGCCGGGGCTTGAGCCGGAACCCGGGTGAGTCGGTGTGGGCGCCGAGCACGCGCAGCGGGGTGGTGGGCGTGGCCCCGGCGGGCAGCGCCCAGGCGACGATCGCGCCGTCGCGCACCACGTAGCGCCGTGCCCCGCCGGGCTCGTGGCCGGACGAGGGCCGCTCGCCGCCGGTGCCCGTCGCCGGCCATGCGTCACGCTCGTCGAGCCGCTGGAAGCCGGCCTCCTCGAGGAGCCGCGCGACCTCCGCGACCGCGTGGTACGACGTCGGGCTCGCCGCGACGAAGCGGCCGAGCGCCGCGGCGTACCGGTGGGGGTCGAGGGCGAGCGCCGGGTCCGCGAGCTCGGTGGCGCGCAGCACGGCGTGGTTCTCGGCAGCGGGGTCCGCGGTCATGGGACCCATCCAACCACTCCTGCCCCGGGTCCTACCGCTGGCCGGCGGTCCTGCCGCGGGTGGCGAGCACCTGGGAGGCGATCATGACCAGGACGCCCGCGAGCGGGACGACGAGCAGGCCGACGCGCAGCGAGGTCGCGTCCGAGACCAGCCCGACCAGGGGTGGCGAGAGGAGGAACCCGACGCGCATGAGCCAGCTCAGCGCGGCGAGGCCGGTGCTCGGCCTGAGACCGGGCAGGTTGTCGGCCCCGTGCATCGCGGCGGGCGCGAGCGTGGCGACCCCGAACCCCGCCGCGGCGAAGCCCGCGATCGTCGCGGGGACCGACGGGAGGGCCAGCGCGAGGCCCATGCCTGCCGCCACGAGCGCTCCCCCGGCACGGGCGACCGTGCGCTGGCCGAGGCGGTCGACCATGCGGTCGCCGACGAGCCGCCCGACGAACTGCGCGCCCGTCAGGGCCACGAAGCCGAGGGCCGCGACCGACAGCGGGGCGCCGAGGTCGTCGTGCAGGTAGAGGCCGGCCCACGAGCTGCCGGAGTCCTCGACCACCGAGCCGCTCGCGGCGATGACGACGAGCGCGGCGAGGGGCAGCAGCCAGGCGCGCACCGCGCGACCCGCGCCGTCGCCGGACGGGTCCGCCTGCGCGGCGGTGGCGTCGCGGTCCGCGTTCTCGGGCCCCGGCAGGAGGTGGCGCAGCGACCCGACGGCGAGGGCCGTGAAGAGCAGCGCCGACAGGCCGAGGTGCCAGCGGACCGACATGCCGACCGCCACGGCGCCGGCACCCATGAGGCCCCCGGTGACCGCCCCGATGCTCCACACCGCGTGGAACGAGTTGAGGATCGAGCGCCCGTAGCGCCGCTGCACGCGCAGGCCGTGCGCGTTCTGCGCGACGTCGGTGATCGCGTCCATCGCGCCCGCGACGAGCAGCCCTCCGGCGAGCACGAGCCAGGAGGACGCGCCGCCGGCGACGAAGACGCCGATGCCGGTCAGGAGCGTGCCCGCCACGGCGACCCGGGACGAGCGGAAGCGCCGGATCAGGATCCCGGCGGCGAGCCCGGCGAGCAGCGCGCCGGCGGGGAACGCCGCGACCGCCGTGCCGAACTGGGCGTTCGTCAGCCCCAGGGCCGACTTGATCGCCGGGTACTCGGGCAGCAGGTTCGCGAAGATCGCGCCGTTGGTGAAGAACAGCACGGCGACCGCGACCCGTGCGCGGCGCAGCTCACGGGTCTCAGACACAGAGCACCTCGACGCCCTGGTCCTCGATCTCGGCGACCGCCGCACGGGGCGCGTCCGTCACCATCACGTGGACGTCGGAGACCGGCCCGATGACGGCGAGCGCGGAGCGCTGCAGCTTGGCCGCCTCCGCGACCAGGACGCGACGCCGGGCGCTGGTCATCGCGGTGCGCTTGGTGACCGCCTCGGCGTCGTCGTACGCCATGACGCCGTCGGTGGCGTTGAGACCGCAGCAGGTGACGAAGGCCGTGTCGACGCGCAGGGAGCGCAGCGTCGCGTCCGCGAGCGGCCCGACGAGAGCCCCCTCGCCCGGCGTCGCGGTGCCGCCGGGCAGCTTCACGGTGGTCGCACCGTCCGTCACGAGGAGGGTGGCCGCCGGCAGCGACATGGGCACCACCGTCAGCCTGCGGCCCGCGAGCGCGCGGGCGACCGCCAGTCCGGTGGAGCCGCTGTCCACGATGACTGCCTCGCCGTCCGTGACGAGCGCGGCCGCCGCGCGGGCGATGCGTGCCTTCGCCTCGGCGTCGGTCTGCTCCCGCAGCGCGAAGGGCAGGTCCTCGCCGCGCAGCAGCAGGCTCACCGCGCCACCGTGCACCCGGCGCAGCACGCCCGCTGCCGCGAGGGCGTCGAGGTCACGCCGGACGGTCACCTCGGAGGTGTCGAGCTCCCGGGCCAGGCTCGCCACGTCCACCCGATCGTGCTCGCGCAGGCGCGCGACGATGTGCACGCTCCGCTGGTCGGCATCCATGCCGCCAAACGTACACGTTTTTCTTTCGTTCGATCAAGACTGATGTTCGATCCGTCGTACGGGGTGCACGGTCCTGCCACGTGCGGTCCTTCTACCGAGCGAGCAGGTCCAGCACGTCGCGGGCGATCTGGGGCGGGGTGAGGCGGTAGCGCTCCAGCACCTGGGCGCGCGAGGCGTGCTCGAGGAACGCCGTCGGCAGACCGAGGCTGCGCACGGGCGTGCCCACACCGGCCTGGGCCGCCGTCTCACCCACGAGCGCACCGACCCCCCCGGCGGCGAGCCCGTCCTCGATCGTCACGACGAGCGAGGCGTCGCCGGCGAGCTTGACCAGGGCGCTCGGCACCGGGAGCACCCAGGTGGGCGAGACCACCGTGACGGAGACGTCGTGCGCGGCGACCGTCGCCGCCGCCTCGACGGCGGTGCGCGCCATGGCGCCGACGCCGACCAGCAGCACGTGGGGCGCGTCCGGGCCGGCCTCGTGGCGGGCGAGCACGTCCACGCCGTCGAGCGTGTCCAGGGCGGGCAACGGCTCGGCCACCGGGCCCTTCGGGTAGCGCACGACGCTCGGGGCGTCGTCGATGTCGACGGCGGTGCGCAGGGCGGCCCGCAACGTCGCCTCGTCCCGCGGCGCGGCCACGTGGACGCCCGGGACGATGCGCATCAGGGCGAGGTCCCACATGCCGTTGTGGCTCGCGCCGTCGTCGCCCGTGATCCCGGAGCGGTCGAGGGCGATGGTGACGCCCGCGCGGTGCAGCGCCGCGTCCATGAGCACCTGGTCGAAGGCACGGTTGAGGAACGTGGCGTACAGCGCCACCACGGGGTGCAGCCCGGCGAAGGCCATGCCGGCGGCCGAGGTGACGGCCTGCTGCTCGGCGATGCCGACGTCGAACACCCGGGAGGGAAAGCGCTCTGCGAAGGCGGCGAGGCCGACCGGGTTGAGCATCGCCGCGGTGATCCCCACGACGTCCGGCCGGTCCTCGCCGATGCGGACCATCTCGTCGGAGAAGACCGACGTCCAGCCGAAGCGGGAGGGGGCGACCGGAAGCCCGGTCTCGGGGTGGATGGGGCCGATGCCGTGGAAGCGGTCGAGGACGTCCTGCTCGGCCGGGGTGTAGCCGCGACCCTTCTCGGTGATGACGTGCACGATCACCGGACCGCCGAACTCGTGGGCGGCCCACAGCGCGCGCTCGACGGCGGGCTCGTCGTGGCCGTCGACCGGGCCGAGGTACTTGATGCCGAGGTCCTCGAACATGCCCTGCGGCGCGACGACGTCCTTGATGCCCTTCTTGAGCCCGTGCAGTGCCCCGTAGGCGAACCTGCCCGGCCGGCCGCTGCGGCGCAGGGTGCGCTTGCCCCACTGCAGGAAGCTCTCGTAGCCGCGGGTGGTGCGCAGCGTGTCGAGGTGGTGGGCCAGACCGCCGATCGTCGGGTCGTAGGAGCGCCCGTTGTCGTTGACGACGATGACGAGCCGGCGGTCGTGGTCCAGGGAGATGTTGTTCAGCGCCTCCCAGGCCATGCCGCCGGTCAGGGCGCCGTCCCCGATCACGGCGACCACGTGGCGGTCGGTGCGGCCGCGCAGCTGGTTCGCCTTGGCGATGCCGTCCGCCCAGCTCAGCGCGGTGGAGGCGTGGGAGTTCTCGACGACGTCGTGCGCGGACTCGGTGCGGCTGGGGTAGCCGGACAGACCGCCCTGCCTGCGCAGCGCCTCGAAGTCCTGGCGGCCGGTGAGCAGCTTGTGGACGTAGGACTGGTGGCCGGTGTCGAAGACGAACGTGTCGGTCGGCGAGCGGAACACGCGGTGCATGGCGATGGTGAGCTCGACGACGCCGAGGTTCGGCCCGAGGTGTCCGCCCGTGCGCGAGACGTTCTCGACGAGGAAGGCACGGATCTCCGCCGCCAGCGCCCGCACCTGGGACGGCGACAGCCGGGCCAGGTCTTGCGGTGAGCCGATGCCCTTCAGCAGCCCCACGGGGGTCCTCCTCGCCTCGACGGCGGACGTGACGGTCCGCTCGTGCCCTCGGTCCGTGGTCGCGAACCTCACCCGCTCCACTGTATCGGCGTCGCGGCTCCCCGGCGTCGCGCCGGTCCGCCGCGTCGCACCCGGCTCGTAGACTCGGGCACATGCGCTTCCTGCCGGGGCAGACGCCCACCCACGACCTCACCTACGGCGACGCCTTCCTGGTGCCCTCGCGCTCGGAGGTCACCTCGCGCTTCGACGTGGACCTCGCCACCGACGACGGGACCGGCACGACGATCCCGATCGTCGTCGCCAACATGACGGCGGTGGCGGGCCGCCGGATGGCCGAGACGGTCGCGCGTCGGGGCGGGCTCGTCGTCATCCCGCAGGACATCCCCCTCGACGTCGTGGCGAAGGTCGTCGACCGCGTGAAGGCCTGCGACCCGATCGTCGAGCGGGCGATCGTCGTGCGCCCGGACGACACGGTGGACACCGCGCTGCTGCTCATGGCCAAGCGGCCGCACGGCGCCGCGCTCGTGCTCGACGGCGACCGGCTCGCGGGACTGGTCACCGCAGCCGACTGCCAGGGCGTGGACCGGTACACGCAGGTGCACGAGGTCATGACCCCCCGGCCCGCCACCGTCGACGCCGCCGGTCTGGGCGGCGACCCCGCCTCGCTGCGCGCGGTCTTCGACCGTCTCGACGACGCGCGGCTCACCCTCGCCCCCGTGCTGCGAGACGGCGTGCCCGTCGGCGTCGTGACGCGCAAGGGCATCGTCCGCTCCTCCATCTACACCCCCGCTCTCGACGCCGACGGGCGCCTGCGGGTCGCCGCCGCGATCGGCATCAACGGCGACGTCGAGGCGAAGACCGCTGCGCTGCTCGAGATCGGCGTCGACACGCTCGTGGTCGACACCGCCCACGGTCACCAGGCCAAGATGCTCGACGCGCTGGCCCGGGTCCGCTCCCAGTCCCCCGCGGTCCCGGTGGTCGCCGGGAACGTGGTGACCGCGGACGGGGTGCGGGACCTGGTCGAGGCGGGGGCCGACATCGTCAAGGTGGGCGTGGGCCCCGGCGCCATGTGCACCACGCGCATGCAGACCGGTGTCGGTCGCCCGCAGCTCTCCGCCGTGCTCGAGTGCTCCGCCGCCGCGCGCGAGCTGGGCAGGCAGGTCTGGGCGGACGGCGGGGTGCGCCACCCGCGCGACGTCGCCCTCGCCCTCGCGGCCGGGGCCAGCCAGGTCATGGTCGGGTCGTGGTTCGCCGGGACCCACGAGTCGCCGGGCGAGATGCACGACGACGGCACCGGGCGCCTGTACAAGGAGAGCTTCGGGATGGCCTCGACCCGCGCGGTGACCGCGCGCACGGCGCGCTCGGAGGCCTTCGAGCGCGCCCGCAAGGCGCTGTACGAGGAGGGGATCTCCTCCTCGCGCATGTACCTCGACCCGCAGCGCCCCGGCGTGGAGGACCTGCTCGACGACATCACGTCCGGGTTGCGCTCGTCGTGCACGTACGCCGGTGCTCGCACCCTGGACGAGTTCCGCGAGCGGGCGGTGCTGGGGCTGCAGTCGGCTGCCGGCTTCGACGAGGGACGGCCGCTGCCGGCCGGATGGTGAGCTCGCCCCAGGACGGGCCGCAGGGGTGAGGAGGGACGGCGTCGTGGACGCAGGGCCGCAGGACGAGGGTCTGCCGCTGCTCGTGCTGCAGCACCGGCCGTGGGAGCACCCCGGCCTCGTCGGCGCTGCGCTCTCGGGCATGCCGGTCGTGACCCGCTCCGTGCTGGACGAGCCGCGCGACACGCTGCCCGCCGCCGGCACGCTCGGCGGCGTGGTCGTGATGGGCGGCCCGATGGGTGCGCTCGACGACGACCGCCATCCCGGGCTGGCGCACGAGCGACGGCTGCTCGCTGACGCCGTCGCCGCGGACGTGCCGGTGCTGGGCGTGTGCCTGGGCATGCAGCTGCTGGGAGTGGCGCTCGGGGGCGTCCTGACCCCGGGCGCGACCCGCGAGATCGGCTTCGGGAGGCTGGAGCTGTCCCCCGAGGGAGCGACGGACCCCGTGCTCGCACCGCTCGCGCACGGTCCGCGCGGCCCGGTGGTGCTCCACTGGCACGGCGACACGGTCTCGCTGCCGCCCGGGGCCACCATGCTCGCCTCGACGAGCGCGACGCCGGTGCAGGCGTTCCGTGCGGGCAGCGCGGTCGGCCTGCAGTTCCACCTCGAGGTCGGCCGGTCTCAGCTCGACGAGTGGCTCGCGACCCCGGAGATGACCGAGGACCTCACGCCCGAGGAGGTGGGCTCGATCCGTGCTGACGGCGCGCGGGTGCTGCCAGACCTCCTCGGGACGGCGACGGCCGTCTTCTCGTCCTTCGCCGACGCCGTGCGGGCTCGGCGGGGCTGAGCCGCATGGGTGCGCACGAGGACCTCCGGTCGCTGGTCGCCGGTGGTGCAGGGTCCGGGGCGCGTGCCTCCGGTGCCCCGCGAGGCACGAGCGCCGCCGAGGCCTGGACCGACCTGCCGGCCGAGGAGGGCAGCGCGCCACGGCGTGCGGCCGCCGTCCTGGTGCTGTTCGGCGTGCTCGACGCGGTTCCTGCGCGCCGCGGCGGCAGCGACGGGGCAGCACCGGTGGCGGCCGACCTCGACGTGCTGCTCCTGGAGCGGGCCTCGTCGCTGCGTGCCCACGCGGGTGAGGTCGCCTTTCCCGGCGGGCGCCTCGACCCCGAGGACGCCGGCGCCGTGGCCGCAGCGCTGCGCGAGGCCCGCGAGGAGACCGGCCTCGACACGGACGGCGTCGAGGTGCTGGGCGAGCTCGCCCCGCTCCCCCTGCCGGTGAGCAACCATCTCGTCACCCCCGTGCTCGCATGGTGGGCGAGCCCCGGCCCGGTGCGTGTGGTGGACCCGGGCGAGTCCGCCGCCGTCTTCCGGGTGCCCGTCGCCGACCTGCTCGACCCTGCGAACCGGCGCACCTGGGTGCTGGACGCCCCTGCCGCTGCTTCTGTGCTGCCTGGCCGGCGTCCCCCTGCCCGGGCGGTGCGCCGCGCTCGCCGGCGTGGTCCCGCGTTCGTCGTGGGTGACGTGCTCGTGTGGGGCTTCACCGCGCACGTGCTCGACAGCCTGTTCGACGCCCTGGGCTGGACCGAGCCCTGGGACCGGGGCCGCACCGTGGACGTGCTGCGGTAGCGAGACCCCCGGGGTCGGGGCCGCTTCTCATCCGGCGGCAGCCGGGTCGTCGACGTGCCCGGCGAACAGCACCAGCTGATCGTCGTCGGCGACGATCTGGAAGTCGAAGGGGCGGTTCAGCACGAGCTCCTCGTCCGGGCCCTTCGGAGGTCCACCGCCGCCGAGCCCGAGCTCCGTCGCCCCGGCAGCCACCGTGCCCTTCTCCGCGACCGTGATCGTCGCGCTGTGCGTCGCCGAGGTCAGGACGGCTCCTGGGAAGATTCCGTCGAGGTCCCCCTGCGGACGGAACGGCGCGCTCAACCCCACCTCTCTCAGGACGTCTGCCAGACCGACCGTGCTCGAGAAGCCCCAGCGTGGCATCGACAGGGCGACGCTGTGCGGCGAGGCGGTGGCGAGCGCGCCGCGGACCTCCTGCCACTGGTCCGCGGTGAGCGTCCCGGAGCCCTCCTCGGGCAGCGCGACGTACATCGAGTAGCGGTCCGTGTACGGAAGAGCGACCGCACGCCAGCCGTGGCCCTGGGCATAGGAGAGCTTGCCGCCGTAGGGCGTGTCGAAGATCGCGCGCATCATCGCCACCGTCCGTGTGCGGCCGTCACCGCGGGTGAAGGCGGCCTTCTCGTCCGTGAGTCCCCAGAACATCGTCTTCCACCGTGCGGCGAACGTGACCGTGGACAGCAGCGCGAGCCGGGTACCGGGGTCCGTGGGGGCGGGTGCCGTCTGGATGAGCCCGCCGGTCTCCCGTCGCACCCACTCGTCGATGAGCGGTCCTGCGCTGCCGTCCGCGAAGCCGGCGCGGTACACCCCGGCGTCGTGGTAGGCGCCGATCCTGTCCAGGAACGGCTGCCCGAGCTCCTGGTCCGGAGCGGCGAACAAGGCATCGCCGAGGTGCAGCAGCGGTGAGGCCGGAGGCTCGTCGGCGACGAGCCCTTCGAGAGGACCGTCGTCTCTCGACAGCCGGGCGCGCAACGCAGCCGTGGCCGCACCGACGTCCTGGCCGTCGGTCGGTGTCCCCAGGCCGAAGACCGAGTCGATCTGACTGGCCGACTCCCCGGTGGCTCCCTCGCGGAGCATCGCGAAGGCGAGCATGATGCTGGTCGGCGAGACGACGACGTTCTTGCCCGGTGCTGCGCCGACCACCGCGGCACCCAACCGCGAGGTCGCCTCGGCACGAGTGCCATCCGTCTCGGGCTGCGCCGTGCCGTCGGGCACCTCCACCGTGGTTGACGAGCGCACGAGCGCCCGGTCGAGCGGTCCGGCATCGACGGAAGACGTCATGAGGGCATCATGGTCGTCGCCGCCACCTCCCCCACCCGCTCCGCTCGCGCACCCCGTGAGCAGTGCAGCGACCGAGAGCACCGCCACCGCGCTCTCCAAGCCACCTCGACGTCGTCGCATCGCGTGCCCCCCTGTCATGTCGTGCCGGGTCATGCATGTCGTGCCGGGTCATGTCGTGCCAGCCGTCGGGCACCGCACGAGTCCTGGCGCGGCGTCGTCGCCGCGACGGTCATCGTCGACCACGTGCACACCTTAGGCAGGGACATGGCATTCCGGGGACTCTGCGCAGATCTGGTGACCGAACCTTGACCTCCTGGAAGTCACCGTCGCCGCGGGGGCCTCGCGTAGCGCCGGTGGCCTCCTCCCTGGGGAACGGCGACCGGTGATCCACAAGCCTGGCCTCGCGCCACCCTTTTCCTATAAAATTGCAACAAGCGTTCGACGAAGACATGCGGGCGGGTACGGGGGGTGACAGGCATGAGGAGCGACGGTCGTTCGGATGACGATCACCGTGCTGGCGGCTGCCAGGCCGGCCCCTCCGGCGACGGCGCGTACCGCGACTGCGCCCGCGCGCTGCTCACGACGCTGGACACGTGGCACGCCCTCGACCCGGCCGCTGTCGGCGCCGCAGCGAGGGCGGACGCGATCCGACAGCTGCAGGTGGTCAAGGCCAAGGTCGCCGCTCTCGAGCTCCTCCTCGTCGGCGCGTCCCAGGACGTCGCTCGCGCCGCCGGGCATCGTGACACCGCCGCCTGGTACGCAGCCTCCACCCATGCCGACGTCGGCACGGCTCGGTCGTTGCAACGCACGGCTCTTGGTCTGGGCAACGCGCCGCACGTGGCAGAGGCCTTGCGCTCCGGGCAGGTCAGCCAGCAGCACGCTCGTGCGGTGCTGGAGTCCTTGGACCAGCTGCCGGACGTCCCCGCGGCGTTGCGCGAGCAGGCCGAGACCCGCCTGGTCGAACATGCGCAGCACCTGCCGCCACGTCAGGTCGCAGCCCGCGGCAAGGGCATCCTCGACGAGATCGACCCCCGCGGGGACCACCGGCACCTCGGCACCACCCTGGCCGACGAGACCCGGCACGCCTGGGCGGCGACCCGGCTACGCTTCCACGACCACCGCGACGGGACCACCGGCATCGAGGGCATCGTCCCCACGCCCGTCGCGTCACGGCTCAAGACCGTCCTGGACGCTTTCGCCTCGCCGAGATCGGCGCATTCCCGCGGCGACGCGGGAGGTGCGAACGGTCGGGCCGGTCGCGGAGGTGGCGGCTGCAACGGTGCTGGCGGCGCGGGTAGCGACAACCTCGCGAGCACGGCTGAGGTCGACAGCGTGGACGGCGCGAGCTCGGCAGGAGGCGGCGGCGACCCGCGCGGTCCGGACCGTGCGAGCAGCGTCGATGCCGGTGCGGCAGGAGGTGGACGCGGTGGAGAGGCTGTCCAGCCGGTCGCCTACGAGACACGTCTCGGCCACGCCCTGTGCTCGGTGCTGGAGAACCTCGACCCCGCGGCGCTGCCCCGGCACGGTGGCACGGCGACGACCGTGCTGGTGACCATCGACCACCGAGAGCTGCTCGACGACCTGGGCACGGGCCGTCTCGTCGACGCCGACGCGACAGCGGTGAGCGCCGGCGAAGCCCGACGGCTCGCCTGCAACGCAGGGATCGTCCCGCTCATCCTGGGAACTCGGTCCCAGGTGCTGGACATGGGCACACGCACCCGCCTGTTCACGCCTGCTCAGGTCATCGCGTTGCGAGCCGCACGAGCCCGCTGCGAGGCTGACGGGTGCACGATCCCCGCAGCCTGGTGCGAGGCGCACCACGTCCGCCCGTGGTCGCACGGAGGCCGGACCGACCTGAGCAACGCGATGCTCCTGTGCTCGCACCACCATCACCGCATCCATGACCCCGCCTACGAGGCACAGCGGCGTTCGGACGGAGCAGTCACCTTCCGACAACGAGGACGCGCACCACTTCCGGTCACGCCGCCTCCCCCGCCTCCCGGCGTCGGGACCACCGCTCGGCAGCCATCACGGAGCCGAGCAGCATGAGCACGCCGTCGCACGGCACATGCGTGGCGCGCCTACTTTCGAGGCTTGACAGTGAGCTTCTTCGAGGTCTTCTTGGCGACCGTCGCCTTCTGCTTCGGGACGAAGGTGGCCCTGACCTTGATCGCCTTCCGATAGCTCTTGGCCAGCCGGACGGTCACCTTGCCCCTCTTCCTGGCGGTGAGCCTGACCGTGCGGACGACCTTCTTGCCGACGTGGACCTTGACCTTGCCGACCGGCCTGTCACCGTCGGGCAGGAGGCCGACCTTGACGGTGATCCTCGGTCGCGTCCCCCGGACAAAACGCTTGGCCTTCACCTTCACCGCCGAGGGCTTCGCCTTGACGACGGTGAAGGTGGCCGAGGCTGTGGCGCCTACGTGAGCACCGTCACCGAAGTAGGTCGCCGTGACGGCGTGGCTACCGACCGTGAGCCCGTTGGTCCATGCCGTCGCCACACCGTTCTCGATCGGTGCACGGCCCAACGAGGCACCGCCGTCGAAGAACTCGACCACGCCGGTGGCGCCGGTGACCACCGTCGCGGTCAGTGCGACCGGGTCACCGACGGTCACCCTGGTCGCGGAGGGGCGCACCGCGAGCCGCGCCGTCTGCTTCGTGGGCGGTGCCGGAGCGACCGTGATCGTGCGGACCTCCGAGGTGCTCGGTTCGTGGTCGTCGTCACCCGAGTAGGCCGCGGTGATCGAGTGCTCGCCGGCCGTGAGGCCCGACGTGCGCAGCGATGCGGCCCCCGACACCGCAGGACGGGTGCCGAGCGACGTCGCGCCGTCGAAGAACTCGATCGTCCCGGTCGCGGACGGTTCGCTCACCGCGGCGTCAAGCGTGACCTGCTGCCCCGCGGTGGTCGTGGTGGGGGTGACCGTCAGCGACGTCGTGGTGCTCTGCCGCGGGACCGGGCCCGAACCGTCGTACACGCGCACGTAGTCGACCGTCATCGCCTGGGGGAAGGTCGTGGTGCTGTCGGGGTACCCGGGCCAGTACCCGCCGACCGCGACGTTGAGGATGATGAAGAACGGGTGACCGTCGAAGGCCCAGGCCTTGCCCGCGACCGTGTCGGGGGTGGTGTGGAAGTACTCGTTCCCGTCGACGGACCAGGTGATGCTTCCCGGCTGCCAGTCGACGGCGTAGGTGTGGAAGTCCTCGTAGAACGCGCCCGCGTGCGGGAGCGTGTAGGTGCCGGAGGGCCCCGCGTCACCGGAGTACCCCGGGCCGTGCATGGTGCCGTGGACCTGGTCCGGCTCCTTGCCGATGTTCTCCATGATGTCGATCTCGCCCGAGGTGGGCCAGTCGACGTCGCCCGAGCCCGTCTCGCCGAGCATCCAGAACGCGGGCCAGATGCCCTGGCCTCGCGGGATCTTGATCCGTGCCTCGACGTGGCCGTGCTGGAAGGACCTCAGCGACTGGGTCTTGAGACGGGCGGAGGTGTACGAGCCGTCCGTCTCCTTGCGTGCCGTGATCACGAGGTTGCCGTCACCATCGAGCTGGGAGTTGGCGCGCGAGTCCGTGTAGGTCTCGTACTCGTTGTTGCCCCAGCCTCCGGCCCCGAGGTCGTAGGTCCAGCTGTCGGCATCCGGGGCGGTTCCTGCGGGACCCTCGAACTCGTCGGACCAGACCAGATTGCCCGGAGCGCCGGCAGGGAGAGCGTCAGCGGCGACGGCTGTGGGCCCCGCCATGGCGGCTGTCGGAGCCTGCGGGGCCGAGGCCGCCGCGGTAGCCGATGCGACCGGCGGGGCTGCTGCGGCCGGTGCGCCTGCCGCCGCGGTCGCGGCGACGAGCCCGACCGCGGCGGTGGCGAGCAACGCGGTCGCTCGGGCGCAGATGCTCGTGCGGTCCAGCCTCGTGCTCATGGGTGTGCTCCTCTTTCCTCCCGCGGTGCCCCGTCGCACCGCAGCGGTCCGCCCTTGGACCGTTCGAGGCAACAGCGTACGGGAGCGCTCCCGCGAATCTGCTCACGACCGTGCGATAGCTGCTCACGACCATGCGACCGCCGCGCGTGATGGCGCCGAGCGGCCACCCTCGGGCAGTCTGGTGCGATGAGCTCCTCCGCTGCGACCGTCCCGACGGACCGTGACCCGTACGCCTTCGTCGCGGACGTCCGCAGCCCTGCCCGCCGGCGGGACGCCGGGACGCTGATCGAGCTGCTCAGCCACATCACCGGCGAGCGGCCGGTGATGTGGGGGCCGAGCATCGTGGGGTTCGGCGCGTACCGCTACCGGTACGAGAGCGGCCGCGAGGGTGAGATGGCTGCGGCAGGCTTCTCTCCCCGGTCGACCGCCACGGTGATCTACCTGGCCGACGGCACCGCGCGCCACGCAGAGCTGCTGGCCCGGCTCGGGCCGCACACCACCGGGGTGTCCTGCCTCTATCTCAGGCGGCTCGAGCAGGTCGACCTGGACGTCCTCGAGCGGGTGCTGCGCGCGTCGTACGACACCGTGAGGGCGGAGGGGTTCGGCTTCGGACGGGGGTGAGATCGGCTTCTCACGACGGCAACGGGTCGGCGACGAGGAGGCCGTGCGCACCACCAGCGGTGCTCCGGGGACCCACGGCACCGCGACTACGGAGGGCCGCACCGCCGGTCTGGCGGTGCGGCCCTCCGAGCGAGCTGGTTCGCGAACCCGAGCGAGCTACTTCGCGAGGCTCCGGAGCACGTACTGCAGGATGCCGCCGTTGCGGTAGTAGTCGGCCTCTCCGGGGGTGTCGATGCGGACCACGGCGTCGAGCTCGACCGTGGTGCCGTCCGCCTTCGTCGCCGTCACGTGCAGCGTCGAGGGCGTGGTGCCCTCGTTGAGCTGCGTGATGCCGGCGATGTCGAAGACCTCGGTGCCGTCCAGGCCGAGCGACGCGGCGTTCTCGCCCTCGGGGAACTGCAGCGGCAGCACGCCCATGCCGATGAGGTTCGAGCGGTGGATGCGCTCGAAGCTCTCGGCGATGACCGCCTTGACGCCGAGCAGCGCGGTGCCCTTGGCGGCCCAGTCGCGCGACGAGCCGGAGCCGTACTCCTTGCCGCCGAGGACCACGAGCGGGATGCCCGCGGCCTGGTAGTCCTGCGAGGCGTCGTAGATGAACGACTGCTCGCCGGTGAGGAAGTTCTTGGTGTACCCGCCCTCGACGTCGTCGAGCAGCTGGTTGCGCAGGCGGATGTTGGCGAACGTGCCGCGGATCATGACCTCGTGGTTGCCGCGGCGCGAGCCGTAGGAGTTGAAGTCCTTGCGCTCCACGCCGTGGTCCACGAGGTACTGCGCAGCGGGCGTGCCCGGCTTGATCGCGCCGGCGGGGCTGATGTGGTCCGTGGTGACCGAGTCGCCGAGCTTGGCGAGCACCCGGGCACCCGTGATGTCGACGACCGGGGCGGGCTCGGCACCCATGCCCTCGAAGTACGGGGGCTTGCGCACGTAGGTCGAGTCGTCGTCCCACTCGAAGACGTTGCCGGTCGGGGTGTCCAGCGAGCGCCAGCGCTCGTCGCCGGTGAAGACGTCCGCGTAGTCCTTGGTGAACATGTCACGGTTGATCGACGTGTCGATGGTCTCCTGCACCTCGGCCGCCGACGGCCAGATGTCCCGCAGGAACACCGGGTTGCCGGCCTCGTCGCGGCCCAGGGGCTCGCTGTCGAAGTCGAACTCCATGGTGCCGGCCAGCGCGTAGGCGATGACGAGCGGCGGGGAGGCGAGGTAGTTCATCTTCACGTCGGGGTTGATGCGACCCTCGAAGTTGCGGTTGCCCGAGAGGACCGAGACGACGGCGAGGTCGTGCTCGTTGACGACCTGCGAGACCTCCTCGGCCAGCGGGCCGGAGTTGCCGATGCAGGTCGCGCAGCCGTAGCCCACCAGGTGGAAGCCGAGCTTCTCGAGGTAGGGCCACAGACCGGCCTTCTCGTAGTAGTTGGTCACGACCTGCGAGCCGGGCGCCATCGACGTCTTGACCCACGGCTTGGCGACGAGCCCGCGCTCCACGGCCTTCTTCGCGAGCAGGCCGGCAGCGAGCATCACCGACGGGTTCGAGGTGTTGGTGCACGACGTGATCGAGGCGATCGCGACGGCACCGTTGAACAGGTCGTAGGTGCGGCCGTCGGGCGTCGTCACGGGGAAGAGCTGCTGGTTCTCCCCGCCCGAGCCGATCGCCGGGGAGTCGGAGGCCGGGAAGGACTCGACCTCGGCCTCGTCGACCGAGTTGTTAGCGACCTTGGCGTAGTTCGGCAGGTCACGGAGGAACTGCTGCTTGGCCCCGGCGAGCTCGATGCGGTCCTGGGGACGCTTCGGGCCGGCGATCGAGGGGACGACCGTGGACAGGTCGAGCTCGAGGTACTCGGAGTAGACCGTGGTGCGCGACGGGTCGTGCCACAGGCCCTGCTCCTTGGAGTAGGCCTCGACGAGCGCGACCTGCTCGTCCGAGCGGCCGGTCAGGCGCAGGTAGTCGAGCGTGACGTCGTCGATCGGGAAGATCGCGGCGGTGGAGCCGAACTCGGGGCTCATGTTGCCGATCGTGGCGCGGTTCGCGAGCGGCACCTGCGCCACGCCCTCGCCGTAGAACTCGACGAACTTGCCCACGACGCCGTGCTGGCGCAGCATCTGCGTGATCGTCAGCACCACGTCCGTGGCGGTGACGCCCGCGGGGATGGTCCCGTTGAGCTTGAAGCCGACGACCCGCGGGATGAGCATCGAGACGGGCTGGCCGAGCATGGCCGCCTCGGCCTCGATGCCGCCGACGCCCCAGCCGAGCACGCCCAGGCCGTTGACCATGGTCGTGTGCGAGTCGGTGCCGACGCACGTGTCGGGGTAGGCCTGCAGCTCGCCGTCCACCGAGCGCGTCATGGTCACGCGGGCGAGGTACTCGATGTTGACCTGGTGCACGATGCCGGTGCCCGGGGGGACGACCTTGAAGTCGTCGAAGGCCGTCTGGCCCCACCGCAGGAACTGGTAGCGCTCGTGGTTGCGCTGGTACTCGATCTCGACGTTGCGCTGGAACGCGTCGGCGCGGCCGGCGACGTCGATCTGCACGGAGTGGTCGATGACCAGCTCGGCGGGGGCGAGCGGGTTCACCCGTTCGGGGTTGCCGCCGAGGTCGGCGACGGCCTCACGCATGGTGGCGAGGTCGACGACGCAGGGCACGCCCGTGAAGTCCTGCATGATGACGCGCGCCGGCGTGAACTGGATCTCGGTGCTCGGCTGCGCGTCCGGGTCCCACGCCGCGAGGGCGCGGACGTGGTCAGCCGTGACGTTGGCACCGTCCTCGGTGCGCAGCAGGTTCTCGGCGAGGACCTTGAGGCTGTAGGGCAGCTTCTCCGTGCCGGGGACGGCGGAGAGCCGGAAGACCTCGTACGAACGGTCGCCGACGGTCAGCGATCCCTTCGATCCGAACGTGTCGACGCTGCTCAAGTCGAGCTCCTTCGTTCTTGCGGTGCGGGGATTGTGGTGCTCAATCTCACACTACGAGGTGTGGGATCAACGTCAATCCTACCCCAACTATCTTGACGTCAAGATAATCTCAGGAGTCGACACGCTGTCAGATCCCCCCCGCTCCTGGCGACGGCTCTTCCGGAAGACGGGGCCGGTCAGCGTGGGGCGCGGCGCCGGTCGACGACGAGGTGCACGATCTCGACGACCAGCCAGGTCACGACCACGACGACCGCCGCACCCAGCCAGTCCCTGCCGCCGAGCACCTCGAGCTCGAAGAACCGGCGCACGAACGGCACCAGGTACGCGCCGACCCCCGCCGCGGCGAGCGCCGCGATCATCGCGACCTTCCAGGCCTGCGGGGGCCGCGCCAGGATGCCGACGACCCACAGCCCGGCACCGATGAGGACGGCCGTGGTGGCGGTGCGCGCCACGTCGGTCCCGTCCCCGCGCAGCCACGAGAAGGTCGTCAGGATCGCCACACCGAGCACCGCGCCGATGGGGATCGCGAACCACAGCACCCGGCGCAGGAAGCCCGCGAGATAGCGCCGGTTGTTCGGGGGCAGAGCGAGGAAGAAGGCGGGGATGCCGATGGTCAGGGAGCTCGCGAGCGTCAGGTGCCGCGGCAGGAACGGGTAGTCCCAGCCGAGGATCACCACGGACAGCGCGAGGAAGAAGGAGTACGTCGTCTTGGTGAGGAACAGCGTGGCGACGCGCTCCATGTTCGCCATCACGCGCCGCCCCTGCCCGAGCACCCCGGGCAGGGTGGAGAAGCGACCGTCGAGCAGCACCAGGCGGGCCACGGCCTTCGAGGCGGGAGCGCCGTTGCCCATCGCGATGCCGAGATCGGCGTCCTTGAGGGCCAGCGAGTCGTTGACGCCGTCGCCCGTCATGGCGACGACGTGGCCGCGGGACTGCAGGGCCTTGACGATCGCGTGCTTCTGCTCGGGCACCACCCGTCCGAAGACCTGCTCGGTCTCGAGCAGGTCGCCGAGGTCGTCGTTCCCCTCCGGGAGCCGGCGCGCGTCGTAGCCCTCGATCGGGGCGCCGTCACCGCGCAGGTCAAGGCCGGAAGCGATCGCACCCACGGTCGTGGGGTTGTCCCCCGAGATGACGATCGCCCGGACCCCCTGCTCGCGGAAGTAGGCCAGCGTCTGGGCGGCGTCGGGACGGACGCGCTCGCCGAGCACCGCGACGAGCGCGGGGACCAGGTCGGTCGGCAGCGGCTCGTCGGTCCCCGGCAGCTCGCGCCCGGCGGCGTCCTCACCGGCGACACGCGCGAGCAGCACGACTCGCGCGCCCGTCGCGGCGTGCTCGCGCACGGTGGCGAGAGCCGCCTCCGCGACGTCGTCCTGCCGGCCGGCGAGCAGCACCTCGGGGGCACCGAGCACCCAAGAGGCGTCGTCGGTCTGGACGGCGCTCCACTTGCGGGCAGAGGAGAAGGGCACGGTCCCGGTGGTGGTCGCCGGGGCGACGTCACCGAGCCCGGCCGCGAGCGCCTCGGAGGTCGCGTTGCCGCCGTCGGCCACCGCGAGCGCGGCGAGCGCCTCGCGCGACCCGGTGAGCGGCTCCGCGACGTCGTCGAGAGCGGTGAGCGAGATGTGCCCGTCGGTGAGCGTGCCGGTCTTGTCGAGGCAGAGCACGTCCACGCGGGCCAGGATCTCGACCGCGGGCAGCTCCTGGACGAGCACCTGCTGACGGGCGAGCAGCATCGCCGCGAGCGCGAAGTTCAAGGAGGTCAGCAGCACCAGGCCGTCCGGGATCATCCCGACCACGCCGGCGACGGCCGCGACGACGGCCTCCTTCCAGTGGTCGTCGACCCAGATGGTCGCCCAGCCCCCGGACGCACGCAGCTGGCTCCAGAACAGCAGCGCCGCGATCGGCACGATGAGCACGGACACGATCTTGAGGATCGTGTTGATGCCCGCGCGCAGCTCGGAGTGCGCCACGGAGAACTTCTTGGCCGCGGCCGTGAGCTTGTTGGCGTAGCCGTCGGCGCCGACCCGGTTCACTCGGTAGGTCCCCGTGCCGGCGACGATGGCCGAGCCCGAGAGCACCTCGTCGCCGACCGCCTTGTGCACGGGCCGCGACTCCCCCGTCAGCAGGGACTCGTCGACCTCCAGGCCCGTGACCTCGAGCAGCTCGCCGTCGGCCGGGACCTGGTCGCCCGTGGTGACCCGGACGACGTCGTCGAGCACGACCTCGCCGAGCACGACCTGCTGCTGCGCACCGTCGCGCAGCACGACGGCGTGCGGGGCGCTGAGGATCGAGAGCCGGTCGAGCGTGCGCTTGGCACGCACCTCGGTGAAGACGCCGATCGCGAGGTTGATGATCATGACGAAGCCGAAGGCCGCGTCCGGCCAGCGCCCGGTCGCGAGCACGAGCACGAGGGCGATCGCCAGGATCAGGTTGAAGAGCGTGAAGGTGTTCGCCCGCAGGATCTGGCCGATGCTGCGCGAGGAGCGGTCGTCGGTCGTGTTGACCTGGCCCGCCGCGACCCGCTCGGCGACCTGTGCCGCGCTCAGGCCGACCGGTCGGGTGCGGGAGGCGTCGGGTGCGGGCGACCTCATGGGCGCGTCAGACGCCGTCGAGGCGTCGGGCGTGGCTGGCATGGGTCGATCCTGCCACGCCGCACCGAGAGGTGGCTCGACGCGGATCGGGCTCGAGGCCGGCCGCCGGCTCGACGCCGGTCAGCTCACGCGCGACCTCACCGCACGCGCAACGTCATCGCGGTGTGCGAGGGCGCGACGGTCGAGGAGCCGCGGTAGTCGACGCGCACGCGGTAGGTCCCGCGCGGCGGCAGCGCCCGGTGCGCGATCTTCAGCACCTTCTTGCCCGAGGCCGCGCGGGCCTTGCGGCGCAGGACCGCCGTCTTGCCCGCGTGCCCGGCCCGCGAGCGCAGGGTGATCACGACCGTGCCGCGCAACGGGCGCGCCCCGCTGCTGCGCACGACGACGCGCAACCTGCGGGTGACGGGCCTCGACCCGGTCGCCAGGCGCAGCGGGCGCGGCGAGAGGGTCACGGTGGAGCGTGCTCGGACGGCCGCGGGCGGTGCGACGACAGGCGGTGCGACGACGGGCGGCGGCACGATGTCGGGCGGCGGGACGGTGTCAGGGGGCGTGGGCGCCCAGGGCGTCACCACCGCGGTCGCCGTCTCGCTCGTGTTCCCGGCGACGTCGCTCGCGCGGTACTCGAGCGTGCCGCCGGCGGCGAGGAAGGTGACCGGGCCCGTGTACTGCTGCCAGGGCTCGTCGCCCACCCGGTACTCGGTGCTTCGCAGGCCCGACCCGTCGTCGTGGGCCTCGAGGGAGACCGTGCGCAGCAGCGGGTCGACGGTCGCCGCCACGCTCGGCGCGTTCGCGTCGACGGCGAGGTGCAGCACGGTCTGGGGGACGGCAGCGCTGGGCGTGTCGACGACGCGTGCGACGACGGTGTGCACGCCGTCCTCCAGACGCGCCGAGGTGCCGCGCTGCCACGGGCCGCCGTCGACCGCGAGCTCGAGCGCAGCGTGCGGGTCGCTCGGCGGCGCGACGAGCGTGACGGTCACGGGCCGGCGGTACCAGACGTCGCCCGAGGGCAGCGCCGGGTCGGTGGTGAGCGTGACCCTGCGGTCGGGCAGGGTGAGCACCGCGTCGAAGATCGCGAGGGCCGCGCCCTGCGTCTTGGCCGTCGCCGAGGCCGCCGGGTCGGACGAGCTCGGGAACCACCGCAGGCCGTACAGGCCGGCCGGGGTGCGGGCCGCCGTCTCCGCGGCGGTGGCCTGACGGTGCAGGTACGCGCTGTACGGGTGGTCCGCGAGGATACGGTCGAGCGCCGCGAGCCCGCGGACGGCCGGACCCTTGAAGGCGGGCCCGTCACCGCCGCAGGCAGGGTCGTGGCCTGCCTCGCAGGTGTCCATGAGCACCGGCGTCGAGGCACCGAGCACGGTGGCGGAACGGTTGAGGATCCCGGTCGTCGTCATGGCGTCCCCGACCCGCCGTGCTGTCGCCAGCAGCTCGGCGCGCTCAGACGGTGTGAGCACGGTAGCGGCAGGGTCCGCGCCCGTGTCGCCTGTGTCGGCCGACGGCGAGGTGGCGAGATACAGCCCGACCAGGCCCGCGATGAGCTGTCCCTGGTTGTAGGTGTACTTCGCGGTGCGGGTCTCGCACGCCGCCCCGTCGTCGACCACGTCACGCCCGTCCATGACGAGACCGTCGGCGTCGATCAGTCCGGCGTCGCGCAACCAGCGCCACTCCTGCACGGCGCGGGCGAGGTAGACGGTGTCACCGGGGATGGCGCGGTGCAGCGCCGCGTTGACCTCGAGGTAGAGGTCGTTGGAGATGGCGGAGCGGTAGCGCCCCTCGGTGCTCCACAGCACCCCGCCCCCGCAGACGTCGTCGGTCCAGCTCTCGGCCATCCAGTCGGCGGCCGCGCGGGCGGTGTCGAGGTAGCGCTGCTCGCCGGTGAGCGTGTAGGCGTCGACCCACGCCATCGCCCACCAGCCGGTGTCGTCGATGTACTCGTTGCGGAACTGGCCCGTGCCCCAGTCCCCGCCGGCGACGTTCTTGTCGTAGGTGTTGGCGATCGCCCAGCGGTACGCGGTGTCATGGGTGAGCGTCGCGTGCTCGATGATCGAGCGCAGCGCGACGGCGGACGTCCACCAGGCCGCGAAGTCGAACCCGGTCTGGGTGCTGAACAGCCCGCTGCTGGCCTGGTACTGCGACATGAGGCCGGCGGCAGCCGTGTCGGCGCGTGTGGTGGGCGTCGCTGCCGGGGTCGTCGTCGAGGTCGCGGTGATCGTCGTCGAGCCCGCGGACGCGACCGCGACGGGCGCCGCGAGCGGGATCGCCAGGCATGCTCCAAGAGCTAGCGCGAGCGCCTGCACGCCCCGACGCACGAGCGCGCCCGGGCTGCCGCGTCGTCGCATGGGTGGTCACCTCGTCGCCACGTCCGGCCGCCATGCTCCCTCGCATGACAACGTTGCCAGGACGTCCACGAATCGTACCGTGGTCGGCTCGGAGATCGGTCCGCGGCGGCGACCTACCGCGTCAGCACGGCCACGCACTCGACGTGGTGGGTCATGGGGAACAGGTCGAAGGCCCGCAGCGACTCGAGCCGGTAGCCGTGCTCCACGAAGGTCGACGTGTCGCGGGCGAGCGCGGCCGGGTCGCAGGCGACGTAGACCACGCGCGGGGTCCCGCTCGCGGCGACCCGCTCGACGACGGCGCGACCGGCCCCGGTGCGCGGCGGGTCGAGGACGACGACGTCAGGCGCGGCCGCACCCCGAGCCCCGCCCGGCGTGCTGCCCGGCAGACCACCCGTGTCCTCGAGCACCGAGCCCAGGACCGTGGCGACGTCGCCCTGGTGCAGCGTCACCTGGTCGAGGTCGTGAGTGTTGCGCTGCGCGTCGCGCACCGCCCGGGCGTCGCCCTCGACCGTCGTCACGCGACCCGACGGGCCGACGGCGAGGGCGAGCGGCACGGTGAGCAACCCGGCCCCCGAGTAGAGGTCGAGCCCGTGCGCACCGGCGAGCCCCGCGACGCCGTCGGGCGCCGAGGCCCGCAGCACCGCGTCCACGAGCACCTCCGGAGCACGTTCGTGGACCTGCCAGAACCCCGCGGCCGCGACGCGCAGCCCGAGCGTGGGCGCGTCGTCGCCGTCGGCGGCGAGCCCCTCGAGCACCGGGACCGGCACCGTCTCGGCGACCACCCGGCGCGCGTTGGGCCGCTCGTCGAGGCGACCGTGCCGCCAGGGCACGCCGTCGACGAGCAGCACCCCGGGTGCGCCCGAGGCCGGGGCGACCGCCTCGATGCGGGTGCCCGGTCGCCAGCGCCGGGCGAAGACGTGCTCGCGGGCCAGCAGCGCCGCCGCCCCGGGTGCGGCGATCGGCACCGCGTCCAGCCGCAGCACGTCGTGGCTGCGGTGACGGTGCATCCCGGCCCGCCCGTCGGCCCCCGCCACGAGGTCCACGCGGGTGCGCCAGGCCAGGCCGCCGCGCTCGTCGTCTCCGGGCGCGGGCTCGACCACGACGTCGAGGCCGAGCGCCGTGAGGTCGAGACGCCCGAGCCGGGTGAGCTGCTCGCGCACGACGTCGGCCTTCCACCGGCGCTGGGCGGGGAGCGACACGTGGGCGAGCTCTCCCCCGCCGACCCCGCCCGGGCCGGCCTCGGGCCAGACGGAGGGCACGCGGTCGGGGGACGCCTCGAGCACCTCGATCGCGTCGGCGCGCCAGAACGAGTCGCGGCCGGTCTCGGTGAGGCGCGCGCGCACCCGCTCGCCGGGCAGCGTGTGACGCACGAAGACGACACGCCCGTCGAGCCGGGCCACGCAGTGCCCGCCGTGCGCGACGGGACCGATCGTGAGCTCGACGACGTCGCCCGTCACCGTGGCGCCCCCGGACGGTCGGAGCCCGGGTGCCCGGAGCCGGTCTTCTTCTCGGCCTCCTGCGCCCTGGCGGTCCGGTGGGCGTCCTTGCGCCGCTGGATCTGGCGGCGGGCGGACTCCATCTGCCACGGCACGGAGGCCACGACCACGCCCGGCATGAACAGCAGGCGCCCCTTGAGCCGCAGCGCGCTCTGGTTGTGCAGCACCTGCTCCCACCAGTGCCCCACCACGTACTCGGGGATGTACACGGTCACGATGTCGCGGGGGCTGGCACGGCGGATCGAGCGCACGTACTGCAGCACCGGGCGGGTGATCTCGCGGTACGGGGAGTCGAGGACGCGCAGCGGCACGGGGATGTCCTTCTCGTCCCACGCGCGCATGAGCCCGACGGCGTCCTTGGAGTCCACCGAGACCGTGACGGCCTCGAGCACGGAGGGGCGTGCGGCCCGCGCGTAGGCGAGGGCGCGCATGGTCGGCTTGTGCAGCCGGGAGACGAGGACGATGGCGTGCACCCGGCTGGGCAGGACCCGCTCGGCCGCCACGTCGTCGTCCGCGAGGTCGACCTGCTCGACGACGGCGTCGTAGTGGCGGCGGATGCTCTTCATGAGCGCGAAGGTGCCGGCCATGAGCAGCACCGCGAGCCAGGCGCCGTGCGTGAACTTGGTGATGAGCACGATCAGCAGCACGGTGGCGGTGAGCGCGAAGCCGAAGGCGTTGACGACGCGGCTGCGCATCATCCGGAACCGCTCCTTGCGGTCCACGGTGGTGCGCAGGTGACGCGTCCAGTGCCGCACCATGCCGAGCTGCGACAGCGTGAAGGAGACGAACACGCCCACGATGTAGAGCTGGATGAGCCGGGTGACGCTCGCGTCGAAGACGATGACGAGCACGACGGCCACCCCGGCGAGCAGCAGGATGCCGTTGGAGAACGACAGCCGGTCGCCGCGGGTGCGCAGCTGGCGCGGCAGGAAGCCGTCCCGGGCGAGGATCGAGCCGAGGATCGGGAAGCCGTTGAATGCGGTGTTGGCGGCGAAGACGAGGATGATGCCGGTGACCGCGCTCACCACGTAGAAGGCGGTCGGGAACCCCGAGAACACGCCCTTGGCCAGCTGCCCGATCACCGGGTGCTGCACGTAGGCCTCGGTGGCGGGCACCCCGTCCAGGGTGAGCTGGGACGTCGGGTCGTCCACGATCTTGACGCCCATGCGGCGGGCGAGCAGCAGGATCGCCATGAGCATGCCCACCGAGATCGTGCCGAGCAGGGCGAGGGTGATCCCCGCGTTGCGGGACTTGGGCTTGCGGAAGGACGGCACGCCGTTGCTGATCGCCTCGACGCCGGTCAGGGCCGCGGCACCGGAGGCGAAGGCCCGGGCGACGAGGAAGACGCCGCCGATGCCCACCAGCCCCTGCTCGAAGCCGGACTGCGGCACGAGGTCGTAGGCGGCGCTCTCCGACATGGGCAGGTCCCCCGCGAGGAGGCGCACGACGCCCACGACCGCCATGATCCCGATGGCCGCGATGAAGAGGTACACCGGGACGGCGAACACCTTGCCGGACTCGCGCACGCCGCGCAGGTTCACGAGCGCGAGCGCGACGATCACCGCGACGGCGAGGACGACCTGGTGACCGCGCAGCGCGGGGACGGCGCTCGCCGCGTACTGGACGCCGGAGGACACCGACACCGCGACGGTGAGCACGTAGTCGACCAGCAGGGCGCTGCCGACCGTGACACCGGCCGTGGGCCCGAGGTTGGTCGTGGCGACCTCGTAGTCGCCGCCGCCCGAGGGGTAGGCCCGCACGTTCTGCCGGCAGGAGCCCACGACGGTGAGCATGACGACGGCGACGGCGACCCCGATCCACGGCGAGATCGCGGTGGCGGTGACGCCGGCGACGGCGAGGGTGAGGAGGATCTCGTCGGGCGCGTAGGCCACGGACGACAGCGCGTCGGAGGCGAAGACCGGCAGCGCGAGCCGCTTGGGGAGGGAGACGCTCTCGACGTGCTCGCTGCGCATGGGCCGGCCGAGCAGCAGCCGCTTGGCCGAGGAGGCTATGTCAGGCACCCGACAATGCTAGATGAGCGCCGCGCCCCGTGGCCCCGAGCGTGCCCGGCGGGGTAGCGTGATCCACTGTGCACTTCGTGATCATGGGTTGCGGACGCGTGGGCTCCACGCTCGCCCAGTCGCTCGAGGAATACGGCCACACGGTCGCGATGATCGACCAGTACCCGGACGCCTTCCGCCGCCTGCCCGCCTCGTTCCAGGGCAAGAAGGTCACCGGGCTGGGCTTCGACCGCGACACGCTGCTGCAGGCGGGCATCGAGGACGCCTTCGCCTTCGCCGCCGTCTCCGACGGCGACAACTCGAACATCCTGGCCGCCCGCGTGGTGCGCGAGACCTACGGCATCGAGAACGTCGTCGCCCGGATCTACGACCCGCACCGCGCCGAGATCTACCAGCGGCTGGGCATCCCGACGGTCGCGACGGTCCGCTGGACCTCGGACCAGGTGATCCGGCGACTGCTGCCGATGGGGGCGACGGACGAGTACCGCGACCCGTCCGGGCTGGTGAGTCTGTGCGAGGTCGACGTCCACCCGGGCTGGTACGGGCACTCGATCGCGAGCATCGACAAGGCGAGCGAGGCGCGCACCGCGTATCTGACGCGGTACGGCGAGGGCCTCGTCCCGGGCCCGACGAGCGTGCTGCAGGAGGGTGACACCCTCCACCTCATGGTCGCCTCCGAGGCGGTCCCCGCGGTCGAGCGCCTGCTCACCCACGCACCGAAGGTGGTCGCCGAACAATGAAGGTCGTCGTCGCCGGGGCCGGCTCGGTGGGCCGGTCCATCTCGCGCGAGCTCATCACGAACGGTCACGACGTGACGCTCATCGACCGCCAGCCCACCGCCATGCGCGTGGCGCAGGTGCCGGACGCCCGCTGGCTGCTCGCCGACGCGTGCGAGCTGCCCTCGCTGCGCGAGGCCGCCGTCGGCGACTGCGACGTGATGGTCGCCGCGACCGGGGACGACAAGGCGAACCTGGTCATCTCGCTGCTGTGCAAGACGGAGTTCGGCGTGCCGCGCACGGTCGCGCGGGTGAACAACCCGAAGAACGAGTGGATGTTCGACGAGTCGTGGGGAGTCGACGTGGCGGTCTCCACGCCGCGGATCATGACCGCGATGGTCGAGGAGGCCGTCGCGGTGGGCGACCTCGTGCGGGTGTTCACCTTCCACCAGTCCGGCACGGACATCCTCGAGATCACGCTGCCCGAGGACTCCCCCATCGCCGGGGTGCGCCTGGGTCAGATCACCTGGCCGCAGGACGCGGTGCTCGCCGCCGTGGTGCGGGACTCCCGCCCCTTCGCGCCGAGCCTCGACGACACGCTCGAGGTGGGCGACGAGCTGCTGCTCGTCAGCGGGAACGAGGAGAGCCTGCCGGCGCTGCGGACGCTGCTCGTGGGCGAACCAGGATCCAGGTGAGCCAGAGGGTGACCGCCCACAGCGGCAGCCCGAGCACCAGCCGGGCCGTGCCCAGCCAGCCCACACGGGCGTCGAGGTAGAGGGGCACCTGGACCGCGAGCCGGACGGCGAACATCGCCGCCCACATCCAGGTCGCCAGCAGGTAGGCACGCATGCGCACGGGGTCGCGGCGCCAGGCCGTCCAGCCCTTCGCCGCACCCTCCTGCAGCCGCTTGGCGTCGGTGAGACCGGCCCGCAGCGCCTCGACGACGAGGCCGACGACCGGCCAGCGCACGAGCGCCGTGACGGCGACGGCGAGGAGGTACCCGGCGTTCGTCAGGATCCCGGGCAGGTAGTAGTCCGAGGGGTTGCCGGAGCGCCAGGCCCAGACGCCCCCGACCGCGACGCCCAGGATGCCCGCGAAGGCCTGCGTCACCGGGGTGCGCTGGGCGAGCCGCACGACGACGGCCAGCAGAGCGACCGCGCTCGAGACGACGAGCGAGAGGGTGAGCCGGCTCGTCGCGACATAGAGCACGACGAAGACCAGACCGGGGGCCATGGACTCGACCAGCCCGCGCACGCCGCCGACGGACTCGAGCGGGTGAAAGTCCTCGGCAGTGATGCTGCGCACCCCCGTGCTCGCCGCCACGTCCGCGGCGACCTCCGCCTCGACGAGGTCGGTGCGGTCGTGGGGCCCGGCGGCCTCCGGGGAGCGCTGCGGTGCGGTGGCGTCCTCGGTCACGGTCATTCCCCCGGTCGGGCGCGCAGCTCGTAGCGCGGGTTGTAGATGGTGCGCGTGCCGTCGACGTCGCACAGGAAGCCGTGGACCGTCATCCGGCGCCCGGGCTCGATGCCGGCGATCTGACGGCGTCCGAGCCAGACGAGCGTGACGCGGCCCGTGCCGTCGTAGAGCTCGGCCTCGAGCGCCGGGACGCCCTCGCGCGGGCGCAGCACGACCGACCGGACGACGCCGGCGAAGTCCACGACCTGGCGGTTCGGGGCGTCGGCGCAGCGCTGGACGGCACCGTGCCTCGTGGCCTCGGCGCGCTCCTCGTCCGCGGCGATGTCCTCCTCGGAGGCGAGCAGCTCGCGCAGCCCTTCTCGCAGGCTCATCGGATCTGGCTCATCGGATCTCGGTGATCTCCGGGCCCCGCTCGAGCGGGTTGAAGTCGTCCGCGGTCGCGGGCCGCTGCTGGGCCGGGGCCGGGGCGGCCTCCGGGAGCGTGAGCGGCAGCACGTCGCGCGGCGGCCGGGCCTCCGTGTCGCGCGCGACGACGGTCTCGGCGATGAGCGCCTCGAACTCGGCCGCCGCGTCGGGCTCCACGGCCGCGCGGCCGCTGATCACGGCGCGCAGGAACCATCGCGGACCGTCGACGCCGATGAACCGGGCGGGGCGGTGACCGCTGCGGCCCTGCTCGTCGGTGAACGGCAGCCGGGCGAGCAGCTCGGTGCCGAAGGGGCCGGGAACCTCGTCCGCGGTGCCGCCCTGGGAGGTGGCCGAGGCCGCGATCTCCTTGCGGATGTCGGCCCACACGGCCTCGACCCGGGGGGCGGCGAAGGCCTGCAGCTGGACGACCGTGCCGCGCAGCGCGATCGCGACACCGGTGATGACGTCGGTCCGCTGGTCGACCTCCATGCGGACCTGCATGCCGTCGATCCCCGGCACGCGCAGCGCCCCGAGGTCGATGCGTCCGTCCAGCTCGGGACGGTCGGCGAGGTCCCAGGGGCCGGTGGGCTCTGCGGGGGTGCTGCCCGCCTCGGCTGCGGTCGCGTCGTCACCCTCCGTGGCGCCGTCGTCCGCGGCCTGCGTGGTCTCGCCGTCGGGCGCCTGCTCGGCCTCCGGTGTCTCGTCGACCTGCTCAGGGAGCTCTTCGCGCCGTGCGCGACGGAACCAGCTCACGTGGTGTCACTTCCTCGTCGGGATGGTGGTGCCGGGCATCTGGTGCAGCCTACGGCGTCGGCGCGGCGGGGTCCACCGCCGCGACCCAGCCGCCGCTGGAGCCGAAGCCGCCCTCCCCGCGCACCGAGTCGGGCAGGCTCTCGACCTCGCGGAAGGCGGCGTGGGCGACCTGCTGGACGACGAGCTGGGCGATGCGGTCGCCGCGGTGCAGCGTGATCGTCCCGGTCGGGTCCGAGTTGTACAGGGTCACCTTGATCTCGCCGCGGTACCCGGCGTCGACCGTGCCGGGCGCGTTGACGATGGTGAGCCCGTGCCGGGCCGCGAGCCCCGATCGGGGGTGCACGAGCCCGACGTAACCGTCCGGCAGCGCGATCGCGACGCCGGTCGGCACGGTGGAGCGCTCGAAGGGGCGCAGCACGACGTCGGTCGTGGTCACGAGGTCGGCGCCGGCGTCGCCGGGGTGGGCGTACGCGGGCACGCTCGCGACGTCGTCGAGGACCGTGATCAGGACCTCCGGCTGCGAGGTCATCAGGCCGCGCACTCCTTGCAGATCTCGTGGCCGTCCTTGTCCAGGTGGTCGAGCTGGCTGCGGTGGTGGACCAGGAAGCAGCTGTAGCACGTGAACTCGTCCGCCTGCTTGGGCAGCACGCGCACGGAGAGCTCTTCGCCCGAGAGGTCGGCGCCGGGGAGCTCGTAGCCCTCGGCGGCCTCGGTCTCGTCCTCGTCGACCACGCCTGACCGCTTGTCGGAACGGCGTGCCTTGAGCTCCTCGAGGGAGTCCTCGCTGAGGTCTTCCTCGGTCTTGAGCGGCGCGTCGTAGTCGGTTGCCATACGGGTCACACTCCGAATCGTCCCGCGGGTGTGCGGGGTTGAGGGATCGATGCAGTACTAATGCTTCCGAGGGCGTTCTTGTTCCACATCGGCGAAGGGATTGTGCAACATTTCACGAGGAAGCGCACATCCGACCTCTGACGAGGGCTTCCGGGGTCAGGCACCCAGGTCGGCGTCCACCTCTTCCAGCAGGCTCACGAGCTCCGCGACGGCCGGCTCACGGCCGGCGACGAGCATGCGGTCGTCGGCGGCGCGGCGGCGCAGACCGGTGACGGTACCGCCCGCCTCCGTCACGACCAGACCGCCTGCGGCGTGGTCCCACGGCTGCAGCCCGCGCTCGTAGACGAGGTCGAGGTGTCCCCCGGCGAGCAGGCACAGGTCGAGCGCCATGGAACCGATGCGGCGGATGTCACGCACCCGGGGCAGCACGTGGACGAGCACCTGGGCCTGGGCCAGGCGCCGCTCGGCCGCGTACCCGAAGCCGGTGCCGACCAGGCACTCGGCGAGCGGTCGCGGCGGGTTGACCTGCACGCGCTCCTCCTCGTGCCAGGCGCCGCCGCCCAGCCAGGCGCTCCAGGTCTCCTGCTTGGCGACGTCGTGCACCGCCCCCGCGAGCACCGTCCAGGTCAGCGGGTCGCGCCCGCCGCTGACGACGGCGACCGACACTGCGAAGGCCTCGATGCCGTAGAGGTAGTTCACCGTCCCGTCGATCGGGTCGACGACCCAGGTCAGGCCGCTCGTGCCCGACGCCTCGTCACCCTCCTCCCCGAAGAAGCCGTCATCGGGCCTCGCCGCGGAGATCTGCGAGCGGACGAAGGCCTCGACGTCACGGTCCATCTGGGTCACGACGTCGGTCGGCGAGGACTTGGTCGCCGCGACCTCGACGTGCACGGGGCGCCGCCCACGCAGGAACTCGCCCGCGGACCGGGCCACCGCGCTCGCGAGCGCGTGCAGGTCCCGCAGCGCAGGCACGCTGCCCGTCACCGGTGCGGGCGCCGGCGCCGGGGCTGCGCCGTCGCGGGTCTCGCCGTCGGGCATCTCGTGCTTCCTCTCGTCGTGACCGGCCATCGAGCTCCCAAGGACGGTACCCCGACGCGGCGCACCGGCGCGCGTCCCGCGCCGGTGCGTGCCCGCGTGGCACGCTGGACGCAGCACGGCGGTGCGCGCGCGTCCCTGGCGGGGCCGCCCACGTCGTCGGCGCCGACAGACTGCGAGGAGGACCGGATGCCCACGGACGACGAACGGGACGCTGCGGCCGCGGAAGGCCGCGAAGGCCCCTCGCGCGACGTCGTGCTGACCTTCGCCGGGGTCGAGCCGAGCGGTGACTCGCTGTTCCTCACCGACCCCGACGGCGCCGCCTACGTCCTGCCCGTGACCCCTCCCCTGCGCCTGGCCGTGCGCCGGGCGAACGTCGCAGGCGGCGGCCCCGCCCCGGTCCTACGGCGTTCCGAGCCGCCCGCTCCGCTCGCCTCCCCGCGCGAGATCCAGGCCCGGGTGCGGGCCGGCGAGTCGACCGAGGACATCGCGGCGGCCTGCGGCGTGCCGGTCGCGCACGTGCGCAAGTACGAGGGCCCGGTCATCGCCGAGCGCGAGTTCGTGGCGGAGCAGGCGCAGGGCGCTCGGGTGGGCCGCAGCAGCGACTCCCCCGCGCTCGGCGAGCTCGTGACCGACCGTCTCGCCTCGCGCGGCGCCGATCCCGGCTCCCTGCGCTGGGACGCCTCGCGGCCCGGCAGCGAGGGCTGGGTGGTGACCGTGACCTTCACCGTCGGGGACCGGGAGCGCGCAGCCCGCTGGGCCTTCAACCCGCAGGCCCGCACGCTCAAGGCTCTCGAGGACGAGGCCCGCTGGCTGTCCGAGACGACGATCTCCGACGAGCCCATCCCCCGTCGCCACCTCGCGGCCGTGCGCGAGTCCGTCTTCGACGTCGAGGCCGCCGACCTCGCGCGGCCCGGCTTCACACGCTCGGTCCTCGACGACGTCGACGGGACCGCGACGGTCGACACCACGGCGGAGCTTCCCGGCCTGCGGCGCACCGAGGACACGGCGGAGGAGGGGCCCTGGGGGCCACGCACCGACGGCAGCTCCGCGGTGGCCGACGACGCGACCGCCGCGCTCCTCGACGACCTCGACGCGCGACGCGGCGTACGGCAGCGCTTCGAGGCCGTGGACGCCGAGGACGACGGCGACGGCCTCGACGACGGCTCGTGGGACGGCGCGGCCCCGGTCTCCGGGGCGCACGCCCGCGACGAGCAGCCGGCGACGAACGCCCGCATCTACGCGCTCCCCGGCAACGCAGACCTGCCCGCCCCCGACCAGCGTGCGGAGCAGGACCACGAGACGGCTCAGGAGCAGCCGGCCCGCGGGGCGGCCCCGGAGCACGCGCCGCTGCCTGCGGACGCAGGCCCGGCGGAGACGCCCGCGCAGGAGCCGGCGGGCGCTGCGGCGAGGTCGGACGACGGACCGGCGCCCGCCGCCGGGGCCGCCTCCCCGGCCAAGACCTCGAAGGGCTCGCGCAAGGGACGGTCCAAGGTGCCCAGCTGGGACGAGATCGTCTTCGGCGCCAAGTCCGACTGAGCAGCTCCGGACCGGGCCGGCTCCCGTCGAGCCGGCCTGACCGAGCACGTCCGACCGAGCAGGTCCCGCCGGGCCGGCCGAGCCGGCCGAGCCGGTGCGGCCTGCAGGTGCGTCGCAGCTCGTGCCACCGGCGGGGTCTCCCGTCCGGGTCAGCGCTCCCAGCGGAGCAGCGGCACCGTCATCTCGGTGGGCGTCAGCGAGCCGTGCACGCCCAGCAGCCCCAGGGAGGCGGGTGTCTGGGTCCGCGAGTCGACGACGGTGGCGCGGCCTGTCATCGCCACCACGAGGTCTCCCACGGCCGGCAGCACGTGCGGGGCGATCGCGCCCAGGACCCCGGACCCGACCACCTCGGCGCGCGTCAGTACCACGGCGGCCTCACCGAGCACGTCGCGCCACCGCGCGGCGGCGGCCTCGACCGTGCCGGGGTCCTCGAGATAGACGTGCGTCGCCCGCGGCTCGCCCCCCACGAGCGCGACCCCCTCGCGCAACGCCGGGACCTGCGCGACGTCCCACCGCCGCGCGCCGTCGACCTCGACCATGCCGTGGTCGGCCGTGAGCAGCACCCGGGTCCCGCGCGGGACGAGACGCAGCAGCCTGCTGAGCTCCGCGTCGAAGGACTCGAGCGCGTCCCCCCACTGCCATGACGAGGGCCCGTGGTGGTGACCGATCTTGTCGACGTCGCCCCAGTACAGGTAGACGAGCCCGTCGTCGCGCAGGCCGTGGACGGCGGCGTCGACGCGGTCCGCCAGGCTCTCGGCGGGGAGGTAGCCGGCCCCGCGCAGGGAGGCGTTCGTCATGCCGGAGCCGGCGAAGCGGGCGGGACCGACGCTGCGCACCGGCACGCCCGCGCCGACGAGCCGCTCGAAGACGCTGGGCACCTGCTGCCACGCTGCCGGTTCCAGCATGCCCGTCCACTGGACGAGGTTGGCGAGCTCCCCGGTGCGCGGGTTGCGGATCGTGTACCCGAGCATGCCCGTGGCGCCGGGACCGGCACCCGTGCCGAAGGCCCCGAGCGCGGCCGTCGTCGTGGACGGGAAGGTCGTGGTGAGCCGCAGCCCGTCCGGCAGGGCACGGCGCGCGGTCGGGGCATGGCCGCCGCGCTCGGCGAGGTTGTCGTGCCCCAGCCCGTCCACGAGCACCACGCAGGTCCTGCGGCTGGGGTCGAGACCCAGCGTCGCGGCCGCGCCGCCGGTGGACGTGGCGCGCCCGGAGACCTCCGGCCACTCGCGATCGAGCCCGGCGGCGAGCGAGGCCGCCACGGCGGGCAGCACGTCGCCGAGACCTGGACCGGGACCCCCCGCGACGGCGGGGAGCACGAGCCCGGCTTCGCGCACCGCCTCCCGCAGGCCTGGGCCGCTCACAGCCGGGGAGCCGCGCCGAGAGCGCCCGCCGCGCCGCCGGGGAGACCGGTCGGGGCACGGTGGCGAGCGATGGCACCGGACAGCGTGGTGGCGAAACGCACCGCCCCCTCCACGGCACCCGTCCCCTCGGCCTCAGCCGAGACACGGACCATGATGTCGTCGGGCGAGAGCGTCCCGGTGTAGCCGTGGTCACCCTCGCACTGCGGGTCCCCGCAGTCGGCCGGCCCGAGGTCGATGCGCGAGACAGCGCCCCACATGATGCCGAGCGTCACCTCCGAGGGCGTCTGCCCGACGCGGTGCTCCTGGGGGTTCGTCACGCCGTAGGTGACGACCACGGAGGTCACGGCCGCGAGCGCGACCGCCTCGGTGGTGGCGGCCGCGGACGGGCGTGCGTGCGGGGTGGCGGGCGGGTGGTCGTCGACGTGGGTCACGACCAGGCGGGAGTCCGTCAGGACCAGGACCGTGATGTGACGCAGCACCTCGGCGTGCGCGAGCGTCGTCTCGACGTGGACCAGGTGGTCGCGGACCTCCTCGCCGGCGAGCGCGGTGGAGAGCACGTCGAGCACCACCGAGGGGTAGTACCCGGCGCGCTCGACGGCCTCGGACAACGAGACGTAGGCGGTGTTCGGCACGCTGCCAGTCTACGGGGGCGCCCGCGCGCGCCGCGGGCGTCCACACCTCTCGCCCGCACCACCGGGCGCGCCTCGGACGGCGGGGACCCGTGGTGCGGGAGAATGGCGCGACGGTCGCCCGGCCCGCTGTGGCCTGCGCGGCGCGCCCGCAGTGCCCCTCCGCTGTAGCCCTCAGGAGCTGAACATGGTTCGCAAGTCCGCCCCGACGCCCGCCGCGGACACCTTCGTGGAGAAGATCGTCGACACCGACGTGACGACCGAGATGGAGCAGTCGTACCTGGAGTACGCCTACTCCGTCATCTACGCGCGAGCCATCCCCGACGCCCGTGACGGGCTCAAGCCCGTGCAGCGCCGCATCCTCTTCCAGATGTCGCAGATGGGGCTGCGCCCGGACCGGCCCTTCGTGAAGTCGGCGCGCGTGGTGGGCGACGTCATGGGGCGGCTGCACCCGCACGGTGACGCCGCGATCTACGACGCGCTCGTGCGCCTGGCGCAGCCCTTCTCCCTGCGTCTGCCGCTCGTCGACGGGCACGGCAACTTCGGTTCGCTCGATGACGGGCCCGCAGCGCCGCGCTACACCGAGGCGCGCATGGCGCCGCCGGCCGTCGTCATGACCGCGGACCTCGACGAGGACGTCGTCGACTTCGTCCCGAACTACGACAACAAGCTGACCCAGCCCTCCGTGCTGCCGGCGGCGATCCCCAACCTGCTCGTCAACGGCGCCTCCGGCATCGCGGTCGGCATGGCGACCAAGATGGCGCCGCACAACCTCGTCGAGGTGGTCGCCGCGGCACGCCACCTCATCTCCCACCCCGAGGCGAGCCTCGAGGACCTGATGAAGCTCGTGCCCGGCCCCGACCTGCCCACGGGCGGCCGGATCGTCGGGCTGGAGGGCATCCGGGACGCCTACCGCACCGGGCGCGGCACCTTCCGCACCCGCGCGACCGCGACCATCGAGAACGTCAGCGCCCGGCGCAAGGGCATCGTCGTCTCCGAGCTGCCCTATCTCGTGGGCCCCGAGCAGGTCATCGAGAAGATCAAGGACGGCGTGCAGCGCAAGAAGCTGCAGGGCATCACCGCGGTCACGGACCTGACGGACCGGGCGCACGGGCTGCGCCTGGTCATCGAGGTCAAGACCGGTTTCAACCCCGAGGCCGTGCTCGAGCACCTGTACCAGCACACGCCGATGGAGGACTCCTTCGGCATCAACAACGTGGCACTCGTCGAGGGGCAGCCGCGCACGCTGGGGCTGCGCGAGCTGCTGGAGGTGTGGGTCGCGCACCGGATCGCCGTGGTGCGCAGGCGCTCGCAGTTCCGCCTGGACCGGCGCCGCGAGCGGCTGCACCTGGTCGAGGGTCTGCTGCTCGCGATCCTCGACATCGACGAGGTCATCCAGGTCATCCGCTCGTCAGACGACGCCGAGACCGCTCGCACCCGGCTCATGCAGGTCTTCGACCTCTCGCAGCTGCAGGCGGAGTACATCCTGGAGCTGCGGCTGCGCCGGCTGACGAAGTTCTCGCGCGTGGAGCTCGAGAAGGAGCAGAGCCAGCTGCGCGAGGAGATCGCCGCGCTCGAGGAGATCCTCGGCTCCGAGGCGCGGCTGCGCACCGTGGTGAGCGACGAGATGGCGGCGGTGGCCCGCGACTTCGGCACGCCGCGCCGCACGATCCTGCTCGACTCCGCCGGTCAGGGGGCCGGCGGCGGCGTCAGCGGGGCGACCTCGGCCGGGGCCCCGTCGGCCGCCCGTGGCAGCGCCGTGCCCCTCGAGGTGCCCGACACCCCGTGCTTCGCGCTGCTCTCCGCCAGCGGGCTCGTCGCCCGCACGGGCGACGACGTCGCACCGACCCGTGACGGCGCCCGCAAGGCGCACGACGTGCTGCGCTCGGTCGTCGCGGCCTCCGCGCGGTCCGACGTCGGCGCGGTCACGACGCTGGGCCGTGTGGTGCGCCTGTCGCTGCTCGACCTGCCCGCCCTCCCGCCGACGCACGACGCGCCCTCGCTCGCCGGCGGGGTCCCGGTGGGCGACGTCGTCGCCCTCGAGGCCGGCGAGGAGGTGGTCGCGCTCGTCTCCCTGGCCGACGACGCGCCCGTCCTCGCCCTCGGGACGAGCGGCGGCGTCGTGAAGCGGGTCGCCCCCGGTCCGGCGCCGTCGAAGGACTCCTGGGAGGTGCTCACGCTGCGCGAGGGCGACCGGGTGGTGGGCGCGGCCCCGACGGACGACTCGTGCGAGCTCGTGTTCGTCAGCTCCGACGCGAGCCTGCTGCACTTCGCGGCGACGGCGGTCAACCCGCAGGGTCGCGCAGCGGCGGGCATGGCCGGCATCCGCCTGGCCGACGGCGAGCGTGCGATCTACTTCGGCGCGCTGCCCCGCACGGCAGCCATCGACGGCGCGGTCGTGGTCACGGTCGCGGGAGCGCGCGACGCGCTGCCGGGCACCGAGACCGGGTCGGCGAAGGTGACCCCCTTCGAGGCGTACCCCGCCAAGGGGCGCGCGACCGGAGGCGTGCGTTCCCAGCGGTTCCTGCGTGGCGAGGACGCGCTGCTGCTCGCCTGGGTGGGCCCTGCCCCGGCCCGGGCCACGGGCGGCGGGGGCCAGCCCCTCGAGCTGCCACCCATCGACCCGCGCCGCGACGGCTCCGGGGCCCCGCTGGCCGCCCCGGTCGCCGCCGTCGGGCACTGACCCGGGCACCGCGTGAGCGAGAGCCCGTTCGTCGTGCTCGACGACGTGAGCGTGCGCCTCGGGGACGAGGTGCTGCTCGCGCCGGTCGGCCTCGCGCTGGAGCGGGGCCGCACGCTCGCGGTCGCAGGGCGCAACGGCATCGGCAAGACGACGCTGCTGCGAGTGCTCGCGGGACAGCTTCGCCCCTCGACCGGCACCGCGCTCGTCGCGGGGCAGCCCGTCGACGAGCGCAGGGCGGCGTTCCGGGCACGCGTCGCCGCGCTGCTCGGTGCGCCACCGCTCGCGCGCAACCTCACCCTGCGCGAGCACCTGCTGCTCGTCGCGACCTCCTGGGGCGCGTCGCTCCCGGAGGCCGAGCAGCGGGCCGACGCGCTCCTCGCACGCCTCGAGATCGACCGGCTCGCGCCGCGGTTCCCGCACGAGGTCTCCTCCGGGCAGGCCCAGCTGTCCTCGCTCGCGCTCACCCTCGCCCGTCCGAGCGAGCTGCTGCTGCTCGACGAGCCGGAGCAGCGTCTCGACGGGCACCGCCTCGGGCTCGTGAGCGGGCTGCTGGACGAGGTCGCCGCGGAAGGCCGCACGGTCGTCCTGGCGAGCCACAGCACCGCGCTGATCGAGGCGGTCGCGACGGACCGGCTCGAGCTGCGGGAACCATGAGGGCGGCCGGCGCCCCGGCGACGGCGGCCCGAGGATGACGAGCAGCCGACCGGGCGGAGGCAGCGCGCTGACGGCCCGCGAGCGCCTGCGGGCCGTCACCGTGGTGTACCGGCGACGGGCCACCGCCCGTCCCCGCGACACCCGCTACGCCCTCTACGTCGCTGCGCTGCTGCTCGTCGTCGTGGGGGTCCCGCTGGCGCGGGGCGTCGTCCTGGCGCTGGCCCGGCCCGAGGTCGTCGAGGCGCTGCGAGCACCCGGTGGCGCTCGGGCCGCCGGCCTCGTCGCGGGGCTGCTGCCCGCCGCCCTGGCGGTGCTGGGCCAGGTGCGGGGTCCGGCGCTGCTGGACCCGTTCTTCGTGACGGCGCTGGCCGGCAACGACCTGCCGCGTCACCGCACCCTGCGGGTGCCGTTCCTCGTGGCGTCCGGCTGGCTGACGATCGGGGTGCTCGTGGCGGCAGCCCTGCTCGCGGTGCCGCTCACGCTGGCACCGGGCACGCTCGACGGCGCGCAGGCCGCCGGGCGCTCACCTCTGCCGGGCTCGGGCTCGCCGGTCGACGCGCTGCCGGTCCTCCTCGCGGCGCTCGCCACGGGAGCCCTGTCCGCGGTGTCGTGGCTCGCCGGCCAGCGAGCCGGGCGCAGGGCGGCCTGGGTGCTGCCCGCCGCGCTGGGAGCGGGAGCGATCCTTCCTGCGCTCCCCGGCCTGTCCCGGTCCGCGGTCTCCTGGGTGCTGCCCGCGGGCTGGTTCACCCACGCGTGGCCGTCCGTGGCGCCGTCGGCAGGGTCGGCCGCGTCGCCCGTCGGGCCGACCGTGCTCGACGGGGAACCGTGGTGGGGTGCGGGGCTGCTCGTCCTCCTCGCCTGCCTCGTCGGCACGGGCGTGCCCCGCCTCCTCGACGGTCTGCGGGGCGGGGTGCTGCTCGACCAGGCGCGCCGCTGGTCGTCGGTGACCGTGGCCGTCGGTGCGGGAGACCTGTCCGAGGCGGGCGAGCGGCTGGGACTGCTCCCGTCGGGGTTCGCCCGCCGGCGCCGGGCCGTCCGGGCGCTGCCGACCACGGCCCGGTGGTGCTGGGCCGACCTGGTGGGGGCGCTGCGCACGCCCGGCCGGCTGGTGCTCGGCTCCCTCCTGGTCGCCGCCTCCGGGGGCGCGCTGGCAGTCGTCGTCGGCCTCCCCGGGTCGCTGCGCTGGTGGTGCGGCGGGCTCGTGGCCGCCGTCTGCTGCACCGCGCTCGGGCCGTGGTCGGACGGCCTGCGCCATGCGGCGGAGGCGGCCGCCGCACCGCCGCTCTACGGCTGCAGCACCACACGACTCTTCTGGCTGCGGTCCCTGCTCCCTGCGGCGGCCGCGCTGGTCCTCACCGCGGTCGGCGTCCTGCTGAGCGGTCACGCGTCGTCCGGCGTCTTCACGGCTGCGCCGGTGCTCGCCCTCCTCCTGGTCCTGGTACGGGTCCACCGCAGCGCGCGCGGCGGCCTGCCGCCCTCGGCCCTCACCCCGGTGCCCACCCCGGCAGGGGACCTCGCGGGGGTGCTGGTCCTGGCGTGGAACATCGACTGGGCGCTGCTGGCCGGGCTGGGCGGGGTGGCGAGCGTGACCCTCGCAGGCGCGCTCAGCGGCTCGTCGCCCCGGAGCCCGGGAGCCGGAGCGCCCCTCCTCCCCGCGGTGTGGTGCACCGCGCTGGCGGGCGCGCTGCTCCTCCTGGTCCGGGCACGTCTGCGCCGACGCTGACGGTCAGGTCTCGACCAGCTGCTGCTCAGCACGGGACCGCGCCTGTCCGCCTACGGCACCGCGATCCGCTCGAGCTCGTCGACGAACGACTGCCAGCCCGCCAGGACGCCTTCCTGCTGCTCGGGCGAGAAGCCAGGAGTCTCCTGGGCGAAGTGCATCCGGGTGCCTCCGGCGATGGCGGTCAGCTCGACGACGATCCGCGCGCGGGCCGGCTCCGCAGGGTGGTCGGTCATGGTGAGCACGAGCCGCCGGTCCGGCACCACCTCGATGAACTCGCCCGTCCAGTCGATCGTGGTGCCGGTCATGGCTGTTCCTCCGTCGAGAAGGTGGTCAGTGGTCGTCGAGGGCGTCGAAGCTGTCCGTCCAGAAGCGCCGGTAGTCGCCGATCCAGGCGGCAGCGGAACGCAGCGGACGCGCGTCCAAGAAGGCCGGACGGTACTGCGCGTCACGCCCGCGATGGACGAGCCCTGCGCTCTGCAGCACCCGCAGGTGCTTCGACACGGCCGCGAGCGTGATGTCGAACGGTGCCGCCAGCTCGCCCACCGAGGCCGACCCTTCGGCGAGGTGTGCCAGCAGGGCCCGGCGGGTCGGGTCGGCGAGCGCGGCGAAGGTGCGGCTCAGCTCGTCGGTCTGGGGCACGCGGGGCCTCCGATCGGGCGGCGACGTCGTTCGAGCAAGGGCTTGCCCATCGAGTCTGTGCAACCGACGGGTATTCAACTCATTGGTTGATCAAAGCCCTTCACGCATGCGGTGTCAACGGTGCCTGCGCCACGGACGCCCGGCTGTCCACGGTGCGGGCCCTGCCTCACGATCTCGGCGTGGCGAGCGAGGATGACCTCATGACCTCCCTCTTCGACGCCTACACGTTCCGCGACGGCACGCCGGACGCACTCACGGCCCGCAACCGGTTGTGGATCGCCCCCATGTGCCAGTACTCGGTCGAGGCGCGCGACGGCGTGCCCACCGACTGGCACCTCGCGCACCTCGGCGCCTTCGCCGTAGGAGGGGCCGGGCTCGTCATGACCGAGGCGACCGCCGTGAGCCCGGAGGGGCGGATCTCCCCGCAGGACACCGGGATCTGGGACGACGCCCAGCGCGCGGCGTGGACCCGGGTGGTCGACCTGGTGCGCGCCCAGGGTGCCGTCGCCGGCATCCAGCTCGCCCACGCGGGGCGCAAGGGCTCCACCTACTCGCCCTGGGGCACCGACCGGCGCGGCAGCGTGCCCGGCGAGGACGGCGGCTGGGAGGCGGTCGCCCCCTCGGCCGTCGCCTTCGAGGGGTACGCGGTCCCGGCGGCGCTCGACGCCGAGGGCATCGAGAAGGTCGTCGCCGACTTCGCGGCGGCCGCGCGTCGGGCGGTCGAGGCGGGGTTCCAGGTCCTCGAGGTGCACGCCGCGCACGGCTACCTGCTGCACCAGTTCCTCTCGGCGGTGAGCAACGAGCGCACCGACGACCACGGCGGCTCCCTGGAGAACCGGGCACGCCTGCTGCTGCGGGTGATCGCGGCGGTGCGTGAGGCTGCTCCCGGCACGCCGCTCCTGCTGCGGGTCTCGGCCACGGACTGGGCGCCCGCGGAGCTGGCGGACCGCGGCTGGGACATCGAGCAGACCATCACCGTCGTGCGGTGGGCGGCCGAGGCGGGCGTCGATCTCGTCGACGTCTCCACCGGCGGCAACCTCGCCGCCACCCGGATCCCCGTGGCGCCGGGCTACCAGGTCCCGTTCGCGGCGCGCATCCGGCGGGAGACCGGGGCCGCCGTGAGCGCCGTCGGGCTCGTCACGGGGGCCGAGCTGGCTCAGGCCGTCGTCACGAGCGGGTCGGCCGACGCCGTGATGGTGGCACGAGAGGCCCTGCGCGACCCGCACGTGGCCCTCACGATGGCGCGCGACCTGGGCGTCCGGCTCCCCTACGTCCCGCCGCAGTACGAGCGGGCCTACCAGTGAGAGGTCGTACCGGCACCGGCGAGGAGGCCGATCGATGAGCGCACCGCTGCCTTCCGTCCTGTTCGTCTGCGTCCACAACGCGGGCCGCTCCCAGATGGCCGCAGGCTACCTGCGCCACCTGGCAGGCGGCGCTGTCGAGGTTCGCTCCGCCGGCTCCCTGCCCGCCGACCGGATCAATCCTGTGGCCGTCGAGGCCATGCGTGAGGAAGGCATCGAGATCGCGGCCGTCCAGCCCCGCGTGCTCACGCCCGAGGACGTCCAGGACTCCGACGTGGTCGTCACGATGGGGTGCGGGGACGCGTGCCCGTTCTTCCCCGGGACCCGCTACGAGAGCTGGGACCTCACCGACCCGGCAGGACTGAGCCTCGAGGAGGTGCGCCCGATCCGTGACGAGATCAGAGCTCGGGTCGCGGCGCTGGTCGTCTCCCTCCTCGGTCGGTGACGCCGCGACGCAGGATCACGCGAGCGCGACGAGCTCGCGGTAGCCGTCGTTCCAGAGATCCTCGTCGCCGTCAGGCAGCAGCAGGACGCGCTCGGGCTCGAGCGCGTCCACCGCGCCGACGTCGTGCGTGACCATGACGACCGCGCCCTCGTAGGACTGCAGCGCACCGAGGATCTCCGCGCGCGAGGCCGGGTCGAGGTTGTTGGTCGGCTCGTCGAGCAGCAGCACGTTGGCCGACGACACGACGAGCGTAGCGAGCGCGAGACGTGTCTTCTCGCCGCCCGAGAGCACGTGCGTGGGCTTGTCGGCGTCGTCCCCGGAGAACAGGAAGGAGCCGAGCACCGAGCGCACCTGGGTGTCGGTGAGGTCCGGCGCGGCGTGACGCAGGTTCTCCACGACGGTCACGCTCGTGTCGAGCGTCTCGTGCTCCTGGGCGTAGTAGCCGATCTTCAGCCCGTGGCCGGGCACGACTCCCCCGGTGTCGGGCTGCTCCACGCCCGCCAGGATGCGCAGCAGCGTCGTCTTGCCCGCACCGTTGAGCCCGAGCACCACGACCCGTGAGCCACGGTCGATCGCGAGGTCCACCCCCGCGAACACCTCCATCGAGCCGTACGACTTGCTCAGCCCCTCGGCGGTCAGCGGGGTCTTGCCACACGCGGCCGGGGTCGGGAACCGCAGCTTCGCGACCTTGTCGCTCGCCCGCTCGCCCTCCACGCCCTCGAGCATCCGCTCGGCGCGCTTGAGCATGTTCTGCGCGGCCACGGCCTTGCTGGCCTTGGCGCGCATCTTCTCGGCCTGCGCCGTCAGGGAGGCCGCCTTCTTCTCGGCGTTGAGCCGTTCGCGACGACGGCGCTTCTCGTCCTGCTCGCGCTGCTTGAGGTAGGCGTCCCAGCCGAGCGCGTACTGGTCGAGCTCGCCGCGGTTGGCGTCGAGGTGGAACACCTTGTTCGTCACGGCGCGCAGCAGGTCGACGTCGTGGCTGATGACGACCAGGCCGCCGCTGTAGGCCTTGAGGTAGTCGCGCAGCCAGACGATCGAGTCGTGGTCGAGGTGGTTGGTCGGCTCGTCGAGCAGCAGGGTCTCGGATCCCGCGTAGAGGATGCGCGCCAGGTCGACGCGCCGGCGCTGCCCGCCCGAGAGCGTCTTCATCTGCTGCGCCAGCACGCGCTCGGGCAGGCCGAGGTTCGCGGCGATGCGCTGCGCCTCGCTCTCGGCCGCGTACCCGCCGGCCGCGGTGAAGCGCGCCTCCAGCCTCGGGTAGCGCGCCATGGCGGCCTCGTGGGTCTCGGGGTCGGCGCTCGCCATCGCCCCCTCGGTCTCGCGCATCTGGCGCACGATCTGGTCCAGGCCACGGGCGGACAGGATGCGGTCCATGGCCACCTGCTCGATGTCGCCGGTGCGCGAGTCCTGCGGCAGATAACCGACATCACCGGAACGGGTGATGGTGCCCGCGGTCGGCTCGGTCTCGCCGGACAGGGTCTTGGTGAGCGTCGTCTTGCCCGCACCGTTACGCCCCACCAGGCCGATCCGGTCGCCCTTGGCCACCTGGAAGGAGGCCTCGTGCAGCAGGGTGCGCGCGCCGATGCGCAGCTCGACGTTGCTTGCAGAGATCACGTGGAGGATTCCTTCAGTGGTGCCAGGGGAACTTGTGCCGCCGGCACAAACGCCATCAATCGTACGCGCCGCTACTGTGGCAGCAGAACGGGTTCCGCACCCCGGACCCGTACCCGATCGCCCCGTCGATCGTCCCACCGATCCCCGACGAGAGAGCCGAGCCGTGAACCAGACCGCCACCACCGTCCGACGCACCGGCGTCACGACCGACGTCGCCCTGGTCGCGACCTTCGCCGCGCTCGTCGCGGTGTGCTCCTTCGTCTCGGCGCCGATCGGCCCGAGCGGCGTGCCGATCACGCTGCAGACCTTCGCCGTGCTGCTCGCCGGGGTGGTGCTCGGCGCACGCCGCGGCTTCCTCGCCGTCACCCTGTACCTGGTCGTGGGCCTCGCCGGCGTGCCCGTCCTCGCCGGCGGGACCGGCGGCGTGGGGGTCCTCGCGGGTCCCACCGCGGGGTACCTGCTCTCCTTCCCCTTCGCAGCCGGGGTGGCCGGGGCGGCCATGACCCTCGCCGCGCGCCGCTCGTGGCGGTCCTGGCGCGGCACCGTGCTCCCGGCGGTGGTCGGCGTCGTGCTCGCCTCGCTCGTCGTCTACGCCGTGGGCGTGCCCGTGCTCGCGTGGCGCGCCGGCATCTCCTTCGGCGCGGCCTTCGCCTCCAACCTGACCTTCGTGCCCTTCGATGCCGTCAAGGCCGGGCTCGCCGTGCTCGTGGGCCTCGCCGTGCTGCGCGCCTTCCCGGACCTGCGGCGCCGCCCGTGATCGAGCTCGACGGCGCGAGCGTCGTCGTCGCCGCAGGATCGGGCACCCGCACGATCCTGCGGCCCACCACCCTGCGGCTCGCGGAGCGGCGGGTCGCGCTGATCGGTGCCAACGGCTCGGGCAAGTCGACCCTCGCGCGCCTGCTGAACGGGCTCACGCTGCCCTCCAGCGGGCGGGTGCTCGTCGACGGCGAGGACACCCTGACGCACGGCGCACGGGTCCGTTCCCGGGTCGGCTTCGTGTTCTCCGACGCCGACGCCCAGCTCGTCATGCCCACCCCGCTCGAGGACGTCATGCTCTCGCTGCGCCGTCTGCGGCTCTCCCGCGGCGAGAGGGAGGGGCGCGCGCGACGGACGCTCGCACGCTTCGGGCTCGGCGACCTCGCCGACGTCCCCGTGCAGGCGCTCTCCGGCGGCCAGAAGCAGCTGCTCGCGCTCGCGGGCGTGCTGGCGACGGAGCCGGAGGTGCTCGTGTGCGACGAGCCGACGACCCGCCTGGACCTGCGCTGGCGGCGCGCCGTGGACGAGCTGCTCGGGTCACTGCCCCAGCAGGTGGTCCTCGTCACCCACGACCTCGAGGCGGCCGCCCGGTTCCCGCGCGTCCTCGTGGTCGACGACGGCGCGGTCGTCGCCGACGGTGACGGGGCGTCCAGCGTGACCGCGTACCGTAGCCTCGTGATGTCGTCCGTCCCCGCTCCCGCTGTGCCCGACCGTGACGTGACCGATGCCGTTGCGCCTGGCTCGACGAGCCCCGCGGACGACTGACGTGCCCCGGACGACACGCCGCACCGCACGCGCGAGGACGAGCGCCGCACGCGCCCCCCGGATCCGGGGCTGGCGCGGCACCCTCGGCACCTACGTCCCCGGCACCACGCCGCTGCACCGCGCACCCGCGGGCCTCAAGCTCCTCCTGCTGCTCGCTGCGACCGTGACGCTGGTGGCGGTGCGCTCGCTGTGGGTGTCCGGCGCCGCGGTCCTGCTCGCCGTGTCTCTGGCCTGGTGGGTCGGTCTGTCCCCGGTGCGGCTCGCCCGGATGCTGCGCGGTGCGCTGGTCGCCCTCGTCCCGCTGGCCGCCCTCGGCTGGTGGCAGCACGGCCCGGCCCGTGGCAGCGAGCCCGCCCTCGACCTGCTGGCGGCGATCGTCCTCGCGACCGCGCTGACCGCCTCGACGCGAGCCGACCGCCTCATCGCCGCCCTCGTGCGCGCGACCGGCTGGCTGCACCCCCTGGGGTTCTCGCCCGAGCGCTTCGCCCTCGCGGTGCAGCTCATGCTCCGGGCGGTGCCCGCCCTGCTCGAGACGATGGGGCAGGTGCGCGACGCCGCGGTCGCGCGCGGCCTCGAGCGCAGGCCGCGGGCCTATCTCGTGCCGTTCGCCGTGCGCGCGGTGGGCCGTGCGCATGCGACCGGTGACGCTCTGGCCGCCCGGGGGCTCGGCGATGCCTGAACCGCACGAGAACCGCCCCGGCACCCGGCCCGGGCCACCTCGTCAGCGTCGCTCGGCGCGCCGCGACGTCGGCGTCGCGCTGCTCGTCTCGGTCCTGCTCACGGCCGGGACCGGCCTGGCCGTGCACGCGGCGGAGCGTTCCTCCGGCGCCCGGAGCAGCTCCACGATGCACCGGACGTCGGCCCCTGCGACGCCCGGCACCGCTCCGGCCCCTGCGCCGCCGCCGACGGCCCCGACCACCGGCCCCGGCCCCGGCCCCGACGAGGGCACGGACCCCGCTGGCACGACCGACCAGAGCACCGCCGACGCGGACGGCACCGAAGCACCCGCCGCGCCCGGGGCGTCGTCGGGCACGGACGACGGGCGGGCGCGACCCCCCAGGACCCCGCCGGGCGGCACCGCGGCACGCGGCCACGGCGCGACACGACACGGCGCGAAGAAGCGCGGCGTCGACTGCCGGCGCAAGCACGTGCGCTGCGTCGCTCTCACCTTCGACGACGGCCCCGGCCCGTACACCGCCTCCCTGCTGCGCAAGCTCGCCCGGGCGAAGGTGCACGCGACGTTCTTCGTCGTGGGCACCAACGCGGCGCGGTACCCGAGGCTGGTCCGGCACGAGGCCCGTCAGGGTCACGTGGTGGCGAACCACAGCTGGGACCACCCGCTCCTGACCTCGTTGAAGAGGCACGCGGTCGACCGGGAGATCGCGAGGACCGACCGCGCGGTCGTCCGGGCCGGGGCGCCCCGGCCCACGCTGGTGCGACCGCCCTACGGCGCGACCGACCGGAAGGTGCGCCGCGCCCTCACCCACCACGACAAGGCCGCGGTCCTGTGGGACGTCGACACCGAGGACTGGAAGAACCTGAGCTCGCGCAGGACGACGTCGCTCGCCCTCAAGGAGGTGCGCAGCGGGTCGATCATCCTCATGCACGACATCCACCCGAGCTCGGTGCGGGCGGTCCCCCACCTGGTCGCGGCCCTGCGCAAGCGCGGGTACACGCTCGTCACCGTGCCGGAGCTGCTCGGGCGCACGAAGCCCGGGAAGGTCTACTACCGCCGGTAGCCGGCCACCAGGTCCCAGACCATCTGCTGGACCGCCTGGCGGTCCCCGGGCAGCCGGGGCTCGAACAGGAGCCGCATGCTGGCCTCCTCCGGGGTCCGTGCCGCCTTGCGGTTGTTGCACGGCCCGCAGGCGGCGACCTGGTTGGTCCAGGTGGAGCGGCCCCCGCGGGACTGCGGCATGACGTGGTCGATGGTCGTCCCGCGGCCGCCGCAGTAGGCGCAGGTGCGCCGGTCCCTCTCCAGGATCTGCGCCCGGGACGCGAACTCGGGGTCGGCCCGCAGGTCGTGCGGCACGAGCACGTAGCGGCGCAGCACCACGATCGTGGGCCACGGCAGCGTCAGGTGGCGCGAGCGGACGAACCGGTCGGCCTCGGCCTGCACGACGTCGACCTGCTCGGTCACGAGCATCGTGACCGCCCGGGTCGTCTCGACGTACTCGAGCACCTCGTAGGAGGCGTTGAGCAGGAGCGTGCGCGAGCGCAGGAGCTGCTGGGCGGTGGTGTGCTGCTGTGCTGACGGCATCGTCCGTGCTCCTTCCCGTCTCACTGTGCACCCGGTTCGTCGCAGAACGGCGCAGGCGCGCGCCGTTCCACGACAACGTACTGTCGGCGCGCGGAGCGTGGCGAGGGATTTCGGCGCCGGTGCCCGGGGCCCCGGCTCAGGGGAGGACGACGAGCGTCACCAGCACGAGGTTGAGGACCACGACGACTGCCGCGCACAGCACCCCCACGACCCGTGCGAGCGGGCCGTCAGCGTCCTCCCCCATCACCTCGCGGCTCGACGTCAGCCGTACGAGCGCCACGAGCGCGAAGGGGATGCCGAAGCTCAGCACGACCTGGCTCACCACGAGAGCCCAGGTCGCGTCGACACCGGTGGCCAGCAGCACGAGGGCGGGCACCAGGGTGACGAGCCGCCGGACGATCAGCGGGACCTGCACCTTGAGCAGCCCCTGCATGACGACCGCGCCCGCGTAGCAGCCCACGGACGTGGAGGCGAGGCCCGAGGCGAGCAGGCCCACAGCGAAGACCCCGGCCACCACCGGCCCGAGCGCGTTCCCGATCGCCGCGTGGGCCCCCTCGATCGTGTCCGTCCCCGTGACGCCGGCCAGGCTCGCCGCGGCAGCGAGCAGCATCGCCACGTTGACGCCACCCGCCACCAGGAGCGCCGCGACGACGTCGTTCCTGGTCGCGCGCAGCAGCCGACGCCGCTGCCCGGGCTCCGTCACGTGCCCGTGACGGTCGCGTGCGAGGGCCGAGTGCAGGTAGATCGCGTGCGGCATGACGGTGGCGCCGAGCATGCTGGCGGCGAGGAGCACCGAGTCGGTGCCCTGGAACCGTGGCACCAGCCCACCGAGCACCGCGGCGGGCGACGCCGGGTTCGCGATCAGACTGCTGAGGAACCCCACGGTGATGACGGCCAGGAACGCGACGACGGCGCCCTCGAAGGTGCGCTGGCCGTGCCGCTGGACGCCCAGCAGCACGATCGACGCGGCCCCCACGATCGCACCGCCCAGCACGAGCGGCGTGCCGAAGAGCAGGTGCAGCGCGATGGCGCCACCGACCACCTCTGCCACGTCCGTGGCCGCGGCCACGACCTCCGCCTGCACCCAGAAGGCCAGGCGCGCAGGCCGCCGCAGCCGTTCCCCCACGAGCTCGGGCAGGCTCCGTCCGGTGACGAGCCCCAGCTTCGCCGAGCGGTACTGGACATGGACCGCGACCAGGCAGGCGAGCACCAGCACCCACACGAGCAGGTAGCCGTAGCGCGCCCCGGCCGTGAGGTTGGCGGCGACGTTCCCGGGGTCGACGTAGGCGATGGCCGCCACGAAGGCCGGACCCCACAGGCCGAGGCCGGCGCGAGGATGCAGAAGGCGCCGGGAGAGCTGCGCCTCGCCCGGCTCTCTCCCCCGACCGTTCACGACTCACCCTTCGACAGAAAAGTTCGGACACCCGAACTCTACCTCGACCCATGCCCGGAACCGGCCGCCCCGGCACCCACCGCCCCGCGGTCGCGCACGTCAGCGGGGTTCTGGGGTCCGAGCAGCACCTTTCTGGGGTCGGGCCCGGGTCGTGGCGCCCGGTGCCGGCGCTAGCGTGACGGCGACCCGTCCCCGCGCCCGACGGGCACCGATGGCTCGTCCTAGGGAGGATCCGTGACAAGACCGATGAGAAGACCGATCACGCCGGCCGCCGTGGCGAGCCTGCTCGTCCCGTTCGCTGCGGCGTCGGCGTTCGTCGCAGCACCCGCGGGCGCTACCACCACCGCGGTCCCGACCGCCGGCGCGACCGTCCAGGGAGAGGTCGCCTGGGCATCCTCCCGGGCCTACCTCGCCCGGAAGGACGACCCTCGGTCGCTGACCCTCGACATGACGTGCGTGCTCCCGAAGCCCGCCGACCACGCGGGCACCGGGGAGATCCTCGCCACGACCTGCGAGGGCACCGTCCTCGTCCGTCTCTCGCACGAGAAGAACGGGAACCGCTACTCCACGCCCATGACGATCGCCGCGATCGACGTCTCGCTCCAGCCCGGGAAGAACGCCGTCGCGCTCGGCGACCTGAGGATCGAGAGCCTCAGCCGACGCGCGAAGCCGACCCGGATCGGGCTCGTCACCACCCGGCTCACGTTCCAGTACCGCCAGCAGGGCGCCTCGTGGGCCGACGACCTCTACGGCAAGGACCACTCCGCGGTGTACTTCTCGGCGAGCCGCATCGCCGCCAGCACCGGGGGCTGCGGGTTCCCCGGCACGTACAAGATCACGACGCGCAAGGCCCCCAAGGTCCACTACGACGGTCTTGAGCTGTCCACGGCCGGCAGGCTCGTGAGCACGCTCGACACGACCGCTCGGTGGTCGAGCAGGAAGAGCCTGGACGCGCAGTTCTGGTACGTCGCCACGGCGCCGGTGAAGATCAGCCTGAACGGCGCCGTCTACCGGCTGAGGAAGGGCAGCGAGTTCGCGCTGCAGTGCGCCACGTGGGGCAACGGCGGACCGACCTCGAGGAAGAAGAGCCCCGTCCTGTTCCTCGTGGACGGGCGCGTCGACGTGAGCGGGACGCCGAAGGGCGCCCACCAGCAGGGCATCGGCGTCCGCACGTATCCCGGGTTCGTCGGCAGCGAGAGCAGGAGGCCGGTCATGTTCTCCGTCACGTCGACGGGGCACAAGATCACGCAGAACAAGAGCGGCACCAAGGTCTACATGATCGCGAGGAGCCAGCGGGGCGCGCTCAGCGCCTTCCAGGCGTGGAAGCTCGATCCGAGCGCCCACTGCACCGCAGGGACCGGGATCAAGATGTACATGAACGGCAGGACGGTGCACATCTGACCCACGTCCCGGCACCGGCTTCGGCGCCCGGGCCGCCCCCGGGCACGACGAAGGGTCCCGACCGGTCGGTCGGAACCCTTCGTCGCTGCCGGCGGGGCGAGCCTCAGACGTTGAACCCCAGCGCCCGCAGCTGGTCGCGACCGTCGGGCGTGATCTGCTCCGGTCCCCACGGCGGCATCCAGACCCAGTTGATCGAGACGTCGTCGACGACGCCCTCGAGCGCCTGACGTGCCTGGTCCTCGATCATGTCCGTCAGCGGGCAGGCGGCGGAGGTCAGCGTCATGTCGATGAGGGCGGTGTTCGCGTCGTCGACGTCGAGGCCGTAGAGCAGCCCCAGGTCGACGACGTTGATCCCGAGCTCGGGGTCGATGACGTCCTTGAGCGCCTCCTCGACGTCGACGAGCGACGCCTTCTTCGCCGGGCCGCCCGCGGCGGGGACCGACGGTGCGGCCTTCTCGGTGGTCTCGCTCATGTGCTTCTCCCCACGTGCGTCGGGTGCTCTTCTCTCATCGTCCCACGACGGGACGTGCGCCGGGCCGTCCCTGCCCGCCGGGCGGGACCGCCCGGCGGCGCGGAGGAGTCAGCGGCTCTCAGGCGCCCGCCCCCGCGAGGAAGCGGTCGTAGCCCTCGTTCTCGAGGCGCTCGGCAAGCTCGGGGCCACCCTCCTCGGCCACGCGGCCAGCCACGAAGACGTGGACGAAGTCAGGCTTGATGTAGCGCAGGATGCGCGTGTAGTGCGTGATGAGCAGGACGCCCAGACCGGTCGCCTCCTTGGCGCGGTTGACGCCCTCGGAGACGATGCGCAGCGCGTCGACGTCGAGGCCGGAGTCGGTCTCGTCGAGGATCGCGATCTTCGGCTTGAGCAGCTCGAGCTGGAGGATCTCGTGGCGCTTCTTCTCGCCGCCGGAGAAGCCCTCGTTCACGGAGCGCTCCGAGAAGGACTCGTCCATGCGCAGGTTGGTCATCGCCGTCTTGACGTCCTTGACCCAGTGGCGCAGCGCCGGGGCCTCGCCGTCGATCGCGGTCTTGGCGGTCCGCAGGAAGTTCGACACCGAGACGCCGGGGACCTCCACCGGGTACTGCATGGCGAGGAACATGCCGGCGCGGGCGCGCGCGTCGGCAGACATCTCCAGGACGTCCTCGCCGTCGAGCGTGACGGTGCCGCTCGTGATCTCGTACTTCGGGTGGCCGGCGAGCGAGTACGCGAGCGTCGACTTGCCGGAGCCGTTCGGGCCCATGATGGCGTGCGTCTCGCCGCTGTTCACGGTCAGGTCGACGCCGCGCAGGATCTGCTTGGGGCCTTCCTTGGTCTCGACGCTGACGTGCAGGTCGCGGATCTCGAGGGTGGTCATGATTCTCCTTGCGGGGTGGAAGAGGTCAGCGGGTGACGTCGACGTCGACGAGGACGCGGTCACCATCGATGGTCAGGGAGTAGACGGGCACGGGTACGACGGCCGGGGGCTGCAGCGGCTCGCCGGTGCGCAGGTCGAACTGCGAGCCGTGGAGCCAGCACTCCACGAGGCAGCCCTCGACCTCGCCGTCGGACAGCGAGACCGCGCCGTGCGAACAGATGTCCGAGATGGCGTGGAACTCACCGTCGGCGTCGCGCACGACGGCGACCTCCACTGGGCTCCCGGACTCCGAGGTGAGCTCGACGCGCAGCGCCGACTCGGGGCCGAGGTCGCTCGTGCGGCAGGCGAGCTGAGCGCTCATCAGGCGTTCTCGGCCACATCGATGGCGCCGGCGCCCGACGCGCCCTCGGTGATCGCCAGCTCCTTCTCGATCGAGGCGAGCAGGCGCGCCTCGACGCTCGGGACGCCGATCTCGTGCACGAGCTCGGCGAAGAAGCCGTGCACGACGAGGCGGCGGGCCTCGGTCTCGGGGATGCCGCGGGCCATGAGGTAGAAGAGCTGCTCGTCGTCGAAGCGACCGGTCGCCGAGGCGTGGCCGGCCCCCTCGATCTCGCCGGTCTCGATCTCGAGGTTCGGCACGGAGTCGGCCCGGGCACCCTCGCTCAGCAGCAGGTTGCGGTTGAGCTCGTAGGTGTCGGTGCCCTCGGCCTCCGCGCGGATGAGCACGTCGCCCACCCAGACCGCGTGCGCGCCCTGGCCCTGCAGCGCGCCCTTGTAGGTGGCACGCGAACGGGCGCGCGGCACGGCGTGGTCGACGAACAGGCGGTGCTCCTGGTGCTGGTCCGCGTCGGTGAAGTAGGCGCCGACCAGCTCGAGGTCCGCCCCCTCGCCCACGAGGCGGGCGTTGACCGCGATACGCACGAGCTCGCCGCCGAAGGTCATCACGACGTGCTTGAGCGTCGCGTCCTTGCCGACCTGCAGGTCGTGCTCGGAGACGTGGACCGCGTCGTCGTCCCAGTCCTGGATGGACACGAGCGTGAGCGTCGCGCCGTCGGCCACGTCGACCGAGACCTCCGAGGAGTACTCGGCGCTGCCCGCGTGCGTGACCACGACCGCGGCGTGCGCGTTCGCCCCGACCTCGACGACCACGTGCCCCCACACCACGCCGTCGCGGCCCGTGCCGGTCAGGTCGACCACCACAGGGTCGGCGAGCTCGAGGTCCGCGGGGACGGAGACCAGGATCGCGCCGTCGGCGTTCGTCACCGCGGCGGCGGCGGCGAGGTCGGCCGGCTTCAGGACGGTGCGCGAGCGCGCCTCCTCGGAGGTGATCGGCGTGATGGTGACGCCCTCGGGGACGGTGGTCTCCCAGGAGAGCTGCGCGCCGGACGGCTGCGCGGCCAGGATGCCGCGCAGCTTGCCGATGGGGGTGAAGCGCCACTCCTCCTCGCGGCCCGTGGGCTGCGGGAAGTCGGCCGCGTCGAAAGAGGTCAGCCGCTCGGCGCGGTCCGTGGAGGGGACGCCGCCGCTGGGGACGCCGTGGCTGTGCGCGCCGTCGAGGCGGGCGCGCGAGTGGTCGGTGGACAGGTCGGACGTGGTCAGGTCGCTGATGGACACAGGCTGCTCGCTTCGTTCAGGATCGGGTCGAGGTGGGGGCCGGGCCGGGCGTCAGCCCACGGACCCCTCCATCTGCAGCTCGATGAGGCGGTTGAGCTCGAGGGCGTACTCCATCGGCAGCTCGCGGGCGATCGGCTCGATGAAGCCACGCACGATCATCGCCATGGCCTCGGACTCCTCCAGCCCGCGCGACATGAGGTAGAACAGCTGCTCCTCGCTCACCTTCGAGACGGTGGCCTCGTGGCCCATCTCGACGTCGTCGACCCGCACGTCGACGTACGGGTAGGTGTCCGAGCGCGAGATCGTGTCGACCAGCAGCGCGTCGCACAGCACGTTCGACTTGGAGTGGTGCGCCCCCTCGTTGACCTGGACCAGGCCGCGGTAGGAGGACCGGCCCCCGCCGCGCGAGACGGACTTGGAGATGATCGAGGACGACGTGTGCGGCGCCAGGTGCACCATCTTCGAGCCGGTGTCCTGGTGCTGCCCCTCGCCCGCGAAGGCGATCGACAGCGTCTCGCCGCGGGCGTGCTCGCCCATGAGGTAGACGGCCGGGTACTTCATGGTGACCTTGGAGCCGATGTTGCCGTCGACCCACTCCATGGTGGCGCCCTCGGCGACGGTCGCCCGCTTGGTGACCAGGTTGTACACGTTGTTCGACCAGTTCTGGATGGTCGTGTAGCGCACGCGGGCGTTCTTCTTGACGACGATCTCGACGACGGCCGAGTGCAGCGAGTCGGACTGGTAGATGGGCGCGGTGCAGCCCTCGACGTAGTGCACGTAGGAGCCCTCGTCCGCGATGATCAGCGTCCGCTCGAACTGGCCCATGTTCTCGGTGTTGATGCGGAAGTACGCCTGCAGCGGGATGTCCACGTGGACGCCCGGGGGCACGTAGACGAAGGAGCCGCCGGACCACACGGCCGTGTTGAGCGCCGCGAACTTGTTGTCGCCCGAGGGGATGACGGAGCCGAAGTACTCCTCGAACAGCTCGGGGTGCTCGCGCAGCCCGGTGTCGGTGTCGAGGAAGATCACGCCCTGCTTCTCCAGGTCCTCGCGGATCTGGTGGTAGACGACCTCCGACTCGTACTGCGCGGCGACGCCGGCGACGAGACGCTGCTTCTCGGCCTCGGGGATGCCGAGCCGGTCGTACGTCTCCTTGATGTCCTCGGGCAGGTCCTCCCAGCTCTCGGCCTGCCGCTCGGTGGAGCGCACGAAGTACTTGATGTTGTCGAAGTCGATGCCCGACAGGTCGGCGCCCCAGTGCGGCATGGGCTTCTTCTCGAAGAGCTTGAGCGCCTTGAGACGCGTCCTGAGCATCCACTCCGACTCGTTCTTCAGCGCGGAGATGTTGCGCACGACGCTCTCGTCGAGACCGCGCCGGGCGTTGGCGCCCGCCGTGTCGGTGTCGTGCCAGCCGTAGCCGTACGCCCCGATGGACGCGATGATCTCGTCGTCCGACCGGGGTGCGTCGGTCGCAGGGGTGGCCTGGGTGGGTGCGCTCATGGTTGTCCTTCCACAGCGGTGGGAGCGGTGATCGCGGCGTCGTCCGCCGCGGGGGTCGTGGGGATCGTGACAGGGATGTTCGTGGTGCACACGTGCCCGCCGTTGGCGAGCGTCACGAGGCGCTGGGTGTGGGTGCCGATCAGCCGGGAGAAGACCTGTGACTCGGCCTCGCACAGCTGGGGGAAGGCCTCGGCCACGTGCTGGACCGGGCAGTGGCCCTGGCACAGCTGCACGGCGATCGCCCCCGGGACGGGCCGCACGCTGGCCACGTAGCCGTCCCGGCTCAGGGCGTCGGCGAGCTGGGTGACGCGCTCGGTGACGTCCTCGCCGGTCACCACCGTCGCGTAGCGCTCCTCGAGGCCTGCGAGCCGCTGCTGGGCGAAGTCGACGACGGCCTGCGCGCCCGCGGTCCGTCCCAGGTAGTCCAGCGCCTGCGCGGCGAGGTCCTCGTAGCCCGAGGGGAGCTCCTCCTGGCCACGGGTCGTCGCGACGTAGGTGCGTGCCGGGCGGCCGCGTCGTCCGGACCGCTCGGGCTCGTCGCGCGGCTCCACGCGCCCCGACGTCTCGAGCGCGGCGACGTGGCGACGGATGGCGGCCGGGGTCAGGTGGAGCTGCTCGGCGAGCGCGGTGATCGAGACGGGCCCCTGAGCGACGACGAGCTCGAGGACCCGCTCCCGGGTCGAGGCGTCGGAGTCACGCTCGAGGACGGCGGCGTCGGTCGCGGGACGCTCCGCATGCTCGGCAGCGGCGGTCCGGGCAGGGCGGACCGGCGCGGACGCGGCAGAGCTCTCGGACGACACGACGGCACCTCCTTCCGCGCTCATTAACCAACATTCTCGTGACCTAATTCCCGGGACGCAAGGAAGGCGAGCCTCACCCGGTGGGCGTTCCCCGCAGCCACCCTCGCACCTTCTCTGGGCTACTATCGCGGCAGCACGCCGAGGTGTGACGCAGGACACCTGGCCGAGGACCCGCAGGAGCCGCGAGACCGTGCCCACGACGGACGACCGCACCACTCAGCAGCCTCCCACCGCGACCCTGGTCGTGCCCGTCGGCGCCGGCGGCTTCACGACCGCGCGCCTCGGGCCCGGCCCGGCGGGCGACGGCCGGTACCTCGATCCCGCGCCGCGCACACCCTCCGCGGGGCGGCACGCCCTCGTCGACCCGGGCGCTCCCGCCGGCGCGCTGCCCACCAGCACGTGGTGGAGCTCGTTGCTGCTGCGCACCCGGGAGCACCCCCTCGGTCGCCCGCTGCACGCCCACCCCGCCTGCTACCGCCTCCGCCCCGACGGCGTGGGCGTCGACTACCTCACCGCCTTCTCCCCCGCCGCCGGTGGTCCCATGCCCAACACCCCCGCCGGCGAGGGCTTCCGGCAGGACCTGCCCCCGGTCGGTGCGGACGACCTGGTCGTCGGCGTCGGAGCCCCTTCACGGACCCCGCCGCTGCCGTGCCTGACCGTCGAGGACTGGACCGACTGGACCGTCGTCGTGCGGCTGGCGCCGGCCGCCGGGACGGCGGCGCCCGCGGAGTCCCTCCGGGCGACGATGGGGCACGGTCTGCCCTTCTCCTGGTACGAGGCAAGCGGGGCGGCCGCGCGGATCGACGTCCTCGGCGCGCCCGCGCCCTGGCTCGCGGCGGACGGCGCGCTGGGCGTGACGGTGCGCGGGCACGACTACGTCGCGTATGCGCCGCCCGGCAGCACCTGGGCACCCGACGGGAACGCACCCGGGCGCTTCACGACGTCGCCGGGCCGGTTCGCGGTCGCCGTCCTCCCGGACGGCCTCGGGGCACGTGAACGCACGGCCCTCGCGCGCCGCTGGCAGGCCTACGCCCGATCACCCGTGACGGGAGCCGTCATCGAGCACGAGTACGACCAGCAGGCGGCGACCGTCCGCAGCTCCTACCGCGTCACGACGGCCCCCGCCCCGCAGGCCACCGCGCCGGCACCGTCCCGCGGCGACGGCGTCCCGCCGCGCGACACCACGGTGCTCGCGCTCTATCCCCACCAGCGGGCAGCCCTCACGCAGGACGCCCTGCCCCCGGGAACACCGCTGCCCTGGACCTACGCCTCGCCGCGCGGGCGCATGGCGGTGCTCGAGGGCGTCGCGGGCTTCACCACCGCGGTGCCGTACCACGGTGTGCTCACCGAGCTCCCCGGTGCGGCCGAGGCCGCCGACCCGCAGGTGCGCGAGCGGACCTGGGCCTACCTCGACGAGATCGCGGCCGACCCGCTGGGCCAGCGTGACGAGTCCACCTACTGGGCGGGCAAGGCGCTCGGTCGCGCCGCCCGGCTCGCCGAGGTCGCCGACCAGGTCGGGCACCGCGCCGTCCGCGAGCGCGCCCTCGACGCCGTGCAGGACCTGCTCACCGACTGGCTCACCGCCGCCCCGGGCAAGACCGCGCGCGTCTTCGCCTACGACGAGACCTGGGGCACGCTGATCGGCCACCCGGCGGGCGAGTTCGGCTCGGAGGTCCGGCTCAACGACCATCACTTCCACCACGGCTACTTCGTGGCCGCGGCTGCGACCCTCGCCAGGTTCCGCCCGTCGTGGGCCGCGCGGTACGGCGGGATGGTCGACCTGCTCGTGCGCGACGCCTGCTGCGACGACCGCGGCGACGCCCGCTTCCCCTACCTGCGCACCTTCGACCTGTACGCGGGGCACGACTGGGCCTCCGGGGACGCGGACTTCGACGGCGGCAACAACGAGGAGTCGTCGTCGGAGGCGATGAACCTGCTCTCCGCGATGATCCGCTGGGGCGAGACGACCGGGAACCGCGCGCTGCGCGACACCGCCGTCTGCCTCTACGCGACGCAGGCCGACGCCGTCGCGCGGTACTGGTTCAACGCCGACGGCGACTTCCCGGTGCTGGACGGGACCCCCGCCTCCGGCCGCGACTACGCGTCGGTCGTGTGGGGCACCGGGTCGCAGTACGCGCTGTGGTTCGGCGCGCCCGACGAGACCGAGATGTTCTACGGGATCAACGTGCTGCCCGTGACCGGCGGCTCGCTCTACCTCGGCGCACGACCTGACGTGGTGCGGCGCACCTGGGCGCAGCTCCTGGAGCGCAAGGGCGGCGAGCCCACGCTGTGGCAGGACGTGCTGTGCGAGTACCTCGCGCTCGCGGAGCCGGACCAGGCGCACGACCTGCTCCTGCGGGCCGCGCACGCACGGGCTGCCACCGGGAACGACGGACCGGCCGATCCGGGAGGAAGGCGGTCGGCGGACCCGCCGGACGCCGCCTGGGAGGACGGCGACTCGCTCGCGCACGCCTACCACTGGGTCGCGAACCTCCGGCTGCTCGGCCAGGTGGACACCTCGGTGACGGCCGACCATCCGCTCGCCGCCGTCTTCCGCACCGCCCAGGGCGCGCGCAGCCACGTCGTGACGAACGCCACGGGCCGTGCCGTGAGGGTCGCCTTCTCCGACGGGACGCTCGTCGAGGCACCGCCCGGCCGCACCGTGACCCGGTGCGGCGGGACGACGACCGTCACGGGCGGCTCTCCCGACGCGCCCCGCCCGTGACGCTCTGACCGGAGGCCGTGCTGCCCGGCCCGGCTCCCGTCGCGATCTAGACTGCACAGGTGCCCCCGCGCCCTGCCCACTCCACCGCTGCCGACCCGTCCGCTGCGGCCCTCGAGCCCGGTTCCGCGCTCACCGTCACCGGCCTCGTCAAGCGCTACGGCGACCGCACCGTCGTCGACGGCCTCGGCTTCAACGCCGCCCGTGGCGCCCTCACCGCGGTCCTCGGGCCCAACGGTGCCGGCAAGACCACCACCATCGAGTGCTGCGAGGGGCTGCGCCGCCCGGACGGCGGGACCATCGAGGTGCTCGGTCTGCCTCCCGAGGACCCGCGCCTGCGCGAGCGCGTCGGTGTCATGCTGCAGGACGGCGGTCTGCCCACCGGGGTGCGCGCCGTCGAGATGCTCGAGCACGTCGCCGCGATGTACGCCGACCCGCGCCCCGTGCCCGAGCTCGTGGAACGGCTCGGCCTCGGGTCCTTCGCCCGCACCACCGTGCGGCGGCTCTCGGGCGGGCAGCGCCAGCGGCTCGCCCTCGCGGCCGCCGTCGTGGGCCGCCCGGAGCTGGTCTTCCTCGACGAGCCCAGCGCGGGCATGGACCCGCAGAGCCGGCACGCCGTGTGGGAGCTGATCGAGGAGCTGCGCGCGGACGGCGTGGGGGTGGTGCTCACCACGCACCTCATGGACGAGGCCGAGGCGCTCGCGGACCACGTCGTCGTCGTCGACCACGGCGCCGTCATCGCGCAGGGCACCGTCCCCGAGCTGACCGGCGCGGCCGCGGACGGCTCGACCTCGACCCTGCGCTGGAGCACGACGGCGGACCTGCCGCTCGAGGTGCTGCGCGCGCGACTGACGGAGCTGCGCGAGCCCGCACGCGGTGGCGTGCCGGGCGATGCTGACCCCTGGTCCCTCTCCGTCACGGCGCCGGGGCGCTACGCGGCGACCGGCCCCGTCGACACCGCCGCCGTCGCGACGCTCACCGCGTGGTGCGCCGAGCAGGACGCCCTGGTCACCGAGCTCACGGTCGACCGCCGCAGCCTCGAGGACGTGTTCCTCGACCTGACCGGGAGGTCGCTGCGATGACCACCGCCTCGCCCGTGCTGCGCCGCTGGCGCGCCCAGACCGCCTTCGAGGCGCGCATGATCCTGCGCAACGGTGAGCAGCTGCTGGTGACCATCGCGTTCCCGCTGCTGCTGCTCGTCGCGCTCTGCGCGACCGACGTCGTCTCCCTGGACACCGAGGGCGCGCGGCGTATCGACGTCGTGGCACCGGGTGTGCTGGCCATGGCGATCATGACGACGGCCTTCACCTCGCAGGCGATCGCCACGGCCTTCGACCGGCGCAACGGCGTGCTGCGTCTCATGGCCACGACGCCGCTCGGGCGTGGCGGCCTGCTGGCGGGCAAGATCGCGGGGGTGTTCGCGGTCGAGGTCGTCCAGATCGTGCTGCTCGCCGCCGTCGCGCTCGGGCTCGGCTGGCACCCCGACCTCGCCGGGGTCCTGCCCGCCGTCCTCGCGTGGGTGCTCGGCACCGCGGCCTTCACCGCGCTCGCGATGCTGCTCGCAGGCACGCTGCGCGCCGAGGCCGTGCTCGCCGTGGCGAACCTGGTGCTCGCCGTGCTGGTGGTGGGCGGCGGCGTGGTCGCGCCGGCCCACCAGCTCCCCGGCCCGCTGACGCAGATCGCCCTGCTGCTGCCCTCGGGGGCGCTCGGCGAGGCCCTGCGGGGGGCGTTCCTGCACGGCTCCGTGCCGCCGTTCTCCGTGGTCGTGCTGCTCGGCTGGACCGCCGCGCTCGGCTGGGGGATCAACCGCCTCTTCCGCTGGCAGTAGCGCCACCCCTCCTCCTGCCGCCCGCTGCCCGCCTGCCGCCTGCTCCCCCGCCTGCTCTCCGCCTGCCCCCGCCCCTGCCGCCCGCCCCCCTCGCTCCGCCCCCACACGTCCTCCGCAGATTGTGGGCTTCCTGCTGTCCTTCTCGTCGATGGACAGCAGAAAGCCCACAATCCTCGGGTGCGGGCCCTGCCGGCCGGGCTCGCCCCGAGGCGGTTCGGGAGAGCGCAGGTGCGCCCGGTACGGTGAGGGGCGTGAGCGCTGCAGAACCCGCGACCGTCGCCCGACCCAGCACCACCGTGCGCGGCCCGGTGCCCCGTGCCGTCGAGGCGGTGGCACGACCGCTGCGCCGGTGGGCCCGGCCCCTGGTGATCGCCAACCTGGTCGGGCAGGTGCTCATCATCCTGACCGGCGGTCTGGTCCGGCTCACCGCCTCCGGGCTGGGCTGCACCACCTGGCCGCTGTGCACCCCGGGCAGCTTCACGCCCGGCTTCCACGACGCGGCGTCGATCCATCCCTTCGTCGAGTTCGGGAACCGCGCGTTCTCGTTCCTGCTGGGCATCGTCAGCCTGCTCGTGCTGCTCGCGGTCGCGACCGACCGGCGCAGGTCCCTCGCCTACCGGCGCCTGGGCTGGATCCCGCTGCTGGGGGTCATGCTCCAGGGCGTGATCGGCGGGATCCTGGTCCTCGTCAAGCTCCCGCCGGCGCTCGTCGGCTTCCACCTGCTGATCTCCATGGCGCTGGTCGTCGCCTCCGCCTACCTGGTCCAGCGCGAGCAGGAGGGGGACGGTCGCCCCGTGCCGGTCGTCGCCCACGGCACCCTGCGGGTCGGCGCGGTGTTCGGGGCGCTGCTCGTGCCGGTCCTCGTGCTGGGCGTGATCACGACGGGCGCGGGCCCGCACTCCGGCGACGACAGCGTGGGCTACCGCTTCTCGGTCGACCCGACGCTGATGGCGAAGATCCACGCGTGGAGCGTGTGGCTGTTCATCGCCGTCCTCGCCCTGCTCACCTGGCGGCTGCTGCGCGAGCCGGGAGCCGCCCCGCGGGTGGCCGGGCCCCTGACCCTGCTGTGGCTGTCCGTCTTCGCCCAAGGCATCGCGGGGTACGTGCAGTACTTCACCGACCTGCCCTGGGGCATCGTCGGGATCCACATGCTCCTGGCTGCCACTCTCGCCGCCCTCGTGACCCTGCTGCTCCTGCGGCTGCGGGTCCGGGAAGCGAGTGACGTGCCCGACGCGGGACGCTGAGGTCGCGCGGGACGGGGTCCCAGCTGCTCCCGCTGTCACCGCCGTCGCCCGCTGACACCGCCGTGACAGCGCGCTGAAAGCGCACCGGGTCATCCTTCTGGTGAACAGAAGGAGGACCCATGACCACACCGGCAGACGCACGAGCGTCCGACCTGGCCATCGAGGCCGTCGGGCTCGTCAAGACCTTCGGCGCCAACCGCGCCGTCGACGGCGTCGACCTGTCCGTGCGCACCGGCAGCATCTACGGCGTGCTCGGCCCCAACGGCGCCGGCAAGACGACGACGATCCGGATGCTCGCCACGCTGCTGCGCCCCGACGCGGGACACGCGCGGGTCTTCGGCCACGACGTGGCCGACGAGCCTTTCGCCGTCCGCCAGCTCATCGGCGTGACCGGGCAGTACGCCTCGGTGGACGAGACGCTGTCCGCGACCGAGAACCTGCGGCTCTTCTGCCGCCTCAACGGCCTGTCCCGCACCGAGGCGCGCCGCCGCACCGACGACCTGCTCGAGGAGTTCAGCCTCACGGACGCCGCGAGCCGCCCGCTCAAGAACTTCTCGGGAGGCATGCGCCGCCGCCTCGACCTCGCGGCGAGCCTCATCGCCCAGCCGCCGCTCATCTTCCTCGACGAGCCGACGACCGGGCTCGACCCCCGCACCCGCACCCAGATGTGGGACACCATCCGCACCCTGGTCACCACCGGTTCGACGGTGCTGCTCACCACGCAGTACCTCGACGAGGCGGACCAGCTCGCGGACCGCATCGCCGTCATCGACCGCGGCACCGTCGTGGCCGAGGGCACGGCCGACGAGCTCAAGGACACCGTCGGAGACCAGGCGCTCACGCTCTCCCTCGCGGCCGGTGCCGACACGGAGGCCGCCGTCCGTGTGGTCCTCGAGGTCGCGGGCGTCGAGCCGCGCGTCTCCCCCGTGCCCGAGGCGCGCGCCCAGGACTCCGCACCCCGCCAGCGCGTCACCGTGCCGGTCACGGGCCCGGACCTCGTCACCGACGTTCTGGTCCGGCTGCGCGACCACGGCGTCGACGTGGCCTCGCTCAGCATGGACAAGCCCAGCCTGGACGAGGTGTTCCTGCAGCTCACCGGGCACGAGGCGGACGAGGACGCCACGCACGACCGGTCCGCCGACTCCGACCACTCCCTCCAGGAGGCCCTGGCATGACCACCACCCTCACCGCCGCACCCGCCACCCGTGGTGCGCGCGCACGGATCGTCCCCGGCGCGGACCGCCAGGTGTCGAACTCCGTCTCGGTGCAGCAGAGCCTGCAGAACTCGTTCTCCATGGCCTGGCGCGGGCTGCTCAAGATCAAGCGCACGCCCGAGCAGCTGGTCGACGTCACCCTGCAGCCGATCCTCTTCACGCTGATGTTCGCCTACCTCTTCGGGGGCGCGATCTCGGGCGACGTGAAGACCTACCTGCCCCTGCTGATCCCCGGAATCCTGGTCCAGACCGTCATCACGACCTCGGTCGTCACCGGCACGCAGCTGCGCGAGGACATGGACAAGGGCGTGTTCGACCGGTTCCGCTCGCTGCCCATCGCGCGCATCGCCCCGCTGGCCGGCGCGCTCATCGCCGACTCGGTGCGCTACACCATCGCCACGGTGCTGACCTTCGTCATGGGCTACCTCATGGGCTTCCACCCCGCCGGGGGCCTGGGATTCGTGGCGCTCGCGGCGGTGCTGGTCATCGTCTGCTCGTGGGCCGTGAGCTGGATCTTCGCCTTCTTCGGCGTGATCGCGCGCAGCGCCTCGAGCGTGCAGGGCATCTCGATGATCGTCCTGTTCCCCCTGACCTTCCTGTCCAACGCCTACGTGCCGGTCGACTCCCTGCCGGGGTGGCTGCAGGGCTTCGTCAAGGTGAACCCGATCTCGCACCTCGTGAGCGCGGTCCGCGACCTGGTGAACAGCTCGGCCGTGACGAGCGACCTGTGGATCTCGCTCCTGGGCGCGGGCGTGATCGTGGCGGTCTTCGCCCCGCTCGCGGTGCGCGCCTACATGCGCCGCGCCTGACGCCCGCTCTCCGCACCGGAACTTCGACGCCGGTCACACGAACCCGCCCCGGTCGTGTGACCGGCGTCAAAGTTCCGGGCCGGGCAGGGCCGGGTGAGGGTCAGGCAGGGTCAGGCGAGGCGGGGGCGGAGGATCTCGCGGGCGCGGGCGAGCACCTCGTCGTGCGCCGCAGGCTCCTGCGCCCGGCGGACCGCGGCGTCCACCCTGGCGTCGCCCAGCAGCCTCCGGGCCGCGGCGAGGTGGGTCGTGCGCCGCAGGCTGGGGACGTCCTGCCGAGAACCGAGCCGTTCCGCGAGCGCCAGCAGCTCCAGACCGTCGTCACTGCGGTCGACGGCGCTGCGGTCGACGGCGCTGCGGTCGACGGCGCTGCGGTCGCCGACTTTCCCGCCGTTGCTCCCGCCGTCGCTCCACAGCCACGCGCCGAGCGCGACCAGCGCGGTCCCGACGACGGGGCTGTCGACCTCCGTCCCGGTGCGCAGTCCCGCCACGACGCGCACCCGCAGCCGGCGCGCCATGTCCAGCCGTGCGTCACGGTCCCGCACCGGCGCACGCATGCCAGCGTCGGCACCGACACCGGCGTTCGCGGCCCCGCCCGCACTCCCACGCTCGTCCGCGGTCCCACGCCCGTCCCCCGCCAGGCCCGCGCTCGAGCCCGCAGCCGCGACCGCGTCGAGGCTGGCGAGGCAGAGCCGTGCCGCGGCGTGCACCAGGTGCCACGGACGGGACCCCTGCGCACCGCGCCCGGGGAGCTGCTCCAGGCACCGGTCATAGCTGTCCAGCGCCCCGGCAGGGTCGCCCCGGAGCCAGGCGACCTCGCCCAGACCGGCGAAGCCCGCGGCGCGGTGCTCGGCCACCCCGGGCTCCGTGCCACCGAGAGGGTTGTCGGGGGCGACGACCTCGTCGGCGGTGGTCGCGGCGGCCTGCCGGAAGACCGCCTCGGCCCGGTCGAGGTCCCCTTCGACCAGGTCGTTGCCCGCCTCGGAGATCTCGATCTGGCGCAGGTCGCTGACCGAGCCGAGCTCGATCATGAGCCGGTGCGCCGCGGTGAACCAGCGGGCCGCGGCTCCGTGGTCACCCCGCTCGTTCTCGACCTGCCCGAGCAGCTGGGAGGCCGACGCCTGCGCCCACAGGTTCCCCTGCACGACCGCGAGCTCGTGGGCCCGCTCCCCCAGCGCGGCCGCCTCGTCGAGCGCCCCGCTGTTCTCCGCGAAGGCGCCGCCGGCCAGGTGGCCCAGCAGCGCGATCGTCGGGGAGGAGGATCCCCGCGCCCGGGCCCCCACCTCCTGGTGGTCCTGCCCCGTCGCGCCGGCCAGCCCCAGGCGGACGGCCTCGGCCCAGTCCTCCCCGACCAGGTCCGGGCGGCGCGAGAGCAGCCGCAGACGCCCGATGACGGTCGCGAGGCGCCGGGTGACGAACATGCGCCCGACACCGGCGACGACGAAGGCGGTCAGGATCGCGTCGCGGGCCTGCTCGAGGTGCGCCCTGGGGGCGAGCGCGAGCGCGTCGTCGACCAGCCCGAACAGCTCGAAGAAGGTGCCGCGGACGCCGCTGACCGCCCCCAGGAGGCCGAACACCGCGAGCGCGCTCGTGCCGTCCTGCTCGGCGACCGCCCAGCGGAAGGCCTGCACGAGATTGTCCTGCTCGCGCACGGTGGTGCGCACGAGGCCGGGCTGCCCCGGACCCATCATCGCGGAGACGCCCCGGGCAGCGAGCCCGCGGGCCCACGCCACGACCGCGCGCCGCCCGTCCGCCACCTCCCCCGCCCTCTCGAGCTCGATCAGGGAGAACTCCCGGACCGTCTCGAGCATGCGGAAGCGGCTGGTGCGCGTCCGGGGGTCCTCGGTCATCACGAGCAGCGACTGCGCCACCAGGGTCGCGACGTCCTCCCGCACCTGCTCGGGTACGCGGCCCGCACCGTCCGGCCACCCCGCACCGGCGACCTGCTCGGCGGTCGCCAGGTCGAAGCCCGCGGGCAGCAGGCTGGTCCGGCGCAGGGTCGCCCGCTCGCCCGGGCCGAGCAGGTCCCAGCTCCACTCGATGACGGCCCGCAGCGTCCGGTGCCGTTCCGGGGCCGTGCGCGCGCCCCCGGTGAGCAGCAGGAACCGCGCCCCGAGCCGGTCGTCGATCTCCTCCACGGTCATCGAGCGCACCCGCGCGGCGGCCAGCTCGATGGCAAGCGGGAGCCCGTCGAGCCGGTCGCAGAGCCGGGCCACCGCCGAGAGATCGAGCACGACGTCGCCGCGCACCGCCCGGGCGCGCTGGCAAAACAGCTCCACCGCCGGCCCGTGACCGGCCGGGTCGCTGCCGAGCGCGGCGAGCGCGTAGGCGATCTCGCCGTCGACCTCGAGGGGCGCGCGGCTCGTCGCGAGCACCCGCACCGCGGTGCTCTCCAGGAGGTCGTCGACCGCACGGGCCGCCCCCTCGAGCACGTGCTCGCAGTTGTCCAGCACCAGCACCGTGCCGGGCGCGCCGAGCCGCTCGCGCATCTGCGCGAGCACGTCGATGCCCTTGCCCCGGTCCCCGAGCCGGACGCCCGTGGTGGCCTCGTGGATGCCGAGCGCCGCGGCGATCGCCGGGACCACGTCCTCGGCCGTGCCGATGCTCGCGAGCTCGACCACGACGACCAGCGGGGCGCCGTCGTCCAGGAGCCGCCAGCCCACCTCGTGCGCGATGCGGGTCTTGCCCAGCCCGCCCGGCCCCAGCACCGTGACCAGCCTGCTGCCGCCCAGGTGCGCGACCAGGTCGGCCACCGCCCGCTCGCGCCCGACGAGCGTCGTCGCCGCGCGCCGCAGCCCCACGCTCGTGCCACGGGGCGAGGACGTCCCGGGGGCGGGAGCGACCGGGTCGGAGGCACCGCTGTCGGAGGAACCGTGGCCGGAGGCGTCGAGCCGCAGCAGCGCGGCATAGCGCTCCTGCACGGCGGGCGAGGGCGAGGTGCCGAGCTCGTCCGCGAGAGCGTCGCGCAGCCGGGCGTAGGCGCGCAGCCCGGTGGTGACGTCACCGGTGCCGGCGCACGCGGCGAGCAGCGCGGCCACGGAGCGCTCGTCGGCGGGGTCCTGGGCGAGGCGAGGCGTCACGAGGGCGAGCGCGCCGTCCCAGTCCTCGGCCACGACGAGCGCGTCGAGCAGCACCTCCCCGAGCCTGCTGCGCAGCGACCCGGCCCGCGGTTCGAGCTGCTCGCGCAGGCTCCCGCCGACATCGGCGCCCGGCTCCCCGCGCCACAGGTCGAGGGCCGCGGTCGCGAGCCCGACAGCCCGGACGGGATCACGGCGGGCGAGCGCGGCCGTCGCGGCGCGCAGCGCCCCGCTCGCCACCTGGAGATCGGTGGTGCCCGCGAACCGGTAGCCGCCCGGGGTCCGCTCCACGAGGCCCGGCCCGACGACGGCGCGCAGGCGGGAGACGACGGTCTGGACGCTGCCGCGAGGGTCGAGCGGAGCCGCCTCGTCGGCCCACAGCTCCTCCGCGAGCTGCGGCACCGACACGCTGCGCCCGTCGGCGAGCGCGAGGGCGACGAGCAGGCCCCGGGTACGCGGGCTGGTCACGGTGACGGGCCCCTGCCCGGCCCGGTGGACGGACACCGGGCCCAGCACAGCGAGGTCGACGCGGGCGGCCGTACCGTCACGCTCGGCCGCGTCGTCGAGCACGGCTCCGCTGTCGCGCACGGCGGCGTGGACGACGTCGTCCGTGCTGCGGTTCACCGGGCCTCAGACCGCCGGGCGGTCGTCACCGCGGTCGCGGCCGGGCGAGCGCGTCGGCCAGGGGGCGTCCGCGGGGCGCAGCGAGGCCCATCCCTGGGCGCGCGCGGCGACGGCGGCGAGCACCCCGACGCTGATGGTGGGGTTGTGGACGTCCCCGGCGAGCACCGCGGCCGCGACGTCGTCGAGCGGTGCCCAGCCGACGACCATGTCCCGCTCCTCGTGCTGGCGCGCGAACGCCGGCCCATCGACGGGCCGCGGGCCGCGGGCAAGGTAGACCCGCAGGCTCTCGCTGGACCCGCCCGGCGTCGTGCACGTGTCGACGAGCACGTCCCACTCGGCGGCCTCGAGGTCCGCCTCCTCGGCGAGCTCGCGCCGGGCCGCGGCGTACGGGTCCTCGCCGGGCACGTCGAGGAGCCCCGCGGGGATCTCCCACAGCTCGTGACGCACGGGGTGGCGGTACTGGCGCAGGACGAGGACGCGGTCCTCGTCGTCGAGCACGAGCACCCCGACGGCGCCGGTGTGCTCCACGTACTCGCGGGCCACCACGCCGCCCTCGCCGAGGTCGACACGGTCGCGGACGAGGTCCCAGATCGCCCCGCGGTGCAGGAGCTCGTGCGAGACGACCGGCCGCGGCGCCGGCAGGTCGCGCAACGGCTCCTCGGCGCCGTCGACCGTGACGACGGTGCGCCCCGTCATGCTCAGGCCTCCGCGGGCTGGGCCGCCGCCGGCTCGCCCTGACGGTCGTCCTCGGTCGCCTCCGCGAGCTCGTCGTCGTCGAGGAGCAGGCCCTGCTCCTCGAGCGCGGCCCGGATCAGGCCGGCGAACAGCGGGTGCGCGCTGGTGGGACGGGACTTGAACTCGGGGTGCGCCTGCGTCGCGACGTAGTACGGGTGCACGTCGCGCGGCAGCTCCACGAACTCGACGAGGCTCGAGTCCGGCGAGGTCCCGCTGACCACGAAGCCGGCCTCCTCGAGGGGCGCCCGGTAGGCGTTGTTGACCTCGTAGCGGTGACGGTGGCGCTCGGAGACGCGGGTGGTGCCGTAGGTCGCGGCCGCCACCGAGCCCTCCGCGAGGACGGCGTCGTAGGCGCCGAGGCGCATGGTGCCGCCCAGGTCGCCCGCGCCGTCGACGATCGCGAGCTGCTCCTCCATGGTCGCGACGACCGGGTGGGTGGTGCCGGCGTCGAACTCCGAGGACGACGCGTCGGCGAGCCCCAGCACGTTGCGCGCGTACTCCATCACCATGACCTGCAGGCCGAGGCAGATGCCGAGGGTGGGCACGCGGTTCTCGCGCGCCCAACGGGCCGCGCCGATCTTGCCGTCCACCCCGCGCACGCCGAACCCGCCTGGGATCAGCACCGCGTCCACGCCGCCGAGCGCCTGCTGGGCGCCCTCGAGGGTCGCGCAGGTGTCCGAGGGGACCCAGCGGATCCTGACCTTGGCGTGCTGGGAGAAGCCGCCGGCGCGCAGCGCCTCCGTCACCGACAGGTAGGCGTCGGGGAGGTCGATGTACTTGCCCACCATGGCGACCTCGACGGTCCGCTCCGGGAAGTGCACGCGCTCCAGGAGCTGCGCCCAGCCTGCCCAGTCGACGTCGTGGAACGGCAGGTTCAGCCGTCGCACGACGTAGGCGTCGAGCCCCTCGGCGTGCAGGACGGTCGGGATGTCGTAGATGCTCGGCGCGTCCTTGCAGGTGACGACGGCCTCGTTGTCCACGTCGCACATCAGCGCGATCTTGCGCTTGATCGAGTCGGGCATGTCGCGGTCCGCGCGCAGCACGATCGCGTCGGGCTGGATGCCGATGCTGCGCAGGGCGGCGACCGAGTGCTGGGTGGGCTTGGTCTTGAGCTCGCCGGAGGGGCCGATGTAGGGCACGAGCGAGATGTGCAGGAAGAACACGTTGTCGCGGCCGAGCTCGTGGCGCACCTGGCGCGCCGCCTCCAGGAAGGGCTGGGACTCGATGTCGCCGACCGTGCCGCCGATCTCGGTGATGATGACGTCGACGTCGTCCCCCGCCTGGGCGCGCATGCGCTCCTTGATGGAGTCCGTGATGTGCGGGATCACCTGGACCGTGTCGCCCAGGTACTCCCCGCGGCGCTCCTTGGCGATCACGCCCGAGTAGACCTGGCCGGTGGTGACGTTCGCGGAGGCGGAGAGCTCGACGTCGAGGAACCGCTCGTAGTGCCCGATGTCGAGGTCCGTCTCGGCGCCGTCCTCGGTGACGAACACCTCGCCGTGCTGGAACGGGTTCATCGTGCCGGGGTCGACGTTGAGGTACGGGTCGAGCTTCTGCATGGTGACCCGCAGGCCGCGCGAGCGCAGCAGGCGCCCGAGGCTGGAGGCGGTCAGCCCCTTGCCGAGGGAGGAGGCGACACCACCGGTGACGAAGATCTGCCGGGTGGTCTCCCCGTGCCGGCCCGCGACGGGGTCGAAGAACCGGGGAGCACCGGCGTGAGCGGGGTGCGGGACGCCCGGGTGCGAGACCGAGGACCGCGCCGCGCCGGTGCCCGGTCCGGTCCCAGGACCGGTGCCATGGTCGGCTTCGTGACGAGCGTCAGGACGGGAGGCTGCACGGGAGTTTGCGTCGTCTACCACGGGATTCCACTCTATCAGGAGTCGGGCTCGGTCAGGGAGGGCGGGTCGGCTACCGAGGGGCGGGCGTAGACCGAGCGCAGCTGTGCCACGAGGTCCTCCTCGGTGGGCAGCCGGCGTGCCCGCCGTCGGGCGAGGCGCTGCCGCTCCGTGAGCGCGAGCGGGTCCGCCAGGAGCCGGTCCACGGTCGTCGCGAGCGCGGCCGGGTCACCGGCGGGGACGAGCCTGGCGGCACCGTCGAGCACCTCCCGGTCGCCGGGGGTGTCGGTCGCGACCACGGCGGCGCTCGCGTCGAGCGCGGCCATCAGGGTGAGCGCTCTCCCGTCGACGCTGACGACGACGTCGGCCGCGCGCAGCAGCTGGGCGGTGTCGTTGCGTGCGCCGAGCAGGACCACCCGGTCGGACAGCCCGCGGGCGGCGACCTCGGCCTCGAGGCTCGCGCGTGCCGGGCCGTCCCCCGCCACGAGCCACCGGGCGCGGGGGGACGCGAGCACGGCGGCCGCGTCGACGACCGTCTCGACACCGTGGCCGGGGACGAGGTCGCCGACCGTCACGACGAGCGGGGTGGTGGGTGCGACGTCGAGCAGGAAACGCGCCGCGCCGTGCGCGCGGCGCCGGGCGAGCTCGCTCCGCACGGGTCCGACGGCGGTCGGACCGGGCGCCGCACCGCCCGCGTCCTGCCGGGGCACCGGCACGACGGCCCGGGCGACGAGGACCCCGCGGCGGGTCACCCGCTCCAGCCCGCGCCGCACCGAGCCGAGACGCCGCTCGCGCTCCAGGAGCTCGGTGCTCGTCGTCAGGACGACGTCGGCGCCGTTGGCCACGACCGTGTCGAGGACGAGCCCGACGGCGTGCGTGCCCACACCCGCGCCCGTCGTCTCGTAGAGGGTGACCACGAGCCTCGGCCGGGCCCGACCGAGCCCGCGGGCGGCGAGGACGGCGAGCGACCCGGCCCGCGCGCCGAGGGCGTGGCTGACCTCTGCCCCGCGCAGCGACTCGCGCAGCTGGGCAACCTGCTCGGGGTCGTGGCGCCCCGGGCGCGCGGTGAGCGGCAGGACGACGGGCCGCAGCCCGGGCAGGACGCCGACGGCGTCGAGCGTCTCGCGCGGCGCGACGAGCACGACCTCGTCACGCAGGCGCCGGGCGGCGCGCAGCAGGGTGCGCAGGTGACGGACGAGATCGTCGCCGGGCGGGCCGGCGACGAGGACGGCTCGTCCGTTCATCCACGCCCCTCCCCTCTGATCAGGCCGCGCACGGCAGAGCGGTCGGCCAGGGACCCGACGGCGAGGACGACCACGAGCGCGAGCCCTCCGGCGAGAGCCGCCACCCACGCGCCGCGCCACACGCTCGAGCCCGACGGCGCCAGGCTACCCGCGAGCCGGCCGAGCAGCGCGCAGACACCCGCAGCCGTGACCAGAGCGATGCCCGAGGTGCGCGCCACCCCCCGCAACGTGCTCGCCCCGAGGTGCCGGCGCACCGCGGCGAGCAGCAGGACGGCGCCCACCGTCATGCCGAGGGTGCTCGAGCCTCCCATGACGCGGAAGACGGTCTCGGTGTCGTGCCCGGGCACCAGCAGCACGGCCCCGGCCAGGCTGGCGACGGCGATCGTCAGCCAGCCGCAGGAGGCCGCGACGACCGCCGCCCGCGCGTGGCTCGTGGCGTAGAGGAGACGGCTCGCGTGGAAGACGAGGGCGAGGCCCACCATCCCGGGGGCGAGCCAGGCGATGGCGGTCGCCATGTGCGCGGCACCGCCCTCGGTGAAGCCGAAGAACACCTCGATCGGGCGCGACGCCGCGACGAGCAGGGCCGCCCCGGCCACGGACACCACGACGACCCCCCGCACGCTCACCGCGGCGAGCCGGGCGAAACGGGAGCCGTCGCCGGTGGCGGCGTGCTCCGACAGGTGGGGGAAGGTGCTCGTGGCGAGCGGCACGGCGAGCACCGCGTAGGGCGTGAGGTAGACGGCCTGGGCGTACTGGAAGACGGGGTACGCCCCTGCCTCGCCGTGGGCACCCGCGACCAGCAGCAGCACCACGACCGAGATCTGCTGCGCGACGAGCGCGCCGATGCCTGCGAGCGCCAGGGAGCGGGCCTTCGCTCCCTCGCCGGGCGGGAAGCGCAGCGTGGGCCGCAGGCGGACCCCTGCACGGTGCACCGGGACCAGGAGCGGCAGGCTCAGCGCGGCGACCCCGGCGGTGCTCCCCCAGGCCAGCCAGCGCAGCGACGCCGAGGAGAGCAGGTCAGGAGTGGTCTGGTGCCCGTCCGCGAGCGCGCCGAAGACGACGTAGGAGGCGATCACGACGACGGAGGACATGATGGGCGCGGCGGCCGGCCAGAAGAACCGGCGGTGCGCCTGCAGGATCCCGGCGGCCACCACCGACACCCCGTAGAGCGGGACCTGCACGGCGAACACCCGCAGCAGGAAGACGGCGATGTCGACCAGCTCGGGGTCGTTCACCCGGGGCAGGATCGCCACGACCTGCGGGGCGAGCAGCGCGACCAGCGCGCCGACCGGCACCAGCGCGAGCAACGTCCAGCTGAGCATGGCGCTCGCGGACCGGGACACGTCCGCGTGCGCGCGCCGGGCGATCGCCCCGGCGACCACGGGGACCACCGCGCCCGCGAGGGCACCGCCCGCGACCACCTCGAACAGGACGTTGGGCAAGAGGTTGGCGACCGCGTAGGCCTCGCCCACGCCCGTGGACCCCACCTCGGAGGCCTGGGCCGCCCAGCGTCCCAGGCCGAGCACCCGGCTGACGATCGTGACCAGGGTGATGACGAGCGCGCCGCCCGCCACCGTCCCGGCGAGCCGCGCGCGACGGGAGGTCACGCCTCTCCGTCGAGGCCGCGCTGCCGGTCGTCGCGCCCCTCGGGCACGACCTCGGCCCGCTCCTGCGGCTCGCGCCCCCACTCGTCGACCGCGCGCAGCCACGCCGTGCGCTCGATCACGGCCGAGAAGCTGGTCCGCTCGCTCGCGAGGGTCAGGGCGGCGACGGCGGCCAGCGCGGTCATGCGCACCGGCAGGGGCGCGGACGACGCGACCGCGTGCCCGACCGCCGCGCCCAGCGCGTTCGCACCACCGTCCCCCGCCATGTCCCGTGCCTCGAGGTCGGCCGGTGCCACGGCCACGACCGCGCCGAGCACGGCGCCGGCGGTGCCCGCGGCCCGCGAGCCCGCGAGCGGTGCGGCGAGAGCGGCCGAGACCTTCAGCGCTCGCCCGGGGCGGAGGTCGAAGAGGTTGACGAGGTTGGCGGTGCCCGCCACGAGCGCGGCGTCGACGCCGACCTCCAGCAGCGTTCGCGCGACCCCGTGACGACCGCGGCGCGGCATCGCGGCCGCCGCGACCAGCGCGCTCGCCCCGATGCCCGCGATCTTGACGGCCCCGGTGGTCACCGTGCCGCGACGCAGGGCCCCCAGGTGGCCGCGCAGCCCCTTGCTGCGCTCGGAGGGGTCCTCGAACAGGTCGTCGACGGTGCCGAAGGCTCCCGCTCCGCCCACGGCGACGGCCGCCGACAGCGCGGAGCGCACGTCCGGCGCGCCGGCCACTGCGCCCGCCGTGATCGCGGCGACGAGCGCCGGCCCCTCCAGCAACGAGACCGGTCGCCCCTCGTGGTTGGTCCGGTGCCACCAGGACGACGGTCCGGCGAGCTGGTCCAGCAGACCGCGCGCGGTGCGGCCGGCTGCCGTCGCGACCGCGCCGCTGACGGCGAGCCGGGCAGCGCGGTTCATGACTTCGAGGAGCCCGCGGCGTCGCCGTCCGTGGTGGCGGCTCCGTCACCGGTCCCGCCGGCGTCTCCGTCGGCGGTGCCGTCCCCGGTGGTCTCGGCCCCCTTGCTGCTGTCGGTGCCGTCGTCGCTCGTGGCGGCGTCGTCACCCGTGGCGGCGTCGTCGCTCGCGCCGAGCGCGACGAGGGCCGCCCGGTCAGGGGCCTCGAGCACCGCGGCAGCGGGGACCTGTGAGGCCGCGGAGGTGTCCGCGTACTGGCCGACCTTGCCGCCGATGCGCTCGGAGAGCGCGAGCGGCACCATGAACTGGCCGACGACGGTGTCCACGCCGGCGACCGTCGACACCGTGGCGTTGCTCTCGTCGTCCTTCGTCACGGCCTCGACGAGAGTGCCCTCCGGTCGGCCGGTGACCGTCACGACCGCTCCCTCGGAGTCGTGCGCGAGCACCTGTGCGAAGGCGGTGCCGACGGCAGAGTCGGCCGGCGACGTCGTCGGCTGGGCGCCGTCCGCGGCCCCCGCGGAGCCCTCCTCGATCACGACGTAGGCGTCCGCGGGCGCGACGGGCGCCTGGGGCGTGGTGAGGAGACCGCTGTCCGTGAGGATCTCACGGGTCAGGTCGGCGCCGGACGCGAACGTGTCGGCCTCGACGCTCGCGTAGCCCGAGAACGCGAAGACCAGGGCGTGCGCGAGAGTGGCGTCGTAGCCGCCGGTGGTCGACTCGGCCGCGAGGTAGCCCGAGAGGCTCGACGCGTAGGACTGCCTCGAGTCGGCCTTCGCCTGGGAGAACCAGTCCTCCGAGAGCTGGATGCGGCTCACGACGGTCGCGCCGGCCGAGGCGAGGTACCCGGAGGTGCTGTCGACCACGGTGTCGTCGACGTCACCGACCAGCACCAGGGCCACCCGGCGCGACGGCAGCGCGCCGGCCAGTGCCTTGGGCGCCGCCGCCGCGAGCAGCCCGTCGCTGCCCTCCTGGGTGGAGATCGCGTGGTCGAGGTCGGCGCGCAGGGCCTCCTTCTCCGTGCGCAGCGAGGTCACCTGACCGCTGAGCTGGTCGCCGATCGCCTCCTTGAGAGGACCTGCGCCCAGGATGATGCCGACGGCGAGCGCGAGGAACACCGAGATCAGGGAGACCAGGTGATAGCGGAAGTCGATCACGGGGCGGGAGTCCTTGTCGCAGTGGGTGAGGTCGTAGCCGGTGAGGTCGCAGCGGTCATGTCCACCAGGCCAGCCCGTGGAGCCAGGACCACACGTCGTCGAACCGTGCCGCCGCCAGGCCGATCAGCACCTGACCCGCGCTCGTCGCGGCCAGCGCGGCGACGACCGCGACCACGCCCGCGAGCGCGAGCAGCGTGAGCTGGACGTTGGAGATCCGGTGGCGGTAGAGGCGTGAGACGCCCTTCGCGTCGACGAGCTTCCCGCCCACGCGCAGCCGGGTGAGGAAGGTGCTGGCCATGCCGGCGCGGCCCTTGTCGAGGAACTCGACGAGCGTGACGTGCGTGCCGACGGCGACGATGAGCTCGGCGCCCAGGTCGTCGGCGAGCAGCATCGCGACGTCCTCGCTCGTGCCCGTCGCCGGGAAGATGACGTGGTCGACGCCCAGCGCGTCGACCCGCTCGAGGCCCGGCGCGCGGCCGTCCCGGTAGGCGTGGACGACGATCTCGGCGCCGCAGCGCAGCGTCGCGTCCGAGACCGAGTCCATGTCGCCGACGATGATGTCGGGGCGCCAGCCCTCCTCGACCAGGGCGTCCGCCCCGCCGTCGACCCCCACGAGCAGCGGACGGTACTCCTTGATGTACGCCCGCAGGGCCCGCAGGTCGTCGCGGTAGTGGTAGCCGCGCACGACGATCAGCACCTGCCTGCCACGGACCTCGGTGCGCAGGGTCGGCACCCCCACGCCGTCGAGCAGCAGCTCCCGCTCCCGCCGCAGGTAGTCCATGGTGTTCGCCGCGAAGAGCTCGAGCTGGGTCGACAGCCCCTCGCGCGCCGTCTCCAGCGCCAGGCCGACCGACTCCTGCGTCTGCAGCTCGCCCTCGGCCACGAGGGTGCTGCCCTGAGTCACGGTCGCTCCGTCGACGGTGAGCCAGCGCCCCTCCCGCAGGGACATGACGTCCGGGCCGAGGTCGTCGACGAGCGGGATGCCGGCCTCGACGAGGATGCTCGGACCGAGGTTCGGGTAGCGCCCGGAGATCGAGCGCGCGGCGTTGAGCACCGCCGCGGGCCTGGCCGCCACGAGCGCCTCGGCGGCGACCCGGTCCATGTCCGCGTGGTCGATGACCGCGATGTCCCCCGGTGCCAGGCGGTGCACGAGGTCCTTCGTGCGCCGGTCGACCTTGGCGGGCCCGGAGAGCCCGGTGCCCGTCTCAGCGGGTCGCGCCTGGCGGGCGTTGAAGAGCTTCATCGCCGCTCATCGTCTCACAACGGCCGCCGCGAGGAGCTCCGACGCGTGGGCGCGCGCCGTGCCCGAGTCCTCGTGGCCCGAGAGCATGCGGGCGAGCTCCACCACCCGCTCCTCACCGGTGACCACGCCGATGTCGGACCGGGTGACGCGGCCGTCCCCCGACGTCGACTTGGCCACGACGACGTGCGTGTCCGCGAAGGCCGCGACCTGCGCGAGGTGGGTGATCACGATGACCTGGTGACGTTCCGCGAGACGGGCGAGGCGGGCGCCGACCTGGGTCGCGGCCTTCCCTCCGACGCCGGCGTCCACCTCGTCGAAGACGAAGGTGACGTCCTGCTCCGAGGCGCCGGAGCGCGCTGCGAGCGACACCTCCAGAGCGAGCATCACGCGCGAGAGCTCACCCCCTGAGGCTCCCTTGGCGACAGGCCGGGCGGGCGCGCCGGGGTGCGGCCGGAGCAGCAGCTCGACCGCGTCCGCACCCGTGGGACCGGGCTCGGTCGGGGTGAGGGAGACCTCGAGGTGCGCGCCGGTCATGGCGAGCCCGGCGAGCTCGGCGTCGACCGCCTCGCTCAGCTCAGTGGCGGCCTCGGCGCGCTGCGCGTGGAGCACGTCCGCAGCCGCCGTGAGCCTCGTCCCGAGCTCCTCCAGGCGCGCGGAGAGCCGTTCGACGCGTCCGCTGTCGTCGTCGAGCTCGAGCAGCCGCAGGCCGGCACGCGAGGCCCACTCGAGGACCTCGTCGACGGTCGAGCCGTAGGAGCGCGTCAGGTGGGCCAGCTCGGCCCGTCGCGCCTCCACCTGCTCCAGGCGGGCCGGGTCGGACTCGAGGCCGTCCAGGTACCCGGCGAGCTCTGCGGCGACGTCGGCGGCACGGAAGGCGAGGTCCCGCAGCTGACCGGCGTAGGGCGAGAGCGTCACGTCGTGCTCGGCGGCGCGCTCGAGCGCGCGCACGGCGTGGTCGAGGTTCTCCGTGACGCTGCGCGCCGCCGGGTCCGCGCCCTGCTGGTCGTCGCCGACGACGGCGGCGTGCGCGGTGGCGACGTCCTCGCCGAGCTCTCCGGCGTGACGCAGGCGCTCCGCCTCGGCAGCGAGCGCGACGTCCTCGCCGGGCTGAGGGTCGAGCCGCTCGACCTCGGCGGCCCCGAGACGCAGCAGCTCGGCCTCGCGGACGCGCTCCGCAGCCTGGGTGCGCAGCTGCTCGAGCTCGGCGGCGACCTGTCGGTGCTCGTCCCACAGGGCCCGGTAGGCCGCCGCGGCCTCGGCGAGCGCGGGGCCGCCGCAGGAGTCGAGCACCTGGCGCTGCTGCGCGGCGCCCCGCAGCCGCAGCTGGTCGGCCTGCCCGTGGACGGTCACGAGGGGCGAGGTCAGCTCCCCGAGGACGGCCTGCGGCACGCTGCGGCCGCCCAGCACCGTCCGTGAGCGCCCCTGCGCCGCGACGGTCCGCACCACCAGGAGGGAACCGTCGTCGTCGAGCACGCCCCCGGCGTCCTCCACCCCCTCGCGGAGGCCGGAAGCGGCGTCCTCGAGCTCGAACCGCCCCTCGACCACGGCCTCGTTCGCCCCCGAGCGCACCGCCCCCGCGTCGGCGCGGCCGCCGGTGAGCAGGTCGAGGCCGGTCAGCAGCATGGTCTTGCCCGCGCCCGTCTCGCCGCTGATGACGGTGAGACCGCGGCCGAGGTCCAGCTGGGCGTCGACGATCACGCCCAGGTCTCGCAGGCGCAGCTCGGCGATCACGACCGGGGCTCCTGCTCAGCGGGGTCGGCTGGATCAACGGGGTCGGCGGCGCGCAGCGCGGCACGCTCCCGCCATCCGGCCACCGGCAGGTCGAACTTGCGCACCAGCCGGTCGGTGAACGGCGCGTCGTTGAGGCGGGCGAGGAGGACGGGGCTCGCTCCCCACCGGACCGTGATGCGGGTGCCGGGGGGCGCGTCGACCTGCCGCCGGCCGTCCATCGTGACGACGCCGCTCGCGCCGGAGCTCGTCGTGACCTCCACCGAGACGATCGACCCGGGGCCCACGACGAGCGGCCGGGCGAAGAGCGCGTGCGCCGCGAGCGGGACGATCAGGATCGCCTCGACGTCGGGCCACATCACCGGCCCGCCGGCCGAGAAGGCGTGAGCGGTGGAGCCGGTCGCGGTGGCCATGACGACGCCGTCGCAGCCGAAGGAGGACAGCGGCTGCGCGTCGATCTCGAGCTCGACCTCGACCATCAGCTGACGGTCGGCCTTCTCGAGGGTCGCCTCGTTGACGGCCCAGTCGTGGACGGGGGCGGCCCCGGGCCGTTCGATGGTGACCTCGAGCGTGCTGCGGCGCTCCACGAGGTAGTCGCGGTCCGCCAGCCGGCGGACGGCGTCGCGCAGGTTCTCCCGCTCGCTCTCCGCGAGGAACCCCACGTGGCCGAGGTTGACGCCGAACAGCGGGACCTGCGTGCCGCGCACGAGCTCCGCGGCCCGCAGGATCGTCCCGTCCCCCCCGAGCACCACGACGAGCTCGATGCCGTCGAGCCAGTCCCCGCCGTGCTCGCGGGCCACCTCGGACCCGGCCAGCGCGCCCTGGAGCTCCTCGTCGTGCAGCACGACCTCGAAACCGGCGTCCTTGAGCTCCCGGACGGCCTCGACCATCGCGGAGACGGCGGCACGGCGGCCGCCGTGCGCGACGACGAGGACCTTGCGCGTCACTGCTCCCCCTCCACGGCCTGCACGAGCTCTGCGGTCGCGGTGGCCCCCTCCGGGCTCGTCACCGCGCGGTGCACGGCCTCGTGCCAGTCGGTGCGCGGCGTACCGTCGGGGCGCCGCTCGAGCCAGACGAAGAACTCGCGGTTGCCGTGCGGGCCCGGCAGGACGCTGGGCACGACGCCGCGCAGCCACAGCCCGTGCTGCTCGGCCTCCTCCACGACGCCGACGACGGACTGCTCGCGCAGCGCCTCGCTGCGCACGACGCCGTTGGACCCGAGCCGCTCCCGCCCCACCTCGAACTGCGGCTTGACCATGAGCAGGTAGGTCGTGCCCGGCCCCGCGACGGAGACCACCGGCCCGACGATCATCCGCAGCGAGATGAACGAGATGTCGGCGACGACGAGCGACGGCGGGCGGTCGAGCTCCCCCGGCGCGAGGTCGCGGGCGTTGTAGCCCTCGATCACGCTCACCCGCCGGTCGGCGCGCAGGGCGTCGACGAGCTGGCCGTGCCCGACGTCGAGCGCGACGACGTGCTCGGCGCCCCGCCGCAGCAGGACATCGGTGAAGCCCCCGGTGGAGGCGCCCACGTCGAGCGCCCACGCCCCGGCGACCGCCTCGTCGAGCGCCGGGGTGCCGGCCGCGGCGAAGGACTCGAGCGCGCCGAGCAGCTTGTACGCGGCGCGCGAGGCGTAGTCCTGGCCCTCGGCGACGTCCACGACGAGCTCGCTGGTCGTGGCGACCTTCACCGACGGCTTCGCCACGACGCGACCGTCCACCGAGACCCGGCCCGCCTCGATGAGGGAGGCGGCCCGGTTGCGCGACGGCACGAGCCCGCGGCGGACGAGCTCGGCGTCCGCGCGTGCCTCGCTCATGCCCGCGCCTCGTCCGTGGCCTGGGCGCGTGGCTCCGCATCGTCCGCACCCGCGTCGTCCAGCGCGGCGGCGAGGGCGGCGTAGGCGCGCTCGAAGGCGACGACGTGCTCGCTCAAGGGCTTCGCGTCGAGGTCGCCGAGGGCCTCGACGGCGCCCGGGGCGGACGTGTCGGGCGAGGTCGGCTCGGCGGTCATCTCTCCTCCTGAGGATCAGGTGCCTCGACGGGTCGAGGGGGCTTCGACGTGCTTCACGCTACCGTGCCCGTGCCGACGAGGACCGCTCGTCCACAGGCCGTGCGGGCACGCACGGCCTGTGGCACGTCGTCTCAGACGGCGCGGACCTCGAAGGCGGGGACGCTCGTGCGGTCGATCGCCCCGCCCCCGTCCACGTGCTCCCAGACCGCGGCGCAGGCCGCACGGATCTCGTCGACGCCGTCCGGGGAGGGCTCACCGCCCTGCTCGAGCCGTCCGTCGCGGACACGCGCGGCGGAGGCGCCGCTGGTCCACCAGCCGTCGTCGAGCACGGGAGCGGCGTGCGGGACGCCCAGACCTCGCAGGTCGGCGGCGATCAGGTGCGGACGCTCCCCGGGTGCGGCGAGGACGTCGTCGCGCCCGCTCGACACCCCGGTCAGGACGTGGAGCCCGACGTAGCCCGCGCCGCGGGCGCCGGCGAGATCGGTGTCCAGCCGGTCCCCGACGACGAGAGGGCGCCGTGCGCCCGCCCGCTCCACGGCCATCGTGTACATGGTGGGCGAGGGCTTGCCCGCCGAGTGCGGGGCCACTCCCGTCGCCGCGACGACCGCTCCCACGAGCGAGCCGTTGCCCGGGGCGATGCCGCGGGCCGTGGGCAGCGAGAGGTCGAGGTTGCTCGCCACGTGCACGGCGCCCCGGCCCACGGCGTAGGCGGCCTCTGCCAGGTCGCTCCAGCCGATCTCGGGCACGTACCCCTGGGCGACGGCGGCAGGCTCGTCGTCGGCGCTCGCGACGATCTCGTAGCCCGCGGCCGCGACGGCGGTCCGCAGCCCCGCGCCACCGACCACGAGCACCTTGGAGCCGGGGGGCACGAAGTCACCGAGGTACCGGGCGCAGGCCTGGGCGGCGGTCATCACGGAGCCGGCCGTGGCCGGGATGCCGAGCGACGTGAGCTGGTCCGCCACGGCCTCGGGCTCGCGCGAGGCGTTGTTGGTCACGAAGGTCAGACGCAGGCCGTCCTGCTGCGCGGCGACGAGCGAGTCGGCCGCGTGCTCGATCGGCTCGTGCCCGAGGTAGGCGACGCCGTCGAGGTCGACGAGCGCCAGGTCGAACAGCGTGCTCGGCGGGGCGGCGAGGGCCACGAGACCGGGGGCGTCCGCGAGCCTGGCGAGCGACGCGTCACTCATCCGGGTCCTCCGAGTCCTGCCGGTCGGCCTGCGTCTCGTCCGCGCTGATCTCGTCCGCGTCGTGGTCGTCGTCGTCCTCGTACTCGTAGACGACGACGTCGTCCGCGACGGCGCCCGAGAGCTGGCCGAGCTCGGCCGCCGAGTAGCGCACCGCGATGGCGGCGGCCTCGTCGTCCCGTCCGGCGCGCTCCAGGAGCGTGATCCGTGCCTGCACGAGGCGCAGGGCGAGGTCCTTGTCACGCTTGGGCTCCGGCACCGCGTCGAGCGCCGCGAGCCCGGCCTCGAACTCACCGAGGTCCCCGCGGGCACCGGAGACGACGATCGCCAGCTCCACGGCCTGCGGGGTCCTGAGCGTGGCCGCCTCCTCGCTCGCGGCGAGCGCGACGGCACGGTCCGGGCGTCCCAGCCCACGCTCGCAGTCCGCCATGATCGGCAGGTGCTCCGACGAGCCGTTCAGGCGGCGGACGGTGCGCAGCTCGCGCAGCGCCTCCGCGTACCGCTCGGTCCGGTAGGCGGCGAGCCCGACAGCCTCGCGCACGATGTCGACGCGGCCGCCGCGGCGCAGCGCCGACTGGGCGTGCTGGTAGGACAGCTCGGGGTCCATGTCGAGGTACTCGCCCGCTGCGATCAGGTGCAGACCGACGAACTCGGCGTTCTCCTTGGTGAGCGACCGCAGCCGCTCGCGCGCGTCGCGGTCGAGCATCGAGAAGGTCAGGCCCTCGGGCAGCACGGGGTCGGAGTGGCGCGTGCCGTCGGTGCTGCGCGGGGGGCGCTGCGAGGCGCCGTCGCGATCGCCCGCCCGGCGACGGTCCCCACCGTGGCCGCCCCGGTCATGTCCACCGCGCTCGTGCGTGCTCCGCTCGTGCGAACCTCGGTGGGGCCCATGACCGCGTCCCCCGCCGTACGAACCGTCGCGCCGGTCGTCACGGCGGTCGTCACGGCGCGGTCCGGATCGCTCCGCACCTGCGCCGCTGCGCCGCTCGTAGGAACCACGGCCCTCGCGCGGCGGTCGCCCGTCACGCTGACCGCGATCGTCGCCGCGGAAGTCACGCCGGTCGTCACGACGGAACGACGAGGGGCCTTCGCCCCTGTCCCGGCGGTCGTCCCGCTCGTACCGGGAGCGACCCGACCCGTTTCCCCCGGAACCGTCGGGTCGGCGGTCCTCACGCGGGTAACGGGGGCGGTCGTCCTCCCGACGGGGCGCGCGACCATACGCAGGCCGGTCCCCGCCACGGGGCCGTTCTCCGTAAGACCCGCGTCCGCCCCGCTCCTGCTCGTCACGCCCACGCGCCTCATGACCGCGCGAGTCGCTGCCCCGGGGCGCGCCGCCGCGCGAGTCACGATCGCCGTACCCACGGGGGTCGCGGTCGGGACGTGCCTCAGGTCCGCGCTCGTCGCGCCGTCGGTCCCCTCCCCGGGGGTAGCCGCCACGCTCGTCGCGGTCGTAGGAGCCCTGCCCGCCACGACCGTAGGAACCACGGGAACCGCCGCCCGACCGCTCGCCGCCGGAGGCGCGCTCGCCCCCCCGGGGGGCACCGCCGCGGTACGCACCGCCCGGCCGCTCACCGTCGCGACGCCGGTCTCCCGCTCCGTCTCGACGAGAACCCGGCGCACCGCGACGGTCGTCCCCGTCCCGGCGACGGTGTCCGCCCTCACCGTGGTGACTGCCCTCGCGACGGGGGCCGGCGTAGCCACGGGGCCCGCCCTCGCGCCTGTCACCGCCTCCCTGCTGGGGGCGGGCAGCACCGCCCCGGAGGTCCTCGTGACGCCGCCGGGGGCCGTCGCGGTGCTCGTCGCGGCCGTCGTTCTCGCGCGTTCCGTCGTTGCTCATGTCTCTGTGCTCCTATGAGTGCGGCTCACGACCGCGCGTCGCAGCTCGCAGGTTTCTGGCTGTGCACCACGCTACCGGGACCTCGGTGTGCACGGCACACCGGTCGACCGCATGGTGGGGGCTCCGCCGCTCCTGGCGCGCGAAGGCTTCATGAAACACGTCAGGGGACCCACTGCTGTGGGTCCCCTGACGGAACGGTTGTTCGGCGGCGTCCTACTCTCCCACCCCGTCTCCAGGGCAGTACCATCGGCGCTGAAGGGCTTAGCTTCCGGGTTCGGGATGGGACCGGGCGTTTCCCCTTCGCTATGACCGCCGTAACTCTG